>Ga0247611_10000046_pt1 | contig 228202 bp, 180 predicted proteins | sample 177DNAGHGhighgp2_FD_192422 | JGI IMG/M metagenome (GOLD analysis project Ga0247611, IMG submission 192422) | Sheep rumen microbial communities from Palmerston North, Manawatu-Wanganui, New Zealand - 1770 DNA GHGhigh gp2 | ecosystem: Host-associated > Mammals > Digestive system > Stomach >... | reverse complement strand
TGGTACTACAATAACGACAGAATCAAACTGAGGCTAAAAGGAAAGAGCCCGGTGCAATACCGAGCTCTGTTCCAATCTAAGGCCTCGTAACTAATGTTAAACCGTCCAACTTTTGGGGGTCACATCATTGGGGTACCCTCCTCGCCGCCGCCGACCGCCTGCCCCGCCGCCGCCGACCGCCTGCCCCGTCACCGCCTCCCCCCGGTCGCCTGGCAACCTTCAAAAAGGGCCAAAAATGACGGTACCCCAAGGGCAAAATCCTGGGGTACCGTCAAAATCGGCTGAAAAAGCAAGTCGGGCTACAGGTTTTCCTTCTTAACCCTATCGAGGAATTCCTCGACTCGCTCCTTGTAGACGTCGGGATACTTGGCGAAGGAATTGGCGTGGACCGCTCCGTGAGCTACCCACATTTCCTTATAACCGTTGGTCTTGGCTTCGTAGTTCTTCCAGAGATGCTCGAATGGCACGAAGTCGTCAGCGTCGCCATGGATGAAGAGCATCGGGCGGTCGCACTTCTTGAGTTGCTTGAGAGAAGACGCCTGCCAGAAGCCCCAGCCGTATTTCATCCTGGTAACAAGACTGGCGCTCTGAAGCACATCGGGCGGGATGAACGCAAAGCTCTGTTTGCGGTTGTTGTTGAACTGCATCACCACGGAAGCATAGCCGCAGTCCTCAACGAAAGCGCGGACATATTCCGGAAGCGGATCACCGCTGGTCATCATGACGGTTGCGCCACCCATGGAAACTCCGTGGAGTACCATGAAGTCGTCTTTAAAGATATCGTGTGCCACGGGTATCCATTTTTCTATATCGAAGCGGTCGTACCAACCCATCTGGATGTGGTCGCCGTCGGAATAGCCGTGATACTGGAGATCCGGGAAGAGCACGTTGTAGTTCAGGTCGTCGCGGTACATGCGAACCAGATACAGGAACACGAAGTGGTTGTCGCCGTAGCCGTGAATCACGATGGCCGTACCCTTGGCGGTGGCGGGATCCTTGGCGGGGACATAGCAGGCGTGCACCTGGAAGTCGCGGTAACCTACGATAAATGTATCCCTGAGGACGCCCTGGGCCTTGAGACCGTCGTACCAGGCAGTGCTGCCGGGAAGCAGGGAGTCGGCTTTGTGACGGGTGCGCTCGATGTCTGCTACACCATGCGGCTGCGGGGTAAGGGCATAGTTCGACATGAACCTACCTGCCATACAGCTGCTCAGGGAAATGGCCGCGAAAAGCAGCACGAAAAATTTGGAAACTGATTTCATTATTAGTGATTAATGTGGTTGTCAGACTACAAATATAGCAAAAAACATCAAGGCTGCATAACCGGACGGATTACACAGCCCCAACAGCGATACAAGCCGCTGAATGAAAAAAGATCGGGAGTAGAGAAGTGAGCAGCAAATGCGCCATAGGGAGAATCCTCACTAATCAAGGAGGACCAATAGTAGCCGTCAGCACTGTCTTCTATACCGGTATAACGGTTTTCAATACTCTCGGATAACAGTTTGAAAAAACCAGTTGACGGGAAAAATAGGCTATTTCCATTTATTGCGCTAATTACCATATATCCATTCCGACCGCTCTCTGAGATACATGTAATAGTGCTGTTATCGAAAAGCTCGTTCCATTCTTCTTTTGTGGGTATACGCCATTTGCCACCAAGAATTACATGGGCAGCATCATCTTCAGCCTCTAGTTCCGTGATGTTATCAACTGTGCCACAACGCTCTTTAGTGTTGTATTTATAGAGACTCAAAGGAGAGGATCCCCATCGATAAACTTCCCAATCATATGGATAACGAGGCCAAGTGTATTTCCATATTTGGGGAGTCAAAGTGTAATACTGGGGCGAGGTTTCTCCCCAGGCATAATAATCTCCTATATCCTCCAGAGACCTGGCGCCGAGATTGGCATTTGCCCACTGAACAGACAGCCCCATATCAACGGCCTCTATTTCCATAGGAGAATAAACTTCGACTTCACAAGTGTCAGCGACATCGCTATTGGAAACCGACGCAACTATTACAGTAGTTTTCCCAACTGAAATACCATTCATGTGTACACTTGGCCTGCGACGATAACCAGAATCAGAATCATAGTAGTAATATGGGCTCAGCGAGACCACATCCTCAGGGTTACATGACCAGGAACAATCAGAGTTTCCGGCATTGCTAGGATCAACTATTGTCGACAGGTTTATTTGTACTCCTACAGGTGTGCACACATAATTATAATCCAGAGAAATATCTGTTACCTTCTGCGAAATCTTTATGGAGCATCTTGCTGTTTTCCCTTGATCGACAGTTGTTACGGTTATTGTCCCAACACCGTTATCCAATGCCGTAACCAGACCCGTGGTATCAATTGAGTATGTAACGGTTCCGCGGGACCATTTCACCCTTTTGTCTGTCGCATTCTCCGGAAATACTGTCGCATAAAGCCTGACAGTATCGCCTATTTCATCTATAACTACCTCGGCCTTATCCAATTCAACACCCGTAACCTTAATAAAGTCGGACACTTTCGGTTCTTCGGGAATCACATCGTCGTGAATCTCGTCCTCTTGTGGAAGAGAACGGCAGGATGCCAAAAGAGCAAGGACTACAAGGATAGTTGCTTTTTTCATAACAAAAGAGGTCAAATCTACAGGGTTTGTCCGCCGATGAACTCACGCATGATGGAGGTGGGCGGAATGGCGGCGATCTCCGCGGGCTTGAGAGCGATGACCGGCTCTATGAACTTCAGCAGTTCCTGGGCCTTCTTGTATGCCGGACTGGCTTCCGTGACCCCGTAAAGCAGAGGCTCCGCATAGTACTTCAGAAGCGGAATATCGTAGAGGGTGGAAGAGTTGAACACCACGCGGGCGTTTTCCTCGAAGGGGAAGATGTTCCGGTTTTCCCCTCGACGTACACTGGGCCAGCGGAGGATATTGTCTTCCGGAGAGATGCCGCGGACGCGGTTGTCCCGCACGATACGGCGGAGGAGACGCTTGTCGGTGGTGGAACCGTGCTCCTTGGTTCCTCCCGGAAGGGCCGAAAGGGCGGAGATGTAGACATTATAGATACGGCTGCGGTCCACATTCGGGGTAAGGGCAGGGTTGAGCGCGTGGATGCCCTCCATGAAGAGCATGTCGCCCGGCTCCAGCTTCATGCGGCGGCTCTCGTCGAAAATGGTCTTCCCCGACTTGAAGTCGAACTTGGGGATAATGACTTCCCTGCCGGCTATGAGGTCGTTAAGGTTTTCGTTCAGGAGCTTCACGTTCATCGCTCCCAGGCTCTCGAAATCATACTCGCCGTTCTCGTCGCGCGGAGTATGCTCGCGGTCCACGAAATAGTTGTCCAATTCTATCACCTTGGGATTCAGTCCCAGAACGTTGCACTGCTGGGCGATGCGCAGCGAGCTGCTGGTCTTGCCGCTCGACGACGGGCCCGACATCATCACGATACGGGTCTTGTTCTTATGCCAGAATATCTGGTTTGCGATTTCCGCGTACTTGCGTTCCTGTCGTGCTTCGCACAGATTGATGAGGCGTATGGCCTGTCCGTCGGCCAGAACCGCGTCGAGTTTCTGGATGGTGTCGATTCCAACGGCAGAGCACCAGTCGGCGTATTCCCTGCGTGCAGCCTCAATTTTCGAGATTTCTTCGCTCATTTGGTTTATTTGTTCAGTACTTCTTTCAGATATGGTCCCGTGACCGATGCGGGATTGGCCGCGAGTTCCTCCGGAGTGCCCTGGGCCACGATACGTCCACCTGCGGAACCGCCGTCGGGCCCGAGGTCGAAGATGTAGTCCATGCATTTGAGCACGTCCATATTGTGTTCTATGATAATTACGGTATTGCCCTGATCCACCAGTCGCCCAAGCACTCCCAGCAGCACCTTGATGTCGGCAAAGTGCAGGCCGGTGGTGGGTTCGTCGAGGATGTAGAGCGTATTGCCGGTGGCCTTACGGAATAGTTCGGCGGCCAGTTTCATGCGCTGACTTTCGCCGCCGCTCAGCGTTACCGACGACTGCCCCAAATGCACGTATCCCAGGCCGACGTCGACCAGAGCCTTGAGTTTCGGGGCGATTTTAGGGTGGGTCTTGAAGAACTCGTAGGCCTCCGAGATGGGCATGTCGAGCACGTCGGCGATGTTCTTGCCTTTATAGCGCACAGCCAGGGTGTCTTCCTTGTAGCGTTTGCCGCGGCACTGCTCGCAGGGCACGTTTACGCTTGGGAGGAAATTCATCTCCACCACCTTGATACCAGCGCCTTTGCATTCCTCGCAGCGGCCTCCGACCACGTTGAAGGAGAAATGGCCGGCCTTGAAGCCGCGCACCTTGGCGTCGGGAGTTTCCCCGAAGAGCGCGCGGATGTCGTCGAATACTCCGGTGAAGGTGGCTGGGTTACTGCGTGGGGTACGGCCGATGGGGCTCTGGTCCACCTCAATCACCTTGTCGATATTGCGAAGGCCCACCAGCTCGTCGTAGGGCAGCGGTTTCTGCTTCGAATGGTAGAACTTGTCCTTCAGTATGGGCATCAGCGTCTCGTTCACGAGGCTGCTCTTGCCGCTGCCGCTCACTCCGGCCACACCTATCATGCAGCCGAGCGGGAAGTCGATGTCGACGTTCTTGAGGTTGTTGCCCCGCGCTCCGCGTAGGCCCAGCATGAGGCCGTTGCCCTTACGGCGCGTCGCGGGAACGGGAATCGTCTCCTTGCCGGAAAGGTAGCGCAGAGTGGCGGAGTCGGGGAGGTGACTGCCTCCGAGAGGCGTGCCACCCTCGGCAACGTTAGAGGGAGGGGCCCAACCGCCAGGTTGGGAGGGATGAGCGACGGAGCCGCGAACCGGGTCGGAGGCAGTTACCTCCCCGACCGGATCCGTCGCCGGGGCCGGGCCGCTGTAGACTATGCGGCCGCCTTCCACTCCGGCTCCGGGGCCGACGTCGACCAGCCAGTCGGCAGCGCGCATCGTGGCTTCGTCGTGCTCTACAACGATTACCGTGTTGCCTTCGTCGCGAAGGTGGCGGAGCGAGTCAAGGAGTTTGTAGTTGTCCCGCTGATGCAGGCCGATGGAGGGCTCGTCGAGGATATAAATCACGTTCACGAGACGCGAGCCGATCTGCGTGGCGAGCCGGATGCGCTGGCTTTCACCGCCGCTGAGCGAGCCGGTTGCACGGTCGAGCGTGAGGTACTCCAGGCCCACGTCGACCAGGAAGCCCACGCGGTCGCGGAGTTCCTTGAGGATGTCGCGCGAGACTGCTGCCGCACGGCCGGTAAGGCTGAGCCCGGAGAGCCAGCCCTGCAGCTCAGAAATCTCCATGGCGGAGACCTCGGTGATAGTCTTGCCCGCGATACGGAAACAGTTCGTTTCGGGCCTCAGACGGCTGCCGCCGCAGACGGGGCAGGTAACGGTTTCGTCGATGTCGTCCAACACGCCGGGCCAGGCGACCATCTGCGTCTGGGCGCCCTCCCCTACCCGGAAGAACTCGTCGGAACCGTAGATGAGAAGGTTCACGGCTTCCTCCGGAAGTTCGGAGATGGGTTCGTAAAGCGAGAAACTGTATTTGCGGGCGATGGCCTCCACCACGTCGAACTTGCGGTTGTCGCGGCGATTGCCAAGCGGGGCGATACCGCCGTCGGCTATGCTCTTGCGGGGGTCGGGAATGATATTCTCCATGGCCACGTCGGGCACCGTACCCAGACCCTTGCAGTGGGGGCAGTAGCCTTCGGGAGAGTTGAACGAGAAGGTATGCGGCTGCGGTTCCTGGATGGAGAGACCCGTTTCAGGGTCGACCAGATGCTTGGAGAAGTGCCGGAGTTCGCCGGTTGCCGCGTCGAGCATCGCAAGCGAGCCCTTGCCCACGCCAAGAGCTGCCACGACCGAATCAGCAATGCGCTTGTCGTCGCCCTCGCCAGGGCAGAGTTTATCGATTACGAGCTCGATGAAATGGGCCTTGTAGCGGTCCAGTTGCTCCACGTCATTCAGGCTGAGAAGTTCGCCGTCGATACGGATCTGGGCGTAGCCCTTGCGGCGCATCTGCTCGAAGAGTTCGCGGTAATGGCCTTTGCGGCCGCGCACCAGGGGCGCCAGCAGCAGGCACTTCCGGCCGGCGTAGTCCCGCATTATTAGATCCACGATCTGGGCGTCGGTGTAGCGCACCAGTTCCTTGCCGGTGACGGGAGAATATGCGGTGGATGCCTTGGCGAAGAGCAGGCGCAGGAAATCGGAGATTTCAGTGATGGTGCCGACCGTACTCCTCGGGTTGTTGCCGGTGGTTTTCTGCTCAATGGCGATGATGGGGCTCAGGCCGTCCACACTCTCCACTTCGGGCTTTTCAAGTATGCCCATGAAGTGCTTGGCATAGGGAGACAGGGTGTTCATGTAGCGGCGCTGGCCCTCTGCATAGATGGTATCGAAGGCCAGAGAACTCTTACCGCTTCCGCTCAGACCGGTAATCACCGTGAACTTCCCGCGGGGGATGTCTACGTCGACCCCCTGCAGGTTGTGAGCCCGCGCCCCGCGAATCTCTATGTTCTCCTTTTCAGCCATCTTACAAAAGTACGAAAATAATTGCGTAAATTTGCCGCCGTTATGTGGATTTGGCTGGCACTAATATCGGCGGTTCTACTCGGCTTCTACGACGTGGCCAAGAAATACGCCCTTAAGCGCAACGGGATATATTTCGTTATCCTGGCAGCCACCGGTTTCACGGCACTCTTCCTGTGTCCGTTCCTGAGCGCCGGCCCCGTATCCTATCATGTAAAGATAGCTGTCAAAGCCCTGATTGTCACCATCACATGGCTCTCCGGAATGGAAGCCCTGCGCCTGCTCCCAATCACCACAGTGAGCACATTCAAGGCCTCCCGGCCCATGTTCGTGGTGCTCTTCTCGATAATCATTTTCGGAGAGAGGCTGAACCTGTGGCACTGGCTGGGCGTGGCAACGGTAGCCGTAGCACTCTGGCTTCTCGGAGCCGCCAGCGGCAAGGAAGGCTTCCGCTTCGGCAGCGGCCGTGGATTCTGGGCGCTTATTATCAGCATGGCCACTGGAGTGGCAAGTGCCCTGTGGGACAAGTACATCATCAAGGGATTCGTGTTCGACGGGCCGCTCAGCCCAGTGTACGCTGCGTTGCCGGACCAGTTGCAGGTGCCCCTCTTCATCCAGTCCTGGACCAATCTTTACATCACCATTATACTGGCCATTATCGTGGCGGTGAAGGCCATTCGCGAAGGCAGCGTGAGGGAACGTTTCCACTGGGATTGGTCGCTGCTGGTAATAGCGGTACTCATTACCCTCTCGGATGCCCTCTATTTCCTTGCCATCAGCCAGGAAGGATCGATGCTTAGCGTCATCGCCCTTGTGCGCCGTTTCTCGATAGTGGTCACCTTCGTCACCGGCGCCATCATCTTCAAGGAAGGCAAAATCAAAGGCAAGAGCGTCGCCCTTGCCTTCATGATCGCAGGAATTCTGCTGCTTATGTACGGAAGCCTCTAGCGGGCAGTCTCCTTTAACATTTCAGCCACTGCCGCCTCCAGCTGGAGATCGCGGCCGGCGTCGACCGAAGCCGGATCGTTATAGACCACGATGTCAGGGGTGAGCTGGTCGTTCTCGAGGAAACGGCCTTCGGCGAGGCTCCACGAACCTATCTGGGGGATACCGAAGATTAGGCTGGGATCCACCTGATACTCCCACCAGACGCTGGTAGCCGTGCCGGGCACGGGGGCGCCGATGATCTTGCCTATGCCGAGGGCACGGTAAAGGTACGGGAAGCCGCAGGCGTCGGAATAGTTGTCTTCGCAAACAAGTACGCAGGAAGGCTTGATCCACTTGTCGTAGGGTTCGGGCGACATCTCCACTCCGCGTGGACGGCGCTCGGTGTAGAGGCGGGCGTTCAGGAAAGTGGCGAGGTCGTTGTGGAGCCAGCCGCCGCCGTTGTGACGGGTGTCCACGATAAGGGCGTCGCAGTGGCGGTATTTGCCGAGAGCCTTGCTGAAGACTTCGCGGAACGACGGGGAATTCATCCCCTCGACGTGAACGTAGCCTATGCGGCCGCCGGAGAGTTCCTTCACTATTTCCTCATTGCGGCGCACCCAGCGGGTGTAGGCGGCGTCGGAATCGCTGCCGGACGGAGTAACGTAGACCTTGATGTCCTTTCCGGAAGCCTTGATGCCGAGAAGCACCCGTTTGCCGCTCTTGCGCTGCAGCGCCTCATACCAGGGCTCTCCTGCAGGGATCTCCCGGGAATCCACCGAAATAATAACATCGCCGGGTTTCAGGGAGGGAGCCGCGGAAAGCAGTTTGCTGCCGGGAAGGAATTCCTTTATCTTGAGGCCGGGGCCTTCGAAGTCCTGATCGAACAGCACTCCGAAGTGGCCGGTGGAAACTCCGCTGCCATCACGATAGCGGCCGCCGGTGTGAGAACCGTTGAGTTCGCCCAGCATCTCGCTCAGGAGCTCCTGGAAAGCATAATTATCAGTAATGTACGGGAGGAACTGGCGGTAGTTTTCACCAACGGCCACCCAGTCCACGCCATGCATATTTGCATCATAGAACTTTTCGCGAACCTCTTTCCAGCAGTGGTCGAAGATGTATTCACGTTCGGCGGCCGGGAAATACTCGAATTCTCCCTCGTACTTTACGGATTCGGGCTTGTCCTTGCCGACCTCGACCTTCTTGATGCCGCTGCCGGAAGCGATGTAGAAGCTCTTGCCGTCGGGGGCCGGATAAAAGACGCCGCGAACGTCCTTTGAAACTACTTTCACGTCGCCCTTGCGTATATCGAGGCAGCAGAGGTCGCTGGTCTTTTCCAGAAGCACGGTGTAGTAGAGCTTGCGGCCATCGGGAGTGAGCCAGTGGTCGCCCAGGCGCCCGGAATGACGGGTAAGACGCACGATGCGGTCTTCCCTGCGGCTGAGTTCCAGCTTTACCGGATCGGGCTTGCCTTCTGCAGCCTTGGTGCTGTCCTTGGCTTCGGCCTTTTCTTCCTTCTTCTGCTCCTTGGCGCTCTTTACGAACTTCTCTATCTTCTCCACATCCTCGGTCTTGCCGAACTCGGAGAAGGCTTCGTCGTCGAAGAACATGGCGTAGATGTCGCCTTCAGAGCCCCAGCTGCCGTGGCTGCGGAAGCCGGCACGGTCGCTCTCCCATGTCATGGCCTTGCCACCGAAAGCCCAGCGGAAGGAGCCGTCGCTGTAGCCGCTCTCGGTGAGGTCGGTCAGGGTTCCGCTCTCCACGTCGATAAGGGCGATGTCTTCGTTGTACATGCGTCCGCCGCCCTGATAGACGGTGAGGATGCTGCGGCTGTCGGGGCTCCACTCGAAGGGCATGTCGCCGTCGGAGTAGGATGCGTTGGCTCCGGTGAGAAGGGTGCGCGGGTGCTTTCCGTCGGCATCGGCCACCACGATTTCGGAACGGCTGCGCAGGTACGCCAGCTTTTTGCCGTCGGGTGACGCCTCCGGCTGGAAGCAGATCTCGCCTTCGGGGCTGACCCGCTTTTCAGTGAAGCCGCCGCTGAAGGTGAAATGAGCGTCTTTCTTATCATTCAGTTCCACCTTGTAGATGGCCCACTCGCCCTTGCGCTCGGAAGCGTAGTAGAGGCTGCGGCCGTCTTTTCCGAAGCTCACCCCACGTTCCTGCTCTGGAGTGAAGGTGATGCGACGGGTATCCGACAGATCGGGCGTGGTGGTGTAGACGTCGCCACGGACGACGAAGGCAATCTCCTTGCCGTCGGGCGATATCGCCATGCTGCCGGGGCCGCCGGAGAGGCTGCGCCAGATGTGCTCTTTTTCGCGCTTGTCTTTCTTGAGAGTGATTTCCACTTTGGCAGGCTCGCCGCCATCTTTAAGGGTGTAGAGGTCGCCGTTCCAGCTGAAGGCCATGGTGCCGTCGCCCGCGATGCTGAGGAACCTGACGGGGTTCTTTTCGAAGTGGGTGACCTGGCGGCCTTCACTGCTCCAGATATTGGAATCGCCACCCCAGTCGTCCGGCTCGGGAGAGTCGGTGAGCGTGCCGTTCGGGCCGCCCTTACGGGTGCCGCCCTGCTCGGAAAGATAGTACCAGGTACTGCCGTCGGGGGCCCACACGGGATTGCGGTCTTCACCGGGGAAAGCGGTGACCTTAGTGAACTGGGCACCGTCTTTCAGCCAGATATCCTTGGTGACGGCGGAGGTGTGGTGCTTGCGGTAGTAGTCTTCGTAGCCTTTGACGTCTTCGTAGAGGAATTTTCCGGCCTTGTTGATGGAGAGGGCCGCCACGTCGAACGAGAAGACCTGCTTCGGGGTGGGAAGACGTTTGCTTGCCTTGGCAGCCTCGAGGGCTTTTGCGAGCGGCAGGCTGTAGAGTTTGCCGTCGCCCGGGAAGACGCTGCTCTGCGGATCTTCCTGAATGTTTGCAGAGAAGTAGAGCGTGCCGTCGGGCGCTACCGTGAGCGGGGTTTCCCTGCCGCCGAAGGTGGTGAGCCTGACGGGCGTGCCGCCATCTGCCGGAATGGCCCAAATGTCTTTGCTGCCCTCGCGCCAGGAGGCGAAGACTACGCACTTTCCGTCGGGAGTCCAGACCGGCTCGGTGTCGTGGGCCGGGTTGGAGGTGAGCTGGGTTGCCTCACCGCCGGCTGCCGGAACGGTGAACAGGTCGCCCTGATAGACGAAAACTATCCTGGACGCGTCGGGGGAAATTGCATTCTGGCGGAGCCAGCGGGGTGTGGTCTGTGCCGAGGCTGCGACCGAGAGCAGCGCGGCGAGAAGGGTCGTAATAATTCTCATATCGCGAATATACGAAAATAATTGAGTATTTTTGTAAGACATGCCAGTGAGCACCCGCATAATAGTCCTGAACACCACCAAGGTAGGCGACGGGAGCCTAGTGATTCACGCGCTCAGCCGCGAGCTGGGGCGGAGGAGTTTTATTACGAGCGCGGGGGGTGCTTCGGGCGCGCGGCGCGGCGGGCGTTCAGGCAGCGGGCATTCAGGCTGCATGGCGTTCTGGCAGCCCCTTTCAGTGCTGGACGTGGAGGTTCTCGAGAATCCGAAGTCGGATCTCTGGCGGCTGCACGGAGTGTCGGCGGTGTATCCTCTGGCCGGGCTTCGGGGCGACGTGGGCAGGTCCGCCGTTTGTATGTTCATGGCAGAAGTACTCTATCGTGCCGTTCGCGAAGGTGCCGAGCCCGAGCTTTACGACTGGTGCGAAAAGAGTATTCTCACGCTGGACGCTTTAAGCGGCTCGTACGCCAACTACCACCTCCGCTGGCTTCTGGAGCTTTGCAGCGCCATGGGATTCACGCCGTCAGTTGAAGACTTGGCGCCCTTTGCTGAAGAACATCTGCGGGATATGGCCGGACTGCTGGGCCCCTACGATGAGGCCCTGTTGCTGCCCTTAACGGGCAAGGCCCGCAGCGAAATCGCCGGGGCCCTGCTGGATTATCTTTCCGCCCATCTGGAGTACCGCCTGAACATCCGTTCACTGGCGGTGCTGGGGGAACTGTTCTGACTGCCGTTCGCAGGATACTGCTGATTACTAACGGGAACAAGGGCGTCACAGGGTGGAGCGTAAATTGCTGATAATCACCAGATTAAACAAAAGACTACTCCGGTTTTATGAGAGTAGTCTTTTGCTTAAAATATTAATAGACAGAGAGTTACGCTCCACCCCCACCGCACCACATTTGCCAAATTAACGCGTGGCGAGCCAGGAGGACATGAGGCGCAGGGCAACGCCGCGATGGGAGATGGCGTTCTTGGCGTCCTCGGAGAGTTCCGCCATGGTGAGATTCGGATAGAGATCCGGAACGAACACCGGGTCGTAGCCGAAGCCGCCGGCGCCGTGGCGTTCGCGAGCGATGCGGCCTTCGCAGGAGCCGTCGAAAAAACGGGGTTTGCCGTCGGAAAGGATCAGCGTCACCACGCAGCGGAAGCGCGCGGCGCCAGGGAAGGTGGCGGGCGTGGCACGCCTCTCGGAGGCAGTGCCTGCTTTGGCCTCCACTTCCAACGCGCAAAGTTCCGCAAGCAACCGGTCGATATTCGAGGCGAAGTTGTGGTCGGAGGCGTAGCGGGCGCTGTAGATTCCGGGGGCGCCGCCGAGGGCGTCGACCTCGAGCCCGGAATCATCTGCGAAGCAGGGCAGGCCGCAGGCCTGCCACAGCGCCCGCGCCTTCAGCAGCGAGTTCTCCCGGAAAGTGGTTCCGGTCTCCTCCACATCGAAGCCAGGAAGCCCCACGTAGGCCGGACTCAACACCCTGTAAGCGGGGCCGAGAATCTCGGCCGCCTCGCGGAGTTTCCCCGCATTGCCAGTAGCAAATACAAGATCCATCAGTAGCTGATTCTGGGACTCTTCAAAGCTTCGCGCAGCACAGTGTCGTAGCGCAGGTTCATCTGAACCGCAGCTCCCTGATAATAATAGCGCGACACTATTTCCTGCTCGATAAGAGGCACAATCTCATCCTTCTTAAGGCGAAGGAAGGTCTCCTTATCCATGTCGAGCTTGGCCTTCAAGGCCTTCAGCTCCTCCGAGAAAGATTCCTCCAAACCGTCTTTCCGGAGCTCCTCAACCATACGGTCGTAGGAGGCCATAGCCGAAGTGCGGGCGTCGAAGTCCGAAGCCAAAGCGAATTTCACGAATCCGTCGTAATCGTCGAAATGATACTCCTCCACCGGGGCGATGCTCTCGTGCGCACGCACATAGTCTATGGTGTAGTGCTCGATGATGCCGTTGTACGCCAGGGCGTAGGACAGACGGCTGTATTCGCGGCCCTTCAGCTCCACGTCGGGAGTAACTCCCCCACCGTCGCGCACCTTGCGGCCGTGGGCGGTAGTGAACTCATGGGTGAGCGAATCCGGAATGTGCCCAACGGAGCCGTCTTCCGCACGGTTCGAATAGTCGATAGCCTGCACGCAGCGGCCCGAGGGGATGTAATACTTGGCAGTGGTAACCTTGAGCTGTCCACCGTAAGGCATGGGCCGGACACTCTGCACGAGGCCCTTTCCGAAGGTGCGGGCGCCCATGATGGTAGCGCGGTCGTAGTCCTGGAGCGAGCCGGCAACGATTTCCGACGCCGACGCGGAGCCGGAGTCGACCAGCACCACCAGCGGCAGCTGTTCCGCTATCGGGGAGGCGGAAGTGCGGTACTTCTCCTCGCGCGTAAGCTCATTGCCCTTCGAGGAGACGACGACAGTTCCCTTCGGCATGAAGATGCCCACTATCTCCACGGCTTCCTGCAGCACACCGCCGCCGTTGCCGCGAAGGTCGAGCACCAGCTCCTTCATCCCCTTCTTCTGCAGGTCCGCCACGGCAGTGCGCACTTCGGAGGCCGCCCCTTCGGTGAAGCCGGTGAGCAGCACGTAGCCGGTGCGGCCGTCTTCCAGCATGCCGGCGTACTCCACGTTCGGCAGATGGATCTTCCGGCGGGTGACGGTGATGTCTTCAATCGCTCCGGTGTAGACCCGGCGGACGCTGAAGGTGACCTTCGTTCCGGGCTTGCCCTTCATTCGGGAAGATGCCTCCGTGGCATCGAGGCCCACCGTGGTCGCTCCGTCGATGGCGAGTATCTCGTCGCCGCAGCGGAGGCCGGAGAGTGCGGCCGGCGAGCCTTCGTACGGCTCGTTGATGATCACGGGGCCGTTCTTTTCAGGCTTCCAGATGATTGCGCCGATGCCTCCGTAGCTGTGGTTGATCATGAGTTCGAAGTCCTCGTTCTCGTCTTCCGGAACCCAGATGGTATACGGGTCGAGCGTGGCGAGCATCGCGTCGATGCCGGCCTTCTGCATGCGCTCCACCGGGAGGGAATCCACGTAGCTGCGGTTCAGCTCCTGGAGAAGGGCAGTTTCCGTCTGCATCCAGCGGGCCAGGTTGAAACTCTTGCTCTGCGCCCCAGCCGGGACCTTCGGCGCGGCCGCGAATGCCAGCAGCACAGCCGCCAATATCATGAATCTTTTCATACTTCTTTCCATAAGAAAATCTTGTCGCCGCGGTGCAGACGTGCAATATCCTTGCCATCCACCTTCACGCTGCAAAGGCTCCCCTGCGGGATGAGTTCCACCGGTTCCGTCTCCAGGCGGATATCATCTGCCAGGAACTCTACTTCGCCGGTGGTGGCGCCTATCGCCATGAGGGTTTCACCGCGGTGCAGGTCCTGGGTCTCGACCTTGATTTCCGCAACTCCCAGGCGGTCGAACCAGTTGGTGACCTTGCCCAGGTACACCTTACGCATGGTGGCCTGGCTGCCGTAGACCGAGCTCCATTCTCCCAGGCGGGCGCCCTGATAGTAACCGTCCCAGAAGCCACGGTTGAATACCTCCGCGAGCCTGGCCTTCAATGATGCGGCCAGTTCCTGCGTGAAGGCTCCTGCCTGCACGGCATCGGCCGCGGCACGGTAGCATTCGGAGCAGCGGCGCACGTACTCGGCGCTGCGGGCGCGGCCCTCTATCTTGAACACCTTCACCCCCGCGGCCACCATCTTGTCCATGAATTCGATGGTGCAGAGGTCCTTGGGCGACATAATGTATTCGTGGTCTATATTCAGCTGGTTGCCGGTTTCCAGATCGGTGACTTCGTAGCCGCGACGGCAGACCTGCAGGCAGGCTCCGCGGTTGGCAGACTGCCCGAAGGTGTGCAGGCTCATATAACACTTGCCGCTTATCGCCATGCAGAGGGCGCCGTGGGCGAACATTTCCACGCGGACGAGTTCCCCGGACGGGCCGCAGATGCGCTCCCGCTCGATGGCGTCTACAATCTCCCGCACCTGATGGAGGTTGAGCTCGCGGGCCAGCACCACCACGTCGGCGAAAGCGGCGTAGAACCGCAGCGCCTCAACGTTGGAGATGCTGAGCTGGGTGGAGATGTGCACCTCCAACCCCAGTTCCCTGCAGACCTGGATGCAGGCCATGTCGGAAGCTATCACCGCGTCCACTCCAGCCTCGCGGGCGGCTACAAGGGCCTGGCGCATGTCGTCCATATCGCCCGGATAAAGGGTGATATTAAGGGTCAGATAGGCCTTCACGCCCGCCTCATGGCAGCGGCGCACCACCTCGCCCAGATCTTCAGGAGCGAAGTTGGCGGCCGAGCGCGAACGCATGTTCAGGTTGCCGACTCCGAAATACACGGAATTGGCACCGCCCTGAATCGCGGCGGCAAGGCATTCAAAGCTCCCCGCGGGAGCCATTATCTCAAGCTTTTCCATCAAGCACAAAATTACTGATTTTACTCAACACTCCCCGCCTGTAGCGCAGGGAAAGCCATATCGTACGCACTGCCAGATGCACGAAGTAGGCCGCCAGCAGCAGGTGCAACGCCTCCGTCTCCCCGGGAGTAAGGTCCCTGAATGCGAACCAAACCACGAAGAACAGCAGCACGGAGGCGAGCATTGCGTTGCGCATTTCGGCGGAAGAGGTGGCTCCCGTGTAGATGCCGTCCCAGGTGAAGGCCGCGCAGCCAAGCGGCGGCATGAGCACCAGCCATGGCAGATACTTGCGGGCTGCCACCAGCACCGCGTCGGAATCCGTGAAGAGCCGCAGGAATCCTTCCCCGGCTACGGCATAGATACCCATCCAGAGCACGGCCACCGCCATGCTCCAGAAGAAAACCCTCCTCACCGTAAGCCGGAGCATATCCCCTTCGCCGGCACCTATGAAGCGTCCGGAAAGGGCCTCGCCGGCATACGCGAAACCGTCGGTAAAGTAGGAGAAGAGCATGAGTATGTTCATCATTAGCGACACAACCGCCAGCGGAATGTCTCCATACCTGGCGGCGATGCCGTTCCATCCCAGATAGAGGGCCATGAAGCATAGTGAACGCACGAAGAGATCGGCGTTCAGGGTAAAGAAATCCCGGGTGCCGGAAAGGCATGCCTTCAGCTTCAGACCTTTCAGCGCCCAGGGATAGCGACGGCTTACGATAAGCAGCGCATAGGCGAGCCCGGAGTATTGGGCCACCACGGTTCCAAGGGCGATGCCGTCGAACCCAAGTCCGAGCGGGAATGTCAGCAGCAGACTGGCGGCGATGTTTCCGAGGTTCACCACGAGGTCGACCTTCATGCTGGAAGCGGAGTCCTGCTCCCCTATGAACCAGCCGCGCAAGGCCATGAGCGCCAGGGTTGCCGGTGCCGCCCAGATACGCAAGAAGAAATAACGCAGAGCCAGCCCGCTGACCTGCTCCGAACCGCCTATAATGAGCACGCCCAATTTGGCGCAGGGCCACTGAAGTGCGAGGAGCACGATGGAGCAGACAGCCGAAAGGGCGAGCGCCCTGCCGAGCACCAGACTCTGCTCGCTGCGGTCGCCGCGCCCGAAAGCCTGGGCCGCGAGTCCGCCTGTAGCCGCCCGCAGGAAAGCGAAGTTCCAGTAGAGAAGGGCGAAGAGCAAGGCGCCCACGGAGACACCTCCTATGTATGCCGCAGCCCCTTCCGGGCCATGCAGGTGGCCGGCAATCGCCATGTCCGCCATACCTACCAGCGGAACGGTTATATTTGCCAGGATGCTTGGCAGGGCAAGCCGGAAGATTTCGCGGTCGAGGGCCTTCATTGCCGGAATTTGGTGTCTTCCTCGAGCATGCCGAGGTAGGAATTATAGCGCTCCGCGCTGATGTCTCCACGGTCGACGGCGACCTTTACCGCGCAGCCGGGCTCGTGGGTGTGGGTGCAGGGGGTGAAGCGGCAGTCCTTCGCGGCCGCCAGCATTTCGGGGAAGTAAAGGGCGATCTCCTCCTTTTCAAGGTCCACCAGGCCGAAGCCGCGAAGGCCGGGGCTGTCGATAATGAACCCGCCGTCGGTCAGAGGATACATCTCGTAAAGCGAGGTAGTGTGCTTGCCCTGAAGATGGGCGGCGGATATTTTGCCTATCTTCGGGTCCAGGCTGGGGTCGAGCGCCTTTATGAGCGAGGACTTCCCCACCCCGGATTCGCCGGAGAAGAGCGACACTCCCTCGCTGCAGAGTTCCCTAAGTTCGTCGATTCCCTCCCCCGTCTTGCAGGAGGTCTGGATTACCAGATAGCCGGCGCCTTCGTAGATGCGGATGAAGTTCTCCACTTCCTCCTTATAAAGGTCTCCGTACAGGTCGATCTTATTGAGGACTATCACCGGCTTGATGCCGTAGACTTCGCAGGTGACGAGGATACGGTCGAGGAAGGGCAGCTTGATTTCCGGGAACAGCAGGCTCACGGCTATCACCGCCCTGTCCAGATTTGCCGCGATCACGTGATTCTTGCGGCTGAGGTTGGTGGATTTGCGGATTACGTAGTTCCGCCTCGGAAGCACGTCGGTGATGATAGCGGCGTCTTCATCTTCCCTATAGCGAACCACATCTCCGACAGCGACGGGGTTGGTGGAGGTGCTTCCGGCGAGACGCACCTTTCCGCGGAGCACGGCCGGGAACGGCTTCCACTCCGGAAGGCGGCTCAACAGGAAATGGCTGCCCGCATTCTTTACCACTATGGCTTCGTCGGCGTTCATTTAACCCTTCCGGTGAGACTGTTTACGAATTCGTCCAACGCTTCCAGTTTAGCTGCGTCGAGCCCAAGGCCTGCCACCGCCTCCATCGCTTTCCGTGAATATGCAGCTATTGCCCCCGTGGCGTCTTTATCCACTCCAAGGGAGACGTAGACGGCCTTCACGGCCGCGATTTTGGCGGCCTTCTCTTCCGGGGTAGCGGCCGGGGCCTTGAGGGCTTCCAACAGCGCCGCCTTGTCGGGAGCCAGCTCTAGGGCGCGCACGGTAAGCCAGCTGCTCTTGCAGTTGATGATGTCGCCCCCTATGGGCTTTCCGAACACGGCCTCGTCGCCAAAGGCATCGAGGTAGTCGTCGGCCACCTGGAAGGCCATTCCAAGCTCGTAGCCGTAGCGGTATAGAGCTTCGCATACGGGTTCGGAGGCCCCGGCCAGCATGGCGCCGATGCGGGCCGCACAAGCCAGCAGCACCGCCGTCTTGAGGCCGATCATCTTTTCGTATTCGGCCATGGACACGTCGTCCCGGGACTCGAATTCCATGTCGAACTGCTGCCCCTCGCATACCTGGGCGGCCGTTTCGGTGAAAACATCCAGCACGGCCGCGCTGCCACAGCAGGCGATGCTCCGGTAGGCGTCGATAAGCATCACGTCGCCGGAGAGGATGGCGGTGTCTTCATTCCACTTTTTCCACACCGTGGGCATGCCGCGACGGAGCGGACTGCGGTCCATGATGTCGTCGTGCATGAGAGTGAAGGAATGGAAGACCTCCAGGGCCCTTGCGGCCTCCAGCACCTCGGGGGTGGGTTCGCCGCGGAAAAGCGACCATGCCAGCAGGCAGAGCCTGGGACGGATGCGCTTGCCGCCTATGCTTATCATGTAGCGAAGGGGATCGTAAAGCCCTGCGGGCTCCGCGGTGAAAGTGAAATCTATTTTACCATCGGGAATCATATCTTACAAAGATAATCATTATTCGTATCTTTGCATAGATTATGCGGATAAGTATTACGGACATACTCAGCGGGCGCGTACGCATAGTGTATCGCCGACCGCGCCGGAAGCTCAAGGAGACCCCTGAAGTGGCGGAGCTGCGCAAGGCGGCGAAGGCCTACCTTCCCGGAAGGCTGCGCGAACTCGCCGCGGAGCACGGATTCAGCGTGAACCAGATCCGCATCAAGCACAATGTATCCAACTGGGGCAGCTGTTCCGTCAAAGGCAACATCAACCTGAACCTCAACCTCATGAGGCTGCCTTCCGACCTGCAGGATTACGTGATGCTGCACGAACTCTGCCACCTGCGCTACATGAACCACGGGGAGGAGTTCCACGCATTGCTGGAGAATGTATGCCCTGGCCACCGGGAGCTCCGCAGGAGACTCAGGGAGTATAAATTGTTATAAAACGGGACGGACGGGATTCCCACTGCGTCGGTTGGAACCGTTGTACCTTCTGGCTTCGCTCGAACTCAAGATTATTCCCATTGCGAAGTTCGGGTTAGAAAAGACAGTAGAAGACCAGTAGTAGCCGTAAGTGCCCACTCTATTGAGGTTGGTACCCCACCTGTACCCGGCAGCGGGAAGGAAAATGCTCTTATCCGTGTAATCAGTCTTATTGCTGGTGACTATTCTCCCTGCTACTCCCGTCCCGTTATAATTACTGGTCCAGACCCAGGTGCAGTTGTTAATGAGCTCCGTCCATTCCGCATCGGTAGGAGTACGCCACCCGCCACCAAGTGCATTACGGACGGCATCATCCTCATAACCGTAATCTTTGAACTCAGTCTTATCGTCCACAGTACCATACAAACTGTTGGAATTATATTTGGTCACCGCGTCGTTAGAATTGTCGCACCACTTATACGTGGACGAATTGTACTTTTCTTTCGGCACTGTTTCACCCCAGGCAAAATAATCACCGTTCTCCTCAGGCTTGGTGGCGCCGAGGTTGAAGGACGCCCATTTGACGGACAAGCCCAAATCAATGGCCTCAGGAACCGCAATTGCATTAACAGTAACCTTGCATTCCGCCTTCTGACTGCCGGCTTTGGCCGTAATGATTGCCTCTCCGCCGCCTGTTGCGGTTACAATGCCGTCTGCAACGGTGGCTACAGCTTCATTGGAGGTCTCCCAGATTACATTGTCTGTAGTGCCCTCCGGCTCAACCGTTGCGACCAGGGTGTCGGTTTTGGCATAAGCCACGTGAAGTTCCAGTAAAGTTGTATCGAGTTTGATGCCGGTGGCTGAAACGACCACAGTAACCTTGCACTTGTCTGTAGCCTCGCCGCATTTTGCAATGATTTCGGCAATGCCGGGGGCTATGCCTACGACAGTACCACCTGAAACAACGGCAACATCCTCATCGGTACTCTTCCATGAAATATCCTTCTTATTGGTCTTTGAAGGGGTAAATGAAACAGTAAGGATTTCTCGCGCTCCCTTCTCAAGGATAAGGTCACTTGTACTGAGTTTGATGGCAACATCCGGTTGGCAGGATAACGTCAGCGCAAGTGCTGCGAGGAAAAATACAAGCTTTTTCATTATGGCAGTTATTGAATTATCATCTGAGGTTTTCCACCAACTCGTAGTCGAGCAGGCGCTGTTCCAGATTGGCGCTCTTCACACGTATGCGCACGGCGTCGCCCAGGCGTATGCTGCGGTGAGTACGGCGGCCCACCAGACGGTAACGCTCCTCGTCGAATTCGAAGAAATCGGAACGGATCTCCCGCAGCGGGACCATGCCTTCGATCTTAGTGGGCTCGATTTCCACGTACATTCCCCATTCGGTGATGCCGCTCACGTGACCGTCGAACTCGGCGCCCACCTTGTCCTGCATGAACTCCACGAGCTTGTATTTCACGCTGGTACGTTCGGCGTCGGCCGCAACCACCTCGCGCTCGGAGGCGTGCTTGCATTCCATCTCGTAGTAGCCCTGATCTGCGCTCTTGCCGTTCTTCAGGTAGAGCGAAAGCAGACGGTGCACCATGAGGTCGGGATAGCGGCGGATGGGCGATGTGAAATGCGTGTAGAACGGGAAGGCCAGACCGTAGTGGCCGATGTTGTCGGTGGAGTAGCAGGCCTTGGCCATGCAGCGAAGGGCGATGTCCTCGAAGGCCATGTACTCGGGTTTGCCCTTGGCGGATTCCATGAGGCCGTTAAGAGCCTTAGCCGCGCCGGCACCGTCGAGAGAGCCCTCGATCTTATATCCGAAGCCTCTTGCGAAACTCTTCAGGCTTTCGAGCTTTTCGGCGTTGGGATAGTCGTGAACACGGTAGACGAAGGTCTTGGCCTTCTTAGACGCCACGCCGTTCATCTGGCCGCCGGTGGCAACGAACTCCGCCACAGTGCGGTTAGCCAGCAGCATGAACTCCTCGATGAGCCAGTTGGCCTCCTTGGAGAACACCTGATGGACATCGGTCGGGCGGCCCTGGGCGTCCACCTCGACCTTCATTTCCGGACGGTCGAAGTTCACGGCCCCCGCCTCGAAGCGTTTGCGCTTGAAGATTGCCGCCAGACCGTTCAGAATCAGAATCGCCTCAACGATATCAGCTGGGAGCGTACCAGAAGCGGGAGGCAACTCCCCCTTCGGGAGTTCGCCCTTCGGGCTCACCCCACCGTCTGTCGACGGTCCCCCCGCTACCGAACCGCGGGTGTTACGTCCCTCAGGGGGAGTTCCTCCCGCTTCTATGATGCTTTGCGCCTGCCCATAATCGAACCTATAATCCGAATTGATAATGGTTCGACCGATCCAGCGGTTCTTGATATTTCCCTTCGGGTCGATCTCGGCGACCACCGAAAAGGTGAGCTTGTCCTCGTGCGGACGGAGGGAGCATAGCTTGTTGCAGAGCTTCTCCGGCAGCATGGGCACCGTGCGGTCCACCAGATAGACGCTGGTTCCGCGCTCGCGGGCCTCCTTGTCCACGGCCGAGCCGGGGCTTACATAATGCGAGACGTCGGCGATATGAACGCCAACCTCGTAGTTGCCGTTGCTTAGCCGACGGAACGACAGGGCGTCGTCGAAGTCTTTCGCGTCTGCCGGGTCAATGGTAAAGGTGAGAACATCTCGGAAATCCTTACGGCCCTTGATTTCTTCCGGGGTGATGGCCTCCGAGATGCCGTCGGCCGCGTTCTCCACCTCGGACGGGAAGCGGTAGGGCAGGTTGAACTCCGCCAGGATGGCATGCATCTCCGTTTCGTTCTCGCCGGGGGCGCCGAGCACGTCGACCAGATGCCCGAAGGGATACACTTCCCCACGGTCCCAGCGATCCACGACCACCGACACCTTCATGCCGCGCTTCGCTCCCATGGCCGCAGCCGCTTCGGCGTCGACCTTGATGTCATAGGGCATGTTCTTACTCTGCATCAGCACCCACGCCTGGGCACCGACGGTATGGAGGATACCCACGAACTGACGGCCGCTACGCTGCAGCACGTCGATGATTTCGCCTTCGCGGCGATGGCTGAGAGTCTTCTGCCCGGCGCGGTCGTAGCTGCGGGACACGCGGTCGCGGGTGATGGCCACGCGAACGGTGTCGCCGTCAAGGGCACGGCGGGTCTTGTTAGCGGGAACGTAGACGTCGTCGTCCTGACCGTCGATAATCACAAAGACGAAACCGTCGCGCGTCATGCGGACTGTTCCGGTTTCCTGGGCCACAACGCGCTTCCCGGCAGCCTTGCCGTGATTGCGCTTGAGGGGACTCTTGTAGCCTTTACTCATGCGTGGTTAAGAACTTCACTGTAGAGCCTTCGGCCGGGGCGAGGACGACGGGAGCGTCGTGGTCGAGCACCAGCAGCGCTTCGCCTTCGGCGATGGGGGTTCCGTCCACCGTTCCGGCACCGGCCACGCACATCACCGCCACGAAACGGCCGCAGCCCTTAGTCTTCAGGGTGACGGGCTTCGTGAGGTCGTAGACGGACGTGGTGAAGTGCGGGTCGCGAACGGCCACAACCTCATGGTTGGGCCTGTGAGCATAGGACGTGCGGTAAGAACGATAGACCTTGTAGTCGATGGCTTCCTTCGACTCCTCTATATGGAGCTGGCGGGGCTTGCCGTCGAGTCCGAGGCGACCGTAGTCGTAGATACGGTAGGTGTTGTCGGAAGTCTCCTGAATCTCGCAGAGCACGGTTCCGCCGCAGATGGCGTGGATGCGGCCCGCGGGCAGGAAGAAGATGTCGCCCTTGGAGGTATCGTGCCTTTCGAGCACGTCCACGAGGCGGTTGTCGCGCACCAGCTGCGTATACGAGTCGGGGGTGATCTTCTCCTTGAGGCCAACCAGCAGGTGGCCGCCGTCGTTCATCACGTACCACATCTCCGTCTTTCCGAGACCTATGCCGCGCTTTGCCGCAAGGGCGTCGTCAGGATGCACCTGGAGCGACAGGTCGTCGTGGGCGTCGATGAACTTGATGAGCAGCGGGAACTGCTCCCCGTAGACCTCGTTCAGGGTCTTTCCGGCGAGGGGGCCTTCAGCGACACGGGTTTCGCGCTCCCCGTAACCGGAGATCACCCAGTTCTCGCTGCCCCAGACCATGGGCCGGAACTCTGCTGCAAGCTTCAGGATCATTTCGCCTTACCCTGATTCGCAACGGCGGCCTGCTTTGCGGCAAGCTCTTCCGGATCGGCCAGATAGTAGTCGTTAACGAGCTGGAGCTTGTCGTCGAACTCGAAGACGTACGGAGTGGCGGTGGGGATGTTGAGCTTGATGATGTCCGTGTCGCTGATGCCCTTGAGATGCTTCACCACACCACGGAGGCTGTTGCCATGTGCAACCACAACGATGTTGTCAACCTTCATGAGCATGGGGAAGATTTCGCTTTCCCAGTAAGGCATCACACGCTCGATGCACTGCTTGAGGGCCTCGGTGCGCGGGATGTACTCGTCGGGAACGAGGGCGTAACGGGGATCCCTGGTGGCGGAGTTCGGATCGGTCTCCGGCAGCGGGAGGGGCTCCACATCGTAGCTGCGGCGCCAGATGAGCACCTGCTCGTCGCCGTACTTGGCAGCGGTCTCGGCCTTGTTCAGGCCCTGGAGCATGCCGTAGTGCTTTTCGTTCAGGCGCCAGCTCTTCTGCACGGGGATCCAGTCGAGATCCATGGCGTCGAGCACGTTGTTGAGGGTTTTCACAGCCCTCTTGAGGTATGAGGTGTAAGCGATGTCGAAGGTGATGCCAGCTTCTTTCAGAGCCTTGCCTGCTTCGAGAGCCTCCTGGAGGCCTTTTTCGCTTAAATCAACATTGGTCCAACCGGTAAAACGGTTCTCTTTGTTCCACTGGCTCTCGCCGTGGCGGATAAGTACGATTCTCTTCATAGTTTTATTAATCTATCAATCCTCTGCCGCGAAGGAATGCCGTATTGTCGGGCTCGCGGCCGGTAAACTGCTTGTAAAGGGTCATGGGTTCCTCGCTGCCGCCCTTCTCGAGGAAGGTGGCCTTGAACTTCGCTGCCAGCTCGGGATCGAACACTCCCTTGGGGGAAGCCTCGAAGAAGGAGAAGGCGTCGCGGTCCAGCACTTCGGACCACAGGTATCCGTAGTAGCCGGCGTTGTAGCCGCTGGAGAAGATGTGGTTGAAGTAGGTGGTGCGGTAGCGGTAGCCGATTTCGGGATTCAGGCCGCATTCAGCTGCGACCTTCGCCTCGAAGGCGTCGATGTCAAAGCCTTCGAAGTCCTCAACCTCGTGAAGCTTCATATCCAGCACGGATGCTGCTGCCAGCTCGGTTGTCATGAAGCCCATGTTGAACTTGAGGGCCGCGTTGATCTTGTCCACAAGTTCCTTGGGTATCACTTCGCCTTCGGCGTTCTTGGCATAGAGGGCCAGGAGTTCGGGCTCGAATGCCCAGTGCTCGTTGATCTGCGAGAACATCTCCACGAAGTCGCGCTTCACGCTGGTTCCGCTCACCGAAGGATAGGTGCATTTGGTGAGGAAGCCATGAAGGGCGTGACCGAACTCGTGGAAGACGGTCTGGACCTGGTCCACATTCATATTTTCGGCAAGGTTGCCGACGTTCACGATGATGGGGCGCACCTCAACTCCGTCCGGGCCGATATACTGGTCGCGGACGTTATTCATCCACGCGCCGCCGCGCTTGGAGCTGCGGGGCAGGTAGTCCGTGGTGAAGATGCCGATAAGGCTGCCGTCGTCGGCCGTGAGCTTCCAGGTCTGCACGTTGCCGGGCGAATACACCGGAGCGTCGGGCAGGGCCTCGACATTCACGCCGTAGAGCTTCTTAGCGGCGATGAAGATACCGTTGCGCACCGAATCCATCTGGAAGTAGGGCTTCACGGCCTCGTCGTCCAGAGCGTATTTTGCCTGACGAACCTTTTCGGCGTAGTACCACCAGTCCCAGGGTTCAATCTTGCTGCCGGCGGGCACCGACGGATCGGCGTCCATCATGGCCTGCATCTCCGCTACTTCCTTGCGGGCCTTCGCTGTGGAGGCCTTCATGATGTCGGCAAGGAAGGCATCCACGGTGGCTGGATCGCCGGCCATCTTGTCGGCCAGTTCGTATGCCGCCGGATTGGGATAGCCCAGGATGCGGGCCTTCTCGAGACGAAGCTTCAGCACTTCCACAGCGAGTTCGCGGTTGTCGTATTCGTTGCCGTTGTGACCGCGGGAAGTATAGGCCTTGAGGTATTCCTCACGGAGCGAACGGTCTTCCGTGGAGGCCATCTTTTCGGGATAGTCACTCACGCTGAAGCCGAATCTGGCCTTGAAGGCGTTACTTTCCGCAAGGATGTTGTTACCTATCTTCTGAGTCTTGGTGGCAAGGGCGGAGTTGATTTCACGAAGGCGGTCCTGCTGCTCCTGCGGAAGGCCGATGCCCTCGCGCTCGAAGTCTTCGAAATGGTTCTTCAGAACCACCTGCTGCTCGCGGGTGAGACCGCTCTGGTCGGCATGATAAACGGCAGCGACCCTTTCGTAGAGGGCTTTATTGAAGGCGATATTGTCGCCATGAGCTGAGAGGAGAGGCAGGGCCTTCTCCACTACTGCGTCGAGAGCATCGCTGCGGTCGGTCTCGGCCACGTTGAAGAGCACTCCCTGAACCTTTGAGAGCAGCTCGTCGCTAAACTCGAAGGCTGCTATGGTGTTCTCGAAGGTGGGAGCCTCGGGATTGGCTGTGATGGCGTCGATCGCTTCCTGCTGCTGCTTTATACCCTCCTTGATGGCGGGGAGATAGTCGCTCACCTTAATCTTGTCGTAGGGCGGGATTCCGTAGGGAGTGTCCCACTCCTGGAAGAAAGGATTAGTGTGACAGGAAGAAAGCATGAGAAGGGAGGCCAAAAGAATCGAAAAACGTCTCATATATATTAATTAATCACTACTGATGGATTGTCCGGATCGTCGGGAGCGGTGATCAGGCTGATCTGCGCATCGCCGTCGTAGAAGGTAAGAATGCCCTTGATCGTAACCGTGGAGCCGTTCAGCAACGCGGCGGGAAGCTCCTTGTCGGAGAACTTGGCATAACCGCTGGAACGTACCTGAAGCGTGGTCGTTGTGCCGCCAACCTTGAAGTAGTGGGACACGTAGTTGGCGGTCGCGTACTTTATCATCATCTCCTTGAAGGTAAGTTCCGCATCGGGCCCGAAGGCGGTGATAACGCTCTCGCCCATCTGGGCGGCGTAATCGATGGGCTTCGTGAGGATGTTGCCGTACTTGGTTGCGCCGCTGCCGACCACGGCCGTGTCGAAATAGCCTTTCTGGATATATTCCACATACTTGCTCTTGGACATGGCCCATGTGTTGATGCCCCAGGTGCCGTTGTCCGAGAGGAAGATGCGGTTTTCGGGATTCTCCTTCTTGTGGGGAAGGAGGCCGTGGGGATATACCAGGGCGAAAATCTCGTTGCCGTAGGTAAGGCCGCTCACTTCGACATAGGTTCCCCAGAGGTTGCCGGGATTCCAGCTTGCGCTGCCGGCTGCGATCGCGGCCTTGATTTCGGTCACCCCTATAGCATTGGGAGCCACTGGATCGCCGTAGTCTCCACGGAACACGTGGGTGTCGATCACCAGCTGGTTGTCGATGTAGGAGGTTTCGTATTCGTTGGTGGTGGTATGGTCGGGCTCCAGACCGAGCTGCGGCATACCCTTGTAGGAACCGATGCAGAGGTCCATGCAGTTCACATAGACCCACTGGCCGAGCTTGTAGTCGCTGTAGAGCGAGGACTTGCCGAGCTTGAGGTCGATACCGCCGGTCGCATCCTGAAGGTAGATCTCACGGTAGAGGTTGCCGGTGCGGTCGTCCGAGACAACCTGTCCCTTGATCCATATATTCTCGGTGATCACGTGGCCGGAGGTTCCGTTGCTCTCCAGGGTGGTCTTCTTGTCATACTGGCCCTTCATGTCCTGGATGGTGGTGAAGGTGCCGGAGAAGCCGTAGTCGGCGAGGTCGTCTTCCGTCCATATCTTCATGGCGGCGGGTTCGTTCTCGCCGAAGGTGAAGACAGGCTGCCATTCTTCTATCAGACTCTGGCAGGAAACGAGGGCGGCGAAGGCCGCAAGTGCAAAGAATAACTTTTTCATGGCTTAGAATCTGAAATAGACGTTGAGCATATAGTTCGTTCCGGCCATGTAGAAATACTTGGAGTCGAAACGGTAGTACTGGGAGCGGCTAACCGTGTTGTCCACAAGACGTGTCTGCTCGTAACCGCCGGTCTTCACGCTGCGGTTGTTCAGGATGTTCTTGAGGTTGAACGAGAAGCCCAGCTGGTATTTGTACCTGATGAACCAGCTCTTGCCAATCGAGAGATTGAGAAGAATCGCGGGATCGAACCTTTCCTGGGTGGTCATGTATTCTATCTCCTCGTCGGTGGTTATGTTGTCGGGACCGGCAACCGCGCCTGCCGTACGGTAGAGCGGGTTCATGTCGAGATAGGATTCACCGAAGCATTCGACATCCGCGTCGATGAACCAGTAATTGCGGTTGTAGGCGAGTCCGAGACTGGCTGCAAGCTGCGGGGTGGAAGGCACGTAGTGTTTCTGAATGACTGTGCCGTCCATGAGTTCGGTGGCCTTCCAGTACTTGACCTCGACGTCCTTCATGACCTCAGCGGCGCTGTTGTCCACAGTCTGGGTCATGGTAGGATTGGAGGTGTACTCATAGCGTCCGGCCGCGACCACACCCTGCACCGAGAGATTCTCCACGATGTAGGTGGGCAGCTTGAATCCGAGTTCGAAGCCCATGTTGCGCTGGTCGATGCCGTTGATCGCGAAGTTTGAAAATGCGTTCTGGAGGTCGTCGTACGCACTCATCACCTTTGCCTGGTCCTTAATGGTGGTGTAATAGGCGGTGGCGCGCACGTTGATGCCGTTACCGGAATACTGCCAGTTCACGTCGGACGAGAAGGTCTTGATGGTCGTGAGGCCGTCCATCATCGTATTGCGGGTACGGGGCGAAAGGAAGGCCTGGTTGAACTTGGGAGCGTCATTGAAGTAGGCCACATTGGCATACACCCTCTGGGCGCCGCCGATCACGTAGTTGAGGCCGAGTTTGGCCGCATAGGTGAGATAAGAGGGAGCTTCGCTCTTGCCGTACGAAGTCTCAGCGGATGCGGTGATACCGGCTGCAGCCCAGTCGGCCGCCATGGCGGCGTCGGCAGGCTGGCCCGGGAAGAGGCCCTTACGCACGAGGCCTTCACGCCAGAACGATTCGTATCCCACGCGGGCACCGAGGTTGGCGCTGAAGTTGCCGGCGGTAAGCTTGCCGTTCACCCATGCGCCGAAGCTGCGGATCTGGGCGAGGTAATCGTAGCCGTACTTGTCTCCCTTATGGAGAGTACGGGCTGAGCCGTTGTACAGATAGTAGTCGAGATCGTTCTGCACCATGTACGGAGTGGCGGCGAAATCGCGCTCGGCGAAGTTGTCGATATCCACATAGTAGTCGCCACCGAGGAGATCGGCAACGAGTTTATAGTATTCGGTGCGGTTGATGCGTGCGTTTGCGCCACCGGTAATCGTTGCGAAATCGGTGGGACGGTACTTGAAGGACGCCGCGAAGTTGAGGTCGTTCTGATCCACGTGACGCTCCTCCTGGATGTATTTGGAACGGTTCAGACCGTTTTCGTCGGTCTGGATGCGGTTCACATAGTAGAAGCGGTCCCAGTTGAGATGGGTGAGCCCGGGATACTCGCTGGCATGTCCCCATACTTCCTTGGCCCAGAATTCCTTCGCCGGATTGTTGCGGTTGAGGTCGGAATTCTCGTTGTAGAAGTAACTCGGGAGGTTGCGGTAGTAGTCTGGCCTGGGATCCTGGGCGTCGTACCAGTCGAGTGCGGTGTAACCGTTCTTGCCGAAGCGGTAGAGCACGGTGGCAGATGCGCTGATCCTGTCGGAAGGAGTGTAGTCGTACTTGAGTATGGCCACGGGCTCGTTGGTCTTGCGGACTCGGGCATTGCGCACCTTTCCGTTCTGGTATCCCCAGTTGCTGTTGTACATATTGTCTCCCATGAGGTCGTAAACCTCCTGGGTGGAAGCGTTCTGCGCTCCCCTCTCGCCCGGAGTGGCGAAGAAGGCCAGGCTCAGTTTGTGGGCGTCGCCCAGAACCTTGTCGGCCGCGAGATAGTAAGCGAAGGAGCGGTAGTATACACCGTCGATCCAGTCGTTGCCGCCGAGCCTGGCGGACACATTGGCGGCGAAGGCCCAGCCGTTGTCCATCATGCCGGTGGCATAGGTGGCCATTAGGCGCAGACGGTATAGGGTGCTGTTGGTGAGCACGCTTCCGCGGAGGCCCTTGCGTACGTTGGAGGCATTGCCGAAGATGTTTGTGACGCCGTTGTAACCGCCGAAGCCGTAGTCGGAAACCTCCGTGCCGTTCGTGGTCTCCTTGCTGCGCATGGCCTCATTGAGGCCGCTCCACAGGGAGAAGGGGCTGTAACCGGTGATGGCGTCGTTCATCCTCACGCCCGCAAGCAGCACGTCCTGGCTCTCGGAGGCATAGCCGCGGGAGCGGAAACGGACTGCGCTGAAGTTGTAGCCGGCGATGTTGTTGAACACGTCGTTGCTTCCGAAGAGGATGGTGGGATTGTCGTTGTAGCCGGAGTCGTCCATGTCGAACTGGGCGAAGGAATCGTCGTCCACCTCCGACACCCTCTGCACTTCGGTGAGCGACAGGTTGAACATGTTCTTCACATAACCGTCGTTAACGGTTACCTGAACCTGGGTCTCGAGGAAGTCGGGGGCCTCGATGACGAGGGTGTACATTCCGTCCGCGAGCTCGGGAATGAAGAAGGTTCCGTCCTCGGCCGAACTGGCGACAGCCACTTCCGAGGCGCCCTGCATGAGCACGAGCCGGGCGTTCTCCACCGGCTGTTTGCCGTTTCGGTTGATCACGGTTCCCTTCACGCCGCCGCTTGGCTGTGCATAAAGGGCCACCGACGCCATTACGGCCAGGGCAGCGATCAATAGTCTTTTCATATTATCTCTTGATTACTATGTACGTGGGATAGTGGTCGGAGTAGCCCCCTACGAATGCGCCTCCGGAGAAGGTGCGGAAAGGAGTCCCCTTGTACTGACCGGACTGATTGGTCATGAAAGGCTTGCTGAACACGCGGCCGTAGAATTTCTTCTGAACTATGGGCTGGATCTGGAAGCTTCCCTTGGGAGCGTTCGCCAGCGCATTGTTCACCATTACGATGTCGAAGATATTGCCTGCGCCTTGATAGTAAAGGGAGCTGTAGCCCGCCTTAATCATGCTCAGGAAGGGATCGAAGAAATCCTCGTCCGTGACATCCGCTATCCTCTCCTTGCCACGGAGGAAATCCGTCATGGAAGGATCGGTCGGGTTGTCGTTCATGTCGCCCATCACCACGATCTTGATGCCGGGGAACTCTTTCTGGAGCTCCATGGCGCGCATGTAGATGATTTCCGCTCCGCGGGGACGCAGGTCCGCGCCCTTGCCGCCGAGACGCGACGGGAGGTGGGCTACAAAGAAAGCGAACATCTCGTCGTCGATGGTTCCGCGCACCATGAGCACGTCACGGGTCTTGAATGCGTCCATCTCTTCCTGGGTCCACTGGCTCCAGTCTATGCGCGACGGGGCAAAGGTGAAGGGAATGCTCTCGCTGGCGATCACCTTGAAAATCTCGGGTCTGTAGAGCAGGGCCACGTCCACGCCGCGGCGGTCTGGACCGTCGTAGTGCACGATCTGGTAGTTTGCCTCCTCTATCTCGGGCTGGCTCACCAGGTCTTCAAGCACATGGCGGTTTTCGATCTCGGAAACGCCGAGCACGGCATGCCAGCACTTGTTGTCTTCTTTCATGGCACGGATTACCGATGCCATGTTGTGCTGCTTCTTGGCATACTTGGCCTCGGTCCACTGGTTCTGGCCGTCAGGCAGGTACTGGTAATCGTTCTTGCCTTCGTCGTGATAGGTATCGAAAAGGTTCTCCAGATTGTAGAATCCTATCACATAGCTGCGATGCTTCGCCGCGTCGGCCCGGAAGGGCAGCATCATGAGCACGGCGATCAGGACGTAAGCTAGTCTTTTCATAACGATAGTTATTGTGTTTTGATTTATTTCCACCAGGAAATGGGAGTTTCCGCCTCAATCTCCGCAGCCACCTTGTCGCCCACGACGGACGGCAGATTCACGAAGAAATCTATGCCCACGAGCTCTTCGAGAGCGTCTATCGACATCAGATGGTCGGATATGGCGTCGTGGATGACGGAATAGGAATGCTCCATGTAATAGCCCGCCGCCATATAGCCCTTGTGGTACTGGCTCTTATTGGGAGACAGATACAGCAGGGCCTTGTAGTAGGCCGACGGCACCTTTATCACGAAACCGGAGGATCCCTGGGTGTATTGGGAGGAGCCTTCGAGCACACAGCCGGTAACCACGTAGAGCGTGTCGGAGAGACCGGCGTATTTGCGCACCTGCCCTTCGAGCCTCGCCCAGATGCCTGCGGCGGGGTCGTTCTTCGGGACACCGTTGAACTCGTAGATCTGAGGCGTCATGTTGGTGCCGTAGAACGTGGAGACATTGGCCTTGAAATTCAGACGGTCGGCCGAGGGAATCTGATGCCCGCGGGTCCATCCTCCGCCGTACGAGCCCGATATGAGTTTCGGCTGGGCGTATTCGGAAATCAGCGGATCAAGTCCCCATTCGTCGCTGCGGCTGCCGGATCCTATGAGGTTCTTGTTGAGCGGATAGGCAACCCACATCGAAAGGTGTTCCTCGGGATTCCAGTAGAACGACCAGTTGCGGGTGCCGCTGACCGCCAGGTTCACATATCCCCCACCCTGCATATCGTGAGAATAGAAGGTGAGGCCGTCGTCGGCTTTGGTTTCCGGCAGCTCGAGCCACTTAACGGGAGCCGTAGGGCTCTTGAAACCGCCCGCGGAGAGTTCGGACTGCCCCGGAGCCAGCTGCTCGATGGTAACGCTGCTTACTTTCTTGCCGTCGGCGCTGAAGTGAATGGTTACGAAGCGTGATTCTTTGGACTCGTTTTCTTCGTAGCGCATGTACACATCGCCCTTGCTGCCGCTGCCGGAGGCGGGGCACATGGTACCCCAACCTGAAGGACCGTCTTCCGGGTACGTGAGGTCAATGTTCCAGTCGCCGCTGGCCGTAACGGACATGTACAGTTTCCCGGAAGGCGACGTTACAGCCGTCTTCTTGGGTACCAGCTTGGCAACGGAATCTGTTTTGCCTCCGCCCGGAGCCGTGCCTTCAAGCAGTTCGCATGAAACTGCCAGAGTTAACAGCACCAGGAACGAGCAGACAAGATTGATTATGCGTTTCATCGGTCTCTTCTTACCGAAAGGGGTGCCCGGGAAGGCCGGGCATCCCTCTTGGCAAATGAATGGTGATACTATTCGTATTTCAGTTTAATGGTCTGGAACTGAGCGTTGTAGGCATTGGTTATCTGGATGCGGTATTTAGCATTAACCTCACCTGCTACAGTCCAAGTATAGGTTGTGCCTTTAGTCAGTTTGGCGGTATTAATACCCATCGAAACTCCAGCAGAAGTATAAATATCCGCAATAACATTCTCAGAAGCGTTCTTTCCGGTGAGGAACTCTACCAGTGTAAGCTTCTTGCCTTCAACTGCCGGAAGTTCAATGTAGGAATTAGCCTTTCCGATTATGAGGCACTTTTCCTTTTCACTCCAATAGAATCCGGCACCGGCGTTGAAGACGAAATCGTAGCCTTCGATAGTGTATGTGCCAGTTTTGGTTCCAGAGGCTGTCGGGAAACCGGTAGCAGGGCTCTTGTCGAATGCTACAGCAATGACTACCGGATCTCCACCGCTTTCGCCAGGATTCTTGGCCTGGATTATTGTTACCTCATAGCTCTTTACCTTGACATCAGCATCAGTGGAGATAGTAACCTTATACTCGTTTACTTTCTCTTCGTCTTCGTTGGCATCGAAGCTCACGGTGATGGCACCGGCGCCATTGCCGCTCACTTCAGTTCCGGTGGTGCCTGCCGCGGTAGCGAGATTGCATCTCGAGACAGCAGTCCATGCCACGTTACCGGTAACGTTGATGGTTGCGCTGGTAGCGGATGCAAAGACATTGATTGTCTCCTTTTCTACGCCAAAGAGCGGAGAATCGTCTTCAGTGGCGCCATTGAGAGAGTAGAGATATGCGCTCTTTGTTTCGTAGGTGGTATTCTGGTAGAGCTGGACTGTGCCGTAGATAACAACTTCGTCTCCAACCTTTATGGTCTTCTGGCCTTCCACCCATGCCTTGTTGCCAAGATACGGGAGCTTGTATGCCTCGAACTGGGCCGCCGAGAGAGTTCCGTCGCTGGAGATCCAGAAGGTTGCACCGACGGTGGCGCTGTACTGATAGTCCACCTGGCAGATCTTGCCGGCCACGTACACCTTCTTGGTCAGATCGGCCCCTTCAGTATCGAGGAAAGCCCTTACGCCAGGAACGTTGTAGGGATTCTCAAGAGTACCGTCGCCTTCGGCTTGTTCCTCAACTGCAGGAGCTGCCTCGAAGCTCTCGATAACGGTTTCCATAACCTCGTGGGTCTGCACGCCGTCTTTCTCATAGAGTTCGTAGGTTCCGTGGAGAACCGCAGTGCCGCCGTTGGCGAGCTTGGTGCTCCATTCTGCAAACTGACCGACCTTGAAGCCGTATGCCTTCACGGTTCCGGTAGCGTCGGTAAGGTTGAAGGACATCTGCTGCTTTTCGACATTTACATAGAGAGAAGACACGGTACCGGTGAGTTTGTAAGCCACTTCCTTGTCGGCGAGCCTGATGAATTCGGCAATGGTCTTTTCTTCGAATACGGTCTGCTCTGGAGCGGCCTGGAAGTCTTCGATGACGGTTTCCATAACCTCATGGGTAACGACGCCGTCTTTTTCGTATTTCTTGTAAACACCGTGAATCTTGGCAGTTCCACGGTTGCTGATCTTTTCCGCCCATTCATCATACTGGCCGGCTTTGAAACCGTAGACGGTAACTACAGCGCCGCTCTCGTCCTTGAGGTCGAACTGCATGTAGGGATTGTTGTTCTTGTCCACACCGGTCTTGAATGAGGAAACGGTGCCTGTGAGCCTGTAGGCCACATTTTCGTCGGCCAGGCGGATAAACTCCGCAATGGTCTTGTCTTCAAATTCGGTCTGCTCGTGAAGAACCACTTCCATGATCCATGCGCTCACCACTTCGTGCTGCTTCTTGCTCTCGTAGTAGTCGTATGCGCCGGCGAGTTTAACCTCCGCGTTGTTGGAAATCTTGGTCTTCCATTCATCCGCGTTTGCAACGCTGTACACGTAGATGCTGGAGTCGGATTCGTCCTTGAGGTCGAAGCTGCAGTACTGGGAATTGAATCCGGAAACAGTGCCGTGCAGCTTGTAGAAATTGTTCTTGTCGGCAGCGGCGATGAACTCGGCCACGGTCTTTTCGGGAGCGTTGCTGAAGTCGGGCTCTGTCACCTGGGCCTCGGTGCTGCCGTTAAGGGAGTAGAGCTTGCCGTTGTAGGGGCCGCCCGGCTTGCTGGAACCGAGGTTCACGGTTTCGGGAGTGTTGCCCTTGTAGTTGTATACCTTGCTGAGCACAACCACCTCGTCGCCAACGGCGAGAACGGGATTCACGATGGTCCACTTGGCTCCGCCGAGATAGTACACGCGGTAGCAGTAGAACTTCGGGGTGTCCACGGTGCCGTCGTCCGTGATGAAGAAGGTACCGTTGCCGTAGCTGAAGCTATAGGCCTCTTCGATTTGGGAGACCTTGCCCTTCACGTAAACCTCTTCTTCGCTGGCTACGTCCGCTCCGAGCTCCTGGACGTATTTGATTACACCCACGACATTGAAGGGATTGTTCTGGGTTCCGTCGCCTTCCGCGACGAGCTCGCCCTTGGAACCAGCCTGTTTGACCTTGACGGCCGCCTTGCGGATACCTATGCTGAACACCACGTCGCCTTCGCGGTCGAAGCCTTCATTGTCTTCTACGGAAACGGTGATGGTCTGCGCCTTGGCAGAGCCCTTGCCGTCGCTCTTGTCGAGCACCACCCATTCGGGAATGCTCTCTACGCGCCAATCTCTGGTAGCGGTGAGTTCCACGGTCTGGGACGGGGCGTCCTTGGCAACAAAAACGAGGGAGTCCTTGCTGGCCGTGATGGAAGCCGGGGCTTCCACCTTTTCGTCGGGTTTCTCACAGGATACGATAGCCATGAGAGCCATCGCTGCGATTGCAAAGAATGATTTGAACTTCATGATGATAAAGTTTTGTGTTTGTACTTTTCTCATAACTTACAAATTTAACAATTTCCTTCGGAAATCCAAAACCTCAGAAAGCAAAAAAGGCGGCGGCCCGAGAAGGGTCGCCGCCTGATTATGTTCACACACAGAATTACTGTTTCTCGTAGAGATTCACGGTGCCTGGCTTGTTCTTCATCGGGCAGAATTCGTGAGTCGTATTATAGAGAGTGTGACTGAAATAGAACGTGTCGGTTGCAGCGAAGGAAATAGTTGCTTCCCCTTCAGTCATGCTTATTGCCCAGAGGTTGGTTGGAGCATCCGCAGACAGCTGCACGCTACCATGTGAACCATCACAGTAAGCATACCTGTCATCATACTTCTGCTGAATGTACCAGCCGCTTCCGTTCTGGGTAAACACCAAAGCATCGTTCTCGTCTGCAAGAGTGATGACATCGGAAACGACATCTACGGTCTTTGTGTAATAATAACCGTATGACTTGGTAGCATCGGTGATCACTGTTGCCATGTAAGTAGTTCCCGCATCAGTATAAGTCATGACGTAAGTCTTTCCGGAGGTGATAGCACTTACTTTCTTGAACTTGAGCGAAACGGGCACGCTGATGCCTTCTTCAACGGAGACGGCGATAACGTTGTGATACCTTGGATCCTTGCTTCCGCTCTTGCCGTTGTAATATCCCTTAATGGTAACAACCTTATTGTTCAGTGCCGCAAGACCGAGATCCGCAACGGGTTTGGTAAGGCTGCCCTGAATCTTGGCGGCGTCGGCTCCATCAACCTCGACATTTGCGTACTTGACAGTTACTCCGTCGGTGTCGAAGCTGAGCTTGAGCGTGCCGTAGAAGCATATGTATTCAGCCGAGCTGCTGGTATAGTCTGCGAAGCCTACATCGTTAAGCACGGTAGCAACCGGATAAGAAATGGCGTTGCCGGAAGACTTCACCTTGAAGTTGGTGACAGTGGCAATCTGCGGCACTCCGTTGTACGCTCCGGTAATTCCTGCGAACTGAACCTTGTCGCCAATCGCTACAGTGTTTGCGCCCAAATCATAGACATACACATTGCTCGTGCCGTCGGTAGCAACGAAGCCGAGAGTGGTCTTGGCAGACACGAGAGCCTCGTTCACGAGAACGGCCATTCCCTTGTCGAGGGCCAGGGCCTCGGTGATGGTCGCTATCACGGCGTCACCTTCCTGGGTAACGGTAACGGTTGTACGGGAGGAATCCGTCTTCTTGGGATCCTTGTCATTGGGCTTGGATGAGATGAGGGCAACCACACCGGTGCGTTCCGTGGGATTGGTATTCGGGGCAACGTGAATCTCCACAAAGGTGGTGTCGCCGACCGTCTCTGTTCCGACTATGCTGAGGAAGGTCTTTCCGAGGGAATCGATGGCATAGTTGAGGTTGTCGCCGCTGTAGAGGGCAGCAACCTTGAGGGTGGTGTCGCGCTTGCTCACGGAGAAGGACGACGGGCTCACCGCCACGAGGGATTTTTCAATCTCGACTATCTCTGAATCGTTCTGGTTGGTCTCGGGAGTGCCCTTGTAATTGGTGAGGGTCCCCTTGATGGTGACCTTGTCGCCCACGGCGATTTCGTCTCCCTTGGTGAACTTCTCACCGCCGAGCCAGTAGCCACGGTAGACCTCGAACCAGTTGCCGTCGCCACCAGTCTCGTCGTAGCTGCCGGTCATTGTTCCGTCGTCGGAGATGTAGTAGGTGGCGTTGCCGTAGCTGGTGCTGATTTCATCTATCTTGCAGATGATACCCTTTACCAGCACGGGGCTGCCGCCCGCCTTGCCGGACTTGATGAGGTCGATGACTTCACGGACGGTGTAGGTTTTCACCACGTCTTCGCCCTGGGCGACCTTGATCACGATCTGACTGCCGTTCTCGCCCACGATGCGGACATCCTGGGTGCGATAGGAAGTACCTGCGGGGGCGGAGATTGCAATGCTGAATTCTCCCTCGTTGCCGTTGGTGGGATCTGCCGTAATCCAGCTTTCGACGGCGTCTTTGATGCCGCGGGGCTTGCATGTGGTGCCGGGAGTGATGAGGGTGTCGACCGTATAAGTCTTGGACTTTCCGGCGGTATCCGTGACTTTGTAATCGTAGGAGGTCTTGACAAAGAGCTGCCAGGCTTCCTTGGCAGTCAGTTTGATGGTGGTGCTGCCGCCGAGGGTGTCGATACGGACATAGCTGTTATCGACCTTGAGGCTGGCGTTGTCGTAGCCTGTGACAGGCTCCTTGGCACATCCGAAAAGGAGTGCGGCCGCGCCCAGAAGTGAAAGGATTATATATTTTGCTTTCATGATATGTCCCTTGGATTAGTTGAACATGTATTTGATACCGATCTGAGCGTACCAGGCCTGGCCGATGACCTTGCTCACGGTCCAGGTTTCAGTGTTGGCGTTCACTGCATCCGGGGTCTTGAGGACCGGGATACCGTCGCTGCCTATGCGCTCGACTTCGAGGATACGGCCGCTCTTGAGGTTGGGGTTCATGATCCTGTAGAGGCCCCAGGAGTCATTGAAGAGGTTGGCTACGTTCTTGATGTCGAAGGAGAGCTGCAGGGTGTTCTTCGTGCCTGCAACCTTCACCTTGAAGTCGTGTGCGTAGTGGAGATCGATGTGATGCTGCCACGGGGAATACACGCTGTAGGGTTCGGCGTATTCGCCCATGTGCTTGCTCAGGTACTTGTCCTTTGCTGCGAAATCGAAGAAGCGCTCGGCGTCATCGTCGGAAGAGAACTTGACCAGCCCCTTGGCCACATCCTGCTTGGTGGGGATGTAGATGGCGTCGTAGTTGTAGTTATCGTTGTTGAGGTCGTTCACGTACATGTAGGAGTAGTTGGCGCCTCCGCGATAAGTGTTGTAGTAGATTCCGAAGTGGTTGCCGGACTTGTCGTTGTATGCTACGTTAACATAGAGACGGTCGGGAGTCACATAGGAAGAATTGTGCAGCTGCACATTGTTCGGGCCTTCCACGGTGGGGATATAGGTGAAGGCGGAAGAAGCGTCGGAACCCGGCATGCCGGTGAGTTCCTTCGACCATGTGCGGGTGTATGCCGCGGTGATGTCGAGGCCTTCGAGAGGCTTGGCGTTCACCTGAACGCTGGCGGTTCCGCCGTAACCCTTGTTGGTGTTGGTAAGATAGTAGACCGAATACTTGTTGAAGGTGTAGTCGGAAGGATAGATGTGACGGTTGTCGGCGCCGTTGAGACGGGCGAAACCGGTGGGATCCTTCATATTGATATCCTGAATGCGGGTGGCGTTGAGGGTCTTGTTGAAGATGCCTTCAACGGTGACGCTCAGCGGGAAGCTGGTCGGCAGGGCATAGTCCACTGCGAGGGAGGTCTTCCACACCTGCGGCATCTTGAACTTGGGATCCACGGCCGCGATGCTGCCGCTGAAGGCTCCGTCTTCAGGGCTTACAGTCAGAGGATACTTTTCTGCATCCAGGCTGTGGAGGTACTCGAGCAGTTCGCCCTTGTCAGTGATGAACTTGCCGGCAAAAGCGTTCAGGATGTCGGAGTCGGTATTGGCAGCATCCACTGCACCGTCCTTATACTTGGTGGTAGCGGAGCTCACCATCTGCACCAGACCTGCGTTGGAAGGCATGTTGGTGAAGAACACAAGGGGCAGACGACCGGTGAAGATACCGGTACCGCCGCGGACCTTGAGGGAGCCGTCGCCAAAGGCGTCATAGCTGAAGCCGATACGCGGGTTGAGCGTAAGCTTCGGGGTGGGCCACTTGCCGGTATCCACATGGAGACCGTTGTAGTCGGTATCGTAAATTGCCTGGTTGCGCATGACGTCACGGTTGTCGAAGATGATGGTTTCGAGACGCAGACCTGCGGTGACCTTGAGTTTCTCATTGGGGTTCCACTCATCCTGAGCATAGGCTGCAAGTTTGTGGAAACGAACACGGGAAGCAGGATCCTGATCGCCGCCGTAACCGTAAGTGAGAGCTACGGTTTCGGGGGCAGCCTGGTTGAGGAAATCCTCGACGGAGTTGTAGCGATAGTAGCCGGTACCGTTACGCATGTATGCGTTGTCGGCGAGCTGCCAGTCGTATCCAAGACCTGCCATGAACTTGTGGTCACCCATGAAGTAGGTGACGTCGTCCTTGGCGGAGAACACCTTGTTGTGAACTGCGTTCTTCCAGGTGAAGAGTTCGTAACCGAGGGAGATGTACGGCATGATATCGCCGGTTCCGTCCAGGATGTCCACGAACGGGAATTCAGCGGAGTTGGTGCCACGCAGGTCGGAAAGGTCGGAATAAGTGACGAGGAGCTGGTTGGAGAGCACATTGCTGAAACGGCTGTTCAGGTCGAACGAGAAGGTATTCGCATTGTTGAGCATCGAATACATGGAGTTCGCATAGGAGAAGCCGTACAGACCAACGCGGCTTTCAGTGGTACGCTGACCGCAGTTGGATGAGGACTGGTTGGGCAGGGACCAGCGGGTGTTCACGGTGCGGTTGTAGCGCACTGCGAGGTGGTGCTGATTGGTGATGTTCCAGTCGATGCGGGCAAGAATCTTCTGAACGCCTTCGTCTGCCGGGAAGTCGGTCCAGGAACCGGTGTCGTAACCGTATTTCTCCTTCACGAAGTCGCTGACCTTCTTGAGGTCGTCGGTGCCGACGCGGGACTGGTTCTTGTTGATGTCGCCTTCGGTAGCGGCGCCTTCGGAAGCATGCCAGCTGTTAGCTACGGTGGGCTTGGTTGTCTGCTCGTAGTTCACGAAGAAGAAGAGCTTGTTCTTGATGATGGGACCACCAAGGGTGAAGCCGTAGATGGTGGTGCGGTCCATGTCGCGGGCGGTTGCGATAGCGTCGCCGTCGACCATGTTACCGCGCATGTTCTCGTTGCGGTGATAGTAGTAGGCAGTGCCCTTGAAGGTGTTGGTACCGCTCTTGGTGATGGCGTTCACACCGCCGCCGACGAAGTTGTTCTGACGAACGTCGTACGGGGAGATGACGACCTGCATCTCTTCGATTGCATCGATGGAGATGGGGCTGCCGCCGCCGGGAAGAGCGTCGGAAAGACCAAAGTTGTTGTTGAAATTGGCGCCGTCGACGGTGAAGTTTGCGGTACGGCCGTCGGTTCCGGCGAAGGACATTCCGTTACCGCCGTAGGGCGAGAGTTTGGTAATGTCTTCGATGCTGCGGCTGATGGTGGGCAGCGCTGCGATCTGCTCGTTGTTGATGTTGGTTGCCGCACCCGTTTTCTCAGTGGAGAACTTGGAGGCCGGGGTGGCAATGACAACAGCCTCTCCGAGGTTAAGGCTCTCTTCCTTAAGTTCCGCGTTGAGGCTGTAAGTTTCCGCCAGCTGGAGGGTTATTCCGGTGTAGGTGGCGGTGGTGTATCCGAGGCTGGATACCTCTACCTCGTAGGGACCGCCGGCGCGCATACCCTGGATGGCGTAACGGCCGTCCGCGTTGGTAACTACGCCGTAGCTGGTTCCGGACGGAGTGTGGGTGGCGACCACGGCGACTCCGGGTACGGGTTCACCGTTCCCGTCGACGACGCGTCCGCCGAGTGAGGCTGTCGTTATCTGCGCGAAAGCAGAAACGGCAATACATGCCGACAGGAGGCCTGTCAGCACTTTTTTGAAGTAGTTTTTAATCATAAATATAGGTTTGTTTGATTAAATGATATCCTACGTTTCCAGACTACAAAATTAACCAATAATTTGAACTCCGCAATCCCTTTTTCATCCATTCTTGAAAAAGTTTTCAACACCCTTGACATGTTCCATTTTTTGCGTATCTTTGCACCCCAATTAATTAACCCGCGGGGAGAGATTTGAACAGCTTGCAACCCCGCCTAAAAAAATGCTAAAATGAATTATCTCTTCACATCCGAGAGTGTCTCGGAGGGCCATCCGGACAAGGTGGCCGACCAGATTTCAGATTCCATCCTCGATGAATTCCTCCGCCAGGACCCCGAGTCCAAGGTGGCAGTGGAAACTTTCTGCACCGCAGGCCTTGTCGTAGTAGGCGGCGAGGTGCGCAGCGACAACGCCTACGTAGACATCCCCGGAACGGTTCGCGCCACCATAGCCCGCATCGGCTACACCAAGGCGGAATACGGCTTCGACGCCTCCAGCTGCGGGGTAATCAGCACCATCCACGAGCAGAGCGCCGACATCAACCGCGGCGTGGTGCGCAGTTCCGAGGACGAGCAGGGAGCCGGCGACCAGGGTATGATGTTCGGTTTTGCCTGCAAGGACACCCCGCAGTACATGCCTCTCACCCTCACCCTGTCGCATTCGCTGCTCAAGATCCTTTCGGAGATAAGGCATTCCGGCGAAATCCCTTATCTCAGGCCCGATGCCAAGAGCCAGTTCACCATCGAGTTCTCTTCCGAAACCCACAAGCCCGTGCGCGTGCACACCATAGTGCTCAGCACCCAGCACGACGAGTTCGCTTCGGACGAGGTCATGCACGCGCGCATCGAGAAAGATGTACGCGAGATCGTACTCCCCCGCCTCATCGCCTCCCTGCCAGAAGACCTTCAGGCCCTGTTCGACGAGAACTTCATCCTGCATGTGAACCCCACCGGCAAGTTCGTGATCGGCGGCCCCGCAGGCGACACCGGCCTCACCGGCCGCAAGATTATTGTCGACACCTACGGCGGACGTGGAGCCCACGGCGGCGGAGCCTTCAGCGGCAAGGATCCTTCCAAGGTAGACCGCAGCGCCGCCTATGCAGCCCGCTGGCTGGCGAAGAACGTTGTGGCGGCCGGGCTGGCCGACGAATGCCTGGTGCAGCTCTCCTACGCCATCGGCATAGCTGAGCCGGTAAGCGTCTTCGTGGACACCTACGGAACTGCCCATCTGCCTGGTTTCGGCAGCGAGCGCCATCCGGGTTCGGTGCGCGCCCTGTCCGAAGCAGACGTCGCCATCGCCCAAAAGATTCAGCAGCTCTTCGACCTGCGTCCGGCGGCCATAGTGCGCCGCTTCGGCCTCAAGAACCCCATCTACTCCCCCACCGCGGCATACGGCCACTTCGGCCGCGAACCTTACGTGAAGGACGGCATCCAGTTCTTCGGATGGGAAAAGCTCGACGCAGTGGGCACCCTTCGGGGAGCCTTCGGAATTTAGCCCTGAACGGCCCTTTCCGCCTCGGCGTTTCCTTTTTTTCCCTACTTCAGTGCTAAACACGATTCCCTTATGTGGAAGGTCTCAGATTTACAAGGGGACCTTCCACGTTTTTTAGGCTTTTCGTGGAAGGTCGGGGCTTTTTTAAGGGGACCTTCCACGTTTTCAGCCCTTTTCGTGGAAGGTGCCCGTTATTATGCAAGACCTTCCACGCAAGGAGTGTTTTTTATTTCAGAGGAATGTAGCTATTCGCTGAACAGCGATGGAACAGGATCGCAGTTTCCTTCGGGAGACTGCGTTTTTATTTTGCTGAAGCCCAATACCATCAGGCCAAGCACCACAAGCGCGAACGCGAAGTATACCCAGTACATTTCGCCAACTATGTCTGTCCAGGCCTGAGCCTCCGGCCATATCCTGGAAGCTGCGAGGGCCAGGGTATTGTTGGTGAAATGCATGAGCATAGTGAGCTTGAGAGAACCGGTCTTGTAATACACGTATCCGAACAGGCAACCGAGTATGAACGCCGGGATGGCCTGCCATGGATTGGCGTGGATAATGGCGAAAAAGAGAGCGGATACGATGATGGCCCAGACAGGCTTCATCTTCCCGGAATTAAGCAATCCGCGAAGCACCATGCCGCGGCAGAGCCACTCCTCGAAGAGAGGCGCCATGATGCTGACCAGCAGGAAGTTAACCCATAGAACGCCTCCCGTCATACTCTTCATCAGAGTTTCCAGCCATTCGGGCATTGGAGGCATGACGGAGGAAATGGCGTCGGTCATATAGGCGGCGGCAAAGGTGCCGGCCATGACCATCATGGCGCACATCCATCCTTTCTTGGGGGCGAAATTCGAGCTGTCCAGGGCGAAGCCGCCGCCGGCATATGAAAGGTTGCGGCTCTTGACGGCCACGAACATCATGGCCGGAAGGAAGATCAGCGGATAGCCCAGCAGCATGGAATAGTCGATGGCGGCCTGCTGCCCGGCAAGGGCCGTGAACACAAGGGTTACCAAATTGCCCAGCAGCGAGCCCGCGAGCAGCAGGAGCAACAGGACAAACATTCCGCCCACTCCCGGAACGTACCAGGCATGGGCGGAAAAGACGTTGAAATTACCGCGGCGCCTCATATCAATAAAGGGGCGAGGGATACACTCCCTTCTTTACGAGTTCCGCAAATTTGGCCACCACTCCGGGACGGTCTTCCTTGTAAGTGACGCCAAACCAGCGTGAGGGCGAAGAAAGGACTTCGCAGCTTGCCTTGCCGCTCTTGATCATAACATCCACCACGAAGGGGATGTAGAACTCTTTCTTGAGTTCCATGCCGTAGTTTTTCAGGAATTCCTTGAAGCACTCTTCGCTTGCGGTGAAGTAGTCCGGGGTGAAGCCCCACATGTTCATGGAGCAGAGGGCCTTGCTGTCCAGCTCCACATGGGTGGCGCCATTTACTGAATTGTTGCCGTACACCTTGCCGTCGGCCTCCTTGGCTATGTCCAGATGCTCGGCGATACCGGTAAGATTCTGCTTCGCGTCGTAGTAGCAGATGCCGCGGGAAACGCTGCCGTTCTCGCTGAGGGTGTTGTCAAGTTCAAAACCGACTATGCAATACTGCCCCTTGCTCTGCTCGTGGGCACGGCACCAGTCGGCCAGCACGTAGAAGGACTCGCGGCCGTAGTAGTCGTCTCCGTTAATGACGGCGAAAGGCTCGTGGATGACATCCTTTGCCATGAGCACGGCATGGGCGGTGCCCCATGGCTTTTCCCTGTCAGGATTGACCGGAATGCCAGCGGGTATCTTGTTCAGTTCCTGAGTCACAAACACAAACTCCAGAGGACTGCCGTCGACACACTTTACTCCGGCGTATTTCCTGGCCACGAGGGCTTTCATGTCTTCCAGGAAATACTCGCGCACTATGTACACCACCTTACCGAATCCGGCGTGCACTGCGTCGTAAATGGAGTAGTCGATGATTGTTTCTTCGTGGGGGCCGAGGCCGTCCATCTGCTTGAGGCCGCCGTAACGGCTGCCCATGCCAGCTGCAAGAACTAAGAGTGTAGGTTTCATGATTGCGTGGTTATGTCATGCAAATATAATAATTATCTTTGTGACATGAAAGCGCTCGTTTTTGCCGCCGGACTCGGTACAAGGCTAGGCCCGCTCACCGCCCAAATGCCAAAGGCCCTGGTGCCCGTAGGAGGCGAAGCCATGCTCGGCCGGGTGATGCAAAAATTGTGTTTCGCCGGGTTTCGGGACATAGTGGTCACTGTCTGCTACAAGGCCGGCATGGTGCAGGACTGGCTGAGGGAGAACTATCCTTCCGGGGCGACGGTGGCGCTTTCCCTCGAACCGGGGCCCGAACCCTTTGAAACGGGCGGCGGAATCAAGTTCGCGATGCCCCTGCTGGAAGACGGGGAACCGTTCCTGGTGCACAACGTGGACATTCTGTCCGATGCCGACCTGGCTGCATTCTCCGAGGCCGGAAGGAAATTGCTGGTTCCCTCCGGGCCAATCGCTGTCCTGCTCGTCACCAACCCCCGTCCGGAAGACTACCGCTTCTTCCTCTTCGACCCGGCCGACATGCGTCTCCGTGGATGGATCAACACCCGAACCGGCGAAATCCGAGGCTGCGTTCACGGATCCGCAGGCGCTCCGTCAGGGGCTCCACTGCCGGAAGAACTTATCAGAATGTCCTTCTCGGGCATCCATCTGGTGTCTCCCGCCGTCTTCCCGCTTATGGAAAGCTGGCCGGAGCGCTTTTCAATTACCGACTTCTACATAAAGGAAGCGGAGCGGCATCCCATTTACGGAATTGCTGCTCCGGATCTTAAGATTATCGATATCGGTACTCCCGAAACCCTCGCCGCAGCAGAAACCCTCGCCGCAGCAGAAACCCTCGCCGCAGCAGAAACCTTCGCCGAAAGCGGATAATAAACCCGCGACCTGTGTGGCTACAGGCGCACAGGTGCCGGGTACAGTCACTCGGCGGAAAGATTGAGGAAGGTCCCGATTCCAAACGGGCACCTTCCACGTTTTAGCCGGAATTTGTGGAAGGTCTTGGCTTTTTTATGTGGCACCTTCCACATATTAAGCCTTTTTCGTGGAAGGTCTTTGTTCTAACTGAGAACCTTCCACGTCCCAGCCCTTTTTTACCGGGCAGGCGGTCGGCGGCGGCGAGGAGGGCACCACCAGCCCTCCGCAGCTGCCGCCGGGTACCGCCAGCCGGCTGGCTTGCTTTTTTGCCAGCCGGCGGTGCCCTTAATGGCAACTCCCAGCCGCGCCTTATTTACCTGTCCGGCTGTAGGCCGACAGGTCGGAGGGGCGCATGGCGGCAAGTGGCTGAGTGTCAGCGAAATACTGGTTCACCTGTCCGGCTGCAGGCCGACAGGTGCCGGGGGGGTGGGGCGCCTGGTGTCAGGGGCGCATGGTGCCAGGAGGGGGGATCAGGGTTCGAGGTAGACGTCGTCGCCGGGCTCGGAGAAGAGGAACTGCTCCCGGGCATAAGCCTCCAGGGTGTCACGATTTGTGGACAGGCTCTCTATGCGGGAATCCAGATCGCGGATCTGCTTTTCGTAATACTCGATTTCCTTGCGCTGGCGACGCAGCTCGAACCCCGTCTGCACCCAACGGAGCACAGAATCTTTCTTAACCAGCAGCGCCACAAGAAAAATGGCTGTGGCAATGATCACGAAGCGTAGGAAGTTCTTCTTTTCCACAACTGCGAATTTACACAATATCCTTCAATAATCCACCCTCGTCTGCGGCAACTCTCCGCAAAACTTCCGTCAGATAGGGATAGCGCGGGAACGGCTCTGCCACCAGTTCGCCCAGCATCTTCTGTGCGGGGGCGATGCAGTCGATGAAAAGCTGTTTTTTTTCGATGAGCCCGCGGAAACCGTAGGCCCCGAATTCCTGCAGCAGGCGTACCAGGGTTATGAGGCGGTAGTGTTCGAAGAATTCGTCGCGCGAAACCTTTTCGAACTCCCCAAGTGCGTCGAGATAAACATTTTCCAGTTCGTGGCGCAGCGGCTCCGGGAAACGTGTGCCGGCGTTGAAAAGGAACGACGCAAGGTCGTACTGCACCGGACCGCGACGCCCTCCCTGAAAATCGATGAACCAGGGTTTACCGTCCCGAATCATGATATTGCGGGCCTGGAAGTCACGGTACATGAAAGTCTGTCCGAAGGGTTTGAGCGAATCCGTTATCAGCAGGTCCAGATCGTCCTGAAGGGCGATTTCGTCGAAGTCCACGCCGCTCTCTTTGAGGTAGCAGTATTTGAAGTAATTCAGGTCGAAACTCACCATCCGGAAGTTGAACTCGCGATCCGGAAAGCATATATCCCAGTTAGCGGCCATTTTTGCTCCCGTTCCGAACTGGAGAGCGGGGAGAGCTTCCATCACGGAACGAAGCCAGCCGCGCTCTTCGGCCGAAAAGACTCCCTTTTCGATGGAGGGAACAAGCAAGGCAAAGAGCTGCCCGTCGCCAAGGTCTTCCTGGATGTAGGCCATCCCGTCGGGACTCACTCCGTAGACTTCCGGAGCGGCCACGCCTGCGGCCCTCATTGCGGCGTCGATGGTGAGAAACGCCTTGTTTTCCTTGAGATTGGTGCCTATGCAGCCTATGACCCCGGCGGGAGCCATACGATAATACTTGCGGGCGCTTCCACTGACGGGAAGCAGTTCCACGGAGGAAGGTTCAGCGCCGAAGCGGGCGCGGTAGAGTTGGAGCAGTCTTTGCATGATACAAGGGGCGATTAGGGCGACCGTTACAAAGATAATCAAAATAAATTGGTATTTTTGCAGATTGTGAGCACGCTCAAAGACATATTGATTCCCGCAGCCGTGGCCGGTATGGTCCTGGCCGGGAACCTTGTCGGCGAGGCCCCAGTGCACCGCAGTTTCGACATAGACTTCGAAGCCGCCGACACCGTGCTCTACCAGGCAGACGCCTACAAGCTGAACCGCAAGGGCGATCTTGCCGATGTGGCCCTTAGCGACAGCATCCTGGCCTCGCTGGGCATGTTCAACGATTCCCAGGAAGAAGACTCGCTCGGCCTCACCGCCCGCGACACAATCCATGCTCCCGATTCCCTCCGGGAAATCGACCCGTTCCGCTACAAATACTACGTAGCGCTACTCGACTCGCTGACGCACCAGATAGTGCGCGACTCGCTGGCCGAACAGATCAGGTACTGGTGGTCGGTTCCAGACACCCTCATGGCCCGCGCCGATTCAGCCGACCGCTTCAGGCTCGACTCCCTCTACGCCCGCGACTCCGCCGATCGTGCCCGCGCAGCCTTCCTCGCCTGGTATAACGGTTTGAGTAAGGACGAGCGCAAGAAGTACGACTATGAGCAGAAGATGAACCGGAAGATGCACGAGATGGATTCGCTCCGGAACGTGAAGGAGGAGAAAAAAGCCGTGCGCGACAGTATCCGGGAAAGCACTCCGCGCATACTCGAAAGCTTCGCAATACCGGAGGAGATGCAGTACAAACGCATCATCACCTGGAACATAGATCCGGATTTCCAGAAGGTCGAGGCGGAAGAGCCCGACACCTCCTATAATTATTATTTCTACGACTACGCTTTCCGCCGGGAAGACGTGAACGCCACCTGGCTCGGCGTAGCCGGCTCGCCTGTTCAGAATTACGATTTCTTCAAGCGTGAAAGCCAGGGAGGCATAGATTTCTACACCCCGTACGAATCCTGGAGCTTCTCGCACAGCACGCTCCGCAACTTCAACACAAAAACCCCGTACACCGAGCTGGCCTATTGGGGCACGCTGCTGCTGGCTTCGGACGAAACCGAGAGCGATAACATCCATATCTTCACCACCCAGAACATCACTCCGGAACTCAATCTCCAGTTGCTCTACGACCGTTGGGGCGGCGGAGGCATGCTGGACAACGAGGCCACCAAGAACAAGACCTTCTCACTAGCCGGCAACTATCTGGGTCGCAAGTACATGGCCCACGCCGGCGTCATCTCCAATACCATCTCACACGAAGAGAACGGCGGCGTGCAGGACGGCTTCTGGGTCAGGGACACCACCGTGGAGGCCCGTGAAATCAGCGTCGTGCTGAACAACGCCTCTAACTCAATCAAGAAACGCACAGCCTTCCTGGACCAGCAGTACAGGATTCCGCTCACTTTTATAAAAGACATCTTCACTCCGAAGGACACCGCTCAGGCCGAGGCCGCTGCTGATACTTTGGTGCGCGACGTCACCACCGCCTTTATCGGCCACAGCAGTGAATGGAACTGGTACGGAAGGGAGTACATCGACGCCTTATCCGCCAGCGGTTACGTGGACAATCTATTCCATAGCACCTACAACTACAGCCCTACGGCCAGTAAGGATTTCTTCCGGGCCACGCAGTTGGACAACAAGGTCTTCATGAAACTTCAGCCATGGAGCGAAGATGCGATAGTTTCGAAGCTCAACGTTGGGGTTGGCGACATCTACAGCACCTGGCTCGACCAGCACGACTCGCTCAACTACAGGAGCGTCCACAAGGAGAATTCTCTCTACGCCTATGCCGGCGTGGAAGGCAATCTGCATGAATTCTTCGACTGGGACGCCGGCGGTCGATTTGTCTTTGCAGGAGACGACCTCGGAGACTTCGATCTGGGAGCGAACGCCCGTCTGAATTTCTTCCCGTTCAGGCGAGCCCGTAAGAGTCCTCTTTCACTATACGCTGGCTTCAGTACGTCGCTTAGCAATCCCGACCACTACATCGAGCGCCTCTACTCCAACCACGCTTCCTGGGACCAGACTTTCGGGAAAACTTCTGAAACCAAATTCAAGGCCGGGCTGGACATTCCGTACTGGAAGCTGTCGGCCGACGTGAATTACGGCCTCGTGGGCAATTACAACTATTACGATACGGCTGCGGTTGCCAGGCAGCACGCCGATGTCATCAGCGTGCTCAGCGCCTCGCTCCGCAAAGAATTCGTGATAGGAGACTTCCTGCATCTGGACAACCGTGTGCTGCTGCAGACCTCTTCCAACCAGGCCGTGCTGCCGCTGCCGCTGCTCTCCCTGAACCTCAAGTGGTTCGTCGAGTTCGTGGTGCAGCGGAATGAGCGTCGGGAGAACGTGATGACCATGCAGATAGGCCTCAACGGATGGTATAATTCTCAGTGGTACGCTCCTGCCTGGAACCCCGCCGTGGGTGTCTTCCACAACCAGGCTTCCGTGCTCTATGAAAACGGCCCCATCGTGGATGCATTCATGAACATCCAGTGGAAGCGCGCCTGCATCTTCGTAAAGCTCGAAAACGCCAATATGGGCTGGCCGCTCAAGGATTCCGACTATTTCACGGCTCATAACTTCATCAACACCCAGCGCACCCTCAAGGTGGGTATCTTCTGGCCGTTCTACCTGCAGCCTGGCCGCGGATTCAAAGCCGGCGGCGGCACTGGAGAAGGAGGCAGCATGGGATCGTCTTCCGGAAGCAGGTCCTCTGTCCGCAGAGGCGGAGGCAATTTCAGGCAGTCTGTAAACTAATGAGTTTCGTCCCCGCATTAAAGCGCGCCTTCGTGGCGTTTTGCGTCCTGTTGGCAGCCGGGGCGTTCGTGGCGATTGCCATCAAGGACGACTCCCCCGCCGAGGCCCGTTACATTCCGTTCGGCGAGCGCGACCGCCAGGAGCATTACAGGATCAGCCCGTATGATTCCCTGATCAAGGTCTGGAGCGATTCGGCCGGGCTCGACTGGAGACTGGTTTCAGCAATAGTTTACCACGAATCGCATTTCAAGCACGACGCAGTGTCGCGCCGCGGAGCAACCGGCCTCATGCAGATGATGCCATCCACCGCACGCGCCTTTGGGGCCGACAGCCTGCTGGACCCGTCTCAAAGCGTGAAGGCCGGCACGCGATACCTGCAGAGCCTGCGCTACCGTTATCGCGGAGTAGCAGCCAATCCCACGGAACAGGACAAGCTCATGCTGGCTGCCTACAATGCCGGAGGCGGACGAATGACCGACCTTATCAACTACGCCCGCTGGCGCGGAGTGGATCCCGGCTACTGGGACAATATCGTTGAGCTGATTCCCGAATTCCGGAGCGATTCCATACTCACCGTGGACACCGTAAAACTCGGCAAGTTCCAGGGACACGAAACCATAGAATACGTAAAGGCAGTAATGGCGCGTTATGGCCATTACTGCCGTATTGCTTCAAGGTAATTCCCTTTATTCGTACCAGACGACAGGCTCCGCTCCCATTTCCATGGTAAGCGTAGCTCCTGCCTCAATGTCTGCGAATTCTATATAGGGTTTGTTCCAGGGCTTTCCGTTCAGAGTAACCTTCTGTATGTAGCGGTTCTCTTCGCTCACGCCGGGAGCCTTCACGGTGAAGGTTCCGCCGGCTACCTTGACTTCAGCCTTGCGGAAGATGGGCGAGCCAAACCAGAACTGCGTGGAGGCCGGTTCCACCTGATAGAATCCAAGGGCCGAAAGGATGTACCAGGCACTCATCTGCCCCACGTCTTCATTGCCGGCCAGACCGTCATATGCAGTGGTATACTGTTCGGCCAGAATCTTCCGTACTAGATCCGCAGTCTTTTCAGGCTTGCCCAGCATGGTGTAGAAGTAAACGATATGATGACTGGGCTCGTTGCCGTGCACGTACTGGCCGATGAGACCGGACATATCGGGCGGTGCCCCTTCGCCAAGTTCCTCGGAGGCGGCGAAGAGCTGATCGAGATGCTCGAGAGTGGCATCCTTACCGCCAAAGAGTTCCACGATACCGTTCAGATCCTGAGGCACAAGCCAGGTATACTGCCATGCATTCCCTTCCGTGTAATCAGGGCGATAGAGCGGATCGAAGGGAGTGCGCCAGCCGCCGGTTGAAGTGCGGCCGCGGACGAACCCTGTACCAGCGTCGAAGAAGTTCCTCCAGCTATGGCTGCGCTCCGTAAAGTAAGCAGCATCATCGGCATAGCCAAGCTTTTCGGCTGCATGCGCAACGGCAGCATCGGCAATTGCGTATTCCATATCGTAACCGCAGGCTTCTGCAAACAGGTCACAGGGGATATAGCCGTACTGCTTGCGCAGATCCTGCCCGCGTTCGTCGAGCATGGCCGAAGCCTTGCAGGCGGCGTAGGCGCGCTCAAGGTCTACCCCGGGAATACCCTTCACCACGGCGTCGGCCGTAGCGATAACGCCCGGATTACCCACCATGCAGTCGGTCTCGTTGCCCACCAGATGCCACACCGGCAGCTTGCCCTGCGCATCGTAAATATCGAGCATGGTATTCACGAACTCAGCCCTCTTTTCCGGAAGGATGATGTTGTAGAGCGGCATGGCTGCGCGATAGGTATCCCAAAGCGAGAAGGTGGTGTAGGTGTTGGGAGCGCCGGTATCGCTGAAAAGCGAAGGCGCTATCATGGTATGGTAGAGGGACGTGTAGAAGATGGTGCGGGCGGAGGCGTCGTCAGTGTCGATCTTTATCACCCCGAGGGCGTCGTTCCACTTTGCACGGGCGGCCTTGCGCACGGCATCGAATTCCCAGCCGGGCAGTTCCGCTTCAAGAGCCTTGGCCGCGGCTTCCATGCTGTTCGGAGATAGGGCGACCTTAAGCAGCACCTTCTCACCTTCGGCAGCGGCGAAAGAGCAGCGGGCGAAAGGCCCCTCCTGAGTGACGATGACGTGTTTCGAGAAGACGGCACGGAAGTACTGCTTCTGATCTTTAGCCCAGCCGGTGGAGAAGCGCCAGCCCTGAACGGTCTGCGCATCGACTACCTCAAGATGGCTGCCGGTTAACCTGTCCCAGCATCCACCGTTCTCAAGGTCGATGACGACGGCGGCGTCTGGCGCTTCCGGGAAGGTGAAGCGGCTGATGCCGACGCGATCGGTAGCGGTCATTTCGGCCGTGATGCCGTAACGCAGCAGCGGCACGCTGTAGTAGCCCGGTTCGGCGATTTCACGGCTGCGGTCGGCGTACGACCAGAGACCGCTGGCCGGATCGGCCTCATAACCGCGGGCGTATTTGACATCTCCAATTACCGGCATCACCGTAACGTCGAACAGATCACCTATTCCGGTTCCGGAAAGATGAGTGTGGCTGAAGCCGATTACCGTGGAGTCGGAGGCGTGATAGCCGGAGCACCAGTCCCACTGCTGCGGGATACTGGTGGGACCCAGCTGAACCATGCCGAAGGGCACGTCGGCCCCGACGAAAACATGGCCATGACCGCCGGTTCCGATACGGACGTCCACGTAGGAGGTATAATCCGCGGCGGGTTTACAAGCCGCTACTGCCAGGAGGAGGAACAGGGGCAGTGCCTGTCTGAGAATGTGGTTATTTTGCATAGGTTTTCAGGAATTCGTCGTGAGTAAGACGATACTTGCGTATCTTGCGGGACTTCTTGATAAGGATGCTGTCGCCTATTTCCACCGAGTCGAAAACAGGCTTGGTTATGGAATAGGCCGCCTCCCCCGGGCAATCCGGATAGAGTCCCATCATGGAGAATACCGCCCAGGCGCTCATGGTGCCGGTGTCGTCGTTGCCGGGAAGGCCGGCCGGATGTGTGCCATAATACTTATCGAGCAGCATGGCCACCGTTTTTCCGGTACGGTATTCTTCTCCCTTGAAGCGGCAGAAGAGCCAGGGATAGGCGATGTCGGGTTCGTTGGCCGGATCGTAGAGAGAACGGTCGAAAACGCCCTGTAGAGCCTTAACGAAAGCTTTTCGGCCTCCCATCACGCGCACCAGACCGTCGATATCGTGCGGCACGTAGAAGGTATAGTTCCAGGCGCTGCCCTCATGGAAACCGGGGGCGTTGGAGAAGTCGGCCCCGTCGGCCGGATTGAAGGGCGACAGGAACGTGCCGTCGGGATTCAGCGGCCTGAGCGAGCCGGACTCCTTGCTGTAGTAGTTCTTCCAGCCGAGCGAGCGGGAGCGGAAGCGGGCGGCGTCTTCCTTGTGGCCGAGAGCCTCGGCCAGACGGGCCAACGCAGCATCCGCCATATAGTATTCAAGGGCATGGGAGACGGAATTGTCGCCGGAGAAATCGGCCGCAAACCATCCAAGCGGAATGTATCCCTTCTCGATGTACGGGTCGAGGTCCGGGCGGAGCGGATTGTCCGCGCCGGGAGTGTCGGCCGATTTGAGGAATGCCTCGTACGCTGCAGCTATGTCGAAATCACGTATGCCTTTCAGCCAGGTGTCGGCAATTACAGCGATGGCAGGATCACCCTCCATGGTGAAGGTTTCCTGGCCGTAGAGTTCCCATTTGGGCATCCAGCCCCACTCCTTGTACATGTCTACCATCGAGCGTACCATGTCGAGCTGCTTTTCCGGATACACCAGGGTAAGCAGCTGATGCAGATTGCGACAGGTATCCCAGAGTGAGAATACCGTGTAGCGGTTATGCCCTGCGGGCACACGCCCTATGCCGGGCCTCACCACGTCAATGCCGTTCTTTGCGGCAAGGGGACCACCCTGCATCAGGGGGTACTCGCCGTTCACGTCGTTAAGAATGTTAGGATGAAGAAGGGCATGATAGAGGGAGGTGTAGAAAACCTGACGGTCCCTTTCGCTGCCTCCGGTCACCTTGATTCTTCCGAGCTCACCCTCCCAGACGTCGTGCGCAGCTTTGCGTACCGCCTCGAAGTCGGCCGACGGCTGCTCGGTTTTCAGGTTGAGCCTCGCATTCTCAGCACTCACGAAGGATACGCCCACCTGCACAAGCACCTGCTCCCCTTCTGCGGCGTCGAAACTGAACCAGGCGCCTATGTCGTCCCCGGCAAGCTCACGGGGAGCGTTTTCGTAAATCTTGTATTTGCCGGAATACTGGTCCCAGGCGGCTTCAGCAGTCATTGCCGGCTGCTTTTTCCAGAAACCGCTGCGAACTCCTTCGCGGACCACCTTTATATAGAAATACTGCGGGAACACAGCCTTTGGGTTGTAGCAGAAGCTGCCGCAAAGGCGCATTCCTTCAATTTCGTTGTCGCTGATCCTGCGCACCCAGGCACCACTTTCGTTGGTGAGTCCCTGGCCCAGGTTGACCAGAATGTTGGCAGGACCTTTGTGGAAGGTGTAACGCTCTATACTGGTGCGGGGAGTTGCAGTCACCTCGGTGAGGATGTCGTATACTGAAAGACGGTTGGAATAGTAACCGGGCTCGGCTATCTCTTCCGTATACACGCTTCCATACTGGCGATTATCCACCACCAGAGGGCCCGCGGTGGGCATGGTAATCACTGTTCCGAGTTCCGGGCAGCCCACGCCGCTCAGGTTCACGTGTGAATAACCGGTAAAATAGCAGTTGTCGCTGCTGTAGGGAGTGCTCCACCAGCGCGCGTCCTTGTCGAAAGTATTCAGCTCGGAACCAGTCACATTGAAGGGCGAAACGCTCATCATACCTGCGGGGCAAACCGCCCCCGGATTGGTGGTGCCGAAGTTGCTCGACCCCACGAAGGACTGCACGTAACCGGTAAGCGGCTGTGCGCCCAAATTGAAAGACAGACCGGCAAGGACTGCAAGGCCTGCGACTGCGAAACGGAGCAGCTTTGTTTTTATCATAAGCGTCTTATTTCACCCTTACGGTTTCCGCGGGATCGACCCGGGCTATGAACAGGGCTGGCAAAAGTAAAAGTATCATTATAACCGCATAGGCTGCGGCGCATACGAGCACGATTTTGAGCGGATCGACCGCTATCGGCACATAGCTCACAAAGTAGTTTTCCGGGTTGAGCCGGAGCAGATGAGTCGTTCCCTGAATGATGGCAAAAAGCGCTGCGGCTCCGCCTCCCCAGGCCAGACCTTTTAGAGTGACTCCGGAGGCTACCCTGAGGAACACTTTCGAAATACCTCGGTTCCCCATTCCCAGGGCCTTAAGTGTGCCGATAGTGCCGGTATTGCGGAAGAGCATTATGAGCAGGCCCGACACCATGTTGAATCCGGCTACAAGAGTCATCAGCAACAGGATGGCGGCCACGTTGTAGTCCAGCAGGCCGAGCCATTCGAAAAGACGACTGTAACGGTCCACAGCGGCCTGGGCACGCATGCCACCCACTGCGGAAAGTTCTTGAGCCTTCGCCCTCTGGGTGGCGCCATCGTTGAACTTGGGCGAAAGCCTCACTTCGAGAGCCGAAACCTGGGTGGAATCCCAGCCGTTCACACGCTGAAGGTCTGCCAGAGGCACCTGCACTATAGCCCTGTCGTCCGGGAGCAGCATATCCCGGAAAATATCGGAAACAGTGAACTTTCGAACCTTCACCTTGTCCCCTATGAAATAGGTGGTGAGGGCGTCGCCAGGGCCAACTCCAAGTTTGCGCGAGAGCGACGGAGGGATGCTCACCGTGAGGGACTCCCCTTCCAAGGGGACGCCCTTCACGAGCACTCCCTGCAGGCCGGATTCCGTTTTCACCACGGCGGTGCGGTAGACCGCCGGAGTGACGCTCTCCACCCCCTTCACCGCCGTGATGGCAGACAGCAGCGAGTCGCTGGATTCCACCACGTCGGCCGTGAGTTGGACGTCGCCCATCAGGGAGCCGATGCCGCTGCGTATTTCACGCCTGAAACCGCCCACCACCATCAGGGAGACGATGATGACGAAGAAGGACACGGCCGTAGCTGCGACCGTGATCCTTCCCCTGAAATCGAGACGGGAGGATATTAACCTCTCGGGGCTCACCAGATGTGCACCCTTTCAGCCTCGGGCCTCCACATCGGAGCGCCCTCGGTGATGCCGAAAGCGTCGAAGAAAGTCTGGAAGTTGCGAACAGCCACGTTGACGCGGAGTTCGGCGAGCGAGTGCACGTCGAGGTTGGTGAGGCGGGCCTTCTCTTCCGGAGTGATGTTCTGGGCCCATACTGTAGCGTAGCCCAGGTAGAAGCGCTGGTCGGGAGTAAAGCCGTCGATGTCGCCCACGTTCTTGCCGTCGATAGCGTTGTGAAGGGCGCTGTAGGCGATGCTGAGTCCGCCGTGGTCGGCGATGTTCTCACCAAGGGTGTTCTGGCCGTTGGCATGCACGCCGGGCAGAATCTCCACCGCGCTGTACTGCTTCACAAGCACTGCTGCCTTTTCGTTGAACTTGGCGGCGTCTTCCGCGGTCCACCAGTCGTTCATGTTGCCATCCGCATCGAAGAGGCGGCCCTGGTCGTCGAAACCGTGGGTCATCTCATGACCGATCACGACGCCGATCGCACCGTAGTTGATGGCATCGTCGGCATCGGGATTGAAGAACGGCGGCTGAAGGATGGCGGCCGGGAAGCAGATCTCGTTGGATGTGGGGTTGTAGTAGGCATTCACAGTCTGAGGAGTCATTCCCCATTCGGTCTTGTCCGTCGGCTTGCCAAGCTTGGCAAGATTGTCCGCCACATACCACTCGCTGGCTGCCTTGAGATTCTCGTAGTAGCTCTTTTCCGGATCGATGGCAAGGGTGCTGTAGTCTTTCCACTTGTCGGGATATCCTATCTTGACGGTGAAGGACGAAAGTTTCTCCTGTGCGCGAAGCTTGGTAGAATCGCTCATCCATTCGAGGGCGTCGATGTGCTCTCCGAGAGCCTTCTGGAGGTTCTTTACGAGCGCGAGCATCTTGCGCTTGCTGCTCTCGGGGAAGTATTTCTTGACGTACATCTTGCCAACTGCTTCGCCGAGGATGCCATTGGGGACCTGCATTGCGCGCTTCCAACGGGGCTTCTGCTCCTGAATGCCTGCCATCTGACGGCTGTAGAACTCAAAACTGGCAGTATAGAAGTCATCGCTCAGGGCACCGCAGCCATCGCTGACTATCTGTGCCTCAACGTAGTCCTTCAGGACCTGCAGGTCGGTGATTGCGAAGTAGTCGCTGAATCCCTTGAAGAAAGAAGGTTCAGCCACGACGAGCTTCTCCTGGGGCTCGATTCCGCGCTCCTCGAAGTATGCGGCGAACGGGAAGCCGGGATATGCCGCTTCGAGTTCCTCTGTGCTCATCGGATTGTAGAGGGCGATCATGTCGCGCTCCTGTTCACGGGTCCAGCTGTGGCCTGCGAGCACTTCTTCAACGAACACGGCGTTGTCTGCCTTGGCCTTGGCGTTCTCTACGCCGGCCAGATCCAACACGGTGGTGAGGAACTTGCGGTATCCTTCCTTGATGGCGACATTGGAAGCCAGCAGGTAGTAATCACGGTCGCCTATTCCGAGGCCGCCCTGACCCAGATAAAGAATCTGGTTGTTGCTGTCCATGAGGTCCTCCATCACGAAGGCGCCGAAGAAGGATCCGACACCGCTGCCATGCAGTTTTCCTATTGCACGGGCGAGTTCTTCCTTGGAAGAAACTGCACCCAGTTCGGCGAGATAGGGCTTCAGAGGTTCCGCGCCTTCCTCGTTGAGACGAAGCGAGTCGAGGCCCTGCTTATAGAGGTCCACGATCTTGCGGTCCACGCTGCCAGGCTTCGTCTTCATGGTGGACATGGAGGCGAAGAGGTCGTTCAGGCGCACCACGTTGTTCTCGCGAAGCTGGTCAAAGCTGCCAAAGCGGGAGAACTCGGGGGCAAGCGGGTTGTTCACCTGCCATCCGTGGGTGGCATAGGCATAAAAGTCGTCCCCGGGAGCCACGAGGGTATCGAGGTTGGAGAGGTCCAGAGCGGGCACTTTCTCACCCTTCGGCTGGCAAGCGGCCAGCATCAGGAAGGGAATCATAAGAAGGAATACTTTTCTCATTTTTTATTGTGATTTGTGATGAATTTCATGTTTTGGGAGGCCGCATAGTCGTTTGGATCCAGCTTGAGGGCTTTCTTATAGAACTTTGCCGCCTTTTTGTTGTCTTTTTTGGCCACCTGCCAGTATGCGCCCACATTGTCGATAAATCCGGGATCATTCGGTTCTGCCCTCATCATGCGAGAAGAAACATTGTAGAAAGAGTCGTAACCCACCGGAGTGGCAAGCTTCCAGAAAGAATAGCAATACTCTTTCACCGCATCTGTGAAATCCTGCTGCGAGAATGGGGCTCCGTAGAGGTTCCAGTCCGGATGCTCGGAATAATTACGGTCGATGAGGTTGAGCAGCGCGGTGGCCGACATGTCGGGACTGTCCCCTTCGTAATCGAGGAGCGAAGTTATCTCGTCGAACAGATAACCTATATTATTGGGAGCCAGCGTGATAGCCTTATCCAAGGCTTTCTGGGCCGAGGCGAAGTATTCTTCGTCGTAGACCGGAACTTCGAAGTAATGGACCAGCCGGCCCGTGCTGTCCTTTAGGGTGAGCAGAGGATCGCGGCCGAGATATTTCTTTTCCGGTCTGGTTACCGCCACGGTGCTGCGTCCCTTTGCGAGATTATAGGCAAACACCGCCTCAAGCATCAGTGTGTCGTTCGGGAAAGCGGCGTTCCAGTTTTCGAGTATGCCCTTGACGCCAAGACCGGTTAGCCCCACGGCAGCCTTCTGCCTCTCATACGCGGCCTTGAACCCTTCCGGGGTGGTCTGCGCGGCGGCAGCGGTTGCGGCCAACAGGAGTATTGCGGCTAGAACCTTTCTCATACGTCCATAAGAATCCTTCTCCCCTTTGGGAGGAGATTGTTACAACGACTCCCGAGGTTCTTGGCGAACCCGAGAGGATGTCCATGATATGCTACAATAATCAAGCCTTGAGGCGTGGCTTCGGGCAGACGAAGAGCATCGCGGTGAAGATAACGGAGTGCGTCCTGGAGTTCCAGCTCCACTACGGGGTATTCGGGGAGATAATCGATTGCCAGAACTCGATCGAATTCTTCGATCTTCATTACTCCAGGCATTACAGAAAAAGCTGCACTCTTCAAGCCGGGAGCAGAGGTGCCGTTTGCGGAAGTTTTTCTCAGGGCACCGACCCACTGGCCTTCGCCGGGCACCTCGCCCGCCTTGAGCAGGTTGCCGTGGGCAGTCAGACGAACCCCGTACTGCGGGAATTCGTCTGCCGGGGCGAAGATTTCGCCGCCAAGGGTTTCCGCCACCCAGGCCAGGTTGCCGTCGTTCTCCGCATCTTCGTAGGTGCAGGTGGAATAGACGAGGACGCCGCCTTCCCGGAGGGCCGGCCAGACGTCGGCCAGTATCCTCCGCTGACGGGCAGCGCACATCTCCACCAGTTCCGGACTCCAGTCCGCCACGGCTTTAGGGTCCTTGCGGAACATACCTTCGCCGCTGCACGGCACGTCGGCCACGATAATGTCGAAGCAGCCGGGCATCTGCCGCCCGAACACGGCGGGATCGGCGCTCGTTACCAGAACGTTCCCGTCGCCCCAGCGGGCAACATTGTCGCGAAGCACTCCGGCGCGCGCCTTCATCACTTCGTTGGCTACCAGCTGGAAATCTCCTCCGAACGCTTCCCTAAGGCTCGCCGCCAGGTCGGTGGTCTTACCGCCCGGTGCAGCGCAAAGGTCCAGCACCCGCACTCCGGGACCGAACTCTTTCAGGTGCTTACGGAAGATATGCCCCGGATACATTGCCGAACTGTCCTGAACGTAGTAGCAGCCGGCATGAAGAAGCGGGTCAAGGGTAAAGTTGGGGCGCTCATGCAGGATACGGCCGTGCTGGTTCCAGGGAACGGGAGTCCCTTCCGGGCCTTCGCAGCCCTTGAAGGGGTTCAGTCGTATCGCAGTACTCGGAGCCTCCATTAACTGAAGTTGTATTTGTCCTTTATGTCCTGAGGGATGTCTTCGGGGATTTTGCCGTTGGAAACGTCTACCAGGCCGTCAACCACGCGGTCGAGCGCCTCCTGGAGTTTGTTCCCGAGCATCATCTTCATCATGAAGTTGAGATCGGCGTCCACCTCTATGTAGAATTCGGTGGAGTTGGGACCGGCATAGTCGAAGTGCAGGCCGACGGTGAATTCGAAGGGAGCGTTCTCGCTGCGGAGTTCGATATAGGAATAGGGCTCGCGGCGCACGATGCGCGCGCTGATGCTTACGCCCTGAGCCTTGACGGAAATGGAATCGTAGTCGGCCGTGACTTCTCCGAACTTTTCGGCCGGAACCATACGGGTGAGGTTCCGTGGATCGGTGAAGACCATGAAAAGCTCCGCCTGAGGGCGGTTCACGGTGCCGTGCTTACTGGAAAAATGAGTCATATCGGTTGTCTGTTGAATTCGCTGCGAACCTGCGAATTTACGAGCAATCGGAGAAAAAAGCAAATGCAGCGGGGAAAGCGGCCTATTTCCTTGCGGAGTTACGCCATGCCTGAGGAGTCTGCCCGAAACGGGCCTTGAACGAGCGGGTAAAATATGCCGGGCTGCTGAAACCGACAGAGTATCCCACTTCTTTAACGAGGACATCACCGTCACGGAGAAGGGCGGCGGCGGCATCCAGACGGCGGTTCCGGAGATAGTCCACGGGAGTCTGCCCCGTTACCTTCTTGATACGGCGGGTCAGGGTACTGCGTGAGCAATGGTAATGGTTTTCCATTTCGGCGATGCCGAATTCAGTTTCCGAAAGATGTGCCGACACGAATTCCTCAAGCCCGGATGCAAACAGCTCATCGGCGGAAGGGGCGGAATCCTTCCTGCGGAAAAAGAAGATTCCAACAACGGCAACAGCGCATCCGAGCAGGACGGCAATTATTGCGGCCAGCCATCTCCGGAGGTCATGCCGGTCTTCCTTAATCAAAGGGACACCCTCCTCGTCCAACCTGACAGGGCTGAAGTAAGTAAAACCGTCAGCGGTACCGAAGAATACCGTTCCGTCTTTCATAACGGCCCCCGCCTTCCGGAAACAGGTCCATGCCAGTCCGTCCTCTTCTGAATACAGTCTCAATGAACGAGAGGATGGTTGCAGGCGGTAGATTCCGGAATCGGATCCCAGCCATATGTAGCCACGGGAATCTTCTGCCGCTATATAAAAGACGTTTGTCTTCAAAGGACTGTTCTTCACCGATATACTGGCGAAAGAGTCATCCTGACCGCTTCTTACAGCGATTCCGGAGGTGAAGCCTATCGACCACACGTTCCCGGCTGCGTCACATAATACAGATGCCACGAGACTTGGAACAGGGCTGCCATTATATGGATTCCATACTCCTGAAAGACTGTCCGCAGACGGGTCATAGCGGAGCACCCCCTGGGAATAACTGGCCATCCAGATATTCCCGTCCGCATCCTCTTCTATCCAGCCTATCGAGTTCTTCCCTTCCGGCATATTAACCGGTTCGAATCCTTTTTCCGGACAATATCTGCAAAGCCTCGAACTTCCGGCATAGACTGTTCCGTCCCTTGCTACCGATACCGAATTGAAAACGGTGCCCTTGTTCCATATCCTGCACTCGGATGATTCGGGATCCAGAAGAATCATACCGGAAGAACTGGAGCACCAGATTCCATCTTCGGAAACGGCAAGGGAGTATAGCTTGCGTGAAGCATCGGAAGGCAAGGGCTGCTCTTCGAGGCGCCCGCTTTCGCGATCGAAGACAAAAAGTCCGTCCCGCTCGGAAGCAACGAAACACCTGCCGTCCTTCCACTCTGCAAAAGCGCTTATGCAAGTACCATCCAGGCTCTTGCAGGATGTTGTCATCCTGATGTTTACAAATGGTCCTTCGTCGGATCGGCACCACGCGACGCCATCTCTTTCCGTCGCAGCATACAAAATTCCCTTTGGTCCGATGACAATATCCTTTATCGCCCCTGGAGGGATAGAGAACCTGTCCGACGGACTGTTCCTTGAATACGAGACTGCCTGTTTTGGGGAAGAAGTGTCCAGATGGATAAGGCCGTCGGTCGCCGCAAGCCAGAGCCCCTTTCCGTCCGGTGAGACTATTGCCTTGCTTATGTTTCCCATATCCAGCACCACTTCGGTGTTCTCCGTTGAGATATCTGCCAAAAGGACTCCTTCCGGCGTTACGAGATACAGTTTTCCCCCATCGGCGGGGCAGACGCAGCGAACCTTTGTTCCGGGAAGCATCTCTGTCCATTCGTCACCGGTTTTGCGATAGAGCTTTCCGGCGAAGGAAGGCAGATAAAGGCTATCCCCGATACTCACGATCTGATATATGTAACGGACTTCCCTCCAGTTGCGTAAAGTGTTTCCGTCCCAGGAAAACAAACCTTCGTCACGGGAGCTCATCCACATAATCCCCGATGAGTCGAGGCACATGGAATAGATACGGTTCGAAGGGAGAGAGGAGGAAGTTGGAGCCAGATCGGACAGCGGCAGGAAACGGTCCCGTGCACGGTTATATATGAACACTCCCGTGTTCGTCCCGACCCAGATATTCCCCGATGAATCTTCCGCGATTGAAGAGATATAATCGTTGTCCGTGCCAATCTCCTCCTTGGAAAATGCCCGTATCTTACGGCCATCCCAGAGGTTGAGGCCATTGCAGGTACCCATCCATACATTTCCTGAAGAATCGCAGAAAAGAGCGGAAGTTCCGTCATAGGAAAGCCCATGCGATGCCGCGCTTATGCGATGGAACTCCAAAGGAAACGAGGCGTGCAATTCCGAAGAGATGCACGCCATCAAAAAGATGAGTGTAATTATTCGCCTCACAAGGCAAATATAATCATTTCAGCAAAGCGGCGGCTACCGCATTCGAGACTTTCGCCCTGTCGGTCTTGAGTGCGGCGTAACCGGTATCCGAAGGATGGCAGCGGTTCGCGAAAAGAATTATGGCGAGATCGTTTCCGAAATCTACCAGGATGAATGTTCCCGAGTATCCGGTGTGGCAGATAAGATCATCCGAAAGCCTGTTGCCCTTCACGCCGGAAGCTGTGCTGGAATTGTCCCAGCCGAGAGTGCGGCCAAAGGCAACCGGAGTCGCCATGAGCCTGACTGTTTCTGGCTGCAGCACCCTGACTCCGCCCAGCTGTCCTCCGGCCAGAAGCGCCTTCGCAAGCACCGACATATCGGCGACTGTCGTAAATAGTCCTGCATTTCCGGCATTGCCTCCGCATACCGTCCAGGCAACGTCGTCGATGCATTTGCCTATCCGGATGGAACTCCCCGAAAGCTGCGGGGCGATCCTCGCCTTATATGCCTCCGGAATTTCCTCTCCAGCAGGAAGATACATTGTATCATCAAGCCCGAGCGGCTGGAAGATGTGCTCCTTTGCATAATCGCAAAGCCTCTGTCCCGTCACCCGTTCTATGATCTGCTGGCACAGGAAGAAGTTAAGGCAACTGTAGCGATATATCTTGCTGAGACGGGGATGGGAATCGGCTATGTAGGCGACCAGAAGGTCCGGCCTGCCCGCATAGTCAGCAGCCTTGATATAGCCCTGATAATTGGGGAATCCGCTGTTGTGTGCAAGGAGATTCTCGACCGTAATATCTTCGGCAGGATCGAACTCTGAAAGATAGGTTCCAATCGTGGCCTTGACATCTACAAGCCCCTTCTCTACCAGCTGCATCATCGATATCGTGGTGCTTACGGACTTGGTCACCGAAGCCATATCGAAGACTACGTCCAAAGTCATAGGAACCACCGAAGGGGTGACGGACTTGTTGCCATAGGCCTTCATATAAACGGTTTGTCCGCCTTTTATGACGCTCAGGACCGCTCCGGGGATGGTTCCTGCGGCAATGCTGGCATTGAGCACATCGTCGGCCTCCCAGATAAAGAGAGGGCTGTCAGTCCAGGAAGCGCTGCGGTCAGGGCAGTCCAGCACCTTGTTCTTGTTGCGCTTGAAATTATAGGAGGAGAGATTGCAGGTACCCGTCTTGTCAACTGTGCGGAAACTTATGGTGAAATCATCGACTACCCCGGGAAGGACAGCGATATAGTACCACTCACCTGCAATCAGGGTGCCGGATGCAGGCTCGAATTCTATCCTGTCCGATGCTTCGACGACCGACGTGACTTGAGGTTCCCCTCCCATAAGGCCGATTCTGATTTTTCCCGCCACAGGCGTGCCGGAAGCAGATTGTATCGTAACCTTACGGATATCCTTGCGTTCCAGCCTGAACTTCAGCGCCCCGCATACATTCTGGAATACAAGGTCAGTGGTAGAAGAACTGGCTATCTTGATATTGTCTGAATAGTTGCCGGCGACGGCCTTCTGGCTCGAAGGCAGGACCGTTGTCACGAATCCATCGTTGAAAGATGCATCTTCGCGATAAGGATAAAGCCCCCAGTAATCCGAACTTGATACGGTCTCGTCAAGAACGCCGGTAAAAGTTGCGGTTCCGCCATTGTCTTTGGTGGTAAACTCCTTGTTCTGTCCGGCCCAGAAGATGTTTATGGCATCTCCTGAATTCCACTGCGACTTTCCTCCTGAATCGAAGGAAACTTTGCTCATAGGCAAGGATGCGGTAAAACTCAAATGTACCTTTTCCCCGCTCTCTTCTATGTTTCCCGGAACTTCAGCCGAGCAGGCTGCCAATAGTGCGGCGATTGCTGCCGCTGTTATCATCTTATTCATCTTCCGGCTCCTCCATATTTGTTGATGTATCTGTCTTACTATCTTCTTTACGGCAACGGACAGGGCAGGCCGATGCACGGCCGCGGTTCATGTGTGTCTGAATATAGATGCCACTGCTGAAAGCATACAGGCAAATCGGGTAATTGAGATTGCCTGTAGCCGTCCAGGTGCACACACGGTATCCCCTGAACCTAAGATTGTCAGTGTTATGCTCCCATATTCCTCCCGGCGCCCAGTAATTGGTGTTGGTGCCGTCATACTTTACGTTATAGCCCGGCGAAGCGAGAACCGCATTAGTGCCTTTCACAAAGTTCATGAATTTTGCTTCCGTAACCTTGTAACCGGCCGGACAAGGGTCGTAAACCGTTTTAACGCCGTTGGGTTCCGCAAGAGCTTCGGCTTCTGTTTCCCACGTAGTTTTGACCTTGCTTCCCCAGAATGCAAGTTCTTCTCCGGTATTAGTTCCCTGTGCCCCTTTATACCAGCGGTAAGGAACACCGCTGCCCTTGATGCGGACTGTCGGGTTCTTTATGCTCCAGGCGATGTTGCCGTTGTCGTCGGTGGCTGTCGTCGAGGTACAGAAAGAGGAAGTCTGGGCAAAACCTCCGGCATTGAAATCGGCACTTCCGGTTTTCGCTCCGGCAGGCAGCGCAGCCCTGGATATCGCGAACGGGTCCTTGCGCCCCCACTGATAGTGCAGGCCTATGCAGTCAAGATTCTTGGAGACATCACATTTGTCCGTATTTGTTGCGCCCAAGTCCCGGTCCTGCAGGATGCCGCCGTTTATTGCTGTATATGCAAGGTCGGCAGGGGTATCCGTCACCCAGATATGGAAACTCCATAGTACAGTGCCCGATGCATCCTTGACGGCCACAAGGGCATTACCCTCGGAGGATGCTGCCTTCACGTTGAGGTTTGTGCCTTCTACGCTGCAGGTGGCAAGGACCGATCCTGAAACTGATGCATCTGCCTTCTCGGCCAGTTCCCAGAGTATCTCGGAGTTGAGTCCTTCAGGAACCCAGTAGCTGCCGTCACCGGCCAAGACCCTCCTGTTTTCATAGGTGTAGTCGGAATTGAAAGTATAATAAGGTGCAATGTCAAGCTGGCCGGACTGTCCGGGTTCAAGCATCAGGCAGTTCGCCGAGCCATAATAAGTAGTAAGCTGAAGTACCGGGTATCCTTTGTTGACACCCGCTTCCACAGTAACCTGACGCGCACTCGACATCGAGAACACGCGCCCGTCTTCCATGGTTATTGTAAACTCCAGATTGTTGTAGGTGTTTGCAGGCAGGATGAACAGGAATGAGGTGGAAGCATTCACGGTGGCGGGATTCTTTGTTATTGACTGTCCTCCCGCAGTATGGGAGACGACCGTAGCGGAATATGACTCTGCACCCGTCGGGCAGAGGACGATATTGCCTTCTGCATCGACCAGACCGGTTCCGCTGATTGCCTTGTCCGTGACAAGCCGTACCGAATGCACCCTGGCACCGAATCCCTGATAATCATTCAACTTCAATGATATGCTTCCGCACAGATTTGTAAAGACAAGATTCGTCTCGCCCGCTTCTGCAATTGAATAGAGCAGTGCCTTTGTTATATTTTCAGCATTGTTTGCCACCGAAGTATGGACGACCTGATTACGAAGGCCGCTGAAATCCACGTTCAGTTTCCCATCGGAAAGAGCAATACCTCTATTGGCGGGATAAAGCGCATATCTTTTTTGCGATACCGGCACCCCTGCCTCATCCGGGGCGAATACAGCAATGGCCGAATTCTCAGAAAGGGCCGTCGTATATGTCCGACCGGAGCTTTCGGTATCGGAGAACAGTTTTATTGCATCAGCATCCTTCCATACGACTGGGTAAACACCATTGTCTTCAGTTCCCAAAGTGGTTCTTGATGATGACGAAATAGCACATGTAAGATCTTGATAATCAACAAAAGTTTCTTCACTGGAAACAATTTTTTCTTCTTTGGCGCAAGAGGCCGCGCAACATGCTGCAATAAGAAGGAATACGATTCTGTTTTTCATTTCTTTCTGCATTTTAGCGTTACCATACAAGAGAGTCTGAGCCTTCATCCTGCCAAGTTGCTCCGGTCTTGGAACCGTCTCCTGCTGTTTTTCCTTCCAGCGAGCTTTGGCAAAGAACGCAGGATAACGGCATTGCAGAAACTCTGCAATCCGGCGACAAGTATTTTTCTACGTGATTCATAATGATTGTTTTATGCAGCAAAAATAGAAAAGCGGCCGCCAAAGCCGGCAACCGCACTCGTCATTCTCTTGCACTATCTCGTCTTTATAATTACGAAGCGGCGGTCATACCTTCAGACGGCACCTGGCAAGAGGTGTTCATAATGTCGGCGCATAGACACATTTTTTCTATCTTTGCGAAGTATTATGCACAAGATTTACTTCGAGAGGCGCTGCATTATCATATGCAATCCGGACGACCAGGCCCTGTCCGACCCTAACGCCATGGAGTTCCATGTCGGGGAGAAAATCGACATCCGCACACTGGTGCTTATGTTCGAGGCTTCGCATGAACTGTCCCGCATATACATCCCCTGCGAAAACACCGACAAGATGTATCGCCGGCTGTGCGCAGAGTTCCGCGAAGTGAATGCCGCCGGCGGGCTTGTGAGCAATCGCCGCGGAGATTATCTTCTGATCCGCCGGGGAGACCTCTGGGACCTGCCCAAGGGCCATCAGGAGGCCGGAGAAGACATTAAGGTAACAGCCATACGCGAGGTTCAGGAAGAAACCGGAGTAGACAAACTCGAGCTGCGCGATCTCATCTGCATAACCGACCATTGTTATCTGCGCGACGGCGTGTGGCATCTCAAGCACACCTGGTGGTACGACATGCTCTACACCGATCCGGTGAATCTCACCCCGCAGCGCGAAGAAGACATCACCAAGGCGGTGTGGGTGGCCAAGTCGAGCCTGCCCCCCTATCTCACCGAAACCTTCCCCAGCATCCAGGAAGTCTTCCGCGAAGCAAGGGTGTAGCTACTCACCAAACACCCTTGAAAGGAATTCAGAGGGAGTCAGAACAGGAATACGTCCATTGTCCTTCAGTTTCCTGTCCGAAGAAACCATCACACTGCATCCGCTGTTAACTGCACATGCAATTTGTGCAGCATCCTCAAAATCGCTGATTGGGCTTTCAATAGCTTCGTTGATGTCGATTGGGCCTATTCCGTAAGGAGTGGCCGTCTTCAGAAGGTCAAGAAGTAATCGTTTGAATACAATGATTGGCAGTTTCTCCCTGTGTAGAATGACATAAGAAGCATCGATTACAGACTGGGTAGACACTGCTGCTGTAAAACCTCCTTTCCGCGCGATTCTACATACTGCCAGCGATACTGCGTGGTTCTCCCTGTAATCAACCATTATGTCGATTAGTATATTGGTATCTAAAAATACTTTCATCCCTCTCCCCATATATGAGCCAATTTTGGATCCGCCTCCAGTTCCTCCTGAGTGGGTGGGGGCACCATTCTGCTTAGTTCTCGAATCAGTGCCTCCAACTCCGGATCCGGCTCGAGATAGTCTTCTCTCTTTAATTTTGGGAAAACCGGTTCCAGAGCCTTTTCCAGAATGTCCTCTACGTAGGCGTTGAAGGTTTTGTGTTCTGCCCTCGCCTTCATTTTCAGCCTTTCCAACAGCCCCGGGTCCAACCTCAGGCCGGTCTGGACTTTCTTGCTTTTCATACTTATCATTTTCGGCGAATTTATGCATTTTTGACAACATTTCAAAGAATTTGACAACATTTTAGGAGCTCGAAAGATTAACCGTGCAGCGGCCGAGGAGGTCGGTGCAGATGAGGCCGTCGCTTTCAAGGGTAAGGACGACGGGAGACACTTCCGGATATGGCAGCGCCAGCGTGGTGCAGAGCTCTTCGACAGTCACTCCCCTCTGGCAGTGAATGGCTTCTGCGACCTTCAGAAACAGAGTCCTGCGACCTTCCGGAAGATCTTTATAGTAGTCCTGAACTCTGGCCAGGAAGCCTTTTCGACCACGCAGATTGTAGCGACCCAGGCCGAGCTGGAGCCCCACTTCCGCAAGGTTCACGATGGGTTCCGCCTTTTTCTCCCGGATAAGGATATTGCAGCCCTCCGAACGCAGATCGTCGATACGGCCGGGAAGGGCGAACACATCGCGCCCGTAACCCACCGCCAGTTCCGCGGTGATGAGCCCGCCTCCGTGCTTCTTGCTTTCAATGAGTATGGTGGCACGGCTGAGCGCGGCGATGATGCGGTTGCGCCTCAGGAACGTGAACGCTACCGGGCCGGTTCCGGGTGGGAAGTCGGTCACCAGGGCGCTGCCCTCCGAGGCCGCAATCTTTCCAGCGGCCACCCTGTGAGCCTGCGGATACACCATGTCCAGGCCGTTTGGGAGCACGGCGATGGTCGAGAGTCCGTGGCCCAGGGCTGCCATATGGGCGGTGATGTCTATTCCGAAGGCCAGTCCACTCACTATCACGGGCTTCTCGGGCGCCTGACTGAGTGCGCTCACTATACGCGTGCACCACTCCTTCCCGTACGGGCTCATGTCGCGCGTGCCTACTATCGCTATCGCGGGACGCGCGCGGAAAATCTCCTCTGGAGGTGAGGCGCTACGGTAGTAAAGCCCGGTCGGAGGATCGCCGCATTCGCGAAGGGCCTCAGGGAAGGCCGGATCGGATAAGGGCAGATACCGGCAGCCCTGCCGCTCCAGCTCGGCGAGTTCTTCCGCCGCCTGCTCCAAAAGGGCGTCGGTAAGGGTGCCTGAATACTTGCTGTAAGGGCCCAACGCGTCGTCCCGCTCCTTAGGGGACAAGTCGAACACCGCCGCCGCGGAACCGAGGCTTTCCACTAGCGAAAGGGCTATCCTGGGTTCATACCCGAATACCTTTCCAAGCGCACATGCGCACACTGTTTCGTTGTTTTCCATACCCAAAGATATGGGCAGGAAAAGCAAAAATCTGCAGGAGTAAATCGAAACTCCCGCAGATTTTTATGTTTTGAAAAAACCGAAAAAAAAGATGAAACGTTTACAATCGTTAATAAACGTTTAACACCCTTTTTTACAGCATGAGAAGCGCGTCTCCGTAGGGCCCGAAACGATAGCCTTCCTGGAGGGCGACCTCGTAGGCGTTCATCACGTTCTTGTAGCCGCCGAACGCAGCCTCGCACATAAGCATGGTGCTTTCGGGCAGATGGAAATTGCTCACGAACGCATCCGCAATGCTGAACTGATAGGGCGGGAAGATGAACTTGTTGGTCCACATGTCGCTGGGCTTCACCTCATGGTTGGTGGTGGTGTAGGTTTCCAGCGCGCGGAGCACCGTGACGCCAACTGCCAGCACCTTGTGGCCGCTGTGCTTGGCTTCGTTGATACGCGCTGCGGAGTCCTCGCTGATAATCATGCGCTCGCCGTCCATACGGTGCTTGGAAAGGTCTTCCACGTCTACCTGACGGAAATGGCCGATGCCCATGTGAACGGTGATGAAGGTTTTGTCTATATCCTTGAGGATCATGCGGTTGAAGAGCTCGCGGGAGAAATGCATTCCAGCTGCGGGAGCGCTCACCGCGCCCTCCTTATCAGCAAAAATGGTCTGGAAATTCTCCACGTCTTCCGGATCCGGTTCTTCCTTTACCCATTCGGGGATAGGAGTTTTGCCAAGGGCGAAGAGCGCCTGCTTGAACTCCTCGTACGGACCGTCATAAAGGAAACGCAGGGTGCGGCCACGGGAGGTGGTGTTGTCAATTACCTCGGCCACCATGCTCTCATCTTCACCGAAATAGAGCTTGTTGCCAATGCGGATCTTACGGGCGGGCTCCACTATCACGTCCCAGAGCTTCTGTTCACGACTGAGCTCGCGGAGCAGGAAGACCATGATCTCCGCTCCGGTCTTTTCCTTTTTACCATAGAGCTTTGCGGGGAAAACCTTGGTGTCGTTGAGAACAAACAGGTCCCTCTTGCCGAAATAGTCGATGATATCCTTGAACTGACGGTGCTCGATTTCACCAGTATTTTTATGAAGAACCATCAGACGGCACTCGTCGCGCCAGCGTGTGGGCTCCTTTGCGATGCGATCCTGCGGGAGCTCGAAATTGAATTGAGAGAGTTTCATTTAGTGAAAAGGGTATAACAAATGATTATACGGACAAACAGCCCGAAAAGTTTCAGGTCCATCCTAAAGGAATAATCGTTACCTTTGTATGTTATGTTCATCGACACCCATACCCACGTTACGGACGAGGCCTTCCGCGGCGAAGAAGACGCCGTTGTCCAGAGGGCTGTCGCCGCCGGCGTGGGCAAGATGCTTCTGGCCGACGTGGGCAGCGAAGAGCGGGGTCCGATGTTCGCCGCATGCGAGCGGCATCCGGGCGTGCTCTACCCCATGCTCGGCCTGCATCCCGAAAATGTCAGGGAGAACTGGCAGGACGAACTCTCCCTTCTGGAAGACCGGCTCCCCCGTAACCCTGTGGCCATAGGCGAAATCGGCCTGGACTACCACTGGGACGTCACTTTCAAGGAGCAGCAGAAAGAGGCCTTGCGGGCACAGTTCGAGCTCGCAGCACGTCTGAATCTGCCCGTAAACATACATCTTCGGGACGCCACGGAAGACTTCATCGCCGTGGTGCGCGACTGCGCCCACCTGCATCTGCGCGGCAACATGCACGCCTTCTCCGGCAGCCTCGAAACCTGGAAGGAACTCCGCCGCTGGGGCGACTGGAGCGTGGGGATAGGCGGCGTTGTCACCTTCAAAAACGCGCATCTGCCCGAAGTGGTGAAGGAAATCCCGCTCAGCCGCATCCTGCTGGAAACCGATGCTCCATACATGGCTCCAGTGCCGCTCCGTGGCAGCCGCAACGAACCGGCAAACATCCCCCTTATCGCCGCCAAAGTGGCTGAGATCAAGGGAATCAGCATAGAAGAAGTGGAAAGCGCAACCACTGCAAACGCCAACGAACTGTTCAGTCTATGAGTAATCCGTCAGATAAAACAAGCGTCCTCCTCATCTACACCGGAGGCACCATCGGAATGAAGGAGAACCCCAATACCAAGGCTCTCTCCCCCTTCGATTTCAGCCAGATCCTGCAGGAAGTCCCCGAACTCGGGAAGTTCTCCTCTCGCATCGACTCCTACACCTTCGACCCGCTCATCGACTCTTCGGACGTGGAGCCGTCGCTATGGATCCGTCTGGCAGAGCTCATACGTGACCGTTACGACGACTACGCCGGCTTCATCGTGCTGCACGGCACCGACACCATGGCCTACAGCGCTTCGGCCCTGAGCTTCATGCTGGACCATCTGCGCAAGCCCGTGGTCTTCACCGGAAGCCAGCTTCCAATAGGGTCCCTGCGCACCGACGGCCGCGAGAATCTCATTTCGGCCGTGGAGATAGCTACCGCCCGCGACAGCAAAGGCGCCGCCATCGTCCCGGAAGTCTGCATCTACTTCAACTCTCAGCTCATCAGGGGCAACAGGGCATGCAAGGTAAATTCCAGCAGCTTCGACGCCTTCCGCTCCCCCAACTGGCCCACCCTTGCCGACGCCGGCATCAGCATCCGTTTCCACGAGCACGCCATCCACCATTCAGCCGTCCCTGAGCGCAAGCTCGAAATCCACACGGAGCTCGACACGCGCGTGGCAATACTCAAAATTCACCCCGGCATCACCGAAAAGGTGGCCCGCAACGTGCTTCTGGGCGACGGAATCAGAGCCGTGATTCTGGAGACCTACGGTTCCGGCAACGCCATCAGCAAGCCATGGTTCACGGACATTCTCAAAGAGGCGTCCGCTTCGGGCAAGATACTGCTGAATATCACCCAATGCCTGGCAGGAGAGGTGAATATGGGCCTCTACGCCACCGGTAAAGCCCTTGCCGACGCCGGAGTTGTGAGCGGCGGGGACATGACCACCGAAGGTGCCCTTGCAAAACTCTTCGTGCTCATGGGCGAATATACTGACAATGAAAAGGTTAAGGAGCTCCTGGGGCAGAACCTCAAGGGCGAAATCACAAAATAACGCTTGCCTTTTGGATTTTTTTTCCTAAATTGCAACGATTTCAAGCAAACTGAAACAAAACTAAAGATAAACTAATTAAAAATCACCAAAAATTCAGTTATGAAAAAGTTTTTCATGATTCTGGCGGCACTGGCCCTCATGGCCTTCACTGCCAACATCGCGTCCGCACAGGACTCCGCAGCCCCCGCTGACGAAGCTACCGAGCAGGTTGCAGAAGCCACCGAGGCTGAAGTTGCTCCGCTTGCAGAGGAAGCTCCCGAAGAAATTCCTCTCACCCAGGCCATCAAGACCAAGTTCATTGAAGGCGGTGCAGGCTTCATGTCCCTCATCATCCTCTGCCTCATCATCGGCCTTGCGTTCGCAATTGAGAGGATTCTCTATCTCTCCTTCTCCAAGACCAACACCGACGCCCTTCTGAAGAAGGTCGAGGAAGCTCTTGCCGAAGGCGGTATCGAGAAAGCAAAGGACATCTGCCGTGAAACCCGCGGCCCCGTGGCGAGCATTTTCTATCAGGGTCTGCTTCACTACGACCAGGGTATCGACGTTGTCGAAAAGAACATCGTATCCTACGGCTCCGTCCAGGCAAGCCTCATGGAGAACGGCCTCAGCTGGATCGCCCTCTTCATCGCCCTCGCCCCGTCTCTCGGATTCCTCGGAACCGTTATCGGTATGGTCCAGGCCTTCGACGACATCCAGAAGGCAGGTGACATCTCCCCGAACGTCGTGGCAGGCGGTATGAAGGTCGCTCTTATCACCACCGTCGCCGGTCTTATCGTGGCTATGATCCTCCAGGTGTTCTACAACTACATCCTCTCCAGGATCGAGGCCCTCACAATCGACATGGAAAACAGCACCATCAACATGGTGGACGTCCTCTCCAAGTACGAAGAAAAGAAGTAATGTAATTATGAAGAATTACAACAAAATATTCACCTGGCTGATGATTGTGCTGGCCGTGATAGGCTTCGCGCTGGTCGTCTGGGGCTTCACAGGAGGCTGGGAGACGAAGAATGCGCTGGCTTCGGACGCCATCCTCACCTTCGCCTACATCATGGTCGGAATCGCAATCCTGGCCATCATCACGGGCGTGGTGATCGGAGGCATCAACGATCCGAAGAGCCTTGTAAAGCTCGGCATCACTCTGGTCGCAATCGCAGCGGTGTGCTTCGTGGTGTATCTCATTGCACCCGGCACCGAGGCGAAGGGCCTGCTCGTGGAGCAGCCCGGCCCCGGCACGCTCAAACTCACCGACACAGTACTCTACCTCGCATACCTTCTCGCCATTGCAGCCGTGATCTCCATCGTGGTCGGCGAGGTGCGTGTGGCCATAACCAACAAAAAGGGCTGATAATCCATGGCAAAGAAATTACCCGGACTCAATACGTCGTCCACTGCAGACATAGCGTTCCTGCTTCTGTGCTACTTCCTCATGACTACCACCATGGGATCACAGACCGGCCTCAGCCGTCGTCTTCCCCCCATGCCGGATGAGAAGCAGAAGACCCAGGACCAGAAAGTCAATCGTCGCAACATTATCGTTGTGAAGATCAACTCGCAGGACCGTTTGATGGCCGGAACTGAGCCCATGGATGTAAGTCAGCTTAAGGACAAGATCAAGATATTCCTTACCAATCCCACCGACGATCCCTCCCTTCCCGAAAAGGAAGTTCAGGAGATCGAAGGCCTCGGCAACCGTCAGGTCTCCAAGGGCGTTATCTCCCTTCAGAACGACCGTGGTACCAGCTATCAGGCCTACATCGCAGTTCAGAACGAACTGGTGAAGGCTGTGAACGAGCTTCGTGACGAGGCTTCAATGGCGGAATTCGGTAAAAAGTTCATGCAACTCGACGAAGATCACCAGGGTATGATCAAGAAGCTCATACCTTCCTACATCTCCGAGGCTGAACCCAAGGATATCGGCAAAAAGAAATAGGAGGAATTATTATGTCAATGTTCAAAAAAGACGGCAAGAAGGAAGTCCCCGGCGTAGGGGTCAGTTCCGACATAGTGTTCATGCTCCTGTTCTTCTTCATGGTCACCACGCAGATGCGCGACACCGAAGACAAGGTGATGGTCAAGGTCCCGTCCGCCTCCGAAGCAGTAAAGCTCGAGCGCAAGGATCTCTCCTCCTACATCAACGTAGGCACTCCTATCCGCAGTCTTCAGGCCCAGTACGGTACGGAAACCCGAATCCAGCTCAACGACTCCTTCAAAACCACCAAGGACATCCGTGACTTCGTGGCTGCAGAGCGTGAGAGCATGAGCGAAGGAGACCGCGCCTTCATGACCGTGTGCATCAAAGCTGACGAGAACACCCGTATGGGTATCGTTACCGACATCAAACAGGAGCTGCGCCGTTGCTCAGCCCTCAAGATAATGTATTCCGCAAGAAAGGCCGAGTAAACCTCAGGCCTAACCGATAGAGCAGCCCCCTTTATGAGGGCTGCTTTTTAAAATGAAAGAAAGATGGCAGTTCGAAAGAAAGTCAAGGACCTGCTTGCATCGGCACCCGGAGAAGAAGTGCTGGCAAAAGGCTGGGTCCGCACCAAAAGGGGAAATAAGGAAATAGCGTTCATCGCCCTGAACGACGGTTCCACCATAAACAATATCCAGATTGTGGTGGACAAGGCTTCGGTCGATGCAGACCTGCTGGCCCGTGTAACCACCGGCGCCTGCATCGCTGTCGAAGGCAAGCTTGTAGAGTCGCCCGGCAGCGGTCAGGCCGTGGAGATCCACGCCCGCAGCATCGAGGTCTACGGCGACTGCGACCCGGTCCGCTATCCCCTCCAGAAAAAGGATACCAGTTTCGAGTATCTGCGCACCGTGGCGCACCTGCGTCCGCGCACCAACACCTTCGGAGCCGTTCTCAGGCTCCGCAGCCAGATGGCCTTCGCCATTCACGAGTATTTCCACTCAAAGGGATTCGTCTACCTGCACACTCCCCTCATCACCGCGGCCGACGCCGAAGGTGCCGGGAACATGTTCCAGGTGACCACCCTGCCGCTGGAGAATCTCCCGCGCGACAAGAAGGGCGGCGTCGACTACAGCCGCGACTTCTTCGGCAAGAGGACTTCCCTCACCGTAAGCGGCCAGCTCGAAGGCGAACTCGGGGCCACCGCCCTGGGCGAAATCTACACCTTCGGCCCCACCTTCAGGGCGGAGAACTCCAACACCCCGAGGCACCTGGCCGAGTTCTGGATGATCGAGCCCGAAATGGCTTTCTACGACATCACCGACAACATGGACCTGGCGGAAGACTTCATCAAGAACCTGGTCCGCTACGCCCTCGAAAACTGCTACGACGACGTTAAGTTCCTTAACGACCGCTACGATCCGGAGCTTCTGGACCGCCTTCGCGGCGTAATCGACACCGCTTTCGTGCGCCTCACCTACACAGAGGGTATAAAGATCCTTGAAGAGGCTGTGGCCGCAGGGCACAAGTTCGAGGAGCCCGTGAAATGGGGAATGGACCTTCAGAGCGAGCACGAGCGCTTCCTCGTGGAGCAGCACTTCGGCAAGCCCGTCATCCTCACCGGCTATCCCAAGGACATCAAGGCCTTCTACATGAAGCAGAACGAAGACGGCAAAACCGTTCGCGCCATGGACGTCCTCTTCCCGAAGATCGGCGAAATCATCGGTGGCAGCGAGCGCGAGGCCTCCTACGAAAAGCTGGAGAACCGCATCAACGAGCTCGGCATGAGTCACCGCACACTGGAGTGGTACCTGGACACCCGCCGTTTTGGCAGCTGCCCGCACAGCGGCTTCGGCCTTGGCTTCGAGAGGTTGCTGCTCTTCGTGACCGGCATGCAGAACATCCGCGACGTCATCCCCTTCCCAAGAACCCCCAAAAACGCTGAATTCTAATATGTTAGTCATCGGAATCGCCGGAGGCTCCGGCTCAGGAAAGACCACTGTCGTAAAGGCCATCACCGACCGCCTTAAGGAAAAGGTTGTAGTCATCCCCCAGGACGCCTACTACAAAGACTCGAGCGACCTCACCGACGAGGAAAAGCGCAACCAGAACTTCGACCATCCCAACGCCATCGACTGGCCGCTTCTCTGCAAGCAGCTATCCCAGCTCAAGGCAGGCAAAACCGTGCAGCAGCCGGTGTATTCCTACATCTCCTGCAGCCGCAGCAAGACGGAAACGGTCACCGTGGAGCCCGCCGACGTGATCATCATCGAAGGTATCCTCATCTTCAACTGCAAGGAGCTCCGCGATCAGATGGACATCAAGATCTTCGTGGATGCGGACGACGACGACCGCCTCATGCGCGTCATGGCCCGCGACATCCGCGAGCGCGGCAAGAACGTGGAATGGGTGATCGAGCGCTACTCCAAGACCGTGAAGCCCATGTACCTCCAGTTCATCGAGCCCAGCAAGCGCTTCGCCGACATAATCATCCCGCAGGGCGGCCACAATAAGGTGGGTATCAGCGTTATCCTTAATACCGTAGAGAAGGCGCTTCGCGAGAGCAAAAAAGAAGCCCGATGAAACGCCTCCCCAGGGAAGACAGAGCAGGACTATACATCACCGTAATAGTACATCTGGCGGTGCTGATAGTCCTGCTTGCCGTTAACCTGGGAGTTCAGATTTCGCGGGAAAACAGTTTCGTACTCGACTTCAGCAAGGCAGAGCAGCTGGAAAAGTTGCAACAGCGCCTGGAGTTCGAGAAAAGCGTGAACGAGCGTCTGAACGAGATGCTCGCCGGCGGCAATGAATACGTGCACAACGTGGTGGTGGACCGTTCCGAACTCAAGGACGACCGCAACTCCGCCGAAGACACCCGCAAACTTTATGAAGACGCCGAGCGCCTCCAGGCCGAACTCGACCGCGGCTACGAGGCGCCTAAGTCTTCCGAAGAGTTTTCCGCCGCCGTGGAGGCTCCCAAGCCCAAATCTTCCGACGAGAAAGCCAAGCCCTTCAGCGGACCGTCGGTGCTCAGCTACGAGCTCGAGGGCCGCAAGGCTTCCCATCTGCCCATTCCGGCCTACCGCTGCATCGGAGCCGGAGAAGTACGGGTTGACATAGGCGTGGACCCGCAGGGCAACGTGATACTGGCAAAGGTGGACGACGCCGCTTCTTCGGCCGACGGCTGCCTTCGCAGTTTTGCCGTACGGGCCGCAAGAATGTCCAAGTTCTCGTCGGCCTCGTCCGCGCCCGCGCGCCAGAGCGGATATATTATTTATAAGTTTATAGCACAATGAAAGTCAAGATCGTAAATCACAGCAAGTTCCCCCTCCCGGCATATGCAACCATAGCTTCCGCCGGCATGGACCTTCACGCCAATATAGACGAGCCTTTGGTGCTCGGCAGCCTGGAACGTTCCCTCGTTCCAACAGGGATTTTCATTGAGCTTCCCGTGGGCTTCGAAGCTCAGATCCGCCCGAGAAGCGGCCTCGCCACCAAGCACGGAATCACTGTGATCAACACCCCCGGCACGGTAGACGCCGACTTCCGCGGCGAGCTGCGCGTTTCGCTAGTGAACCTTTCGCGCGAACCCTTCACCATCGAGCCCGGCGAACGCATCGCCCAGATGGTTGTGGCCCGCCACGAGCACGTGGAATGGGAAGAGGTAGCCGAGCTCTCCGAAACCGAGCGCGGCGCCGGCGGCTGGGGCTCTACGGGAAAGAAATAAGCGCTAACGAGCTTGCTCGTTGCGCTTATTCGTTTTTAAGCGGAGAGATGGGGATTCGAACCCCAGAACCCTCGATAGAGGGTTAACGGTTTTCGAGACCGCCGCTTTCGACCACTCAGCCATCTCTCCTTCCCGAAATGGGATGCAAATATACGAATAATTGTCGAATTCCCTACTGCTCCCCTACGTCGCGGCGGAAATCTTACGCCGCCTTTGAAACCTCGACGAGGCCGGAATCTGACTACTTGATTCCGTAACCGGCAAGTATCCCGGTGACGGGCCCTACAACCGACTCCGCCCACAGGCGATAACCATAATCGCCCGGATGAGTGCCGTCCACCGTGGTCTCGTGATCGGCATCGGTCGCATTGGTCACGGTTACGTAATAGACATCCTTGAACTTTTTGCACGCCTTCTTCATCATGCGGGCGGCGGTTTCAATCTTTTCCGCCTGCTTGCGCTCGACATCGGCATTGAAATTCCTCCATTCGCGATATATGGTCTGAAGGAAGATGAGGGGCTTACCGGGGTTCTTTTTCTGTATAGTCTCGATAAACGGGAAGAGCCTTTCCTCTATTTCTTCGGGAGACGGATTGGAGAATGCATCGAAGACATAGGCATCTACATCCGCATCAGCGAGAGGCTCGGCAAAGTACGGCTGCAGTTTGGAGTTCCCCGAGCAGCCAAGGTTAATCATCTGAAGCCCTGTCATGCGTTCAAACTGGGCCGGCCACGGCATTGCCGAACGGCTTGTGCTGAAGCCATGGGTGAAACTGGAACCGAATACGGCTATCCTGTGACGGAAGGGGTTCGGAATCGGCTCCAGGGCATATCCAGGCTTTACTCCTATTTCTACCTCTGAAATCTCGGTAAAGAGAGGAAGATATACAAGGCATTCCACCATGCCGCGCTCGTTGAAATGAAGCAGTGCGGACGGCTTGCCGTCTTCCCGGACACCGGCTCCGCCAGCCCATTTCCATTTGGAAGCGCCGTCCTTGATATACAGGTCGAAACCTTTCTGTGCAAGGGGCCCCGTGGAGCCGGCACCGTTTACCTTTATCACATCCGTTTTCACCCAGATGGAAGGGGAATCGGTCTTGAAGGCCACTATCATACCTGTGCACATGTGCACCTGATGATACTCAGAGGCACTGAAACCCGAGTAAATGTCGGTATCGATACGCTGGTAAGGATTGGGATTTTCGGGGAAAAGCTGGTTCACCAGTGTAAGGGAACGGGCATCGGCATACTGAATGTCCTGTGCCTCCGTGATGGGGGCCATGAAGAGTGCCGCAACGGCAAAAACAATCAATGACAGAGTTTTTTTCATATTTTGCAAAAACTAAAATCTCCACATAAGCCGCAGGAGGACATACGAATTGACTCCGTTGTACACGGAAATCGAGCGGCTCTCTGCGGAAAAGCGACGGACCACGTTGGGGAGTTCTCCCAAAACGTCGCATGCTTCGATACGGGCAGTGAGCCGCTTGCGGAGGAACGACTGCGAGAGCCCGGTATTGAGCACATTGTAGCTGCGGTTGAAATCCCCGTAAACGAATCCCTGCTGCGTAATCCTGGTAAAATCCGCGGTGAACCTCATTCCCCAGGGAGCGCTGGCTACGGTGGAGAGAGTTGCCACCAGCGACCATGGCCTCTGGTCAAGGTCGGGTCGCAGGAGACTGTGCTCAACGGTGTAGTCTCCACCAAGATCGAGGGTTACGTCGAGCCATTTGTTGCGATAATTACCTCGCAGCGATTCCTTTATCATGGCCCGCCGCGTAAGGTTCACCTCGTCCTTATGCAAGGTTTTGTTATACAAATAATTGCAGCTGTTGTCATAACGCACGGAAGTATGGGCGCTCACCTGAAAATACGTCCTCGCAAAAGCTTTGGTAAGAACCAGATGGCCAAGTGCATACCAGTTTCCTTCAATATTGCGGGGGGTTATCGTTTTTCCTCCGGTTTCCGGATCGAATTCGGTAGAATTGCTGATGGCATTTTCGGTAGCCCTCATCTGCATGTCGGCCGTAATGCTGCTTCTAGCCCCAAAGTCCGAAGCATTGTAGGTCAGGCCCACAATATGGGTATTGGAAGGCTTAAGGGCGGGATTCCCTATATGCACCGACAGCGGATTGGTGCCGTTGGAAACAGGAAGCAGATTGTATATTGACGGCTGCCCCAGCGAACTGCGGTAGCTTATGGTAAGTTTGCGGCGCTTAGTGGGCTTGTAATTCAGGGACAGGTTAGGCGCCGCATACAATACACTCTCCCTGTGGCTGTTCAGGATTTCACCCTGGGGCCAAAGAATTTCCTGGGTGGCTGGCGTCAGGCGCACACCTGCCGTCATGTTGAATTTCTTCCTCACTATCCTGACATTGGTATTGAGGGCAAGGGCCATATAGCGGTAACGTCCCGAGTAGGACACTTCCTGCTGGAAACAGTCCTGAAGGCCCGACGGCAGAGAAGATTTGAAATCGGGCAGGCGGTGAACGTCCGTTACGGTCCAGGAGTTGTCACTGCGCGTCAAATCGTAAAGGGAACGTACGTCCGATCGGTCTTTGTATTCGCCGCGTGCAGAGAATTGCAGGAACAGGCCCTTAGCCACGGGCTCGTTCCAGGCGGCCTGAAGTCCGAAGGAGAGGTTGCGCACATCCTGATCGATGTACTGCCTGCGGGTAGTGTCGGTAGGAGCCTTGGTCCTGTTGTAAACGGTGCGGTAGTTGGTTCCCTGGTCGTTGAACTGCAGAGTCAAGGCGTTGTCGCTCTGGAGCGAAAGGCTGCGGCCGCGCTTTCCCATCCTGCGGGTCCACAGCAGCACGATGCTGGAGTTAAGCCTCCCGGAGAAACCCTTCAGACGGTTGTCGGAAGTGCTTGAACGGATGCTCCCGAGCGGATCGCCCGGCCCGTAAGCATCTATGAGAGAGCAGGGGTCTTCGGATATCCCGTAAGGGTCTTTTTTGAAGTTCCCGGTAAGATTGTGCGTCCAGTTGTCTGTAATGCTGTATGAGAACACCGGTTTTACAACCACCGACGTGGCCTTGTCGGGCTTCCACTGCCACCTGAGGTCGCCTTTGGGATTGTGCACGATGGCGTTGCCGGAGTTGTCGCCGTTGGAAAACGATGTAGTGGCAGCATATATGTTCTGTACCTGGCTGAGGGAATGCACATAGGAATCCCTGCCCTGATACTGCACGCTCCAGTCGAGCTCGTTGCCCGCCTTGCTCCTGGCATGCGAAACTCCCAGTTCCCGCCTGCCGTTCTCGCCCGCCGATCCGCCTCCCAGCTGAGTCCTGCTGGCATTGTTGAAGGATGCCTTGCCCGGAATGTTATTGAGATTCGCCAGCAGGGAGGTCTGCTGCTGCTTCGTGATTTTGTTGGCGTTTACTTTGGCCACGTACCTCAGGGATGAACCGTAGCCGGCGGTAAGCCTCCCTTTCCAACCGTCCAGGAAGTCCGATTTTATCTTGAGATCCAGCACGGGCACAAGTTCTCCGTCGTCCACGCCGGTAAGGCGCGAAAAATCGGACTCCCGTTCATAGGCCCCGACTTTGTCTATCAATTCTGCCGGAATGTTCTGCAGACCGGCGGCTACATCTCCTCCGAAATAGCGCTTGCCGTTCACCCTCAGTTCGCTGATCTGTTTGCCATAAAGCGTTACCGCATTCCCGTTCACTTCTATGCCGGGAATCTTCTTGAGCAGGTCTTCCAGCGAAGCATCTTCCGCAAGACGGTATGCCGATGCACTGAAAACGAGGGTGTCTCCTACTACGGAAACCGAGGGAGCCTTTGCGCTTACTGCGGCAGCCTCTATCTTCTGGTCGGTAGCCGTCATGCTCTGATTCGGGTCGGTTACGACCCTCTCCTGCGCCCTCAGTCCAAGGCACGCGGGAAGCATCAAGGCAATGCAGAAGAATAATCGGATGCGCATAGTTACAAAGGTAGTGTTTTTTACGGATTGCATAAATTGGGGCTCAAAAGCGGATGAAAGATTTTTTCCATTTTATACCATAAGGGGCCCATCTCCCAGAATGATTAAAAAAAAGAGATTCTCTCTTTTATAAATTTGTGTAACACATTAGCCACGATATGACACGCATTTTTCCCGTAACAGCATTGGCATTGCTTGCCCTGATTCCGGCATCCTGCACCAAAACGGATTCCGCGAAAGGGACAGAAACAGAAGCAGCCCCTGTAACGCTCACGCTCAAGGCGCCATCATCCCCCGTATCGAGGACCTGGATCGACTCCGGCGCCGGCGGCTCCACGCTTCCGGTTTACTGGTCGGCAGGAGACCGCATTGCAGTGAACGGTGTAGTATCCTCCCCCCTCTCAATCGAAGAAGGGGCCAAAGTATCATCAGCTGAATTCCAGCTCAGGAACATCAGCGCCCCATACAGTGCCGTGTATCCCCACAGCGCATACTGCGGCACCGACGACGCAGGGAACATAATTCTGCAGATACCAGCTTCCCAGGCATGGAAGGAAGGATCTTTCGCCGAAGGTTCCGCCCTGCTCTACGGCTATTCCGAAAACGATGCATCCCCCTTGCAGATGAAGAACCTCTGCGGCGCGGTTTCGTTCTCTCTGAAAGACGAAAATGAGGTGCAGATCAGTTCTCTGACCATTACTTCCCTGACCGACGGGAAGCCTATCGCAGGACAATTCGTCCTCGACGGGGAAAGCCTTGCCCTCACAGCCGCGCAGGGAGGGTCGGACACCGTCTCGATGACATTCCCCGAGCAGGGGCTGACCATTTCTGCGGAAGGAACTTCTTTCTTCTTCACGATACCTGCCGGAAACTATCCTGAAGGGTTCCTCATCAGGCTCGACGATGCCCGCAAACACATCCTCCGCAGTTTATGGCTCCGTCCCTCCGAAGGTGCGGAAGCGGGAGTTGAAGTAGGTGCCGGGAAGATTGTCGTATTCGATACGGCCGTCTATGATCCGGACGCAAGGGAAATCTGTTCCCCGGAAGACTGGGAAGAATTCGCGCAGGCCTACAACAGCGGCAGCGAAGACTGGGAGCAGGAATGGCTCTGCAAGGACGGCAGCATCAAGATCGGAGCCGATTTCGCCGCAGAAGAGCTCACCAAAATCAACACCCTCTCCCACACGCTCGAGGGCAACGGGCATACGGTTACCATCAGCGCGGCGCGCACTCCCCTTGTAGGGAAGCTCACCGGCGCCATAAAGAACCTCACCATCGCAGGCTCCAATACCCCGGATGATCCGGGAACTGCCGGAGCAACCGTGTTTGTAACCACACTTGCTGAAGGAAGCATAGAAAACTGTACCAGCAAGGCAGGTATAAGCCTGGCGGATTATTCTGGCAAACTCGTGGCGGGGTCTTTCGTCCGCACTTTCAGCGGAGGCAGCATAATAAACTGCACCAATGAGGGGAACTTGACTTTCAGATGTGACATCTCCGCCGGCAACCAGGCCATCCTCGGCGGCGGTTTCGTGGGCACGGTATCGGCTCTTGCCGGTGCAGGCCTCATCAAGGGCTGCACCAACAAGGGCAACATATCCTTCACTTTCATCAAGCCTTCCTCCAGCAACCATTATCCCGCGCAGGCAGGCTTCGGGGGAATTGTAGGAACAATCGTTAACGGCACAGCAGAGAATTTCCTTACGATAGAATCCTGCACAAACGAGGGATCGGTAAGCGTCGAATATGCAAACGATCCGACAACCGCAAGCGTAATGATGTCCGCAGCCGGAGGCATCGTGGGTGCGGCAATGAAGTACAATTCCTCCACGATTGCGGGCACCACCACGGCGGGAGGCGCTTTCAGCTGGTGGAAGAGGTCCAACCTCAAGACCGATGTGTTCGACAACCAGGACGGGGTTTACTTTGAAATGAAGGACTGCATTTCCAAAGGCGACATCCGCAACGGACTCGTCTCATCTACATCCTCCGACGAACCACTCAAAGCATACAGCGCAGGTCTCGTCGGAGTCGTGAACGGACTGGGGGACAGCCACTGCCGGATAAGCGGCTGCTCCGTTTCCGGAAGCATCATCCCCTACGAGGGGTCAACCTATTCAAGGGCTGCATTCGCCGGCGTCTGCGGCGGTCTGGCCGGATTCGCGGGATATGCCGACTTCGAGGGCTGCAGTGTGAACTGCCAGCAGATAGGCACCTTGAAAAAGCAATTCTATGCCACCAGCGGTGCTATTGGTATTGCCCTGATGTCTTTCAAGCTGACAAACTGCAAGATATTCGCGAACCTTCAGATAGTGCGGGCCATCAACTACACCGCCGACAATTACGCCGCCGGATTCGGCCTGAGTACCAAATGTAGCGGCAGCAGCGCCAGCGGATCCAGCGTCGGCGGCATGCGCTGGACTATGATTGACATAGATGGCAGCAGCGTATCCGGCTGCGGCTTCGGCGGAAGCATAACTTACAACAGCACTCCTGTCAACTACAACGCATCGTCCGGGTTCACTCCGGTGGAAACCGTCTCCCTCACGTCATCCAACATAGAGAACTACATAGCCTCGCCTTCATTCCGCGCAGACCATGACGGGAAGGGTTTCCCCTCCAAGGTAACCATCTCAGACAACTACTGGTGGAATGCAGCAAACTGATGACAGCCATGAAGAAACATATTATATATCCAATGATTGCCCTTGCCCTGTGCGCATGCTCACCGGCCGGAAAGGACAATGGCGAAGACATAGACACCTCCGGATACACTGTATTCAGCGTGGACATTGAGAATCTTTCACTCGGCGGCGCCGTCCAGGGCGGTGTATGGGAAGAGGGGGCATGCATAGGAGTTTTCGGATCCGAGCAGGGAGACAACGAGCAGTATTTCCTCAGGCGCGACGCAGCCGGCCTACAGGCCGCAACCTTCTACGGTTCCGTAGTCAAGGGAAAGGTTTCCGCGTACTCTCCTTTTGCACAGGGAACCGTTTCGCACGACGGCACCCTGCCATGCGAACTCAACCCCGTTCAGGAGTTCGACGCAGCCTCCGGAAAGGAGGAATGGTTCCTCAGATACAATCCCCGGACATTCGCATCGGCAGATTCGGAGGGGACGCTTCATTTCAGGTATCCCATGGGACTCATGTCCGTAAGGTTTGAATTCCAGGAAGAGATAGAAATAAAGTCCTTCACCTTGAATTGCTCCAGGGGAATCTCCGGAAGGCTCGACGTCAACGCAAACGGGGAGGTCTCAGCCTCCGAACTGTCGCACAAATTTATCAGCCTCGACCTTGGAGACGCCGGCGTTTCCAACAAGACGAAAGACGGTTTTACCGAATTCCTGTTTGCCCTTCCCCCGGGAGTTTATCAGAGCGGGGAGCTCCGCCTGAACGTCATTACCGGAGAGGATGAAATGGAGGTTGTGCTTGGAGAAACCGAAATCCGCAGGGTCGAGGGCGCAGAACTCCCCGTAACCGCCATCTCCGTAGAGACATCGGATCTTCCCGGTTTTGAAAAGGAACATGGTTATCTCGAATAATTAACAACACTGAGATGAAAAGAATAATACCGATAGTAGTTATAGCCCTGATCGCTGCCGGGTGCGGAGAAAAGATGCAGGAGCCTGCTCCGGGCAAGTGCATCGGGAGGATGTATGTCACCTCGACTCCCGGGAGCAGGCCGGTGCTCGTAAAGCTCGACGGGCTTTGGAGAGTCCGTCCGTGCTCCGACTGGATCACCACTGATGTAAACGGCCGGGAAGGCCAGGGGGCCTTTACGCTGAGTTATGCCTCCAACGAATCGGATTTCGTGCAGTCTAACCCAACCCGCAGGGGCGCCGTGGTAATACAGTCCCTTTCAACCATGAAAGCCGACACTCTCTACGTTCTCCAGCAGGGAATCCCAGACGGAAACGAGTACGACAGCCTTCCTCAGGATTCTTACATAGAATTCCCGGAAGGGCAGTTGCAGACCGTCTCGGTACTGTATGCCAACGTCCAGGGTGCCGGCGAAGAGGATGCGGCAGAATGGATTTCGGCAACAGGAGCAGACATCAACTGCATAATCTCTGATTCCGGCATAGCGATATCGCGTAAAGACGGAGCCGAGGTCGAGATTCTGGGATCCCTTACGGCTCCCCGTGCCCTGTTCGCCAAGACGCAGGGGCTTAACCTTGCCGTGGCCGATTTCGGAGCCGCCCTTCCCGAAGGAGACAATTACTACGACTACACAGTCAGGCTCCTTTCCGGAAGTTACGACCGTCCGGACGCCGAGCCGAATTGGCTTGTTGGCGGGTCCCTTTACTATCTGAGCGCTATGGAGGCCGGTTACGCCTCCACTCCCTCGTGGTATCCGGCAGACCCGTCGGACATCCTTTTCGCAGCCGACAGGTACGCTCAGGGAGCCAACCTTACTGACACCGTATGGATGACGGCGAGGGATTATACCCCCACCTGGAGCTCCGAAGGCAGAAGCTGGCGGGCCGATTACCTTTATGCCTCCCACTCAGTATGGAACGCCTCCACTTCGGTCAAAGTGCTCGAAAGCTCTCCTGCCGGAGCTGCCCATAAAGCGATACTCATCAAAATCAAATTCTGACGGCCATGCGAAGATTCACACAGATTCTGATTTTGACGACCCTGTTCCTGGGGTCTTCCGCGGGAGTTTACGCACAGTCTATCAAGGTTTCCGGCACGGTGACCGATGAGACGGGACAGCCCGTGATAGCCGCCGGAGTAAAAGACAAGACAAACGAACAGAACGGGACGGTGACAGACCTTGAAGGCCGCTACAGCATTACCGTCGGAAGGGATGCCGTCCTGGAATTCTCCTTCCTGAGTTACAAGACCCAGCTTGTCCAGGTCAACGGACAAACTACGATAAACATTCAGCTCACCCCCGAAAGCACCCAGCTCGAAAGCGCTGTCGCAATAGGCTACGGCACTTCCCGCAAAGGCGATCTCACAGGTTCCGTTGCAGTGGTGCAGATGGACGAGCTTCAGGAAACGCCGGTCGCTTCCGTAGCCCAGGCCCTCCAGGGCAGGATAGCGGGCGCCGATATCCTTTCGGGCAGCGGAGAACCCGGAGAGAGCACCAGCATCCAGATCCGTGGAGCCCGTTCCATTTCCGCTGCGAACCAGCCTCTCATCGTGGTTGACGGAGTGCAGGATGCTGTCAGCAGCCTGGACGACCTCAACCCCTCCGACATAGTCTCCATCTCGGTCCTCAAGGATGTTTCTTCCACGGCCATCTACGGCAGCAGGGGCGCCAATGGAGTAATACTCGTAACTACCGACAAAAAACTGGACAAGGGGGCGAAGTACCGCGCCCAGTTCAAAAGCGCAAACGGTGTTTCCCATATTGCCGGAAAACTGGACCTGATGGACGCCACCGATTATGCCGTATGGTACAACATGGTGGCACTCAGGAAGAGTTCCTCGGTCGTAAACGCTCCGCAGTCGGAACAGAGCAGTTACCCTTATCCGGATCCGACACTGGCCGGCAAAGGCACCGACTGGATAGACGTACTCTCCCAGACCGGAATATACAGCTCGCACTATGCGCAGATAGCCGGAGGCACGGACAATACGCACGTGTTCGCGTCGGCCGGCTTCCTTTACAATCGCGGAGTCGTTCTGGGGCAGGACTACAAAAGATACTCTTTCCGCACCAACCTTGACAGCCGGGTAGGCCGCGGGGTAACGCTCGGAGTGCGTTTCAACATCATGTTCCACGACGTCAACCGCACGAACGCCATGGTGAGCGGAACCAACACCAACGCCGCCATTTTCATCACCCCGGTGCTCGGCAAAGACAGCATCTGGAACAAATACGCCTGGGACGATGACCTCGGAGTAGTGTTCAACAACCCATACCTGTCGGCAAAGAACATCACCAACAGGGCGGACAAGTGGAACCTGAACATAGTCCCCTGGGTAAGAATCAATCTCTCAAGGACCCTTACGCTCAACTCCAACTTCTCGTTCACGCGCGACAACGACCTCTCTTACTACTACTCCCCCTCATACATGCCCGTAGCGGCCGCCCGCCATCAGGGAGGCTCGGCGACGAGGACAATATGGGATCAGCAGAAGTTCCTGAGCGAAACCACCCTGAACTACAAGAAAACCCTGCGCGGCGGACATAACGTAGAAGCCCTTGCAGGATTCACGGCATCACGCCTCACCAGGGACAACAGCTCCTATAGCGGCACCGGATTCGTAAACGACAAGGCCATGTTCTACAACATGACCGGCATCTACAATACCGCGAACTACTACGACTCTTCATACAACACAATCAAGCAGACCATGTCGGTGCTGGGAAGGGTGAATTACAACTACAAACGCCGCTACTACCTTACGTTCACAGCCCGCGCCGACGGAGCCTCCAATTTCTCGGAGTCGCACAAGTGGGGATTCTTCCCCGCCGGGGCCTTCAGATGGTCCATAATGAACGAACCTTGGATGGAAAGGTCATACTGGCTCAACGACCTTTCCCTTCGCGTGAGCGCAGGCCGGAGCGGCAACGACGCCATTTCCAGCTATCTGTCCTATGCCACGGTGGACAACAACAAAGGTTCGTGGCTGTTTGACGGAAAGTATCTGCTCGCCACCATGCCGGGGCATCTTGCCAACAGCAACCTTACCTGGGAGACCACCGACGCCTACAACCTCGGAATCAATTTCTCGGGCTGGCGTTCGCGGGTCAATCTGGAAATCGACGCTTACTACTCCATTACCCGCGACCTGCTCCTGAGCGTGAAGAACTCGCAGGTAACAGGCTACGACACCTACTTCGACAACATGGGCAAGACCAGCAATGCCGGTGTGGAGGTTACCATCTCCACGAAGAACATCAAGCGCCGGAATTTCAGCTGGGACACCTCGCTTACCATATCGCATAACGACCAGAAGGTCCTCGATTCGGGAGCGGGCGACGAGGTGGTGCCTACATATTCCAATCCGCGAAACTCCTCGCAGTACCTTTACGGATACAGGAAAGGATATCCGGTGAACGCCCTGTGGGGCTATCAGTACGGCGGAGTATGGCACAACCAGGAAGAGCTTGACCGCAACAAGTACACCCACACCTACGTTTCCACCATTCAGGACGGTTCCAACGGAAGCAACATAGGCCGCAGCAAATATGTGGATGTCAACGGAGACGGGCTTCTCGACCAGCACGACATCGTTTACCTCGGCAATTCCGACCCTGTCCTGTACGGCGGTCTCCAGAACGATTTCACCTTCTTCGGCAAGCTGAGGCTCAATATCTTCCTGGCATATTCGCTCGGCGGCAGCATCTACAACCTCTCGGAGCTCTGGCTTGGATCTTCCACCAGCAGCTGGAACAAATACCGCTATGTGCTGGACGCCTGGGATGCCACGCGCAACCCCGATTCGGACGTGCCGTATCCAGGCTGGGACGACACCCTCGGAAGCAACAGGCAGGTGCACGATGCGTCATACCTGAGACTGAAATCGGTCTCCCTGAGCTACAACATCCTGCTCAGCCGCTGGTCGAAGTTTTTCAAGAACATGACAGTAGGTGTTACCGGAGAGAATCTCTGGCTGCTCAAGAACTACAACGGATTCGACCCCGATGTATCTACCTCGGCCACGGTGCGGCGTCTGGACAACGGTTCGTTCCCGCGTCCGCGGACGGTAACATTCAATCTTCAACTGAATTTCTAGGAGGAACGAAGACATGAAAAAAGCATTTATACTCACTGCCGCGGTCCTGGCACTGGCATCCTGTTCCCTCAAGGAAGAGTTCACAAGCTATACCAGGAACGAGGAGTTCTACGAGAACAAGATACAGATTCAGTCGGGAATCAATGCGTGCTACAATATGCTGCGCAGCATGTTCGGCGGCACCAGTTTCTGGATGACCACGGAATGTACCACCGACCTCATGTTCCTGAATGTGTCCACCGCCTATAACGCCACCCTCAACATTTCCCCGGCGCAGCCCTCCTTTGCCGCTACGCTGTGGCGCTACAGCTATCAGGGGGTCATGCGCGCAAACGCCATGCTCCATGCCACGAAGAGGGCTCTGGAAAACGGTAACATAACGGAGGAAGAGGCGCTTGGGCTTGAAAGCGAAACGGTGGTGCTCAGGGCGTTCTTCTATTATCTGCTCACAAGTTCCTTCGGAGATGTTCCCTTCTACACGGAAAACGTCGACGAGAACAACCGGGCAAGGATAGCGAACCTTCCGAGAATGCCGGCCGACGACACGAGGGATTATCTTATCGAAGAACTCAAGGATTACCTCTATCCGGTGGGCATGGGAGGAAAGGAAGGACTGGAGCTCAAACGCAGCTACGATCCCCCCTTCGAGAACCGCCTAGGCGCGGCGGCAGGCCTTATGATAGCCGGCAAGTTCTGCCTGTGGAATGAAAGATGGGACGACGCCATCGAGATTCTGGGAATCCTGGAAGACATTTACGGGCACTATGCCGACAATCCCGAGCAGTTCGCCTCCGATTACCTTCTGAGCGATGTTCCGTTCGGGCACAAATTCACCCCCGAGTCGATTCTTGAAATGGAGAACCAGTACTCCGAATACGGTATCCAGCAGACCGCCTCCATCGCCATGTACGCCACTCCCAGCAAGAACAACAAGAGCGTAATCACCGGCGAAGGAGAAGAGGAAGAGGAATACATCATCTCCGACAACTACAACGGCATCTGCATTCCCGAACTCGGAAAGAACTCCCGAATAACGACCTCGGCAAGGCCTACGACATACTACTTCCAGACAGTTCTTTCGTATGACTCCCCCGACCTCAGGAGCGGAGAATACTCCGGCGGAGAAAACGAGCCGCGGGGAGGTTCCGGAAACCTTGCCTGGAGATGGTCCGGATTCGCTTCCGATGACACGCAGCGTCTTCCCGAAGACAGGGCGGTCCGCTGGTTCTCAACCTGCAGCAAGAAAATCCAGAGGCCATGGCTGGGCAACAAGTTCTGGTGCGAAGACATGTACTACAACATGGACTCCAACAATTACAAATACTTCCGCTTTGCAGATGCACTCCTGATGCTCTCGGAAGCACATCTGCGTGCAGGCAACCTCGAAACGGCGGTAAAGTACCTGAACATCACCAGGGTGAGGGCCGGTCTTGACAAGCTGACGGTCTCTTCAACTGGCGGCAACATCGAAGCCCTGATGGAAGAGATACGCCTCGAAAGGGCCAGGGAACTGTTCGGCGAGTTCCAGCGCAAGTACGATCTGGTACGCTGGGGAATCTGGTACGAACGCACCGTTCAGTACAACGACGGAATGTACCTGCGCGACTACATCAAGCCGTGCCACCGGTACCTTCCGATTCCGCAGGACCAGGTAACCTACTCCCACGGAGCACTCGACAACAATGAGTATCTTAATTGAACAGAGATATGAAAAAGTATATCGCCATCATATTCGCACTGCTTCCCGTCCTGCTGTCCTGCAACAAGGAGTGGACTTGGAGCGGAGACCTTGGTGTGAACAGCACCCGCATCAACATCTCTTCACAGATAGAGGGAGCGTTCACCCTGACCGTTTTTTCGAACACCACATGGGAAGTGCTCGTGACGCAGGGCGCCGACTGGCTTAAAACAGAGGAGTCCTCAGGAGAGGGAATCGACACCATACACCTTACCTACAACGCCAATCTCGAAGATCCGGCACGCATCGCCAAAGTGGTGCTCACCGCCTCAACCGGCAAGACCGTCACCGTTAACGTAATCCAATCGGGGAACACCGAAACGGCGTCCAGTATTTCCGACTATATGTTATGAACCTGACCGCCATGAAGAAAAGATTATACATCATTGCATCAGTCCTTGCGGCAATTACTGCCTGCAGCGAAAAAAACGAGCTCTCCACCCCGCTGGAGCTTGGAGTAAAACAGCAGGAAGTCACCCTCCCCTGCACTGCCGGTTCCTATTACGTGGATGTGCTCGCCGACGGTGAATTCACACTGTCCCTGCCTTCCGACGCCACATGGCTCAGCATAGGAGGGGAAAGAAGCATCAGCGGACACAGGGATTCCCGCATCGAACTCTCTTACGAAATGAACCGGGGACTTCAGCGCACGGCGGTGCTTCACCTCTCACGCGGCAAGAAGGACATAGGCATTGAAATCACCCAGCAGGGAATCCTCTCCTCCGGGATAGAATTCGGGGTCAGGAGCATAACGGTAGGAGCCGAAGCAGGAAGACATTCTGCAAAAATAACGACGCTCTGCAAAGATTCCGACCTGCTTATCAGCGTTTCCTACAAAGGACAGCAGGGATGGATCAGCGATTTTGAAAAATCCAACAACTATCTGGTTTTCGGAGTTATCGAAAACGCCTCCGAAGAGAACCGTATAGCCGAGATAACGGTATCCAGCAAATCGGACCCCGCCCTCTCGGACGTGCTTCAGATATGTCAGCTGGGAAACGGAATCTCCCTGAATGAAATCGCTTTCGACGAACTGGAAGGAATTGCAGGAAGCGCCGTTTCAGGTTCCGGAAGTTATCTCGAAGGGGTTGTCATTTCCGACAATTCTGAAGGCAACGGCGCCCCCAATCTCAATATTTCCGCATCCCTGCAGGACAACACCCTTGCAGACCGTACCGTTTATATCCAGGCCGCCGACGGCTCGGCCGGCGTAAAGGTTATTTTCGACTCTCAGGCCGACAACATCCTGCGCCGTTACGATTCGGTAAGGCTCCTGCTCGACGGCACGACCGTCATAAGGCACAGCGACCCTGTCCATTACGAAATCCGTGGTGTAGGGACGGAGAATCTGCTGTACACCGAAGCCGGCAACAGCCTCAGCGTCCCGGAAAAGAAAAAGCGCATGTCGGAGCTTACCGATGCCGACATACACACCTTCGTAACCATCACCGACTGTGAGATTCCCATCCGCAAGGGCCCGTTCTTCCCCATCGACCTGCGCCATACCTACGTCATCAACAGGTATCCCATGGTTATAAGGGACATCGAAGGCAGCACCATGCATCTGATGAGCAACATCACCGCCTCGTGGCAGCGCGACGGCAAGGGACTCCCGGAAGGCTCCGGAGAGATTTCAGGAGTGCTCGTTCACGAAACATGCGACAATTTCAACTGGGACTCAGCCAAAGCCATGGCTGCAACCATTGACGGCGTCAAACTGGATTATGTAACTGAAATCGGAGAAATCGGAAAGTACCAGATACGTCCGTTGAAACGGTCCGAAATCAAACTCGGCGAAAGGTTCGAGGACGGATTCTCAGGCCTTCTGATGGAAGTGCGCTACTACAACAAGATCCACAATGAACTCGTGGTGAATGTGAATTCGAACACCATATACTCGACATATCCGGCAGTTGAGTTTCCGCTCACCGACCCCTCTGTCAAGGGTGTCCTGGAAACCGTAGGCTCCGACGGCAATGTAGCCGGAGTGGCTGCATACAGGGACTGGACCCTGCTTGGGCCGATGGAAAACGGAGAACTCACCAATGCCTCGTGCGGCAACGGCGTATATGACTATTTCGGCAATTCCGCACATTGGAACGTCTATTCCCTTGCATCCACTACCGGTCTCCTGCTCGATGCCAACGGTTCTGCATGGTATTGCACCGGATGGAGCGAGAAAAAAAGCTGGAGGGCCACTTTCAGCACCGAAGGGCTCACGGAGGCCAACTTCCCGCTATCCGTACAGTTCGGCGCAGTAGCAGGACTCGGAGAAACTGTGGGAGCTCCCAGATACTGGGTGATCGAGTACTCCGCAGACGGTTCCGTATGGACTGAATTCGGAAAATACACGGTTCCCGACTTCCCCATTCTCTCCAACCGCAAGGCGTGGCAGTGCCCCGGGCCCAAGTATATGAGCTTCACCCTCCCCGAAGACAGCTCCATGCTCGGAAAGGAAAAAGTGTATGTCCGCATGCACCCTGCAAACACCAAGGCCGGAACTCCGAACAGCTACGACGACGGGGAAATCGTCAGCACATGCACATCAGAGATGAACTACTTCGCAATCAGGTACAATAAATGAACAGGCTACAGGTAATTCTCTTCTCCTTATTCTGCCTGTGCTGCACCAATGCCGCGGCACAGTCCGCCAGGCTCCATACCCAGGACCAGATGAACAGGACTCCGCATGAAGTAAATTCCCATGCGGGAGCCGAGCAGTACAGCAGCCTCGAGCCGATTTTCGGATATACCGGGCTGATAAAGCCATCGATCCTCATCGACCCAAGCGTCCCCGAAGAGCAGCGGATGCCATGGTACCCGAGGATAAAGGCGCTTCGCGACGGTTCATACATAATGTTCTATCAGGGCGGACAGGTGGCCTCGAGGGTTTTCTGTTCGTTCAGCAATGACCTCCGGAAATGGAGCGGGAGCAAGGTCATCTATTCCCCCTACAACGTGAAGGACGGAGGGACCGGGGACATCCGCCGTTTCACTACCATCGATGCCGCCGTTCTCCGTAACGGGACCCTCCTCAGCGTGGTGTCGTACAGGGCTACCAACGGTTACAGGCAGGGAACAGGATGCGGTCTCATGGCTGCTCGAAGCCACGATGGAGGGCGCACCTGGACCAGGCCGAACGTCATCTACGAAGGCCCGAACTGGGAGCCGTACATACTGGAACTGCCGGACGGAACGGTACAGGTTTATTTCACTGATGCCACCCCCCGTACAAGGAATTCCGGTACTTCCCTGATAGAATCCAAGGACGGAGGCGTCACCTTCGGAGGTAAAACCAGGGTGATGCGCCAGTTCAAATACTATGACGAAGGGGAAAAAATTTACACCGACCAGATGCCGGTGGTCAAGCTGCTCAACGACGGCAAGACTCTGATGGCTGCGGTGGAGGCCCGCCTGGAACCGGAAGGTCCCGGAGGGGGGAGCAGTTATTTCCTGTCCCTTGTCTGGAACGACGGCTGGAAATGGAAAGATCTCGGAGAGAATTCCGAAGGGCCTGCAGACCGCCTTACGAACATATCCCAGAGCAATGCCGGATATCTTGCCACGGTGCCCTCGGGAGAAGTGTTCCTCTCGAGCGGAGTCCATGGCCTGCACTCCATAAGGATTGCGGACCACACCGGAAAGGTTTTCCAGAACCGCGACTGGGAAAACGGCTGGATGCAGCCTTTTAATGTCAAGGGAGTATGGGGAAGCATAGAGGCGGCTCCGGACGGGCATCACCTGATTTCCGTGATGGACACCCCTTCGAAGGGAATTCAGATTGCCGATTCTTACCTCAACCACCGCATCGACGCTCCCCTGCAGGAAACCTCTGCAGACGGATTCACCGGCGAGTGGCTCGGGGACGAAGCCCTTTTCATCGGCTCCGACTGCCCTACCCAGACCATTTTCAGGGCCGCCCATGATGCGCACAATCTCTATATCCTGGCGGAAAGGGTGGACGCATCCATAGACAATAATTCCACCATCAGCATAAACTTGTGCGACGCTGCCGCAAAAAAAGCTAAAAAAGGCTGCGGCGTCTCGCTTACAGTCGGCCCCGAAGGCCTCGTGCAGTCTTCCGACTACGGAAAGGGAGACGCCGGAGTGCAGGCCGCAGTGCGCCACGGCAGGACCGCCGGAGGGGAAAGAGGCTATGCCGCCGAAATAATCATCCCGCTGAGTTCCCTTGCAAACGCGCAGGAAATCGCTTTTTATGCCGGCGTTCAGACAGGCAAAACCACCGACACCTTCTTCGGAGCCAGGGAGAATTCCCCCAGGACATGGCAGCGGATACGTCTTACCGGAAAGGAAATCCCTGCGAAGCATAAAGCCTCTCACAGCGGAGAAGAGCAGTGGAGCGTCCTTCAGCCTATGTACCGGTGGTTCAACGACGTCCCCAACGAATTCCTGCTGAAAGGCCTGCCGGAGAGTGCCACCGAACAGAAATTCTCCTGCTACCCGCGCATCAAGAAGATGGCGGACGGACGATACATCTTGTTCTACATGGGAGGAAGGCTCGGTTCGCGCATCTGGTGCTGCACGAGCGACGACCTTAAAAACTGGAGTGAGCCGGTGATGCTCTATTCTCCCCGTCCGGTTACCGTCAAAGGAGAGAAAGACGTCATAAGATATGTGAACATGGATGCTGCCGTTCTCCGAAACGGAGACATCCTCGCGGTATGCTCGTTCCGCGCCGCCGGCCACTATCACGAAGGTCTGGGATGCGGGCTTCTGACGATACGCAGCTCCGACAACGGTCTCACATGGAGCGAACCGCAGCAGATATACGACGGCCCCAACTGGGAACCGTATCTGCTCGAGCTGCCGGACGGACGCCTGCAATGCTATTTTACGGACGCCGATCCCCAGTACTGGAACTCCGGTACTTCCATGCTGCTCTCCTCGGACGGCGGCCGCAGCTGGGGGAACAAGACAAGGGTAAGCCGCCAGTACAAATACGACTATAAGGGGAAAGGGATATATACCGACCAGATGCCCTGCTTCAGGGTTCTCTCGGACGGAAAGACCCTTGCAGGATGGCTGGAATCCAGGCTCGAAACCAAGATTCCGCTGGATTACTCAGACAAGGACTACTACGCAAGCTACTGCAAGATGTCGCTCGTACTGTCCGACGGCACCGACTGGAAAGCGCTTGGGCCCGATGAAGAAGGTCCGCAAAGACGCTATACCAATGTAATAAAGGCGGCGGGAGGTTACGTGGCGGTATTCCCCTCAGGCGAGGTGGCAATCTCAAACGGCCAGAACAGCATCTTCAAGGCTAAACTGCTCAACAGCGACGCACAGCTGCCCGACGGGGCAAACTGGAGCACCGACTGGCTCGACCTTCTGCCCGGCAAAGGCTACTGGGGATGTACCGAGGTTGACAGCCCGTCCACCATGGTGGTTGCCATGCATGATGACGAAGGGATGCAGACAGGGCGCTATTACCTGAATCACCGCATCGACGCCTCGCAGGACGGATGGTCGAAAGACGCCCTCTACCTTTGCACGCAAAACGGCGAAGAAGCCCGTATATGGAGCAGGCGCAGCGGGGACAGGCTCCTTCTGCGCACCTCCCTTAGCGAAGATGCCATCCTCAAACTGCTGCTGTGCGCAGGACCCGGAGAGCAGGTAATGGAAATAACGGCCGGAGCAGGAACATCGGAGCAGGAAGTCAGCCTTTCTGAACTTGGAGCAAGCATCGGAGACTACGTATGCATTTACGCAGAGCTTTCGAGCCGTTCGTACCGCAGCACATTCACCTTCTCCAAGAAGAATGACACTTCAAAATGGCAACGGATACTCATAAAATAGGCATAGCCCTGATGCTGCTCGCCGCAGTTTCGTGCCATGGAACGAAGGACTCCCCTTCCGCTCCGGCAGAGACCGGCCAGGCCCGCCTCACGACCGTAATGGAGATGAACAAAGGGGAAGCCGTCCTCAACTCGCATGCGGGAGACGAGCTTTCAAGCGTCCTGCAGCCCATGTACAACTGGTTCAGGACCATACCCCATCCGTATCTTACCATAGGCGTGCCCGAGGCTTCGGAAGAACAGAAGACAGCCATCTATCCCCGCATAAAGAAGATGGCCGACGGAAAATATATCATGTTCTGGCACAGCGGCCAGTACGGAAGCAGGATATGGTACATGACAAGTTCGGACTTCAAGGTCTGGAGCAATCCCGTCTTGCTGTATGAGCCCTACACCGTGGACATCACCAACTCTGCAGGAAAAAAAGTGCAGGATACCCGCCGTTTCGTAAACCCGGACGCCGCAGTGCTTCCTGACGGAGACATACTCATGGTCTGTTCGTACAGGGCGGCTGGAAACTATGGCGACGGCATTGACTGCGGACTCTCTTTCCGCCGCAGCACCAACAACGGAAAAACCTGGACCCAGCCCCGGGAGCTGCCCCTGGGAGCCAACTGGGAACCTTACCTGCTGGTTCTCCCCGACGGAAAGATCCATTGCTACTATACCGACGCCATTCCCCAGACCCGGAATTCGGGCACTTCTGTCATCGTGTCCGAAGACGGAGGCGTTACATGGAGCGCGAAGAAAAGGGTATGCCGGCAGTACAAATACGATTACCGCACCCAGGATCCTTCAAAGCTGCAGTATAGCGGGCAGAAGATCTACACCGACCAGATGCCCTGTTTCCGCATACTCAACGACGGCAAGACGCTTGTCGGCTGGCTCGAGGCCAGGTTGGAGAACCCGATTCCGACGGACTGTTCACTTGACACCTACAAAAGCCACTGCGAGATGTCGCTTGTATATCACGACGGCTTTGAATGGGAAGACCTCGGGGAGGAATCAGCAGGCCCGGAACGGCGCAGCACCAACATAATGTCCGAAGGGTCAGCAGGATACATCTCCACATTCCCCTCGGGGGAAGTGGTGCTGAGCTGCAACAAGAGCAACCTCTTCCACATGCGGCTTGGAAACGCCACGGCTACCCGGTTCTACGGCAATTCGAACTGGGACGACAGTTCAAACTGGCTTGTACCCTTCCCCGGAAAGGGGTACTGGGGATGCACGGAAACGCTGGGCACCAACATCCTGGCCGCGGCAATGCATTCAGCCGCCGACGGCATGCAGATGGGGCTTTTCTATCTGAACCAGAGGCTTGACGCCGTGCACATGACTATTGATGCCGACGGGGACACTTCGGAATGGACGGCAGACAAAGCCTTCTTCATCGGTTCAAAAGAAGGTGAAGAACTGCTGATAAGGGCGGCCTGCGACGAGAGAAATCTCTATCTCGCAATAGACAGGCTGGATGAAGACATTACCGCCGGCTCCACAGTAACGCTGCTGCTCGCAAAAGACGGCACGAAGAGCGTGACGAGCATCAAGCTCGCAGCCGACGGGCTGGCCGCGGCTTCGCAAAACGGTATCTCCGCAGTTGTAAAGGCCTCCGTTTCGGATAAAGGAGAAGCAGGCTATACAGGCGAAATCGCCGTTCCCCTTTCACTCCTGGATGCGGCCGCAGGAGACGCGCTTCGCCTTTTCGCCATCCTTGAAGAAGGCAATGTGCGCAGCGTGTTTTCCTTTGCAAACGGCTCCGAAATACAGACATGGCAGAAGATAAGGTTATGAAAAGGCTCATCCTGCTGTGGCTTCTTCTTGCGGGGATATCGTGCACCGCGACCGGTGCCGATACTTCCGGCAGCGAAGCTTCGCCCGGCAACGGGGACATTTCAGTCGAATGGGACCGGAGCACCGTCAAACTGATTGCGTCCGGAGGCGGATATGGAAGGATACACCGGCTGCTTGACGGCAGGCTCATGGGAGTATATGAGAAGGGCGGCTGCGGCCATGTCATATTCAGTTCGGACGACGGCTCCTCCTGGTCCTCCCCAAAAATGGTTTTTCCATCTTTCGTTTACGGCACGGCTACAGTGAACATTGCCAACTGCGAATTCGCGCAGCTTTCCGGGGAACATCCGTTGCATCCCGGACGCATCATATTCGCAGCCAACCTGCGTCCGGCCGGGAACGCAAGTTCCGTGCATCCCTACGCCATCGCCTGCATCTTCAGCGACGACGGCGGAAAGACATGGAGCTCCATGACGGTTGCCTACAGCTCGAAACTCTGGGATACCGACATCGCAAAAGGCTGCTGGGAACCTTTTGTACTTGAACTTCCCGACGGTACGGTGCAAATCTACTTTGCAGACGAGACCCCCTACTGGTCCCAGGGATTAAGGTACCAGAACATTTCGGTGACGGAGTCCTCCGACGGGGGCGCAAGCTGGAGTTCTCCCCGCATCGTATGCTACGCCGACAAGACCCGGGACGGAATGCCGGTCGCTCTCCTTCTCGAGGGCACCATATATGTTGTCGTGGAACACTACGACGCGGGCACCAGGTTCTATCCGCAGGTGGTTTCGAGTCCGGCAGGGAACTCCTGGCAGGAGCCGGTACTTAACGGCTCTCCCTTCAGGTTCGACATTTTCCCCGCTTCCATTGCCAGCGCCACCATCTACCGCGGAGCTCCATACCTTATCCGCACCGACGATTACCTGGCCGTAAGCTGGCAGGTCACCGGCACAGAATACGACAGGGGTGATGAAGCCCATGCAATGATGGAGGTTGCGGTATGCCCCATAAGCGAGATGCACGAAGGCAAGTTCACCACCATGAGGGCAATATCGAAGCCCCTGCTGCTCGACGAGGCCACAAACAAGGCCAAGTGGAATTCGCTTTGCCACCTTGGAGGGAATTCCATCCTTGCCGTGTCTTCCACCAAGGCGGGACTCGTTACGGTGCGTGGGAAAATAGTGCCATAAGTTGGGAATTTTAAGGCCGATGACTTTTGTATTAAAAGATATATTTGCAACATACACTAAAATGCCAAGTACAAAACGTTTCAATATGAAAAAATTGTATTCAACACCTGTCACCTTCGTGACGGAATTGTCATTCAGCACTGTACTCTGCACAAGCGACCCCCTGGAGTGCGTTGCCACAGGCGCAACATGGGAAGAGGGAGAAACATTTTATTGGTAACAGTTAGGAGGAATTGTCATGAAGAAGATTATCATCACAGTCTTTGCACTTGCAGCCCTCTGCTGCTGCACCAAGGAAAACGAAACTCCCCTTGCAGAGGAGAACGGAAACCCCGGGCAGGAAATCACGGCCCCGGAAGCCGCTTCCACCACAATAGTGTGCAATGCTCCCCAGGCCCCTGCAACCCATACCGCAACTTCCGGCTCCACCGACCCCATCTCCGTCATCTGGCTTGACGGCGATGCAGTAAAGGTTTACGGCGAGAACTTCACAGGAGGCGTTACCTATACCGCAGCGGTTGCAGGTTCCGCTTCGGCCACTTTCACTGCCCCGGACGGCGTTACCGACGGCACCAGGTATGCCGTTTATCCAGCCTCGGCCGCAGGCAGCATGACCGCCGGAAAAATAGCAGTCGATCTTTCCGCTTTCAGGAGCTATGACTACCATTCGACCATTCCTTATTTTGGGGATGCCGCGAATTACACTTCAACCGATCCGGGAAAGACTGACAAGCAGTTCTATGAAGAAGAATCCATTTTCCCGCACATGCCACTGTTCGCCAGTTCGACGGACGAGAACTTCACCTTCTCCAACCTGTACGGCGGCCTCAAGCTCATGCTCAACGACTATCAGGGCAACGGGATGAAGATAATGTCCGTAAAGGTAACGGCAGACAAATACATTTCCGGCACCATGAACATTGCCCAGGACGGCACTTTCACCCTCAGCGGCAGCTCCGAGGACGAAAAGACCATCACCGTAATATCTGATACCGGAGTAAAGATTTCTCCTGCCAACTATGCGACGACATCTCCGAATCTTACCCGCAACGATTACGGCAAGTTCTATTGTTTCCTTCCCGCCGGCACATACACTTCGCTTTCCTTCGAATTCACCGATGACAGCGGGCGTAAATACACCAAGACCACTTCGAAAAGCGTTTCGGTTACGCCCGGCGTAGTGAACCCGATGGCCGTCCTGCAGTTCACCCTTTATTACGGCACCACCAACTGCTACCAGACGACCCCTGGCAACACGGTTGACATAGACATAACCCCCTACTACACCTTCGACGGCAGGCTCCGCCGCAACGGTTCCGCGGTTGAAGGTACGGTTCCGTCCCTTACCGCCGCAGTTCTCTGGGAACTTGCACAGGACGGCACGGCACTGGTTCCCGGATCCGTGATAAGCGGCACTCCCAGCATCGCCGGAAACACCATGAGCGTTACCGTAGGAGCGAAACCGGGCAATGCAGTGGTGGCCGTCAAGAACGGCGACGACATAATGTGGTCGTGGCATATATGGGTAACCGACGTCAATCCTTCGGACCTTCAGTACAAGATAGGAGGAGATTCCTTCTATATGATGGACCGCGACCTCGGCGCCGTCTGGGCCCCCACCATTTCGACAAAAGCCGCAAACAAGGCATACCTTACCTACGGCATGATGTACCAGTGGGGGCGCAAGGACCCGCTTCCCACTTATGGAGTATCGGATATCAATACCCCCAGCACCGTTCTTTTTGACCAGCTGGTGGACCTGAGGGCTCACGTCAAGAGCGCTCTTAACCATCCCCTCGAGAGAATCGTATCGGTATCCGGGACCACAAACAGTTATGTTTACCCGACAAGCAAGACAAACTATCTGTTCTGGGGTTATCCTTCCGACTACACAGCTCCGACTGAGGCAGCTCAGCTTCCTGCAGAGAAGAACGCATCGTGCGTAAAGACCGTTTACGACCCGTGCCCGGAAGGGTATATGGTTCCCCAGTCATATCATTTTTCCGGTCTTCATAGTGTCGGAACAATAGCAGGGGATGGAGGAGGCAATTACAACATAAGAAACGGTTATGTTGACTGGTTCATCTTCAACGATGCCGTAGCCGGCTCCGCAAGCGCTTCCGATGTTACTTTCTTCAACCTGAGGGGCGCTCTTGGGGCAGCAAAGACGGCGGCATCAGGAGATAACACCCAGATAACCGACTACGGCACCTACTCCAACCTCTGGACTTCCACTCCTTTTGGAAGCGGATGGGGCGGTACCGTATTTCAGCCGAAATTCAGCAAAAAAGACGGTTCCACCAAGGCATGGATAGATTTCGGCGGCCTGTCGGCCACTACTACCAATTCCGTTCGCTGCCTGAAGCAGTAATTTAACGGCTTCAAATAATCCGAACAGGGGTTCCGCTTCAAACGGGCCCCTGTTTTTTTATGCCATGATTCCCGGCTCCAGAAAGCAAGACAGCCAGATGGGAAAAAAATTGCATCTATCAGTAAATATGTAGCATAAAGCGGTCGTCCTTTTGATTATTTTTGTATCGAACAAGACCACATAAATGCTTCGCAGAAAACTTTTTTCCCACATATTTCTTCTTTTTGCCTGTTGCATCCTGCAGGCGAAAGACATCTCGTTCACCCATTTCACGCGCGCATCCGACGGCCTCAGCTACGATGGAATCAAGGCCATCATGGAGGACAGGAACGGCGGCATCTGGATAGGCACCCACATGGGGCTCAGCCTGTTTGACGGAAAGCGCTTTACCAGCTGGAACAAAAACGACTTCGGCGTGGAATCGGATTTCGTGAGTTCAATAGCCGAAGACTCCGAGGGAAACATCTGGGTGGGAACGGATTCCGGAGTAAGCATACTCGAGAGGAGCAACCATTCGTTCAGAACACTTGCGAAGAACATCGTATGCACCAGGACCTATGCCATTGCAAGGGACAGCCGGGGCACGATGTGGATTGGCTCCCGTGGCAAAGGCCTCAGGAAATGTGAAAACGGAAAAACGGCCCTCGCAGAAGGCACTTCTGACATTGACAATGTTTACCGCATCGCCATAGACAATCTGGACCGCGTCTTCTTTGCGGCCTACTGCGACGATATCTACTGCTATGACGGGCACTCCGCCAAACCAATCTGCAACGGATTTTTCAAAGGCGACGACGTGGAGGGCATCGTCTTCGACGGCTTCACCGACGACCAGGCCCTTTATGTCGCTTCCAAGCGCAACGGACTGTGCAGGGTGGATCCTGCGTCCGGACAGGTGGAGATTCTCTATAAGATAGGAGAAGGCCAGAGACCGGTGGCAATAAGCGCCGGGAGTTCGCTTGTCTGGCTGTCCACCACAGGAGGGCTCGTAAGCTATGATTTGAAGACTAATACCGCCAGCCTCATCACCTCGGAGAAAAAGAATCCGTTCTCGCTTTCCGAAGACTACGTAACCGCAGCATGCCAGGAAAGGTCGGGAGCGCTCTGGGTAGGGACTTTTTCCGGAGGGCTCAATTACAGTGCGCCGTCCCAGGAACGCTTCGTAAAGTATTGGGAGCTTTCCGACGGCACCTGCCTTGAAAAATGCACGGTGAAAGACTTTGCCGAGGACGACGAAGGAGTGATATGGATAGCCACTGAAAGGATGGGGCTCCTCCGTCTGGAGGCCGGAGGCACCCTCACAAAGGCAGAATTCAAGGGACTTCCAAGAAACATTACCGCCGTATGCTCCGACCGGGGCAGGCTCCTTGTAGGCTCCCACCAGGGCGTTTACGACGTGCGCCTTTCCGACGGCAGGGTAATATGGCATCCGCGCTTTGGAGAGAACTCCGACAGGATAGACAACAGGGTGGTGAGCCTTTTCCGCTCTTCAGAGGGGCAGATTTATGTAGGCACTCCAGTCGGGGTAATGCTTTACAACAGGGTTACCGACGTTTTCGAACCTGTAGATGCGCTCAAAGGCATAACCGTCGAAGATTTTGCAGAAGACGCCCAGGGCAATCTCTGGCTGGCATCCTATTCTCAGGGTGCTTTCCTGTATTCTCCGTCTTCGCGAACGCTGGAACGCAGTTTCTGCGTGCAGAACGGCACTCCCCCGGTTCACGAGATGACATCCTCCGTTACCGTGGACACGGGAGGCACCGTTTGGGTCATAGGATTCACTTCAGGATTCTACCGTTACAATAAAATAGAAGAAAACTTCCAGGCGAGAAACACCGCCAATACTCCGGAGCTGCCGACGGACCTTTACCTGAGCGCCATAGCCGATACCAAGGGGCGCCTGTGGCTCAGCTCGGACGCAGGTCTTGTCGTGTACGACATAAATTATGGGGGGGTCGACTGCTACCTCGCAAAGGACGGGATCCTTCCTTCGGAATTCAAGAAATCGGCGCTCCGCTGCTCGGACGGGACATTCCTTTTCGGGGCTGCCGACGGTTTCATACGTTTCAATCCCGCCGACTTCGACACCCCGGCGCCGCCGCCCGCGGCCGACGGTCCCGCATTCATGAATACGGCAGCTGGAATAAGTCTTCTGGTCATTCTGGGCGTAGTTTTTCTGGCTATCATCGTAGTATATTTCGTGTACCGGAGAGCCATGGCCAAGGAGCATCGCAGGCAGGCCGACCGCGACAAGGCAAAGGAGACCGAACTCTATAACGAAAAGCTCAGTTTCTTCTCCAACGTAATCCACGAAATAAAGACGCCGCTCACGCTTATCCGTACACCGCTGCAGAATCTCCTGAGCAGCGGTCAGGCCGACAAGGAGCAGATGGCGGACCTGCAGATAATCAGCAACTCCACCGACTATCTGGACCAGCTGGTAAAGGAACTCCTCGAATTTGTCAGCGTGCAGGAGCACGGCTACGTTCCGGACCTACGCAATACCGACATCGCCGAGCGGCTCGGCTTCGTGTGCTACAATTTTTCCGAAACGGCTAAGAATTCGAACATCCGCCTGAGCTACAAAGCCGAGCCTGAAAGCATCGTCACCGCGGTGGATACAAAAGCCCTTTCGAAGATTTACAACAACCTCGTTCACAACGCGGTAAAGTATTCCGAATCGCGCATAGACATCCATGCAGGCATAGAAAACGGCAAAGTGGTGGTCCGCTTCGTCAACGACGGGCCGCAGATTCCCCATAACCGAAGGGAAGCCATATTCCAGCCTTTCGTGCGCTACACCAACCAGAAGAGCAAGTACCAGCAGAGTTTCGGAATCGGACTTGCGCAGGCAAGGACCCTCACGGAACTTCAGGGCGGTACGCTCATTCTCTCCGACAGGGACGATGCCACCGAATTCATACTCACCCTGCCGCTCAGGAATGCCCGGCAGGCCCCGGAACCGGATACCGACGAAGCGCTCGCTCCCACCGGAGGAAACCTGCCGCTTCTTCTCATAGTGGAGGACAATGCCGATCTTTCGTCCTACCTTAAGAGAAAACTGCGCAACAATTACGGAGTCATAGCTGTCCCCTCCGCGGAAAAGGCGCTCGAAGTCCTGCACAGCAAAAAGATTGACGTACTGCTTACCGACATAGGGCTTCAGACGATGAGCGGGGTGGAACTCTGCAGGAAAGTAAGCCAGGACAAGGAACTGTCCCACATTCCCATAATCATCATCTCCGCCATCTCAAGCACCGAGACAAAAATAAAGTGCATGGAAAACGGAGCTACGGTCTATATCGAAAAGCCTTTCAGCCAGGATTATCTCGAAGCCTGCATAAAGGGGGTTCTCGCAAAGAGGGAGGCCCAGAAAGAGGCCTACCGGGAATCCCCCGACACCCCGATAGTGAATCTTCAGGACAGGGACGAGGAGTTCCTGAGGAAACTCGACCGAATGATAAGCGAGAACATAGGAGATTCCTCATTCTCCAACAAGCAGATAGAGGAGGGACTGTTCATAAGCCGTTCTTCCCTCAACCGCAAAGTGAGAACCCTGCTGGGCACGACTCCCAACGGATACGTCCACCGCAGACGCCTCGAAGAGGCAGCCAGGATGCTTTCCGAGGGCAAATCCCGCATAAACGAAGTGGCCTATGCCGTGGGATTCAATTCTCCGTCGTACTTCGCGAAATGTTTCAAGAAAGAATTCGGCATGCTGCCGGCAGAATACGTGAAAGCAAACAACAATAAAAACTGATATGAAGCACACTCTTTTGGCATCAGTTGCAATGATGCTCACTCTTGGAGCAGCGGCCCAGAACGGCCCTGTAAAAATTTGGGAAGGCACCATCGACCTGCCGACCTATCGCGTGGCCGCCCCGGAGAAGGCCCCCCTGTTCGAAAGGGACTTCGCCTACCAGCGGGCAAAACGCGGGGTGTATCCCTATGCCATGAACGACAACCCCACAACCGAAAAGGTGGACAGCACCCACCGTGCGCTCTATCTCGAAAACGATTATGTGAAGGTATGCGTTCTGCCGGACATAGGCGGAAGGCTCTTCTATGCCACGGACAAGACCAACGGTTATGAGATTTTCTACCGCCAGCATGTAATCAAGCCTCAGAACGTGGGCATGCTGGGCGCATGGATAAGCGGCGGAGTGGAGTGGAACGTATTCCACCATCACCGCGCCACGTCACAGTATCCGGTGGATTATAAACTGGTGAGCAACCCCGACGGCTCCAAGACCATCTGGGTGGGCGAAGTGGAGCTGCGCCACCGCATGAGCTGGGCGATAGGTCTCACGCTTCACCCTGACAAGTCGTACATCGAGGTTACCGGCCGCTTCTTCAACGACAGCGAGAACCGCAACTCCATGCTCCACTGGAACAACGTCGCAACGCATGCAAACGAGAACTACCAGATAATCTTCCCCGAAAACACACAGTTCGGAATGTTCCATCACAAGCTCAGCCATATACACTGGCCGGTGGCCAACGAACCTTACAAAGGGAACCCCGATTTCATCGGAGTGGACGTAAGCTGGTGGAAGAACCTCCCCTCCCTCACCGGAGATTCCGTTTTCATCCATGACCTCCAGGACGATTTCGTCGGAGGATACGACCATGGAAAGGACGCGGGCACCATGCTGGCAGGCAACCACAACATAAACAAGGGCGGAAAGTTCTGGACATGGGGGCACCTTACCTACGGCCACATGTGGGACTGCGTCACCCTCACCGACAACGACGGCCCGTATGTGGAGCTCATGACTTCCGCATACTCCGACAATCAGCCCGACTATTGCTGGATAAATCCCTACGAGACAAAGGAATTCACCGCTTACTGGTATGGCATCCGCAACCTCCGCAACGTAAACCGCGGAAATGAAAAAGCCACGGTGAACATGGATATCGACCCCGCCGGTCCCGTTCACGTAGCGGCTAACGTTACCCAGATTCGAAGGAATGCCCGCATCGTAGTCAGCCACGCCGGCAAGGTTCTCTACGAAAAGACTGCCTACATCGCTCCCGACAAGCCTTTCGCCGACGACTTCAGGGCTCCTGTCGCCGAACTGGAAGATCCTACCCAGGTGACCATGAGCCTGTACAGCGCCGAAGGTGAACTGCTCATAGACTATCATCCTTACAAGCACGATATCAATTCTCCCCTTCCAGAAGACCTCAAGCCCGTAAACCCCGACCCGAAGAGCATAGAAAACACGGAGGAGTGCTTCTATGTGGGCATGCGCAACCTGCAGTTCCACCAGGCCCATGTCGATCCGTGCGACTACTTCCTCGAGGTTCTGCGCCGCGATCCGGGCGATGTCAGGGCAAATACCCAGATGGGCATCTTCCACAGGCAGAATTTCGAATACGACAAGGCCAAATGCTATCTGCGCAAGGCTATAGCGCGCCAGACCGCAAACTACACCCGTCCCTCAGACGGCGAAGCGATGTACAACCTGGGACTGATCCTCAAGGACGAATGCCGCTGGCACGATGCCATAGACACCCTCTACCGTGCGGCATGGGACTACGAATACGCTTCAGCCGCATATTATCAGCTCGCTCAAATCTCTTCCGTCTGCGGGAAAGCGGTTCAGGCCATGAAAGAAGCAGGAATGGCGGTAAATTACAACGGGATGAACATTGACGCAAGGAATCTCCGGGTGAGCCTCCTTCGCCATGCCGGGAACAAAGCGGAAGCGGTCAGGGAGGCAAAGGCCATCCTGGAATTCGACCCGCTCAATTTCTACGCTTCTCGCGAACTGGTGCTTATGGGCGCCATGCCCAAGGCCGAATTCGACAAGCTTATGAGGGGCAACAGCGAATCTTACATCGAGCTTGCGAACTATTATTTCGGAAACGGTTTCACTCCCGAAGGAAAGGCCGTGCTTAAGGAAGCCGAGGGCATCAAGGCCTATCCCACTACCGAGTACTATCTCGGGTGGCTGGCAGATTCCGAAGGCAACCATGACGAAGCCGCACGCTGGTTCGCCAAGGCCGCGGCGGAGTCCACCGACTATGTGTTCCCGTTCCGCCGGGAGACCGTCAGCGTGTACGAAAAAGCTCTGGAATACATGCCCGGGGACGCCACGACATTGTACTACCTCGGCAATCTGCTTTACCACAAGCAGCCTGAAACCGCCCTCGGATACTGGGAGAAGGCTGTCCAGGCCGATCCGTCCTTTGCCATGGCTCACCGCAACATAGGCTGGTACTGGCGCTTCAAGGACGAGTATCATTCAAAGGACAAGGCCGATTACGAAAAAGCGCTTGAGGCCTACAGGAAGGCTATTGCCGCCGACAAGGACTCGAGGGCCATATTCCTCACCGAAGCCGACGAAATCATGGAACGGCTCGGTTCTCCCCTGCAGGAGCGCTACGACATGTTCATGGAGCACAGCGACATAACCCATCTGCGCTACGATTCGCAGGTGCGCAAGATTCAGCAGATGATACTGCATGGCGACTACGACGACGCCCTCGGGCTGCTCCTGGACAGAAACTACAGCCGCCGCGAGCATATCGACGACCTGCACGACATCTACGTGAACGTCTGCATGCTTGCCTCCTTCCGTGCCCAGAAGGCAGGCAATGCAAAGGAAGCGCTGCGGTATATGCTGATGGCAGCCGAGTACCCGGAGAACCAGTTCTACGGACACCTTGAGTACTATGCCCGCGACGCCCAGGTTTACTACAACATAGGACTCGCCTACGAAAATGCGGGCGACGGAGAAAATGCACGCAAATACTACGAAATGGCCGCTGCCGTGGAGGTTAAGGCCAAGGACAGCATCTACAACTATGAAAAGGGCCTTGCCATGCGCAAACTCGACAAGAAGGCGGACGTGCGAGGCCTCTACAAAGACATAGTCCGATTCGGAAAGGCCTCCGTGACGGAAAAGGTACAGAACTTCTTCGAGAGTTTCGACCGCGGACCATACGAGAACGATGTAAACTCCGCCGCATATTACGCCCAGGCAATAGGATATAAGGCCCTCGGACGTGACTGCAAGGCCAAAAGACTCTTCCGCAAAGCCCTTGCCGAAAGGAATGACAACCTCTGGGCAAACTATTATCTCGGCAACTTGAAATAAACTGTCATGAAAATAGTTAAACAGATAATCTGCACAGCCGTCCTGGCACTGGGATGCACCGCGGCGTGGGCAGGAGAAAAACAGTGGAGTGCCGAAAAAGCGAGAGCATGGTGGGACTCCCAGGAGTGGCCCGTAGGAGTATGCTATGTCCCCTCCTACGCCATCAACCAGTTCGAGATGTGGCAGAAGGAGACTTTCAATGAGCCCGTCCTTGACAAGGAATTCGGAATCTGTCAGGAACTCGGCTTCAATCTGGTGAGGATCTACCTCCATGAAGACCTCTGGTTCCAGGATGCCAAGGGCTTCAAGAAGCGCATTTCGCGTGTCCTTGAGCTCGCATCTGCACACGGCATCAAGGTTACCTTCACTTTCTGCACCAACGGCGGAGGCCCGGAGAAACTCGGTCCCCAGCCGGATGCCATTCCCGGCGTTCACGGAGGAGGTCACTGGTGCCAGAGTCCCAAAAAGGAGATATTCTTCAATGAAGACCGCTGGCCGGAATTCAAGGAATATCTCCAGGATATCCTGCGTACTTTCGGGAGCGACAGCCGCATCCTCTACTGGTGCCTCTACAACGAACCCGAAAACGTAAGGAACGGACGCGACTGCCTGAAGTTCATGAAGGCGATGTACCAGTGGGCATGGGAGGTAAGGCCGTCCCAGCCCCTCACTTCCCCGGTATGGCAGCGTCCGGGATATGCAGGCACCAAAACCAGGCTCGACATGGTGTCTTTCGTCTGCAGCAACTCCGACATAATAACATTCCACTGCTATTATCCCCCGAAGGAGCTGGAGACCTTCATAAACATGCTGCACCACTTCCACCGTCCGATGGTCTGTCAGGAGTACATGGGCCGCACCCTCGGCAGCACTTTCGAGACATGTCTGCCCATAATGAAGCGCGAAAAGGTGGGCGCCCTTGCATGGGGACTTGTGGAAGGCAAATGCAAATACCGCTTCCCCTGGGGGCATAAACTCGAAGACGGCGAACCCGACATCTGGTTCCACAGCATCTTCTGGGAAGACGGCACTCCCTACAATGCTTCGGAAGTGGAAGCTATCAAGAAAATCACCGCAGACAAATCTGCAGCAGGGCGCAAGGCAAAATATCCAATCGCAGAATAACATGAAAACCAAAAGGCACCTCCCCGTCCTGGCAGCCCTGTTCCTATGCTGCCTGCCCCTGTGCGCCCAGCAGTGGAGCGCGGAAAAGGCTATGAAATGGTGGAACGATCAGGACTGGCCTGTCGGCGCATGCTATGTGCCGGCCTATGCCATCAACCAGTTCGAAATGTGGCAGGCAGACACGTTCGACCCGAAGGCCATCGATGCCGAACTCGCCGATGCCGAAAGCCTCGGGCTCAACATCGTGAGAATCTATCTCCACGAAGACCTCTGGTATCAGGACAAGGACGGATTCAAGTCCAGGATCGACCAGGTTCTCTCAATAGCCGGACATCACGGAATCAAGGTGACTTTTACTTTCTGCACCAACGGCGGAGGAGCAATCCCCGTCAGTCTCGGAAAGCAGCCCGAACCCGTAAGGGGCAATGCCTGGAAACAGTGGGTACAGAGCCCCTCCACCGAAGTCCTCAACGATCCGTCCAAGTGGGATTCTTTCAAAGAGTACCTGCAGGACATACTGCGCACTTTCGGAAACGACTCCCGAATCCTCTACTGGTGCCTTTACAACGAGCCCGAGAACATCAAACCGGGGCGCGACTGCATGGCATTCCTTCCCTCCCTCTACCAGTGGGCATGGGAAGTGAGGCCCTCCCAGCCGCTCACTTCCCCGCTGTGGATAAGGCCCGGGCAGAAGGGAGCGAAGACCAAACTCGACATGCTCGCATTCATCTGTTCCAACTCCGACATCCTCACTTTCCACTGCTACTATGGCATACGCGAACTGCAGACTTATGTCAAAATGCTCAGACGCTTCGGCAGGCCGATGATATGCCAGGAGTACCTTGACAGAAAAAAAGAATGCTTCATCGAGGACTTCGTACCATATCTGAAAGAGGAGGGCGTAGGTGCGATAAACTGGGGGCTCGTACACGGAAAGGCGGACTGCCACATGGAACTCTACGGCAAATCGTGGTACACTGCTTCCGAGCGTGAATTCCTGAAAAACTATCTTCATTAGAGACAATATGGACAGACGGGACTTCCTAAAGAAAAGCGCCCTGGCGGCAGGCATAGGCCTGGCCGCCTCCGAACTGCCCGGCGCAGAATCCCTTGCCGCCGGCAAGCAGGATCCCCGCATCACTTCCCGCCTTGAGGCGAAAGGATGGATCAGGGAACCTGCAAGAAAGATTCCCCTGGTGGCAGAAGCCGAGGTGGTGATAGCCGGCGGAGGAGCCGCCGGCGTTGCAGCCGCAATTGCCGCAGCGAGGCAGGGGGCGGATGTGCTTCTGCTCGAGCGCAGCGCATTTCTCGGAGGGCTGTGGCTCGGCGGGCTCGTACTCCCGGTGCTGTCAACCCACGGTGTCGGCCGCGACGGCAGCTGGCAGAAGGTGATTCACGGATTCTGCTCCGACCTCTACAGCCGCCTTGACGAGATGGGGATGGTCATAAATCCCAAGAACCCCACACCCGATCCGGAAGCATGCAAATACCTTCTGGACAGGATGCTGGAGGAGCACGGAGTTCGGGTTCTCTACCATGTCCTCGCCTGCGGAGTAGTGAAGTCCGCAGACCGTATAAGTTCTTTGATACTGGAGACCAAGAGCGGGCGCGTGGCGGTCGGAGGAAAGGTATTCATCGACTGCTCCGGCGACGGCGACATCTTCGCCAATGCCGGAGAGGACTACACTGAGATGAAATACCACATAGGCGCCATGTGGCGTGTCGGCAATGCCGCAAATCTTAAAAAAGGCATACGCACCCCCATCGAAGGAGTGAAGATATTCCACACCAGGGGCGAGGAAGACCAGGACGGGCTCGACATGTTCAATCTTTCCCGTCTCCAGATAAAACTCCGCAAGGAGATGTGGGACAAGACCATGCAGGCAAGGCAGATGCCCGGAGGGGAAAACGTATTCCTGCTGGAGACCCCGCCCCTGCTGGGAGTAAGGGTTACCCGCATACTTAGCTCCGTCCACAACGTAACTCTCGAGGATTCCATGAATTACGTGAGTTATGAAGATTCCATAGGGATGAGCGGAGGGAGCGATACCATCGTGTACCGCGGCCGCAAAGTCAAGGCCGGGGAAAGGCCCGTGTGGCAGATTCCGTACCGGTCTCTCGTGCCCAGAAAGTGTCCCAACCTGCTCGTCGCTGGACGCTGCTTCGGCTTCGACGAAGGGCTCGCCTGGGATGCCCGGGAAGTAGGTACCTGTTTCGTTACCGGACAAGCTGCCGGAACTGCCGCCGGGATAGCAGCATTGGACCGCTGTGCAGTCTCCGCCGTAGATACGAATAAACTTAAAAAGAGTCTCATCGAACAAAATGTAATGCTATGATTCTCCGAAGACCGATACTCATCCTCTGCCTCCTGGCCTGCTCAATGGCGGCAACGGGACGAGGTTATGTCCAGAAAGCAGGCCGGCTCGAATTCTCCATTGACGGCAATGCCGGCAAAGCCGCTTATGTTATTGACGGAATGGTGTCCGACGCCATCGTAGGAGCCGAATTCTGGCGTCTTATCCTCGACGACGGAAAGAAAAAAGAAATTCCGGTGCTGTCGCAGATGCAGACCGGCAAAGTGCGCAGGGAGGCCGGTGCTCTCATAATCGAATACGATTCTCTCCTCTCGGAATACGGAGACCGTTATCCGGTTCGCTTTACCATAAAAATCGAAACGGTGGACGGGCTCCTGCGTTTCTCTCCGACAATAGAGAACAACGACGCGGTGGTACGCGTAAACGAATGTTTCTGCCCTATGGCAGATTTCAGCTCCCTCGGCGGCAAGAAAGAGGAGGACATCCTGTACTGGCCGCAGGGACCGGGAGCGCGTTACACCAATCCATGGAAGCTCATGGAAGACAAATCCCCGGCATATTACAGCCATGACGAAAGGGAAACATTCATGGACCTCATCTATCCAAGGGCGTCCATGAGCTGGTTCGGCGTGGAATCCGGAAACAAATTCCTGTACGTGGCACGCTACGACAAGGACATGCGCTACTGTTTCCTGAGTGTCCGCCACAGGATTCATGAAGACAATCTCACTTTCGCCATAGACCACTTCCCCATGGCCCTTCCCGGAGAAAAGCTCGAAATGCCCCAGTCTGTAGTAGGAGTTCTCGACGGAGACTGGAGGGACGGAGCTGCCACCTACCGGCGCTGGGCCGACGCGGGCTTCTTCAAGGTGCCTCAAATCTATCCGTGGATCAAGAATCTCACAGGTTTCCAGCGCATAATCATGCGTTCCCAGTACGGAGAGGACTACTATACCCCGAAAGACCTTCCCGAGATGTATAAGGCCGGAGCCAAATACGGCATACACACCCTGTTCCTTTTCGCATGGTGGAAAGCAGGCATGGACCGCGGCTATCCCTACTACGAAGAAGCCTATCCCGGTGCGTTCAAGGATCTCGCCGAAGGAATCAAAAAAGTCCAGGAGATGGGAGGACGCGTAATTCTCGAATGCAACTGCCATTTCCTTGACCCACAGGTGGATTATTACGAAAAATTCGGAAAGGACGTTCAGATACTCGACATAAACGGAGATCCGCTTGCGAAGTATTTCGTTTACAACGGCCGCGGCGAACTCAGGGAAAAATTCGGGCACAAACTGTTCTACCTCGCCTGCAGCGGCACACAGCGCTGGAGGGACCAGCTGATGGGGCAGATACGGTTGCTGGACAGTTTCGGGGCGGACTGCCTCTTTGCAGACTGCTTCGGATTCTGCCCTTATCAGCCGTGCTTCAACACTGCCCATGAGCACGGGCCCCGTGTCGACAAGGAGTGGATTTATCACCGCATGTTCTTTTCCGACGCCATGGACTACTCTTACAGGAACGGAAAGGTGTTCGCAACCGAAGGCGTAACGGATATCGCAGGGACATACTGCCAGTTCATGCATGGAAACATCGCGGCCGATTTCAAGATAAAGACCGACGACTATCCCCAGATGTTCGCATATACCTTCCCGGAGTTGATATTCACCGAACGCAACATTTACTCTTCGGACGGACGCTTCGACAGGCAGCTGCGCAACGCCCTTACCATGGGAGCGAGGCTCGATGCGCAGTTATGGGTCTGCAGGGCCGACATAAGCAAAGACCCCAAATACGCCGCCATGATAGGATGGTACACCTCCAAACTGAACGAATACGGAGAGTTTTTCTTCGACGGGAAGTTCACCGTAATAGACCGCAGCCCGCTTCCCTACTACATCAAAAGGACGGAATGGCTGAGCGCAGACGGAAAGAAAGTTATGAGGGTCCTCTACAATGCCACGGACAAGACCACATCCAAATACTGCAATGTAACTTTGGGGCCTGACGAGGTACGGTTTGACATCTTTGACGCCCAATCCTACTGCAAATGAGAAAAGCAGCAACCGGCATATTACTGATCTGTATTCTGCTCTTTGCCGCCGCTGTTCCCGCCGGAGGCCGCAAAAAGCAGAAATCCGAGCCGATCTTCGACGTGTACCTGCTTATCGGCCAGTCGAACATGGCCGGCCGCGGCTGGCTTTTCGATTCGGACCGCGATGTTCTCGACGGAGTGTTCATCCTTAACGACAGGGATGAAATAGAGCCTGCGAAACAGCCCCTCAACCGCTATTCGTCCGTCCGCAAAAAGCTCTCCCTTCAGGCGTTCAACCTCGGCGGGCCCTTTGCCGAAATCATCCACAGGTCAACGGGCAGGCCCGTGCTTCTGGTTGTCAACCCGCGCAGCGGCTCATCCGCCAGGCTATGGAAAAGCGATGCTCCCTATATCCCCTACTCCTCCTCGGACGATCTGGGGCAGGAAGGGAATGAAATGCCACAGCTTTTTTCCGAAGCAGTGCGGCGCACACGCATAGCCTGCCGCTACGGCACCCTCAAGGCAATACTCTGGCATCAGGGGGAAGCCGATGCCTACGAGAAATATGCCCCCTTATGGCTCGACAAAGTGTCCACCATCGCCGAAGACCTGAGGCACAGCCTCGGGGTAAAGGCAGCGGACGTCCCCTTCATAGCGGGTGAAACCAACTATGAATTCAAGCGGCACGAACTCATCAACAAAGAAATCCACGACATTACGCGTATGGTTCCTAACAGCAACTGGGTCAGCGCTGAGGGCTGCAACGTCAACCGCGACAAACTGCACTTCAGCCGGCAGGGTATGATTCTCCTTGGGAAAAGATATGCCGAAAAGGTGCTGCAGATGGTTTACGGCTTTTCGGCTGCAGCGGCCCTCGCTGCCTGCAACGGCCAGGCCGCAGATTATCCGGGGTCACTTCCAAATTTTCCCGCAGGGCTGTACACTGCCTGCGATTTCGACAACAGGGCTCTCGATTTTTCAGCAGACGGCGCCACCTTCAGCGTCGTTGGAAATCCATCTAAAAGCGAGGTCAACCCCAGCCCCGTAGTAGGGAAACTGGTTGCATCCGGTGAAGCGTCATCGCTCAGCTTCAGCCTCTCTCATCCCCTTGATTTCACAGGAGGCAAAAGGGAACTTCGCATAAAGGTCTTTTCTCCGAAGGCCGGAGTTCCCCTTGCACTGAATCTTTCCATTGACAAGGAAAAGGCGGCCGAAAGCCGGCTCAGGGAAGTGCTTGACGGAGTAAGAAGCGATGTCAGCGTCACGGCAACTACCTCCGCAGCGGGCAGATGGGAGAATGTGGTATTCGACCTTTCACCTGTAGAGAGCAACTTTTATCAGGACATCACCCTTTCGCTTGGGGGCAAAGACACATGGTATTTCGACGATATCGTCATTCCGGATGACGACTGTTCCGCCCTGTCCCTTTTCACCAGGGCTGCTCCTCCCATGCTTCCCGACCCGTCAAAGACGTGGATGAGCAATTCCATCGCAAACCCCGACGTCCTTTCACCCGAAGAGTCGATAGACGGCAACTGGTGGCTGTATGTCCGCGGAGGTGACGGAACACGCGCCCATCTCGGTTTTTACACCCAGAAAGCCGAAACGTTCAACCCTCTCGGCCCCTGGGACTATTACGAAGGCAATCCTATCATCCCTGCGGGCTGGTTCGGCGATTTCGACGCCCACCATGCCATCGATCCGGCGCCCGTAATGGGCGATGACGGGAAACTGTATCTCTACTACAAAGGCATTGACAAATCGCTTGTGAACCGCGTCCTCATTGCGGAGACAAGCGACGGATACCACTATACCAAGGTGGAGAAACCCTGGAAAGAGAAATGCGGTATCGCCGACATCGTCAAATGGGAAGGAAAGTATTACCTGTACGTCTCGCGGAGGATATACACTTCCGACAATCCCCTTTCCGGAGACAATGCCCAGGTTACCGAAATAATACAGAAGGGAGGCGCACCCGACAACTGCGACTGGTACTCCATCAACGGAGGCAAACTCTTCAGGGTCAAAGGATGCGACAAATGGTTCCTCGCTTATCAGGCCGGAGCAAACAACACCGACTTCCCGGAGCGTTTCCACGTAGCCTGGTCCGACGATCTCCTCCACTGGACGAAGGTGAACAATCCCAAGCCGTTCTTCACGCGAGGAGCACGCGGACAGTGGGATCAGGGAGCCATCTGGGCACCCGCAATCTTCGAATACGGAGACTCTCTCTACCTTTATTACGAAGGATGGGGACGCGAAGGCGCGGTTCAGAACCGCGACCGCATGTATTTCATGCCGGCACACTCACAGGTGGGCATAGCCTCCTGCAAGACCTCCGACTTCCTATCCTGGTGCGGCCTATAGCTTCATGGCCAAAGCAGCGACTTTTTCATAATTATCTTTTTATCCAGTTTGGAGTTGCGATTACGTCTTCATTTATTGCACGGATTGCGGCGGCGGCGAGTTTCTCGATACGATCATATGTCATGAGTCCGTTCAATTCAACTTCTACGTCCGTAGTCTGAGTATAGACGGCCGCGGCACAACCCGTAACAATAAACATCTTCAGACGCTCTGCATAGGTAGAATAGCGATTCAGTAATTCCTCCGGCGTCCTGCAGAGACCAGCATAGCCCCAGTTCTGGCCTTCCGGAAGCCACATGTGGCCCTTTACAGCATAACCGATTCCACCGTATTCTCCGAGGACATTGACCATCGTCCTTTCGAAAACATTCATCTTCGGCTCAGGATAATGGTGGGCGTCGAGGATGTCTCCGGCAAAATGGAAGTTGCCTCCGGAAGCTTCGTTGACAAGCCTGGTCGGGTCCTTCTCCTTCGTGAAGGCCACCACCTTTTCTGTGTCAAACTGGCCCCACGCCTCATTGAAGGGCACCCACACAACTATGCATGGGAATCCCTTAAGGCAATCGATAATCTCTCCCCACTCCTTGTAGTAATTCTGTTTCCATATTTCCGGCACCACACAGTCAGTCCCTCCGATAAAAGAATCCTGGGCCCAGACATTCTTCTGCCCCGAAGCCAGATCGGCAGGGCGCGTCTCAAAATTCTTTGCATCATGATCCGCAATACATGGCATATCCTGCCAGACAAGGATTCCAAGAACATCGCACCAGTAGTACCAGCGGGCGGGCTCTACCTTGATGTGCTTGCGTATCATATTGAACCCCCACTCTTTCGTCTTTTCGATGTCAAAACGTAGAGCTTCATCTGTGGGGGCCGTGTAAAGTCCGTCCGGCCACCATCCCTGATCCAGAGGACCGAACTGGAAAAGAATCTCATTGTTCAGACCGAGTCGGAGCGACCCCTGCGGGACTCCCCTGCGGAGATGGTAGGTGTCGGTGTCCATAATGGCCGATATCTTGCGCATCGCAGTGTAACCGGAGACCTTGTCCACCACCTTGCCTTTTCGGAGAATGGAGATGTCCATGCCATACAGATACGGATTAGACGGAGACCATAATTGCGGGTTGCTCACTGGAATAACCACATCGGTGCCTTCGGCAGAGGCCAGGACCTCACCCGAGGGTTTTTCCGCGCTGTAGCCTATGCCACCGTTACGGAGATTCACCCGGATAACATCGCCGGAGGCAAGCCCTTCCGCAGCAACCTGAACCCTTATCTCGCCCTTGTCTATATCGGAAACGGTATAATACGAGCTGATGGCCGTCTTGGGCGCCGCCTCCAACCAAACCGTCTGCCAGATGCCGGTCACAGGAGTATACCATATTCCCCTGGAGGTAACGCACTGCTTGCCACGTGGTTGCCAGCTTTGGTCTGAAGCATCCAGAACCTTCACTCTTATCTCCTGTTTCCCGCTCTTCCGAAGGAGCCCGGTAATATCGTAGGAGAACGGGGTGTAACCGCCGGTATGCACTCCGGCTTTCACTCCATTTATCCACACCTCCGCCTGCCAGTCCACGGCGCCGAAGTGAAGGAGAACCCTTTGGTTCTTCCATGCGCGGGGAACAGAGAAAGACCGCGAGTACCACAACGCTTTGTCGGCCCCAACCTTTTTCTGCACTCCCGACAGAGCGGATTCCACTGCGAAAGGAACGACTATCTTTCCGTCCGGGGCTGCATACTCCGCATCCTTGTCCAGAATGGCGTAATCCCATTCGCCGTTTAGGTTCTGCCACGAAGCACGAACCATCTGAGGACGGGGATACTCCGGTAGAGGTGCCGCAGGATTCATCTGTGAAGCCCACTGGGTTGGGATATATGCCTGCTTCTGAGCAAATGCAGCGAAAAACACCTGGCTTAAAACCAGTAAAAGGATCATTCTTTTCATATATAATACTATTCTGCAGAAATGATTTCCGAGAGACGAATATCAAGGGCTGAGGCAGCTATCATGATCTTGTACTGCCCGGGATCGTTCACCCAGGAATGAGACGCAACATCATAATGGGAAAACGCTTCTTTGGGCAGGAAGATAGTAATGCTGGCAGATTTTTTTGGATCGAGCGATACTTTTTCATAACCCTTCAACTCCAAGTCTGCTTTAACGGCAGAAGACCCCTCAGCTGAGATATAGAGCTGCGCAACTTCGCTCGCAGATGCCTTCCCGGTATTGGTGACCGTAAAACTCACCTTGAATCCACCATCGGATGGCTCAACAGAGAGGCCAGAATAATCAAATTTTGAATATGTGAGGCCATAGCCTATCGGGAACATGGGTTCCACACCGAAATGAGACATGCCGCGATAACCTAGGAATATACCCTCGCTATACTCTACAAAAGGATATTGAGAGTATCTCTTTGCCGTTCTGTTTCCATAGGGTTTGGACTGATAATAGTTGGCGGAAGCGGGATTCTTATCGATTGAGCCCCAGAATGTGAAAGGCAGACGTCCGGAAGGAGATACTTTTCCGGAAAGAATCCTGGCAAGGGCCGTGCCTCCCTCCTGGCCGGAGTACCATGCCATGAGGAGCGCACCGACTTTATCTATCCAGGGATTCACGTCCACTTCTCCTCCGGAATAGACAATGACGACAGTATTAGGATTGGCATCGGAAACTTTAGAAATCAATTCGTCCTGGCCCTCGGGAAGAGCATATGTCCTGTCCGCACCCTCGCACTCCGTATCATAATTGAATCCGGCAGCTACAATGACAGCACCGGCTTTGCGGATCTTCTCATAGTCCGGGGCCTTCCAGTCCATGAGTTCCACCTTATAACCCTTTCCGAGCCCGGACAGACCCGCAAGGAGTGTGATATTGCGCCCTTCGATAGGATCCATCCTGCCGCTTCCTCCCCCGTAAGGAACGATGTCGGCATTAGGCCCGAGAACAATAATGGATTTCTTAGTGGATTTCTTAATCGGCAGGACTCCGTTGTTTTTGAGCATGACTGGCCCTTCCAAAGCCGCCGCAAGGGCGTTGGCACGCGAGATATCGCAGTCTTCCGGGATGCTTTCATCCTTCACCGGATTATCCAGGAAGCCATATTCAATCACCGTCTGGAGAATATGCCGGCACTTTTCGTCTATCCAACCCTCTTCGATAACACCGCTTTCCAGAAGCCGTTTTGCATTCTCGTAATTCATCACATATCCACGTGGCATTTCAAGGTCCAGACCACTGCCGAAGCAACCGATTGCGCTGTAGGTGGAAGTCCAGTCGCTCATCACTATGCCGTCGAATCCCCATGCACGCAGATTATCCTTTATGAGCCAGGAGTTTTCGGAAGCATGTGTGCCGTTCACAGGATTATAACTGGTCATAACGCAGGCAACATCTGCTTGCTCCACTGCTTTCCTGAACGCCGGGAAATAGATTTCATTAATTGTGCGTTCATCGGCATTGGAGCTGACGCCGTGACGGTCATATTCCTGATTGTTGAGGGCGAAATGCTTGATTGTAGCCATCACTCCTTTACTTTGGATACCGCTGATATAATGAAGCGCGGTTTCTGAAGCAAGATAGGGATCCTCTCCGTAATATTCGAAATTACGACCGCAAAGAGCGGTGCGATAGATATTTACACCAGGGCACAACATGATTGCCACTCCACGGGCGCGAGCATCCAAACCGATACCCTCTCCCACTTTCCGGGCCACGTCCCTATTCCAGGATGCGGCAAGTGATATACCACACGGATAGTATGTGCTGTTCGTCTTGTTCCGAACCCCCTGCGGGCCGTCTGCCATGCGGATTGCAGGTATACCAAGACGGGGAATCGGCATGATGTGAAAACCGTCTTCGTATTCCGTGTTTCCCATTTCCCCGTGGATAAGAGTGCATTTTTCTTCGAGCGTCATCTTTGATACGAGCTCTTCCGCACGTTCACGTGCAGACTGTGCATGGGAGGCTACTGAACCTGCGACAAGCAACAATACTGGTAACAATTTTTTCATATAAGTCAGTTTTCATTAAATAAGTCCTCATACGGCTGGTTCTCGAATCCCTACAACTCCATCGCCTTCTCGAAGACGGGGCCGGAATCTGACCGTTACTGCTCCTCCACGTCGCGGCGGAAATCCTCGGCCGCCTTGGCAACCTCCACGAGACCGAAAATTGAAGCTGCCTTGCTTTTGGCTGCAGCTTCTATTTCAGGGGTGACGCAGCTGCGAATCATCTTGTATGCAGCCACTATAGCAGCCAGGTCGTCGGCATAGCCGAAAAAGGGTATCATGTCGGGAATCAGGTCTGCCGGAAGGATCAGGTAGCCCAGCGCCCCTATGATGTATATCTTCATGTTTGTCGACACGCTCTTGCTCTTCAGCACATAGAAAAGCAGAAGAGCGGGATAGACTATGGCCGCCCCGGCCTTGACTCCGGCCGTGCGCAGTTTGTTCCAGAACTTTTCTTCAGAGTACTGCTTCTGGTATCTGTTTTTCTCGAGTCTGTCAGGATTCATTGTCCGAGTGCCGCTTCAAATACGTTGTCGATATCGAGGTAGATGTGGTAAAAGGCGTCATCGCCAAGTTTGGAGTAGCGGCCAACCAAAGCGCGGACCTGGGTCATGAGGTATGGCTTCTCCACCGCCCATTCGCGGGAAGAAGTGGGCTTGATCCCATCCTTCGAAGCGGCGAATGCAAGGAACGCACGCTCCAGGCCAGCTCCGTCGAGGTAGCGCACGAGCGCATCGTATGATGAAACCGCCTGCAATTCAGCCTTGTGCGAGTCGAACCACGCGGAAGCGAAGCGCATCGGAGTGGCCTTGCGATTGCATGCCTGATAGAACGACGACACCCTGGTGGTATCGATGGGCACGAATACGTCGGGCACTATTCCTCCTCCGCCGTACACCTTGCGGCCTGAAACTGTATAATATACAGAAGAAGTATCCACCTTGATACTGTCGGCCGAGAGCATCTCACCGCCGGCGTAGCGGTTGTACAGGTCGTAAGCGTAATCCTCCTCGGAAGCGTAGGACTTCTGGATGCACCGGCCCGAAGGCGTGTAGTAGCGGGCTACGGTAAGACGGACTCCGCTGCCGTCGGTAAAGTACAGCGGCTCCTGAACGAGGCCCTTGCCGAAGGTACGGCGGCCTACTATCACGCCGCGGTCGTTATCCTGAATGGCGCCGGCCACGATTTCGCTCGAAGAAGCCGAGCCCTCGTCGACCAGGAGTACAAGCTTAACATCTTGGAATGCACCTTTTCCGTCGGCCTTATACTCTTTACGGGGACGATGCAGCCCTTCCAAATAAACCACCGACGCCCCTTTCGGGAGGAAAAAGTCGGAGAGCAGGAGGGCCTGGTCGAAGTAGCCGCCGGTGTTGTCGCGAAGGTCGAAAATAAGCCGCTTCATATCCGGCAGCCCGGCAAGCCTCGTTGCCACTTCGGATGCGGTGGTGCGGGCGAACTTACTGAGGCGCAAGTAGCCGGTGGTGTCGTCTACCATAAAGGCGGCGTCCACGCTATGCATGGGGATACGGTCGCGGGTAATCTCGAAGGGGATTATGTCGGAGCCGCGCCGCACGGTAACGGTGACCTTGGTGCCGGCGAGACCGCGCATGCGGCGCACCATGCTATCCTGCGGATACTTCACTCCGGCAATGTTCACGTCGTCCACCTTGAGCAGACGGTCGCCCGGCTGCAGGCCTATCTTTTCGGACGGGCCGCCCGGAATCACTTCCAGCACTACGGCCGTGTCGTTGGGCACGTTGAACTGAATGCCAATTCCGTCGAAATTCCCCTGAAGCTCGGCCTCGGACTCCTCCAGCTGCACCGGGGGCATGTATACCGAGTGGGGATCCAGAGCTCCGAGGGCTGCGGTCACCGCGGCGTCGGTAACAGCCTTGCGGTCCACCGTGTCCACGTAGTTCTCATCCATGGATTGCAGGATGAGATTCAGCTTGCGCCAGTCGGAATACTTGGTGCGAAGCTCGCGACGGTTGGCATCGAGCCGAACCACCAGCATGGTGGCCAGCACGCCGACTGCAACGCCAAGCAGGGCTATCCAAACGCTGGAATAACGGTCGCGCATTAGTCTACCTCCAGCTTCTCAACCTCGATTCCCGCGCGCTTCAGCAGCTTGATGCCGTCGTCCAGACGATACTCGTCGGAATAGACCACGCGCTTGATGCCGCTCTGAATGATGAGCTTGCTGCACTCCATACAGGGAGACGCCGTGACGTAGAGCGTGGCTCCGTAGGCGCTGTTGCCGCTCTGCGCCACCTTGGTAATGGCGTTGGCCTCGGCATGCAGGACGTAGGGCTTGGTGACGCCGTTTTCGTCTTCACACACGTTCTCGAAGCCGGCGGGCGTGCCGTTGTAGCCGTCGCTGATGATCATGTTGTCCTTCACCAGGAGGGCGCCCACCTGACGGCGTTTGCAATAGGAATTGGTGGCCCATATCTTGGCCATCCGGAGGTATTTCGCGTCGAATTTGCTCATTATTTATTCCTTTGATAGAGGTAACGTTTGATGCTGCGCTTCGGGGTGCGTTCGAAGTCTTCGGAGAGGAACTCCGCATTCTTGATCTGGGCGTATACGGGCAGCAGCTTGTTAATTTCGGGGATCTCCTTCCGGAGTCTCTCCACCAGGGCCTCCTCGTTCATGCCGTCGGCCGCGCCTTGCGGGTAGTCCGGGTAGATGAGGGCGGTGAGCCCGCCACCATCTTCAATCACCAGGGAATCCACCACATAGGACACGTTGTTGATCACGGCCTCGAGCTCCTCGGGATAGATGTTTTGACCGCTGGGACCAAGTATCATGCACTTGATGCGGCCGCGCAGGTACACGTAACCGTGCTTGTCCATGATGCCCATGTCGCCGGTGCGGAACCAGCCGTCGGGAGTGAAGCTCTTGGCGGTCTCCTCCTCGTTACGGTAGTAGCCGAGGAAGACGTTCATGCCGCGCACCTGGATCTCTCCGGGAACCTTGCGCGGATCGGGACTGTCCACACGGATTTCGCAACCGGGGATGGCCTTGCCGCAGGAACCCTTGGGCAGACTGCTCCATTTCTCGTAGGTGAGGAGCGGGCCGCACTCGGTCATACCGTAACCGGTTGTGTACGGGAAACGTATCTTGTGGAAGAACTTCTCCACTTCCGGATTGAACGGAGCGCCGCCAAGGATCACCTCCTCGAACTCGCCGCCGAAAGCCTTCATAACTTCCCTCTTTATCTTGTACTCGACCGCCTGCCCCAGGATGGGGATATAGCGGAAGGTCTTGGTGCGGTCCAGCACCGGCTTGAGCTGCATCTTGTACACTTTCTCGATGATGAGCGGCACGGAGATGATGGTGGCCGGATGAACGTCCTGGAAGGCCTTCAGGATGATCTTCGGGCTGGGCACGCGGGTAAGGAAATGAGTGTGCGCGCCTATGGTCATCTCGAAGAGCAGCTCGAACATGAGCCCATACATGTGGGCAGACGGCAGCATTGCCACCATGTTCGAGGTGTTGTCCATCTGTGGCTCGGCAATGAACTTGGCCGCATAGATATTGGCATAGAGCGACCTGTACGGCAGCATCACGCCCTTACTGAAACCGGAAGTACCGGAGGTGTAGTTGATGAGGGCGAGCTCATCGGCGGAATCCTCATAGTAATTGAGGTCCTCGGGCTGCAGGCGGTTCGGGTGCTTCTCGATGAAGGCACGGAAGATGCCGTCGCGTATCTGACGCATCTTTTCGCTGGTGGAGTAGATGTATTTGAGGTCCCCCAGGCCGACGATGACCGACAGACCCGGCATCTCGTCTTCGGAGAGGTTTTCCCAAATAACGCTGTCCACAAAGAGCACCTTTGCTCCGCTGTGGTTCACCAGGTAGTGGATATTGCCCGCCTTGAACTCGTGCAGGATGGGAACGGCCACAGCGCCGTAGGTCATGGTGGCAAGCAGCGCCACCGCCCAGTTGGCCTGGTTGCGGCCGCAGATGGCGACTTTGTCGCCCTTACGCAGCCCGCAGCGCTCGAAGCCCATGTGCAGAAGCTCTATCTTGATGGCCAGTTCAGCATAGCTGAAGGTGCCCCCCTGATAGTTGGAGAGGGCCGGCCGATTCCAGTTCTCGCGGAAACTCTTTTCGAAGAGTTTGTTTACGGATTCAAATTTCAGTTCCGGATTCATCTATATAGGTTTAGTACGGTTTCTTTATCTGTGCAACAGAGGCGGAACTCCGGTTCCACGACTGCGTATTTTACTTTTCTGCCGAAGGATTCCTCACCCGGGACGGCATCACGGAAGGCTTCCACATCTTCCGGACTGCCAAAGACGAGCCAGCGGCCCTTGGTGGTCATGCACACGGCACCGACAGGCTCCGAGAAGATGCTTCCGAAGACCATGGCAGTGTAGTCCGGGTACTTGTTGGGAGCGATGCCTTTGACCTTCGGGGCCTTGGTGCAGCGGACTGCGGTTATGGAGTGACCTTCCCAGCGGAAACGGGCCAGCTCTTTCGGACGTATGGATTCGAACCACTTTCGTGGAGACAGCCCCCATGCTTTGGTAGCGGAGTTGCAGCTCCGTTCGTGGGCCGACAGCATCGAGTTTGCGTCCATCCAGCGGCAGCGGGCCTCGTAGAAGGCGCTCCAATCGGAGAGCGGCATATCCACCACCCAATCTGCGCCTTCAGGAAGGATCTTCCCCAATGCGGAATCCCCTCCTTTAAGGCCTTCGAATACGGAGAGATACCAGCGGTCGGGCCCGAGCGGCGAGAAGGCGAGACGAAGGCCTTCGGTGCGGCAGGCGTCGAAAGAGGCCACCGTCCATTTGCAGGCTCCGGCGACGAAGCGGCCGAGCATTCCTCGGGACACTTCAGCATCGGCCATGAAATCCTTCGGCAGCAGCTGCACTCCGGCGGAATTGCGAAGCATCACAAAGCCTTCGCGGCCGTCTGCCTTCGCAAGCGCCTCGGCAAAACCGTCGGTATCCAGAATGGACGTACCGGCGGCGATGTGGATGAGGGCGTCCGAAAGGGCTGCGGTGGAAGGAGTGAGCAGCAGCGCCACGTTCCGCCTCACGGAGTCCGTTACGTAAGCGGCCTGAAGTTTCAGGTCAGCCGCCTGCTCGAGAAGGCTTTTTACCGCATCCGAAGTGTCGGTACGATAGCGGCCGGCATCGAGGCTCAGCAGCGGCACGCGGCCCGGGGCGAAGTCGTAGGATAGCACCATTTCGGTGCCCTCCAGACGGCCGAGGTCCAGGCTGCGGAACACGTGAGTGGAATCGAGAAGAAGCTCCAACGCATGCCCGGCATGGCGGAAATGCATTATTTCCACGCTGCGGGAGGGCACTGTGCAGAGCAGCCACGGGGCCTCCCCACGGGGGGCCGAACAGGCTACCAGTGCCAGTGCGACTGCGATTATGGCCGTAATTCTTCTCATAGTGGTGAATTACAAAGATAAGAATTTATTTGTTAAAGGGCCTCCATTAACATTTCGTATCTTTGTACGTCTATTAGGTGTAATGACACAGACAGAATTCCGAAATACCTGGCTTCCGCTGAGCGACGCCCTCTACAGGGTGGCGTTCTATATGCTGGAGGACGAGTCCGACGCCAAAGACGTGGTGCAGGACCTCTATGTAAAACTTCTGGCAAAGTCGCCCGAGGACGTTCGCAACCCGAAGGCCTACGCGATGACGATGCTCCGCAATATGTGCATCGACCGCATCCGCACCGCTCAGAAGTTTTTCAGCCTCGAGTGCACGGAAGACTCCCCCAGGCTGGATTTCATGGCCACCGAACCCGACGTTCTGGCCACCAAGGAGAAGCTCCGCCGGGTGCTCGCCATCATAGAAGGCCTTCCGGACCGGGAACGTGAAGTGGTGCGGCTGCGCGTGTTCGAAGAAAGGGAATACGACGACATAGCCCAATGCACCGGCCTGAACGAAGGGCATCTCAGAGTTTTACTCAGCAAAGCAAGAAAAAGAATTAGGACAGAATATGAAAGATATCAATGAAATAGAACGGCTCAGCCCTGAAGATCTGGAGCGCATCGCTTCCGATACTTCCGTGCGTGTGCCGTCGGACCTGAAGGCATCGCTCGAAGCCCTCGCCGGAGCGGCGGAGTTCGCCCAGCCGGAGAAGGCCCACGTGGAGACGGAGCCCGTCGTCCGCAAGGCCGGCATCTTCCGCCCGCTTCTCTGGGGCATCCCCGCAGTAGCGGCGGCGCTGGTAGCGGCCGTCCTCGTCTTCCGGAGCGTTCCGAAGGAACCGGAGGACACCTTCAGCGATCCGTATCTGGCATATGCAGAAGTCCAGAAAGCATTCGGCCAAATCTCCCAGAAAGGGGAAGCGGCGGCCACGATTGCCGGTAATGCCGTCCCGGTAATGGAAAAGACGGAAGACCTTCTTAACCGAATAATGAAATGAAAAAGATAATTGTAGCGGCCGTACTTATTCTTTCGGCCATCACCCTCCAGGCTCAGAGCGCCAAGAGCCTTTACCGCAAATACGGAGACGAAAAGGGCGTCACCGCCGTATACATCTCCCCAGCCATGTTCCGCCTCATCGGCCATCTGCCCGATGTGGAATTGGAAGACGAAGACATCAATCTCAAGCCCATTATGAAGAGCATCACCGGCATGTACATCCTCAACTGCGAGAATGCCGTGGTGGCAGACAAACTGCTGAACGATGTAGAGCGCATGCTCGATTCCGGAAAATACGAAATGCTTCTGGAAGCCCGCGAGGAAGGGGAACTTACCCGCATGTTCACCTCGGGGAACGAAAAGACAGTGAGCTGTTTCATCCTGCTCAATATCGAGGACGATGAAGTGAACTTCATCTCCTTCGAAGGAAACATTCCGCGTGAAGACTTGGAGAATGCTGTAGCAGGAGCCGCGGAGTAACAGATATTTTTTGTATTTTTGCGGCCATAATTCGTAAGTTAGAAGTATGGAAATCCGCAACATAGCCCTCATTGCGCACGTCGACCACGGTAAAACTACCATGGTCGACCGCATGATTTATCAGGCCAACCTGGTGCGCCAGCCCGAGAATCTTGGTCAGCTTATCCTCGACAGCAACGACCTCGAGCGCGAAAGGGGCATCACCATTCTCGCAAAGAACGTCTCCGTAACCTACAAGGGAGTCAAGATCAACATCATAGACACTCCGGGCCACAGCGATTTCGGCGGCGAAGTGGAGCGTGTGCTCAACATGGCCGACGGCGTGCTGCTGCTGGTCGACGCCTTCGAGGGCTGCATGCCCCAGACACGTTTCGTGCTGCAGAAGGCGCTTGGCATGGGTAAGAAGCCCATAGTCGTCATCAACAAGGTGGACAAGCCCGGCTGCCGTCCCGACGAGGTGCAGGAAGAGGTGTTCGACCTCATGTTCAACCTCGGCGCCACAGAGGAGCAGCTCGACTTCCAGACCGTGTTCGGCAGTGCCAAGCAGGGCTGGATGGGTCCCGACTGGAAGAATCCCACCGGCGACATCACCTATCTGCTGGATATGATTCTTCAGGAAATCCCGGCTCCGGCCGTGGTGGAAGGCACCCCGCAGATGCTCATCTCTTCGCTCGAATACTCCCCCTACGTGGGCCGTATCGCAGTGGGCAAGATCACACGCGGATCGCTTAAGAGCGGGCAGATGGTAACTCTCTGCAAGCGCTACGACATACAGCAGAAATGCAAGGTGAAGCAGCTCATGGACTTCGAAGGCCTGGGCAAGCGCGAGGTTCCCGAAGTGCAGTGCGGCGACATCTGCGCCGTAGTCGGCATCGACGGGTTTGAGATTGGCGACACCATCGCCGATCCCGAGAATCCGGAGGCGCTTCCGCCCATCGCCGTGGACGAGCCCACGATGAGCATGCTCTTCACCATCAACAACTCCCCCTTCTTCGGCAAGGACGGCAAGTTCGTCACCTCCCGCCACATCAAGGAGCGTCTGGACCACGAACTCGAAAAGAACCTGGCCCTTCGGGTGAAGCCCGGAGTGAACGCCGATTCTTTCGTGGTGTACGGCCGCGGAGTTCTGCATCTTTCGGTGCTGATCGAGACGATGCGACGCGAAGGCTTCGAGCTTCAGGTGGGCCAGCCGAAGGTGCTGGACAAAACTATTGACGGCAAGCGCTGCGAGCCTATCGAGGAACTCTCCATCGAGGTTCCCGAGCAGTTCGTAGGCGCCGCCATCGAGATGAGTACCCGCCGCAAGGGAGCCCTGGTGCACATGGAGCCACGTGGCGACCGCACCCTTCTCGAGTTCGAGATTCCCACCCGCGGCCTCATGGGCCTGCGCAGCAACCTGCTCACCGCCACTCAGGGAGAGGCCGTGATCGCCCATCGCTACAAGGAATACCAGCCGTATAAGGGCGACATCGAAGGCCGCAGCAACGGCGCCCTCGTCTCCCTGGAAACCGGCGAAAGCATCGCCTACTCCATGAACAAGCTGCTGGACCGCGGACGCTTCTTCATCGACCCGGGTGAAGAGATCTACGGCGGCCAGGTGGTCGGCGAGCACACTCGTGAGCGCGACCTCAACATCAACATCTGCAAGACCAAGAAGCTCACCAACGTGCGTGCGGCCGGCTCGGACGAGAAGATCGTGCTGCCTCCGCCGGTGCGCATGAGCCTCGAGGAAATGCTGGAATACATCCGGGAAGACGAGATGGTGGAAATTACTCCCCATCACCTCCGTATGCGTAAAATCCTGCTGGATCCGCTGCAGCGTAAACGCAACAGCGACAACGAATAAAGCGCTGCGGATTTTTCCCGACGACCCATTGTTTAATTAGAGAAAAATTTGCTAACTTTGCAGCCCTTTGTAGTTGAACTTAGGACACTCCGCACCGGAAATTCCGAATTTACCTGGAAGGCCGGGCGGCAGTTCTTTGAAGAATTCGGCGATTCAGGCATACTGGATGCAGATATTACCGTTACCGCCCTTGTGAGCAACCACGGACTCACCATAGGCGTCAAGGCTGCTATAGCCGGCAGCGTAACGGTTCCCTGCGACCGCTGCCTGGAGAACCTCGCAATACCGGTGGACTCTTCGTTCGAGGAAAGTTACACTCCTGAGTCCAACATTCTGGACATCAGCCAGGAAGTGTACGATTACGTGCTCACATCCCTCCCGATGGTCCGGGTCCACCCAGAAGGCGAATGCAATGGCGAAACCACAAAGTATTTGGAAGAACAATAAATATTAAAAGTATATAACAATGGCACATCCGAAACACAAATTCTCTCATCAGAGAACAGCCAAGAGGCGTACGCACGACTTCGCTCCCGTACCTACCCTTGCAACTTGCCCGAACTGCGGCGCAACCGTTATCTACCACAGGGTATGTCCCGAGTGCGGCTACTACCGCGGACGTCAGATCATCGTAAAGGACGCGCAGTAAGCGTTCCTGTGATGCCCGGCCCGCCCGGGCATTCCGATGGCCCTATAGTTCAATGGATAGAACGGAGGTTTCCTAAACCTTAAATCCAGGTTCGATTCCTGGTGGGGCTACCCCAAAAAGCGGTATTTTCTACGGAAAATTCCGCTTTTTTTAGTATCTTAAACGTTTGTTTTATAGAACGCGACATGAGAGTTATCAAGAAACTGATATGGGTCGTGGTGCTGTTGATGGTATGGTCCTGCAAAAACATGGACTACGACACCAGCAAGGGCATCGACACGGAGATGACCTTATTCTCGGACGAGATAAGCCTTCCGCTGGCAGATATCGGCCCGATTACGCCCAGAATCCTGTTCGACGGGGCCGGGCTGGGCGAAGTATTGCCTTCTTCGGTAAAGGAAGACGAGGACGGTTATCTGTGCGTGATGGAGGAAGGGTCCATCTACGATAATATCACCTATTTCCTTCAGTATATGGTTCCGGATCCGAGTATTCCCTCCGATTTCTCGGATGTCGTTCCATCCGGAAAGCTGGATGATGCCGTCATTACCCTGGAGGCCATAGGGATGGCCATGTCCCCTCAATCTTTCACGCTGAATGCGACCAATCCCCTTACTGAAGGGATTGCAGTTTCCGGCAAACTGACATTGTCTTCCAATGGCGATAGCACCAACCCTGCTGAAACCCTGGCCACTCAGGAGTTCACCAAATCCGAGGTGGGAGCTCAATCCAAGAAGCAGGAGATTCTGCGGGTTGAATGCACAGAAGGAAAGGCTATCTATAATTACAGCCTCGAAAACTTTGTCCTGCATCTCCCCGCCTCCTTCATGGATCTGGATCCCGATTCCGGCATGGGCGCATTTTCCATATCTTACCGGTACAAGTCATATATTTCGCTTGGAAACGACTTCCCTGCCAGCATCCCTGTCGATATAGACGACCTGAATCTCAAGCTGGGTCAGTATAGGGTGAAGGAGGCCACGATACGCACTGAGGTGGCTAACGAGATTCCTCTCACCCTGGAATTGGAAAGCGTTCAGGTTACCTGCGACGATCCATCCCTGGAAGTCAGTGTGACTCCCGGACTTCGTATTGCCTCCGGCTGTTCCGGCAATCCTGTAGTTTCCCCGTTGGAGATCGAGATCAAGGCCGTCGACGGCACAATCCCCGACATTAGCGGTCTTACGCTGAATCTCGGCATAAAGGCTCCCACGGGAATCGAAGACAAGCGTCTGGGAATGAACCAGACCCTCTATTTCAACAATATCCGCGTATCCATTTCCGGCGGAATAACCTTCCAGAACCTATGAGAAAGATAGCATTCCTCAGTCTGATTGCGCTGAGCTTTACAAGCGGCGCATGGGCACAGGGTCTGGACAATCCTGCAGATAATGCTTTGCTGGATAACGGTTTCCTCCGCGTAGGCGAATTCAGCAGCAACGTCCGTAATAACGTGGGTGCGGCCGCCTTTCTCTTCCCTTCCGGAGATAAACTGGTTACCGGACTTCATTCATCAGTTTCCGCCGACGAGTTCCTGGGTGGGCTCAAGCCTGTAAACAGTTTCTACAGCCAAATCAACTATAATCTGGTCTCCTATGGTTGGAAAGACGCCTCCGATGCCACCCACACCGTGGAGATAGGCACCAGAGTCAATTACGGTCTCTCCCTTCCGAAGGAGGTCTTCCATATCCTTAAAACCGGAACGTCCCAGTCGCCATACGACCTCTCCTCGCTCAAGGCATTCGGCAACGCATACGGAGAAATCGCATACTCCTACTCCCGCAGGCTTGGGGACAAGCTGGCCGTAGGAGGCAGGTTTAAACTCCTTGCCGGACTGAACAGTGTGGATATGGTCGTTAGGAAATTCGACCTCACCACTACGGATGAACAGTACATTATCGACATCAATGCCGACATCGACCTTACCAACCGCAATAAGAAGATAAACACGGACGATAAAGGATATCTGGACTACACCAGTTTTTCCGGAAAGGGAAAGCTTGGCACTCCCTCAGGGGCGGGCCTTGCCGCGGACCTTGGCGTCGTGTGGAAACCCTTCCGGAGATTCACCTTATCCGCTTCCGCAATGGACATGGGAGGAATACTGTGGTACTACGGGAATGGCGGAAAATCGTCCGGTTCTTACACTTTCGAGGGGCTTAAAGACCTTTCCACCGATGAGATGGATGAACAATCCATAGTTTCAAAGATTAAGGAGGCCGGAGAAGAATTGCTAGCCATAGTGAAACCCAAGGCGGTGAACAAACACTGGAAGCCAAAGGCCCTTCCTTTGTGCGCAGGCATGAAAGCCAGTTATGCACTGCCCTTCTTCGAGATGCTTTCCGTTGATTGTTCCGGCCTTTATACGGGCTACGAGTTTTGCGTACCCTATTGGGAAGCCCGCGGAGGTCTCTCTCTGGACAGTCAGAGCCTGGCACATCTTGGCCTGAGCGCCGGGGGAAGCAGTTGTGGTTTTGTCTATGGCGTCCAGGGCTCTCTGGAATTCCTTTCGTTCAAGTTGTACGCCAGTTTCGAAAACGGTGTAGGAGGAGTCATCCCTTATGAGAACACGCCCCTGAAAGCAAACAACAAACTGTTTTCGATTGGCTTGACATACATACTTTAAGTTGCAGAAATAATATATAGTAAATATTCCATGATACTCAGTATTCTGGACACGGACCTTTACAAGTTCTCGACGTCCAACGCTTATTTCCAGCTCTACCCTCTCGCCGAGGGCACGTTCAAGTTCAACGACCGCGCCGCCGAAGTATACGACGGCTCCTTCCTCGAAGAATTCAAGAAAGAAATCCGCAGCCTCGAGGCCCTGAGCCTCACCGAGGAGGAATTCGCCTATGTCACAGGGCGGGTCCGCTACATCCCCCGCAACTACTGGGAGTGGCTCCGCGGCTTCCATTTCCAGGCCGACAAGATCCAGGCGAGCCTCGATGCCGAAGGGCATCTCCAGATAGAGGTTACAGACCTGCTGTATAAGGTAACGCTTTACGAGGTTCCGCTCCTCGCCATCGTGGCCGAGCTTCGCAATCGCTTCAAGGGCGTTGCGCTCGATAAGGACAAGGCCTTGGCGCTGCTGGATTCCAAGCTCGACTATGCCAACGAGCACGGCCTGGTGTTCTCGGAATTCGGCACCCGCAGGCGCTTCAGCGCGGATTTGCACGACGCCATCGTGGCCCATCTGAAAAAGCGCTGCAAGGTGTGCTCCGGCACGTCCAACGTCTACTTCGCCATGAAGTACGGGCTTACCCCCATCGGCACCTTCCCGCACGAATGGGTGATGTTCCACAGCGGCGTGTTCGGCTACAAGAGGGCCAATTACCTTTCGCTGGAAGACTGGATCTCCGTATACGACGGCGCCCTTGGCACCGCCCTCATAGACACCTTCACCACCGGCTCCTTCCTTCGCACCCTCACCATGAAACAGGCAAAGCTGCTCGACGGCTTCCGCCAGGATTCGGGAGACGAGCGCATTGTGGGCGACGCCATCATCGCCCGTCTGAAAGAGTTCGGCATCGACCCGGCCACCAAGGTCATCGTCTTCAGCAATGCTCTCACCTTCCACCGCTACAAGGACGTCGTCGACTACTTCCGCGGCCGCGTCAAGGTGAGCGCCGGCATCGGTACAAACATCACCTGCGATCCTGGCATCGAGGGCTACAAGGCCGCCAACATCGTCATGAAACTTTCCCGCTGCCGCATGAGCGCCAAGGACCCGTGGGAAAAGGTGATTAAGATCTCGGACGACACCGGCAAGCACATGGGCGACGACCACGAGTTCGAGATAGCCGCATACGAGTTGCACTTGTAATATCGATATTTATTCCTATCTTTGGCGAATAACCACCATTAACCGATTATGCGTAAATTATTTATTATTCTTGCGGCTGCCTCACTTTGCATGGTAGCTTGCAAAAAGGATGACACCGGAGGCAATGGCTCTTCCGACGGCAACTACTGGAACATCCACAATACAGTTGCCAAGGGCATCAAAAGCGTCGAGATGGACAACATGACAATCTATTTCGACGAGAATGGCCGTGAAACCGGCAGCAAGTCCTCTTATGGAGAGAGCAGCATAACCTACAACTCCGACGGCTTCCCCACAAGGATTGAAAGCAAGGATATTCAGGATGGTAAGGTAACTTCCACCGAAGTCCAAACCTTCGAGTACGGCAACAAGGGCAAGTGGACTCCGGTACCCATGGGCCCCGGCAATATTTTCCATATTTACATGCAGGGCCTGTACAATGGCATTTCCAAGGTCACCTGGGAAGGCGGATACAATGACGGTGCAGTCATGGAGTACAAGTTCAGCGGCAACAAGCTCACTGTCACCACCACCTCTCCCGATGCTGAACGGGGGGACTTCGAGGACATCGTCTTCGAATATGATGGAGCCTATCCCGTCCACTTTAAGAGAGCCCCCGTGGGCACCGGTGAGTTCGGCGAAGAAATCGGTCCCCTCACCTATCAGGCCAACGGCATGTTCGATCAGTACAGGGAGAGTTTCCTCACTGACGGCATTCCCTATATGGAGCGCGTTACTAGCGTCAGCAAGAAATTCAAGAGCGTAATGCAGGCAGAGAGCGAAGTGTCCAAGTATTACAATCTGAATTACGACGATAAAGGAAAAGCTACCAGCCAGGCCGAACTCTACAATACCGAGACCATTACCTATGAGTATAACGAACACGGTGATGTTGTTAAGCAGACCACTACCAATACCAGCACTTTGAGCGAGGATTATCTCACGACCTGTGAGTACGAGTACGACTCAAAGGGCAACTGGACCAAGTGCACCACAACGATGACTGTCACCAGGCCCGCCAATGCAAGCGAGCCCCGCGTCTACACACAGGAGCGCAAAATCCAGTATTATTAGCGATTAATCCACCGCATTCCCAGATGGTCCTTGAGCCGGGCAGGCATAAGGGACACGATAAAGGGAACAAGGTGATTACCGAATCCGGGGCGGAGTATTCTCCGCCCTTTTTTCATACCCAGAAGGGCCCTTCGCACCAGCCACTCAGGACTGCGAAGGATGCCAAGACGACGCAGCCATCCGCGCTGCCGTTCACCTAAGCCATAGAGCCCGGTATCGATTGCCGCCGGGCAGACGGTTGTGACCGTGACCCCGTAGGGCCGCAGTTCATATGAAAGGCCTTTTCCGAAACTCACCAGATAGGCCTTGCTTGCAGAATACACGGCTATGCCGGGAGCGGGGATCCATGCAGTCATGGATGCCACGTTAAGGATGCAGCCTGCTCCACGTTCTTTCATGCGGGCCCCGAACAGCACGCAGAGCTCCGTTACGGCCTTCACGTGAAGGTCCACCATGGCGCTCGCTTTAGCCAGATTCTCCGGCCCCAGGTATTGCATAAAGAACATCCCGGCGTTATTAATAAGGATATCCGGGGAGACGCCGGCGGCGTGGCACCATTCCAGCACCTTCTCTGCAGCGCCGGGGGCGCAGAGATCGATGTCCAAAGTGGCAACCTTAACCCCGAATTCGGCGGTCAGGGCTTCGGCGGCAGCGGCCAGCTCGTCCGGCCGGTTGCTCACGAGCGCGATCCCGCAGCCTTCCGCCGCCAGCTGGCGTGCGTACTCAAGGCCCATTCCGGAACCACCTCCGGTAATGAGCGCGAAATGGGTCGCCTCCGCCCACGACGAAAAAGAGCGGCCGTTCGACCGCTCTTTATCGCTTGGGCTAAAACCCGACTTACTGCTTCTCGATGATAACTGCACGGTTGAGTTCCGGGCTGTCGAAGATGTCGTTGCCGCCGTTGGCCTTCACGGTGAAGCGGCTGCCATCGATACCGAGTTCCTCGGTCATCATCTTGTAGACATAGTCTGCGCGCTGCTCGGAGAGCTGCTGGTTGCGCTTCTTGCTACCGGTCTTGCTGTCGGCGTTTCCGCTAAGGGTGAACTTCACGTTCTCGCCACGGGCAATGATGTTCTTAGCAACATACTTGACGTGCTCCTTCTCCTTTGCAGTGAGCTTGGCCTGGCCAATCTCGAAGTAGGCAACTATGGGCTCGTCGAAGAGGTCGCCGTAGTTGTGGCTGTTGGCGAGCTCGTCTTTGAGCTTCTGGTTCTCGTCTGCGAGAGCCTTTTCGTTATCCTGAGCGGCGTTCTTTGCATTCTCGGCTGCTGCCTTGTCGGCTGCTGCCTGATCAGCTGCTGCCTGAGCGGCGGCGACTGCTGCAGTGTAAGCGGCGACTGTGGTGGCCTTGCGGGTCCAGTTGGTGCGGCCAAGAGCGTAGGTGAGGCCGATCTCTGCCTTCCAGAAGTTGTAGGTATCGTTCAAGTGGCCGATGAGCTTGCCGTCGGAAAGGATTCCGCCGAGGTCACCGAACATGCCCCACCTTTCGCTGAAGCGAAGGGTTGCATAGATACCAGCGCCGGCACCGGTTCCGAGAGTCTTGTTAGCCCTCATGAACGGAGCGAGGGAGAGGTACGGGGAGACCTCGAACTTGCGGCCTTCCTTGTAGCCCCACCATGCGTTGCAGATATTCCACATGATGTCCACGTGTGCATAGTTGAGATTCCACACGTCATCTTCGGGAGCGCGATAGGTCTGCATGCCGGTCCAGCCGAAACGGACACCGTAGCACGGTTCAATCCACTTGAGAGCGAAAAGCTCAGCGCCGAGGGCGAAACCGTTCTTGAACGGACGGCCAACCTGCCATACTCCGGGGATCCAGAGGGGACCGGAAGTGGTGGACGGGAAGTTCCAACCAAGACCGATAACCCAGTTGTCGGCGAATTTGTTGGTTTCGTAGGGACCGAACACCTTGTTGCCTTCGGCATCCCTGTTAGTCTCCTGCGCGAAAGCTGCAATGCTTACGAGAAGAGCTGCTGCGAAAACGATAAGTTTTTTCATGTTTTATTAGATAATTTTGAGTTATTACTTTCCTTTTGAATTGCAAAGTTATTCATTTTTTTTAATATATCAAACTTTTTCCAAATTATCTGCTCGCATCCAGCCCTGTCTTCCGTCGGCTAATTCAACATTCACCCAGCCTGATACTGAATCTGTTACGCGCACTTTGGTGCCTTCATGAAGGATGAAGAGATCCTTTCCATCGCCCGCTCCGGGGGCGCTCTTTACAGCCACAACCGGACTCATAACTATGGCCTTATCGGCTTTCTGATATTCACGCCGCTGCCATGACGAGAAGCCCAAAGAGGTCAGCGAGAGCAGCAGGAGCACAATTCCGATAAAGAAACCGGTCTTCCTTGCAGCGGAGCTCCGGCCCAACAGGAAGAGCAGCGCCAGCGCCAGCGTGCCGGCCAGAAGCACCAGGAACAGCACCGCCCAGGCGTCGGACGAAAGTTTCCATCCAAGGGCTCGCATCCAGCTCACCAGGAAAAATTCCGGAACGGATTCAATTCTATCCTGAACCCGGCTGTTTGCAAGCACCAGATTGTAACGGGCATCTGCATACGACGGATCCATCTTGAGAGCCCGTTCGTAGCAAAGAATTGCACGGGCGTAGTCTTCGGTCTTGAAATAAGCATCTCCCTCGTTGGTGTAGAGTTCGGGCGACGCCAATCCGGCCTGCTCAAGCGCTGCCCAGGCGCGGACGGCACCCTGGTAATCGGCGGCGGAGTAAGCCTGCACGCCGGCGGTCCATAGCGAATCGGCGTAGCTTTCGGAAGCCTGCATTCCAATGGGCAGCAGCAACAGCGCCAGTGCCGCCAGACCCGCCTTTGGCAATGTTTTCCGGCCGATGGCGGAGTCGATGCCCGAGACGACGGAAACGGCTTTTTCGTACTGGGCCGACATGGCCTCGTGCCCTGCGGCAGGGGCATAACGGGCGTATTCGCACTGCTCCAGCAGGCCGCAGAAGTCTTCCGCCAGCGCCTCCGGAACTCCAGCCGTCTGCAGACGCGCAAGGATGTTCTCCCTGCTCATGTCGGACGAATCCATGGCGAGCTTGTCGGCCGCGAAGCCGAGAAGTGCGCGGTGAAGCTCCTCGTAGAAGGCGGTATCGAGGTTCTTTTTCAGGAAATCGCCGGCCGTGGCGAGGCGCTTGCGGGCCATGCGTGCGGCGCCGCGGTTCCGGGTGCGCACCACGTCGGCCCGGAGTTCAGCCCTCTTGCGAAGGCCGAAATAGAGTGCCGCCGCCAGCAGCAGAAGCGCTCCTGTGAGGCCCCAGAACAGGGGCGACCACACCAGGAACGTTCCCGGAGAGGCGAATGCCGGAACCCTTGTGGCGATGAAGCGGATGTCGCTTCCCAGATCCTTCACGTCCTTCTTTTCCGGAAGCTGAAGGCTCCCTTCCTGAGGCACTGTTGTGTCGGCAGAGGTGGAACTCTTTATCACCTCAAGGGGCATTTCAGCGCTGCGAAGCGTAACATATCTGCCCTGGGCGATATCGTAATAGCTGTATTCCACCGGTCCTATGGTAAAACTGCCGTGACTGCGCGGTATAAACGGGTATTCGAAGGTCTTCACGCCGCCCTTTTCGGTGGTCTTTACGTCGTAAACCTCGAAATCGGGCGGAAAAACCACCTTCGGAGCCTCCAGAAGGGCGATATTGCCGCTTCCTGAAACGCTCACCAGCAGCGATGCCGCATCATGGGTCTTGAGGCTGTCGCGCGAGAGTGAGGCCTTCATGCTGAACTTGCCCACGCCGCCTCCGAACGATGCCGGAGCACCGGCGGGAAGGGGGTTCACCTTGACGGTGCGCGCCGGAGTGCGCACCCTTTTGCGTATGGTGCGATACTCGTCCTGGAAGAAGGAATCGAAGATGCTGCCGCTGCGGGAGGCATTGTTGCGCACGTTCACCAGGCACACGAGTTCAGCCGGGTCGATAGCAATCTCACCCGACCTCTGCGGAATGAGCGTCCAGCTGCGCAGCAGGGCGGCATCGTAAATCTGTCCGCCAACGTTCTCCCTCTGGAACTGAATGTTCTGGGGAGCCTGAAGCTGCTGGCTCCAGAAGCCGTCGAATGTCGGGAAACGGGCGTCCTCGAAACCGGCCACCTGCACCCTTGTGTAGAGCTTCAGCGTGGCCGTGATGCCTTCGCCCACAACTGCGGAATTCTTGGAGAGGGTAAGGCGAAGGAAGATGTCGTCGCCCGAGACCTCCTGAACGGTGCCGGAAGAGCTGCTGCCGGACGACGCCTGCCCGCCAGCCTGGCTCCCCTGCTGGCCTCCGCCCACGACTTGGATGCTGCGGGTGCCGGAACTCACCTTTTTACCCTTGACTGTGGCTGTTGCGGCGGCCAGGGTGAAGGTACCGGTGCTACGCGGCATGAGTACGTAGGTGTAGGTGGTGGTAGACTGACGCGTGGTCTTGCCGTTCACGATGCTAATCGACGAAGAACTCCCCTTCTGCGGGCCCCATACCAGCTTGAAGTCGTCGCCCGGACTCCATTCGAAGTCGGAGGGAGCCTTGTCCCCGTCGATCTTGAAGGTCACGTTGAACTGTTCGTCCGCGGCCACGAGGTTCGGAGCCGTCATCTCAATAGCCCCCTGCGCCGCCGCTACGAGCGAGAGCGCAAGGAAGCCCAATATGCCGAGTAACTTTCTCATTACCAATTCTTTTCTTTCTGACTGCTCTGGAGTAGGGCCGCCTTTTCCTTCTTCACTTTATCCTGAGTCTCCTTCTCCTGGGCCTGCACGGCCTTCAGCATCTGCCGGGCCTGCTGCTGGGAAATCTGCTGAGGCTGGGGCTGCTCCTGATCCTGCTGATCTGGCTGGTTCTGCTGGTCCTGGTTCTGATCCTGGTTTTGATCCTGGTTTTGATCCTGATTCTGGTCCTGGTTCTGGTCCTGGTCCTGGTCCTGGTCCTGCTGATCCTGGTTCTGCTGGCCGTCGCCACCACCGCCTCCGCCCTGCTGGTTCTTCAGCATTTCCTTGGCGTAGATGTAGTTTTCCTTGGCGTCCATGTCGCCCGGATTCTCGAGCAGACACTGCCGGAAGGCCTTCACGGCAGCGGAGTAGTCCTTGCGCTGAAGGGCCACGTCGCCCTCGTTGTAGTAGTAGGATGCGGCGTGGGGCGTTTCGGCCACTTCCTGATCGGCCTTACCCAGTGCCTGCGCGGCCTCGTCGTAATTGCCCTGACGATAGAGAGCCGATGCCAGATTGTATTCTCCGGCCACGGAAAGCGAGTCCTTGAGCACCGCCTTGCGATAGTCGAGTTCCGCCTCAGGAAAAGAGCCCTTGCGAAACTTCCTATTGCCCGAACGGACCTCCCTGCGGTCCACCTGTGCGGAGAGCGGCAACGCGGTGAATATCAACAATATGCAAATCCAGCGTCTCATTCGAAAAGCCTCCTTTTTGCGCGCCTGTCGCCGATCAGGAATGCTACTGCCAGCAGGGCCAGCGCGGCAGCCACGAAGTACATGTACTGCTCGTCGTATTCCTCGAAGACGACGCTCTTGAAATGCTCCGCTTCCAGACGGCGGAGGTCGTCGATTATTGGGTTCAGACCGAACTCTTCGTTTCCGGCTCGCACATAGGCTCCGCCGCCGGCTTGGGCCATCTTGCGAAGCACGCCCTCGTCGAGCTTGGTGACCACTATGTTGCCGTCTTTGTCTTTCAGAAGTTCGCCGTTCAGGCGTATCGGCTGGCCTTCCGGAGAGCCGACGCCGATAGTGTAGAGCTTCACGCCGGATTCGGCCGCCTGCTTCGCAGCAGCTACGGCGTCGTCTTCATGATTTTCGCCGTCGGTAATCACTATTATCGCACGGCTCTTTTCGCTCTGACTGCTGAAGCTTTTGACGGCAGTGAGCACCGCATCGCCAATGGCCGTTCCCTGCACCGGAACGCTGTCGGGACCTATGCTTCCAAGGAACATTTTGGCGGACACGTAGTCGGTGGTTATGGGCAGCTGAACGAAGGGCTTGCCGGCGAAAATTATGAGGCCGATGCGGTCGTCGCGAAGACGGTCCACAAGGCGGCTGATGGCCAGTTTCGCCCTTTCCAGACGGTTCGGGGAATAGTCTTCCGCCAGCATGGAATTGGACACGTCGAGGCATATCATTATCTCGGCTCCGCGGGTCTCACGTTCGGCAAGTTTCGCCCCTATCTGCGGACGGGCCAGGGCGATGGCAAGAAGTCCAAGCGCCAGGTCCACGAGAATCAGCCTTATCCAGCCCTTCGCGCGGGAGTAGTGAGGCATGAGCCGTGCCGCCGCGGCCGCGTCTCCCAGTTTTTCCAGACGCCTGCGGCGCAAGCTCAGCGAAAGCGCGTAGAGCAGCGGCAGAAGCGGAACCAGAAGCAGGAGCCAGAGGTATTTTATAGCAGCAAAATACAGCATTACGGCAGCCTCCTAACGAATAATTTCAGAACCAGCAGGAGCAGCAGGCAGCCCAGCGCGGCAAGCACGTATGGGGTGTAGAGCTCCTTGTACACGGGAAAGCTGTCCACGGTTGTGCGAACCTTCTCCATGCGCCCGATTTCTGAATAGATTTCACTGAGTTTGGTATTGTCGGTGGCGCGGAAATAACGGCCTCCAGTGGCCTCGGCCACACGTTTGAGGAGGTCTTCGTCGATTTCCACTGGCATCTTGCGCACCTCGACTCCCCAGGGAGTCATCACCGGATAGGGAGCCTCGCCGTTCGCGCCCACTCCTATCGTATATACGCGCACATTATAGGTCTTGGCTATCTCGGCAGCCGTTTCCGGTGCAATTTCGCCGCGGTTGTTCACGCCGTCGGTAAGCAGGATGATCACCCGGCTCGGTGCGTCGGAATCCATCATTCGCGCCACTGCGGTAGCAAGTCCGTTGCCTATGGCGGTGCCGTCTTCAATGAGGTCCGTCTGCACCTCCTTCATGAGGTTGATGAGCGTGGCCCGGTCGGTAGTGAGCGGGCACTGCGTGTAGCTTTCGCCCGCAAACACCACGATTCCCATGCGGTCTGACGGCCTCTGGGAGATGAATTCTATGGCGATGTCCTTGGCTGCGCTGATGCGGTCGGGAGTGAAGTCGCGCGCCAGCATGGAGGTGGAGACGTCCATCGCAAAGATGATGTCGATGCCTTCGGAGTCGACCTTTTCCACCTGGGACGACGAGCGCGGCCGTGCCAGCGCCACCGTTAGCAGCACCATCGCGGCCGTGAAGAGGGCCATGGGCAGATGGCTGAGGGCCTGCAGCGCGCCGTTTCCCTTTTGCAGCCACGGTGCCGAAGCGCTCACGCGCATATGAGGCCTGCGGCCTTTCAGGCAGCGCCAGACATAGATTGTTAGCAGCACTACGGGGACGGCCAGAAGCCAGAGGAGACGGGGATACTCGAAGAACATGGCCTACTTTTCCTGGGCCTCCTCCCCCTCCAACTGTTTCTGATATGTCTCGGTGACGAACTTTACCGCCGTGGGCAGCACGCCGGCGTTCTCTTCGGGCGGCACCGTCATCTTCGCGAACTTCACGAAGTCGGCCGTTTCGAACAGGCCCTTCAGGCGATCATACATCTCCGGGGTGATGTCTTCCCTGCCCTTCAGGGCGGCGAAGAGTTCGGCCGTCGTCATTTCCGGAGCGTCCACTCCGAATTCAGCGTCCATGTATTCCTTCAGGGTGTCGGTAACGCCGGAATAGAAGGTTTTCTGTTTGTCCGGCGCCCAGAATTTGTCGCCGCGGTAGCGGTCCAGACCACGGAGAGCCACCACATAGGGCGGATCCTTGGACTTTTCATCCTGGCCTTTACGGGAATAGCGCCTTATGAGATAGATGGCCAGCAGCACCAATGCCGCGAGACCGATGGCTCCGAGCACCCAGGGCAGCACCTCGGCAAAGGTTACCGGATAGGTGATCTGTCCCTTGATGTCGTGCGGGGTATATGTAGCTGTGTCGATCTGGATGGTGGTGACCTTCATGGTTATGGGCATAAACCTGATTGTATCAGTTTCATCTCCCTTTACACGCAGGGCCGAAAGCGGCGGCAGGTCATAGAGGCCGGGCTCGAACGGGGCGATTATCACCGAAGCCTTTATGTCGCGGGTTTTGTCCTTTTTATGGTATTTGAGAGTATCGATTTGCCAGTCCCTGACCAGAGTGAGGGTATCGTTTGATATGCTGCGAAAGTCTGGCAGCATAAAGCCCGTACCTTCCTCCACTCCGTTCAAAGTGAAACCGTACTCGAGCTGATCCGCTATGAGTATGGAATCCCTCGGCTGAAGGCGGTTCAGGAACGAATCTCCATCTGGCCCGGCTCCGACATTCAGAGATAATAATATGAACAGCAGACCTTTCATCTTCTTGCAAACAGGGCCATGAGCCCCTTAACGTAATCGTCGTCCGTGGAGATATCCACGCTGTCTATCTTATAAAGGTTGAAAAGGTGACGCTCACGCTCGTGCAGGGCCTGCATCCAGCGGGAATGAGCAGCGCGGGTGGCGGGGTTGGAGGTGTCCACCCAGGCGGCGCGGCCGGTTTCGCTGTCTTTGATGTGAATGAGCCCCACATTCGGCAGCGCGTAGTCTACCGGATCGTGCACCTTGATAACCGAGAGATCGTGCCTTCCGGCCGCCACCTTGAGGGCGTCTTCGTAGCGGGGTTCTCCCTCCGCCGTAGCGTCCAGCAAGTCGCTGAGCAGGAAGACGTTACACTTTTTCTTGATGGCGCCGGTGAGGAACTGCAGGGCGGCCCCGATGTCGGTCCCGTTACCCTGCGGCTGGAGCTCCAGCATCTCCCTTATGATATGCAGCAGATGGGTGCGTCCCTTGGCCGGCGGAATGAACTTCTCCACCCGGTCGCTGAAGAACAGGGCGCCCACCTTGTCGTTGTTCAGGATGGCGCTGAAGGAGAGCACAGCCGCTATTTCGGTGAGCAGTTCCCTCTTGTTCTGTTCCCTTGTGCCGAAGAGGCCACTGCGGGACACGTCGACCAGAAGCACTACGGTGAGCTCGCGCTCTTCTTCGAACACCTTTACATACGGCGCGCGCAGGCGTGCGGTGACGTTCCAGTCCATATTGCGCACGTCGTCGCCGTACTGGTATTCGCGCACTTCGCTGAATGCCATACCGCGACCCTTGAAGGCGGAGTGATACTCGCCAGCAAAGATCTGGTGCGACAGGGCCTTGGTGCGGATTTCTATCTTCCGCACCTTGCCCAGAAGCTCCTCAGTGGTCATTCTGCGCACCTCTGCCATTTACGGAACGATAACGGCGTTGATTACCTTTTCGATGATCTGGTCGGAAGTGACGTTTTCCGCCTCCGCCTCGTAGGTGAGGCCGATACGGTGACGGAGCACCTCCGGACATACGGCGCGCACGTCTTCGGGAATCACGTAGCCGCGGCGCTTGATGAACGCGTAGGCCCTTGCGGCAGCTGCCAGGGAGATGCTGGCACGCGGCGAAGCGCCGAAGCCGATGAGGCCTTCGAGCTCCTTGAGGCCGTATTCCGCGGGGGTGCGGGTGGCGTAGACTATGTCCACGATGTAGCGCTCGATCTTCTCGTCCATATAGACTTCGCGCACGACTTCGCGGGCGCGAACGATGTCCTGCGGGGAGACGATCTTGTTCGGCTTGGGGAACTCTCCTGTGGTGTTCATGCGGAGGATTTCCTTCTCTTCTTCCTTTTTGGGATAGCCTACCAGCACCTTGAGCATGAAACGGTCCACCTGGGCCTCGGGAAGAGGATAGGTGCCTTCCTGCTCGATGGGGTTCTGGGTGGCCATCACGAGGAAGGGCTCCGGAAGGGGGTAAGTGTCGTCGCCAAGGGTGACCTGACGCTCCTGCATGGCTTCGAGCAGGGCGCTCTGAACCTTAGCAGGTGCACGGTTGATTTCATCGGCCAGTACGAAATTGGCGAAGACGGGGCCCTTGTGCACTTCGAAGGCCTCCTTTTTCTGGGAGTAGATGAGGGTGCCGGTCACATCGGCCGGAAGCAGGTCCGGGGTGAACTGGATGCGGCTGAACTTTGCGTCAATAGCTTTTGCCAAAGTGCTGATTGCCAAGGTTTTAGCGAGGCCGGGCACGCCTTCCAGAAGGATGTGGCCGTTTGCCAGAAGGGCGATCATGAGGTTCTCCACCAGATGTTTCTGGCCTACGATGACCTTGCCCATTTCGATGCCAAGAAGATCCACGAAACCGCTTTCCGCCTGGATGCGTTCGTTGAGTTCCTTGATGTTTACGTTTTGGTCCATATTTTTGTTAAATTTGCATTCAAATGCGCTACAAAATCACACTTTCATACGACGGTGCCCCCTTCTGCGGCTGGCAGAGGCAGCCCGACGCGCCAAGCGTCCAGGAAGCTCTCGAAACCGCCCTGCAAACCCTTTTGGGCGAACCCGCTCCGGTTACCGGCGCAGGCCGCACGGACACCGGTGTCAGTGCCGTGGGTTATGTGGCGCATTTCGACGCTCGGCAGGAGCTCGACGCAGCGCATATTGCCTGCAAATTAAATGCCATCCTGCCCGCTTCGATTGCCATTTTGAAGCTGGAACCGGCAGCCCCGGATTTCCATGCCCGCTTCGATGCCCGGAAACGCACCTACACCTACTTCCTGCACCGCTGCAAAGACCCGTTCCTGGCGGATCGCTCGTACTTTTACGGTTACCCGGAAGTGGATTTCGAAGCAATGAACAAGGCGGCCGCGATGCTTGTCGGCACGCACGATTTCTCCTGCTTCCAGAAGGTCGGATCGGACAATAAAACCACCGTCTGCACCGTCTTCGAAGCCTGCTGGCAGCCTTACGCTCCGACCGGAGGCAAGGTCCCTCCGGCCTCACCGCAATATTGGTTCTTCCGGATCTCCGCCGACCGCTTTTTGAGGAACATGGTGCGGGCCATCATGGGCACGCTTCTGGATGTCGGACGCGGTCGTCGCAGCATCGATGAATTCGCGAAATTGCTCGAAGGCGGGAGCCGCACCCAGTCCGGGGAATCCGCCCCCGGCCACGCACTTTTCCTGACGGGTATAGAATACTGACCCACCCCGGACAGTAGTTTTGCAGATTTTGTGTTTTTCGTATATATCTACTAATCAACCCTTTACAGAAAATGCCTCCCAAATAATCGGAGGCATTTTCTGTAACCAACTGGATTACAAGAACTTGCAAAAAACGCCCAATCCTGAGGGAAGGCTGCGTGGAGGGATGGAGCAGGGCAAGGACGGGTGATGGAGCAGGGCAAGGACGGGTGATGGAGCAGGGCAAGGACGGGTGGTGGAGCTGGGGAGCGTCGGATAGGCAGAATTCTGTTGCGGAAATGCGGATTTTTGTATATCTTTGCAGGTTAATGGCGAAATCGCCAAAATTATGAAATAATTTTAAGTCAAAATCGATATGTTATTCTCTCTTCTTCAGGCAGCGGAAGTCGCCCCCGTGCCGCAGGAAATGTCCTACTCTCTGATCGACATGGCCACCAAGGGCGGCTGGCTCATGATTGTGCTGCTGCTTCTCAGCGTCATCGCCATCTACATCTTTGGCAAGAAGCTCTGGGTCATCAACCGTGCAGCAAAGGTTGACAAGCACTTCCTTGACGACGTCAAGGATTACATACACGACGGCAAGACCAAGAGCGCCATCACCTACTGCGGCAAGTTCGACACTCCAGTCGCCCGTCTGGTAGAAAAGGGCCTCGAGCGTTTCGGAAGGCCTCTGGCAGACATCCAGAGCGCTATCGAGAACGTCGGCAATCTTGAAGTGGCAAGGCTCGAGAAGGGTCTTCCCATCCTCGCCACCATCGCCGGCGGCGCCCCGATGATCGGATTCCTGGGCACCGTTACCGGTATGGTACGTGCCTTCTTCAACATGGCCAACGCTGGCAACAACATCGACATCACCCTGCTCTCCAGCGGCATCTACGAGGCAATGATCACCACAGTTGGCGGTCTTATCGTGGGTATCCTCGCATACTTCGGATACAACTACCTCACCAGCCGTATCGACAATGTGGTGTACGAGATCGAGAACGCCACCATCGAATTCATGGACGTCCTTAACGAACCCGAGAAGCCCCAGGCCTCCGAAAAAACCGAAGAATAAGTTATGACAGTCAAGCGTCGTACAAAGGTCAGCCCGGAAATCTCGATGGGAAGCATGACGGATATCGTCTTCCTGCTCCTCATCTTCTTCCTGGTCACCTCAACGCTGGTCAACCCGAACGCCCTTAAGCTCCTGCTCCCCAAGAGCACCGGTCAGGTGAGCGCCAAGCCCACCGTGAGCGTGAGCATCAAGGACTGGGGCAACGACCAGTACACATATCACGTGAACGGCAACGAGATCGCCGAAGAACTCACTCAGGTGGAAGACGACCTGGTGGGCCTCCTCCAGAATGAGGAAGACCCCACTTTCAGCATCTATTCGGACGAATCCGTGCCGATAGGTGAGATAGTGCAGGTGATGAACATCGCCAAGCGCAACCACTACAAGGTAATCCTGGCAACGCAACCCGAATGAAAGAGTACCAGAGGACACGCGCGGAACGGGAGCACGGAGCCGTAATAGTCGGCCTGCTCCTCACGATAGCCCTTCACGCAGGGGCCCTGGTTCTCGTGTCCTTCACCGGAATCAAATATCTCTGGCCGCCTCCGGAAGAGACAGCCATGGTGATAGACTTCACGGAAGACGAGCAGCCCGATTTCAAACCCGTGTACGGCCGCGAGCCGCAGGGAGAAGACGTGGATCTCGATGCCCCGGTGAACATCGTCCAGCGCAGCGAAAGCCCCTTCGAGAGCACCGCGCAGAACATCACCCCGGAAACGAAGGCAGACGATTTCGGCGACGTACCGATTCAGGAGCCCGAACATCCCGAGGAGCCGAAGCTCGACCCAAGAGCCTCCTTCCCCGGGATGGCAAAGAAAGACACTTCCGCCACCACCCCGCACGGAGCTGAAGAGGCGTCGGATGCTTATAAGGCAGGCCAGGCCCGCGGCAACAGCGCCGAGGCTGCAACGGAAGGCACGCCCAACGCCCATCTGGAAGGCCGCAAGGTGAACAAGAGCACCCTGCGCAAACCTTCCTACAACCTCCAGGAAAGCGGAACGGTTGTGGTAAAGGTCTGGGTCGACCAGTATGGCCGCGTCAAGCGCGCCGAACCTGGAGCCGACGGAACCACGGTTACCAACGCCAAGCTCTGGGCTGCAGCCCGCGCAGTGGCGATGGAAGCCTGTTTTGACACTAAAGCAGATGCCCCTGCATTGCAGGAAGGCACCATTACGTATATATTCAAACTCAAATGACATCGTCCCGGTGCGACGTGAGTCGCGCCCGGACTTAACACCTAAGAAATGGATCAGTTTTCCAAAGACGGCAGGAAATTAAGACCCCGTAAAAAGGTCTCCACTACAGAAGCCGAACACCCGCAGCACGGGTCCTACAACGCCGGGAGGCGCGAGGGCGGCTACCGCTCCGAAGGCGGACAGCACCGCGAGGGCGGCTACCGCTCCGAAGGCGGACAGCACCGCGAGGGCGGTTATCACAAAAGCTACGGACAGCGCTCCGAGGGCGGCTATCATAAGGCCGATGGCGGTCAGAACCGCGAGGGTGGCTATCGCAAAAACTCCGGCTACCGCCAGAAAGGCGGCTACCGCAAATCATTTAACGATTCCCCGCGCCCGGCGCCCAAATACTCCGACGACTCCTTCACTCCCGTACAGGAGGAAGTGCGCCTGAACAAGTTCATCGCCAATTCCGGCGTATGCTCGCGCCGTGAGGCCGACACCATGATTCAGGCAGGCGTCGTAACCGTGAACGGCGAAGTCGTCACCGAACTCGGCACCAAGGTCAATGTGTTCAACGACGTGGTGAAGTTCAACGGCGAAACCCTTCGCGGCGAAGCCAAGGTCTACCTGGTGATGAACAAGCCGCGCGGCTATGTCACCACCGCCAGCGACCCGCACGCTGAAAAGACGGTCATGGACCTCCTGAAGGCCTGCACCACCAGGGTCTACCCAGTAGGCCGCCTGGACAAGGCCACCACCGGCGTGCTCATGTTCACCAACGACGGTGAAATCGCCGAGCGCCTCACCCATCCGTCGTACGACAAGAAGAAAATATACCAGGTTACCCTCAACAGGCCCCTTACCGACGAAGACCGCGACCGCATCCTTGCAGGTCTCGAACTCTCCGACGGTCCCATGGCGGCCGACGCCCTCGAATTCATCGACGAGAACGACCACCGCAAGGCAGGCATCGAGATCCACTCCGGAAAGAACCGCGTGGTAAGGCGTCTGTTCGAAGCCGCCGGCTACGAGGTTCGCGCACTCGACCGTGTGTACTTCGCCGGCCTCACCAAGAAGGGCCTCAAGAAAGGCGAATGGCGCTATCTGACCGAGAGCGAAGTTAACATTCTCAAAATGGGGGCATACGTATAATGGCGTTCAAGTCTGGTTTCATCAACATAATAGGCAATCCCAACGTCGGCAAGAGCACGCTCATGAATGCCATCATGGGTGAGAAGCTGAGCATCGTCACCGCGAAGGCCCAGACCACCCGTCACCGCATCATGGGCATACTCAACGGCGAGGACTACCAGGCGGTGTTCTCCGACACCCCGGGCATACTCAAGCCGGTGTACCGTCTCCAGGAAGACATGATGGGGGCTGTGCGCAGCGCCATTGGCGACGCCGACGTGATCCTTTACGTCACCGATACGGTGGAGAAGGCCGACAAGAACGGCGAATACGTGCGCAAGCTCTCCGAGCTGCTCTGCCCGGTAGTGGTGGTGATCAACAAGATCGACCTGAGCGACCAGGCCCGCGTGGAGGAACTGATGGCCCTGTGGCGCGAGCAACTCCCAAAGGCCACCGTCATCCCGGCTTCGGCAAAGGAGCACTTCGGGCTCGAGAATATACTCAGCACCGTAGTGGGCCTGCTTCCCGAAGCACCGGCCTGGTACGACCGCGACACCTTCACCGACCGCAATCTCCGCTTCTTCGCAAGCGAGATCATCCGGGAGAAGATACTCCTCAACTACCGCGAGGAAATCCCCTACTCCTGCCAGGTGGAGATCGAGAGCTTCCGCGAAGGCGCCGAGCGCTACGAGATAAACGCCATCATATACGTGATGCGCGACACCCAGAAGGGCATCGTGATTGGCAAGGGCGGCAGCGCCCTCAAGAAAGTGGGCACCCAGGCCCGCATCGACATGGAGGATTTCTTCCAGAAGAAAGTCTTCCTGCAGCTGCTGGTAAAGGTCGACCCCGACTGGCGGGAGAGCCGCAAGGAACTGCGTAAATTCGGATACGAAGACTAGAAGATTATGGAAGAAGACGAAATAATGACCCAGGAAGAGCAGCTGGACGACGACGCCCTCGAAGCCCCATTGGCCGAAGACGCCGCCCCCTCGGGCAAGTTCGACCGCCTGCTTGGAAGCGACGCCTCCAAGTTCAAGCTGTCGGGTATGTTCCGCGACTGGTTCCTCGACTACTCCTCATACGTCATCCTGCAGAGGGCCGTACCCCATGTGGTGGACGGCCTGAAGCCCGTGCAGAGGCGTGTGCTCCACGCCATGTTCCGCATGGACGACGGCGCCTACACCAAGGTGGCCAACATCGTGGGACAGGCCATGCAGTACCATCCGCACGGCGACGCTTCCATCTTGGGAGCCCTGGTGCAACTTGGCCAGAAGGGCCTGCTCATCGACTGTCAGGGTAACTGGGGCAACATCCTCACCGGCGACTCCAACGCCGCCCCGAGGTATATCGAAGCACGCCTTTCCAAGTTCGCGAAGGAAGTGGTCTTCGACCCGGAAATCACCAACTGGATGAACTCCTACGACGGACGCAACCAGGAGCCCACCGAACTCCCGGTCCGCTTCCCGCTGCTGCTCGCACAGGGCACTGAGGGTATCGCCGTGGGTATGGCATCCAAGATACTCCCCCACAACTTCAACGAACTGCTGGACGCATCGGTGAAGATCCTCGAGGGCAAGCCCTATGAGATCTACCCGGACTTCCCCACCGGAGGATTCGCCGACTGCAGCAAATACCAGAACGGCAGACGCGGCGGCAGCGTGAAAGTGCGCGCCCGCATCGAAAAGATAGACAAGAGCACGGTTGCCATTACGGAAATCCCCTATGGCAAGACCACCCACATGCTCATCGACTCCATACTCAAGGCCAAGGACAAGGGCAAGATAAAGATCAAGAAGATCGAGGACATGACCACCGACCGGGTGAACATCCTCATCCATCTGCCCGGCGACGTGTCCCCAGACAAGACCATCGACGCCCTCTACGCCTTCACGGACTGCGAGTGCAACCTGGCTCCTAACGCTTGCGTTATCCGGGGTAACAAGCCGGAGTTCCTCTGCATCAACGACATTCTGGAGTACGACACCATGCACACCCGCGACCTCCTGGAGGCCCAGCTTCGCCTCAAGCTCACAAAACTCGAAGGCGACTGGCACTGGAGTACGCTCGAGAAGATCTTCTTCGAGAACCGCATCTACAAGGTCCTCGAACAGGACCAGAAAACCTGGGAAGACCAGCTGCAGGATATCTTCGAGCAGATGCTCACCTATCAGGACCTCCTGAAGCGCGAAATCGTGATGGACGATATCCTGAAGCTTGTGGAGAAGCCGGTACGCAAGATTTCCCGTTTCGACACCAAGGCTAACGACGAGAAGATAGCCCGCATCGAGAACGAGATGGCCGAGGTGCAGCACAACATCGACACCATCACCGACTACACCATAGCCTGGTTCAAGGGCCTCAAGGAAAAGTACGGCAAGGATTTCCCGCGACTCACCGAGCTCACCGGCTTCGAGACCATCGCCGCCACCAAGGTGGTGAACAACAACGCCAAGCTCTCCGCCAACCTGGAAGAGGGCTTCGTGGGAATCGGTCTAAAGCGCGACGACCGCGGCGAGTACATCTGCGACTGCTCCGACCTGAGCGAAATCATAGTGATCAGCCGCGACGGAAAGTACCGCATCGCCAAGGTGGAGGACAAGGCCTTCTTCGGCAAGGACCTCCTCTATGTGAACGTGTTCAACCGCGGCGACGAGCGCACCATCTACAACGTGATCTACCGCGACGGGGGCAGCGGCGTCTACTACGCCAAGCGCTTCCCGGTCACGAGCATCACCCGCGACAAGGAGTACGACATTACCATGGGCACGCCCGGCAGCCGCATCGAGTACTTCTCGGCCAACCATAACGGCGAAGCCGAGACCGTGAAGGTGAACCTGCGTCCCAAGGCCAAGCTCAAGAAGACCAGCTTCGAGTACGACTTCGCAACCCTGGCCATCAAGGGCAAGGCGTCGCGCGGCAATCTGGTTTCCAAGAACCCGGTGCGGAGCATCGCGCTCAAGAGCCACGGCGTCTCCACCATAGCCGGCAAGGACATCTGGTACGACACCGATATCCAGAAGCTCAACGACGAGGGCCGCGGCACCTATCTGGGCCAGTTCGACACCTCCGACAAGGTGCTGGCGGTGTTCCGCAACGGAACCTTCTACACCACGGGCTTCGAGCTTGTGAACAAGTATCAGGGCGACGTGCTGCTCATCCAGAAGTTCGACCCGGAGAAGACCTTCACCGCCCTCTATTACGACGGCGTCGCCAAGGCCTTCTACGTGAAGCGCTTCAGCTTCCCTCTGAGCGAAAACAACCCGCAGAGCTTCATAGCCGACGGTCCGAAGTCGTATCTGGTGGCCATTTCGGAAGATCCGAGGCCGCAGTACCAGGTGACCTTCGGCGGCAAGGACGGCACCCACTCCCCCGAAACCATTTCGGCGGAAGATTGGATTGGCAAGAAGGGCTTCACCGCCAAGGGCCGCAAGTGCCACGACCGCTACAAAGTCGCGAAGGTGAAGTTCGTCGAGCCGGTAGAGCTTATCGAGGACCTGTCGGAGGAGGCGTTTGTGGAGGCCCCGGTGCCCGTAGAAGAGCCAGCAGCCCAGCCAGAACCGGCAGCCGAACCCGAGCCCGCCGCGCCGAAGGCTTCGAAAAAGAAGGCCGCTCCCAAGGAGGAGGCCATAGAGTTGTTTGAAGAGCCGACCCTGTTTTGATTCTGGCGATTTGCGGATTCATGGGGTCTGGTAAGACCACGACGGGACGCTCCCTGGCGGCCCGGCTCGGCTGGCAATTCGCCGATCTCGACAGCGAAATCGAGAAGGCGGCCGGCCAGACGGTGGCGAAGATCTTTGAAGACGAAGGCGAGCTCGGCTTCAGAAAACGGGAGACGGAGGCCCTCCGGGCGATTCTGGTAGACGCCGACGCCCACCTCGTGCTCGCCCTTGGCGGCGGAACCCTTCTCTCCGAAGAGAACCGTCAGCTCGTGCGGCAGCACTGCCAGTGCGTGTGGCTGAAGGCTTCGCCGGAAGCGCTGGCAGGACGGCTCGCCCGCGAGGCCGAAGGCCGGCCGCTGCTGGCCGGGCAGGACCTGCGAACCAGGGTGGCGACGCTGCTGGCCAGCAGGGAAGCAACGTACCGGGAAGCGGCCGACGTCGCCGTCGACACAGACGGCGTCGACCAGGAGGAGATAGTAAAAAGAATAATTGAAAATTTAAGATAATGGAACAGTTCAACGAACAGGAACAAAACAGAAGAAACGCCCTTACGGCGCTGCGTGAATTGGGAATCAACCCCTATCCGGCGCCACTTTACCCGGTTAACGCTACCGCTGCCGGGATAGCTGCAGGCTTCGACCGTGAGGCCGCCGCGCAGGAAGGATTCGACCCCACGGTGGGGCCTTATGCCGATGTCTGCATCGCCGGCCGCATCATGAGCCGCCGCATCATGGGAGCCGCCTCTTTCGGCGAGCTTCAGGACTCGACCGGACGCATCCAGATCTACGTGAAACGCGATGAGATCTGCCCCGGCGAAGACAAGACCATGTACAATACCGTGTGGAAGAAGCTGCTCGATATCGGCGACATCGTGGGTATCAAGGGCTTTGCCTTCCTCACCCAGACCGGCCAGCTCAGCGTTCACGCCCGTGAGCTTACGCTGCTCAGCAAGTCTTTGAGGGTTCTTCCGATAGTGAAGGAGGCCGACGGAGTGGTGCACGACGCCGTGACCGACCCCGAGCTCCGTTACCGTCAGCGCTATGTGGACCTGATCGTGAACCCGCAGGTGCGCGAAGTGTTCGTGAAGCGTACGCAGATCATGAACACCATGCGCAAATTCTGCTCCGACGCAGGTTACCTGGAGGTTGAGACTCCCATCCTTCAGAGCATCCCCGGAGGCGCCACCGCCCGTCCGTTCATCACCCATCACAACGCGCTGGACATTCCTCTGTACATGCGTATTGCTGATGAGCTTTACCTGAAGCGCCTGATCGTGGGCGGATACGACGGAGTGTTCGAGTTCGCAAAGGACTTCCGCAACGAGGGAATGGACAAGACCCACAACCCGGAGTTCACCCAGATGGAGCTCTACGCCGCCTATAAGGATTATATCTGGATGATGGATTTCACCGAGCGCATGCTCGAGAAGATAGCTTTGGACCTTCACGGCACCACCGTGGTGGAAGTCGACGGCAATAAGATCGACTTCAAGGCCGGTTGGAGGAGAGTTCGCATTCTGGATGCAATTAAGGAATACGCCGGCGTGGATGTGCACGACATGGACGAGGGGGCCCTGCGCGAGACCTGCAAGAAACTGCATGTGGAGACCACTCCCTCGATGGGCCGCGGCAAGCTGATCGACGCCATCTTCGGAGCCTTCTGCGAAGAGCACTTCATCCAGCCCACCTTTGTAACCGACTATCCCGTGGAGATGTCGCCGCTCACCAAGCGCTGCCGCTACGACGACACGCTCACCGAGCGCTTCGAGCTCTTCGTGAACGGTCACGAACTGGCCAACGCTTACTCTGAGCTCAACGACCCCATCGACCAACTGGAGCGCTTCAAGGAAGAGGCCGCCCTCAAGACCAAGGGCGACGACGAGGCGATGTTCGTGGATTACGATTTCGTGCGCGCCCTCGAGTACGGCATGCCGCCTACCGCGGGTATAGGCATCGGTATCGACCGTCTGGCCATGCTCATGCTCGGCCAGAGCAGCATCCAGGACGTCCTGTTCTTCCCCCAGATGAGACCTGAAAAAATGTAAAAAAGATATGAAACAGTTCACCCTTGACAAAAAGAATAAGAAGATCGGAGGCGTTTGCGCCGGTCTTGCCAAGTACTTCGGAATCGATGTGACCATCATCAGGGCTGCGTTCCTTTTCGCACTGCTCTGCCTCTCCTCCGGATTCTGGCTCTACGTGATCCTCTGGATCATTGCGCCCGCCGAGGATGAATCCGCACCGACCGTCCATTACGAATAGGCTCGTTTGATAGCGGATTCGATGGCGGAGCTCCTCACATCGGCGCAGAACCCCAAATTCAAGCGCCTGGTCGCCCTGCGTGAAAAGTCGCGCTTACGCCGCGACGAGGGCGTGTTCGTGGTGGAGGGACGCCGCGAGCTGGAGCACTGCGTGGAAGCGGGGTTCGAGGTGGAGACGGTGTTCGTGTGCCGGGATATAGCTGCGGACTGGCGCCTCCCCTCTTCGGACGTCTCGCTCCGCTCGACCCCACCGTTCGCTGAGCTCACGGTCCCCCCTCTTACGATGCCGAGGGTGGCACGGTCCTCAGAGGGGAGCGCCAGTCCGTCCAGCACAACTTCTTCGGAACAGCCTAAAACCTTCGAACTTAGTAAGGAATTGTATGCCAAGGTGGCGTACAGGGAGGGAACGGAAGGAGTGATGGCGATAGTGAAGAGCCGCGAATGGACCCTTGAGGATCTTGAGGTTATGCTTACCTCGCGGGGGAATGCGGGGGAAAATGCGGTGAAGCACAACTCATTGACTGACAATGAATTGCTGAAAAACGCCTCAGTAAAATCAAGAGGGGACTTTCAGGAAAATGCTGATAATCAGAGAGTTCCGCTTCACCAGTCGCAAGGGGCACAAGGGGCTCCGCTTATCATGGTGCTGGAGGGCGTGGAGAAACCGGGCAACCTGGGGGCGGTTCTCAGGAGCGCCGATGCGGCAGGGGCCGATGCGGTGATTGTCTGCGACCCGCTTACCGACCTCTGGAACCCCAACCTAATCCGCGCCAGCATCGGAGCGGTGTTCACGGTGCCCACCGTCTGCTGCTCTTCTGCCGAGGCCATCGCCTGGCTGAAGGCCCGCGGGATACGCATCCTCACCGCCCAGCTGCAGGATTCGTCCGTCTATTACGACGCCGACATGACAGGCCCCACCGCCATCGTGATGGGTACCGAAGCCACCGGTCTCACAGATCCCTGGCGCCAGGCCGCCGACGCCCACGTGCTTATACCGATGCTGGGCCGTCTGGACTCCCTGAACGTGAGCGTGTCCGCCGCCATCCTCCTCTACGAAGCCGTGCGGCAGAGGCAGTAAAGGTATTGATATTACAATTTTTATTTGATAACTTTGTAGGTTAATGGAAGCAAAGTGGAACATAGCACCTGAACCTAATCCCGAAAAGGTTACGGCCCTTTCGCTGGCGCTCGGAATCGACCGGGTCCTGGCTCAGTTGCTGGTGCAGCGCGGCATCGAGACCTTCGAGCAGGCGCGCAAGTTCTTCCGGCCCAGCCTGGAAGACCTCCACGATCCCTTCCTCATGAAAGACCTCGACGTGGCCGTGGAAAGGCTCCACAAGGCCATCGTCTCCGGGGAAAAGATTCTCGTTTACGGCGACTACGACGTGGACGGCACCACCGCCGTTTCGCTGGTGTACTCCTTCATCAAGAGGTACTCCGCCGCCGTCGACTTTTATATTCCCGACCGCTACGACGAAGGCTACGGCCTCTCGCTCAAGGGTATCGAAACCGCCGAGAAAGGTGGCTACACCCTCATCATCACGCTGGACTGCGGCATCAAGGCCATTCAGAAAATCGGCCTCGCCAAGCAGAAGGGCATCGACGTTATCGTGTGCGACCACCATCTTCCCGAGGAGGAACTTCCCCCCGCAGTGGCGGTACTGGACCCGAAACGCTCGGACGACAGCTACCCCTTCGACGACCTCTGCGGCTGCGGAGTTGGCTTCAAGCTGGTGCAGGGATATTCCCAGAAATACGGCATCCCGTTCGACACGCTGGAGCCTCTGCTGGACCTTTGCGCCGTAAGTATCGCCTCGGACCTCGTGCTCATGACCGGCGAAAACCGCGTGCTCGCCCACTACGGCCTAAAGACCCTCAATGAGAATCCACGCAACGGCTTCAGGGCCCTGATGAACCTGAGCAACCTGGAGCCGGGACACGTAAGCATCGACGATATCGTGTTCAAGCTGGGTCCGCGCATCAACGCCGCCGGCCGAATGGAGAGCGGACGTCTCGCCGTGGAACTGCTCACCGCCGAAGAGCAGGGGCAGGCCATGATCGTCGCCCAGAGGATCAACGAAAACAATAACAACCGCAAGAATATCGACCGCGAAATCACTGCCGAAGCGCTCGAGATGGTGGAGAACGGCAAGGCTCTCGCCAGCGAGAACGCAACAATAGTGTACAGCCCCGAGTGGAACAAGGGCGTTGTGGGTATCGTGGCATCGCGCCTCGTGGAGGCTTTCTACAAGCCCACGGTGGTGCTCACCAAGAGCAACGGCTTCATCACCGGTTCCGCCCGCAGTGTTCAGGGCTTCGACCTCTATTCCGCCATCGAAAGCTGCGCAGACCTTCTGGAGAACTTCGGCGGGCACATGTACGCCGCCGGCCTCACCATGAAGGAGGAGAATCTCCCCGAGTTCGCCCGCCGCATGAACTCCTTCGTGTCGGGCAAGGTCTCCGAAGAGATGCTGGTGCCTGTGGTCGACATCGACGCCCGTCTGGGGTTTGAGGCCATCACCCCCAAGTTCTCGCGTCTGCTCAAGCAGTTCCAGCCCTTCGGCCCGGGCAACACCAACCCGGTGTTCCTCACCGAGAATGTGTACGATTCCGGCAACGGCCGCAAGGTGGGCGCGGGCGGTGTGCACCTCAAGCTGGACCTCGTTCTGGAGAGCCAGCCCTACCACCGCATCCCCGCCATCGGCTTCAACATGAGCGAGTACTACGATTACATCCGCGAAGGCAACGCCATGGATGTGTGCTACAGCATCGTAGAAAATTATTACAAGGGCTCTTCCAGCCTCCAGCTGCGTCTGCGCGACATTCGCAAGCGCGACGATATGGACCTTTAATTTCCCCGTTTTGGTCAGATTCGGACTCATAGGACACCCGCTTACCGGCTCGGGCAGTCCCGCGCTGTTCGCTAAGGCTTACGGCGGCCGCTGGCCCTATGATCTGATCGACTGCGCTTCTTTTGATGAGGCTTGGGAGCATTTTCTTGCCGACTATCAGGCTGTGAATGTGACCGCGCCATTCAAGCGGTCCGCCTACGAGCGCGTGGCTGCTTGCGGCCGGCTCTCGGAAGAGGCGCTCGCGGTTGGGGCGGTGAATATAGTGGTGAAGGAAGCGGGCGCGTATGCGGGCGACGGGGCCGGCGGGTGCGATGGCGGCCGTGCGGGCGGATTCGGGCTGGTGGGCTACAATTCCGACTTCCTGGGAGTGAAGGCTCTGCTGGAGGCCGAGGGGTTTAGGAAGGGCGACGTTACCGTAGTGGCAGGATTCGGAGGGGCCGGAAGGGCCGCCGCCGCTGCCGCGAGAGCCCTTGGGATGGACGTCACCGTGTGCAATCGCACGCCGGTTCCCGCAGGCGGCGGCCCGGTCGCCGGAGGCGCACCGTCGGCATCGACCCGACCTCTATCCGAACTCCCGATCCTCGCCGGAATCGCCGACGTCCTCATCTACACCCTGCCGCTCGAAGTGCCGGAAGCGGCCGAACTCCTTGCTACCGCTGAAAAGGGTGGGCGCGTCCCCGTCGTCCTGGAAGCAAACTACCACTCCCCCTGCATGGAAGGCGCCGCCGAGCGCTATATCTCCGGCAAACGCTGGCTTCTGGAGCAGGCGCGCGCTGGATATCAATTAATGACTGGAGAAAAATCTTTATGTTCCGACTAACGTCGGCATTTCCGGCTGCGTCTCGGAAAAGCAAATTTTATTTGCTTTTCTCTCGGTTTGCACGTAAATTTGTAATATGAAAGTTATCATCAGAGACACCGCGCGTGAGGCTTCCCTCTGGGTCGCCCATCGCATCGCAGCCGCCATCAAGGCCAAGGCTGCCGTTACCGACAAACCGTTCGTTCTCGGCCTTTGCACCGGTGGCACACCCATCGAAACCTACGCCGAGCTCGCAAGAATGGTCAAAGCCGGAGAACTCAGTTTCAAGAACGTCATCTCCTTCAACATGGACGAATACGTTGGCCTTCCCGTGGAGCATCCCGAGAGCTACCATTCCTTCATGTTCCGCAACCTCTTCGACCATATCGATGAGCCGCGTGAAAACATACATATCCTCAACGGCCTGGCTGCAGATCTTGATGCCGAATGCGAGGCTTATGAAAAGGCTATAGACGCCACCGGCGGATTCGACCTCTTCTTCGGAGGAATCGGCGAAGACGGACACATCGCCTTCAACGAGCCCTTCAGCAGCCTCAAGAGCCGCACTCGCGTGGTCACTCTCACCGAAGACACCATCCGCGTAAACAGCCGCTTCTTCGATAACGACGTGAACAAGGTTCCCAAGCAGGCCCTTTCCGTGGGCGTTGCCACAGTGCTCGGCGCCAAGGAAGTTATCGTGCTTGCCACCGGTCCCAAGAAGGCCCGCGCCATCCAGCAGAGCATCGAAGGCCCGATGACCCACGTGGTTACCGTGAGCGCCCTCCAGGATCACCCCGACGGAATCATCGTCGTGGACGATCCCGCTGCCGGCGAACTCAAGGTGAACAGCTACCGCTATTTCAAGGCGGTGGAAGAGGCCGAGAATAAAATGTTGTAATATCCGGAATTTTGCCGTTTTTTACAACCGCTTAATTATTAATAGTTTATGAAAAATGCCTCCGGTTTTTTCGGAGGCATTTTTTGTAAAGGGCTAATTACTAGCTAGATAGCAAAAACGCTTACCAGCACCCGATGATGCACGACTAGAACGGGAGATCGTCGCTTTCAGCTGCGTTGTCCACCACGGGGGCGGCGGGCTCTGCTGCGGGAGCGCTGGGCTGGGGGGCTGCGCCATAGCCACCCTGGGGAGCACCTGCGCCGGGCTGGGCAGCGCCGGGATAGCCACCCTGGGGAGATCCGGCATATCCGCCCTGGCCGCCTGCGTAGCCGCTACGGTTGTAACCACCCTGCTGGCCACCGCCATAGCTCTGGCCGGCGGGAGCGGGAGCGCTATAGTCGCCCTCTTCGGGAGCGCCGTCGCGCTTGCCAAGGAGCTGCAGATTATCGACTGTGATTTCAGTAGTGTACTTCTTTACACCATCCTGTCCGGTATAAGAACGGGTACGAAGACGGCCTTCGATGTAGAGTTGGGTGCCTTTGCGGACGAATTTTTCGGCTACGTCGGCCGACTGCCTCCAGGCCACGATGTTGTGCCACTCGGTGTTTTCGCGGAGCTCACCGCTGCGGTCGCGGTAGCGCTCGGAGGTGGCAAGGGTAAATGTTGCGACTTTAGTGCCGGCGCTGCCTGCGCCGTTCCCATCAAGGTAACGTACTTCGGGGTCTCTGCCAACGTTACCGATTAACATGACTTTGTTCAGACTCATAACAGTAGTATTTAGGTAGACGCAAATATAAACAAATTTCGTATCTTCGCAATTCAGAAACAACAGTTTTAAAGATATGGCAGAAAAGATTAAAAAGCTGATGAACGACTACCCGGCCGCAAGGTGGGCGGCGCTCATCCTCATCGCCCTCATGATGTTCTTCGGCTACATGTTCGTGGACGTCATGAGCCCGCTGCAGAGCCTCGTTGAGCAGCAGCGCGGCTGGACTCCCCACGTGTTCGGCACATACGCCGCTGCGGAGTACATCCTGAATGTGTGCGGTTTCCTTATCATCGCTGGTATCATCCTGGACAAGATGGGAATTCGTTTCACCGGCATCCTCGCCGCAAGCATGATGTTCGTGGGAGCTTCCATCAAGTTCATCGGTATATCTGAGTGGTTCCAGGGCACGGCGTTCAACGCCTGGCTCGGCAGCTGGTGGACGGCCCTTCCCGGCAGCGCCAAGATGGCAAGTCTGGGATTCATGATCTTCGGCTGCGGCTGCGAAATGGCCGGCACCACGGTTTCCAAGAGTATAGCCAAATGGTTCAAGGGCAAGGAAATGGCCCTTGCCATGGGTATAGAAATGGCTATCGCCCGCGTGGGCGTGTTCGCCATCTTCAGCATCAGCCCGGCCATCGCCGCCAAGTTCGGCACCGTTGCCGCCCCCGTGGGCTTCTGCACCGTGCTGCTCCTCATCGGAGTGATCAACTTCATCGCCTTCAGCGTGATGGACACCCGCTTCGACAAGCAGCTCGTTGCAGCCGGCAAGCTCAAGGCCAAGGAAGAGCGCAGCAGCGAAGACGAATTCCATCTTCGCGACCTGGGCGGCGTGTTCGGAAGCAAGAGCTTCTGGACCGTGGCCATCCTCTGCGTGCTCTACTACAGCGCCATCTTCCCGTTCCAGAGGTACGGCGCCAACATGCTGCAATGCAACATCGGCGACCTTACTCCCCAGCAGGCGGCCAACATCTTCCGCTGGTTCCCCATCGGCGCGGCAATCATCACCCCGTTCCTCGGTGCCTTCCTGGATCACAAGGGTAAGGGTGCAACCATGCTCATCTGGGGCGCGGTGCTCCTCATCGTCTGCCATCTGGTGTTCGCGTTCGCCCTTCCGGCAACTCACAGCAAGCTGCTGGCATACAGCACCATAGTGCTTCTGGGTATCAGCTTCGCACTCGTGCCCGCAGCCCTCTGGCCCAGCGTGCCAAAGATCATAGATGAGAAGATTCTCGGATCGGCCTACAACCTCATCTTCTGGGTGCAGAACATCGGACTCTGCTTCGTGCCGCTCCTTATCGGCAGCGTGCTGGAATCGTCCAACGCCTATAATCCTTCGGTGCTCAGCGCCAAGTGGAACGGACTGGATTTCATCCCGTACAACTACACCGTTCCGCTCATCATCTTCGCCTGCTTCGGCGTGGCCGCCCTGCTCGTGGCGGTTTACCTGAAGGCCCTGGATGCAAAGAAGCATCTTGGCCTTGAGGAACCGAACATCAAGAAGGAAGAAGCCGCCGAATAATCCCGATGGCCGGCAAGTTCAAGATCACAGGCAGCGCCGCGGCTTGGATAGCCCTGGCGCTGCTTGTCGTTCCCATGTTCGGGTCGTACTTCTTCGACGACATGTTCAGTACGGTCTCGAACATTTTCAACGACCCTTCCGCCCTGCAGCTCGGCTGGGGGCAGGACGAATACGGCAAGTACACTTCCGGGTATTCCATACTCTGCATTTTCGGCGGGCTCGTGCTTTGCGGCATGCTGCTCGACCGCTGGGGTGTGCGTATCACGGGTTCCATCTTCGTGGGACTCATGGTGGTTGGTGCCGGCATGGTCACCTGGGCGCTGCTTTCCGGACTTCCTGCGGCACAGTCGCTGAACGTGGCCTGGGCCGGATGCATGGTCTTCGGACTGGGTTCGGAGATCGCCGGCGTGGCCGTGACGCGAAGCATAGCCAAATGGTTCAAGGGGCGTAACATGGCCTTTGCCATGGGGCTCCAACTGGCCATCGCCCGTCTCGGCACCGCCACAGCTTTCCTGCTCTCGCCCGTGTTGATTCAGCAGAAGGTAGCTGCCGTTGCCGATGCGGCCCCGGCTGTCTACACTCTGGCCGAAACCGCCCGCCCGGCATTCTTTGGTATGATGCTGCTCCTCGTGGGCGCTATCTTCTGGGCAGTGTTCGTGGCGATGGACGCGCGCTTCGACAGAGAGTCCCGACGACTCGCCGCCGGGGAAGGCCCTGTCAAAAATGGCGAAAATGACGGGGCTCCATCCAACGAGCAGTTCCGTTTCCGGGATGTGCTGAAGGTTCTGGGCAACCCGTACTGGTGGCTACTGGCGCTGCTTTGCGTATTCTTCTACAGCAGCATCGTCGCGTTCAAGAAATTCACCGGGGCCATTCTGGTTCCACGCTTTGGCGTGTCGGCCGGGATAGCCGGCCTGATGGCAACGATACTTCCCTTCTCCACAGTGGTGTTCGCCCCTCTCTTCGGCCTTATGGTGGACCGCCGCGGCCATGGCACCCGCTGGATGGTGTTCGGCGCAGTGCTGGCTCTGGCCGCCCATCTGGTACTGGCTTTCGCTCCTTCCGGAAGTCCGTTCTGGGGATACGCCGCGATGATCCTGCTCGGGTTCAGCTACTCGTTGGTACCCGCGGCTCTCTGGCCCAGTGTTCCCAAGGTCATTCCCGACCGCATGCTCGGCACCGCCTTTGCGCTCATCTACTGGGTGCAGAACCTCGGCCTGTGGGGATTCAAGCGTTTCGCCGGAAGGATACTGGAATCGACGCACGGCTCGGCGAACGCCGCTGATGCCGCCAGCAATCTCGGCAACTCTCCTATCCTGAACGTCGAGCTGATGTTCCTCGCGGTGTGCGTGGCGGCCCTGGTGTTGGCAATCCTTTTCGCCGCCTCTTCCCGCCGTCATCCGGAACTCGCACTCGACAAGGCGAACAGATAGTCTCAATAGCTTCCCTCTCAGTTGTAGCCTCTGAAACGTGGAAGGTTTTCCATTTTGGACAGGACCTTCCACGAAAACAGCCCAAAACGTGGAAGGTAACCCCAAATTTTTACCGGACCTTCCACGAAATCTGCCCAAAACGTGGAAGGTCTCCTTCAAAATCCGGGACCTTCCACAAAAGGGAAGGGATAGACGTTTTTTTACTATCTTTGTGCGATATGTACGAACTTCTGGACCGGATAAACTCCCCGAAAGACCTCAAGGGCCTGAACTTGCAGGAGCTGGAGCAGCTCTGCGGGGAACTCCGTTCATATATGGTGGAGTGCTGCGCGGTAACGCCTGGCCATCTGGGGGCGAGCCTCGGGGCCGTGGAGCTCATAGTGGGATACCACTACGTGTTCGATTCTCCGGCCGACAAAATAGTGTTCGACGTGGGTCATCAGGCCTACGCCCACAAGATTCTCACCGGCCGCCGCGAGGCCTTCAAGTCCCTTCGAACCGAGGGCGGCATCAGCGGCTTCCCCCGCCGGGACGAGAGTCCGTACGACGCCTTCGGGGCCGGCCATTCCAGCACATCCATCTCCGCCGCCCTCGGTCTGGCCGAAGCGGCGCGCCTGCAGGGCCGGCATGAAAAGGTTGTGGCCCTCATCGGCGACGGCGCCCTCACCGGAGGCATGGCCTTCGAGGGACTGAACAACGCCGCTGCCAGCAAGGCCGACATACTCATCATCCTGAACGACAACGGCATCTCCATTGAGCGCGACAACGGCGGAATTCACAGCAGCCTCCTCCGTCTCACCACCTCCCACAAGTACAACGCCCTCAAGAATAAGGTTTGGAATATGATGGGAACCGGAGCTGCCCGAAACCGCGTGCAGCGCTGGATACGCTCGGCCAAGAGTTTCCTCGTGCGCAAGAGCGGAGGCGACATCTTCGAAGCCATGGGTCTGCGCTATTTCGGTCCCATCAACGGCAACGACATCGCCCAGGTGGTGGAAGCCCTTCAGCGTCTGAAAGGCCTGGACGGTCCCCGCATCCTGCACTGCAAAACCGTCAAGGGCAAGGGCTACGCTCCGGCTGAGGCCGATCCGGTTACCTGGCACGCCCCCGGCAGGTTCAACCCGGAAACCGGAGAACGCATTCCCGGAAAGAGACCGGCCGACCGCTATCAGGACGTCTTTGGGCAGGTGCTCTGCGAGCTTGCGGAAAAGGACGACAGAGTCGTGGGTATCACCCCGGCCATGTCTGCCGGAAGCGGCATGACCGTGTTCGCTGAAAAGTTCCCGGGCCGCTTCTTCGACGTGGGCATCGAGGAAGAGCACGCAGCCACCTTCGCAGCCGGACTGGCTGCCGGCGGACTCAGGCCGTTCTGCGCCATCTATTCGTCCTTCTCACAGAGGGCTTACGACCAGATAATTCACGACGCCGCCATGCAGCGCCTGCCGGTGGTGTTCTGCTTCGACCGTGCCGGAGTGGTGGGCGAAGACGGTGCCACGCACCAGGGATCCTTCGACCTGGCGGCCTACCGTGCGATTCCGAATGTCACCGTGAGCGCCCCGCGCGACGAGGCCGAACTCCGCAGCCTCATGCACGCTGCCCTTCAGCACGAAGGCGGCCCCTTCATCATCCGCTACCCCCGCGGCTGCGGAGAGGGTGCCGTATGGAAAGACACCGCCGTCGTCCCGATTCCCGAAGGCAAGGCTGAAACGCTGCTGGAAGGTTCGCCCGTCGCCGTCGTCGCCATCGGCCCAAGCGTTAACAGGGCCCTCGAAGCGGCGGCCAAATTCCCCGGCAAGGTGAGCGTTTACAACTTCCGCTTCCTCAAGCCTCTGGACGAAGAAACGCTGGCCGCTATCGCGCGCACGCACACGCATATTATTACAATGGAAGACGGCTGTCTCAAGGGGGGCCTCTTCGGAGCTGTGAGCGAGTTCGTAGCGGAGCACGCTCCGGGCGTGCAGGTGAAGGGTCTGGGCATCCCAGACGAGTTCGTCAGACATGCCTCTCAGGCCGCCCAGAGAAGCTATTGCGGGCTCGACGAAGAAGGAGTCGAAAAAATTTTAAAAGATTGTTTGCGGATTAGCAAATAATGTCTATCTTTGCAGTCCCTTTGCGCAAAAGGGCTTGACATACATGCCGATATAGCTCAGTTGGCCAGAGCACGTGATTTGTAATCTCGGGGTCGAGGGTTCGAATCCCCCTATCGGCTCCCTTCTGTGCCGGGGAGCTATTGAGGCACAGAAAAGGGCAAGTGCCGGAGCGGTCAATCGGAGCAGACTGTAAATCTGCCGGCTTACGCCTACGGTGGTTCGAATCCATCCTTGCCCACAAACCGAGCGGAAGCGGAACAACTTCCTACTAGCGGGGTTCGTATAACGGCTATTATGCCAGCCTTCCAAGCTGGAAATGGGAGTTCGATTCTCCTACCCCGCTCAAATAAAAGCCGATGTAGCTCAGGGGTAGAGCGCATCCTTGGTAAGGATGAGGTCATGAGTTCAATTCCCATCATCGGCTCAATTTTTTTATAATACTTTTACAATCATAATATTATGGCAAAAGAAACATTCGTAAGAACCAAGCCCCATGTCAACATCGGCACCATCGGCCACGTTGACCACGGCAAGACCACCCTCACTGCGGCCATCACCAAGGTGCTCGCAGAGAGGATTCCCGGTATGGAAGGCCACGTCAGGTCCTTCGACCAGATCGACAACGCTCCTGAGGAGAAGGCACGCGGTATAACCATCAACTCCACTCACGTTGAGTACGAGACTGAGAAGCGCCACTACGCACACGTAGACTGCCCGGGCCACGCCGACTATGTTAAGAACATGGTTACCGGTGCTGCCCAGATGGACGGTGCTATCCTCGTAGTTGCCGCCACCGACGGCCCGATGCCCCAGACCAATGAGCACGTTCTTCTCGCCCGTCAGGTAAACGTTCCGAAGATCGTCGTTTTCCTGAACAAGGTTGACCTTGTTGACGACCCCGAGATGCTCGACCTCGTTGAGATGGAGGTTCGTGACCTTCTCAGCAAGTACAACTTCGACGGCGACAACGCTCCCGTCATCCGCGGTTCCGCACTCGGCGCCCTCAACGGCGAGAAGGTGTGGGAAGACAAGGTGATGGAACTCATGGACGCTGTTGACGAGTACATCCCCATCCCGGTTCGTGAGAACGAGAAGCCGTTCCTCATGCCTATCGAGGACATCTTCTCCATCACCGGTCGTGGCACTGTGGTTACCGGCCGTATCGAGACTGGTACCATCCACGTGAATGATCCCGCTGAAATCGTTGGTTTCAACGACAAGCCGAAGGCCACTGTGGTTACCGGCGTCGAGATGTTCCGCAAGCTCCTTCCCCAGGGAGAGGCAGGCGACAATGTGGGTCTTCTCCTCCGTGGTATCGACAAGAAGGAGGTCAAGCGCGGCGAGGTTATCGCGAAGCCCGGCTCCATTAAGCCTCATTCTCACTTCCTCGGCCAGATCTACGTGCTGAAGAAGGAGGAAGGCGGACGCCACACTCCGTTCCACAACAAGTACCGTCCCCAGTTCTTCATCCGCACCCTCGATGTTACCGGTGAGATCACTCTCCCCGACGGTGTCGAGATGGTTATGCCCGGTGACAACGTTGAGATCAACGTTAAGCTCATCAGCGCAGTTGCTCTGAACGAGGGCGTTCGCTTCGCTATCCGCGAAGGCGGTCGTACCGTGGGCGCCGGCCAGGTTATCAAGGTTCTTGACTAATCAGGCCTAAACCAAAAGCGGGATCCCCACCTAGGGGGGGACCCGCTTTCTTAGGGGAATAGAACAAGGGTAGTTCAGCGGTCTCCAAAACCGTAGATGTGGGTTCGAATCCTGCTTCCCCTGCCATGCTGGAGGTTACGATCCAGCAGAGTTTAATAAGGCTTCTTCCACCGCTTCCAACGGAAGTCGCCCATTAAATGTAAAGATGAGAAAGTTTATCAACTACTTGAAAGAGTGTTATGTAGAGCTTGTTCACAAGACTACGTGGCCGGCATGGAACAAACTCCAGAGCTCCGCTCTGCTTGTTCTGGTCAGCACCGTTATTCTTGCACTCGGGCTCGCCATAATCGACTTCTGTTTCCAGCACCTGATGACCCTTATCTATACTCTGTAACACCCGTACCCAATGAGTGACATGAAATGGTATGTCCTGAGGACTGCGGGCGGCAAGGAGAACAAGGCTAAGGAATATCTCGAAAAAGAGATAGAACGCAGCGGAATCCAGGAACAGGTAGGGCAGGTGCTCGTACCGACCAAAAAAGAGATTGTAACTAAGAACGGCAAGAGGAAAGCAGTGGACAAGCTGCTCTTCCCCGGCTATGTGCTTATTCAGGCCGTGCTCAGCGCACAGCTCGAGAACATCATCCGCAACAACGTTCCCGGAATGTCTGGTTTCCTCACTGAAAAGAAGGAGACCAATGCTTCCGGTACCCAGTACGAAAGGATCCCCGTCCCCATCCGCGAGGAGGAGGCAATGCGTATCCTTGGCGTACAGGACGAGAACATCGACGCGGCTGCCGAGACCATCGTGAACTACTCCGTAGGCGAATCCGTAAAGATCACCGACGGCCCGTTCAGCGGCTTCAGCGGCACCGTGGATGAAATCCTGGAAGACAGGAGCAAGGTTAAGGTTATTGTGGTCATCTTCGGCCGCAAGACACAGCTCGAACTCAGCTTTACACAAGTAACAAAAGAATAATCAGAAATGGCAAAAGAAGTAACCGGATTTATCAAGCTCCAGATTAAAGGCGGAGCCGCAAATCCAGCACCTCCGGTAGGACCGGCTCTCGGTAGCAAGGGTCTGAACATCATGGACTTCTGCAAGGCTTTCAACGCAGCCACGCAGACCCAGGCAGGCAAGACTCTCCCGGTAGTCATCACCGTCTATTCGGACAAGTCCTTCTCCTTCGAGGTGAAACAGCCCCCCGTGGCAGTATCGCTCAAGGAAGCCGCAAAGATCAGCAAGGCTTCGGGCGAGCCGAACCGCAAGAAAGTGGCATCCGTCACCTGGGATCAGGTGCGCGCCATCGCGGAAGGCAAAATGCCGGACCTCAACTGCTTCACGCTGGCATCGGCCATGCGTATGGTTGCAGGTACCGCACGCAGCATGGGTATAAAAGTAACGGGTGAATTTCCGACAAACCTTTAATAGCACAGACAAATGGGAAAGCTTACGAAAAACCAGAAGGCCGTGACCGCCAAGTACGAGCACGCCAAAGTGTACTCCCTCTCTGAAGCCTGCGCTCTGTTGAAGGAAGTCACCTTTACCAAGTTCGACGCCACCGTCGAGCTCTCCGTGAATCTCGGTGTTGACCCCCGTAAGGCCAACCAGATGATTCGTGGCGTTGTCACCCTCCCGAACGGAACCGGTAAGGTCGTGCGCGTTCTCGCGCTCTGCACCCCCGACAAGGAAGAGGAGGCAAAGGCAGCAGGAGCCGACTATGTAGGTCTCGACGAATATGTAGAAAAAATCAAGGGCGGCTGGACCGACATCGACGTCATCGTCTGCACCCCTTCAGTTATGGCCAAGGTTGGCGCACTCGGTAAGATACTGGGTCCCCGCGGCCTCATGCCGAACCCCAAGACCGGCACCGTTACCATGGAAATCGGTAACGCCGTCAAGGATGTGAAGGGTGGTAAGATCGACTTCAAGGTCGACAAGACCGGCATCGTCCACTGCGGCATCGGCAAGATCTCCTTCACCGAAGAGCAGATCTACCAGAACGCAGCAGAAGTGCTTAGCGCCATCGCGAAACTCAAGCCTCAGGCTCTCAAGGGCACTTACATGAAGGGTGCAGCCATCTGCACTACCATGAGCCCGGGTATCAAGATCGACACTAAGGCATTCCTCAACTCTATAGCATAAAAGGAGGATACTATGAAAAAGGAAATGAAGGTACAGGTTATCGAGAACCTCACTGCCCAGATCGCGCAGTATCCTAACTTTTATCTCACCGACATCGAAGGACTGAACGCTGAGAAGACCTCCGCGCTCCGTCGCGAGTGCTTCGGCGAAGGCATCAAGCTCGAGGTTGTGAAGAACACCCTTCTCGGCCACGTGTTCAAGGCTTCCGGCAACGAGGAGCTGGCATCTCTTGTGGACATCCTCAAGGGTAACACCGCCGTCATGTTCTGCGAAACCCCGAACGCTCCCGCCAAGCTCATCAAGAAATGGCAGAAGAATAAGGAAGAGAAGCCCGTGCTCAAGGGTGCTTATGTGCAGGAATGCGCATACATCGGAGCCGACAAACTCGACGAACTCGTCGCTGTGAAGAGCAAGTTCGAACTCATCGCCGACGTCATCGCCCTTCTCCAGAGCCCGATCAAGCAGGTGGTCTCCGCGCTCGAAAGCGCTCCTCAGACCATCGCCGGTGTGGTAAAGACACTCGAAGAAAAGTAATTATCAAAAACAATAACAATTTAAAAAACTACAATTATGGCAGACGTAAAAGCACTTGCAGAACAGTTGGTTAATCTTACTGTTAAAGACGTTCAGGAACTTGCAAAGGTCCTTAAGGAAGAATACGGCATCGAGCCCGCTGCAGCAGCAGTTGCAGTAGCAGGTCCCGCAGCAGCAGCCGCTGACGCAGCTCCCGCTGAGCAGACCGAATTCGACGTCATCCTCACCAATGCCGGTCAGGCGAAGCTCCAGGTCATCAAGGCCGTTAAGGACGCTCTCGGACTTGGTCTGAAGGAAGCAAAGGACCTCGTTGACGCAGCTCCGAAGCCCGTCAAGGAGAAGGTCTCCAAGGCAGAAGCCGACCAGCTCAAGGCAGCCCTTGAGGAAGCCGGCGCCGAGGTTGAGATTAAGTAAATCTCACCCGCTCCCCTGCAAAGGGGCCCCTGCCCGGGGGATTAAAAACAGGTATAGAGCCGGGGTAAATAGGCTCTATACCTTTTTTCCGTAAAATTTTATCAACACATATAAAGGCAGAATGTCAAAAAAGACCAATAGCAAGCGCATAAGCTTCGCTACGTCGAAGATACTCGAGTATCCGGACCTTCTGGAGGTGCAGCTGAAGAGCTTTAAAGACTTCTTCCAGCTCGAAACCTCTCCTGAAAACAGGAAGAACGAAGGCCTCTACAGGGTATTCCAGGAAGTCTTCCCGATCGAAGATACGCGTAACAGCTACAAGCTGGAGTTCATCGATTACTTTATCGATCCTCCGCAGTATTCGATAGAAGAGTGTCTTGAGAGGGGACTCACCTACAACGTTCCCCTGAAGGCAAAACTCCGCCTTTCATGCACCGACCAGGATCATGACGATTTCGACACCAGGGTACAGGATGTGTACCTCGGCAACATTCCGTACATGACCCCCGCCGGTACATTCGTGATAAACGGTTCGGAACGCATCATCGTGTCCCAGCTGCACCGCAGCCCGGGCGTGTTCTTCGATCAGAGCATGCACGCAAACGGTACCAAGCTGTATTCGGCCCGTATCATCCCGTTCAAGGGATCCTGGATCGAATTCGCCACCGACATCAACAATGTGATGTATGCGTACATCGACCGTAAAAAGAAGCTGCCCGTCACCACGCTCCTCAGGGCCATCGGATTCAACTCCGACAAGGATATCATCGATATCTTCGGCCTTGCCGACGAGGTCCCGGTGAACAAGAAGTCGCTCGCAGCCAACAAGGGCCGCAAGCTCGCCGCCAAGGTTCTCAAGACCTGGGTGGAAGACTTCGAAGATGAGGATACCGGCGAGATCATCCCGATCGAGCGCACCCTTCCCATCGTAGAGAGGGATGCCGTGCTTGACGACGAAACCATCGCCGCAATCCTCGACACCGACGTGAAGAGCATACTCGTCCAGAAAGACGAGGCCTCCACAGGCGAATACACCATTATTTTCAACACCCTCCAGAAAGATCCGACCAACACCGAGATCGAAGCGGTCAACTACATCTACAAGCAGCTCCGCAACAGCGAACCGCCAGATGAGAACACCGCCCGCGACGTCATCGACAAGCTCTTCTTCAGCGAGAAGCGCTACGACCTCGGAGAGGTGGGACGTTTCCGTCTGAACCGCAAGCTCGGCCTCACCACCGATCCGTCCACCCGCGTTCTCACTCAGGACGACATCGTGGAGATTATCAAGTACCTCGTCCGTCTTATCAACGGCAAGGCTGTCGTGGACGACATCGACCACCTCAGCAACAGGCGCGTCCGCACCGTGGGCGAGCAGCTTGCAAACCAGTTCAGCGTGGGTCTCGCCCGCATGGCACGTACCATCCGCGAGCGTATGAACATCCGCGACAGCGAGCAGTTCAACCCCATCGACCTCATCAACGCCAAGACCCTCAGCAGTGTTATCAATTCGTTCTTCGGAACCAGCCAGCTGAGCCAGTTCATGGACCAGACCAATCCCCTTGCGGAAATCACCCACAAGAGGCGTCTGAGTGCCCTTGGCCCCGGTGGTCTCAGCCGCGAGCGCGCAGGTTTCGAAGTCCGTGACGTTCACTATACGCACTACGGCCGCCTCTGCCCGATCGAGAGCCCTGAAGGCCCGAACATCGGTCTTATCAGCAGTCTTTGCGTATACGCACGCATCAACTCGCTGGGATTCATCGAGACTCCCTACCGCGAGGTTAAGGACGGCAAGGTGAACCTCAGCAAGGAGGGCACCCACTACATGACCGCAGAGGAAGAAGAGAACAAGCTCGTGAGCCTTGCCAACGTCGGTATCGCCGACGACGGCACCATCACCGCCGACCGCATCCAGTGCCGCCTCGAGGCGGACTTCCCCGTTGTGGGCAAGGAAGAGGTCGACTACATGGACGTGGCCCCGAACCAGATGGCTTCGGTAGCTGCCTCCCTCATCCCGTTCCTCGAGCACGACGATGCACACCGCGCACTTATGGGCGCGAACATGATGCGTCAGGCCATCCCGCTTCTCAAGCCCGAATCCCCCATCGTGGGTACCGGCCTTGAAGAGAGGGTCTGCCTGGACTCCCGCACCCAGTTCATCGCGGAGCGTGACGGTGAGGTCACTTATGTGGACGCCAACGAAATCCGCATCCGCTACAACCGCACCGATGACGAGAAATTCGTCTCCTTCGCACCGGATGAGACCGTGTACAAGCTCCCCATCTGGCGCCGTACCAACCAGAGCACCTGCGTTTGCCTCACCCCGATCGTCCGCAAGGGCGACAAGGTGAAGGGCGGACAGGTTCTCACCGAAGGTTACGCCAGCCAGGGCGGTGAACTCGCACTCGGCCGCAACCTCATGGTTGCATTCATGCCGTGGAAGGGTTACAACTATGAAGACGCCATCGTGCTTAGCGAAGAGATGGTGAAGTGGGACATCATGACCAGCATCCACGTGGACGAGTACCTCACCGAGGTGCGCGACACCAAGCGTGGCATGGAGGAACTCACTTCCGATATCCCGAACGTGAGCGAAGACGCCACCCGCAACCTCGACAAGAACGGTATCGTGAGAATCGGTGCCCACATCGAGCCGGGTGACATCATGATAGGTAAGATCACTCCTAAGGGAGAGAGCGACCCGAGCCCGGAGGAGAAGCTCCTCAAGGCCATCTTCGGCGACAACGCCGGCGACGTGAAGGACGCCTCCCTCAAGGCCAATCCGAGCCTCAGCGGCACGGTCATCAAGACCGCCCTCTATGCCAAGGCAGCCAAACAGAGCGGCCGCCGCAGCAAGAAGAGCGTGGACGACGTGAAGACAAGGGCCGAAATGCGCGAAGAGGAATCCGAGCGCAAGATCGCCAAGCTTCGCGACGACTTCCTCGGCCGTCTCGCAGTGCTCACCAAGGGCAAGAAGAGCGCAGGTGTGAACGATCTCTACGGAGTCGAAGTCATCGCCAAGGACCGCAAGTTCACGGCTGAGACCCTCCGCAGCATCGACTACACCAACGTGAACACCGGAAAGTGGACCACCGAGAAGGACGACACCAACGCCCGCATCGCCGAGCTCATCAGCAACTTCTGCATCGCCCTCAAGGCGGAGAAGGCTGTGTGCAAGCGCGAAGTCGACCAGCTCAAGGTCGGCGACGAACTCCCCAACGGAGTCATGCAGCTCGCAAAGGTGTACATCGCCAAGAAGCGCAAGATCACTGTCGGTGACAAGATGGCAGGCCGCCACGGTAACAAGGGTATCGTAGCAAAGATCGTCCGCCGCGAAGACATGCCGTTCCTCGAGGACGGTACTCCCGTGGACATCGTGCTCAACCCGCTCGGCGTGCCTTCCCGTATGAACCTCGGCCAAATTTACGAAACCGTGCTCGGTTGGGCAGGTCAGAAACTCGGCGTGAAGTTCAGCACCCCGATCTTCGACGGCGCTCCCATCGACGAGATTGCAGCCTACACCGACAAGGCCGGCCTGCCGCGCTTCGGCAAGACCCGTCTGCGCGACGGCGGCACCGGCGACTGGTTCGACCAGAGCGCTACCGTGGGCGTGATCTACATGATCAAGCTCGACCATATGGTAGACGACAAGATGCACGCCCGTTCCATAGGCCCGTACTCCCTCATTACCCAGCAGCCTCTCGGCGGCAAGGCCCAGTTCGGCGGCCAGCGTTTCGGCGAGATGGAGGTCTGGGCCCTCGAAGCATTCGGCGCAGCGAACGCCCTGCAGGAAATCCTCACCGTGAAGTCCGACGACGTCACCGGAAGGAGCAAGACCTACGAGGCAATCGTGAAGGGCGACCCGATGCCGCCAGCCGGCATTCCGGAATCCCTCAACGTGCTCCTGCACGAACTTCGCGGTCTGGGACTCAAAGTTACTCTTGAATAATAAAGATTTGTGAGAACATGCCTACTTTCAATAATAAAGACAATAAGGTAAAGAGCAACTTCAGCGCTATCAGCATCTCGCTCGCATCTCCCGAAGACATCATCGAAAGGAGCTGCGGTGAGGTTCTGAAGCCCGAAACCGTCAACTACCGCACCTATAAGCCCGAAAGGGACGGTCTCTTCTGCGAGAAGATCTTCGGCCCCACCAAGGATTATGAGTGCTACTGCGGCAAGTACAAGAGGATCCGCTACCGCGGAATCGTGTGCGACCGCTGCGGCGTGGAAGTGACGGAGAAGAAGGTGCGCCGTGAACGCATGGGTCACATCACCCTCACCGTTCCGGTGGCTCACATCTGGTACTTCAAGAGCGCTCCGAACAAGATTTCCGCACTCCTCGGTCTTCCCGCAAAGAAGCTCGAGAGCGTCATCTATTACGAAAAGTACATAGTGACCCAGAGCGGACAGAGCGGAGTGGCCAAGATGGAGCTCCTCGCTGAGGACGAATATCTCGATATCCTGGCTCGCGTTCCCGGCAACGAGAACCTTCCCGACAGCGACCCGAACAAGTTCATCGCCAAGATGGGCGCGGAGGGTATCTACGACCTCCTCAAGGAGATCGACGTCGAGGCTCTCGCCCGTGAACTCCGCGAAGCCATGGTCACCGAGACCTCCCAGCAGCGCAAGGCCGAGGTGCTCAAGCGCCTCCAGGTCGTGAAGTGGTTCCTTGAGAGCAAGGACGTGAACCGTCCCGAGTGGATGGTGATGAAGGTCGTGCCGGTCATCCCGCCGGATCTTCGTCCCCTCGTTCCGCTCGACGGCGGCCGTTTCGCCACCTCCGACCTCAACGACCTCTACAGGCGCGTCATCATCCGCAACAACCGCCTCAAGAAGCTCATAGAGATAAAGGCCCCCGAGGTTATTCTCCGCAACGAGAAGCGTATGCTTCAGGAAGCTGTGGACAGCCTCTTCGACAACAGCAAGAAGTCCAACGCGGTTAAGAGCGAAAGCAACCGTGCCCTCAAGAGTCTTTCCGACTCCCTCAAGGGCAAGCAGGGCCGCTTCCGCCAGAACCTCCTTGGCAAGCGCGTCGACTACTCGGCACGTAGCGTTATCGTCGTGGGTCCGGAACTCAAGATGCACGAGTGCGGTCTGCCGCAGGATATGGCGGCTGAGCTCTACAAGCCCTTCATCATCCGCAAGCTCATAGAGCGCGGCATAGTGAAGACCGTGAAGAGCGCAAAGAAGATCGTAGACCGCAAGGATCCGGTCATCTGGGACATCCTCGAGAACGTGATTAAGGGACATCCGGTGCTCCTCAACCGTGCACCTACCCTGCACCGCCTCGGTATCCAGGCTTTCCAGCCCAGGATGATCTCCGGAAAGGCCATCCAGCTGCATCCTTTGGCATGTACCGCCTTCAACGCCGACTTCGACGGTGACCAGATGGCAGTACACCTCCCGCTGGGCAACGCCGCCATCATGGAGGCTCAGCTGCTCATGCTCGGTAGCCAGAACATCCTCAACCCCGCCAACGGGGCTCCTATCACCGTTCCTTCGCAGGACATGGTGCTCGGTCTCTACTACATCACCAAGATCCGTCCCGGTGCCAAGGGAGAAGGCAAAGTCTTCTACGGCCCCGAGGAGGTGCTCATCGCCTACAACGAGAAGGTGATCGAAATGCATGCAGAGATCGGCGTCCGCCTGCCGAACGACAAGATGGATCCGTCCAAGGGCAGCTCTATAGTGAAGACCACCGCCGGCCGTATCATCGTGAACCAGTTCGTTCCCGATGAGGTGCCTTACGTGAACGAGGTTCTCGGTAAGAAGTCGCTCCGCGGCATCATTACCCGAGTCATCAAGAACACCGGCGTAACCCGCACGGCCCAGTTCCTCGACGACATCAAGAACCTTGGTTACGACCAGGCATTCCGCGCCGGTATATCCTTCAACCTTGGCGATGTCATCATCCCGAAGGAGAAATACACCCTCATCGAGGAAGGATACAAGCAGGTTGCGGATATCAAGAACAACTTTGCGATGGGCTTCATCACCAACAACGAGCGCTACAACAAGGTCATCGACCTCTGGACCAGCATCGACAACAAGCTCACCGGCATCGTTACCAAGCACATTTCCGCCGACCAGCAGGGCTTCAATCCGGTATTCATGATGCTGGATTCGGGCGCCCGAGGCAGCACCCAGCAGATCAAGCAGCTCTGCGGCATGCGTGGCCTTATGGCAAAGCCCCAGAAGAGCGGCGCGAGCGAGAACGCAATCATCGAGAACCCCATCACCTCCAACCTTAAGGAGGGTATGACGGTGCTCGAATACTTCATCAGCACCCACGGTGCCCGTAAGGGTCTTGCCGATACCGCCCTCAAGACGGCAGACGCAGGTTACCTTACCCGTAGGCTCGTGGACGTTTCGCACGACGTCATCATCACCGAGGAAGACTGCGGAACGCTGCGCGGACTCATCGCTACCGCCATCAAGGATAAGGATACCGTTGTGGAAAGCCTCGGCGAGAGGATACTCGGGCGCGTCACCGTGCACGACATCTTCAACCCGCTCACCGGAGAACTCATCCTGCACGCAGGTGAGGAAATCCGCGAGGCCCAGGCCGAACTCATCGACACCCTCCCCATCGAGCAGGTGGAAATCCGCTCGGTACTCACCTGCGAGAGCCGCAAGGGCGTCTGCGCCAAGTGCTACGGACGCAACCTCGCCACCTCGCGCATGGTCGAGAAGGGTGAAGTCGTGGGCGTCATCGCCGCACAGTCCATCGGTGAGCCTGGTACCCAGCTTACGCTCCGTACCTTCCACGTCGGTGGTACCGCCGGCGGCGCCGTGGTTGATTCCAGCATCGAGAGCAAGTATGACGGCGTACTCCGTTTCGAAGATCTCCGCACCATCGAGCGTGTAAACGAAGATGGCGAGACCGAAACCGTGGTTGTAAGCCGTATGACCGAGCTCCGTATCGTTGATGAAAATACCGGTTATCCCTATTCGCAGTACGATATTCCCTATGGCTCAGTGCTTCACAAGAAGGACGGCGCCAAGGTGAAGAAGGGCGACCTTATCTGCGAGTGGGATCCCTATAACGCCATCACTCTGGTGGAGACCGCCGGCCGCGTGGCATTCGAGAACCTCGTCGAAGGTGTGACCTTCCGTAAGGAATCCACCGACGAATTCTCCATGTCCACCGACAAGGTCATCACCGAGTCCAAGGACCGCACCAAGAACCCGACGATGCTCATCCTCGGAGAAGGCGGCGAAACCCTCAAGCAGTACAACCTGCCCGTGGGCGCCCACATCTCCGTGGAGGAAGGCGCTGACGTGAAGATCGGCGACGTGGTGATCAAGATCCCGCGCGCCATCGGTAAGGCCAGCGATATCACCGGCGGTCTTCCGCGTGTTACCGAGCTCTTCGAGGCCCGCAACTCTTCCAACCCGGCCATCCTCTCCGAGATCAACGGTGAGATCATCATGGGCAGCGTGAAGAGGGGCAACCGCGAGATCATCGTGAAGAACCGCGGCGGCGACGAAAAGCACTACCTGATTCCTCTCACCAAGCAGATTCTCGTTCAGGAGAACGACTACGTGAAGGCCGGCACCCCCATCTCCGACGGTGGCGTGGCCCCGAGCGACATCCTCGCGATTCTCGGCCCGGTGAAGGCTCAGGAGTATATCGTCAACGAGGTCCAGGCGGTTTACCGTCTGCAAGGCGTGAAGATCAACGACAAGCATTTCGAGATAATCGTGCGCCAGATGATGCGCAAGGTGGAAATCACCGATCCGGGCGACACCCCGTTCCTCCCCGAGGAACTCGTGGACAAGTGGGCCTTCATGGATACCAATGACAGCGTGTTCGGCAAGAACTATGTTCTCACTCCGGGCGACAGTCAGAAGTATGTCCAGGGAGACATCATCACCGCTCGTGAGCTCCAGAGCGAGAACGCATCGCTCGAGCGCCAGGGTCTGAAGCCAGTAGGCGTCCGTCCGGCCCAGCCGGCAACCGCCCGCCTCGTGCTCCAGGGTATCACCAGGGCTGCTCTGCGCACCGGTAGCTTCATCAGCGCCGCCTCCTTCCAGGAGACCACCAAGGTGCTCAGCGAAGCTGCAATCCGTGGCCGCGTAGACCATCTCGAAGGCCTCAAGGAGAACGTTATCTGCGGACATCTGATCCCCGCCGGTACCGGTCTGAGCGACTACCAGGATATCGTGGTAGGCCGCAACGACGAACTGGCAGGAGACCTGATGGACCTGTAGTTTTCGGACTCCGGGTTTCCGGCTTCCGGTTTACCAGGCTTCGGGTTTCCGTGTTTCCGGGCTTCGGGTTTCCTGGTTTCCGGGCCGGCACTCTCCAAAAGTTATCCCCGACCGTTCGCGGCCGGGGATTTCTGTATATGGTGTGTGCGCTTCCCGGGATTTCGTTCGCGGCAGGCGGTCGGCGGCGGCGAGGAAGGCCCTCCAACCAGCCTCCCGCAGCTGCCGCCGGGCACCGCCAGCAGGCCGGCCTGCCGTTTCGCCGGCCTGCGGTGCTCGCCTACGAAAAAGGCCCAAAACGTAAGCGAACCTCCCTGTCGTTCCAGCCCGAGAGGAGGGTCGGCGTCAAAAATGGCCAAAAATGCGATACCCCCCAGGAAAAACGCAGGGGGGTGCATCAAAAACCGCCAAAAACGTCACCGCCCCTCGGTTTCAGCTTGGGCCAACCGTCATTTTCCTGCGATTTTGGCGGTTGGCCCTCCCCCTATCCCGCTTCCACAAAAAAAATCGGGCAACCCGAAGGCTGCCCGAAAAAACCATTGTTGAGGTTAAACATTAAGGAGCTACATATCCCGGGAGGGAGAAGCTTAACATATCTCCGCCATGAGCGGGAGCATAGCCAGAAATCGTACCATATGTAGTGGAACCGCTACCAACCTTATATGCGGTGGTAATGTAAAAAGCCACATACCGTGTTTCTGCTGACGCATTCTGAAGGAAAGTGAGATTTGCATTTGATCTGTCTATGGCAATTTCCATGTATACAGTGCCGTTCAGTCCCCCAATATAAGATGGCTTTTCACCAACCACTCCCTTACCAGTATTATTGATGGTGTATGAATATGCATTATTCTTCAGTATCCAACCTTCATAGTTGATGTTATCACTTTGATTCCAGCTGTTACTGTGAGAACCTGTAGTGCCATCAGCAAGATACAGATATGAGCGGTTTGCATAACCATAGGAGGGATCACGAAGCAATTTGTTTGCATTAATCTGCAAATAGACATAGACGTATCGTGTATCCGCCTTGACTTTCATCAATTGTATAGCATCATTGTTCGCCGAGGTATCTCCATCCACATATGTGCTTTCTGACGACCAATTAATGCCGTATGCAGACCAGAAAGGATTACCTGTACCAGGTGCAGAAATACTGATTGGCTGGACAACACCCAGGTTGGGGGACGTCTTTGCATTACTTGCCGTTACTTTATTAAGAGTGTAGCCGGTTTCTGCATCATACAAGGTAATAATCGGCTGGAATGAACTACCTGAATTGCGGCGGCATGGAACATAGAAAACAGCCTGATTGGCACTAACATTTGCAGTAAGAGTCATACAGCTATTAGCGGAACCCGGTTCGGCATAATCGTAATTAAGCTTCTTCGGATCACCATCAATGGGCCACAAACCAGATAATGCATATGTCTTCTGATTCGAGATAGTGAGCCTTATCTTGTTTACAGAAGAATCTACATTCTTGATGACAAATTTGTAGGCACCGGTAAGATGCTTGAAAGAAAGTGCTCCTTCATCTGCAAGATTATCGTACATTGGAAGATTAGCAGAAAAATGAGTTGCTGTGAAGTCTACACTTGGCTGCACATAGAACGACGGGTTACTTCCTGCGGTATAGGTGTGGTTTGCCGAAGCTGGGAAAAGAGCCCAGATCTTCTTGTCACTCACCGTACCGTCGGAGGCGCCGATCTCGTAGCCAGCTTCAATAGAACCGCTGAACTTAGCCGTTGCACCACTCTCTGTGGTGGTGAGGGTGAAAAACTTGTTGACATCGCCGTTGTGGAACAGCACGGAAATGGCATCACCGGCAGACCATGAGAAATTGCCATAGGCATCGTAGTCTGTCCTGGTAGGAGCCTGGGCAGGCGCATCTGCGTCTACCATATCGGGCGCCATAGCAGAGATAGTATAAACGTAGGATCCTTCCTGAGCCTTCTGCTCATTCAGATTAGATTTTTCGCAGGATGCGAGAGCCGCTGCGGCCATCAGCATCATAGGGATAAAACAATGTTTCATGGCTGCGCGTTTTAATTTCCAAAGAATGAATCAAAATCGGACTCGCTTCCCATAGTGACGTTTTCTCCTCCGACGCCATTGAGCGAGCCCATCAGAATCTGTTCAACAGCGACTTTTACCATCTCTGTCGAAGGTTCGAAATAGGTTTTTTTCATACTGTAATGTATTGTTTTAATGATTATTTCGTTTTAGGTATCGTGCAAATTTTACGAAAATGCGGTTAAAAACCAAGGAATTAAGGGAAAAGTTTCAAATGAAATATTTCGGAAGGTTTCGGGTGTTACGAAAAGGGTGGCGTGGTTGAATTACTCCGGAATGTTTCTTACATTTGTGGTTATGAAGACCGCCAGAATACTCGCTACAATAACCGCCCTTATCGCAGCGGCAGCCCTGACCTTCAGCTCCTGCGACGGTTTCAATTTCAGTTTTAACAACAAGGGGAACGAGACCCCGGAAGAAAACGGCTCCGACAATGGAAACGGAGGCTCCGGCAACGGGAGCAGCTCCGGCACCACCGAAACTCCGGATCCCGACCATTTCTGGGATCCCGTCATCATCGACACGGACGGCCTCACCAAAATCAACTTCTCCGAATACGACGGTGTGATCGCAAACCCGGAGAGAGGCTTCTACAGGCACTGCGCCTTTAACTCTTCCTCTGACAGCTATTCAGTAAAAACACTCCAGGGATACCGCACAGGCTCGGATCAATACACCGTAGTGCTATTCATCTTCTGGATGAAAAGCTATATCACCAAAGACATCTCCGAGAGCTATTTGAAGTGTATGTCAACTGCTTTCGAGAATGCCCGCAAGGCAGGAGTCAAGGCAGTGGTGCGCTTCGGCTACCTGAGTTCATTCAGCGAAAAGAAATGGGCTAGCTATAAACCGGTAGATCCCACGCCCGAAGTGTTGATGCGCCATATCGAACAGATCAAGCCCATCCTTCAGGCCAACTCCGACGTCATCGTCTGCCTTCAGGCAGGATTCATCGGGGCATGGGGCGAATGGTACTATACAGACAATTACGTCTACCAGCCGGAAAGTGATTCCGATTATCAGCCCCGTCGCGATGTGCTGAACGCACTTCTAGATGCTCTTCCGAAAAGCCGTCAGGTTGCCGTGCGCACGCCCACTTTCAAGCTGGAGCTGCTGCATCTGTCGGCCAAGGACACTCTCACCTGCGCCACCGCCTACCAGAACACTGCGAAAGCCCGAGTTTGCGGCCATAACGACTGCTTCGTCGCCGCGGAAGACGACTGGGGTACCTTCGACGGGGACGCCGAACGCCGCTTCTGGGAAGCCGATACCAAATACACCTTCATGGGCGGTGAAACCTGCGCCGTATCCGACTATTCCGGATGCAACAATGCGGTGAAGCAGATGGAACTCCAGCACTATAGCTACCTGAACATCAATTACGATACGAGTGTCCTGAACTCCTGGACCAAGAACGGTTGCATGACGGAAATAAAGAAACGCCTCGGCTACCGCCTGGTGCTCCGCAATGCATGGATCTCCCCGGACATCAAGGCAGGAAGCAATGTCCGCACTGTATACTCCATCGAAAATGTCGGTTTCGCAGCTCCCATCAACCCGCGCGGGCTCGAGCTCGTGCTGGTGGATTCCAAGGGCAACACAACGGTGATTCCGGTCACTAACGAGAACCCGCGTCTCTGGCTCGCCGGCAAAACCCGCCTGTTCGAGGTAGACTTCGAGGCCCCGGCAAAGGGTAGCTATACCCTCTACCTCAACCTGCCCGATCCGGAAGAGACTCTTCACGATAATCCGCTCTATTCCATACGCCTGGCTAACAAGAACGTCTGGGAAGAGAGCACCGGATACAACAAGATAACCACATTCGAAGTCAAATGAGACTGAAAGCCATCGCCGCAGCCGCGCTTCTGCTGGCAGCCTGTTCCACCCAGAGTCCGGTGGGTTATTGGGACGATTATGATTTCTCCTCGCAAAAAGGCCTGCAGCCTATAGAGAAGGCGCAGCAGCGTTTCGGCGACTGGCTTACCCTTCTGGAAAAGACCGACACCGCCACGGCGGCAGCGTGCATTCGCGACTTCCTCGACGCGGCGAAGGCCGACACGGTGTCGTACTACGTCTACTCCGACTTCTTCATGAGCGCCCTCTATCCCCTCGAATCACCCTACCACAACGTCGAGCTTTTGAGAGTCTACCTTCGGAAGGCTATTGACGACGGCATCGCCCTTGACTATCTTCGGTTCGACGAGGAGGCGCTGCTGCGCAAGAGCTACCTCAACCTCAAAGGCGGCATTGCGGAAGACGGCGGCCTGCTTCTGGCAGACGGCTGCGAGGCGTCGGTGCTCGGCCTGGCCGGGGAGGCCGACCGAACTCTACTGATGCTGGTCGGCCAGGCCGGGTGCAAAAACTGCCTCGAAGGGATGCGGGAAACTGAGGCCCGAACCCCAAGGAAAACCCGCCTAGTGGCGGTAGTGGAGAAGAACCCCCGCGGCGAAGCCGACTGGCTTCGCAGGCAGCTCGACGGCAGCCGGTGGAACGTCGTCGTCGCCCAGGAATCGTTCCGTAACGGGTACGACTACGGCCTCGCCCCAATCAGCTATCTCATCGACCGGAAAGGAAAAATAAAATCAATAATTAAATAACATGGAAACTATCGACATTGCAAGGCAATTCGCCCTCGAAGGCGAGCCAACGGGAGTGAAACCCCTCGGTAACGGACTCATCAACGACACCTTCAAGGTGTCCACCGACGGGCCTCACGCATACGTGCTCCAGAGAATCAACAACGCCATCTTCCAGGACGTGGACCTTCTTCAGCACAACATCAGCGCGGTAACGAACCATATCCGCGCCAAACTGGCGGCAGCGGGCGAGAAGGACCTGGACCGCAAGGTGCTCAAGTTCCTCCCGCTCAAGGACTCCCCCAAGACCTACTGGACCGACGGCAAGACCTACTGGAGGGTGTCGCTCTTCATTCCCGACGCCTTCACCTATGAGGCCGTGACCCCGGAGTATTCCTACTACGCCGGCAAGGCCTTCGGTAACTTCGAGGCTATGCTTACCGACCTTCCGGAGAAACTCGGGGAGACGATTCCGGACTTCCACAACATGGAGCTCCGTGCCCGTCAGCTGCACGACGCCATCAAGGCCGACGCCGCCGGACGCCTTGCAAGGCCCGAGGTGAAAGCAATGGTCGACAATATCCTTAAATACGAGGAGGAGATGACCGCGGCCGAGCGCCTCTACCGCGAAGGCAAGCTTCCCAAGCGCATCTGCCACTGCGACACCAAGGTGAACAATATGATGTTCGACGCCGACGGCAACGTGCTCTGCGTAATCGACCTCGACACCGTGATGCCGTCGTTCGTGTTCTCAGATTTCGGCGATTTCCTCCGCACCGCCGCCAACTTCACCGCCGAGGACGATCCCGATACCGCCAAGGTCGGCTTCAACATGGAGATCTTCAAGGCTTTCAGCAAGGGCTACCTCGAGTCGGCCGGCTCGTTCCTCACCCCCATCGAGAAGGAGAACCTCCCCTACGCCGCCTGCCTCTTCCCGTACATGCAGTGCGTGAGGTTCTTCGCCGACTATCTTAACGGAGACACCTACTATAAGATCAAGTATCCCGAGCACAACTGGGATCGCACGCGCAACCAGTGGGCCCTCTTCGAGAGCGCCCGCGCGAACGTGCCCGCCATGCGCGAAGCCCTCGGGCTCTAACTTATTTTGAATAGAATCGGAACTGCGTCTCGGAGTGGTAACGCTCTCCGGGGCGCAGAACCGTATTGGGGAAACGGTTCTGGTTGGGAGAATCCGGGAAATGAATGGTTTCCAGCAGCATTCCGTCGAACTTGTCGATGGGGCCGTACTTGCCATTCGGATACTTTTCTACGCTGAATCCCCTGCCCGTATAAGTAAGGAGTGCCGGCTCCGTGGTCCATGTTTCCACTCCCCTGCCGGATTCCTTATCATAGAGGTCGGCGGCTAGCCGCAGGGTCCCATCCCAGTTTCGGATGGCCCAGCAGGCCGACATGCCATGCATTATTTCTAAATGACGGCAAGGCATGTCTATGCGATAGTCCACACGGTGGGCTTCACGGAAATCGAAGGGTGTTCCCTCAACCGGAAGCAGCAGGTCGGGGCAATATTGCAGGTTATTCTGCACACAGGTATCAGCCTCCACTCGAAGAAGGTGATCCATTACATAACCGGCCCTGGATCCCTTCATGTTGAAATATGAATGATTTGAGAGATTAACGACCGTCGGCTTGTCGGTAGTGGCTGCATATTCCAGCACCACTGCATTGTCTTCGGTGAGCCAATAGGTCACCTCGGCGTCAAGATTTCCAGGATATCCCATTTCTCCGTCAGGGCTGGTGTAGCGGAAGCACACCCCCTGCCGTCCGTCGGCCTTCACCACTTCGGCTTTCCATAGTTTACGGTCGAATCCGACGGCGCCGCCATGGCAGTGAACCTTTTCGCCGGCATTGAGTTCATTCGCGTCGAGATTGACCCTTTTGCCATCAAGCAGGAAGGACGCATGGTTGATCCGGTTGCCGTAACGGCCGATGACCGGACCGAAGAAACGGTCTCCCTTCTCAAAGACTTCAAGGGCACCCGGTCCTACTATAACATCATCAAGCCTCCCCTCGCGGTCCGGCATAAAGATGCTGATGATACGAGCCCCGTAATCGGTGACGTCCATGCTGGCGCCGGATTCGTTCCGGATATGAAAGCGGGTTACCTCTTCCCCGGTAGACAGAGTGCCGAAAGCCGAGGCCGTTACACCTGCCTTATTATGGCATGATACAGCGGCCAGCAAAATGGCCGGAATCAACAGAAGTCTTGCAATATCAGCTTTCATGAAGAAATCTACTTTATACATACTATTGTCCCGCCATCCTTTATTGCGATAAGAGCATTACCCTCTTCTGCGCCTGCTGTTACAGTAAGGTTATAACCGTCAATCGAAGAAGAGGTAATGACAGAGCCGGCGCCGGAATCAGTGGTTGGCAACTGCTCCCACAGGACTTCCTTGGTAAGAGCCATAGCATAGGTTCCGCCCGGTGCGAAGATGAAGCAGTTCTCCGTGCCGTAGCGCAGGGTGAACTGAAGTTTCGCCATCTTCTTAACCTTGCCAGGGTTGATCGTGAGAGCCTTGGTTACCCTCTGGGTGAATACGCGACCATCGTTGTCAGTTATCTCGAAGGTAAGGTCATTGTCGGGATAGGTGACCGCCGGGATGGCAATGGTGAAGCATTCAACAGATTTTTCTATGTACTTCGTATTCACATCAACCGCCGTTGCGTACTCTATGGTGATGCTATTTTTGTCCGTTTTTGCGGGAAGGGTAATGGCTCCTGTGGAGGGATCGACCGAGGCGACGCCAAGGATATCCATTGACGCAGAACTGATCTTCACTTTCTTGATGGCAAGACCGAGTCCCTGGTAGTCGTTCAGTTGCAGGGCTATGCATCCGGCGATATTCCTGAAGGAGAATTGCCCGGGAGTAGCGCCTTCTTTGGCCCACATTGGGAAATACTGAACATTGTCGCTAATATCTGCCATCACATCTTTCGCCGTCTGGCTGGCTAGACCGGACATATCGACCATTATCTTTCCAGCGCTTATTCCGGCAGCCTTTGCAGCTGGATAGACGCCGAGACGGTCCGCTCCCACTACACCCGTTGGGCTGGTGAACACAGCGTCTACACCATCTGTTGAGGTAGTGTATTCCGCATCTTCGGAACCATCCGAGCTGTAGAGTTTGATAACGTCGCCGCTCCTCCATTCAACGGGGTAGCTGCCGGAGTCTTCCGCACCAAGAGCCGTCCTTGAAGCGTCTCCGGCCGGCTGAGCGTCGTTGATTTCAGGAATAGAGCAGTGGATGGTTTTTGCATTTTCCACTAAGACGGCCATATCTTCTTTAACCATGGCCTCTTTCTGGCAGGCGCACAGAACTGCTGTGACAGCTGCTAACAGTAAAAATACTTTTTTCATCGTAAAATCCTCCACCTATTACCACTCACCCACTTCTCCATCGTACGACCAAGATCCTTCATCGCCATCATAAGACAAAGAATCAGTTATTAAGGCATTAAGACTCCCGTTAATACAGGGGTGCTTGGAGTCAAGTCTATCACCTCACTCCAAGGGGATTGATAATTCTGTAGTTTCATTTAGTATGGTTTATTGGTTATTACCTATGCTGTTACTACAAAGATACGCCGTTATACTACGCGCGGATATAACGGCTTTCCCATAAGATGAAAGGATTTTCTTACCCTTTCGGGGTATTTCGACGAGGTGATTCTGAGACATAATCTCAATTTGTATAACAAAATTTGTTTTGTTATCTTATTATTCGTATCTTGCCGTCAAATAGAAAGGATATGCAAACGCAAAGCAGAAATCAGAACAGGCGCCAGACTGCCTTCAGACTGGATAAAGAGTTACTGTTTTATCTGAACAGAAAGGCAAAGAGCCAGGGAAAGACCCTCAACACATTAGTGGAGGAGGCCCTCCGGCGAGAGGTAAAGGAAGATATGGACGGGTGGCCCATAATCAAAGAACCGATTATTATATCGGACGAAGTGAAAAGCATGAGTCTGGGGATTAAATTCACTCCGGAAGAAATTGCGGCGGATGAGCGTTTGGCCTACCTCTTAAGTAAATAGAATTATGGACATCTATATCCCGAAGAGCGTATTTGTAGATACCAATGTATTGTTGGATGATATTCTTATCCGCGAGGGAACCGAGTCAGCTAAAAAAATACTGGAGCTTGGAGTGAGGAGGCAGATTCGTCTTTGCCTTTCAGCCCTCAGCGTGGTTAATATTGCCTATATAACCAGAAAGGTTCTCTCCCGGGAAAAAGTCTATGAACTGTTTGCCAAGTACATCCGCCACTTCGTGATCTTCAACAATTACGGTATGGACGTCTACGAATGCATCCAGACCGACAATCCCGATTTCGAAGATGCCATGCAGCTGCGTTGCGCCACTATCGAACACGTGGATGCAATAGTCACGAACAACAAGAAGCATTTCGCTCCTTACACAGATACTCCGGTATATACTCCGGATGAACTACTTGCCAAACTGCGCGGCGAATCCCCTACTCCATAACCAGCTCCACAGGACAGTGGTCGGAGCCGAAGATTTCGTTATGGATTTCGGTGGAGACGATGCGGGGCGCGAGCCCTGAAGATACCAGGAAATAATCGATGCGCCAGCCCACGTTCCTTTCGCGAGCGGCCATGCGGTAGCTCCACCATGAGTACTTGGCTTCGCCCGGATGCTGGGAGCGCCAGCTGTCCACAAAGCCCGCAGCGAGGAGTTCGGTCATCTTTCCGCGCTCTTCGTCGGAGAAGCCGGCGTTGAAATGGTTGGTGTCGGGATTCTTGAGGTCGATCTCCTCGTGAGCCACGTTCATGTCGCCGCACACGATCACGCCTTTCCTGGCAGCGAGGCCGCAAAGATACCCGCGGAAGGCGTCTTCCCAGCTCATGCGATAGTCGAGGCGACGCAGGCCGTCCTGGGAGTTGGGAGTATAGACGTTAACCAGATAGAAATCCGGCATCTCGAGAGTCACGACGCGCCCCTCGTGGTCGTGTTCTTCCACCCCAATCCCGTAATTGACAGACAACGGCTGGTGCCTTGTATAAATCACCGTTCCGGAGTAGCCCTTTTTGTCGGCATAGTTCCAGTAGGAGGTGTAGCCGGGGAATTCCATATCGATCTGGCCGGCCTGGAGCTTTGTTTCCTGAAGGCAGACGAAATCGGCGTCAAGCTCCACGAAGATGTCGGCGAAGCCCTTGCCCGCCACGGCGCGGAGGCCGTTCACGTTCCAGCTGATAAACTTCATAAGGCTATTCCAGTGTCCATTCAGCGCCGTCCTTGGTGTCTTTGACGGTGATGCCGAGAGCCTTCAGGGAATCGCGGATATGGTCGCTCATGGCCCAGTCTTTCGCCTCACGGGCCTTGGCGCGCTCTTCGAGAACCATCTGCATCAGACCGTCCACAACAGCACCAGTAGCTCCTTCGGCGGATTCCTCGTCCACCAGGCCGAGCACTCCGAACACTATGTCGGAGAAGATCTGCGCAAGGGTGGCCAGGTCTTCAGCCGATAGCTTTACGCTGCCGGCCTTGGCGGAATTAATCAGGCGAACCGCCTCGAATATCTGCGCCAGTGCAACCGGGGTGTTCATGTCGTCGCAGAGGGCCTCGTACACTCCTTCCCATACGGCGCGGACCTCGGCCGAAGTGGCGGTGCAGCTTTCCGGAGCAACGCCTTCCGGGAGCTCTCCGTAGGGCAGGGCCTCAAACTTCACTCCAGCCAGCGCCGACAGGTCGCGGGCGGCCTGCATTACGCGCTTGTAACCCTTCTCGGCCGCCTGCAGAGCCTCGCCGGAGAAGTCCAGCGTTCCGCGATAGTGGGCCTGAAGGATGAAGAAACGAACCGTCATGGGGCTGTAGGCCTGCTCCAGCTTTGGGTGTGAACCAGAGAAGAGTTCCGGCAGGGTGATGAAATTACCGAGGCTCTTTCCCATCTTCTGACCGTTGATTGTAATCATGTTGTTGTGCACCCAGTAGTGTACGCCCTGGGTTCCGCGCTCCGCCACGTTCTGCGCTATTTCGCACTCGTGGTGGGGGAACATCAGGTCCATTCCGCCGCCGTGGATATCGAACTCGGTACCGAGGTATTTCTCGCCCATTACCGAGCACTCCAGATGCCAGCCCGGGAAGCCTTCTCCCCATGGAGACGGCCAGTGCATGATGTGCTCCGGTTCCGCCTTCTTCCAGAGGGCGAAGTCGTAGGGAGCCTTCTTGTCGCTCTGACCGTCGAGGCTGCGGGTGCCTTCGAGGGTGGCGTCAAGGGTGCGGCCGCTCAGGATTCCGTAGTGATGGTCGGCATTGTATTTCTCCACGTCGAAGTAGACGCTGCCGTTGCTCTCGTATGCATAGCCTGCGGCGAGTATCTTCTTCACTGCCTCTATCTGCTCCACGATGTGACCGGTGGCACGCGGCTCGATGGAGGGCGGCGCCACGTTGAGCTTGCGCATGGCTTCCTGATAGCGGAAGGTGTAGTTCTGCACTACCTCCATGGGCTCCAGCTGCTCGAGGCGGGCCTTCTTCGCTATCTTGTCTTCGCCTTCGTCGGCGTCGTGCTCCAGATGGCCCACGTCGGTGATGTTGCGCACATAGCGGACCTTGTAGCCAAGGTGCCTGAGCAACTTGAACAGCACGTCGTAGGTGACCCCGGGACGGGCGTGTCCCAGATGGGCGTCGCCATAGACGGTGGGACCGCAGACATACATGCCCACATGGCCTTCGTGTATGGGTTTAAAGAGCTCCTTCTTGCGGCTCAGGGTGTTGGTGAGATAAAGACTATGCATTTTTCTTGGATGGAATTTCTATTGCCGCCACTGCCGCACCTCCGATGATGAAGGCGAAGAGGGCGAGGGGTATTTGAGGATCGATGGCCATGCCGGCCGGAACTTCACCGGCCAGCTTGATGGCCTCTGCTCCGGCGGCGTCTCCGGCACGTAGAAGCTGGGCGGCAGCTATGGACACTTTGTCGGTCCAGGGCCAGATGGCCACGAGGAAGCCCAGCACGAAGCCGAAGAGTACCAGCATCGTGGGCCTTCCGTGCTTTTCCAGCAGGGCATTGAGAGCCTTGGAGAAGGCGACTATTCCCACCACGCAGCCAATTACGAACACGAGCAGCTGCGCCCACTGGGCCTCGCCCGCACCTCCCAGCACATGGGACACAGTGCCGTTGAGCACTCCCAGCATGAAGGTGAAGTTACCCATCATTACCAGGATGAAACTTCCTGCGATTCCGGGAAGTATCATGGAGCAAACTGCCAGGGCGCCGCTGAGGCCTGTGTACCACAGGGCGGTGTTGGGATGATTCTGGTCGGGCTGCTGCACCAGGCACAGGGCCACTCCTATGCCGGCTCCGATGGCCAGGGGAAGAGCGTCGCGCCAGGTCCAGTCCTTGAAGTCGGTAAGCAGCCATATTGTGGAGACGAGGATGAGTCCGAAGAAGAACGCCCAGGTGGGAACCGGCCAGTAGCTGAGAGCCCAGCCCACCAGACGGGCCAGCACCAGGAAACCCAGCACCATGCCAATCACGCAGGGCAGCAGGAACTCGCCGTTGATAGCCTTCCAGAAGCCTTTGGCGTCTCCTTTAAAGAGGAGTTTCCAGTTTTCCAGGGTCATGAGGGCAGACAGCGACGCGATGAGCGGGCGGAAGATGCCCGTCATGAGCGCCACCGTTCCGGCCGACACTCCCGGGAACACGCCGGCTCCCATGGAGAATCCTTTCAGGGTGTTTATGGTGTACTCTTTGAGGTTCATACGCTTATCTGCTGCATTAGTTCTATTATTCTCCGGAAGATGGCAACCTGTCCGAAGCTGGATCCTTCGGGGGTGGAGACCACAAGGTCGAACAGTTCTCCGCGGAGCTGCCGGCGGCCCGCCTTGAAGGTGGCCTTGGTCATGCGGGCGTCGAGGTCGGCGTGCCAGTTGGCTGCGGGAAGCAGGGAAAGGAAGAGGTCGACTTCGCGCGGGGGCAGGATGAAGCGGTGGCGATGCACGGCCTTGAGGGTGAGGGAGATGCTCTTCCCGCGGAAGAACTCCTCCACCTCCAGCGCCGCCTCCGGGAAGTCGGGGGCGTCGGCGTCTACCAAAACCACAGCCGAATGTATGCGTGAAAGTGCGTTATCCATTGATCTTTTCGATTAGATCCCTGATTTCCAGCTTCGCCTCCCTCCAGCGGGGGACGTCGATCTTCGTGCCGACGACCTCCACCACCTTTGCCGCTATGATGCTGCCTACCTCGCCGCAGGCTTTGAGCGGCAGGCCTAGGGAATGCGCGTAGAGGAAGCCTGCGGCGTAGGTGTCGCCCGCTCCAGTTGCGTCGATGGGCTTGGCGGGCCAGGCGGGGATGTAGTATTCCTCGCTGCCGCCCTTCACCCAGCTGCCGTCTTTACCGACCTTCACCACCGCCACCTGGCACATGCCGGCGATTTCCCGGAGGGATTCCACCGGATCGGTGCACTTGGTGAACGCCTTGCTTTCGGTTTCGTTGGCGAAGACGATATCCACGTATCTCTCCACCAGATTGTGCAGGAAGGCGTCGTTGCTTTCCACCACGTTGTAGCTGGCCATGTCGATGGAGATGATGCATCCGGCCTCGCGGGCCATCTGAACGGCACGGGCGATGAGTTCCTGGTTCTGGACCAGATAGCCTTCGATATGGAAGTAGTCGTAGCCTTTGAAATACTCGGGCTTGAGGTCTTCCGGACCCATTTCGAGCGCGGCGCCCATGTAGCTGGCGAAGGTACGCTCGGCGTTGGCCCCGGTGATGAAGACCATGCAGCGGCCGGAACCCTTGGTGCCGGTGAGCATGGTGGCGCGCACTCCGAACTGCTCCATGCTGCTCTTGAAGAGCTGGCCCAGTTCGTCGTCTCCAATCTTGCCTATATAGCCGGAAGGCATGCCGAAGATGGAGGTGCAGGTGATGGTGTTGGCCGCCGAACCGCCGGGTACGTACTGCACGCCTATCTCCTTGAGGGAGGCCCAGATGCGGTCGCCGGTTTCCTTGTCCACATGCTGCATGCTGCCGAGTGGCAGATGGTAGGTGCGCAGGAGTTCTGCGTCGGGCAGTATCGCCAGCACGTCCGTGAGGGCGTTGCCTATTCCGAGTATCGACTTCATAACCTACAAAAATAATCAATTTTTGCAGGATAATCACTACCTTTGCGGATGCTATGAAGAAAACTCTCCTCAACATACTGAAGTACCTTCTCTCCATCGGAGCGGCAGCCGTTCTCATCTGGCTGGTTGCCCGAAAGATAGAGTGGGGAGATTTTCTCGCAGCCCTTAAAACCACCCGCTGGGAATGGATGGTTGGCTATGTGGCCGCGGCGGTCGGAGCCCTGGTCTTCCGCGCGCAGCGCTGGAAGCAGCTCCTCAGGCCGCTCGAACCAGGCATACGCTACGGCCGCTGCTGGGACGCCAACAATATCGGCAACCTCGGAAGTCTGGTGATTCCCGGCTCATGTGAGCCCATCCGCGCCGGCGTGATCACCAGCAAGAACGTTCCCTTCCAGACCGTCTTCGGCACAATGATCATGGAACGGGCATGGGATTTCATCTTCATCTTCCTCACTTTCGTTCTTGCCCTGGTGCTTCGCTGGAACACCTTCGGAGGCTTCGTGGAAGAGAATATCCTCGGCCCCGTGATGGGAGGAGGCACGCTCTGGTGGATACTGGGCGGCCTTGTGCTGCTGGCGGCAGTTGCCATCTGGGCGGTCTACCATTTCCGCAGCAAGGTTCCCGCATTCGCCAAGGTGGCCGGCATCATCGACGGGATGCTCCATGGTCTGGGCAGCTTTGGCCGGATGAAGAAGAAATTCCCCTTCATCCTCCACACCGTCATGGTCTGGACCTGCTATATGCTGATGTCATTCTTCTGCCTCAAGGCCATTCCGGAACTGAGCGGACTCGACATGGCCGACGCCCTCTTCTTCAGCGCCCTTGGCAACGTCGCCTCCGTGATACCCACTCCGGGCGGCATCGGGGCATACCATTATCTGCTCATGCTCAGCATCTCCAGCCTCTATGGAATGAGCGACGAAACCGGCCTGCTGTTCGCCATGCTCAACCACGAGGGGCATGCGGTCATCATACTCGCTCTCGGCATATGGTCGTATGTGATGAGGATTCTGATACTCAAGAACAAGGATATGCGCGAGATACGGGAAGAGAGAGCCGCAGAACGGAAAAATTGAGTATCTTTGTCGGCGCTTTAAGCGGCGCAGTTTTGGTCCCGTAGCTCAGTTGGACAGAGCAACAGCCTTCTAAGCTGTGGGTCTTGGGTTCGAATCCCAACGGGATCACGAATGTTCCAGATTCTAGAAAAAACGATGCTCTGCCCCACCATTGCGGAAATAGTGGTGGAGGCTCCGCGCGTCGCAAAAGCTGCCCTTCCCGGGCAGTTTCTCATAATCCGGGACGAGGAAAAGGGCGAGCGCATCCCGCTCACCATCAGCGATTCCGACCCGGTTCGCGGCACGGTTACGATAGTGGTCCAGCTCATCGGCGCCTCCAGCCACAATATGGTGGAGCGCTTTTCCGCCGGCGACTCTTATGCCGATGTTGTGGGGCCCTTGGGAAATCCTTCCGATTTCGTGACGATGAGCCCGGAAGAACTCTCGCAGCAGCGCTACGTCTTCATCGCCGGCGGTCTCGGCACCGCCCCTGTCTACCCCCAGGCCAAATGGCTGCACGAGCACGGCGCTGCGGTCGACGTAATCATCGGTGCCCGTACGCAGGACCTCCTCATCTACACCGACAAGCTCGCCAGCGCGTGCGACAATCTCTATCTCTGCACGGACGACGGTTCCGTCGGATTCAAGGGCGTGGGCACAGCCAAGCTCGAGGCTCTGGTTGCAGGGGGCGTGAAGTACACCAGGTGCGTCGCCATCGGCCCGATGATAATGATGAAGTTCGCCACTCTCACCTGCGTGAAGCTGGGCATCCCCGTGGTCGTGAGCATGAATTCGCTTATGGTCGACGGTACCGGAATGTGCGGCGCCTGCCGGGTATCCGTGGGCGGAAAGACCCGCTTCTCCTGCGTCGACGGCCCCGAATTCGACGGCGCCCTCATCGACTGGGACGAAGCAATGAGAAGATCACGTCAGTATAAGCCGGAAGAAACGGCAGCAATGGACAGTTATGGCAAATAGAATCCCAAGAGTACCTGTCCGCGAACAGGATCCCAAAGTCCGTGCACACAACTTCGAGGAAGTTTCTTACGGTTACAATAAGGAAGAGGCGATGCTGGAAGCATCCCGCTGCCTCCATTGCAAGAACCCGCTTTGCGTCACCGGCTGTCCGGTGAATATTTCTATCCCCGACTTCATCGCCGAAGTGCTGGCAGGCAATTTCGAAGCGGCCGCCGGAGTGATCGCCCGCGACTCGTCGCTTCCCGCCGTCTGCGGCCGCGTCTGCCCGCAGGAGACCCAGTGCGAGGGCAAATGCATCCTCGGAATCAAGGGCGAACCGGTCGCAATAGGAAAACTTGAAAGGTTCGTTGCCGATTGGCAGCACGGTGTTCCCGGAACAGGTGCCGTTGCGCCAGCCGCTTCCGCCGCCGTCGTCGCCCCGGCAAACGGTCACAAGGTTGCAGTTATCGGTTCAGGCCCCGCCGGCCTTGCCTGCGCATCCGACCTTGCCAAATGGGGTTATGAGGTTCACGTATTCGAGGCCCTTCACAAGGCCGGCGGCGTGCTCGCATACGGCATCCCGGAGTTCCGTCTTCCCAAGGACGACGTGCTCCAGAAGGAGATAGACGAAGTGACCGCACTCGGCGTGAAGATAGAGACCGACGTGGTGGTCGGCCGAACCGCACTGATCGATTCGCTTCTGGACGACGAAGGCTATGAGGCCGTGTTCGTCGGTACCGGAGCCGGCCTGCCCCGCTTCATGGGCATCCCGGGCGAAAACCTCAACGGAGTGTTCTCCGCAAACGAGTTCCTCACGAGAAACAATCTGATGAAGGCTTTCCGGTCCGATTATCGTACTCCCATCCATGCCGGTTCTAAGTGCTGCGTGGTTGGCGGAGGCAACGTGGCGATGGATGCGGCACGTACAGCCCTGCGACTGGGAGCAGAAACTACCATAGTGTATAGGCGCGGCGAGTCCGAACTTCCCGCCCGAAAGGAAGAGGTGCATCACGCGAAGGAGGAGGGTATCAGGTTCGAACTGCTTACTAATCCGGTGGAGATCCTTTCGGACGAAAACGGATGGGTAAGCGGAATGAAATGCATACGCATGGAACTGGGAGAGCCCGACGCCAGCGGACGGCGCAGCCCCGTGGAGATTCCCGGCAGTGAGTTTATGGTGGAATGCAACACCGTTATCATGTCTTTAGGAACCTCTCCCAATCCCTTGATCGCCCAGACCACACCTGGTCTTGAACGCAGCAAGCGCGGAGGCCTTGTGGCCGATGAGGCCGGCGCCACCACCCGTCCGGGTATCTTCGCCGGCGGCGATGCTGTGACCGGTGCGGCTACGGTGATTCTCGCGATGGGCGCCGGCCGCAGGGCTGCCGCTGCGATTGACGAGTATATCAAGGGGCGCTAGGAGAGGTAGAGCCACGGTGAGGAGAGGAGATGCGGTGGAGAGATGAGGTGGGAAGCCGTGATAGCAGCCGTTTTGTGGCGAGCGAGCGGAGTTAGGGTGGAGCGCAAATCGCTGATTTTCAATAATATACCAATTTACGGCTCATCATTTTAATGAGCCGTAAATCAGGAAGTAATTGATTGATAATTAGTTGTGCTCCACCCAAAAGGCAACTGAACTCTAATCATACTCCGGGGAATCTTTGAGCTTTTCTATTATCCGGGAATAGTACCCGAGCAACTGGCTGTCATTATATTCAGAAACTGTTCGAACCGCCTTTTCTGTGCTGGAAGGCAGTATAGTATAGAGGAGCATGCCTCCGCCGAGGAAGGCACTTACATATAAACCAGAGGCGAAAGCACCAACGCCCAACGCGATGGATGTAGCTCCTGCCAGGAATGTCTTTCCCGCTGAAGCCCAGTCCCCTGCGTATGCCAGGCCCGCTCCCGGAATGATGCTCAGGAGCATAGCTGCATCCGTGCTGCGGTGACGGGGTTTTCCGGAAAGGTTGGACGCCGTGGCGACTGCATGCGAGAGCGCGGTAGCAGGTGCCATGGCCGGGGCGATAGCCTCGTCGGGGGCGGCGGCCTGGTCTATGCCCCCTTCCTCGGCTACAGCTTCTTCCAGCAACACCTGGAAGTCGTCCAGTTTTCCGGCTTCCCAACTGTAAATGAGTTTACGGCGGAGAAGTTCCGCGCGCTGGTCTTCGGACAGGCCGAAGCGCTGGATGCGGCACACGGTCTCATAAGCACGGACGCTCTCCCCTGCCTCAGCCAGGAACTCCGCCTTGGCCAGCAGGAGCGAATCGCGGGTCGCTTTGTCCAGGGCCTGCCAGGCTTCCAGCTCGCAGAGAGCTGCGGACAACGCCAGAGATTCGGGCTCCCCTGCAACAGGGGCCCTGTCAAAATCGGCCGGAAACGCCAGACCCCTCTCCTCAAAACCGAGGGGGTCCGTCAAAATCGGGCAAAAATGACAGGGCCCTCCCCAAGAGCTAAAACTGATGGAGAGGAATGCGCAGATCGAAAAGAAGAGTAGCCTTTTCCGCATCTTGATAAGTGTTACGAATGACCGACACCGACAGGGCGCTGCCGTAAATATTACCTATATAGAACAGTCCGAAGACCGATGAGAGGGCAATGGTGCGCCAGTCGCGCCCACCGAGTTTGATCCAGGATTCCGCGGCCATGCCGCCAAGGGCCCCCACGATAAGCAGGGTAGACACGCCGCTGTAAATATCTCCGGCATATATCTTTCCGGAGCCGGGAATCACCGCCGACATGGCTCCTGCCAGCAGTGGACTCTTGGGTTTGTAGTTTGGAATCTCCGGGGTGGAGTTCCAGACATCCAGAAAGGATTTGGCTTTCACTGCATATGGGCTGCCTTCCGGAATGGCGGCAAAGCAGTCTGCGGCCAGAGAGAAGTCGTGAATGTCGTACGCAGTTACCCCGCGGAGATACTGAATGGTATCCGATGGTGCAAAGACCCCTGGAGTAAAGAGTAGTGCCGCCGCATCCTCGTAGAGTTTCGAGCCGAGGGCGTAAGAGAAAAACGCGAGATCCAGGGTTGCGGAGAGGCGTCCCACGGAAGAGCCGGCATCAAAATCGGCCAAAAATGCTACACCCCCCGGCTGAAAATCAGGGGGGAGCGTCAAATTCGGCCCAAAATGCTTCCGAGCGTCGAACGTCGGGGTGTAGATCGCCTGTGTTTTGGCCCGCAAGGCGTAGATGCCGCCACGCCTTGCAATAGTGGTGGAGTTCATTACCCGGTCGGCCCAGGAGAACGGGCCGTGGACCTCCGGCCAGGCGGAAGGATTCGAAACTAGCAGCAGGGCGGCTAAAAGGAGCGCGTTCACTTCGAGGACTTTTTCAAGGCCTTAAGGCTCTCCTTCATGTCAACCACCTTGGCGCCGGAAGGGACATGGAAGTCGAACTGTTCGTTGGGAACGTCCACCTGAAGGTTCTTATAGATGTCCAGACGGACGGTGGAATCGTTTTTCTCCATCAGATAGGAGATCTCCGTGACGCGCATCGGGAAGGCGAAACCCTTCACCGTGGTATATCTCGAGAAATAGGTCTTGGTTATGACCTTGCCCTTTTTGGTGTAATAGGTGCAACAGGCGGGAAGGGCGTCCGCGTCCAGTGCCAGTTCCACCCAGGCGCACACTCCCCCGCTCTTTCGGGGCTCATATCGCCGCACGGTGTAGGAACCGTCTTTCTTTGAAGACTTAAGGGCAAAATCCTGCTTGGATAGGCCCAGGTCTTCGGCACCGCCTTCGGCAAACACATAGAGGAGCTCGTCGGCCGGATTGAACATTTGGCGATCCAGAGTGGTGCTTTCGCCCGAGGCCGGATAGTAGAGGTCGGTGAAGCCGAACGGGGTGCTGATTGTATAATAGGTGTTAAAGCTCTGGGTCCAGCGGATCACGAGATTGCCGCCGCGGGTGTACCACAGAGCTTTGTCGGTAGCCCGCATCTTGCCATCTGAAACCGTCTTCGTCTGCTCCTCAACGCTGAAAAGGCGCTGGGCTGCGACGGGGCGGGCGCCCGCAAAAGCGAGGGCCAGACAGAAGAAGAGGAAGAGGCGACGATTCATAAAGCTACCGGTTTAAAAAAGGGCGACCGGAACCGATCGCCCTGTAATTGCGTTTGTCCTCAGACTACAGCCACATGATGAATGCGGGGTTGTCCAGGTAGCTTGCGCTGCCGTTGATGAGGTCGATCAGGATCATGATCGTGTCGATGGTCGGGATGAGGTAGAAAATACCGCCAATCGTGAGGAAATACCAGAGGCAGTTGATGGGCTGGGTGCCAAGGATGAGCCTGTGGATGCCGATGCCGTCCAGACCGGTGAAGTAGAGAACGAAGGCGATGAGGTTGGTGACCTGAGGATCTCCGCCCACTGCCGGAAGAGCCGCTGCGGGAGCTGCGGGAGCTTCCATTACGGCCTCGGTGAAGAGAGCGTCGACAGATGCCTCGTCAACGGAATAGTTGGCTGCGTTTGCCACTGCAACGACTGCGAAGAGGGCAACGATAACTGCTAAAAATTTCTTCATTTTTATAAAGGTTTTGGGTTAAAGTTCTAAAGCCAATACGCAAACATACTAAACAATTCCCGAAAATCCAAGAAATGCCATAGCCATTATGCTCACTGTGATGAGGGCAATAGGCAGTCCGCGGAACGGTTTCGGCACGTCGGAAAGAGCCAGATGTTCGCGGATTCCGCTGAAGAGAATCATGGCCAGGCCGTAGCCGAGGGAGGTTGCGAAGGCATAGACCGTGGATTCCGCAAGATTGAACATATGCGGCACTGCACTACCGAAGCTGAATTCCTTGGTGACGACGGTGATGGCCACGCCGAGCACTGCACAGTTGGTGGTAATAAGGGGCAGGAAGATGCCGAGCGCCTGGTAGAGCGAGGGCGACACCTTTTTGAGCACTATCTCCACCATCTGCACAAGGGCGGCGATTACCAGGATGAACGCTATCGTCTGCAAGAATTCAAGCCCGAAGGGAATCAGCAGGTAGCGGTTGAGAAGCCAGGTGACCACGGTGGCAAGGGTGATGACGAAGCAGACCGCCATGCTCATGCCGGTGGAAGTGGAAAGCTTTCCGGACACCCCGAGGAAGGGGCAGATGCCCAGGAACTGGGCCAGGACGATATTATTGACGAATATCGCGGAGATTATGATGAGAAAGTATTCCATACCACTTACTTCTTAGCGATTTTATTGAACAGGACCAGCAGATAGCCGAGCACCATGAAGGCGCCCGGAGCCATCACGAAGGCGAGGATTCCGTCGCCGGCGATGAACTTCCATCCGAAAATGGAGCCGCTTCCGAGGATTTCACGGACGATACCTATGATGGTTAGCGACATCGTGAAGCCCAGGCCTATCCCTATGCCGTCGAGCGCGCTCTCCCAGCAGTTGTGCTTGCAGGCGAAAGCCTCTGCGCGGCCGAGAATGATGCAGTTCACCACAATCAGCGGGATGAACAGGCCCAACGTGCGGTAAGCTGCAGGGGTGTAGGCCTGCATGAGGAGCTGAAGCACCGTGACGAAGGTAGCGATGACCACGATATACACCGGAATGTGCACCTTGTCGGGCACCACCGGCGAAATGAGGGAGATCACTATATTGCTGAGTACCAGCACGAAAAGGGTTGCAAGGCCCATCTCCAGGCCATTCAGGGCCGAAGTGGTGGTTGCAAGAGTGGGGCACATGCCCAGCACCAGCACGAAAGTGGGGTTCTCCTTGAAGAAGCCCTTGGTAATGAGAGACAAATTCTTTCCTGCCATGGCTTAGTCCTCCTTATTTAATGACAGAACCAGTTCCGACGCCTGCTGCACTGCCTTGGCGTAGGCCCTCGAGGTGATGGTGGAAGCCGTGATTGCGTCCACGTCACCACCGTCCTTACGAACGGCGAAATTCCCCTTGAAGCCCTTCCACTGCGCCATAAACGCTTCGTCCGAGGTGCACTTGGCGCCGAGGCCCGGAGTCTCGCTGTGCGACAGCACCTTAGTGTTCCAGATGCTGCCGTCGGGCAGCACGCCGACCATGAGGGTCAGAAGGCCGCCGAATCCGCCGGCAGAGCTCTTCACCGCATACGCGACGACGGCACTGTCGGCCAGAGAGCAGTAGTACTCCATGCCGTCAGCCTGCATGGCCTCCGAAATGGTACCGCCTTCCGGCAGCACCTCGGCGATGGCAGCCGTCGCCTCCGCGGCAGCAGCCGCTTCGATCGGGCTCTTGGTGACCGCATAGACGCTGCCAAGGATCGCGCCGCACACGAGGCAGACGGCAGTAAGGCAGAGCGCCATGCTCAAAATGTTGTTCTTTGCCGCCATCCTACTTCCTCCCGTATTTTTTCTGGTGGAACGCCCTGTTGAGGAGCGGCACCGCCATGTTCATGAGAAGAATCGCGAAGGACATGCCCTCAGGATAGGAGCCGAAGTAACGTATCATCATCACGATGAAACCTATTCCGAATCCGTAGATGATACCGCCCGCAGTTGTCATCGGCGAGGTCACGTAGTCGGTTGCCATGAAGCAGGCACCGAGGATCAGGCCGCCAGCGCACAGGTTGAAGAGGGCACCGGTGTAGAGGTCCGGATTGATTCCATGGAAGATGGCAGCAATCGCCGCCACGGTGGCGAAGATAGTGAGAGTGATCCAGGGCTTGATGACCCTGCGGACAACCAGGTACAGCCAGCCGGCCAGCAGTGCTATGGCCGAGAGTTCACCGGCCGAACCGCCTATGTTGGCGAGTAGCGTCTGGAACGTCACAAGGGAATCAGCTCCACGGGCTCCGATTAATTTAACCTGTTCGAGGAGGGTAGCTCCGGTGAATCCGTCGGGAACTGAAATAAACCCGGCGGGAACGGGCCAGGTGGTCATCTGCGCCGGGAAGCTCACCATCAGGAACACTCGTCCGGTGATGGCCGGGTTGAAGATATTCTGACCTATGCCGCCGAAGCTCATCTTGGCAACTCCTATAGCGACCACAGCACCTATGAATACTATCCACCAGGGAATGCCGCAGGGCAGGTTCATGGCCAGCAGCATGCCGGTCACAACAGCCGAAAGGTCGCCTATGGTGGAAGGCTTCTTCATCATGAATTTCGTGATGGCCCACTCGATGAGCATGCAGAAAACGATGCTCTCCGCCATCACCAGAATCTCGCCCCATCCGTAGTAGAGGAACGACACAATCACCGCCGGGCACAGCGCGATGATCACGTCGAGCATAAGCCTCTTCGTGGACACGGGCGCGTGCCAATGGGGATTGCCTGAAACTATATATGATTCTGCCATAATCTTACTGTTTAGGGGTTTCAGCAGCTTTGGCGGCAGCGGCTTCGGCGGCGGCCTTGGCAGCAGCGGCGCGAGCCCGCATTATACCCATAACCTGCAGCTTAGCCTGACGCACGTTGTCCAGCAGGGGGATGCCGGCGGGACAGCTGTACAGGCAGCAGCCGCATTCGATGCAGTCCTGAACCGCGTTCTTCTCGAGTTCGTCGGTTTGACCGGCCTTGTAGAGCCTGTTCAGGAGGAAGGGTTCGAGCCCCATCGGGCAGGCGTCGGAACAGCGGCCGCAGCGTATGCAGGCGGTCTCGGTCCAGCGGGCCGTGGTGGCTTCGGAAAGATACAGAAGTGCCGACGATCCCTTGACGGTGGCGGCCTCCATATTGGCGACGGCGCGGCCCATCATCGGGCCACCGCTCACTATCTTTGCGGCCTTCTCCGGAATTCCGCCGGCGTACTCCGCAATGTAGCTGAAAGGCATGCCGATACGGAAGCGGTAGTTGTGCTGCTCCTCGACCGGCAGGCAGTCGCCCGTGACGGTGAGGATGTTGGTGAGCAGCGGCTTATTCTTCTGCACGGCTTCGTACACGGCGAAGGCGGTGGTCACGTTCTGCACCACGGCGCCCACACTGATGGGAAGGGCGCCTGAACCAATCTCACGGCGCGTAACGGCCTGGGTGAGCTGTTTTTCACCGCCCTGCGGATATTTCTTCTTGAGTGGCTGAACCACCATGTTCCCGTATCCGAGTTCTGCCAGAGCCGCACGCATCACCTTGATTGCCTCAGGCTTGTTATCTTCGATGCAGATATAGCAACGAGGCCCGCCCAGGATCTTCTGCATGATGGCGGCACCGACTATTATTTCCTTCGGGCTTTCCAGCATGAGACGGTAGTCGCTGGTAAGGAAAGGCTCGCATTCGGAACCATTGATAAGGAGAGCCTCGGCAGCCGGACTGCCGGGAGCCGGATTGAGCTTCACATGAGTCGGGAAGGTTGCGCCGCCCAGACCCACGACGCCGCAGTTCTTGACGCGGTCCAGCATCATCTGCCGGTCTTCCGGGATAGCGGTAACGAGGTCGGGAGTTGTGTCGATGCCGGGGGCCCATTCGTCTCCGGAGACCTCGATCTCGATATGGGGGACGAGGCGGCCTGCAAGGTCGGCCCTCGGGGCAATGCTCTTCACCGTTCCTGCGGCGGGGCTGTGCACGTAGGCGGAAATGAAGCCGCCCGGTTCGGCCAGCACCTGACCGGTTAGCACGTGGTCACCCACTGCCACCACCGGCTTCGCCGGGGCGCCGAGATGCTGTGCCATCGACACGAAAAGGGTTTTCGGAAGGGGCAGGTCCTCGATGGGACGATCCTTCGCCAGCTTCGCATCCTGAGGATGAACTCCGCCGATTGAGAATGTCAGCCTTTTCATTTTACGAGCGGTTTAGGGAAGTTAACTCCGTGGATGGCTCCGGTGGGACATGCGGCTTCGCACTTGCGACAGAGCTTGCACTTGGCGAAGTCGATGTAAGCCAGATTGTTCTCCACGGTGATGGCGTCGTGCTCGCAGGCCTTAAGGCACAGGCCGCAGCCGATGCAGGCGTTCGAGCAGGCCTTACGAGCCACTGGGCCACGGTCGGTATTGCGGCAGGCAACGTACTCGCGTATGCCACGCGGACCCTTCGCCCGAAGCTCCAGAAGTTGTTTGGGGCACTCCTTCACGCACGCGCCGCAGGCGGTGCACTTGGACTCGTCCACTACCGGAAGGCCGGTGACCGGGTCCATGGAAAGGGCGCCGAACTTACAAACCGACACGCAGTCGCCGCAGCCGAGGCAGCCGAAGGCGCAGCCGGTGTCGCCACTGTAGAGCCAGGCCTTGTGGCGGCAGCTCTTCGCCCCCTGGAAAGTGTTGGTGCGGGGACGCACTTCGCAGGTGCCGTTGCAACGCAGCACCGCTACCATCGGGGCCTTCTTCTCCACTTCGTAACCGAGGATGGCGGCCACTTTCTGCATGACGGGATCGCCCCCGACGGGGCAGTAATGCTTGGAAAGGTCGGGTGCCGCACAGGAGGTTACCGCGAAATCGTGGCATCCGGCATAGCCGCAGCCGCCGCAGTTCGCTCCAGGCAGTTCAGCCTCGACCTTCTCCACCCTGGGGTCTTCCCAGACCTTGAACTTCTGCGCCACGAGATAGAGCAGCAAGGCAAGAACAAGGCCCAGACCGGCCAGGATGACTATGGTCCAGACAAGGGTAGAACTCATTTCTTATCCTTTATGTAAAACGTATATTCGTTCGAAAGACGTTCTTTGAAGAGGGCCAGCACCAGATAATACGCAAGTGTGGCACCTATGGCGGCAACCCCGGCTATCCATTCCTTCACGCCTGCCATGAACAGGCCCAGCAGCACGGCCAGCAGCACCAGCAGCGGTATCACGTAGCAAAGCCATACGGCCTTGAAGCCCATGCCCCTCTTGAGGCAGACCTCAACTTCCTGCCCGGCTTCCCATGGTCCGGGAGTGGTGGGGATCTGGATCACGCGCTCCTCCCCTTCCGCTCCGGCCTCGCAAAGGGTCTTTGCGTGGCATTCCGAGCAGGCGGAGAGCGCAGTGAACTGCACCGTGGTGTATTCCGGAGTAACTTCGACTATTCGTCCAGGGTGTGAAATTACCTCTGCCATTACTCGAAGTCGGGATTCATTGCAGAGGGGATGGAGGCCCGGGCCACCAGAGTGTCGTCCGGCTCCATGAAGCGAACCTGTTCGCTGCGGAAGACCATGTCGATATCCTTCGTTTCACCGTTACGGTGCTTGGCGATGATGATCTGGGTCTTCTCTTTGTCTTCGGGGTTGTCCGACAGGCCGAGGTAGTCGGGCCTGTGGATGAAGATGACCATATCGGCGTCCTGCTCGATACTTCCGGATTCACGGAGGTCACTCAGGACGGGCTTACCGCCGCTCCCCTGCCTCTGGACGGCGTTACGGGAAAGCTGCGACAGGGCCAGGATGGGAACGTTCAGTTCCTTTGCCGTGGCCTTGAGGGTACGGGAGATGTATGCCACCTCCTGTTCGCGGAGACCTCCCTTGCCCTGATCGGGAGCCTGCATGAGCTGCAGGTAGTCCACCACGATGAGCCTGACTCCCTTGTTCTTCACAAGGTTCTTGGCTTTTGTACGGAACTCCATTACGGGAAGGCTGGGGGTGTCGTCGATATAGAGGGGAGCGCGGGACAGGTCCCTGATACGGTATTCGAGCTGCTCCCACTCGTAGTCTTCCAGTTTGATGGAGCCCTTGATCTTATCACCGCTCAGGCCGGTTTCGCTCACGACCAGACGTTTGGCCAGTTGGGCGCAGCTCATTTCCAGCGAGAAGACCGCCACGGGCACGTGATGGTCCACCGCCGCGTTGCGGGCGATATTGAGGGCGAATGCCGTCTTACCCACGGAGGGGCGGGCGGCGATGATGACGAGGTCTGAAGGCTGCCAGCCGTTGGTGACGCGGTCGATCGAAGGATAACCGGAGGGCACGCCGCCGAGGCCGGTGCTCTTCTGCTGCTCTTCGATGTCGGCCACCACGTACTTGAGGATGCTGCCTATGTCCTGAACCTCGCGGCGGGCGATGCTGCGGGTGGCGTCGTAGATGCGCGATTCCGACTTGTCGATGAGTTCGTCCACGACGATGGAGTCGTCGAACGAGTCTTTCAGAATCTGGTACGACGCGGTGATGAGATCCCTCTGGATGGCCTTCTGCTTGAGGATACGGATGTAGTACTCAAGATTGGCCGCGCTGCCCACCTTTTCGGTGAAGCCGGCAAGCACCGACGCGCCGCCCACGACCTCGAGGTTGCCCTTTTCGCGAAGCTTGGACGTTACCGTGACTATATCCACCGGAACGTGATTCTTCACGAGTTCGAGCATGGCCTCGAAGACCGTACGGTGCCTGGGATCGTAGAAACACTCCGGCTCCAGACCTTCCAGGGCCTGGTCTACGCTGGAGGGTTCCAGCATCATGGCACCGAGAACCGACTCCTCGACGTCCAGGGCCTGCGGCGGCTTGTTGCCTACCTCGAGGCCCAGGTTCTCCAGGTCGGGAGCGGAGTTCTTACGGGTATTGCGCTTGTCGGACGCCATAGCTACTACTGTGCCGCGGGACCTACGATGATGCGGCCGCAGTGCTCGCAGATGACGAGCTTGCCGCCGGACTTGATGTCCACCAGCCTCTGCGGGGTGATGGTGTTGAAGCAACCGCCGCATGCGTTCTCATTGTAGACGGGGACGACGGCGAGGTGGTTGTGAACGCTGGCGCGGATACGGTCGTATGCGGAGAGGGTGCGGGCGTCCAGCTGGGCGGCGAAACCGTCGCGACGGGCGACGAGCTTGGCCTCTTCCTCAGCGGTGCCTTCGACGATCTGCTCGAGCTCTTCCTTCTTGGCTGCGAGGTCCTGCTCACGGATGGTGATGCGGTCGGAGAGTTCTTCGATGGCCTGCTTGTATTCGTCGATCTTCTCCTTCGCGTCGGTGATGTTCTTCTGGTCGATCTGGCGGAGAAGGTTGGTGTTTTCGAGTTCCTTGCTGATGGAGTCGTACTCGCGGCTGTTGGAGATGTCTTCCAGCTGGCGGCTGTACTTGGCGATGTCGGCGTCGTGCTCGACTGCGCTGGCCTTGGAAGCCTCGATGGTGAGGTTCTTCTCGGAGATGGCCTCTTCGATGCGGGCCACCTTCGCGCGAAGGCGCTCAAGCTCCTCTTCAAGGGCCTGCACCTCTGCGGGAAGTTCACCGCGGAGCTGAACCAGCTTCTCGATTTCATTGTCGGCCTTCTGGAGGTTATAGAGGACTTTCAGCTTCTCTTCTACTGCTCCGGATTCTGCAAAATTCTTCTGCAAGGATACGAAAGTCTCCCTCTCGTCGATGGGAGTTTCCACCTTCTTTACTGTCTTCTTGGTTGTTGCCATATATTTTTAAAATTTCTCCTTTTAATACAAGAGTGCAAAGTTATGAAAAAATTCCGGTATTTAAAGCTCCTTTTTAATCTCGAGCAGACGCTCTTTTATACCCTCCAGAATGCCTATCGCCTTCACCCTGTCGCTCACCTTGGCGCGGTCGGAATTCAGCTGCTGTTTGGCGCCCTCGATGGAGAGGCCTTTATCCTTCAGGAGGAAGCGGATTTCCTTGAGCGTGGCGATGTCGTCGGCCGTGAAGCGACGGTCGCCCTTGGCGGTGCGGGTCGGCTTGATGAACTCGGCGAAACTGTTCGCCCAGTAGCGCACTGCCGACACGTTTTCACCAAGCAGGGAAGCGGTTTCCCCGATAGTCCAGAGTAATTTTTCCATATTACTAATCCATTGATTCTTTGGTATATACAGACATATACAGCATGTTCGAATACTCTTCCGGACTCACGGAAGCGAAGATGCAGTTCGCCGGGTTCAGGGGCCTTCCCTCCAGCAGCACCTCGTAGTGCAGATGCGGGGCGAAGGCGTCGCCACTCATTCCCGACACGCCGATGAGCTGCCCCTTGCGCACCTTCTGCCCATCCTTCACCTTGATTTCGGAGAGATGACAGTAGCGCGTCTGGTAGCCGCCGGCGTGGGAGAGCGTGATGGTGTTGCCGTCGCCCTTGTTCGACTGGCGCGTCTTCTCCACGGTGCCGTCGGCCGAAGCGAATACGGCCGTGCCGCGCGGCACGATGAAGTCGAGCCCGTTGTGGCGCACGTCAGCGTTCAGGATGGGGTTGCGGCGGGATCCCACGGTGGCGCCGATCTGCGGGTAGGCGATGTCCTGAACCGGCAGCGTCATGGGAGGAACTGTCGTCTCCCTGGAGGCGAGGGACATATAGATGTCTGCAAAGGCGGCGTCTACATTAACCGCCTGATGCATAAGCTTTTCCGCCTTCGCCTTTGTGTAGTTCACCACGTCGTTCTCGGCCACGGTGTCGGCCTTGAAGAAGATGTCCATGGTGCCTATCGGGTCCACATTGGGGGCGTCGTTATGGAAGACGGTGCGGTAGATGCCATCGTCCTTGGTTTCCAGGGCCTGGAGGCTCTTGCCAAGAAGGGCCTCGCGCTCCTGGAGCTGCGGGTAGATCTTTTCGTAGGCCTTGATTTCCCTGCGGAGACGCTTTTCGGCGTCCGTGCTGAGGAAACGGGCCAGAATGAAGTAGGCCACCACGAACAGCGACAGCGATACCAGCAGGATGCGCAGCACGTTCCCCAGCAGGCCCAGGAAATTGAACCCGGCCTTGCGGTAGCTCATGGTGCGGTCGTCGTATGAATACTGCCTGCGTTTCATCGTTCGTTATGGCTGTCAAGTAGTTCGAGGGAGGACTTGCGGTGCGGCTGGGCGTCGCGGCGGCGGCTCTCCACCATGGCCTTGTATTCGTCGGCCGACATGTCCAGATTCATGTACTGCCAGGGGTTCACCGGAGTGCCGCGGTAGAGCACCTCATAGTGCAGGTGCGGGCCGGTGCTCTTGCCGGTGGAACCGACTGCGCCTATCTGGTCGCCACGGCGGACCGGAGTGCCCACAGCCACACCTATCTTGGAGAGGTGGGCGTAACGGGTGCGGTAGCCGAAGCCGTGATCGATTATGATTTCGTTGCCGTAGCCGGTGAACTTGAAGTCTGCCTTCACCACTACGCCGTCGCCGGTGGAATATACCGGAGTGCCGGTGGGGCAGGCGAAGTCCTGGCCGTCGTGGAAACGGGTTCCGCCATACACCGGGTCGGTTCTGCGTCCGAACGGGCTGGCCAGATGGAAGGCTCCCTTTTCGGGCACTATGGGAGGCACGCCCGGGATGTGGGAGATCATGTCGCCGGCGGTGAGGGACACCCTCTGCACTTCGTCGAGCAGCATGCTCTGAAGATAGGATCGCTTCACCAGATTGTCCGAGCGGCGCACAGCTGAACGCAGGGCGGCATCGGCCCCTTCGGCCTCCAGAGCCTCGTAGCGGCCGGCACCTCCGAGGGTGGCGGCATGGGCGTCGGCCGGCTGAGGCGTGAGACCATAAATAGAGCGGTACACGCGGTCGTCGCGGTCTTCAATACCCTCGAGGGAAGTCTCGTAAAGGTCCAGCTTGCGGTCCAGCACCGAGAGCTTTGTCTGCCACTCGGCGGCCTCACGTTTGAGACGGGCCGTTTTGGGGAGATCCCAACCGAGCACCGAAGTATATATCCAGAAGTAGAACCAGCAGAGGCCGGTTACTGCAACCACAGCCAGCACGATGCGCGCAGGACGATGCCAGCGGGGCCCTTCGTGGACCTCGTACTGGAGCGTGATGGGGTTGTAAATATACTTCGGCACAGTCTTACAAAGATAAGAATAATTTGTGTATTTTTGTGGTTTGTAACACATAAGGATATATGACAGCTAACGAAATACGCAAACAGTTCCTCGACTTCTTCGCATCCAAGGGACACACCGTTGTGCCATCGGCTCCGATGGTTATCAAGAACGACCCGACGCTCATGTTCACGAACGCCGGCATGAACCAGTTCAAAGACATCTTCCTCGGCAATAAAACCCGTTTCACCGCAAGGGCCGCCGATGCACAGAAATGTCTTCGCGTGAGCGGCAAGCACAACGACCTGGAAGTGGTGGGCCACGACGGATATCACCACACCATGTTCGAGATGCTGGGCAACTGGAGCTTCGGCGACTATTTCAAGGCCGAAGCCATCGCCTGGGCCTGGGAGCTGCTCACCGAGGTATACAAGATTGATAAGGAAAAGCTTTACGTAACGGTGTTCGAAGGCTCCGCCGAAGACGGCACCTCGCCCGACGAGGAAGCCCGCCAGGCCTGGCTGAAGTTCGTACCGGAGAACCACATTGTGCTGGGCAACAAGCACGACAATTTCTGGGAGATGGGAGACACCGGCCCCTGCGGCCCCTGCAGCGAGATCCACATCGACCTCCGTCCGGATGCCGAGCGCGCCAAACTTCCCGGAGAGAAGCTGGTGAACATGGACAATCCGCTCGTCATCGAGATATGGAACCTCGTGTTCATGCAGTACGTGCGCATGGCGGACGGTCACCTGGAGCCCCTCCCCAACAAGAATATCGACACCGGTATGGGCTTCGAACGCCTCTGCATGGTGCTCCAGGGTAAGACCTCGAACTACGACACCGACGTCTTCTCCCCCTGCATCCACCGTATCGAAGAGCTCTCCGGCCATAAATACGGAGCCGACGCCCAGGCCGACGTTGCCTTCCGCGTGATCGCCGACCACCTGCGCGCCATCGCCTTTGCCATCGCCGACGGGCAGCTCCCCGGCAACGTGAAGGCCGGCTACGTGATCCGCAGGATCCTGCGTCGTGCCGTGCGCTACGGCTACACCTTCCTCGGCTTCACCGAACCCTTCCTTTGCAGGCTCGTTCCCGGACTCGTGGAAGACATGGGCGAGGCCTACCCGGAAATCAAGGCTCAGCAGAAGCTCGTCGAGAACGTTATCCGTGAAGAGGAGCTCGCATTCCTGCGCACGCTGGACCGCGGCATCCGTCTTCTGGACGACTACATGGCAAAGAACGCCGCCTCCAAGGTTCTGCCCGGAGTCGACGCGTTCGTACTGTACGACACCTTCGGCTTCCCCATCGACCTCACTCAGCTCATCGCAGGTGAGAAAGGTTTTTCGGTCGACATGGACGGCTTCCAGGCCGAACTCGAGAAGCAGAAGGCACGCGCCCGCAACGCCACTGCCAATACCTTCGGTGACTGGACCGTCTGGCACGAAGGCGAGAACGTGCGCTTCACCGGCTGGGACGAGACCGAGCACGCCGGCGCCCTGCTGCTGAAGAGCCGCACCGTGGTCGAGAAGAAGAAGGAGATGCTCCAGCTGGTCTTCGACGTCACCCCGTTCTACGGAGAGATGGGTGGCGAAGTGGGAGACACCGGCACCATCGTGAGCGCCTCCGGCGAAGAGATTCGCATACTCGATACTGTTAAGGAAAACGATCTCACCATCCATATCGCGGAGAAGCTTCCGCAGGATTGCGAAGGCGTCTTCACTCTCAAGGTAGACGCCGCCCGCAGGGCCCGCATCGCCGCGAACCACAGCTGCACCCATCTGCTCGACACCGCTCTCCGCGAAGTGCTGGGTACCCATGTGGAGCAGAAAGGTTCATACGTGTGCGACGGCTACCTCCGCTTCGACTTTTCTCATTTCGAGAAGCTCTCGCAGGAGCAGATCACCGAGGTCGAGCGCCGCGTGAACGCCCTCGTGCGCGAGAATATCCCGCTCGTGGAGAAGCGCGATGCCACCATGGAAGAGGCTCGCGGGATGGGCGCTATCGCCCTCTTCGGCGAGAAGTACGGCGACCGCGTGCGCGTGGTTAACTTCGGCCCGAGCACCGAGCTCTGCGGCGGCTGCCATACATCCGCTACCGGAAAGATAGGTTTCTTCAAGATCACTTCCGAAGCCGCCATCGCCGCCGGCGTGCGCCGCATCGAAGCGGTGACCGGTCCCGAGGCGGAGAATATGGTTCTCGGCCTCCAGCAGACCATGCGCGACGCGAAGGCCATGCTGAACAACGTTCCCGACCTTGTTGGCGCCATCCGTAAGATGATGGAGGAGAACGACGACTATAAGAAGCAGATTGCCGCAGCCTTCAAGGAGAAGACCATGCTTTATAAGAAGGAACTCCTTGGAATGGCCGTGGAGCTTGGCGGACGCAAGGTTGTCCGTCTCGACAGCACACCCGACTTCACAATGCTGCGCGAAGCGGCCACCATGCTCCAGAAAGAGGCCGACGGGCTCGTGATCGCCGCCGCCCTCGACATAGCCGGCAAACCCCAGTTGCTGCTCATGTATTCGCACGATCTTGTGGCCCAGGGCTGGAACGCCGGTGCAGATCTCCGTGGTGCCGCCCAGTTCATCCAGGGTGGCGGCGGCGGTCAGCCGGGTCTCGCCATGGCTGGTGGCAGGAATGTTGCAGGTCTGCCCGAAGCTCTCGAAGCAATGCTCGCAAAAACCAAGTAAGGAGTGAAGAAACTAGACCAGTTCATACTCAAGGCCTTCATAGGACCGTTCATCGCGATTCTGCTCGTGGTGATCTTCGTGCTTATGATGCAGTTCCTCTGGGTATATATCGACGAACTGGTCGGCAAGGGCCTTGGGCTAAAGGTGATCCTGGAGTTCATGTTCTGGGGCAGCTGCACCACCATGCCTTTGTGTCTTCCCCTTGCCACCCTGCTGGCATCCATGATGACTGTGGGGCAGATGGGAGAAAACAATGAGCTCATGGCCATCAAGGCCTCCGGCATCTCCCTTTCCCGCGTCTTCCTTCCCCTCTTCGCCGCCGCAGTGGTCATATCGGTAGGCGCCTTCTTCGTCTGCAATAACCTCGTCCCCAAGGCGTACAACGAAATTTATACCCTGCGCGACGATATCGGCAAGACCAAGAACGAAATCAAGATTCCCGCAGGCACGTTCTACGACGGTATCGACGGCTACATCCTCCGAATCGGCGACCAGGACAAGGAAACCCGAATGATGTATCACGTGATGGTGTACGACCACACGTCGAACAAGGGCAACACTTCCCTCACCCTGGCCGACTCCGCAATGATGAAGATGAGCAAGGCAAAGGACTATCTCACCTTCACCCTCTACAGCGGGGCCAACTATGCCGAAACAAACGTGCGCAAGTACCGTGACACCACATGGCAGTTGCAGCACATAGATTTCAAACGTCAGGATCTGGTGATTCCGCTCAAGAACTACTCCTTCGAAAAGAGCGACTCGAGCCGCTTCGGCGACCAGGCCAACGCCATGAACATCGCCCAGCTGGCAATTGAAAGGGATACTCTTCGCGTGCAGTCGGCCGAGAGTCACGAGAAGCAGTACAATACCATCCGTCAGGGCAGCTATTTCACCTTCCATAAACAGCTCGATACCGCGGCGCGCGCCGGGGTGGACGTCCGCACGGACTACCATAACGACGAGTTCATGAAGTGGAAGGATCTTCAGAAGGAGATCCGGGCATACGATAGAGCGAAGAGCAATGCCACCCGTCTTGCCGGCGATATCAAGAACCGGAACAGCGAAGTGATAGACCACTACAAACGCATGAGGCGCATCGACATCGCGTATCTGAAAAAGTTCGCCCAGGCTCTCGCCTGCCTACTGCTGTTCTTCATCGGCGCACCGCTGGGAGCGCTCATCCGGAAGGGTGGACTGGGTGCCAGCGCCATCGTGTCGGCCCTGTTCTTCGTGCTCTACTGGGTGGTGGACATCTCCGGCACCAAGGTGGCCCGCGAAGGAGCTGCCGGTGCGGCTATGGGCGTGTTCCTGTCGGCCTACGTGCTGGCGCCGATAGGTGCCTTCCTCACATACAAGTCCATCAAGGACGCCACCCTCTTCGACAGCGACCGTATCGGCACCTGGTGGCGTAAGGTTAAGAGCCTTGTGGAGCGCTTCTTCCGCCAGAAGAGGATAGTGTTCATGGGCACTCCGGAGTTTGCAGTGGCGTCGCTGGACGCTCTGGTGAAAGCCCGCTACAAGGTGGTCGGAGTGGTCACCGTGGCCGACAAACCCATGGGACGAGGCCTCAAGGTGCAGGAAAGCGCCGTGAAGAAATATGCCGTTGAGCACGGCATTCCGGTGCTTCAGCCTTTGAAACTGAAGGATCCCGAGTTCCTCGAGGCTCTGGCCGCCTGGAAGGCCGACCTCTTCGTGGTTGTGGCGTTCCGCATGCTGCCCGAGGAAGTCTGGACCATGCCGAAGCTTGGCACCTTCAACCTGCACGCCGCACTTCTGCCGCAGTACCGCGGCGCCGCCCCTATCAACTGGGCCCTTATCAACGGCGAAAAGATCACCGGTGTGACCACCTTCATGCTGGACAAGAACATCGACACCGGCGGCATTATTTTGAGGCACGAATACCGCGTGAAGCCCGACGAAACCGCCGGCTCGCTGCATGACGCCCTCATGGAAATCGGCGCCGAGCTGGTTGTGGAGACCACCGAAGGCATCTTCCAGCACAATGTGGAAACCCGTGTCCAGCGTTCGTTCATTCAGGGTAGCGAAGAGCTCCGTCCGGCACCGAAGCTCACCCGCGAGAACACCCGCATCGACTGGGCCCGCCCGGCCGGCGATATCTATAATCTCGTCCGCGGCCTCTCGCCCTATCCGTCCGCCTGGACAACCCTTGTTCGTGGCGACGAGACGGTGGATTGCAAGGTGTTCTTCGGTACTGTTTCGGAGGTTGACGCTCCTGGTTGCGTCCCCGGCACCATCGCCTCAGATGGTAAGAGCTACCTGCGTGTGGCTACCGGCAACGGCTGGTTTGCCGTTACCGACCTGCAGCTACAAGGAAAAAAGCGCCTGGGTGTGGAAGAGTTCCTTCGCGGCTGGCGCGATCCTGAGAGCTGGAAAGCAGTTTAATTGTTTAGTCTTCCCAAACGCGTCTTACGAGCGGGCAGTCGAACACCTGCAAAGGCATCGTTGCACTCGTGAGAATTACTCCATTGAGAGTTATAGCCTGATTCTTGGCCGCAGCCCAGGCCGAGCTCTGCTTCACTGGCTCGCTCATGGAATCCAGTTCAGCATCGAGTTCGGCGATACGCTTGGCCGCCGCGGCACTCTGGCCGTCGAAGCGTTTGAGTACCGCCACCCACTGTTCCAGCTGCTTTGCGTTCCAGCGGTCGATGATGGCGTTCTGCTCGGAGCGCACCTGCTTTGAAGCGCCCTTGTTTTCGAGCACGTTAACCTGATGGCACTCCTGAGAACGGGGCCAGGCCTCGGTTATCTGCTTTTTCTGTTTGTACAGCGCTCCGGAAAGGGTATTCTCGTTCACAGCTGCGCGGCCACCAAGAAGCACGCTCTGCATGGAGGAGATGGAAGACGCCGCCTGATTGTACAGGCCTTCAACCTGCTGGATGTAAATACCGTTGAGCTCTTCGTATATCTCGTTGCAGCGGGGTTGGTCGGTTGCAGTGCCGTTGAGCGCTCTGTCATAGATGCCGCTGTTCTTCTGCATCATGGCGTCGCACCAGGTCTGGACTCCCAGCTCATAATCCTTGAGGCGGGCATAATACTTCTCCAGGGCTTCCACAGATGCCATATCAGCTGTCGATGGCCAGTCAGGGCGGGCTTTGAGAGCCTGGGCGTAGCTGCCGAAGGAGAAGCTACTCTTCTCGGGTGCGGAGGCATAGATACCGCTGCCGGAATCGGAATCCAGCAGGCTTTCGGCATAGCCGGATACAGTTTCGGAACCCTTGCCTGTATTTGTGGTGGCGGTTGGGGTGTCTTCCACTCCCAGAATCTGTCCCACCTTGTTGGAAACAGTTTGTTCTACCTTCTGGCCGACCTTCTTTTCAACGGCGCCAGCGGCCTTGTCGCCAAGTTTTTTAAGCAGTGCCCCCTGGGCGGAAGCGGCGACGGATGCCAGACACAGCATGGCCGCAATAATCAGAGTCTTTTTCATATCTGCAATAATCGCAAAAAAGAAACGAAAAAAAACTACCCAAAAGGATAGTTTTTCAAACAAATAAACCGTCTTTCATGGTGAGGGTTCGGTCACATAGATTCGCTAGCGCGGGGTCGTGAGTGACCAGGATAATGGTCTGGCCGAGGTCCCGGCGAAGATCGAAGAAGAGGGAATGAATCTCCTCCTTGGTGACCGAATCCAGATTTCCCGTTGGCTCGTCCGCGAAAAGCACTGCCGGGTCGTTGATTAGGGCCCTGGCGATGGCTACCCTCTGCTGCTCGCCGCCGGAAAGTTCCGCCGGCTTGTGGGAGAGGCGGTCCTTCAGGCCCACCCGTTCCAGCAGCTCCTTTGCCTTTTTCCTGGCCTCGGCCGCGGGTGTGCCGGCAATGAGGGCCGGGATTATCACATTCTCCTCCGAAGTGAATTCCGGAAGCAGGTGGTGGAACTGGAACACAAAGCCTATACGACGGCCGCGGAATGCCGGAAGGGCTTTCCCTCCGAGGGACAGAACGTCTGTTCCGTCAATGATGAGGGATCCGGAATCCGGAGTAGAGAGTGTGCCGAGGATTTCCAGGAGAGTGGTTTTGCCTGCTCCGGATGCTCCGGTGATGGCCACCACTTCGCCCTTTTCAGCCTCAAAATCAACTCCCTTGAGAACCTCCAGGGAGCCGAAAGACTTGCGTATGTCACGCGCTTGGATTATCATACGATGCAAAGATAAAAATTTTCCTTATCTTTGCGGTCCCTTCGGGGCTCCGCGAGGCTTCCACTCCGGCGTCCGGAAGGGATTTCGGGGTGTGGCGCAGTTGGTAGCGCATCTGGTTTGGGACCAGAGGGTCGCACGTTCGAGTCGTGTCACCCCGACATCAAAAGAGCCCGCGTGGGCTCTTTTTTCGTCGGGGTGACAGATTTATGCCTAGGGGCTCTGCCCCTATAATACCCCGCCGCCTTGTGTCGCTTGCGTCTTTGCTGCCGCAAAGACCGCGACCGGCGGTTCGCCTGACGGCTCAGTTAATCGAGAATAACCAGCAGGGGGGATTTTTCGTTAAATGTGAGGCTGATTGCCGGGGCCGTGGCACGGTTCAGCGTCGCTCCCCACCATCTCGTAAGATCTACGTTGTCCAGCGGCCACTGAAGGCCCTGAGAGGAGATTCTAAGTTTCGGATCCGTCGCAAAGAACGACACCCGCCGGCCTTCGCCGACGAAGAGTTCCAGGGGTTCGAGGGCGGCCGGGGCGGAGGCAGGGGCTGTCGCGGCAGCCGGCGAAACCGCGAACGCCGTGCTCCAGTCGCTCACCATATCCACGTTGATTCCGCGAGCCGCCAGACCAAGTCCGGTTTCGGCAATCGAGCGGCGCTCCCATTCCATCAGCCAGCCCAGGTTCCCCACGGTATGGGCCTCGTTCTTACCTCCGGCCCCAATGATATGGATTTCCGTCACTTCCGGATAGCGCTCACGGAGCAGCGCAAAGGCCTTGGCGAGGTCGTTGTCGTCTTGCTCGGGGATGCGGACCACGCGGCCGGGGCCGGAGGCGGAGGCGTCGCTGAGGCGCTTCTGGACGCTCACCGGAGTTGAATCCATGTCCCCCACCAGCAGGTCTGGGGTGCGCCCAAGCGCTTCCAGCCGGGCCACATTCCTGGCGCTGTCGCAACAGATCACCAGGTCTGCGCTTTGAATCAGATAGCGGGGGTATTCCTTTTTAGGGAATTCGCCATTGCAGACGATTACGGCCGTATTCATTGCTGCGACCCTCCAACGATATCCAGAATCTCCGCGGTGATCTGCTGCTGACGACCCTTGTTATACTCGAGAGTAAGTTCGTCCAGGATATCCTGAGCATTGTCGGTGGCTGTCTGCATGGCGATCATGCGGGCGGCGTGCTCGGCGGCGGCGCTGTCGAGCAGCATCGCGTATATCTTGAGGCGCATCACCTGCGGAAGAAGGGTCTTTGTGATGTCCGCAGCCGACGGCTCCAGAATATATCGCCTACGATTTTCGCCATTTCCGTAGGCGACCCCCTCTTTTGAAGGCGAGACCTCTTTCGACTGCGAGACCTCGAAAGGCAGATAGGTTTCGCAAACCACCTCCTGTCGGGACGAACTGACGAAGTGGTTGTAGATGAGTATGACTTTCGTGTAGACGCCGGCGGCATACGCATCAGCAAGCGACTGTGCCAGCTGTGCCGCCGCCTCATAGCTCGGATGCGCCGCCAGCTCGTTCAGGTCGATGGCGGCAGGATTATCCGGGCCGGACGCCGCGGTATTGCCAGAGCCGGACGCCGCGGGATACCCCGCCTTCCTGAGCGGGTCAGCGATTCGCCGGCCAATCGGATAGACGTCGACGTAGCAGGGGAGGTGCTCCCCCTGAGGGACGTAACACCCGCGGTCCGGTAGCGGGGGGACCGTCCCGAAGGGGTGGTGGGGTGAGTCCGAAGGACGAACTCCCGAAGGGGGAGCGGCCTCCCCGGCAGAAGCACCCCCCTCGGAGACATCGCGCAGAACTTCCAGAGTTCGGCGAAGGACGTTTCCGTTGAACGATCCGCAGAGCGAGGAGTTCGAGGCGACGGCAACCACGGCGATACGATCGGTTGCGGAAGCATTTTCGCCTGTTTTTGATACACCCCCCTCCGAAATAACGGGGGGGTGTTGCATTTTTGCCCGATTTTGATGCCGCCCCTCCAAAGAATTGCCTAACGCAGCACGGCCACTATCCTCTCCAATGGTAGTAGCCGCGGCGAGAATGGTCGACAGGGTGGCTTCGTAGGGACGCAGGGCCTCGATGGCCTGCTGGGCCTTGCGGAGTTTTGCCGACGAGACCAGTTTCATCGCGTTCGTAATCTTAAGAGTCGAACGGACGGAACCTATACGGTCTTTTATCTCTCGGAGCGACGACATGGCAGGAAACTACTTTGCCTCGGTAGCATTTATGGCCTCGCAAACCTCGCGGGCGGTCTTTTCGATTGCAGCGACAGCCTTGTCGGGAACGCGGCCGGCGCCGAGTTCATCCAGAATCGCGGCATGAGAGGCGCGCATCCTTTCGAGGAACATCTCCTGGAAGGTGCCCACCTGAGCGATTTCGATGGATGCCATGAGAGCGTGGGTACCGCAGTAAAGCACGGCCACCTGCTCTCCTACCGGCATGGGAGAATACTGAGGCTGCACCAAAAGGCGCACATTCTTACGGCCGCGGTCCAGGGTCATGGCAGTGACGCGGTCCACGTCGGAGGAGAACTTCGAGAACGACTCCAGTTCCTCGTACTGAGCCTGGTCGATCTTGAGCGTACCAGCCACCTTCTTCATGCTCTTCACCTGGGCGGCGCCACCCACACGGGACACCGAAATACCCACGTTGATTGCAGGCCTCAAACCCTGGTTGAAGAGGGAACTTTCCAGATAGATCTGGCCGTCGGTGATGGAGATTACATTGGTGGGGATGTAGGCCGAGACGTCGCCTGCCTGGGTCTCGATAATGGGCAGGGCGGTGAGCGATCCGCCGGCCTTCACGCGGCCGCGGAGAGCCTCGGGAAGATCGTTCATCTGCTCGGCAACTTCCTGCTGGTCAATGATTTTCGCAGCGCGCTCGAGAAGCCTGGAGTGCAGATAGAACACGTCGCCCGGATAGGCTTCACGTCCGGAGGGACGACGCAGGATAAGAGACACCTCACGGTAGGCCACGGCCTGCTTGGAAAGGTCGTCGTAGACCACCAGGGCCGGGCGGCCGGTGTCGCGGAAATACTCTCCGATGGCGGCGCCTGCAAAGGGGGCGAAATATTGCAGCGCGGCGGGGTCGGCCGCGGTAGCGGCAACAACTATAGTATAATCCATCGCGCCCTTGGAACGGAGGGTCTCGACGATGGAGGCGACGGTGCTGCCTTTTTGGCCGACGGCGACGTAGATGCAGTAAACGGGCTTCCCTGCAAGGAATTCGGAGCGCTGATTGATGATGGTGTCGATGGCGATGGCGGTCTTGCCGGTCTGGCGGTCGCCGATGATGAGCTCACGCTGACCGCGGCCGATGGGGATCATCGCGTCGATGGCCTTCAGGCCGGTCTGGAGCGGCTCGTTCACGGGCTGACGGTAGATGACACCGGGAGCCTTCCGTTCCAGCGGCATCGCGATGGTGTCGCCCTTAATCGGCCCACGGCCGTCGAGCGGCTCGCCGAGAGGGTTCACCACGCGGCCCACCATCTCTTCGCAGACGGGCACGGACGCTATCATCGACAGACGGCGGACCTTCATCCCCTCCTTCACCTGGTCGGTGGGGCCGAGCAAAACCGCGCCCACGTTGTCCTCTTCGAGGTTCATCACCACTGCGCGCACTCCGGAGTCGAACTCCAGAAGCTCGCCGGCCTCGGCGTTGGAAAGGCCGTAGATACGGGCCACTCCGTCCGAAACCTGCAGCACGCGGCCGATTTCCTCGAAGCCCACGCTGGTGTCGATTTCCTTCAGCTGACCAAGGAGGATGTCCGATATTTCACTTGCTTTAATGTGTTCCATTTAGACGAGTCTTGAATTTCGTTCGATGAACTGTCTTTTTATTTTTTCGATCTGCCCGCGCACGCTGGCGTCGAGGCACACGTCATCGTCGAGAATGACCGTGAAGCCCCCTTCTATAGTAGGGTCAATCTCGGTGTCGATGAAGACTTTGCCGCCGATGAGGGCAGCGATGCGGGGCGGGAGATCAGGATCCGGGGCCGCCATGGTGAGATGCACCAGATGTGCGCCGGTATCCTTGCACCAGAGCCGGATGTAGTCGGCCAGCACAAAACGGAGGAACTCTCCGCGGCCGTTTCGCCGGAGCAGCATCACCAGCCGCGCCAGGTCGGGCTCGAGCGGCTTCGGGGCCTTCGACGGGTCCTTCAGCAGCGCACGGGCCTGGGAGAAAACCTCCTCTCCGCGGCCCGACTCCTTCGTGAGGAGCAGCAGGGCGCGGGCGTAGCGGCTTGATATGACTCCGGTGTTCATCCTGACTTAGTTCTTGGGACCGGCGGTTCCGGGTGCTTTGGAGGCCTCTTCAAGGAGACGGTCGACGAGGGCCTTCTGCTCCTTTTCGGAGGACAGACGGTCGCGTATGACCTTCTCAGCCACCTCTACCGAAAGGATGGCGACCTGCCGGCGGAGTTCCGCTTCGGCGGTGACCCTTTCGGCCTCGATCTGAGTGCGGGCGTGAGCGATCATCTTCGCCGTTTCCTCGGCCGCGTCTTCCTTGGCCTTGGCGAGGATCTCGTCGCGCGCGGCCGAAGCCTGGCGGATGATGGCGTCCTGCTCCTTGCGGGCGTCTGCCAGCATCTGCTCGCGCTCAGCGCCGATTGCCGCCTCCTTCGCCTCGATCTCGTCGGCCTTGCGCAACGATTCTGCTATGCGTCCGCTGCGGCTTTCGACCGAAGAGCTGATGATGGGAAAGCCCCACTTGGCCAGGATGAAGAACACCAGGCCAAAGATGAGGACCATCCAGAAAAGGAGGCCGCCGTCTGGAGTGATGAGACTCATTTCAGGACGATGGCGAGCAGGCAGGTGATGACGCCGAGAAGGCTGGCGCCTTCGATCATACCTGCGACGATGATGGTGGTGGTACGGATGTTACCGGCCGCTTCGGGCTGACGGGCGATGGCCTCGACGGCTGCCTGACCGATTTTCCCAATTCCGTAACCGGCCACAAACGCAGCGAGAGCCGCGGCGATGGCCGCACCTGCTTTTCCGAGAGCCGCACCTGCGACTGCCTGAAGGATAATCATTGCTAACATAATGCTTTTATTTTAGTGTTTAACTCTTGCAAGACCTATGTAAATGCTCGAAAGCATCGTGAATATATATGCCTGGATGAAGGAAATCAGCATTTCCAACACGTCCAGAAAGATTCCGAAAAGTACGCTTATCACGCTCATCCCGCCCAGCAGCACCCCACCGTACTTCGCCATGATGAAGACTATGCATACCATGCAGAGGATCTGGATGTGACCGGCCAGCATGTTTGCGAAAAGTCGGATCGTGAGCGAAATCGGCTTTACCATGGCGCTGAAGATCTCGATAACCGCCATGAGCGGCTTGAGCAGGCCGGGCACGTCGGGATTAACGATCTCCTTATAATAATGCTTCGTGCCGGTGAGGTTCACCGTGAAGAAGGTGAAGAGCGCCAGCACCAGCGTGCATGCGATATTGCCGGTGAGATTGGCCCCTCCCGGGAAGAATGGGATGATGCCCATGAAGTTGTTCAGCAGGATGAACAGGAAGGCCGTAAGCAGGTACGGGCTATAGCGACGCCAGTCCTCGCCTATGTTATCCTTGGCCATGTCGTGAACCATCACGATGAGGGGTTCCATGAGGGCGGCGAGGCCTTTCGGGGCTTCGTGCGTGGCGTCGTGACGACGATACCAGCGCGCCGTGAGCAGCACCAGAAGTACCAGCAGCAGGCTGCTTATGAGCAGCGACAGCACGTTCTTGGTTATGGAGATGTCGAAGGGCTTGGTGCCGTCGGCCTGAACTATCTTGCCTTCGTGCGGGGCATCCACCGGGGCGATGTGAAGGCCTTCGTATTCGGGGTTTTCGAGAATATGTTTGGAGGAGAAGCAGTGCCAGCGGCCGTCGGTAGTGCGCACTATCACCGGAAGGAAGATGGCGATGTCGTGGTCGCCCCACTTGGTGATGTGCCACTCGTAGGAGTCGCCCACATGGCCGAAGATGACGCTTGAAATGTCCAGAGACTCGGATTCGCCGGACTGGTCTGCGGGTTTGTTCGCAAACGCGGCCAGCGGCAGAAGAGCCAGAAGGAGTATGAGCGTCAGCTTCTTCATACTTCGGCGCAAATCTCTATTGTGTTGTTCTCGACTCGCACGGCTCCGGACTTGATCTCCAGGGATTCCTCCCCTTCATTCCCACGCCAGCGCACCGTCCCCGCCTCGAGGGTGGAGATGATGGGAGCGTGACCCGGCAGCACTTCGAAGGGAGCGGCGCTTCCAGGGAGGAAGACCGCGACCGCCTCGAAACTGCGGGTGAATTCCGGAGTATAAACGTTTACTGTCATTTCGCCTCTGCGAGTATCTTTTCGCCCTTTGCGATGGCGTCTTCAATGGTGCCAACGTTCAGGAAGGCCTGCTCGGGCAGATAGTCACACTCGCCATCCAGGATTTTCTTGAAGCCGGCGATGGTGTCTTTGATGTCCACCATCACGCCCGGAACGCCTGTGAACTGCTCTGCAACCTGGAAGGGCTGGGAGAGGAAGCGCTGCACGCGGCGGGCGCGGTTCACGGTAAGCTTGTCTTCGTCGGAGAGTTCGTCCATGCCGAGGATGGCGATGATGTCCTGGAGCTCCTTGTTGCGCTGGAGTATCTGCTTCACTCTCTGGGCCGTCTCGTAATGATCCTGGCCGACGATGTTGGGGTCCAGGATGCGCGAGGTGCTCTCCAGCGGATCCACGGCCGGGTAGATACCGAGGGCGGTGATCTTACGGGAGAGAACTGTGGTTGCGTCCAGATGGCTGAAGGTGGTTGCCGGGGCCGGGTCGGTGAGGTCGTCGGCCGGAACATACACTGCCTGCACGCTGGTGATGGAGCCGTTCCTGGTGGAGGTGATGCGCTCCTGCATCTGGCCCATTTCTGTGGCCAGAGTGGGCTGATAGCCCACGGCCGAAGGCATTCGGCCGAGCAGGGCGCTCACCTCGCTGCCGGCCTGGGTGAAACGGAAGATGTTGTCGATGAAGAACAGGATGTCGTGAGGAGCCTTGGGATCGCCGCTGTCGCGGAAGCTTTCCGCCAGGGTGAGGCCGCTCAGGGCCACGCTGCTGCGGGCTCCGGGAGGTTCGTTCATCTGCCCGAAGACCATTGCCACCTGACTCTGGGCCAAGGCGTCTCTGTCGACCAGACTAAGGTCCCACTTGCCTTCTTCCATGGCCTTATTGAAGGCCTCTCCGTATTTTATAACGCCGGATTCAATCATTTCGCGGACGAGGTCGTTACCCTCACGGGTACGCTCTCCCACGCCGGCGAACACACTGAATCCGTTGTGCTTTTTCGCGATGTTGTTGATGAGTTCCTTGATGAGCACCGTCTTTCCCACACCGGCGCCACCGAACAGGCCTATCTTACCTCCCTTCAGATAGGGCTCCAGCAGGTCGATGACCTTGATGCCCGTGTAGAGCACCTCCTGGGTGGTAGTGAGGTCTTCAAACTTGGGCGGATCACGGTGGATGGGGAGTTCTCCCTCACGGCTCAGGGTGCCCAGGCCGTCGATGGTCTCGCCCACGACGTTCATCACGCGGCCGCGAATCTGCGCGCCTGCCGGCATGTGGATGGGGGCGCCGGTGCTCACGGCCTCCATGCCGCGGCGCAGGCCGTCGGTGGAATCCATGGCAACGCAGCGCACGGTGTCTTCGCCAATATGCTGCTGAACCTCCGCTATGAGAATGCGGCCGTCTTCCCGCTTAATCTCAATTGCATCGTGTATGGAGGGGAGGGAGTTTTCCTGCTTTTCGGCAAGCTCGAAGTGAACGTCGATCACAGGCCCTATAATCTGGGAAATATGTCCTTTGACTGTCATATCCCTCAAAGTTACAAAAAAATTCGTTTTGGTGGTTTTTTGCGCTGAAAACCAAGGATAATTGTTAAATTTGTGCCGCAAAAAAGCCAAAACTCACTAAATTCTTAATAAAAATGCGCATTATTCGTGTTACAGGACGTGAAATCCTGGATTCCCGTGGAAATCCCACAGTAGAAGTTGAAGTCGAACTCGAAAGCGGCGTCATCGGCGTTGCAGCAGTTCCGTCCGGTGCATCCACCGGTGAGAACGAAGCCCTCGAGCTTCGCGACGGAGACAAGAAACGCTACGGCGGCAAGGGCGTTCTCAAGGCAGTCGCCAACGTGAACGACGTTATCGCTCCCGCCATCATCGGCATGAGCGCTCTCGACCAGAGGGGCATCGACAAGACCATGATCGAACTCGACGGCACTCCCACCAAGAGCAAACTCGGCGCCAACGCCATCCTCGGCGTCAGCCTCGCAGTCGCACACGCTGCTGCCGACTATCTCGGACTTCCCCTCTACAGGTACATCGGTGGAACCAACGGCCACGTGCTTCCCGTTCCCATGATGAACATCATCAACGGCGGCGCCCACTCCGACGCCCCCATCGCTTTCCAGGAATTCATGATCCGTCCGGTCGGCGCTGCCAATGAGGCAGAGGCCGTCCGCATGGGCGCTGAGGTCTTCCACGCTCTCCAGAAGGTTCTGAAGGGCCGCGGATGCTCCACCGCAGTGGGCGACGAAGGCGGCTTCGCTCCCGCTCTCAAGGGCATCAACGACGCTCTCGACTGCATCATGGAGGCCATCGAGAAGGCCGGCTACAAGCCCGGAAAGGACATCACCATCGCCATGGACTGCGCTGCTTCTGAATTCTGCTTCAAGGAAGGAGACGTCTACTACTACGACTACAAGCAGCTCAAGGACGGTAAGAAGAAGGATCCGCGCGGCCGCAAGCTCACCAGCGATCAGCAGATCAAGTACCTCAAGAGCCTCATCGACAAGTATCCTATCGACAGCATCGAGGACGGTCTCTCCGAGGAAGACTGGGAAGGCTGGGTGAAGCTCACCAAGGCCATCGGCGACCGCTGCCAGCTCGTGGGCGACGACCTCTTCGTCACCAACGTGAAGTACCTCGAGAAGGGTATCGCAATGGGCGCTGGCAACAGCATCCTCATCAAGGTTAACCAGATCGGCTCTCTCACCGAGACCCTGGACGCCATCGAGATGGCTCATCGTCACGGCTACACCACCGTCACCAGCCACCGTTCCGGCGAAACCGAGGATACCACCATCGCAGACATCGCCGTCGCTACCAACAGCGGCCAGATCAAGACCGGTTCGCTCAGCCGCACCGACCGCATCTGCAAGTACAACCGTCTCATGAAGATCGAGATGGAGCTTGGCGACACCGCCCGCTACGGTTACAAGAAGATCCGTTAAGGTTCTTTCGGTTAAGGATTGTCCCCGGCTTGTATCAAGTCGGGGATTTTTTTTAACTTTGTGTGGACACACACTGAAACAATATGACCTTCACCATGATTATCGAGCTGCTGATCGTTCTGGCAGCGCTCTATGTAGGTTCGCGTTACGGGAGCCTGGCTCTCGGCGCCATCTCGGGCATCGGCCTGGCAATCCTTGTATTCGGCTTCGGCCTCAAACCCGGCACGCCTCCGACGGATGTTATTTACATTATCATCGCGGCAGTTACATGCGCCGGCACCTTGCAAGCCTCAGGAGGTATGGACTGGATGATACAGGTGGCTGAACGGCTGCTACGAAAACATCCCGAGCATATCACGTTCCTGGCCCCGCTCACCACCTTCTTCCTCACCGTGCTGGTAGGAACAGGCCATGTGGTCTACACCATCATGCCCATCATCTGCGACATCGCCCTCAAGAAGGGAATACGTCCGGAAAGGCCCTGCGGAGTGGCCTCGGTGGCATCCCAGGTGGGTATCACCTGCTCGCCCATCGCCGCTGCAGTGGTGGCCTTCGTGACCATCTCCAATGCCAATGGCTACATGGTGTCGATCCCGCAAGTGCTGATGGTCACCATTCCCTCGTGCGTAATCGGCCTGATGTGTGCTTCCGCAGCCTCCTACAAGCGCGGCAAGGACCTCGACAAGGACCCGGCGTTCCAGGCCCGCCTGAAGGACCCCGAGACCTACCAGTATATGTACGGCAGCTCCGCCACCACGCTCGACAAGGTCATCACCAAGGAGGCGAAGGCCTCCGTGTTCGTGTTCCTGGGAGCCCTGCTGGTCATAGTGTGCTTCGCATTCTGCCAGATGATAAAGGTGGGCGGCGAGCCGCTCTCGAAGGTGATTAACCTGCCCAAGATGAACATCTGCATCCAGATTATTATGCTGATGGCGGCGGCCTGCAACATTATGTTCTGCAAGGCCCAGCCCAAGAAGGCGGTGGCAGGCGCAGTGTGGCAGAGCGGTATGGTGGCAGTGGTTGCCATCTACGGAATCGCCTGGCTGGCAGACACCTATTTCGCCAACTATATGGACCAGATGAAGGCCATGCTGGGAGGCCTGGTCGAGACCGCCCCCTGGGCCATAGCGCTGGTGTTCTTTATGGTGTCGGTGCTCATCAACTCGCAGGGCGCCGTGGTGGTGGCGATGCTGCCGCTGGCCTACTCGCTCGGTATCGCAGGACCGGTGCTCCTGGGAGTCCTGCCCAGCGTATACGGCTACTTCTTCATCCCCAATTATCCTTCGGATATCGCCACCGTTAACTTCGACCGTTCAGGCACTACGGTGATAGGCAAATACCTTCTGAATCACTCGTTTATGATGCCAGGCATGATAAGCGTTGTAGTATCCACTGTGGTTGGTTACCTCATCTGCAACGTGTTCTTCGCCGGGTATTTCGCAAGCTTCGTGCAGTGAACCTGATATTCGACTTCGGAGGGGTTCTGATCGACTGGAACCCCCACTATCTCTACGATTCTTATTTCGGCGACCGGGCCAAGACGGACTGGTTCCTGGCTAACATCTGCACCATGGAATGGAACGGGCAGGTGGATGCCGGCAAGCCCATGGCTGAAGCTACAGCCGAATTGGTGGCGAAGTTTCCGGAGTGGAAGAAGGAGATCGAAATGTACTTCGGGCGATGGATAGAGATGATTGGCGAAGCGATACCCGGAATGTACGAGCTGCTGCTTGAGTTAAAGGCCCGTGGGCACCGTCTGTTCGGACTCAGCAACTGGTCGGCAGAGACTTTCGTACAGATAAAGGAAGACTTCCCCGCCCTGAAACTGCTGGAAGGCATGGTAGTATCGGGTTACGTGAAATGCCTCAAGCCCTCGCCGGAGATCTACCAGCTGCTGCTGGATCGCTATTCACTGAAGGCCTCGGACTGTGTTTTTATCGACGACAACGCCGCCAACGTAGCCGGTGCTGAAGCCGTCGGCATCCGCGGCATCCGCTTCACCGGCGCCTCCGACCTTCGTCGCCTACTGCTCTGATTCGGAGCGAAGCGTGCCCAACGTGCATTTTGATCTGCACGTCAGGCGCAAAAAAGCCCCAAAACGCGCCCAACGTGCACCTGTTTTTGCACGATAGGCACACTATGCCACTTAACTGGTGGACGACTCGGAGCGAAGCGACGGCGCATCAGCGCCGCGGCGAAACTGAAGGGAGGAACTCCCCCTGAGGGACGTGCCACCCGCGTGGACACCCCAAAAATCGGCAGATTTTCGGGGACCCCGGATCCCCCCGCTTCGGGGGGACC
>Ga0247611_10000045_pt1 | contig 230252 bp, 300 predicted proteins | sample 177DNAGHGhighgp2_FD_192422 | JGI IMG/M metagenome (GOLD analysis project Ga0247611, IMG submission 192422) | Sheep rumen microbial communities from Palmerston North, Manawatu-Wanganui, New Zealand - 1770 DNA GHGhigh gp2 | ecosystem: Host-associated > Mammals > Digestive system > Stomach >... | reverse complement strand
TATTAAATTAATATAAAGTAAAGGTTCTAATGGCTTGAAATACAGTACGGAGTCGCCTTTACAAGCGTCATATCTAGGGTCGGTACGCGTTCAAAGTTAAGAATAGCCTGAAGGCAATGACTAGAGTTGGGATATGGCTATTAAATTAAAAATATAATTCTGATAGGTTGGCCACCTAAAGCCAGTATACTCTATTGAATGATTAGTATAGCCATGATAAACAACTGGCTAAGTTGCATGGAATGCCTCATAATAGTAAGTATATAAAGGAATTATATTTTACTTTGATTTTAATAGAGGAACTTAGTTGATCCATTAAAATATAAAGTTAAAGCAACGTATTGCAACGTTGGGACTAGCTGTCGAGTAATTGGCAGTAATATGTAAGCAAGGCATGTGTATAGGACTCGTCTTTTCGTAGTATGGCTTTACCCGGGCATATGATCTTATGACGTATTAAATTCTGCTCTAATAGAATGTAGATCTTAGAATGTAGAAATGCCCATACCATTCTCTGAATATTCTATAGGTTGTTATGACATTAGCCTAGTATGGGAGGCTTTTGTTGTTTTATATTGTATATTATTATATAGTTGAATGCAACTATAATCTTAAAAGAAGGTGAAATTAATGAAGGAAATTAAGATTGATATTAAAAAAGAACAATATTCTAATATCTATTTTGCAGGTAAGTTAGTTGCTGTTGCAGGAAGTCCAAAGTATAGAAATACTGAGATTATTTTAAAGACTGTGTCTGAAAATAATGTAGTACAAGCAGTAGATGCTAAGACATTTCTTGCTACAACAGCTTTATTAACAGTAAATGCTAAGAATGTTGATGAATTAGTATTTGAAATTCGTGGTGAAGAAGAAGTTTTCGATGCTATGGAATTCAAGAAGGATGTTCTAAACATCATTAAAGAGTCTCAAAACTAATCGTCTGCTAAATTATGTAGATATTAGTAGAAGGAGATAAGACTATGAAATTTTATTTAACTTTTGAGTATTTACATGATTTAGTAGTTTTAGGTATGGCTACTAAGAAACAAATTAAACTTTATAACAAGTGAATTAAAAAAGATATTAAGAAACTTGAGACAAGATATTCTTGGTTTAACTAATATGGGCTTGTTTATGGATTCGCTTGGAGTTTTGAAAAATGATAAGCATGTCCGGTAGACCGGGTTAACAACGTCGAGGTTTAGAAATAAACGCAAAATCAATTTTTAACAAAATCGCAAACTTCTTCAGAGGCTTCGGTGCTCAAAGAGTTGCAGCTTTAGCCTAATTAATAAATATTAGACGCACGAACGTTATTGATGCCTATTAAATAACTAGTAGTTCATTTCAAATAGGTAGCTAACTTGAGGTTTTTCAAGTCGAATTAGTAAGTTCTTGTTTATTTCACAAACTAATTAGTATTAAGTAAATAAACTAACATGTAGAAAATCAAATGGATGAGCTTTAATACAGGGGTTCGACTCCCCTCAGGTCCACCTGAGCACTCAATTTAATTATTGAATGTTGAGTTGGGCTTGTTTTTATTAAATTTTGGAGAAAAATTAATGGAAAAAGATGAAAAACAACAAAAAGAGTTGATTTTTACTAATGAATGTGTCTATTGTGGTAAAAAGTTTCAATCAGAAAACTTCTTTGTAGATGTTTGTCCACAGTGTCAGATAGATTATGCTGAATTTTTATTAAAATCCCATAAAAATTTAGAAAAAGACTGGTATTAATCAGTCTTTTTTATTTATCCAATATTGTATAATATAATGTATATAAAATTCGATAATAATTAATTGGGAGGAGTCACTATGAGAATCAGATTTACTTATTTTAATAAAATTACAGGACATGTTGAGAGCGTTTACTTAACTCTAGCCGATTTCGATAAGTCAAATGAAGCAATGGATAGAGCTGAAAACGCTATTTTTATGCATCTTTATAAAGAAAAACCATATAATAATGAAATAAAGCTAATAAATTATTGTATCTTAGAATAAGAGGTGAATTTATGTTTAGTGTATATCAAATTGTGAAAGTAAAAGATTTAGATCCTAAAAATTTATATAGATTTGGTGGCGAAAATACAAATATTGGTGGTCCATCATATTATAAAATAAATGACTTGATGGATAAACACAAAAATATCGGAATGACTATGTCAATTACAAATTTTTTAAAACCATCTATTAAAGATTTAGTTGAATTTAATCAATCTAATATGTTTTATGAAATTTATATCACAGTTCCTCGAACTGAACTTAGAGATTTTGTAAACATTTTAGATGAAGCAAAGATAAGACATAATTTTGATACTTGGTCAGATCCATTTTATTCTAATCAATATGTTTATTGTATGGTTTGGTTTGAAAAAGGTGTTGCCGGTATTGAATTTTTAAATTTTAGTCGTTATGAATCTTATATGTGGCGTTATAAAAATAATACTATTCCTCAATCTAGACTTTTAGAGTTAATTTATGAGGATTTAGATAATTCTGAAATAACTAAAAAGAATACTATTAGATTTTTTAAAAAGCATGGTCCAAATCCAGTTCAACTTATTGGAAGAGATTTTGTAATAAATTCTTTTCAAACTGAACAGGAATTATTTGATAGACGTAGTTGTACTATAGATTTAGTAACAGAGCTTAATTTGTATGATTTGTTCGGTGGCTTACCTCAAGATATTGATGCTCAAATGACTTTAGCAGACGGAACATTTTATACTTTAAGTAATCTTCGATCAATACAACAAGCTCCAGACTATGATTATGAACATGATTTAAATTCTAAAACTTTAAAATTTAGAATTAGTTTAACATTTAATAATTGGCAAGTTTATCCAAAACATAAAGATGAAATTTGTTCAACTGATAGCATTGGAATCCGAAGTTATCCATATAAATTTCAATATGATTATAAGCCAGTACATTATATGTTTGAATCTGATGTAGATAAACTTAAACATATTAATTTACAAGATGAATTGTTTAAACAATCTGTAGAAAAACTTAGAGCTGAAATCGATAAAGAATTATGTAAGAATATTGGTATCGATTTTAGTAAAGATAAAGATCATACAGCAACAGCTATTGTAGAAGAAGAGAAACGTAAATCTCTTAAACATGCATATATGAAATATTGTAATGATGATAATTATAATTTAAACTTAGATAATTTATTTAAAGATTTAGATAAAAATAATAATAATTTAGAGATTAAAAAAGAAAAGGAAAGTGATATTATGAAGATTAATAACAAAGAATTAAAGCAAATTATTATTGATGAAGACAGAAATACAGTAACAACTATTACCGAAGTACCTGCTCCACTTTTTGGTTTAGAACCATCAAAAAATGTCTCTGTTGCTAAGACATCAGATAAGGATGAATTTGATCCATATGTTGGTGTTGCTATGACATTAGCTTACCAATTATTTGGATCTAAAGAAAACTTCCGTAAGTTCGTTCGTGAAAATGAATTAGTTAGAAACTTAAAGAAAGAAAGAGAAGCTCGTGAAGCAGCTAAGGCTAAGGCAAAAGAAAAGGCTGAAGAAGCTAAGAAGAAGGCTGCAGCTAAGAGAGCTAAGCAAGCTGAAAATGACGAAGAAACTGCAACTGAATTATTAAAAAAGTTTTCTAAGTTTTTAAACAAGTCAAAAAAGACTAAGACAAAGAAAGGTGAATAGTTATGCCAAAGACATTCTGGATTTCAGATTTACACTTTAATCATAAGAATGTCCTTAAGTATGAACCTGTTAGAATTGATGCGACTTTAGAATATATGACTAAGGTCGCTAAAATTCAGCATAATTTTACTAGAGAGGACGTTTTAAATGATTATAATAACGCTCCTGAAGATCAATTAATTTTAAAAGATGTATTACATTATCATAATGAAATGCTTATTTATAATTGGAACAAAGTTGTAGGTAAGAATGATACTGTTTGGTTCTTAGGAGATTTTGCATTTGGTCCTCAAAAAGATATTGAAGAAGTTATTACTAGAAAAGAAACTAAGGTTGTAAAGTTTGATCCTAAGTCTTGTGATGGAGTTGATCCTCATACAGGTGAAATTACTGAAACAAAATTAGTTAGTAGATTAAATGGTCATAAGAGAATGATAAAAGGAAACCACGATAATCTTCCGGATGAAGTTTATATAAAGTGGGGTTTTGAATATGTTTCTAAGTATCCTATTATTCTAAAGAAGTTCTTCTGTTTATCTCATGAACCTATGGAATGGATGAATCCTAATTCAAGTCCTTTCTACTTTATTTTTGGCCATGTTCATTCAATGCCTCAGTTTGTAACTGAAACTGAGAATAGTAGATGTGTATGCGTAGAGCGTCAAAACTTTACTCCTATTAGAATTGAAGCTTTTGATAAGTATAATCCTATTCCTGCAAATCTTGACCCACATAAGAAAATTAAGGAGATTTAATTATGAGCACTAGATGTTTAATTGGTATTCAAAGAGGAAATAAAGTTCAATATTCATATTGCCATCATGATGGATATCTTGACTGGGTTGGTAAAGTATTAGTAAATTATTACGATACTGAGCCAAAGATTACAGAATTATTAAGCTTTGGTGATATGTCTTGTCTAGGAGCGATGCTAGATATTAATTCTCATTTCTCAGGAAGCCTTGATGATATTGAGGCTAGTAGTTGTGAATTCTATGAACGTGATAGAGGCGAGCGTGGAGCTTACTTACACCGTCCAGAAGTTGATGCAGATAAATATGATTTTAGATGCCAAAGTGATGCTGATTATATTTATTTATTCAAAGATAATGAATGGTATGTTCTAACTGCCTATGCAGATGACTTTGTTAAAGTAAAAGAATTATTGGAGAAAAAATCACATGAGTAAAGATATGCTTGGAACTTTTGAAGCTACTGTTTTAGAATTAAATAAACCAACTAGCACTGGTAGAATATTCTCTGATACCGCTGGAATGGAAATTTTATCCGATCCAATCTTGAGAGAACAAATTAATAATGGCGGTTTTCCAATCTTCTTCGATCAAAATGAAGCCGAACCGAAGAATATGATGAATATTGCTGGAGTTGTTTCAGACATTAAGTATGATCAAGAAAATGATTCGTTAGAGACTAAGTGTGTTGTTTTAAATACTCCACAAGGAAAAGTATTAAATATGATGTTAATTAAAGATATTCCAATCTCTTTAAGTATTAGAGGTAATGGTGATGTGGATGAAAACCATAATGTAACTAAATTTAAAGTTGATAGTATTGGTGTTGTTCCGTTCAAGAAACTTTGGAAAAATCCTATAAAAAATTATAAAAAAGATTAAGAAGGTGTTTACATACCTTCTTTTTTATTGTATAATATTAATGTAAAATTAAGGAGATCAAACATGAAACAACCATATTCTTGGGTACAATATACTTTTTTATGGATTATTTCTGAAGACAGAGTAGTTCATCAAAAAACTTTTAATACAATGCAAGAATTAAGAGACTTTAAAAACTATTATGTTGACGAACTAAAAGGTGAAGATATGACCTGTGTTGATGGTTATGGTTATGTTTGGTTCTGCCAAAAAGACTTTCAGGAGGAATAGATATGAAAGATATAGAAGTATTAAATGCAAAAGTTAAAGACGTTGTATTTCGTATTGAAGATTATGGTTTAATGGTTACACTTACATTAGAGGGTGACGGCTGGGGAGTTTGTTATTCTTCAGGCACTTTAGCATATACTGAATATAATAGAGAGACTGAAAAAGAGGATATAGTCGTTCCAAGTCAAGCAACACATATAATTAGTAAAATTTATGAATTATTAAATTTTTTTAATGTTAACGCTTTAGAAGCTATCAAAGGTAAATATGTTAGAGTTGAAATTAATAATAATAGCTGGTCATCTGTTGTAAAACTTATTGATATTCTAAATGGTCGTAAAACATTTAAGTGGGGTGAATAAATTATGCAAAATAGTCAATTTATCAGAATAGGTAGTATGATTTTTAATGCAGATAAGATAATTGCTATCAATCCAATTTTAGTTAATCATGGTAAAAAGTATAAGACAGCAGTAGATGGAGACGGAGAAGTTATTGGACGTCCACAATCATACTCATTAAAAGTTACTCTTGAAAATGATGAGGTCTATACACTTTATTATCCAACTAAGGAAATGAGAGATGAAACTTTTAATTGGATAAATGATGCTTTAGTTTTAAGAAAGAATTTCGATGAGGTGAAATAATGACTTTAAAACAATTTTTAATCATGGCAACTGGTTTTACTTCTATTGGTTTGTATGATTCAACAGAGGGAAAACTAGTATCTGCTAATGACGCAACAGTACCAGATTTATATTTATTTGAAGACTGTGAAGTAGCAAATGTTACATTTGGATTATTTGATGATCCAAAAGATAAGACAGCTAAGTATATTAGAGCTTGTATTTATTTAAATATTCCATTACCTAATATAGACGTAAAGGCTGGTGATTAATTTGGAAAAAATTAATGTTTCACTTTATGGAAGCGGAGATCGTGGTTGTCCATTAAGAGCTGAAATAATCTCTTGTGACCACTGTGATTCATGTTCTTTTTATAAGAATAATACCTGTCTTAAAGTAACAAGTGGTTTTGCAAGTACAAAATGTATTTATGGACATTTGAGCAAAGTAAAAGGTTTTACTAAGTATGCTAGTAAATATTCTGACTTTAAGTGGAAATATAAAGAAGATCCAGCTTATGATAAATTAGAGAGACCTGCATCTCATAATTTACTTGGTGTTATGGGTGATTATGTTTATATAAATCTTCATACTATAGAGATAAGAGAACGCAGACCTGACGATAGAAATTGGGATTTCAATTTCTTCAAATTACCTTCTGGTTTAGAAGTTGCACTTCATGTTCCTTTTGGTGGCTGTGATCCAAGTTTTATTTTAAAGACTGACTTAGAAGATTTAAGTAAAGATGGTTTATTATATAGATTATTTGTTGAAACACCATTAACAATCTTTGATCGTAAGCCAATAAGAAGTTATCAAACTGAAACCCTTCCATATTTAGCTGAGTGTCTTAGAAAGCACTTGCCAGAATTAGCAAATAAGTTTTTTAAATTATATCCTAATTTTGATTATAAGATTAACTATGTAGGAAGAAAAGCTTATATTAATACTCTTCCTGTTGGAACTGTTATTAAAGACAACCATGGTAATAAGTTCACACTGATTGATCAAGAGACTCTTGAATGTGAAGAGTACTCTGGTGTATTTATGCCATTTGATGTTAGAAAAGGTTATTTAAAACTTAAGTTAACTGGTAAAGAAACTATTAAGATAGAGTCTAATGATCAAGTTGGTGAAAACACAAAGTTTATTGAATAATATATTGTATAATATAAAGTAAAGTTTTCTAGAACTATAAACTAGATGGTGGCCGAAAATAAAATATTAAAAAATTAAAAAAATATTAAAAAATAATCACTTTTAATTGTATAATATAATGTAAAATAAACATGGTACAATTAAGGAGTGATTTTTTTATATGACTAAAGAGGAAGCTTTTAAAGAAATAAATGACACACAAGATTTTTATGTAGATGAGTTAATTAAATATATGAACAATGATACCGTTAATAAGTATATTAACTTTCAATCACCTACCGGCACTGGTAAAACAAAAATGATCAGTAAATTTATCAATAAACTAAATTCTTCATCAAATGAAAATTATTATTTTATTATAACTACACTATCTAAAGGACAATTAAATAATCAAATTATACAAGGTCTTAATAAAGATATTATTAAAGATAATTTTTATGTTTACGGTTCTTGCGATTATAAAATAAATTCAAAGTTAAAGGCTGCAGATATCCTAGGTCGAATCCCTAAGAATAGCAAATGTATCTGGCTAAGAGATGATGGTCATATTAATACTAATAAATTTGAAGAATTATTAATTAGCAAATGCTATAAAACAATAAATATAAGTGCGACTTTGCGACAAGCAAATATTAGCTGTAATTTTACAAATACCATGATGTTAAGAACTGTGCACCAAGAAACTGGAACGATTGAAGATGCAATTTTGAAGCTATTAGAAGTAAAAAAAGCGCATAAGAATGTAGCGAACTATAATCCTTGTGCATTATTCAGACTAATTGATAAAAAAACTTTTGTAAATGACTTAATTGCTTTATGTGATAAATATAATTTAAGATATAAAAATATTATTGATGAAAATTATGATATGTCCGAGTTATGTAAAGATGATAACGAATATGATGTTATAATTAATAAATTTAAAATTACTGAAGGTATTGATTTAAGAAGATGCCATGTGATATATATGGACAATCAGCCATCAAATAGTGCTACAACAATTCAAGTTATAGGTCGATCAAGAAGAAATGCTTTGCTATATAGAAATGACATTAATATTTTTGATAGCTCAAATAAAAAACTATTAGCAAGTACTAGACAATGTTATGTTTATTATAATGTCGAGAATATGAAAGTAGATACTGACGAAAATGGAGAATTACAGACAGAATTTTGTGATATTATTTCAGTAGAAAAATTAAAACCTAACAGTAAAATTTATGTTAATAAGGGAATAATGGATAATGGACTAAAGATAATAGAACTTGAGAACGAAACAGGTTATTATGAAGTTTTAGTTGATGAAAAAACTGGTTTCAACGTTATCAAGCCAGAGGGAAACTTCTATAGTAAATGTACTGCAGGCAATGAATTACTAATTCAATTATTGGATGGAAATCTTGATAAAAGTTTTCCTCGTATTTATCGACTAACTGACTTACAAAAATTAACACCAAAAAAATACCAGGTTGAAAAATTTGATTGGGTAAGAGGTAATCATGTAGAAGAAGTTACACTATTAGACCTTTATGAAACAACTTCTATCATAGTAAAAAGAACGAAAAAATATGTTAATGATGTTTATAAATTAATCGATAACACAATAGAAGACATAAGAAATTCAGCTGTACAAAAAACTAAAAAAGGAAGATATGGAATAAAAACATTAACTTGTGCTGGTCTTACTTTCGAACAAGATTTTCAGGCTACTAAATTTTCTTCAGAGGATTTCTTTAAACATTATTTTAGTATCACTACCAGATACTATAAAACTGAGGAGTCAGCTAAAGAACAATTAGATGAATATATTAAATTTCTTTACTTGGATTTAAATAGTCACGATTTCATACGAAATAATATATTTGAGCAGAAAATTGAACATAAGTTGATAGAAAATATTTATATAGACAATTTTAAAGCTAAGGTTGACAGAAAAATAAAACTATTTTCTATTGATAGAAATAAAAATAATAAACTCGTATTGCAAGGAAAGTTTGCTCATTATGTGGATGTGAATGATTTAACTCAGACCTCTTATAAAAATTATAAAAAAGTAATTAATGATAGAGAAAGTGCTATTGTTGGTGTTGATAGAATGAAGGCAGTGAAAGATGATAATAATAAAGTTATTTGGATCGAAGATAAGGCTGTCAGTAGCAAAATTAGTCAATATTCTAAATTCGGAACATTCTTATCTAAAAAATATAATAATGAGATTGAGAATGCAAAACAGTATTTGTTTACAGGAAAAAATAAATTTAATTTTGATACAAAATGTAATAGCTGCTTGGGATACTGTGTAGAGTATTATTCTAAATATTTAGTTTATGGTAATTCCTATTTAGAACATTTCTTAGACTTAGCTAGAAAAGAAGCTAAAATAAAAGATGCTTCTTTTACAAATGATAGATTAATTATTAGAGCTTGCATGCTTAAATATAGACAAATGATGTGTAATTCATATGGGCAGACATTAAGTAAAATTATTAAAACTATAAGCGTTTCTCAGTTAATTCAAACTGAGTATGATACTTTTGTAAACACTGTAGTTGAATTAGGCACAAAAACTGCCGATTTCATCAAAGAAAATTTATATAAAAATAGTGAAGCTATAGATAATATTGATCCAAATTTGTCAATAAAGCATATTTCCGGATTAGCAGATTATATCACAGAAGATACTATTTTAGATGTTAAAACTACAAATGAAATTAACTTAAAAATGTTAAAGCAAGTCCTAGCTTACCATTATTTATCTACAAAAAGAAGTGACTTAAATATAAAAAGAGTCATAGTATATGACTGTGTAAGTAATAAGTCAGTTCAAATAAATTTATAAAAGAAAGGATTTTTAAGATATGAATTTATCAGAAAAATTAAATTTAAATTACCCCAAAACGGTTGCATTAGAAAAAGTCATGAATGACTATTATGCTAGATTCGGACGTAGACCTGCATCAGAGTCTGGCTATAATGGTATTTATGAATACTGTTTAAAAATAAAAGAAAGACAAGACAAAGGTGAAATAATTGCGGATGAAGATTATATAAATGTTCCTAGCGGATGTGGTAGATGTAATAATGTATATGCTGGTTATTTTACAGTAAATTTTTGGTATGCATTATATCAACCAGAGACAATAGAAAATAAAATTGAATTTGAAAATCAACTAAATCAATTCATGCATGAAGTTGATCTAGCATCAAGTAACACAGTAAATTCTTGTGATAGGATAAATATGAATAATGCAATAAAATATTACTATAATAGAAGTTTAAAAGCAGAGGAAGTAATGGAAATATTACATATTACTAGACCTACCTTATGTGCTTATGTTAAAAAAGGGCTAATTAAAGTAGATCAAGAGTTAAATGGACAATATAAATATAATAATTCTTCTGTGTATGCTCTACTTGATGGTAAGAAAAAACATTAAAAAATTAAAAAAATATTAAAAAATGATCTGCTAAATTATATGTAGTTGAAAGACTATATAGAACACGGCAAAAATAAATTGTATAATATTAAGTAATTATATCTTCGGATATTTTTATATACAAGGTTAGATGATTAGTCGTGTTCTCATCTAACCTTTTATTTTTAAGGAGAACACGACATGGCTAGAAAAGAATTTACTGAGCAAGAAGAATTAGAAATAATCGAATATTATAAAACTCATACTGATAGCAATACTGGTACTCATTTTAATTGTCATTTCATCCCAAGAATCTTAAGAGTTTTACAAAAGTATAATATTTCAAGACATACTAATGAAGAAAATAAAATATTGTATAAGCAAGCTTATATACAGACTTGTTTAAAAAAATATGGAGTAACTAACGCTTTTGCAGCTGATACTATAAAACAAAAAATAAAAGAATCAAATATTAAAAAGTATGGTGTAGATAACCCATCAAAAGCAGAGATAGTCAAACTTACAAAAGAAAAAACTTATTTAGAACATTTTGGTGTAACACATTATTCTAAAACGGATACTTATAAAGAATCATATAAAAATACTTGTATTAAAAAATATGGTGTTGATAATCCACTTAAGTTGGCTGAATTTAGGGAGGGTGGCATGCAAACTAAATATGGCGTATCTCATCCATTTGAATTAGATATTTTTAAAACTAAAGCTTTTGATACTATGGAATTACGCTATGGTGTACGACACGGACTATCAAATAAATTTAATTATAAAAATATATCATTTGATTCTTTTCCTGAGTTATGTTTATATTTATATTGTATAAAAAATAATATAGAAATTATACGTGAACCTATAAAATTGATTTATTATTATGATGGAGTCACTCATGAATATTACCCAGACTTTAGTATTAAAGGCCAGTTGGTTGAGATAAAAGGCAAATGTTTTATTAATGAGCATGGAGTTTGGTATAATCCATTCGATGCAGAAAATTCTGGTCTAGTAGAAGCGAAATACTGGTGTGCAATAAATAATAATGTTAAAATTTTAACTGAGTCAGACTATCAGAAATATTTAGATTGGTTTTATAAAAATGGCTATAAAAAAGAAGATTTTATTGTATAATAAATTGTAATTAAAAAGGACGTGATATTATGCGAGATATGGCTAAAATTGTTACCGTAGCTAGTAAAGGAAAGATGTTTGAAAAGGATAGAATTTGTTATGTATCCTTTGAAGAAAATGCTTATGAATGTATTGTTCCTAATACTGTAAATGTTGGTGATAAAATGGTATTCATTGAAGCTGACAGTATTTTACCTATAGAAGAAAAATGGGAATTCTTAAGAAAGAGATGCTATAGAGAAGACTTACAAGGTTTCTTAATTAAGTGCATGACTATGGGTAAGAAAGCAAATGAAGATGGAACAGATTCTGGTGAAAGAGTTAAGTCTTGGGGTTTATGTGTAACATTAGCTGAAGCAGGATTACCTGAAAACTTAAAAGCTGGAACAGATGTAACTGATAAGTTAAATATTAGAAAGTATGAGCCAGCCGAAGACGCATCACCTAAGAAGATGCCAAAGATTCCTAGAATTATCAAGTTCTTCTTAAAGCATAAGTTAACTAGATGGATCGGAAATATCTACATGGAGAACCGAAAGAGAAAGTTCTCTAAAGGTAACTTCCCAACTGAAATTATTTCTAAGTCTGATGAAACAACTATTCAAAATTATAAGAGTGTTATTTCTATGTTCCCAGGAACTAAAGCTTATATTACAGCTAAGATGGAAGGTCAATCATTCACATGCTCATTAGATGCAAAGAAGAAAGATGCTTTCTATGTATGTTCAAGAAACAACAGATTTGATAGAGTTGATGATACTTCAAAAGTATTCTGGGCAACAGCTGAAAGATATGATATTGCAAATAAGTTAAAGGCTTATTTAAAGAAAACTGGAATTAGATTAATGATTCAAGGTGAGCAAGTTGGCCCTGGTATTCAAGAAAATATTTATGGATATAAGCAAGTTCAATGGTTTGTATTCAGAATGAAAGGTTTTGAAAATGGACAATGGGTAGAATATCCATATCCTAAAATGCATGAAGTTGCAGATAAGTTAGGATTAAATTGTGTACCATTAGTTGAGACCGTTGAAGATATGGGTAGCAAATTTGATACTGTTGATTCTTTAGTAAAATATGCTGAAAATGTATATTGGAACAAAGAGGCTATTATTCATATTCCAACAGCAAATGAAAAGTTATGGAAGCAATACGCTCAACATGAGGGTATTGTGGTCAAGTCAGATAACTATAACAAAGAAAGAGGAACTGGTTTCTCATTCAAAGTTAAGAACTTAGCTTATGCTGAAAAAGGCTTAAAAGAAATTGCAAAAGTTCAAGCAACTTGGAAGTAGGTGTAATTAATGTCAGCTTTACAATTAACATTTGATTTTGAAGATAAACTTAAAAAGTTTATTGAAGAAAATTGTCCTTATAATTTTAATATAGTGATTAATAAGAGTCATTCTGAAATTGCTATTGATGATTATGAGACTGTAAGTCATGCAGATATAGTTAGTGATTTAAATAATATTTATTCACTAGTTGACGATATCTCTGCAGATCCTGATGATGGTGAGCTTGATGGTGTCGATGAAGTGGAAGATGCTATAGATGATTTAATTGAAAAGTTAAATATTTAGATAATTGGTGGATTTAAGTCCACCAATTATTGTATTATATATTAACTATTGGAGGTTTTTATTATGGATAAATTAACTAGAACACGAGGAATAAAAATAGATCTTTACAGTCCAAAAGTAAACTTAGCTCCAAGCGGACAAGTGATCAGACATTATTTTAAAGAACAATTAAGATATTACTCTAACTGTTATCAAGGCGAAAGTGTGACACAACAATTTGAGATTTTTCAAAAAGATTTAAGTCCAAAAGACTGTCCTTGTTTTGAAGTATTATCTGGTTTTATATTACGATCTTCATTTTTAGTCAATCTTTATGATGGAAGTTTAACTGGAAATCGATTAGAAGTAATAGCACCAGATAAACATCATTATATGCTTTATGGCTATGACGATGTAGATCAATTAGAAACTCAATATGACAAAGAATTCAAAGATGCTGTAGAGAAAGTTTTTACTTGGCATTTATATATTAGACGTTGTACTCTAGAATTCATTAATGGTGGATGGATGAATCGTTTTAATACTAAGAAAAAATTAGATGAGATGAAAGATAAGTATGTATACCTTTCTCAATATGGACACTCTGGAGTATTTAATAAGACAAAGAAAGCCGCATTTGAGGTAAAGCATCATGAGTAAATATAAAGTAATACATCAATATAGAAAACCACCAATTAAATCTATTATAGATAAAGCAGAAGAAGTTATTCCAGAAGGTTATTTCTGTACCGGTGATGGAGCTGAATGTAGTTCTGTTGGAGGTACAGAATGCCCATTTTTACAATGGAGGAAGCAGACTGGACCTAGATTAGACAAGTTTAAGAAAGTATTTAACAATCCAAAGACAGGAGAAACAGTAGTATACTATGATATACCAGCTGGAAATAAATTGCTTCAATATTGTAGCTATTTAAAAGATTATCTAGGTATACAAGACTGTATAAAAGATTGTAAAATTAAATATCCTGGTTATTCAGAGGAAGAGCTTGATGAAATATTATATGAAGCAACATCAGACGGAATTGATGAAGAGCTTAGAAAAAAGAATGATGAATTAATTAAAAAAGATATTGAAGAATTATTTAAGAAAAGGTAAACATTTATGAAAAAAGAAGAAACAAATAAAATTTTAAGCGAATTTAGATATATGGCTAAGCCTTATATAAAATTACCTATTGATAATATATTATTACCAAGCTGGAATCAATTAGGTTTGATAGGAAAGATTTATACTCAAGCGATTAAAACTAAAGAAAATCCAAATGGACAAATTTATGATGAACTTGAGTATAGAACAGTTTTAAGAATTTTAGATGGAAAATTATTAATTAATAATTTATTAGATGCTTATACTTGGAGTAGTAAAAGAGTTCATGATAATATAGGAAATGCATATCCTATTGGAGTTCATGATGGTAAAAGTTTATTAAATCTTAGTAAATTTTTATCTACAATAAGAGACATAAAAGAAAGAGAAGAATTTGCAGATATGATGGCAAATTCAACTAGAGATTTCTTAGTTTGTCCAACACCAGCTGAAGTAAGAAAAGTTATTATTGTAGATACAACTATAGGTAAAGCTTTAGGTTGGACGATTTGCAATGAATGGTGTGAAGCAGAAGATTGTAAACTTGAATATGGTGATGCAATAGTTGTTTCTGATAATGGATATTATCGAATTGGACGAGAAGAATTTTCATTAACTTATAAGAAATATCATTAAAATATTTACAAACAAACTATTTTATTGTATATTATAATATAACTAATGAGAGGTGAATGGCTATGAATCTAGACAAGTTATTAGAAGGATTAGATGCTGACGAAGCTGAGGCAAAAAAGGCTGCTATTGATCAAATGATCTTAGGAGTAAGAAATACTTGTATCGTTCCAGGCGATATGAGTGATAATGATATTAGAGCCTTATTTGAACCATTTTTAACTGATGAATATTTAGATCAGTTTGAAGATGAGAATGATTTATTAAATGATATTTTGCCAAAAATTTTAACAATATTAACAAGTAACGGAATAAAAATTAAATTTAATTAAAAAGATATTTACATAATTAAATTATTGTGTTATAATATAAATGTAAATAAGTTCTGTATGACTTTACATACAGTGGTGGAGAAAGATAAAGCAGGTGATATTATGACAAAAGAAGTTTATAATGTAGTAGCAGATGAGAAGGAATTAAAATGGTTTTTCGACCATGTAATTCAAAAGCCAAAGGTTAATGAATCTTATTCAATGGTTTTCGTTTGTAGACATAAAAAATTAACAAAAGAAGAACAAGCAACATTAGGTATGGCAAGCAATGAAACTGAGTTCTTAGCAACACAAACATTAAGATTAGCTAAGTTTCATAGTGCAAGTGTAATTGATAATGCAACTAACTGGACTTTCTTCAAGTTCTTACAACATGTTAGAAGATTTGAAGTTAATAAGGAAGCTTATTTAACTACTGAAGGCCAACCATTACCAGATAAGGCATTAGTAACAATTTTCTATGTAAACCCTTGTGACGATATCAAGGTTGCAAGACAATTAATTCATAAATTAGATGATACTGGTGATGCAATCATCAAGGCTATGTTAAATGGTAAATCATTAGAAGATAACTTACAATCATATCAAACTTATGGTAATATCGAAAGTGCAGTAAAACATTTAAAGGCTAATTGCAAAGGATCAAACTATTGGATGGACTTTGACTTAGATGTTCCAGCATGGTTTAAAGAAAAATATTTCTCATTCTTAACTGAGACTTTTAATAAGTTTTATGGTAAAGGAAATTATGTTGTAGTTGAGACATCTGGTGGATATCATATCTTAGTAAAATCTTGTAAGAATAAGATGAATCCTCATGATGTATGTAAAGAATTCCAAGCATTCTATAATGCTAAGGTAGCAGAAGGTGAAGAGCCTTATGTTGATGAAAAAGGTGTTGTTAAGTTTGAATGTATCTTAAATGATTCTCAAATCCCGGGATTACCATTACCTGGAACTTATCAATATGGCAAGTGTGTAAGAGTATTAAATAAAGAAGACTTTATTGATGAATGCTTAGAAAGAAAAAAGAAAAATGAGAAAAATAAGTAAAATAGCTGAAAAGGAAGATTTCAATGACTAAAGAAACTAAAGAATTAATTACAGATGTATTATATAAGTACAACTATTATTATCTAGCTAATCTTAATGAAGAGTCTCAATGTTGTAACTTCCTTTTTAGTGGTATTATTTTTATGATTCGTAAAGAAGATAAAGATAAGATAGAGACACTTATTGAAAGTTTGTATAGACTTGATGATTTAATGGAGTAATTAATTATGGGAAGAGAAATTACAATTAAAGGTGTTGCGATTAAAGGCAAAGATAAGATAGAATTTTTTGATGGATATACTTGTGGTCGTGATTATGCAACTGAGTACATCTTAAGCTTATATAATCATACGTGGAAAGCTCATGGTGGATATACTGAAGAGCAAATTGATAAATTTAATGATTTTGAAAGAGCTGAATATTTTTCTATTCCTTTTGAATTAAAACAAGAACATGATATGAATTTAGTAAAAGAGATCATGGAAAGACTTTGTGAATATTCAGATAAAGATATGGAAGAAATAGACAAAGCTTATGAAGAGTTAGAAAGCCTAAAAGAAGCTAAAAAGAACTGTAAATCATTTGACGATTATCAAAAGTTTAATGAAGCTATCGACAATGTAAAGAATTGGTTAGATAATGAAGATTATTCAAGAGCAAAATCCATCTTAGAAGATATACAAGATGTATTATATAAAGTGGAATCACTTAAAACTGAGAATAAAGCTATCTATGATTATTTTGATAGTTTTGAACTTTGGTTAGAAGCTGGTGAATAAAAAAGATTAAAGAAGGTGTTTACATACCTTCTTTTTTGTTGTATAATAATATATATAAGATATAAGAGGTGATATTATGAGCAAAACATCATTTGAATTATTTAGAGGAAAATTAATGGGAGCTGAAAAATATACAGCTCTTAAAGCATTTGCATTAGCTGAGAAAGCTCATGAAGGTGTTTTTAGAAAAGATAATGTAACTCCATATATAGAGCATCCAGTTAAGGTTGCATCATTATTATTTGAGTTAGGAATTAGAGATGATGATATATTAGCTGTGGCCTTATTACATGATGTATTAGAGGATAGTGAGGATGAACAACTTAAAGCAAAGCTTATTGCTACTTTTAGCTCAAAGATTGTAAGTGCCGTTCTAGCTTTATCTAAACCTAAAGGATATAATAATGTATTATATTATGAAGGAATTCAAAATAATGAAATAGCAACATTAGTTAAACTTGCAGATAGAACACATAATCTTTCAACATTATTTAATTTCTCAGAAGTAAAGAAAGCAAAATATTTAAAAGAAACTGAAGATTTTGTTTATCCATTAATTAAATACGCACAACATACTTACTATGAGTATGCAAGTCAATTAAGAATGTTTGATTTATGGATTGAATCATTAGTTAGAAATATTGAGCCTTATATGAAAAAAGAAGATGGTGAATAGAATGGATTTAAAATTAGCTTATAATAAAATAGATAACTTATGCTGCTTAAATAGTAGTGGTAATTCTAATTTTTTTGATGCTTATAAAGATACTCATGATGAAGACTTTTGCAAAGATGCATATGAGATGGTTGATGCATTAGAAACTATTAAAGAGGTTGTCGATTTACAAGATAAACTAGGTTGTCCATTAAATGTGTTTTTCAAAGCATTTGATGGAATATATATTATGGATGATTGGCATCAATTATATTTTGCAAAACCAGTATTTATAGATGGTAATTTTGAAATTAAACAACACTATGGTGTTTATGATGTAGCAACCTATGTTTTATATTTAAAGGACTATAAGAAAACTTGGTGGCTAAAAGAGGATAAGAGTGAGTAGTTATGTTTAAATTAGTAAAAGATTGGACAATAAATGACTATGATCAATATGGTAATCTAAGAGCATGTGATGGTAATTGGGATTCTGGAATGGCTTTGACTTGTCTTGTATTCTTTAGAAATTTACCAAAGAAAAAATTATTTGAAAGCAAGAAAAAGTATAATACAAAGCGTGAAAATATTTTTAAAGAAAATTTATCATTACTTTGGAATTTAGAAGATTATCCAAACTTAGCAATAGATATTGATACAGGAGAAATATCACTTGATGGAGGTAAATAATTGTGTATAAAATTTTAGAAGTTAAATCAAAAAATACAAAAACATATATAACTGAGTGTGCACACTGTAATTGTGTTTTTACTTATCAAAATGAAGATATAAAAACATCTCCATATCCTATGTATGATGGTGATGCTCCATATATTAAATGTCCTAATTGTGGTATTATTATAGATAATCCAGATAAAAAAGAATATAGAGGTAACTAATTATGGATATAAAAGATGGACTAGCTGAAGTAATAAAAGCAATTATCGATAATACTAAATATGAAGATCTGGATATGTACCAAGATATTTTTGAAGATAGACGTTCTATATTTAAACATATTCTTGAAGAGTATTTTCAAAAAGTAGAAGGACGTAGTTGTTGTGTTGATAAAGCTTCACATGTAGCATATTTAGTAGATAAAACATTAAAGACAAGAGAATATTATCCTTTACAAGAAACATACAGAGAATATAGAGATAATGGTGGAAACATTGGAGGTATTACAGAATTAGATGAAATTGCTTACTGGTGTCCAAAAACACTTAAAACAACAGAAGATGCTTTAAAAATATTATTTAATTCTATTAGATATAAAGAAAGTGGTGAATAACTATGGGGTATTTTTTAGATGAGATTTTTGAAAAACAAATAGATGATACTGGTACAACATTTAAAGATAAATATCCATTAAAAGATTTTAACTTCTTTATTACAGGTCCATGTATTTCTAGAAACTATGAATGCTTGTATGAAGGTGAATATGGTCCAGATCTAGCTGAAAGAGATTTTATATTAGATGAAGATAAAATGATAATTAGTTACACAGATAAACAAACTAAGCAAAGAGTAATTGAAAGTTACTTTATATCATTTTCTTGCTGGGTTCATACTTCAGATGCTATGGTAAGTAAAGCTAATGTTTATGTTTGCAGAAAGTACGATACAAACATTTTATCTGCTTTCTCATCTACTGAATTAATGAATGAAATAATTAGGAGAGTTAAATCAGGTGAAATTAGAGTATAGATATGGCCAAGTATTTTGGTCAGACTTACATCCTGGAGATATGATTCCAACAGGCTGTGGAGATTATAAAATTCTTACAGAAAAAGATATTGATGAGAATGGTTATTTAAATATTAAACAAGAAGTATCTAATACTTTAAACACAAAGATTGAGGAGAATAATTAATATGCCAGAAAGAGAAATGACATTAATTGAATTTATTGACTATTTATCTGAACAAGAAATAGTCGTTAGAGATAGAAGTACCGTTTATATGAATCCAAATGATAACGGTAAAGGTGCTTTTACACATTTAACAACTGTTGGACGTAATTGGAATCTAAGTAAACTTAAGGAAGCTTTAATTACCTTAAGTCAATATGAAAAGATTTTAAGTAAAAAAAGATTAACTGAAGACTTCAATTTAGATATATTAAAAGATAATGATGATCCAGAATTATATGATGATATGGATAATCTTTATCAAGTTTATTCAAGACTCGGTGAACTAGAGAAGATCTATTGGAAAAAATGGGAGAATAACGATGACTAAAATCGTTCCAATTATTGAAGTCTATTATAGTTATCCAGATTATACACATACTTATTATTTTACTTCAGTTGAAAAACGTGATGCAGAATTTAACAAGATACTTGAAGATGCAAAAAAGAGTTCAAAAGTTAAATCAATAGGAACTTCAAAATATAAATTAAGCAAAGAATATCATTCTATTAGAGTTGAATATTACGATGAAGACGCTGGTTCGGATTTATATGATGTTTATACTAAGACAGAAAAAAGTATGAGCATAGACGAAGAACAAATTTTTAAATTATAAGGAGATTAAGTAATGAAAACACTTAAAAAAATATGTGCGCTATTAATAATGTTTTTAGTATTTGCAATTAGTATTAGTTTTGCTGGTCTTCCTATTGTTTTAAGTATTGTATTAGGAAGTTGGTATTGGTTATTTTTATATAGTATACATGTGCTTTCTATCTTATTTATTGGTCTATGCTGCTTAGGTGCAAAAGAAGGTCTGGAGGATTAGCTTATGAAATTAAAATTAATTAATGATATTGTTAAATTAGTTATAACAAGTGTTACACTTATATTAGGAATTATTGTATTATTTATATAGAGTAACCTATTTTGTTGGTGGCTGCGTTTTGTTTGCTAAATTAAATGAATAAAAAATAAGGAGATTATTTATGATACTTAGTAAACCAAGAATATTACAAGCAGGTGCACATGGATTTAAAAAAGGAAGGGTAGGATTTAGTACTGGTGATATTATCGAAGTTAGATGTGATGTATGCGGTAAAATTTATAAGATAAATTATCATTCACAACAATTAAATTTTAAAAAAAGAGATGATAGAGACCTATGTAGAGGCTGTCGTCAACATGAAGATTATCAAAAAGGTATACGTACTTATACTTGGGCAGAATATAATAAGAAACAATTAGGTAAGTCTTTGACAGAACGTTTTAAGAGTGATGATTGAAAAGCTAATCATCATTATTTTGCAAAAGGAATAAATAATCCACATAAATTTACTGAAGATAACCCAGTTAATGGTCGTGGTTATGCTGGTTGGTATTCTGGATATCTATTTAGGTCTCTTGTTGAATTATCATTTATCTATAAAATGTTAAATGAAAATCATACAATTAAATCAGCAGAAACTATGACCATTTATTATAGTGATACCAGTGGAACTATCCATCAATATAGACCAGACTTTTTGGTCGATAATAAATATTTATATGAGATTAAAGATTTTAGAGAGTTAAGTTCAGAGGTTGTTTTATTAAAAAAGCAAGCGGCTGAAACCTACTGTTCAAATAATAATCTAGAATATGTTTTATTTTCAAACAAAGATTTTAAACAGTTAACTCGTCCTTTTATAGTTGAGTTATATAAAGCAGGACAAATAACTTTTACAAATGAAAGTTTATTACGCTTTAAAAAATATTATTTAAAAGAAGGTGATTAAAGTGTCAAATAATTTATTTGATTTACTTACAGCTAAGCAAAAAGATATTGTACAATTTGTTTTTAATAAACTTGAAACTGCTGGATATGAAGCTTATATTGTCGGCGGAGCGGTAAGGGACCTTTTATTAGGTCATTCAATTAAAGATATTGACTTAACTACTAATGCGACTCCTGATGAAATTAAAGAAGTATTTAAAGATTATCCTATCATTAATAACAATGGAGAAAAGCACGGAACTGTAACAGTTAGATACAATGAAGAGAATATTGAAATCACTACATATCGTATTGATGGCGAATATAAAGATAATAGACACCCTGAATCTGTTGAATTTACTAAAGATATTGTAAAAGATTTAGCTAGACGTGACTTTACTATCAACGCGATGGCATATAACAGCGGTGATACTGTAATTGACCCATTTGGTGGATTAAAGGACCTAAAAGAAGGTATTGTTCGTGCAGTTGGAGACCCTAAAGAAAGATTTAAAGAGGATGCTCTAAGAATCTTGCGTGGTCTTAGATTTGCATGCAAGTATAATTTCCATATTGAGAATGGAACTATGTACGCAATGTTTTTCCAAGAAGATTTATTAGATAGTATTTCTGCAGAAAGAATCCATGATGAGATTATTAGAATCTTTGATTATGAGACTGTTGGTGATTTAATGCAAGGATTTATGCCTGGTGCTATTATTTATCATATTATTCCTGAATTTAAGTACTTAAATAAGCAATTATTTAAGCTTGTGACTGATCATTATGTTGATAACTTTATTGGAATTTGTTCATACTTAACTCCTGAACAAACTGAAGCTATTTTAACTCGTTTAAAATTTTCAACAAAAGATACAAAATTAATTAAAGTATTAAGTAGAGAAGTTAGAAAGGTTAATCTTGATGACTCAGACAGTGTTGGAGCTTTAGGTCATAGATTAGTTGATACATATGGTTATTCTAATAAAGATGCTGAATGGCTAGTAAGAAAATTACTTGAAATTCAAGATGCTTTTGTATTTATTGACGCTATTAACAGATATTATTTTAATTCAACAGAAGTTATTAATTTAGTATTTGAAAGCGGTTGTTATTCTTTAAATCAATTAGCAGTTGATGGTAATGATATGATTGCTTTAGGTTATAAAGGAAAACAAATTAGAACTGCATTAGAGATGACATTAATTGAAGTTTATAGTGGAATCTTAAAAAATAATAAGGAAGATTTAATTAAATTTGCAAGTGATCAAACTACAAGATATAATGTCGAACATACAAGTTAATATTTAGATTGCTAAATTATACTGTAAGGAGTTTCTACTTATGGTTAATTTATTTGAAGATAAAAATGATTATATGGAAGAAGATTTAGCAATGTTTATTGCTAATCAAGTTTTATTTAAAATATCTAAAGCTCATCCAGATTGAAAACCAAATCCTAGTTTATTAGGAGTATCACTTAAAGGATATGATTCAACCAATACTTTAGGTAGTACTTTATTTGGTAGAGACGTATTACATCATGAGGCTATGATTCAAATAGAAGTTAGTCAATATGTATTAAAGAACGGATTGGAAGAATTATTTGAAAATACTTTTGCACATGAATATTGTCATTATTTAGTAGATGTTGAAATGTTAAATGATAAACGTCTAAACATTTGAGCAGATGAAGAACACGGTGAAAAAGTATTTCCAACAAAAGAGATAGAAGATTATTATAGAGCTGATGATGGTCATGGAGAATGTTGACTAAAATACGCAGCAGAAATTACTCGAATTTTAGGATTAACTTATCCAATTCAAGCTCATCCAGGTGCTGTAGAAAATGCTATCTATGCAGCAAGAAATAAAGATGAAGTAGCTCTTACTATCGGATGTTCAAATGGCGACATTGATGAAATAGAATTATATGAAAAAACACCACGCTCATTTCTTAAATTTAAAGATATGACAATGGTTAAAGTAATTGTAGCTATTATAATGCATGATGCACCATGTCCAAAAGAATGTGGTGGACACTTAGAAATTAAATGAGCTAATGATAAAATAGAAGATGACTATATGATGGAACTAATGCCATTAATTAAAGAAATAGTTTTAGATTCATTACTAAGTAAACTTGGAAATTAAGAGGATATATTATGAAAGAATTTATACGTGATATCGATAGATTACCAGATGGAATGACTTTCGATGATTTAAAACCTAAATCAGATGCAGAAAAATTACATGAGTTAGCCGCTCAAATAAAACTACCAGATTTTAATGATCCAAAGGTTTTAGAGAGATATGCTGAATATTTTGGTGTGGATATTCCAACCAAAGATCATATTACTAATGGTAGTTTTGCAAGTACTTTCGAAGCATTAAATGTAATTAACGAGGAAATCCAAAGACAAACTTTAAAGAAAGATTTAATTTATTCTTCAATAGATGAATTCTTAGCAAAACAAGAAATTGTAAATAAAATTACTAGAATTAGTGATGAAAAGATTTTAAGTGCTTATAGCAAATTAGGTTTAATTGATAATGCAGATGTAATTACAATCCCAAAAGGAACTCAATTTACTTGGAAAGCTACTAAAGATTATGACGGTAAAGTTTATGACTTATATTATATTAAAGGTAATCCATATGCTTTAATTGCTATTAGCACCGATGATGTATTGGATGTATTTGAAAAAATTTAAGGAACTATAGAAATATAGTTCTTTTTTATTGTATTATATACTAGAAATTAACTAGAAATTAACGTTTAGGAACGTTTTTAATCATTCAATGGATATTTTATTATTTTAATAATAAAACTCAAAATATGGAGGTATTTTATATGAAAATAGTGACAGTACAAGATTTACTTAATTTAACATTAAAGTTAGGAAAAGCTTTTGGATATCAAACCAAAATTTGTTTTACAGATCGCTTTAATGAATATTCTTTAGATGATGGTATTGAAGGTCATGATAAAGATGTAGTTTCTATTAGATGTGAAAAGATTGGTTCTGCCTTACAAGGTACTCATCGAGTTTTAGGAGGTAAAGATGATGAATAAGAAAGATAAAATAGATGAAGAATTAGATTACAGAGGATATCACGTAGACTTTTATTTTGATGATCCAGGTCAGCAAATCTATACAGTCTTTGATGGTGAAGAGATTGGTTTTGGAGCTTATAATTCTAATTATATTGATGATATGAAACATATTATAGATAATAAATTAGATGTTGTAACAAGATTTCCAGAATTAAAAGATCAAGGTGTTTATGGAGCAGAACTTAGATGGTTTGATAATAATGGTTATGATGACTTACAATTAACTCATCGTTCAAGAGTTATTAAGATATACTTATTGGATGGTAGAGATAAGTTTGTTGGACCTCAGAAAGAAATTATATTATCTGATGCAAAACATCGATTATTATATGGAGAAAAATAGAATTCGAAAAATTCTATTTTTTATTGTATAATATAATAGTCAAAATGACTATTTATAATTTGCTAAAATAAATGACTAAGGAGAATAAATCATGAGTAAGTTAAATGAATATACTAATAAAACTAAAAGAGTTATCCACTTAATGGTAACAAGTTTGTGTTTAAGAAATTGTCCTCATTGTTGTAATAAGCAATATAGTTTAGATGATATTCCTTATGTTACAGATGAAGAGTTAAAACAATGCGAAGTGCTTTGCCTAACTGGTGGTGAACCTTTTGAGTTTACTAATCCTGAAAAAATTACATCTTATTATAAAAAGAGATATCCTAACATTAAAAAGGTTTATGTATATACAAATGCTTTAGAATTATATGATTTTTGCCGTAGAAATTATATAACTTATAGTAATGATATTGATGGTTATAATATATCGATTAAAACTAAAGCAGATGTAGAAGCTTTTTATAAAATGAAAGATTACTCAAGATTTAGTTCTAGAGATAATAGGTTATATGTTTTTGATAATTTAATTGAAGAAAAAACTATTCCAACTATAACTAATTATTCATGGACAGTTACTAAAAGAAGTTGGCAACCAGATTTTGAACCAGCAGACGATAGTATATTTAGAAAGGTATAAATAAATTAAAAGAGTTTAAAGGAGAACAATATGGAATTTAATGCAAAGAAATGTAAAGAAGATTTAGTTGAATGGGTTAGAAAGACTGTAGGTGATTGTACAGTTGTTATTGGAATTAGTGGTGGCAAAGATAGTTCAGTTTGTGCTGCTTTATGTGTGGAAGCACTTGGTAAGGATAAAGTATTTGGCGTATTAATGCCAGATGGTGAACAAAAGGATATTGATAAATCATTAGAATTAGTTAAGCATTTAGGTATTGATTATACTTGTATAAATATTGGTTATGCTACTTTAATGTTAAGACAATCAATATTTGAAGGATTTAAGTCTAGACATAGAATAAATAGAACTTGCTCAAGTTATATAACTAATTATGCAACAAAGTTTAATGATGTATATGAAACTAATACTCCAGCAAGAATTCGTATGACAACTTTATACGGAGTTGCAGCAATTCTTGGTAATGCAAGAGTAGCCAATACTTGTAATTTATCTGAGGACTGGGTTGGTTATTCAACTAAGTATGGAGATAGTGCAGGAGACTTTTCACCACTTGCAAATTTAACTGTTCATGAAGTTAAAGAATTAGGTTATGAATTAGGTTTACCAAAGGATTTAATTGAAAAAGTTCCTAGCGATGGAATGAGTGGTAAGTCTGATGAAGAGAAGTTAGGATTTACTTATGATGAATTAGATACTTATATTCGAACTGGTGTTATTGAAAATCTAGAACATAAAGAAAAGATTGATAGAATGCACAGAGCTAATTTACATAAGTTAGTACTAATGCCTAAGTATGAACCTGATGATTTAGAGGTGAAGATTTAATGCTAAAAGAATTGTTGGAAAAATATAACCTTAAGTTAGCTGTAGCTGAATCTTTAACTGGTGGAAAGTTATCTGCAAAGATTTGTGAAGAACCTGGAATAAGTTCTGTTTATCTAGGTTCTGTCACATCTTATACAGATGAAATTAAATCTAAAGTATTAAATGTTGATTCAGATTTCTTAGTTAGATATGGACCTTATAATAGTCAAACAACACGTCAAATGTGTGATGGTCTTTTAGAATTAACTGGTGCTAATATCGCAGTGGCAATTTCTGGTGTAGCTGGACCTGGTTCTAATCGTGGAACTCCAGCTGGAAAATTCTATGTTAGTTTATTAATTAAAAAATATAATAATATGACTCAAGCTGGTGGATTTGAATATCAAATATTTAATGATGATAGAGAAAAAGTTAGAGAGTATGCAGCACAAATGGCTTATGATTATTTAATAAGTTATTTATTAACAAATGAGATTTATTAATAGTCATATTGTATATTATTATATATGAGGTGAACAATATGAAATTTAGATTTCCAATTTTAATTAAAGCAAAAAGAATTAGAGGTTTTTTAACATACTTTCCTAATTTAGATCCATCAACTATTTTTGAAGCTGAGATATTCGAAGATGATACTTATGGTATTTCTGAACTAAATGGAAGCTATAAATATACATTTAATGATAAAGTATCAAATAGTATTAGAATCCACATTACTCGTAAGTTCTGTTGTTATAATGATGATGGAAGTAAGTGGTTAAATCCAAGAGCTCAAGGTGGTTTATGGTATATTGAAAAACAAAACTATCAGTATATAGCTCGTACTGGTATTGAGGTAATTGATCCTATTGAAAAGAATTATTTATGTGTATACTTTGAATATTTAAATAAAAAGAAATATGATGATTGGTCTAAGAGATTTATTATGGTTCCAGCTAGAGAAGCTGAATTATTAAATCTTGAAGAAGATAGACTTAAAAATAAACGTGATTTTATTTTAGTAGAATCTAAATCAAATTCAAGTGGTGTTGAGATAGCTAGAATTTTAAATACTTGCTGGAGAGAAGCATTACCACCATCAGATTATGAACCTAGATTTAAATTAGATCGAAAGATTTTAGCTGGTCCTAAAGCTGCTAGAGAGTGGATGAGTAAGCATGGAATAGTTCCAGAACTATTTAATAAATCAGATTGTGAAATTAAAAAAGGTTTAAATTATCTTTTAGATGAAGGTCTTCCTTATGGCAGTCTTGTTCAAATTGCTGGTAGTGATTCATTAACATCAATTGGAGATTCTAAGCGCATTGCAGATAAAGTTGATGATAGTAGTCTTTGTATGAAGATAAGTGCAGTAAAAGAGGCAGACGTTCCAGCAGAAAAGTACCATGCATTAGAACATGAAGTTGAAAGACTTAAAGCTTTAGTTGTTGAACAAGCTTTAGAAATATCAGAATTAAAGAGGAGTAAAAATTAATATGAATATAAAAGTAATTACAGCTGTAGAAAAATATGAAAAGAAGCCAGGAGAAATTACTTGTTTCTTAGCTGGAGGTATCACAGATTGTGGTGAATGGCAAGATGAAGTAATTAATTATTTAGAGAACGTTGACGTTGATTTAACTGGATTAGTATTATTCAATCCAAGACGTAAAAACTTCCCTATTCATGATCCTAATGCTTCTAATGAACAAATAACTTGGGAATTTAATATGTTAGAACAAATGGATATTTTCTCAATGTATTTTGCAAATAGTCCTAAATCCGTTCAACCTATCTGTATGTATGAATTAGGAAGAAATTTAGCAAAGATGGAAGTAAGATTTCCAAATGATTATATGAATAGAATTACTGTTAGTGTAGAACAAGGTTATAGTAGAGAACAAGATGTAGTTATTCAATCTAAGTTAGCTATGAAAGGTCAAGACTTTGTTGAAACTAATTCAAATCCAGAAAAGCATGCTGATACAATTATTAGAGCATTTAATTGGATAAAAACTTTAAAAATTAAACCTATTGTTAAATCAGAAAATCAAACATTATTATCTGTAGATTTAAATTTAGATAAGAAATTTTTAAAGTTCTATACGGCTCACTATATGACTAATAATCAGCCTAGAGATTATTTCTTTGTATCAAGAAATAATATGAAGGATTTAGCAATCAATCATGATATGGTTAAGCCAACAGCTATTGAAGCATTTACTTATTATGTAGATCCAGAGACTATGGAAATTAAAGTTGTTATGATTGAAGAATTCCGTAGTGCTTTAGGAAGATATGTAAATTCATTCGTTGCTGGATTAATTGAAAATAATGAAGATGTTAATAAAGCTATTGAAAGAGAAGTTTATGAAGAAGTTGGTGGTAAGGTTGAAAAGATTACATTACTTCAAAACTATCCTTTATCAATGTGTGCTGGTATGTGTGATGAAGCAAACTATATGGCTGTTGTAAAACTATCTTCAATCGGTAAACAACATTTAGAAGCAACAGAAGATATTAAGATTAAAGTTTATTCTTTAGACGAACTAAATTCTTTAATTAAAAATAATCAAATCTATTTAACAGCTTCAGGATTGTTAGGTTATTTAAGTATTTTAAGTATAGTAGGTTAGGAGTTAGGTTATGACTGAACAAGACTTTTTAAAAGATTATAATGTTAATGAATTTAAGGATAGACCATCTATTGCAACAGACGTTGTAATCTTAAGTATGCATCAATTAGGTAATTCTTATAAATTAGAAGTTTTAGTAACTAAAAGAAAAGATTATCCATTTAAAGACATGCTACAAATTCCTGGAGGATTTGTTCAGCCTAATCTTTCTTTAGAGGATAATGTTAGATTTAAATTAAAAGATAAAATAACTTATCCAAATTTAGATCCAGATAAAATTCATATTGAACAATTATATACTTATGGTGCAGTAGATAGAGATCCAAGAACAAGAGTTATATCAGTAGTTTATTATTCTATCCTACCAGTAAATGCTATGTGTTATTTACCAGAAGAATCTAAAGCTGAAACTAATAGTGGATGGGTATGTCCATTTACATTTAATTGTTCTATGGCTTTTGATCATAAACAAATCATTGAAGATACAGTAAAAAGATTACAAGGAAAATTAGATTATACAGATATTGCTTTTGAATTTTTAAAATCAAAAAAATCATTTACATTATATGAATTAAAATTAGTATATGAAGCTATTTTAAATAAGAAAATCGGCTTAGCTAATTTTAGAAGAGACATCTTGAAAAGATATGGTGATCGATTAGAAGTTATTGATGGATTAGAAAGTACAGAATTTTCTAAGAGACCTAGTAAAGTGTATAGATTAAAGTAGGTGGTTATTGTGTTAACTTACAAATTAATAAATAATTCTAAGTTAACTTTTGTTTATGAAAGTTTACTTACAGAAGAATTTTTAAATGAATATATTTGTAAGTGCACAATAAGCGTTGACACAAATAATAAGTGGACAATCTCTCAATGGTATGCTAATAAGAATTATCAGCATCAAGGTTATGGAAGATTGACTATGAAATATTTAGTGACTGAACTATTTAAAAAGTATGGCCTTCCAAAGCAATTAGTTTATATTTGGAATAATGCAAATACCTATGTATATGATTGGATTCATAAAAATTTTGATGCAAGACTTTCTGATAATGCAATTAAAGTTTTAAAATATTCTGATGAGGATATAAAAGAAGGTCATGAATATTATTTAGATATAACTAAGTTTTTAAACTATTTTGAGGTGTTATAATGGCTAATTTCTATTTAGTATGTGGAATATCAGGTGGTGGAAAAACTGTATTAAGTAAAAGAATAATCGGTAAAAATCCTAATATAGTTTTTTATGACGTTGATGATTTTTATAAATTAATAAATGGTGATGAGCGAATCCATAAAAATAGTTTTGAGGTTTGGCATTTATTATTTAAAGTTCTACATGAAGTAGAATTGGAAGACCATGATGTATTATTAACTACTAATGCATTAACTGTTGCTCAACGTAGGCAATTAATTGAATGGTTTCCAACTTTCAAGCATCATTTACTTTGGGTCACAGCTCCACTCGAAAAATGTTTAGAAGGTAATAAAAATAGATATAGAACAATGCCTGAAGATAAATTAATTAAAGATTGGCATAGAATGGAATTTCCTAATCCAAGCGAAGCAGACTGGGATTCGATTGTCCATATTACTAATTGCTGGGACAATGAGAATTATATAATATTTAATTTAAAAGGCAATGTTCAAGAATTAATTAAGATTTAAGGAAATTAAGAATAAAATTTCCTAAATTTTATTGTATAATATAATAGTCAAGATGACTATATTAAATAAATAATTAAGGAGAATTAAAATATGAAAATTACAGAAGCTGGGTTAAAGTGCCCTATTAATTACAAAGATGGTTATGCTATCCATTATTTATCTGAAGAGGATGCTTATAAAGTATATATGTTTATTCCTCAATTAGAACATCATGCAAATGATATCACAAAGTATATCTTTGTTAATAGAACAAAGGATGCAAAGTTCACTCCAGAAATGTTCAGAGAAATAAAGAGACAGTTTGAACACTTAGCAACATTACACTGGACAGATGCTGAGCTTGATTACTTAAAGAATATTCGTCACTTAAGAAAACATAAAGGTGCATTAGAATTATTAAGACACCTTACATTAGATTTAAGATATTTAACTAGATTTGAATTAGATGAAAATGGAGATTTACATATCGAAGCTGAAGGTCCAGTATATATTGTATCTCAATTTGAAATCTATACTTTATCAATTGTATCTTATGTATGGAATTTATTTAATGATACTTATGATAATATTTATAATGAAGGAATTAAGCGTTGGGCTGCAAAGGCTGCTGGTTTTGAAAAAGGTGGAAAGTATGAGCCACTTAAAGGTAAGATCGCAGAATTTGGTACAAGACGTAGAAACTTACCAGAGCTTCAAGATTTTATCGTAGCTAATGGTTGTGAATCTGGAATCTTTAGTGGTACTTCAAATATCTATTTAGCTATGAAATATGGTGTTACTCCTATCGGAACATTCGCTCATGAATATACAATGCTATTCCAAGGTGTTAAAGGAATTCAAGTAGCATATTCAGTAGAAGCTGCATTACAAGAATGGCTAGAAACATTTGAAGGTGACTTAGGTATTGCATTAACAGATACATTAACAACTAAGTTATTCTTAAGAGGATTCAAGAGATTATTCATGAGACAATTTATGGGTGTTAGAACAGACTCTGGCGATGACCACGAACATATTGATAACTTTGTTAAGGCTTATGAAGCTGAAGGTGTTGATCCAAAGACTAAAACATTCTTAGTATCTAACTCTTATGACTTTGATAAGTGTTTAGAAATCTATAACTATGTAGATGGTCGTATGAAATTTGCTGCGGGTATTGGTACCTTCATTACAAATGACTCTACTGTCAGACCATTAAATATTGTTATGAAATTACAATATGTAAATGGTAAGCCAGTTGCAAAGGTATCTGATGATAAGGGTAAAACATTATGTCCAGATCCAGCATATACAGTTCATCTAAAGGATGCAATCAACTGGAGATTAGAAAACGAGGAGGCTTAATTATGGAAAATAATAAGACATTAACAATTATCATTGATATGCAAAATGATTTTGTAACTGGTAGCTTAGCTAATCCAGCTGCACAAGCAATCGTTAAACCAATGGTACAATTTATTAAAGAATCTGAAGCAAGAGGTGAAGTTGTAGTATTTACACAAGATACTCACCAACAAGGATATATGGCTTCAAGAGAAGGAAAGTTCTTACCTATTCCTCATTGTATTCAAGGAACTGATGGACATAAGGTAGTTAAGGAATTATTAGAAGCTTCTCGTTATGGCTTCTTAGTTACTAAGCCTTCGTTTGGTATGAGCATGGATCGTTGGAAAGAAGTTATCTACGAACACTTCTATTACGGTCTTGCAGATGTAAAGAGAATTAATCTTGTAGGAACTTGTACAGATATTTGTGTAATTAGTAATGCATTAATTCTTAAGTCTTTACTTCCAGAAATCGATGTATATGTTTATGATGACTTATGTGCAGGTTTATCTCCTGAAGCTCATGAAGCCGCATTAACAGTTATGAGAGACTGCCAAATTATTGTTAAGAAATATTTTGAATAATTTTCATATTTTCTCTTAAAGGACGCCAAAAGCGTTCTTTTTTGTTGTATAATATAATGTAAAGATGATAGTCAATATGATTATTAATAATTGGAGGAACTAATTATGAAACAATTAGATTTTATATGTCCAGTTTGTGGTGGAAGATTACTTGTGTGTTGGTTTGAAACAGGAAGTACAGATTATATTGTAAGTAAAAAAGGCAAACAATATAAAAATCCTATTAGAAAAGCCTCAGCTAATCTCGGTCCAATAGAAGACGCAAGACTAATTTGTTGTGAAAATGTATATAATCGAACTTGTGATTTTGCTACTAATTGTGATTTAGAATTTGATAATGTACCAGAGTATAATAGAAGATTCAAGATAGCGCAAACTGATGATGGTTATAAGTTATATGCTTTAGAGGAGGACTAAAATATGTTTGGTTTATTTAATTTAGATTTAAGTTTAGAAAATATCATTGATCATATGAAAGAGATAATTAATGATAAAGAAGAAATGGAAAGATTAACTGGCAATGGTTTATCTAATAGAGAAAATCAAGTAGTTGGCTGGTGGAATTATCTTGGCGATGATACAAAATTTAAGAAGGTAGTTATGGAAGAATTAAGTTATGTTACATTTGAAAGTAAGAATAGAAAATTCAAATTAGAAATAACTGGTGACCATATTTACAAATTAACTTATACATATCGTAGCGGAAATAAATACGATAGAAGTAATGGTGAAATTGAAGGAGACTTCTATACATTAAGAAAATGGTTTAAGAAAAGAAATTATTTAAAGTAGGAGGAATAACATATGAAATTATATGCTGTTAAAAGTGATTTAGTTTGGGATTTTGATTTTGTTAGTGGTTATATTGAGGCTATATACTTAGACCCAATAAGAGCTGAAAGAGCCGCAAATAAGTTAAATAAAGAACTATCGAAAGATCAAATTGCAGATGGTCAAAAGTATTATGTTGATGTAATTGAAACTGCAGATAAAAGAAAGGAAGATTATTAATATGTTAAATACAATTTTATCAATACCAACTTACCAAGAACCTAGTACTGCTTTTGTAGCACTATGGATTATATGTATAGTATTTATCGGTTTAGGTATCTTAGGTACATTAGCTGCTGGAATATTTGGTTTAATTGACGATGACGATGATTTAAAACCTTGTTTATTTGGTACTCTTGCTCTTAGTGGACTTATATTACTTCCAATTTGGGCACTAATTGCTACAATAGATAATAACAAACATTATCCAGAATGGTATAAATCTGAGATAGTAGAAGTGCAATATGACCATATTTATTCATTAGATTTAAATTCAGAAGTCAATGGTCATTTCTTATTAGGTAATGGAAGTGTTAGCACTGATAATTATTATTACTTTTATATAAAGAATTCAAAAGATTTATTTTCTTTAACAAAAGTTAAAATTAATTCAAATGTATATCTAAAAGAAAGTGATACAAGTCCAAGAGTAGAGGAAAGAAAAGATGCAAACTCTACTGAGATTTATACTGTAATTTATGTGCCAGTTTGTACTGTTATAGACTACGGTTATAACCCACATTAATTTGAGGTGATACCTATGATTAAAAAATTAGTTTATTCTTATACATTATCTTATGAATATAATCTTAAGAAACACAAAAGAGACTATACATTATATTCATCTAAGCATTATTTCTATGGCGATGACAAGCATCCAATTGCTGATGAAATAAACTATTATATAAGATATTATAAAGAAGATGATAATTTTTATGACTATGCTTTTAATAGTGAGGACCTTGGAAAGTGTTGTGAATTTACCACAGATGAATATAGCATTTACTCTCTTAAGCCATTAACTAATGATGAAATTATCGAAAAGTTTGAAATGTTTATGGCTAATAGAATAAAAAATACTGTATTACATTTACAAGAAGTTTATTCAGATATTAGATCTGCATTAGAATAAAATTGTATAATATTATATATGAGGTGATTTTATGAAAGTAATTTTAACACAAGATGTCAAAGGTAAAGGTAAAGCATTAGATATAAAGGAATTTGCAAATGGCTATGCTAATTTCTTAATCACTCAAGGTAAAGCAGAACCTGCTACAGAATTAAATCTTGCTAAGAGACAAAGAGATATTGATAGAGCACAAGATGAAGCTAATGATTTCTTACAAATGTGTTGGGAGCAAGATGATCAATTAAAAGGTAAGGTTTTTACATTCTATAGAAAGCCAATGCCAGATGGTTCAGCTAATAAAGCTGTGACTAAGAAAGACTTAATGCCAGAATTAATTAAAATAGTTCCAGGACTTGAGTCTAAGCAAATCATGATGGATAATATTAAAACATTCGGCAAGCATGATATAAATATCAAATTACATAAGGAAGTTATTTCTAAGATATTTGTGGAGGTAAAAGCAAATGAAGAAAATTAAAAATTATTTTAAGAATGTTGTATTATTGTATGGACATTTAATTGTTGGTCTTTGGACTGGCAATTGGTCATTATATAATTCTTATTTGTTATATACTAGTAAATATGGATTAGTTAATTTTGATTAGGAGGTATTTATGAATACTAAAGAAGTACTGGTACGATTAAAGATTTCGAGACCTACTTTAAATAAATATATTGATCAAGGTTTAATAAAAGCTACTAAACAATTTAATGGTAGATATGTATTTAATGATGATGAGATTATAGGTTTAAGTGAAAACTTAAAAGTTATAGATCGTGCTCAATCTTCATTAATTCATGAATCTCCAATTGAAGAACCAAAGAAGTCAGATAAGACTTTAGATCAAGAATTAGTTAAGAATATTAATAAAGCTTTGTTTAATTGTCTAGAAGTTTTTGATGAATTAGAAAAATTTAGAATTTTAACACCTAAAGCTGTTAGTGCTAAAACAGAACTAAAAAATGCTTTAGAAAAAATTAAATAAATATTGTATAATAATATGTAGTTAGATATGCTAAATTAATATGTAGCTAAGATAACTACAGAACTTAATATCAATGAGGAATAAGCACCTCAGTTACAATTCATTGGTATCAAGCATGCAAGATAGGACTTGCAAATTTGATATAAAATAATAATAGGAGATTAACAATGGAATTTTTAGTAAATGGCGTTAAGTACGCAACAATGGAAGAGGCTCAAGAAGCTGAAAAGAAATTAGAGGTTGAAAAAGCTAAGAAGGAAACTGCATTAGCTGAGAAGAAAGCTGATTTAGCTAAGATTAATACTACTGCAAATGATTATTTAAAACTTGTAAAAGAAAATAATCAAAAGCGTGCAGAATTAAGAAAAGCTGAACAAGAAGCTTATAAAACATATAGAAAAGAATTAGATGATTTTGCTGAAAAGCATCAAGGATATCATCTAACTTATAAGCGTGACGGTGATAATGTTGAGTTCCAAATAGAGGAAGTAAAGCAAAAAACATTAGAAGATTATTTCAAGGAAATGGAAGAGGTAAATAAGAGATTTAACCGTTTCTGGAATAGTATTTGGGACTAATAAAATAAATAAATAAAAAATAAATAAAATTCTGAGGCTTAAGCAGAGAAAATTAATTTCTCTGCTTTTTTATTAAAATTTAATGCTAAATTTACTAGTAGAAGACTTTATAAGGAGAACTATACATGATTAGATATGTTCCTCAAGAAGGTGTTAATGGTTATAATTTAACATCACAAGACATTAAACCAACTAAAAATATTAAAACTGGTTCTATGGTGTTTGAAACAGATACTCAAGATAGATATTTTTTTAATGAAGAAACAAGTGAGTGGATTAAGTACACAGGTCCAATTCTTGATTTCTATACTCCTATCGCTCGTGATGTTTTTTGTTTCTTTGGATTAAGTACAGATGAAAAACCAACTAAGATAGGTAATCAATATAATATTGGATTAGGTTCTATATTTGTTGAAATAGATAAAAGTAAAGCCTATATTTATGATGAAGATGGTTGGGAGGTTGTAAAGGATTCAGGAGTTCAGCCAGTACCTGCTGAAGTTGTTCTTCAAGATAAAACTGTTAATCCTACATTAAATAACCAAGAAATAACATTTGATAAGAATTATGATGGATTAGGAACTGTAACGGTTAAAGCTGTAACAAGTGCTATTGACTCAGCAATTAAAGCTGAAAATATTAAAGAAGGTGTAAGTATTTTAGGTGTAACTGGAACCTATGCTCCAGAACAAAGTGAAGACACTGAAGCTCAAGCTGTATATAATTTAATTAATGCATTACCAGATCCAGATAATTTAACTTATGAATATGTTGATCAATTAGATGCAGTTACAACTGCTGCTTGGGAATATGTTCATGCACGAATTTCAAATCATGATAAACTAATAAATTGTATTGAAAGGATGAATGAAATAGAAATTGAACGTAGCGTAAAGATTGATACTGATACAATTTGTACATTCAATCAAGCTCCATCAGATAATAAATTTATCGCTCATGGTTCTTATGAAAATAATCCAATAACTATCGATGGAACTAATTATACAACAGGTTTAAAGATGGAAGGTTCTGATACAAGATTCTCAATGGTAACTTTTGAAACTGGTGCTGAATCTACATTGACATTACATGTTACTCCAGCAAAAGCAATTGTTGTTGATAACGTAAAGAAAACAGTTGATGAAAATGGAATTGTAACCATACTAAACTTCCAAGCTGGTGAACATATTATCCGAAAGTCTACAACAAATACAATCTTATATGCAATTAAACTAGAGTTCAATTAAAAATTAATATTTAGGTAGAGAATTTATTAAGTCTCTACCTTTTTTGTTGTATAATATATATGTAAACTTAATAAAAATAAATAAGAGGTGATTAAATGAATTTAGGTTTAATAATTGGTTTAAGTATCGCCGGAGCGCTTTTATTCTTATTAATTATATTCTTAGCAGCAGGATATACTAAGGCTCCAACAGATACGGCTGTTATTATCACAGGTCCTCGTAGACAACGTGTACTTGTTGGTAAGGCAGGTTTTAGAATTCCTTTCTTTGAGAGAGTTGATAAGTTATCATTATCTTTAATGTCTATTGATATTAAGACTAGAAATTCAGTTCCTACAAATGAATTCATTAATGTTAATGTAGATGCCGTTGCAAATATTAAAATTGGTTCTACTCCAGAAATGTTACAACGAGCTGCAGAATCATTATTAAATAAGTCTAAGAAAGATATTGAAGATCAAGTTATCCAAGTACTTGAAGGTAATATTCGTGAAATCGTTGGTGCATCTAAGATTAGAGATATGGTTCAAGATCGTAAAGGTATTGCTGATAAGGTTAAGGAAAATGTTACTCCAGATATGGCTGCAATTGGTATCGAAGTAGTAAACTTTAATATTCAAAACTTTACTGATGACAATAGTGTTATTGAAAACTTAGGTATCGATAACATCGCTCAAATCTCTAAGGATGCTGCTATTGCTAAAGCAAATGCTGATAGAGATGTAAACATTGCTCAAGCACAAGCTAGACAAGATGCAAATGAAGCTAAGGTTAAGTCTGATACAACAATCATTCAGCAAAATACTGAATATGAATTAAGAGCTGCTTCATTAAAGCAAAAGTCTGATACAGCAAGAGCTGATGCAGATGCTGCTTATAAGATTCAACAACAAAAGCAACAAGAAATTATTAATACTGCAACAATTAATGCTGAGATTTCTAAGCGTCAAAGAGAAGTTCAATTAGGAATTCAAGAAGTTGAATTAACTGAAAAGAGATTACAAGCTGAAGTTAATAAGAAAGCTGATGCTGAAAAGTATGCTGCACAAATGGCTGCTGATGCGGATCTTTACAAGAGAACTAAGGCTGCTGAAGCTGAATTAGCAGAAGCACAACGTCAAGCTGAAATGGCTAAGGTTAAGGCTGCTGCAGAAAAAGCTGCTCGTCAACAAGCTGCTGAAGCTCAAATTATCGAAGCTAATGCTAAGAAGGAAGCAATGGTTGCAGAAGCTGAAGCTAAGAAGCAAGCTGCACTTGCTGAAGCTGAAGGTATTGAAGCTAAAGGTAAGGCTGAAGCTGAAGCTATCTTAAAGAAAGCTGATGCGATGAAGCAATATGGTGAAGCTGCTACATTAAAGATGATTCTAGAATCTGATGTATTACCTAAGGTTGTTGAAGCATACTCTAAGCCTATGGCTGAAGCTATGTCTCATATTGGTAATATTACAATGTATGGTGAAGGCAATACTGCAAAGCTTAATGAAGAAATTACTAAGAACGGTACTCAAATCTTCGCTGGTCTTGAACAAGCAACTGGCTTAGATATTAAGTCATTATTGGTAGGTACTTTAGGTGGAAAGCTAATTTCTAACTCAGTAAAGAATGATGCTTTCGAAGTTAAGGAATCACCTACAACAAAGAAGCCTTCTACAACTAAGAAGGACTAATAAATAAAATTGAGGCCTAGTGCCTCTTTTTTGTTTTATAATATTGTATTATAATATATAGGAGTGTGATTACAATGAAGAAATATTTTGTTATTTCCGATATTCATAGCTTTGCTTCTATTATGAAAAATGCTTTAAAAGATAATGGATATGATAAAGAAAATCCTGAACATATCTTAATTGTATGTGGAGACGTTTTTGATAGAGGCGATGAAACTGCTGAAGTTTATAATTTTTTAAAGTCAATACCAGAAGATAGATGTATTTTAATTCGTGGTAATCATGAACAATTATATTTTGATTTACTAAATAAAGATTTTCCACAAAGCCATGATTTTAGTAATGGAACAGTTAGAACATTCTGTCATATTGCAGGTTCTGAATTAAATGATATGGATATAATAGATAAAGCTCCTTATGATTTAAAATATGATCCTAAGCATTTTCATTTTGTTAGACATCATTATAGTGATGATGTTTGGACACTAGAAGATTTATGGAATAAAATTAAAAAGGCTGTAAAGAATTCTGAAGTTACTAAGTGGTTAAAATCAGATCGTTGGATTAATTATTATGAATTAGGTAAGTATATCTTTGTACATTCGTTCATTCCATTAACTTGGGAAAGTGAACGTGGCTTAACTGAGGATTATTGTGTATATTATGCTTGGACCCAAATGTTTAAAGAAAGACCGGATTGGCGTAATGCAACTACAAAAGAGTGGAGTGTTGCAGCATGGGGTTGTCCATATAAGTTCTTTGATGCAGGATTATTTAATCAAGAACTTAAGAATGATAAAATATTAGTTTGTGGTCACTATCGTTGCTCTGAGTTTAATGAACATTATTTATATGACTTTACAGATAACTCAGATATTTACTTTGGTAAAAATTTAATTGCCATAGATGCTACAACGGCTTGGAGTAAGCAAGTAAATGTATTAGTTATTGAAGATGGTATTTGTTATTCTAATGGAAAGAAACTAGTAGAAAAAGAACCAAAGCGTCCTAAGTGGATGGATGTTCAAACTGTAACTATTAAAAAAGAAGGAGATTCATATGAACCAACTAATGAAAATTAAAAAAGCACAAGATGCATGCTTTGATGAATGGAGAGATAATTATAATACAGATAATGAAGACTTAGCTTATAATAGACATAATAGAGTTATGCCTAAAATTGCACTAGTCGGAATGACTATCTTATTAGTAATTACATTAATCGCTATTATCTAAGAGGTGATAATATGTTTAGAAAAAACAAAAAGAAAGATAAATATCATTGGTGGAAGCCTAGTCCTCAAACCAAACAAACATTAAAGGAAGCAGCAGATAAATTAATTGGTTATGATAAAACAGTTAATAAAAGCTGGAAGAGTCGTTGGAAATATTTTATTAAACGACAATATCCTTGGTATGGTATAATCGAACTAAATCAATTTAAGATTATTGAGATGAGAGATTATATGATTCATTATGGCTGGCTTGCTGAAGAAGAAATTGCTAAGCAAGTTAGAGAAATGAGCGAAGTTATTAATCTTGGATATAAAATCTTAGAAGATAAATATGAAGATGAAGCTCATAAGTGGTTAAGAGAAAATGAATGTTCTATAACTCTTATATATAAAGGTAAAGCAATTAAAGATGCAGAGTTATTAGTAAAGTTATATAATAGAGGTATGTTTGAAGATATTATATCTCCAGCTGAATTATACTTAGATGATCCTATGTCAAAAGAAGCTTTTGAAATGCGTAAAGAATTTATTAAAGATAAAGATACTAGAAGCGTAGCTGAATGGTTAGAAGCTAATAATTTAACAGAAAAAGATGTTCATGTAGCTTATTCTGGTGAATGGATCAATGGAAAATCTGAAGAAGAAAATCACGCTGAGTACACTAGACGTTTTGAAGAAGCTTGGAAAGCTAGACAAGATGATATTAATAGATATTTCGCTTTAATTGCTGAGTATCAATCTAATTGGGGAGACTAAAATGTTTAATGAAAAATTAACTAAGTTTTTATATCAAGCTTTAGAAGGATCTGAAAGCTCGATTGAGTTAATTGAATTATTAAAAACTATAGCTTTAAATTTATATGATAAAGGTGTATTAAACGCATCTGATCATTGTGATATTGAAGCATTCTTAGATTATAAATTAAATGAGTTAGGAAAGTAATATGGATATTTTAGAGATTGTTTATTTTATGTCTAGAGCTGGTTTGAGCAATAATAATTATAATAGATTAAATAAAATTATTGAAAAATATAATAGAGAAGATTTATATAAAGTATCTCCAACAGAAAAGATTGAAGAGATATTTGAATACTTAGAAAAAAATGTAGAGGAGAAAAATTAATGGAACGTTTTGAAAAATTAGGATTTTTCTGCGTAGAACCTTCAAAAACAGATAAAACTTATTATTTTGTAAAACATATTGAAAAAGGAAATCACACACTACAAGTTTGGATTACTTTAAAGAAAGTACCACTTGTCACATATAGATATGACCATAAGTTATCCGCATTAACTAAGATTTTAGAAGACACTATTGGTAGTTTTTTAGGTGACTTAGGTTATGAATCATATACCGTTGAAGAGTAGTTTTTAGTCGATAAGCTAAATTAAGTATCCTAAATAGATTGGAGAATACTTAACATGATCCATTATTTTAAATATAAAAAATTAGCCTATTACGATTTACTGTGTGATTGTTATAACAGAAATTTTATTGAAAATAAACTAAAAAATAAATTAGAAAATAAACAAGTATATATTTCAGTTATTGATATTGATAATTTTAAAAAGATAAATGATGATTTAGGACATGTCGCTGGAGACCGAGCTTTAAAACAATTTATTGATGTTTTAAAACAAGACCCAGCGATTAATTATTTATGTAGGTATGGTGGAGATGAATTCATTATTATACATAAAGAAAAAATTAATTTTGAACTATATCAAAGAGAATTTAAAACATTAACTAATTTTACTTTCAGTTTTGGAACTTCAATTAAAACTATATATAATTCTTTTGATGAAGCTCTTTTAGATGCAGATAAAAAGTTATATATAAATAAAAGAAATAGAAAATAATAAGTTGTATATTATAATGTAATTGGAGATATACTCATGGAAGAGAAAACATTAAAAGATAAATTAAATGACCCAGTAAGCCATCCAAGTCATTATACAGATGGTAATATAGAGGTTATAACTTATATTCAAGATAAAGGATTTATTGAAGGATTTTGTTTAGGTAATGTTATTAAGTATGTTTCTAGATCCGGTAAAAAGCTTTCTTCAAGTCAGTCATTAGAAAGTAAAAAGATCCAAGATTTAGAAAAAGCTGTGTGGTATCTCAATTATTATATAAATTATTTAAAGGAAATGAGTGATAAATAATGAAAGATACTCAATTAACAATTAATGAAGTAAAAGAATTATATCCACATAGAACTTTTAAAGAATTTAAGTTTGATTTTGATTTGAATGGTTATGATTTAATTTCAGACTTAAATCAAATGTTAGATAATAATGATGAGATAAATTACCATGAATCAGCATATACTGGTTCTGAAGCAACAAAAATAATATTTAGTGGTTTAATAAAATATTATTTAGCTGTACTAAAATTTGAATTAAAGAAAAAAATTACAGAAGCCTCTTCTTCTGGTTTAGATGAAGTTTCTTCTGCAGCATTGACAGATCAGATGATGTTATTAGATAGTATTGGTGAAAGTTTATTAACATTAGAGTCAGATGAAGCTAAGAAGCTAATGAAGATGTGTGAATGTAATTCAGCAAAAATTTTAGTATTAACAAATAATGAAAATAAAACATGTTTTATTTCTGAATCTAGTGATATAAGCGATGACAAATTATTTTCTGCAACTCGTGAGCTAGATAAGATTATTGCAGATATTTATGAAAACGTTGTCTTTGATGAAGACCAAGATAAAGATATGATAGTTCAATAAAAATTATAAAAAGGTATTTACATATACCTTTTTTTGTTGTATAATAAATATATAAAATAATTGGAGGAATAATTATGCAAACATTATTAGAATTTAAAAACTTTGTGGATGAAATTAATTTAGAGAATGGTAGAAATTATAAGATTTCAATACTTGAAAAATATAAAGATAATGAAAATATTAAGTTCTATTTAGAATTTATTTTCAATCCATATAAGATAACAGGAATATCTATATTAAAGTTTAAGAAAGTAAAAGACTTAATTTCTAAAACACAAAAAATAAGTTTATTCGGAGACTCTTTATCTCAAAATCAATTTACATCTGTAAGTCAATTACTAGATTATCTATTAAAGAATAATACTGGAACAGATGGAACATTAGAAAAGATTGCTTCATTTATGTCTGATTATAATATTAAAGCTAATTCAGAATTAGAATTATTATTTGAAAAAATTATTATTAAATCTTTAACTATTGGTGTGGATGTTAAAACAATAAATAAGATTATACCTAATTTAGTTCCTACATTCCATGTTCAATTAGCAAATAAATATTTTGATGATCCATCTAAAGTTAATGGACAAGAATTTTATATTACAACCAAATTAGATGGTAATAGAATTATTGCAATTAAAGATAATGGTAATGTAAAGTTCTATAGTAGAAGTGGTAAAGAATATGTAGGTCTTGTAGATTTAGAGGATGAGATGTCTAGGAAGCTCCCTGATGGCGTTTGTTTAGATGGAGAGTTAATTATACTAGATAGTGAAAATAAACATTCTAAGGACCAATTTACTGAAACACAAAAGCTAGCTAGAACTAAAGATATAGCAAAGCACGGTTTATGTATGAGAGTATTTGATATAATGACTGCACAAGAATTCTATAATCAAAGAAGTGTTAATAATTATTCTCATCGTAGATATGAACTAGATACATTATTCGATTGTACTCCAGATTTAAAATATTTTATTAAAGTTCCAGTTTTATATCATGGAACTGATACAAATAAAATTATTGAATTATTAAATTCAGAAACTTCTCATGGTGAAGAAGGAGTTATGATTAACCTAGCTAATTCAACATATCAATTTGATAGAACTGATAGTTTATTAAAAGTAAAGCGTATGAATGATATTGATTTAGAGGTTATTGGATTTAAGCGTGGAACAGAACATACTAAGAATGAAAATACTTTAGGTGCATTAATTGTAGATTTTAATGGTAATGAAGTTGAAGTTGGTTCTGGTATTTCAGATGAATTAAAAGATGAAATATGGAATCATCAAGAAGAATGGTTAGGAAGAACTATCATAGTTCAATACTTTGAAATAACTACTAATAAGCAAGGTAAACAATCTTTAAGATTTCCAGTATATCTTGACTGGAGAGATGACAAATAATTGTATTATAATATATAAGAGGTGAATAGCATGGGTATTTATTATATTACAAAGAATGAATTTAAAAATATAAAGCTAATTGGTTTTATTATAAAGCTATGTGATAAGACTAGAGAAAACCAATACTTCTCATTTAACGATTTGGTGCCTACTTATTTTGGTACAGATTATGGATTAAAGATGTTTAGAAACCTTGTAAATGATCGAGTAGTTTATGACGACTCAAAAACTATTTATGAAACAGATGATTTTAAAGTTTATCCATTAGTAGATAAAGTTTCAGATAGTTTTAAAATTGATGAGACATTAAGTTCTGGAACTTGTGAATATTTAATTGGAGTTTTAGAAACTAAAACAAACAAAGACCATGCAGTAGTTATTCTTTGGAATAAGTGTAATCCACTTACTCAATCTTATGAATTAGTATTTATTAAGAATGGAGATTGGAGGTATAGTGATGGACCAATCAAATTATAAACGTCCTACTTGGGATGAATACTTTATGACAACAGCAAAGCTAGCTTCATTAAGAAGTCAGGATCCAAGTACTAAAGTTGGATGTGCTATTGTCAATAATAATAAATTAGTCTCTATGGGTTATAATGGTTTTCCAAGTGGATTAGATTTTACTTGGGAAAAGGGTGAAGGTATTAATAATAAATATTTCTATATAGTACATGCAGAAGCTAATGCATTATTAAATGCAGAAAATCTTTCTAAGTTAAAAGACGCAACTATTTATGTTACATTATTTCCATGTGCTGAATGTGCTAAGCTATTAATTCAAGCTAAGATCAAGAAGGTAGTTTATTTATCGGATAAATACTGGAACCAAGATTCATTCAGAGCATCAAGAATTTTATTAACTAATGCTGGAATAGAATTAGAAGAATATAAAGCTAGAACTTATAACATATTGGAGGTTGAATAGATTATGAATATGGAATTTAAACGTAAGCTTCCAATACCAATGGAAATTAAAGAGATGTTTCCATTAAGAGAAGATTTAGTTAAAGTAAAGGAAGCTAATGATAACGAAGTAAAAAATATTATTAGTGGTAAGAGTAATAAATTATTATTAATTATAGGTCCTTGTTCTGCCGATAGAGAAGACGCAGTATTAGATTATTGTAAGAGATTAAGAAAGCTTTATGAAAAAGTTAAAGATGTAATATTTATAGTTCCAAGAGTTTATACGAATAAACCAAGAACTACAGGTGATGGTTATAAAGGACTATTACACCAACCAAATCCTACAGATAAACCTGATATGCTTGAAGGTATTATTGCTGTAAGACGATTACATATGAAGGTTTTAGAAGAAACAGGTTTCTCAACTGCAGATGAATTATTATATCCAGCAAACCATAGATATATAAATGATTTGTTAAGTTATGTAGCTGTCGGTGCAAGATCAGTTGAAAACCAAGAACATAGATTAGTAGCTTCTGGTTTAAATATTCCTGTTGGTATGAAAAATCCTACATCCGGAAATCTATCAGTAATGATTAATGGAATTAAAGCTGCTCAACATCCTCATACATTTATTTATAGAAATTGGGAAGTCGAATCTAAAGGTAATGAATATGCACATAGTATTTTAAGAGGTTATAATACCAAGCATGGTGAGAATAGACCTAATTACAACTATGAAGATCTAGAATTATTAGATGAATTATATAAGCAAACTGAACTAAAAAATCCAGCTTGTATCGTAGATTGTAATCATGCTAATTCAAATAAGAAATTTGAAGAACAAATCAGAATTGCTAAACAAGTTTTATATAGTATGAACCACAATCCAGATATTAAGAAATTAGTTAAAGGACTAATGATTGAATCTTATATTGAAGATGGTTGTCAAAAGCCAGACGGTGGAGTATATGGTAAATCAATCACAGATCCATGTCTTGGTTGGGAAAAGACAGAAAAGCTTGTATTGGAATTAGCTGAAACATTAAGAGATAAAAAGTAAGGACATTTGATCCTTACTTTTCTTTTTATAATTGCTAAATTATCTGTATTGATTATTTAATTATTATGGAGATTTAGTATGAGTGCTTATACATACAATGGACCTGTTTTTGATAAAGATGATAGAGAAATAGCTTGAGTAAACGTTGGCACGACTGCAGACTCTCCTCAAAAAGCTTTTAATAATATTAGATGAAGATTAAGTCGTAATAGATTTCATCAACTTATTTATATAGACGGCGCCTATTTGTCCGAAACAAAGAATGAATTAATTTATACACCTAAAGAACAAAACGCTCCTAGGCGCGATCCTGATTATGATTATGAAGAAGCTGATGATGAAAGAACATGAATAAAATCTTAGGAGAGTTTTATGTGAGGTTATATTTATAAAACTACAAACCTAATAAATAAGAAAATTTATATTGGTCAACATGCTAGAGCAAAGTTTACTAAAAAATATAAAGGTTCTGGAACATTAATTCAAGCTGCTATGTTAAAGTATGGAAGAGAAAACTTCATAGTAGAATTAATAGAAAGATGCTCATCTCAAGAACAATTAGATGAAAGAGAACAATATTGAATTAAAAAATTCGATTCACGTAATCCTTTAGTTGGTTATAATCAATCTTATGGTGGTAGAGAAAACGATTCTAAATTAACTTATAGAAGAGACTTTGAAGCTAAAGAATTAAGAGAATACTTAAATGATAAAGATCCAGAAAAAGCTAGAATGAAAAGATTAAATGATCCTAGCAACTGAGTCTTATTAGAACGTGACGGTAAAACTAGAGAAGTTTTTATAGATAAAATTAAGTTCTACACAGACTTAGGTTGAAAATTAGTAAAAAAATAAAAGTATTTAAAATATTTAAACTTTGTAAAGTATTTAAAATATATAAAAAGTTTAAAAATCTTAAAGGAGTTAAAAATGGCTGTTATACAAATTAGACTTCCAAATGATGGAAACCGTAGTGTATCATTAGTAACAGACCTTAGTAACTGAGCAAATGGATATAAAAAACTATCTAGAATTCCTAATAAAGGTAGTGAAATGGTTTTAAGAATTATCTTTTATTCTTTAGTTACTTTTTATAATACTTGTAATATGGACTACTATGAAAAAGTATATCTTCCATGTATGCAAGCTGCTAGAGATATGAATGAAATTGTTTCAAGTTATATTTGCCATGTTCAAAGCCCTAACTCAAGATGAAGAATTTGAGATCTTGAAAAATTAGGAAATGATGTTTATAAAAGTGTTACAAGTAATATAGAGAAAAATTATACTATGAATAAGAACTCTAATAAATATATTACTGCAATAAAAAATTTAGATAAATTAAAAATAATAAAGTTTAAAAATCCTGTTAGACTTTGGAATGATAGGTCAGATAGTAAAGATGTTCGTCAATTATTTTTTGATGTTTTAGATGGAAAATTAAGTTCTATTTCGGAAGCCTCTTGTTCTATAAATGCAGATATGACAAACGATATTTTTATGATCGCAGCATATAAATCAAATGTATTAATAAATAATTTTATACATGGACTAGAAATAATAACAACTAAGAACGGAAAGAAAAAGAAACTAGATTATGAATATTTTACAACTCAATGATATTATTCAATAGAACCTTCTAAAAATGGTGAAAATTATTTAAGAGTTAAATCTAGTTTTCGTATCAATAGCTTAGATCAAGATACATCTAAATTAGAGACTGCAGATTGTGATATAATTTTCGTTGTAAAAGAAGATCCAAGAGCAAAAAATGTGTATAATAATATAGATGCTAATAATAATTTATCAAGGATTTCTATCTCTCACTATATGCTTAAAAGAGCTATTGATTATCCAATAAGATATTTAGGAAATAGTAGTATAGAAAAAATAATAAATCCATTATTTGAGATAAAAATAATTTAAGGAGAAATATAGAATGAGTACTTATATAACAAATATTGCTTATAGTTATGAAGGAAGTCCTGACTTTCAATTCAAATTATCTAAACAAATTTTTGATGGAGCAGCAAGAAATTATAATATGAACCCTCAAAAATTATTAGATCTATTTGCTTGGGCATGCTTATTTACAGTAAATAAAAATGCATTAATGGAGTTTGGAGATAAACATAGTGGAGCTCATAAATATGATAAGGCTTATACTAAAGGAGCTTTAAGAGTAGTAGAGGCAGCATTTAATGCGATAGATAATCCAAGTTCTAAAAATAAGCATCCAGTCCAAAATGGTATAAATGAAATATTAAGTTTTGATTCTCAAAGAGTTACAGTTTCTGACTTATATCAATATACTAAAAAGTATTTTGACTTTAAAGCTTCAGAAATTAATACTAAAGCATTAGATATTAGAAAAATAACAATAGATACAGCTAGAAGTAAACAATTTTTTGTAGATAATAAAATCGGAATTACAGATATTCAACTTAATCTAAATCAATCTCAAGGCCTTTATTCTGGACTAAATAATCTATTTAAAGATGTAAATGCTTGGAAAGCTAATGGTTATAAATTTGATTTACCAGAAGATGAATTATTAAATCAACCACAATTCAAATCTGCTTTATCAAGTGCATATATAAATGCTACAACTTTATTATTTGCATTATGGCCAGCTTCAAAAAAGATTGTAGACAAAATCATTACTAATAAAAATTTAACTTCTTCTGATTCTAATTTTAATTTATCATTATTTATAGATATTACTAAAGATTCTGGTCAATTAAATAAATACCATGTTTATTTTAATTTCTTATCAGATAAATATCGTTCATCTAAACTCATATCTTTAGTAGATTTTGAAATCGATGCTACAGGTAGAATAATTACTACGATTAAATCTTCTTGGGTATTTGGAGTACAATTTACATCAGTAACAGAACTCGGAAAGAATAAGAAACAAATATTATCAAACATTTGTGGTTTAATTGGTAATAATTCTACAACTGCCATAAGCTGGTATAATGAATTACAACCAATACTTAGTCAAATAAATTAGGAGGAGATTTATGTTTAAATTACAAGCATTCAGCAAACATGCATTAAGTGTAGCGTTCACGAATGGTAGAATCGGACAATTTGATCCTAATTTAACTGAGGCTGAAAAAATTAATGAGTTAGTGCACTATTTTATATATAGTGCCTACTTTTTACATTATAAAGATGAATTATATAATAGACTTGGAATAAGCTGGGTATATAGTGTTTTAGTTAATGTTGATAGTGTCTTTATGGAAGCTTATTATGAATTAAAAGATTTAAATTTATTAGATAATGTTGTCAATGATCAATGTACACTTAGAGATGTTTACGAATTTGTAAAGCATAGACTAGAACATAATAAAGCCATAATAAATAACGAACAAGATTTATATGATACTATTTCAACAAGTCCAGATTTAGTAAAATTTCTTAAAGAATCACGTATTGAATTAGAAGACTTAGATATTAAATTAAATAGATTCGACTTGGCACTAAATCTACCATTAACAATAGCAATAGATAAAGAATTCTTAGCACTTGTTAATGATAAAAATCGTTCATTAAGATTTGGAAATATATATACACTTTTAACTCAGAATAGTTATTTACATACAGAAATAAAACATTTAGTTTTAGATGGACTTAAAAGAATATTCTTATTAAATAAGCAAGCTACACAATTAGTATATTTAATTTTAAAGAACCATAATAATCATAAGGTTTATTTAAATAGTCTAGAACTTAAAGTTGTTGTTAATTTAGATCTAGATAAATTTTTAGATGAATTAAGAATAGTAATTGAATTCGAAGATGCACACATTGATGCTATTCCATATATTTCAAGAGCAAGTGTAGATTGTACATATAAAACACAAACAGATAAAACTAAACCTATTACTAGAATAGGTGAACCAGTTACAACAATCTTTGGGTATGATTGTAGTAATAAAGCTAGTATGAAGTCGAATGCTAAATCTATCTTCCGTAATCTCACATTAGCTTTAGGTTTAATGCAACATGAAGATAATATTCATTGGGCAAATGCAGTTGATGCACTTGTTGATCGAATGAAATTTTAGGAGATAAAATATGATATGGATAAAAAATTTATCGCCAGAAAAGTTAGAACAAATATATAAAACTGGAAAATGGAAAAATCCTATTATTCATGCAGATGATGCAATACATCAACTTGTGTATGCAGCATTTTTCTTAACTTATACAAATGAAATAAAAGAAAGATTACATTTACCTATAACTAATGCAATCTTAACTAATTTAAAAACAATAATAGATGAAACATATACTTGGTTAATGCAAACTGGATATGAGGATGAAGAGATTAATGGTTGTGTTACTGTACAGAAAGTTTATGACTATGCTAAAAATCTAGATGTAAGAAAAAAAGATCTTCAAAAACTAAATGCTAAAGTTGGACTTAAATTAGCTAAGAATCCCAACATACTTAAATGTGTATCAGATCATAGATTATCTTTATATGAAATAAATTTAAAATACGAATCTTACATGGATCAAGAGAGAATAGAACTTAATACGGTTCAACATCTTGATATAGCTATAGATAGATATTTTTTAAAACCATTAGCCGATAATTCAAGTGGACTAACTTATGTAGATAGTTTAAATGATCTAGACGAAAGACTTCCACTATATTTTTCTCAACAAGTACAATACCGCCAACCTAATGAAAGACTAGAAGAAAGATTAGAAGAGATAATAATAAAATCTATAAATGTATTACTCTTATTTACTCCACAAGCTATGCAGTTAATTAGTAAAGTAAATAAGTGGCATGCTATACAAACACAAATACCTAGTATAAGTATAAATATTTATTTTCAACCTGACTTCACTGAGAAAACTCTTCCAATAGGAGTAGAGATAACAGATGGAAGAGTTGAACATCTTATTCCAAATTTATATGCAACATTTATCTTTGATGTAAAAGAACTAACAAATGCTCCAGTAACAAATGATATTATAGGAATAACAATTGGAAAGCTTTGGAATAATCCTGGAATGTATCCAGAATATATTTTTGATCGAATAATTTTAAATACTAAAACAAAAATACAAAATAATAAATCAGTTTTATTTGAAAAAACAATCATGGCATTAGCAAAATTCCAACCTAAAAACTTCAATGATTATTATGATCTTTTAAAACCTTATGTAGGACAGATCATAAATGATCTATAGTAATTGTCTTTCGCTGAAGGACACATGGAGAAACAAATGAAGATAGAAGTATTCAGTCAATCAAAACTAAAATCAGCTTTTACAACTGGAAAAATGGATCTATCTCCTGAAGGAAACCTAACAGAATTAGAAATAATATCACAATACTTTTTATATAGTACTTATTTCTTAGGACACCCTGTAGAATTAAAAATAACCTTAGGAATAGAAGTTAATCAAAAAATATTAAACTATGTAAGAATTATTCAAAAAGACTCTTATACATATGTAAAACAACATGGCTTACTACTTGATCAAGTAGAAATGTCATCAAAACGTACAGTACAAGAATATGATGGGATTGTAAGTGGTCTTTTATATGATTCTTATATGGAGATGTACGAAACTAGAGATAAAGTAAGTAAGTTATTAAAAAATGATGCAGAGCTAAATAAGTTCTTTACCGACTCAAATATAGAAATAAATAATATAGATATTCAACTTGGAAATGATGAAGTAGAACATGCAACTTATCGTCATAATCAGGAAAAATGGCCATTAAAAGATAGAATATATTATTTCGGAATAGATAATGACGACAAGATGGAAACGATAGAACGCTTTATAAACTGTTTTAATGATATAGTATTAACTCGAGTTAGTCCGAGAGATCAAGTACTTACAGCAGTAAAACTCGCTATAAAGAATCTAATAAAAAATTCTTTAATATTCTATAAACCAGTATTACAGTTAATAAAGACGGTTAATGGTGGAGCAATAAATAAATTAAAAGTAGATATAAATATATATTTTATAGAAGCAATACACCACAAACATGTCGAACAACCTTTCGTAGTAGAAATAAAAGATATTACAGGTAAAATAACAGATACTTGAGTAAGTAAACCTGGTATAGGTATTAAAGAAGGAAGAACAGCAAAAACACCAATAACAATGTGGGCTGGAGACTGGCTATGGCTAACTACCTATACTTACGGAAAATATTTTAGTTTTAGTACTAAAGCACAGCTACTAGAAGTAAAAAAAGAATTATTAATAAAAACAGCAGTAGATATATCTAGACTACAAACAAAATTCTCTCTAGATAAATATAAAGAACTACTAACTCCTTACTTAGACTATATAATACAGAATATAAAGTAATAGAGAGTACAGAAGAGTAAAAGATCAGAGATATAGATCAGAATATATAGAAATATAGAAATAGGCAAATTTTCCGCCCTCCGAGAAATAATTAGCTAAATTTAACGAAGGCGAGAGACAGATTGGAGATAGTGTACAATGAACAATAACAATTACATCAAGCTATTCGCCGGAAACGTGATGCCGTACAAGGAATTGCGAGCTCGATTCAGCAACTCCGTGCAGGATTGCATCTTGCCGAAGGTCATGTTCGACTACTGGGACGACGTGGTCCTAGCAGCGCTCGATGAATACTTAGATAAGAACGATTACTACTTGCCGGGAATGACTTGCGATTATGACGCTTGGTATAACAACGGACAGTCAGTGGCTAACTCGAGCGTAGATCATGACGTAGATGCTAACATACTTCTTCCGACTAGAGTTACTGAGGACATGATGAAGGCTCAGCGAATTACTCCTGACGAGTATATAACCTTCGGACATGAGGTTAACATCACAGCATGGGTCGTATGTTATCTAAAAGTTTTTTATACTTTTGTAGGATTATTTAATAAGTGGTTATTAGTTAATAAGAATAGAATTACCAGCAAGTATGACATAAATGCTTTTATTACTAGCGTGTCTACTGACGAAGAGTGTACTACAGTAAATATTAATGTAAAGAATGCTGGTGGGTTGAAAGAGGATTTAATTAGAATAGAATTTATTTTAGATTCTTATTATAGACCTGATGCTATAAGAGAATTTGACGAAGATAATAAAGCTCCATACAGTGGATTAGTTAAAGGTAGTGAATGGGCGGACAATGGTATAAGTGGAATTAGTAGATCATTTAATTCTCTAGGTATTAGATGTATTGTTCATTTAAAAGATACTGACGACACGCTTGACTGGAGTAATTATAATAATAGAATAAATTCTATAAAAGATCTTATAGGTTTATTTAACGGTTTCATACACTTTTACGAGTAAGAAAAAATCCGAGTCCTGAATTTACCGGGATTTGGATTTTTGTTTTTATAGGCCGAATTTACCGGGTTTTGGAATTTACTGCATTTTAGCCTGGTCGAAATCGCCGGGTTTTGGAATCCACCTGGTTTTCAGCCAAATTGCCGGGATTTGGACATTACAGCGTTTTCCAATTTACAGTGTTTTGGGTGCGTGTACAGGCGCGTGCGCGAGAGTAAGAGTACTAAAAGTTTTTAGTACTTTTTTATTTTGGCGCGAGGATGAGCGGACCAAATCACAGTGGATTCGGCTGGTGTTTTTCCTGGAGAGACACGGACCACCGAGCTAGCTAATGTACTAAAATAATTTAGTTAGCTACGGGTAGGGTTTTAAATATTTTCTAGGCGAAAAAAAAAGAACTAGACAGGAGGAATTGTCTAGTTCTATAGAAAGGAGGAAAGATGAATGAAAAACTTCCTAAGAGTGTACCACTAGTACCGAGTCACCTATTAGTTATAGATAAAGAAAAATTCTATATCTTTAGGATCACTCGCTCTTAGTCGTTTTATAAGTTCTATCAGCCAGGAGGAATGGCTGCTTAGTAAATTTACTTTTCAGTATTTTTCTAAGTCATTAGAACTTACACTATATTATACAAAGTATTTACAGATTTTTTCGAGCAACTTCCGGACCTTGAATCTCGGAGTGCATGTTTCAATCTAGGTGATTTAAGAGACTAATTATTTTTAGTTGCCGAGGGAGATACTTAGTATAATATACCGACCCTTTACACGCGCGTATAATATATAATAAAATTGTATAATATAATAATATACAATATTTTTTTATATTTTTATCAAAAAAGTATTTACATTTTTTATTTTTTGTAGTATAATGATAATGTAATAAAACAGAGGAGATGTATTGGTATGAGAACAATATATGATTTTAATGAAGCTGGACTACACTTAAGTCACGGCAATGATAAGCTAGGAAGAACAATATGGAATATCAACTTCGTACCTGGTAATGAAGAGCACAGACCTACAATGAAAGTTCATGACTCTGAGGATTATAAGAAGTTAACTGGTGAAGAGGTTTATATTACTAATGTAGTAGGTACATGCTCAAAGCACTGTAGCCAATGTGCTAACTCTGCTGCTTGCTATGCATTCCACTCTCTAGTACAGCATCATAACAGATGTGCTAAAGCTTGGAGTGAGAATACTTTACTTTTAAGAAGTGGTAAGTTATTCGAAGAATTAGATAAGGCAATTACTCTTCAACAAACTAAGAAAGATAAAATAGCTAAGTTTAGAATTAATACTTCAGGTGAGCTAGAAAACATAGAACAATTAAATGGATGGAACGATCTAGCAATCAAACATCCTGAAATCATATTCAGTATTTATACTAAGAACTATGAAGTGATAGAAGAATTATTAAATAGTGGTAAAACACTTGCAGACAACTTCGTAATAAATATTAGTCAATGGAACCATGAAGCTGACGAGTTTTTAGCTAAGTACCCTGGACAATTCAATGTATTTGAGTATGATGGCACTAATAGACGTAATCACAACTTCTTAGATGAAGATGTAGAGAGATTAAGTAAGTTAGTTCATTGTCCAGCAGTATTAAAAACAGGAGTTAGAAGTAAAGTGACTTGCGACCAATGCATGAGATGTTATAAAAAGACAGGAAAAATTACTGCAGTTTTTGCACACTAGGTATTTACAAATTAATTTAAATATGATATAATAGAAATATAAAATATAGGAGGAATATAATTATGTATGCTTTTAAATCAGATGTAAATAATAAAATAGAAAAGATGGTGTTAGATTGCATTGCCAAGTGCGAAGCAATTAATATTCCAATAGCTAAGAATATAGTTTTTAAGACAGACTCAGCAGAAAGACGTAATGGCTATTGTCAGCATATAGGTAAGGATGATCATGTAATCTCTATTAGTAGATTATTAAGTGAAGACTCAGAGATAGAAAATACAATCTTCCATGAGTTACTACACACTTGTCCTGGTTGTAATAATCACGGTTATACATGGCAAAAGTATGGAAGACAAATTGAGCGTGCATATGGACAGCACATTCAGAGACTAAATAATAAAAAGAGAGTTACAGTAGATATCTCACACTCTAAGCGTAGATATTTTAGTAAAGAGGAATGGGAAGCTAATAAAGATATATTACAAGCTTATACTAGAGAAGGTGAAGATAGACCTATTTGGTTCTGTAAGAAAGGCTCTAAGACTGCCGAAGATCTAGAGTTCCATTGCACTAGTCATGGAAAAAAGATTGTAAAATTCTTTTAAAAAGTATTTACATTTTAATTTAAATATGTTATAATAATAGTAGAATAAATGGAGGAATGATTTATGAACACAGCAGAAATTAAGAAATTATTAGATGAGAAGTATATTGGAAAGCCTTTTAGTAGATATGGATGTGGTGAGCAAGTTAGCTCTTGGGAAGCAGCTCGTGATATAAAAGAGATGGTTGAGAAGTTACTTCCTAAAGGACTTACAGTAGGTGCAGACGAAGAGAACCAACATACATCTTTGTATATTTATACAAGAAGCGGTGGTAAGAATGTTAAGACTTACATTGCTAGAGTAGGTATATCTAAAGCTAAAGGTAAATATCACAGTGGTTACTTTGGCGGTGGTTATTATGACTGGTCAGTTAAAGGTGTTGATGTAGATATTTATTCAGCAAAGACTTGTTATAAGGCTGACATCTCTCTAGAGCAAGCTGTCGAAGAAGCAGTAGATTATATTAAGTCACAATGCTTAGACAACATCGCTTATGAAAAAACAGCAAAGAGTATTTATGCAGCAATAAAGACCTTATGTGATACAGATAAATATGATGTGTCAGATATGATTAATTATCTTTATCAACATAAATATACTTTAGCCTCAGGAGAATAAAAATGGTAGAACCAATTATAACTGAAGATGAAGATCTAGATATTAGTTTTGATGATGAAGAGGATGAAAGAGTAATTCCAGAAGGCATCGACGTTGCATATGACACTAAGTATAGTGTCTATGTGTACGGTTGCGATGTGACAAGAGAGCCATTGGAATATGAAAAAGAACTAAAAACTTTTAGTCACGTCGAAGATGCTAAGGCTTATGCATTATCAATATCTATTAAAGATATTTATGACGTGCTTGGAAAACCTCCTGTCGGAACAAAAGAGTTAGTAATAGAAGTAAGAACTATTATTGTGACACAATCATTCGGTGAATTCGATGAAGGAAAGATTTTTGAAACATCATATGTAATTTAAGGAGGAACTTAGTACATGCCAAGAGAACCTAGATTTGAAGTACTGTGGTATAAAGAAGATGGAGATTATGAGTCTCGAGATTTCTACACTCGTAAGTCAGCATTAAAGTTTTATGAAGAACATAAGAATGATGCAGACAAACATGATTTCTGGGTAACTCATAGGAATTCAGATTGGGAAGTAATTGAAGATATAATTTATTAAAAAATATTAAAAGAGGTATTTACAAACCTCTTTTTTTGTGATATAATGTAATTGTAATAAAGATAGGAGGAATATTTATTATGACAAAATTAGATGAATTAAAATTACAACTTGAGGCAGCTACAGCATTAGCTCAAAAGAAATGGGAACCTGTGAAAGCTATGCAGGATCAATTAAAAGAAAAGTGGACAACTTTATTTAAGACATTGAGCACTTGCTCTTTAAAAATTGACGCTAGAATTAATTTTAATTATGGCGATGATGTTTATATTGAGGTAGGTCTTTTAGATGAAAAAGAGCAAAGAATATTTGGTACAGACATTTCATTACACATCTCTCGTCCTTGGAGCTCTAGAGTTAAAAAGGAAGAAGAGAATAAGAGAACATTAACTTATAATGTAGGAACATGTGGTGCATTTGATAAAACTAATATTGGCGAAAGAAATAAGTATTTAATGATGGGAATCTTATGTGAAAACTTCGAAATGATTGAAGAAGTATTAAACGAAGATTTAGATAAATACAAACCATTAAATGATGATTATAATAAAGCTAGCAATCTAGAAGATAAAGCAGCACGTGAAGTAAAGGATGAAGAAGAAAGAATTGCGAAGGAAGAGTTTTTAAAAACTTTTGATAAAACATTAATCTACACTCCTCAAGGTGATTATAATACATATTATTGGAAGCGCAATAACTCAGATGATTACTCTTATATAATGTTTGAAAAGGAAACTGAGAATTATCAATATCTATCTCTAGGAAACATTTATAATGGTCAATTCAGATGGTGTAAGACAAAGAGAGTAAACAAAGGAACTCTTGAGAGATGGGTTAGAGCAAATATATTAGGAAAATATATTCCAAAAGAAAATGAAGATAGATGGTAAAAAGGTATTTACAAAATACCTTTTTTGTGTTATAATGTATATGAAGATAGATATAGGAGGACATGTTTATGGGTAGAAGTATTTATAAAGTACATAGTTTACAAGTTAGTGAAAGAGTTTGGAGCATTGCTACAGAGAAACTAGATTGGCATATTGATAATGGTAAAAAGTTATCAGGCTATCTTGAACCATTCTATAATTGTCGTGAGTCAGGTTTAGCTTTAACAATTAGTAATGAAGACTGGGACAATGAAGATAGAGTTAAAGGTTTCTTACATGTTTGGGTATGTGAAGCTAGAGGTTCAGATGAGATTTTAGTGTGTATGCAAGAAGATTGGCCAGGCGATAATAAGTATGGTGAGGAAGCATATGATAATGCAAAGTCTTTCCACTATAATCAATACTATGAAGCCGCAGAATATATTGTAAATAAAATACTAGAACATTTTAAATTAGATGACTAAAAACTTTTTTATAAAAAATATAAAATAAGTATTTACAAATTAATAAAAATGGTATATAATATAACTGTAAATAAAACAGGAGGAATATATTATGTTGAATGATACATTAAAAGAAAAGATAAAATTTATCGATGATCTATCTAAGGTGGTAGCTGGTCGAGTTAGTAATATTGCAAGTCTTGAATATTTAGTTTTAGAGGATAAAGATCAAGGATATACAGAGGAATTTGTAGTAGTAAATTATACTGGTGGAGCTAAGCAAGCTAGATGTTGCAATTGGAACTCTAATGCAGCAATCTTTGAAGAAATTGCTAAGATGGTTTACAGCTCTCAAGTAAATCCTAATGATACTGAGTGGTTCTTAAAAGCTATTGCTTCTAATAAATATAATATATATTCTATAAAAAATATTTAAAATAGGTATTTACAAATCAATAATAATGTGATAGAATATATATGAAGATAGATAAAGGAGGAATAATATATGTTTGTATTAAATCAAGTTCAAGACCACTATTATGGTTATCGAATGGTGAATGGAGTTAAGTTTGAAACAGAAGCAACATTTACTAGAATAAATAAAAAGAGGATGTTTGTTAAGATATTAGTAAAGTGTCTTGATTTTCAAACTTCACGTACACTTTACCCTAATACAAAGTGTCCTTTGATGCATCAAGTAAGAGATATGTGTAGAGCAGGATTGTTAGACAGATATATTAATACTGATGATAAACGTCAGAGATACTATTATAAAACAACTAAACGTGGATTAGATGTTATACAAAAAGCATTTGATATTAAATAGTCTTGTAAAAATTGTATTATATAAAAGAAAAAGGAGAATGATTAAAATGGCAAGAAAATTTGGTTCAAGAGATTTAATGGCTAGAAAGCCTAGAACTTCAAAGTATGTAGGTAATACTTATGAAGGATGGACAGTAACACATATTGGAGTTGCAACTGTTCAAGGAGCAGGAGCAAAGTATGCATATCATAGAGGTTATTACTATTTATTAGAAAGACCTACATCAGATGGTAAGTTTGTTAAGCAAATAAGACTTAATGCATCTTATATGGCTAAGTTAGCTAATGGTACTTTAGACATTGAGAAGATTGCAGATAAGCGTGCTCACAACAAGAAAGCAACACAAAAGACTACCTACACTTTTAACTAGTGTAGGCTAGTTTTTACACAAAAAATTTAAATTATTATTGGAGGAATATTTTATGAATTTTTATGATGAATGTTTAAAAGTAGCAAAGCCACTTGGTATTGATTTTACTAAGAAGGCTACAACAGAGGAAATTAATATGTTAGCAAATAAGTATTGTGAAGCATTAGATATGAATGATGAATATAATAAGAATATTTATTTTGCAGCATTAGCAATTAGATTTAGAAAGTCTATGATTAACTTACTAAATAATGTAAAGAAGACTTATTCAGCATCAGACTTTACAGTTATTGATTATGAATCTCTTCCATCTATTTTCTTATTTAGATTAAATAAGGCTTGTAAGTATAGAGCTTGGCAAAAACCTAAGGAAGATGGAACATATTTAAATGCACAGCAATGTATTAATATGGTTATCAATACTCATTTCTATGAATTAACTGGTGGTATTGCTAAGTTTGACAAGAAGAAAGCTAACCTATGCACAGCAAGATTAGATAAAACTATTGCGAATACTAAGGGCGATAATGAAATGACATTATTAGATACATTATCAGATGATGAAGATCCAAGACAGAATCCATTAGGATGCTCTGTTTCAGACATTGTTGCTGATTTTTTCAGAATAAACAAGTTTGATATGGGTATTATCATCGCTGCAATTGGTTCTGCTGATTGCTATAAGTATGATAAGAAGACTAATAAGACAGAATTCTCATTATTTGCAGTAAGAAAAGAGATAAAATATTTAATTAAGGAAAGAGTTGATGAATTTATCAAAAAGTTTAAGTTAGATGACTCAGAAATCGAACTTTTAAACAAAACTGTGACTAATTTATCTAAATATAACTCTACTCAATTAAATACTTGCATTCAAAACACTTTAAATGAGGCAAGAGAAATGTATATTAATAAGTAAACCTAAAACGAGGTGAATTCGAATGAACTTAGATATTTATGATAATATAATAGTCAATAAAGCTTTAGTAAGACTATTAGGTTCCGAAAACGCAGTGTATTGGACAGAGCTAATGTTCATTCTTCAACGAGTTTACGACAAACGAACCTACAACGAGAATGGATATTTTCCAGTAAACAGAGAATATATTCAGGACGAAGTAGGTTTATCTTTTGTTCAACAGTATAATTGTGATTCGGTACTAAAAAATATTAATGTATTAGAGTACGATCCAAACAACAGGAATTTGATTCGTATCAGTCCTGCAATGATGAACCAGATAATCATTGATGAAGAAGGAAAGTTTAAAGAGAAGGTTCCTGAATTAGTTAAATTAGATGCTGAAGTAAAGAAAATAAATCGTGAAGTTGCATTGAAGCTTGAACGCGAAGTTAAAGCAGTTAAGAGAGAAGAACAAAGAGAGGTTAAGGCTCAACAAAGACAAACAAAGAATCAAGTAATAATTAGTAATTTTCAAAGAATAGTTAGAGAGCAAATGAACGTTCCTGAAACTTTATTAGAATTATATTATGGTTGGATTGAAAGTGTTTATGCTCGTGGCTTATTCCTTACAAAAGTAGTAATTAAAATGTTTATCGATGAAATGAATTATTACACAACAGAAGAAGAAATTCAAAGAGAACTTCTAGAAATTGCTGTAAAAACTGGATATAGAGATTTTAGTTATGTTAGAAACTACTTTGAAAACAATAATAATAGAGTTAACAAAGGTTTATCTCCTCAAAACCAGGTTTCCATACCTCAACCTAAAGCTGATGTAAACTCAAATAATAAAATAAGTTTTTAAAAAGGGTATTTACATAATATCCTTTTTATGTTATAATGATAATGTAATAAAAATATGAGTGAAAGGAGGAATTAGTAATTATGGATAAAGAAACCTATCAAAAGATCGAAGATACTTTAATGGAACGTGTAAATTTATGTTATAAGTACATCGGAATGATAGATGAAGACCATCCTATCGAAAATATTACACTTAAACAAGCATTAGAAGCAAAAGAATTCTGTAAAGCAGAGAAAGTTAAACAGACTAATATTCTCATGGTTGACTTGTATCATTTAATTGGTATGGGTAACTTAAGTGCAGTGCAATTAGGTAAGATAACAAAGATTATTAAAGAGTATTGTAGTTATCGACCTGATATTAAGGCGATTTCGTTTTGGGATGGAAACATAGAACATCTACCTAAGATACCTAAGAAGACTAAATTTAAATTACTGGAGTTTGATCTAGAGCTTGTGAACGGTCGTGGCGGTGAAGTTGAAGAAGAGATTGAAACTATCTATGAATATACAGAAACAAAGAAAGAAGCACAATCTCAAGCTAAACAAGAAGAACTTAGTCAAGAGTCAGATAATTCAGAAGATAACGACTTATGTCCTCATGCTGTATATCGAGCTGCAGATAAAGCTATCGAGATTGAAAAAGGTTATCAATTACAAGTTGCTACATGGATGTGTGATAACTTAACTTACTTTAAATGCGTTAATGCTGGCTACTTAGCCGCAGCAATGACTGATAATAAAGCTAAGTTTGGCTTCTTATGGCAAAAGATGTCTAATGGTAAAATCATTGGAACTATCGAGAGCAATAGTACAGGAAATTTAGTGCCAATGTGCTTAGATAACTTCAAAAACGTATAAAGATATTGTATAATATAATGTAAGTTAACTTTAACTTATTTCATTAAAATATTCCTTAATAATACCCGACTAATAGTGTCAATAATTCCTCCTTTCTATTAAATGCGATTCAGACTAATCTCATTCTAACTATTAGTAAAAACTATAAGAAGAAGTCCAGTTCGGTTAGGACTTCTTTTTTTTTGCATTTATTATAAAAAAGTATTTACAAATAGATTGAGTTGTGGTATAATAATAGTAGATAAAGATATGGAGGAACCTATTATGTGGATAGTATTAAAGATTGAGATTAAAAATTATTATGATGGTAAATTAGAATATGTTCAAGACGATATTCTTGGAGTTACAGACTCTTTAGATGAAGCAAAAGCAATCTTAAAAGATGATGTAGATAAAACTCTTAAATATGGATATTTTGATAAAGAGATTTATCATGGTGAAACTATGGTTCAACTTACTAATGGTGGAACTGCTTACTTAAAATATAAAATTCATAAAGCATAAAGGAGGAAGCAATATGAAGTATTTAGTAAAAACATGTATTAATTGTAATACAACTGAAGATGTGACAACTGAAGTATTTGACAATTATGATGAAGCTAAAGAATACTTTGATGTTGAAGTTAAAGCTTTAGTAGAAAACTATATGGAAGACGATGATACTTTTGGAGAATGGTTAGATAAAGAAGAAGGAATTATCGTTAATGAGTATGGTGGAACAGTTAGTGAACGACTTGTTGCATTTGATTTTAATAGAATAGAGTTAACTGAAATAAATTAAATAAAATTCTTTTAAAAAACTATTTACTTTTAGATAAAAATGTTATATAATAATAGTAGATAAAGAAAAGGAGATTTAAATTATGAATAGAGATGAATTAGTTAAAAATTTAGGAAACTTAATAAATAGAAAGGTTGAACATTCAAATTTAGGTGGTTTAACTATCACAAATACTAGATTAGGTTCTGATTATGTGATGGCAACATTGGTTCAAGATAATGGAAATACTCGAGATATGGCGTTAGGTCTTATTCTTGATAAATTATCAGACTCAGAAACAAAAACGTTAATAAAGCAATATTCTGATGATTATACTCAGATTTTAAAAGATGAGAAAATCGAAAAACAGAGAATTGCAGAAGAGAAAGCTAAAGAACTTGAACAATTAAAATTAAAGGAAAAGATGGAAGCAAAACGTCAAAAACAAATTGAACGTGATATCGAAAACTTTAATAAACTAAAAGCTACTTTAAATAAATTCGATTATGAACACATGGATGAAGAAGAAAAATTCTTAAGAGAATATTGTTCAGTAAGAGTTGCAATTCCAGATTACTTAGAAAATTATTTCAAGAGTTTATTTCCAGACTCACATCCTTACGTAGTTGATACTTCAATATTATCTAGTGGTGGTTTCCAAAAACAATGGAGTATTGGTGCTTCATTACATATAAGTAAGAAAGGTAGAGAACATATTCCAAATGGTTATCATTCTAGACTAAATGATAAATATATAATTAATGATACTTCATTTGTATTAAGTCTAGTTAGAGAATATGAACTTCCAATCATTGGAGAAAAAGGTTATAAAATTTAATAAAAAATATAAAAAAGGTATTTACAAAATGCCTTTTTTGTGGTATAATGATAGTAGATAAAGATATAGGAGGTATCTAAATATGTTAGATAATAAGAGTTTTGGAGTTAATTTAAGTGAAAAGGAAGGAACAATTGTTAATGTGCTAGTTGCAAACAACGCAAATATAGAGCAAATGTATAACAATCGTGCAGTAAATGCAATTCAGTTCAAGGCATACATTCATGATTTAGTTATGGCAATGGATGACAAGCCTTTAGATAAGAAATCTGCAGGAACAAAACGTTTCTTAATGACTCTAAACAAATTAAGAACTAAGAATGATATAATCACATTCGTATGGAATGCTCGTCTTAGTGGAGATAACTTAGGTGTATTAAAAAATAAATAATAAAAATAGCAAAAAGGAGTTTACAAAAGCTCCTTTTTGTGATAAAATATAATTGAAGATAGATATGGAGGTATTTATTATGAATGATTTATTAAAGAATGGACCTTATGAAATTAAGGAACTAACAAAAGAACAGAAGCAAGCTTTAGTAGATAATTTATTAGGAGAATGGGAAGGAACAAAATGGGACTTAGATAAACCTTGGTATGTTTCAAACGATCCAATGCTAGACCAAGTTTTTGATAACAGAGATGAAGACTTCTGGCAAAAAGGAGAAGAATACCCTTACCCTTATGTAATTCTATATGGTGGAAATACTGTTGAACACCAAGTTGAAAGTATTACTAAAGATACTGCAAACAGACTAGGAATATTCTTAGAAAGATAGGAGAGAATTAGTTATGAAACAAATTATTTATGCAGTCCATAGTGATGTAGACGAAAATAACGTAGGTTGTGAGTTTACAGGACGTGGATCTAAGCAAAGAGCAATTAAATATGCAAAAGAAAATATAGGAGATAAAACTTGGGTTGAAAAACTGGAATTTAACACTAACACAGAACAATATGAGTATTGTGGTGGTGTATTTAGTTATGATGAAGAGAAATAAGGAGATTTGGAAATTATGATAGTAGAATTTGATTTTAATTTAGAAATGTGGGTTCGCAATCTTCAAATCGAGGCGAATTCGGTAGAAGAGGCAAAAGAAAAATTACATAAGATGACTTTAGAAGAACTAATTTCTGAAGGTGCAATAATTAAACAGATGGACATGACAGATATAACTACTGAGATTAAAGAAAGAAAAGTTAAAGTTCAAGTTGGAAATATTAGCGTAGAACCTTCATTCTTCGAATATGATACAGAAGCAGAAAAAGAGGAATTACAACGTAAAGTAGAAAACCAAGTTCTTGAATTTGAACTAAATTTAAAATCTGGAGATCTTATTGACGATGAGATAGATAGTGCATTAGAGGAATACTTTGAAATCTCAGGAGTTTATAGATATACATATAGAGAATTAGCGAGTGAATAACTCGCTTTTTTATTTTATTTGACTTTAACTTTTTAAAGCATAGACTCCGAGATTCTAGGTTCAGTAATAAGACTAAAAATTTTTAGTCACCTATAAACCTGGTTGGGATATTTAAAAAGTTTAAAAAAGTTAAAAACTTAAAAAAGTTTAAAAAAATATAAAATAGGTATTTACATATTAATTAAACTGTGGTATAATTATAGTAGATAAAACAAAGGAGGATATGTTTTATGAAGAAAGAAAAATTATTCTGTTGTATTTGTGGTAATGAGATTAAAAAGGAAGGATGTCCAAATTACTTTGGTAATAACCCTGCTGGTGCGATGTGGAAAGATGAAAATGGAAATGTTTGTGAACCAACTTTCAATATCGATGCTAGATGCTGCGATGAATGCGATCATCGTTATGTAATTCCAGGAAGATTATATAAGTTAAGACAAATGAGAGGTGGAAACTAATATGACTATAGATGAATTAATTAAAAGACTAGAAATTGCTAAGAGTGAATACGGTGGAAATACAAAAATCAGAATTTTCAGTTGTGGATTAGAAGAAGTAGAAAATGCTTATTTTACTAACGGTTCCGACCCTGATGATAGATCTATGAATGATACTTCAATAACTTTAGTAGGTAATTATGATAACCAACATATTACAGAATATCTAGAGAATTTAGAATTCGGTGATGTTGAAGTTGAAGAGGTGCCTAAGGTTAAAACAAAAGGTTTAAGAGATGATTATTATCAAGGTTGTTATTATGATTTAGATACTAAAACCTGGACTCTTGGTGAAACAATGCCTTTACGTAAATTACTTGACTGTTGGTGGAACTCAGTTAATGTTGATGGTAATATTTGTTATAAGAACGCTTATCTTGAGGATGCAGAATATGAATTAGGTGAACTAAAAGAAGAAGATCTAGATAGATTAGTTAAAGTTGCTGATGAGTGGGATGAAGATGGAGATGGCTACCCTACAATCAGTGCAGAATTTGTAGAAGAAGAAAAAAAGCATTTCAGCATTTCTAAAAAAATTTAAAAAAATATCGAAAGGCTATTTACAAAGTAGCCTTTTTATGATATAATAATAATGAAGATAGATAAAGGAGGAATATATCTATGAAAAAAATATTCGTTGTAAAAGAAGTTGAAACAAATTGTGAAGGTGCTCATATCGATGACACTGAAATAAGAACTGAAGTTTATTGTTATGGTTCAAAAGAAAAAGCCGAGGAATGCCTTAAGGACCTATATAAAGAAAAAATTATGGAAGAGCTTGGTTATGATTTAGATGATGAAGATGATTTAAAAGCTTATGAAGATGATAAGGAAAATAATGGTTATCTAGAAACAGATCTAACACCAACTAAAGCCTACTTAAATATGTGGAGCCATCTTGAAGGTTGGAACTCATATACATTAGAAATTACAGAAGAGAATTTGGAGGATTAGTAATATGTCAACTTGGAATAATTGTATCAAGAGATTTGATAATAATAAGATTATAAGATTAGAACATTTGTTTTATGTTTTAGGACAAGAAGGTTGGGATAACCTTACTAAAGAAATTGAAGATGAAACTGATGGAAGAATAACTACAGTATTTACAGATGAAGTTCGTGGAGTTAAGTCAAGATATAATTCAGAAGATGAATTTAAGACAGATCTAAAATTAGTAAATACTATACTTAAGAAGTATGAGAAGATGGTTAAAAGAAGTCTAGAGATTAATTGTCTCGATAATTATGAAGAGGAAACCGCTCACCACGCAGTAGAGGATCGTTATCAAGATAAAGATTGGTATGTGTTAAAATATGATACTGAAACTACAGAATACTATAATGAAATAGTTTTCCAAACATTTGATGAAGCATTAAAGAAGTTTAATAGAACTAAGCCTACTCATAAGAATGAAAGAGTTGAATTAATGTTTGCACCAACTGAAGACGACCCTGAATATTTTGATAACATAGTCGTTAAATATAAAACTTTATAAAAAAAATAAAAAATTTATTAAAAAGGTATTTACAAAATACCTTTTTTGTGGTATAATTAATGTAGATAAAGATAAAGAGAGGAAGAATGTTTATGAAGAATGAAATTAAAGTTTATGTAGTTAATGAAGTTAGTTATGACGGTGAAGAAAGACTTGATGAAGGTTGTTTAGATATTAGTTCAAAGGTATTTACTACTGTTCAAGATGCAAAGAAATATATGGATGAAAGATTTGATGCATTCATTGAAGAGAATGAAAATCTTTTAGAAGACGAACATGATTTTGTTGATGGTTATACTTATGAAAGTGATAACGGACTAGAAAAGAGTTTTGAATATTATAATGAAGATGTAGACCAGAAACTTGATATTTATTTAACTATAACTGAACAAACAATCGAAATAGAGATTTAAAAAAAATTATCAAAGAGGTATTTACAAGATACCTCTTTTGTGATATAATAATAGTGAAGATAGATAGAGGAGGACTTAAATTATGTTTAAATATTTTATTCAAGTATTAGGAAAGACAATGCCAATCTCTTCAAAGGAATATGAAGATTATATGGTTGAAGAAGCAATTGACTCTGGTGAAACTAAAACTACCGCAAAGCGTGTAATTAGAGAAAACCGCCAAGAAGCCGGAGATATTGGTAAGAATATATTTAGATTAAGTTCTGGCGCTGAAGTTATTATATCTAAGTAGGAGGAATAAAATTATGTATGAAGAAGATTTTTATGGTATGAATATTGGAGAAAGATTAGTATGTGTTAAAGGTTATACTCATCCAAACATGGGAGTTGTATGTCGTAAAGGACAGAAGTATAAAGTCAATGCTACACGAGTAGAAACTGATGGTGATATTGAATATGCTATTGGTAAACTTAGAGAAGATGGTGGAGTATGGATGTGTACTAAATTCATTGCAGAACATTTTGTTAAGGAGGACAAGTAGATGGAGTGTTTTAGAAGATTTGTTAAAAATGTATTAAAAGAAAATTATAATTTTAATTTTGATGGTTGTTATTATAAAAAACTAGGAACTAATCGAGAAGGTAAGTCGATATATTTAGTAATGTCTAATCTTGGCGATGAACTTGGACTGTGTGCGAAGTTGGCTACCAATAAGTCTTCATTACAATGTGATTATGAATATGACTGGAGTGATTTAGTCGCTGACGGAGAATATATTGGTTGGAGCGAAGAGAATATTGACAGTATGCATAAAGCATTTAACCTAGACACATTCTGTAAAAATATAGAGAATGCATTTAAGTATGCAAAACAATTTAATTTAGATTAAAAAAATTACAAAAAGGTATTTACAAAAATACCTTTTTTTGATATAATAATAGTAGATAAAGATAAGTGGAGGAATATAATTATGAGTAATTTTAGAGTTGATGTATCTTATACAGATAGAAATGGAAATCTAGTAGAGCTTCAATTAATTAGAGTTCTAGATAATGATAATAAGAAGGACCAAAATGAAGCGTATAGGAACGGTTTTTCTATCGATAGATATTCATTCAAGCAAGTAGGAAAATACAAAGATAGAAGCGGTTTTATTTATTACAGATATATTTAATTAAGGAGGAAGAAAGATATGTTTAATAATATTAATGACTGTTGGGAATACTTAACACAATCAAAGACTCTAGATGAACTAAATAGTAGAGTTGAAGAAATGCCTAAGTGGAGTGGAAGCTGGTTAGTAGAATATGTTAACACAAAGGAGCAAGAACCTTATCAATATGATGAATATGTAATTATCAATTGTGTTGATGATATGAATGAAGATAAGGAAACTATTTACTTTTCTAGTTTAACTGGAGAACAGATTTAAAAGGAGGAATAAATTATGAGTAAATTATATGGTTCATTACAAGGTTGTAGAGGTGAAGCTACAAGATGTGGTTCAAAAGACTCTGGTATGAGAGCTAGTATTCAAAGCTGGAATGGTTCATTAGTAAGTTATATGGACTTAGATGAAAATGATAAGCCAATCATTACATTAAAGATTAGTAAAGGTTCTGCTTGTTATGGAGAAGAAACAATCTTCAGAGGTTCATTAGAAGAATTAAAAAAGAAATTAAAAAAATAATTAAAAAAGTATTTACAAATCACTGAAAGTGTAGTATAATATACTTGTAAATAATAAAGGAGGAATATTATTATGAAGCATGTAAATTTAAAGGAGAAAACAATTTATAAGGACTTAGGTTTATTTTCAATCGAAGAAGAGAAACAATTAATAAAAGATTATTTCGATGGTTGTGAAGAAGATATGGAAGGTTTAACAGAAGACCAAATCAGAGACAGAATAAATGATTGGAATATTAGTTGTTATGAAGATGACTTTGGACCTGAAGGAAATTGGTATTACAGTGATTTGAAAAATACTCCAGTCGTAATTACAGGAACTTTAGGACTTTGGAATGGAAGACACAAAATTGATAATGTTAAGTGTGATAATCTAGAAATAGCTTTAGGTAAAATACTAAACAATGATATCGATTATGTTAAAATTACAGAAGATAGATTTGGAAACTTAAGAGTGTATGGTTATCATCACGACGGAACTAATGAGTTCGTAATTAAGAAGTGGACTCCAAATGGAATGAGATGTCTTAACTTCTGTAAAACAGTATTTGGAAATTAAATAAATTATTAATAAATTATAGAGGTTAGCGATAGCCTCTATTTTTTACGTTTTAGGAACGTTTTATTTTTGACTTGATAAAACACTTATGGAAAACTTAAAACGCAATTCTAGATATGATAGACGAATGCTAGGATATATTTAACTAATTATTTTTAGTTGCCTATAAAGATAATTTTGATCTATGGATTTCGGAGTCTATGCTTTAATCCAGTTTTTACGGGGACTTTAGGGGAGAGTGATTAGACAAAAATATTTTTTTCGAAAGAAAAGGTTTTTTTTAAATATTCTCTTTCTCAAAAATAAAATAAATATAGTATACTTAATAGTATAATACTTAATAGTATACTATAAACTTATATAACTCTCTTATATAAAGAAAGAAAAAGAAAAATAATATAAAAAGAAAAAGAAAGAAAGTTTAATTGCTAAATTAACTGATTTATGTCAAACTACATAATAGGAGAATTAATAATGGTAAATTTTGTTTACGAAGTTAGAAATATAAACGATCCAATCTTAGGTGAAACACCTAGATTTGCTTCAGACAAGGAAGCATTTGACTTAGCAAGAGAGTTTGATGGTGCAGAAGTTTATGCTTTATGTTATGATGAAGATTGGAATTTAGTAAGTGAGGATAAAATTACTGAGGCTGATATGGAATTACCTGATGGATGTGACTCATGTTCAGGTGATAATCCAGCTAATTACGATGATGAAGGAAACTTTAGACTTCCTGAAACTGACGATGATTTAGATGAAGAGTTTAAAGAATATTTCTTTCCAAAAGAATTTTATGATAGATTTAAATGGTTTAGAGGATCTAAAGCTGATTGTTTAAATTTTAGAAATGAATATTTAAATGATAATGACTGGGTTGAAATCGTAAAAGAAGGAAATACAGAGAACAATGAAGTTCCTGAATACACTATTAATTTTACTAAGGACCATCTTATTAAACCTGAGCTTTGGGATACTTTAGAACATGAAACTATTGGTGATGAGTTAAAAGCAGCAAGAGCTAAAGATGAAACTTTAGTAAGTGATGAGGCTGCCGAAGAACACCCTGTTGATGAATGTGTTAAAGCACCTGTTCAAGAGTCTAAAAAGATTGTTGAGTCTAGAGAACCTGTTGCATTAGATGTAAAGCAGTTAGAGTTCGATTGGATGAATGATGATGCATACTATAAAGGAAATAAAATCATTGCATACAAAGTAGATCCAAAGGAAGTAGAAGCAGAAAGAGATCAATACTCAGCTGAGAATAATGATTACAACGATGATCTAGCAATGTTCCCTATGTGTGAGAACGGTTATCGAACTAAAGCTGAGTGGACTGAGTTCATTGAAAATGCTGAAGATCCATACTGGATGAGTTGGGCAAACTTAATTGATGAATACAGATATAGTTTAACTGAAGCAGATTTAGTTTATGAAGGTGAAGAGCTTCCTGTTAACGAATCATGTGAGTCTTGTAAAGAATGTGGAAGTTGTGAAACACAAGAAGATGATGATACATTATTTAATGAGAACTTCACTCCAGAAGAAGATGAAGAATTTAAAAATCTTAGTAAGACTTTAGGATTTAAAGATTTTAAAGATGTATTAGATTTCAGTAAAGATCATGGAAGTGTTTTCGACAGAGAACTTTTACAGTCAATGCGTGAGGAAGCAGAAAAGCTTGCTTCAAATGCAGTTGATTTCGAAACTCAATTTAATAATAAGAACTAAAATAATTTAGTTATCTACGGACCTATCATAGGTCCTTTTATTTTTTATTTAAAAAGTATTTACAAAGTTTCAGAAATGTTGTATAATAATTGTAGAAAAAGAAATAAGGAGATTAAGTATATGTATAAAGTAAATGTTGAATCAAGTAATATTAATAGTATTGGTTATGAAAATGGAGAATTAGTTGTTGATTTTAAAGGTGGTTCATCTTATAAGTATTTAAATGTTCCACAAGAAATGTTTATCAACATGATTAACTCTGAAAGCAAAGGTAAATTCTTAGCAGAAAACTTAAAGAATAAATATGAATTTATAAAACTTTAAAAATTTTTCTAAAAGATATTTACAAAACATTAATTTAATGTTATAATAATAATGAAGAAAGATAAAGAGGTGTTATGTATGATGGACTTTGATGGTAATAAAGAAGAAAGACAAAAGTGGTGGAACGTAGTAGTTCTAATGCCAGATAATTCTATAAGATTAAGTTTCGCACGTGGTGAGGACTACGAATCAGCAAAGCGTTGGTTCGATAGAGCAACTTACACAGTTGAAAGAAGTGACTACAAAGAAATCCTAGAATTCAGTAAAGACTGTAGTTCTACTTATAATGAATTTGTAGAAAAAGAAAATAAATTAAAAGATAAATATAATATCAAATAAGAGGTGAAGATAAAATGAAGTTTGGAGAAATAAAAGGAATTTTAAATAATATAGAAAAGCTAGATACAACAAAACCTGATTGTACACAAGAGTTTTCAATCTCATTAACTGGAAGTCAAGATTATGTATTAGCAAATCAGATTACAGGTACTGATTTAGGAGAACTAAATGATTTTGAAGTAGTAGATATTGAGTCAGGAGATTTTGGATTAGTTGTAACTTTTAAGTATGTACCAACAATCATTCCTGCTTTCGGAGCTTTAGCAAAGCGCTATAGAGCACCATTACAATCTAAAACTTACTATCATTTAAATTAGTAAATAATAAACCAGACTCTAAAAGAAAGGAGATGAAAAGTTATGAAATTAGAAATTGCTTTTAGAAATGGAAACATGGAGAAGAAACAATTTAAGGATGAAAATGAAGCTAGAGATTACTTAAAATCTATTGGCACCGAAAGTATTATCTATTTCGATGTTCTAGATGATAATGATAATTTCAACTTTGACTCTCCATTGCTTAACGAGTCCTATCCAAGACCGGCAGAAGATATAATTGAATGACAAATAAACTAGGTTAATTACCTAGTTTTTTAATTGCTAAATTGGATAAACTGTTTAAAGGAGTTTTGATTATGAAACTGTTTAAAATATTTTTCGCTGATGGAAATACTGTTCGCAGATTTGCAGATGATAAAGATACTTTAGTGAGTGAACTAAATGAAGAATTTCCAAACAGAGAAATTGTAATGATTACAGTTGTTGACGAAAAAGAAGAGTTTTAATTGTATAATAACATATAGGAGATTTAGTCTAATATGAAGCTTCATGAACTTGTAGATAAGTTAACATCAGGACAATTTAATATCTATCATGAATATAAAGCTTACTTTAAAGGATCTATCATTAAGAAAGATTATGAAGATAAACCTAGATTTGACTTTGAATTAGAACCATATTCAGATTTCAGTGATTTAGATGTTGTGAGTTTTAACTTAGCTGTATCTTCAGATGTTTATGACCAAACTCCAGTTCTAGATATTGTTGTTAAGTAAAGGAGACTAAAACATGGAACAAGATATTAATGATTTATTAAAGACTTTAATTGTTGAGAAGGATCTAGAGATTAGAAACCTAAATATTACAAATTCAAATTTGGCTAATCAAAATGAAGAGTTAAGGAAAAGAGTTCAAGAACTTCAAGACAGATTATTAAAGACTCAAACAACACCTGCACCTGTTGAAGAGATGCAAAGCAAGAAGTAGGAGGACTAAGTATGGGAATAGTATTCGATAACTCTGCACAAAGAGTTCAGATTAAAGATCTATTGAATGATGAAGAGAACAGATTTATTTTAAATAGATTACAAGCAGGACGTTATAGAACTCCAGATGGATATGATGCACCTTATAGATTAAGTGATGAAGAATTAGTTAAATTACAAGATGAATATATTTATATTCAAACTGATGGTGATTGTTGGTATGCTCGCTTTGAAAAGCCTACAAGCGAAATCAGAGAGTTGTTAGGACTTCCAATCCAATCAGATAACCCATTTGATATGTTTTAAGATAAAGAGACTAAACAGTCTCTTTTTTATTTTTATAACAGACTTCTCGGAGTCTATGTTTTAGGCAGATCGTTATAATTGAACTAAGAGAACTTAGTTACCTACAAACCTAACCTGAAAATATTTTAAAAAAGTTTTAAAAAAGTATTTACATCCGCCATAAAACGTGGTATAATGTAATTGTAAAAAATAAAGGAGGAATCGAATATGAATAAATATTCACAATTCAATGCAGAACAAGTTTTAAAGGAAGTTAACAGATTACTTAATTGTTATTCAGGACCTTACCTAATTGAGTATGTATGTAAGGAGTTAAGTATCTTTGACTGGTGGCCTAGAACGTTATCTAAGTCAAGATTAAATCAAATGAAATCATTCTTAACACAAGCAATCAAGAGAGGTTATAAAGGTTATGTATGCTTTAAGGTAGGCGATACTGGATGTGCAAATGGTATGTGGGCACATAAGGAAGAAAGTACTAATGGTTATTCTCCAGATGGTGATTGCTTATATCATTCATTCACTCCAGAATATACTTATTGGTCCGTTAATCAAAATGGAACTTGGTACCCTACTAATGAACAAAAGTTTGACTCAGTTAAAACTTTAAAACAACTAGATGCATTGTATGAAAGTTTAAATTAAGAGGTGGAACAATCCACTTCTTTTTTTTATTCACTCAGGAGTTAGGATTTCGGAGTCTATGTTTTGATTGTGAAGTATAATTAAACTAAAAATAATTAGTTACCTATAAACCTAGCCGGAATAAAAATAAAAAATATTTTATAAAAAGTATTTACAAATTAAAACGTTTGTGGTATAATATAAGTAGATAAAGATAAGAGAGGTATACTTATGAAACCTAAAAAGAAAAGAAAGTTAAGAAATCCTATTCACTTTGCTATCATAACAAGTGGAACACACATGAATATGACTAAGACAAAGCAAGAGAAAAAGGAACAAGAAGATAAGAAACAAAAGATGAAAGGTTGGAGTGAAGAATAATGAGTGAGATGGAAAGAATTAAAGCAGTCAGACTAAGATTACCTAAAGAAATTAGTTCTATGAAATTCAGAAATGAGAAGTATGATTGTGATGATGATATACAAGAATATCTAGATAGACCTGAGTTTAGTGATATCATAGATTGGAAGAAGCCTGGAAAGTTTATGTCTAGTTATGGTGCAAGCTTAATTAAGGTTAATGGAGACTGGCAATCTCTTCATGAATATTACATAGATTTTCTATTAGATAGAGGATGGGATGAAGCAGGTGAATTTACTAAGTCTAGAGAATTAACAGATAATGAATTAGTAAAATATATACCTAAGTTTAAAGCATTCTTCGAAGCTGTTAAATTGCCTTGTCCAGAATTAAGCAAGGAAACAATACGAGTTGTTGAGTATTGTTATTACAATGGAAGCGACGCACCAGTATGCTTTGACACAACAACAGATCCATTCTATGATGAAGTATAAAAAATTTAAAAAAATATAAAAAAGATATTTACATTTCAATTAAATTGGTGTATAATATAAATGTATCAAGATGAAGCAAGCTTATAAATGTCCACTTCTATTGAGGAAGTCATGAGCCAATGTAGTTGAGGAAGTATATAAGTTAGGGCTTGAACAAAAACCAACTATAGTCCTAGGTTGAAGCTGGTGAGGGAGTCAATTCGAATTATACGGCCATCTTGATCGTCTCTAAGAATATATAATATTTAAATGTGAGAATAAACTATCGGTCCAGCATCTCCGAAAGATTCGGCCGAGTTTGGTATTATATATTGCTAGAGGCGAAAACTATTCTGTGCGCCCTAAGCCGCGGAATAGAATAAACCTCTGGCGGTGGTGAGATTACTAAGAATATCTTAGTCAGTCTCTAAGAGTATATGAGCATATGCAGTTAAGTCTGCCCAACAAGTTCGTATACTGCTAGAGGCCGAGGACATAGTCGAGTAGGTGGCACGATTTAGATTTTTTCCTGCCGAGTGGAAAGATAAGTATCAGCTAGCGAAGGCCAAGTGAAAAGTCAGACAAGCGACCTGCTGATGCGATTTACTATGGGGCTGCCCACTAGGGAGGAGCACACACTTAGAAATAAGCGGTATCGAGAACCTTAATGTGGTTGGTTGAGTAGAGTATATTCGGGTTATATGAAATTCTAGATAAAGTAAATATAGCAGCTTATATCCGAAAAATCATTTAGTATTGCAGGTGCAAATCCTGCCGGCCCCTCCATAATTAAATATATGACTAAATAATATTATAGCGGGTATGACGTAAAAGGTGTAGCACGCACAAGCAAGTATTTATACATGAGATTAATTCTCTAAGGCTAAAGGTTATGTAATTCCGGAATAAGTAATCAAAGCCTGTACCTTACAATTGTGGTGACAGTAGTCGTAACAAAGTTGCATCGACGCAACAAGCTAGATTTATCTAGTGGGGATGGCCCGACCGAGTCGTACCGGGTATAATGTTATTTAGTAATAGTTAATATCAAGACGAACAACATGTTAGATGCGCAGCTATCTGTTGAGAGGTTCGTGCTGGAGTGACAGTCTTCGGATAAGGATGAAGAGCAGAATATCCCATCGCTAGATGAATGCCGACATAAGAAATACTGATGGGGTCGGATAGAATCAACCAAAGATATTAACTTATTAATTAACTAATATTGCACTGAGCCCAGCCGTTAAACAGAAAGCAGGACCGCTGAAAGTAGCAGAACGGTGGTTAGTGTAGGAGGCGCCAAAGCTAAGACCGATTCCACAAGCACACGACTCTGATAGCTACAGAGAGAGCTGGACCTTGTGCAATGTTAGTTAGTATTGAAACATCAATCATTCTTATACCCTCCTTTCTGAAAAAGCTTTAGATTAATTTCTAAAGTTTTTTCGTTTATATATTTACAAATCAAGTGTTTTATGGTATAATATATATGAAGATAGAAAGAGGTGTATAAGTATGAAAGATAAATTAACATATGTTATGAGTTTTGTAGGTAAGAGAATTGTATTTGATGTAGGTTGGTTTGATTATTATACTGGAGTAATTAAATCAGTTGAAGTGACAGGAAATCAATATAAGTATGAAGTTAAATTAGTAGTAGATAATATTTTAAATTATGACAGCACACATCATGATGGTCACAGGCCAGATTTTAGAACTACTGATACAGTATTATTAGATAACTATTTAAACTATCATCGTCAACGCTGGGGCATGTGGGCATTAGCCGATTCTAAAGCAGGTAAAGATTTAATGTATAGAACTGAAAGAACATGGGATAAGAGAACTAAAGATAAATATCCAGATCCTTACGATCCAAACAGTTTAACAGAACCTAATAAAATGTTTTATGATATGTTAGTGGAAAGAAAGGAAGCAGGCTTACCAATCTATGTTAGAACTAAGTATCGTGGTGATAGTAAAGAATATAGATTAGAAAAGGTCGAAGCTAAAGATTATAAAGTAGAAGTTTATAGAGGTAAGGCTTATGTAGTATTTGCAACTGTTGCCTATGCTCACAGAGTTAAAGCTACTAATTTTAATAAGAAATATTTCTTTGAGAAATAATTAAAATAAATTGAGGAAAGATATTTACATTTCCTCAATTTTTTGGTATAATATAATTGTAATAAGATAGAGGTGATTAGAATGAGTAGATGGTTATCTATTGCTCCAACATGGTGGGAGTTACTAAGAAGTATTTTAAAGCAAGGATATGTATATATTAAATATAATGGTGAGATTCATCAATGCAAAGTAGAGAATAAAGGTTGGGAAGATTATCCTAGACTTGAATTAGCTTGGCATTATACTTATCCTATTAAACTAATTGAAAGAGATTATAAAATTACTTGGTCTAAGAATAGAGAAGACTTAGAATAAGAGGTGTTTAATATGTTAAAGATAACTCATATAAAAAGAACTGGTCTACAAGGAGAACATCAAACAAACCTTAAGACAGGTCGAGTTAACTATATAGGTCTATGTTCTTTTAGTCATTTAGATAGAATAAATTTTGTAAGAGATGGCTTGCACTATTCTATACAGATGGATGATATAGATGGAGATTACCAGGTAGCAGTGAGATGCAAGGAAGATAAGTATTTCTTTAAGCATCTTGGCTATGGTACTCAAACATTTATAGATTTATTATTTGGTTGGGATTGGCAGACTAAAGGAATTACATATCAAACATTTCCTGTTGATAAATTAGAAGCAGTTATATTTGGAGGTAAGTAACATGCAAGATTATAATGAAGCATTAGAAACATTAAAAGATATGTTAATTGGTAATGGTGTAAATGATAATATCAACGATTATGTTGATAACTTGATTTTGCCTATCAAGCAAGCACTTAGAGAAAAAGAAAGTAAACTTCTTATAGCAAAGAAATACGGATTCTTCGATGGATATAGTATGTGGAGAACAGATGAATTTATAATTGATTATGATACTGTAAGAAATGAATTTTGTTTAAGAAGTATTACTAATGGATATACACTTGGTAGAACAAGATTTTATGAGAGTGATTATAAGAAGACCTGGTGGCTTAGAGAAGACATGAGCAAATAATATTATAATAAAGTATTTACATTTCAAAATAAATATGGTATAATATATATGTAAGATAAATAAGGAGGTACTCGGTATGAAGGATATTAAGAATAGAATAGGCAGGTTTAGATTAACAGAAATACATGAAGATACATATACTTATTCTATGGCGGATGAGGATGATGATCCATTCGTACTAACTCAGTTCATGGTAGACTTAGATGACAATACATATACTCCTATTGAAAGACAAGAGATTACTTTCTATCCTAAGAGTGATGTAGAAATTAGTAATCTTCCTTTTACTGAAGAAGAGTTAGCTTACTTAAATAAATTAGGATTAAAGGAGAGAGAATAATATATGAAGTGGATAGTTAAACGTTTTAGATTTTATTGTGTAGGTAAAGGCGAACCTGCTGGTGACTCAAAGGTAATAGGCTATAGTGATAAGTCTGAGCAAGAATTGTTCGAGGTATTGGAAAAGGAATATCCTAACCTACCCATAAGAAAAGAAGTAGTTACTACTAGTAAGAGCGGTTGGGAACACTTTGATGCCTTTGATAAAGATGGAAAGAAAGATAATAACTTCTTATATGAAGACTGTATATACTTTACCACAAATACTTTAAAAGAATTTTAAGGAGAATAATATGAGCACATCATTAACACATTATTTAGGAATAGGTTATAAGTTAGATTATGACAAGAACATAAAGAAGATAGATGCTTTCTTAGATGAGCATAAGGAATATGAAGAATATAGTTTCTTAAATCCTAATGCTGATAAGCCAGGCTTACAGATAATTGTAGATGGTATGAATGGTAATTATATTTATGTTATATATGTACTAAAGAAAGTAGAACAAGATGACATGTATTCTAGTGGTGCAGACTTTAGCATGCATATATGTGATGTAGTTGACCATCATGCTGCAGATGCTGTCTGTGATTTATATAAGGATATCTTTGGAGAGTACTATGATGGTGATGACGCACCTTGCCTAGTAAGCTTCTTCCATTGTACATAGGAGGTAAGCTATGTCAGTAAGCTATGTCAATTGAGAATATAAAACTACTTAAGTCTTTAAAAGAAGGTTTATTGGAAGATAAAGAACGTGCATCTAAGCTTCTTGATAAATATAGCGAGATAGCCTATGGACCTAATGTAGATTATAATAGTGAAGAGGCTAAGGATGCTGATATCCTTCATGACGCTTTATTACATCATATAGAAAGCATTGATGAGCAGATAACTAGCGTTGACCGTCAAATAGCCAGAGAAGACAAAGTGTATTACTAAAGATAAGACAGAGTAACATCTGTCTTTTACTATTTGCTAAATTAACTGTAAACTTTATTATTAATAAATGAACTAAATAGGAGATTAAATATATGAGAGACTTTTCAGATGCACTATTTGAAGATATAGCTGGCTATGGCTCTAGTTTAGATTGGGACTTTTGGTATGATCTATTCGATGAGAGTGCACCAGCAGCTATGTACGCAGCTAGAGAGATTGTTTATAGTTTAGTTGGAGATGCTGAGTCAGCCGAGAAGTTATCTGATTGGGGAGCAGATCTAGAACTTGATGAACAAGATGCATTAGACTCTTTAATTGCTGATGCCCTTGAAGGTGCTAATGAACATGAAGCTATGATGGATTATTATCATAACCGAGGCTTACGTATTACAATATCTAATAAAGTAGATGCAAAGAATAAAGAGTTAATTGATAAAGAACTTGCTAATGCTAGTGATGATGATAAGCGTCAGATTTTATTCACTGCTATTAACTCATTAGTATTAAATGGTTGTTTATCTGAAGCTGTAAAAGGTAATACAAAAGAAAATGAACTTACTGAAAGCGGAATGCCTAGTTACCCAAAGAGAGATATTAACGAAGTACAAAAAGAAATAAGAGAATATATTAGTAAACATATGTATCAATCAGCTGCTTCAGATATTTTCGAATACGGAATAATCGATGCTTATGGAAATAAATGGAATAACTTTAGTTGGAATGGTATTACAGCAAAGGTTAAAAATTCTGATATAACATTATTTAAAGTATTTAATGATTATCCAGAATTCAAAGCTCTTGTTGAAGCTAATACTGGTAAACTAGTTCTAGAAACTGTTACTGCTAGTAATATGGCTCAAAACAATATTACTATTCATTTACATGTTGCTATCTTTAATACATTAACTACAAAGAGCCAAGCTTTAGAAGAGGTTAATAATAAACTTAAAGCTGAAAAAGCACCTGAACAACCTAAACCTACAGCAGAGCCTGAACCTGAAGCAAAGCAAGATAATGATTTAACATCAGATGACCTTAACAAAATTGTGTCTGACATTGACTCAGCCATTTCAGACTTAAAATCATAGATAATTACTAAGAGCTTTTAATTAAGCTCTTTTTTTTTATTTTCTTTAAAAAAGATATTTACATTCTAATAATTTTAATGTATAATATAAATATAAAGAAGAGGTGAAAGAAGATGAAGGTAAAGAGTATAGATGATTATGGAATATATTTTGATAATGGAGATTCAATAGGTTGGTATCATTATCAAGACTGTTGTGAGACTAACTGGCCAGACTTCAGACAATTAAAGGATACTGGAATATTTAATGAAAAGTTTACTACTCCATTAACATTTGAAAAGTGTAATTATGGTTTTAGATTTGGTAATGAAGGAAAGATGTATTATGTTCCTTGCTATACAGACCAAAATGGTTATTATAGTAGTGAAGTAGAGATTCAATACTTTGACCATGTTACTAAGGAATCTTCTTATGTATTAGAGGATGTTGATTGTGAGGATGAAAGCTATTATGAATGGGATACAAAGAATGACTTTGTAAAGGTGAACTAATATGAAGCAAGTAAAGTTTAAAGGTAAAGTGAATGGTAAGATTGTAAGAGGTTATTGGTTCTGTGCAGTCAGACCCATGCGAGCTCAGACTATTGCTGAGAGACTTGTAGGAGATAGGATTACTAACTTTATGTTTGTTATTAAAGATATTAAAGAACATATAATTAAATGTGAGGTGACTGAATAGTGAAAAAGAAAATCCGAGATTTAACTATTAAGGAAATGAAGCGCGAAGTTGCAGTCCTAGATCATTTACAAAAATATCCTGAAAGATATTATGTTATGAAGTATGCATTAAAAATTAATAAAGATCATATTTCTAACTTATTTAAATTTAAACTTAGTAATAAATATCTTAATAGCAAGATTGAACAAGACGTATTAAATGTTTTAAATCAAGATGTCTTAGATCAGGAAATCGAGGTATAAGAAAATGAGTAAAGAAGAAATTATAGAAGAAATTAAAGAAAACCTTGAAGACTATATTCTTCAGTCTGACGTAGACTCTTATATTAAAGGTTATCTAGATGCCTTATGTAAAACTTATGAAATAACTTGGGATGAAAGATATGAAATTGAAGAGGCACTAAAGTTTTAGAGGTGAATTAATAATGAAACAAATGATCCAGACTTATAGAACTATAGATGACTTAGAACAAAGTTTACAATTCTGGAATGAAAGAGGTTATAGACTGTCTAATATATTTTGGAAGTCTATAGAAAATGTAGTTGGTAGCGGATATAGTACTCATACTTATTCGGATTATTCTATAGTTGTTGTGTATGATAAAATAGAAGAAGGTAATGGTGAATAATATGTATACAAAAGAAGAATTAAGAAAATTACCTAAAAGAGAATTGCAATCTCACGTTGCTTGGAATTTAGGACATAATGTTAATATAAATCAAACAAAAGATAAATTAATATTTATAATTGAAACTTTTATAGGAACTAAAGACGAGGATAAGAGTGATAAATAATGAAGACTAAATTATTATATTATAAAAAATTAGAAGATGAAATTTTTAAGATCCAAAAACGCTGTGATGATTTAAAAGCTATTAATGATTTACTTATGAATAACTGTGGTAAGACACTTTTAATATTTAATAACTCAACTCGCCATAAATCTTATGGAATGTTTTATTTAGAAGTATTAAATGAGTATAAGATAGTTTTAGAATCTAAGCAATTTAATTTCGCTAATAAGATTTTTTCCAAAAAAGAACTTAAATATTTCGTAAGAGAAAATGGATATTTTGTTTATAATAATGTTCAAGCTAATTCATATAATGAATTTATAAATCGTGTATCTAATTATATTGGAAAGACTCTTGATATGTACACAGCAAGATTAAACGTTATATATAAGAAGCTAGGCATTCAAGAAGTAAAGTAATAATGAGATAGAGGAATAATATGTTTATAAGAACTAATTCAAATATATATGAAATAAATAAGCATGATGATATTATTATAGAAAATAAAAAGGTTACAGGTTATTATATCGGCGAGACGGATGTAATTAAAGAAGAGCAAGTAATAGCTAAAACAGAAAATGGTGTTGAAGAGTTAATCGACTGCTTTGTATTATATGTAGATGGTAAATATAAATTTGCTAGTGAAGACTTATTAGCTATTGAAAGCTATGCTATTAAATATGATTTTGATAAGGTAGAAATCTATGGTATGATATTTACTAAATCTAGGTTTACAGGTGAAGTAGGATCTAAAGTAATTGTTAAACATACTGTGGATGAGAATGGCCATGGTTATTATAGATTAATAAAGTAGGTGAGTAATGTGACTTATAAGTTATTATTATATTGTAATAAATCAAAACCCTATTTAGTATATCATAGAGAATATTGTGCCTTATCACCTTCAGAATATATTAATTATGGATATGAAACTCGTTGGGAAGATAAGAGTATGCTTGAGGATGTTTGTAACGGCAATATAGTTGCCGAATGTGATTATGAGGTAGAAGATATATTCTATGAATTATACGGCGATTTAGATTGGCAACATGATTATCTTCCAACTACTAATACTATGAGTGTTGTCTCTCTTGAAGATGCTGCTTGTATGAGCAGAGAAAAGATTGAAGATCAAATGACTCATGATAAAGCCTATGCAATTCATATAAAGAACTTACATATATTTGATGAGCATATGGAACTTAATGAGTTTTTATATGAAGACGATAGAGATAATCACTATGGTGTTTGGACAGTAGATAGAGCTCCTAAGAATGGAACTGTTATTTGTACTGACTTTAAAGATATTGGCGGAGTATATTGTTGTAGAGGAACTTATGGTAGATTCTTAGCACTAAGTCCTTATGAGCTTCGTGATATACTAAATTGTAAGAAGACTGTTGTTATTCGTAAGTCTGCTTGGAAGGAATGGTAATTTAAAATAAAGATAAATGAAGTCATTAAATGGACTTCTTTTTTATTGTATATTAAATTGATACATGAGGTGATTTTATGATTAAAGAAATGACAGAGTTTAAAACTAAAGTAGAGCATATAGCTAATTATTGTTTACAGCATACTTTTGGTAATAAGTGGAAATTTGAGTTAAATAATATAGATTTTGATATAGAGTTTGTCGACTCTGATTCAGATTCATTAGAAACTAGAATTGATATCATTTACATTAAAGGTCGTTTTGGTGATACTGACAGAGAAGAAACTTGGAAATCAATTGATATATCTTTATTTAATGAAGATGAATTTGACTTAGATAATGACCAATTTATTTATGGTACATTCTTTGGATATTTTCAATCAATGGAGGATAATGCATAATATGAACAAAATTTATTCAGTTTTATTTATTGATAATAATAAACCAATTAAAGGTTTTTATGTGTTTGCTGAAAATGAAGATGAAGCTAAGTCTTTAGTGTTAGCTCAGATAGCTGATACTCCAGACAGAGTCTTGGCTAATTATGAAATGAATGTAACGGAGACAAAATAATATGTTAGAAATTAGAGAAGGACTTTTAATTAATCCAGAGCTTATCCAATATGCTGAAAAGTTTTATTTAGAAGATAGAACAGATGGTCAATATGGGCTTCAATTACATTTTATTAGAGGTTATAATAATTTTTATTTTTCAACTAAGAAAGAAAGAGATGAAGCTTATAGTAAAATTTATAATGCTAATAAAAGTGTCCACCTAACAAATACAGTTAAAACTTCTGCAGAAAGGCATTGGGATTTTTAATGTTATTATATAATGAAGATCAAAATATTCCTAGTAAATATAACGGAATTAATATAACTTATTTAAATGAAACACTACAACCAGAATTTGATTTTGATATGGCTTTTGTAAGCTTACATTTACAAGGTGGAACTATTTATGCAAAAACTGATGGTATAGCTGCTCAAGAGATTACCAAGCTTATGACTGATATTTGGGACCCTTCAGGTGTAAAAGAACATGCTTCTCCACGTGAATATAAGGCTGATATTATTATAGGTAATCAGGTTTATCAAGGATGCTGGCCATCTAGCATTGAAATGGATTGGAAAACCGCTACTAAGAAAAAGCAAAAGGATGTAATGTACAATATAACTTTTGAGTTTGATAACAAAACATTTAGGAGTGATATATAATATGGGATTTTTATATGATTTTGGCGATGGCTGGGTTGTTAACTTAATGCAATTAGAATATTTTTCACCTTATGAAGACGATAGCGCTAGAGATGGAAAGAAGTATAAATTAGAATTTAATTTTAGTGGTAAGGGTTGCTTTACTTCTAGTTTTAAAACTAAAGAAGCTCGTGATAAATGCATTGATGAAATTCTAGCATTTGTGCCTACTATTAAAATTCAACATGATTATTCTGTAGGATGTATTTCTCCAACCGATACTGTTCTTGGTTCAGCTTCATTACCAAAAGAAGATTCAAGAGCTGATGCATACTCTATTCCAGCAGTTCAAAGTTTATTTAATAAGTAGGTGTAATTAATGAAAGATAGATGTTATACAGGTGTTTGGTCTAATGGTAAGAAGACTATAGATTTAGATAATCTTAATACAGTTGCAGAGTATGCTGGTGTATGTAGTTGCGTAGATGGTAGTACTGACTATGGAGATGAATATTATGTAACTAATTCTGGTACTATTGTACATACATATCATTATGATGATTTAGAAGACTGGTTTGCAGATTTAGGACCTATTTATAATAGACATAATTGTTATAAAGTTATAGGAAAGAATTTTAAAAAGATTAAAGATAAAGGTGACGAAGATCCGAACTGGATTGAATTTAATAGAAGTTTTAAATAAATTAAGGTAGTGAGAAATAATATGTATAATGGATATCATTTTTATGAAGGCTTAAATAAAGAATATGGTCATTTGAAAATTATTGTTAAAGCAAGAAGTAAAAGAGCCGCAGATAAAATACTCTTAGATAAATATAATAAAGGTTGGGAAGTTTTAGTTTATTGTAATTTTAAGGAATTAAATACAGTGGAAGAAGCTGAATTGATAAAAAAGGTAAATTCAGCAAATGAGCATGAAGAGCTTTATGCTAAATATATTTATTTAAAACAAGGAGACTAAAATGATTTATACTTCTTATTTTGGAAAATATAAAGGTGATAAAGGAATATCTATCGCAAGATGGACTCCTAGTTGGTTTACTGGTGAATCTATGTTATGCTTTGCTCCGTCTAAAGATTTATTAAGGTGGTGGAAGACATTAGACAAGAAAGCTCAAAACGATCCTGGTTATCAATTACAATATTATGACGCTTATGTTAAAGAAACTTTAGAACCATTAGTTCCACAAGTACATGAGCTAGCTAAACAACTTGATGGTAAAGTTTTATTATGTTATGAAAAGCCTGAAGATTTCTGTCATAGACATATAGTCGCTAATTGGTTTTGTAAGTACGGACATCTTTGTGATGAATTATAAAATATTAAAGGATCTGGTTATTCAGATTCTTTTTCTTTGTATACTTATATATAGAGGTGAGAGTATGTTAAATCTAAAACAAACTAAATGGGTTATTTTTGATAAAGATTTAAAGAATATTTGGGATAAAGGTTGGTGGATTCCTGTAGAGGAACTTGCTAATCTAAATAAACATATCAAATATTATAGAGGATGGAAAGCAGCTATTAATGGTTATCTATCTGGACGTGGATATGGTGAAGATGTTAGATTAGATAATATAAGAGTTTTACCTGTAAATTTAACTATTGCATTAGATGAGTCTTATGAAGAAGTCCCAGTTAGTACTTATTTTAGTCCTAAATACGATATAAACATAAAGCAACTTCATAGATATATTAAGACTGAAAAACTTAATGCTATTATTGATTTATTAGACATGGTTAAAATAAGATTTGGAACACACTCTGAGCATGGTCTAGATACTGTCTACGCTGTGTGGACAGAGCAAGATAAGTATGGAGTAGCAAGAGAGTATTGTGATACTATTATTGCAACATCAGATAATAAAGAAGATTTAATGTAGGAGAATTAGTATGATTGAACCTAGTTATATGAGATTTAATTTAGAAGAGCAAAAGAAAGGCTTGCATATTAAATTAATTAATTTTCTGTTAGAATATAATAGAACAAGTGGAGATTCTTTTGTTGAAATTCTTATAAAACCTGCTGGTTATGAAGATACCATTACTGTAGAGTGGATTCAAAATGATTATAATGATAAAGAATATGAAGATCACTTCAAACCAGTCGGTGCTGATGAGCATATTATGTTTGAATATGAATTTCCAGATAACCATTTTGAATGGGTTGAATCTATGGAAGAAGGCAAAGAAAGAGTTGAAGAATGGCTTAAAGAAAATCCAGGTTGGATAAAGACAGACTATGGTCGTTGGATTAATAAAGAAGAAAATGAAAGATTAAGAAAAGAATTCGGATTAGAGGATCCAGACTTGGAGGACAAATAATGAAATATTTTAAGTTTAATAATAAGATTTTTACTTTAGAAAATATTATTGGAATGTCAACAAGTGAATATACTTATACAGATGAAGATTTAGAAAATGGAGATTGTTCTGAAGACGAAGTTAATAAATGTTTTTATTTAATTATGATTTATAGACCGAGTGAAGATCCATCAATGTTACAATTTGATACTGAAGAAACTAGAGATTTAGTTTATAATAAGATAATTGAATTAATTAAACCTTATGATTTTGATAACTTTATTAAAGATAAAATTGAATCAAAATCTAATGAAAAGGAAAGTGATTAATGTGGATTTTGAATACTTAGGCAATAAAGACATTATTAATGTCTCAATGACAAAAGAAGAAGCAGAAGTAGTCTCAAGATATTTATTAGATAGAAGAATTAAATTAGAAGATTGTGATTTAAAAGATTCATATTGTTATCCAAAAATTACAAAAGTTTATTTTGAAATACTTAAAAACCTAATGAAACAATAGCTAAATTATATACTGAGTTTAGGAGATTAATATGGCAAAAGAACCACTTCTACATCTAAGCTCTTCTGATTATGTAGAATTACTTTTAAAAAATAAATCATTAGCTTTTATTGCAAATCGATATTTTTATAAATGTCCAGTTTTCGCTGGTTCGAATGCTACAAAAGATGGAAGTACACTTCTTCGTAGTATAAGTACAACTATGCTTGTCAGCCATGACTTTAAGGACAAATTATTAGAATTAATTCCAGAAAATAGCCAAAGTCAAAGTCTTCTAACAATAACTGAAGCTGATGCAAACTTTATTACATTATATACTTATGCTTTATGTTTATGGGTTATTATTGCAATGAGTTCATTAAATAAAATTCATAATGAAAATTTTACTATTTATAGTTCTTTCGGAATATGTTTTAATGGAATCTTAATAAATTGTGGTGCAATAAGAAATTCAGATCATCAATATGAAGGTACTCTAGATACAAGATTTATAATAGAAGATATTACAAATAAAATTTCAGAACAAAAAATCAACCAATTGAGAGAAGCTTGTAAGAATATTTCAAACTTAGAAACTGATAATCTAACTTGGTATCTTAGAGGTTGGTTACCAGAATTCTTATCATTATTTAAATGTCAATATAAATCTGTCCAAGCACAAACAAAAATAAGCGAAGTTGATATAATTGAATTAGTTCAAAGAGCAAAACAAGCACTTATTTAAGATTAAATTTTTTGCTAAATTATGTAAATCATGTTAAATTATTTTTAGGAGATCTAAATGAATAAGAATAGAAATCAATTCAGTATAGATTGGGATAATTTGTGGACTGATGATCTATCTCAAAAAAGAAAAGTAAGAGAATCATTTTATTATAAAAGAAAATTAAACGAAAGTTTAAATATATCTGAATATAGACAACTTACGGATGAAGAAATAAAGTATATTTGTTCTCAATTAGATGGTATGATGGATGGAGAATTAGATGATTTTTCACCTTATTTTAAAGAAATAGAACAAAATATCGGTATTAACATTACATCTTTACACATTTATGCTGATGGAGAACCAGTAGTTATAACTAATAAAGAAGAATTATTAAATGTAATTAGAGAGTTAGTTGACGAAGGTGACGAGGTTGAAGCTTGGGAAGACTATTTAGATGAATATGAATCTGGAGATACTAATTCAGAAGGATATGTTCGCATTAATAATTTACTTTCTGTTTGGCCATATGGTGGTTTATGTTCTGTTGAAGAATATGCTAGACTAAATGATGTATTAGAAAGTATTGATATTTATGGATATGGAGATTTTCCAAGTATTTGGGATCAAATATCTGAAGGTGTATATGGAGAAGATGAAGAAAGAGTTAGAGAAGTTTTCAATGATCCATATCAAGGATTATTAATTAGAAGATCATTTACATTTGATCCAAGTAAAGCTGAATAAAATTAACTTTAAATTTTAATTATAAAAACTAAGTTTCGTACTTAGTTTTTTATTTCCTTACCAGAAATTTTTGTATATTAAATAGAGTTAATATGTAAATATTTTCAAGGGTTTTCTAATGCTAAATTAATTACCTAAGGTATAAATATATCAACAAAAAATTTTAAAAGAAAGGATAACTTAATATATGGAAAAAGTTATTAAACGAGACAGGAAGCAAGTGCCATTTGATGAAGATAAAATCAAAATTGCACTTAGAAAAGCTAATGCTGAAACTAAGAAAGCACATAGATTAACTGAGGAAGAAATAACTAGTATTGCTGAATTTATTAAGAATATCGATAAAAAGTGTTTAGGTGTAGAAGCCATTCAAGATATTATTGTTAATAAACTTGTAGAATTAAATAAGCCAGAAATTGTATCTTCTTATATTCAATATAGATATATTCATAAATTAAGAAGAGAAGCTAATACTACTGATGATGCTATTTTTGATCTATTGGGTGGAACATCTGAGTATTGGAATGAAGAAAATAGTAATAAAGATGCTAAGATTGTAACTGTTCAACGTGATTATATGGCTGGAATTGTTTCCACTGACCTCACTAACCGTCTTTTGTTGCCTAAAGATATCGTAAAAGCTCATCAAGATGGTATCATTCACTTCCACGATGCAGATTATTTTGGACAAAATGCATTACATAATTGTGATCTAATTAATCTTGATGATATGCTTCAAAATGGTACTGTTGTAAATGGATTTAAAATCGATAAACCACATTGGTTAAGTAAAGCAACAACAATTGCAACACAAATTATTACAGCAGTCGCAAGTTCACAATATGGTGGATGTTCTATTGATTTAGGAGATCTAGTACCATTTGTAGACTCAAGTAGAAAGAAATACATTGAAATACATTTAAATAGAAGAAATTGGTTTAAGCGTCATTTCTTTAAAAAATATTTTATTAAAAAAGCTTATAAATATGCTGAAGATGATTTAAAGAGAGAAATTGAAGCTTCTGTACAAACATTTAATTATCAAATTAATTCAATGTCTACAACTAATGGACAAGCTCCATTTATTACTGTATTTATGTATTTAAATCAAAGACCTGAATTAAAACATGACCATGCATTATTAATTGAAGAATTTTTAAAGCAAAGAATTATTGGGATGAAGAACGAGGAAGGTGTATATATCACTCAAGCATTCCCTAAATTAATTTATGTCTTAGAAGAAGATAATATTAATGAAGATTCTGAATATTATTATTTAACAAAACTTGCAGCAAAATGTACAGCAAAACGTTTAGTTCCAGATTATATTTCAGAAAAGAAGATGAAGGAATTAAAGAAAGGTGACTGTTATTCAGTAATGGGTTGTCGTTCAGCTTTAACTCCAGATAGATTTAGTGAGAAGTATGGTAATATTGCTAAAGCAAAGAATTATGTTGAAGGTAAACATAAATATTCTGGAAGATTTAATCAAGGTGTTGTAACTATCTCATTACCAGATGTTGCATTCTCTAGTAAAGGAAATATGGATGCATTCTGGAAAATCTTTGATGAAAGACTTGAACTATGTCATAGAGCATTAAGATGTAGACATGAAAGATTAAAAGGAAAATTATCCGATATGGCTCCAATCTTATGGCAATATGGAGCGTTAGCTAGATTAGATAAACATGAAAAGATAGATGAATTATTATATCACGGTTATTCAACTATTTCATTAGGCTATGCTGGATTATATGAATGTGTTAAATATATGACAGGTCATTCTCATACAGATAATAATGGTGGTAAAGCATTTGGTTTACAAGTAATGCAACATATGAATGATGCTTGTAATAAGTGGAAAGCTGAAGAAGATATCGATTATTCAATTTATGGAACACCACTTGAATCAACAACTTATAAATTTGCTAAATGTTTAAAGGCTAGATTTGGAGCTGACGTATTCGAGAAATTAGATGGTCACGATAGAAACTACATTACCAATAGTTATCACGTTCCTGTATTTGAAAATATTGATGCATTTGATAAACTTGCACTAGAATCTGAATTCCAAGCATTATCTCCAGGTGGTGCAATTAGTTATATTGAAACACCAAATCTACAAAATAATATCGAAGCAGTACTTGAAGTTATTAAATTTATTTATAATAATATTATGTATGCTGAATTAAATACTAAATCAGATTATTGTCAAAAATGCGGATATGATGGTGAAATCTTATTAGACGATGATTTGAATTGGTATTGTCCACAGTGTGGAAATAGAGATAAGGACTTCTTAAATGTTGCTAGACGTACTTGTGGTTACATCGGCCAGCATTATTGGAACAAAGGTAGAACACAAGAAATTAAAGATAGAGTTTTACACTTAGATAATAAGGAAGCTGAATAAGCTTCCTATATCTTTCTTGGAGGTTAAATATGAATTATTCTCAAATTAGAAAAATGGATATCTCAGATGGTCCAGGATGTAGAGTAGCAATCTACTTTAGCGGTTGTGATTTATATTGTAAAGGTTGTCATAATTATACTATTTGGGATTTTAATTCTGGAAAAGAATTTACTGATGAAACAATCTCAAAAATAATTGAATTAGCCAAACCAGATTATATTGTTGGATTAAGTATTTTAGGTGGAGAACCATTGCATGATAAAAATATAAACGGAACATTAAGATTAATTGAAAAATTTAAAGAAGTTTATCCAAATAAAACTGTTTGGGTTTGGACAGGATATTTATTAGAAGACGTAATTAATAAAATTAAAGATAGTTCTATTGATGTACTTATAGACGGTAAGTTTGATATTGATCTATTTGATCCAAAATTACGTTATAAAGGCTCTTCTAATCAAAGAGTGATTGATTTTAAAGCTACTATAAAAAACAAAAAATTTAAGCCAGTTTTATATACTAAATAGGAGAATAATATGAGCGAGAGAGTAGATAATTTAGTTCAAATGCTAGATACATATGTAGATGATGGTGGTTATCATCTAAATGTTAACGTATTTAATCGTGAGATGTTACTAGATGCTCAGGCCCATCCTGAGAAATATCCTCAATTAACTATTCGTGTTTCTGGTTACGCTGTTAACTTTATTAAATTAACTAAAGAACAACAGGATGATGTTATCTCAAGAACAATTCATGAGAGCATGTAAATTTTAAAAAATCATTGTATAATATAATGATCGGCGGGATACTCTACTAGGGATCCAAAACAGATCTCCACTGGGGATTTGGTGGTGGCATGGCATACATGTCGCCTTTCTTTTTTATCTAAATTAAGTAGAGGAGTATAATCATGTACACTTTACAACTTGGTGATAACTTATTTACTGATTTAGATGTTGGTGATATTTTTATTTATAAATATTCTCAAAATCATTTCGCAATAAAGCATGTAGAAAAAGATTTTAAACCAGAATTAAATGAATTTACAGTAGAAATCTTATCGTTATCAACGCACAGACATTTTATATTTAAAAGACAAGATTGTTATTACTGATGAGAAGAAAAATTTAAGGAACTCTAAAAAAAGAGTTTCTTTTTCTTTTACTTTAGTGTATAATATAAATATAGAGGTGATAAAATGTTGTATTTATTAGAATTTATAAAGTCACATGATAACTGGGAAGAGTTATTAACTCAAGATCCATACAACTTAAAAATATCAAGAGATAATGGCTATATAATGTTTAAGTATAACCAATTATCATCAGATTTTAACTTACCATTAGTACAAGAAGCTAGAGGTATAATCTTCAAAGAGGATGATTGGACTTGTGTATGTCATCCATTCAATAAGTTTGGTAACTATGGTGAATCTTATTGTCCAGAAATAAATTGGGATAATTGTTCAGTACAAGAAAAAGTTGATGGTTCTTTAATGAAAGTTTGGTATAACAAAGGTTGGAATATTTCAACTAATGGTTTAATAGATGCTTTTAAAGCACCATTAGACTGTGCTGATGCTGAATTAGATTCTTATGGTAAATTATTTTTATACTGTTTAAATCGTATGGGAATAAATGAGCATGACTTCTTTGGAGAATTAGATACAAACTATTGTTATATGTTTGAAATGGTATCTCCTTATAATAGAGTAGTTATAGAATATAAGGAACCAAAATTATATTACTTAGGTTGTAGATATTTAGTTACTGATCACGAATATTCACCAGAAGAAAGACCTTTAATGATAGCTCCTTCTAAGAGATATAACTTACATACATTAGAAGATGTTAAGAATGCTGCAAACGCTTTACCTTGGGATGAGGAAGGCTATGTAGTATGTGATAATAAATTTAATCGTGTAAAGATTAAATCTCCAGAATATGTATTAGCCCATAAAGGTAGAACTAATGGTAATATTTCTACTTCAAGATTATTAGAAATAATTTTAAGTAATGAAATAGATGAGTTCTTAATCTATGCAGCTGAATATACTGAAAAGATAAATAATTTAATTGCAGAGATGGAATTATTTAAAACTCAAGTTAAATTAGAAATTGTTAATTTAGCTCCAGCAAATTATTCTTCAAGAAGAGAATATGCAGAAGTAGTAAAAAGATATCCTTCTTATATGCAATATTTCTTATTTAGATATGAAAATGTTGATGAAGAACTTAAGAAAATAAGTATCTCAGGATGGAAGAAGATTTTAAGTGGAAGAGGTGCTATTTAATTATGAAAGAGCTATACCAAAAAATTAATGAAGAACTAGAAAGCTCAGGCAGATATATAGTTGCCACAGCTGAATTATTAAATGCACTTCTTTTTAAAGATAAAAGTACTAATTCAATTGAAGAGAATTTTAAAAAGCTTAGGTCAGATTATAATCATTATTGGGATTTATTGGATGAATTAAATATTGAAGACGATTTACGTGAAATTCTTATTAATCTAATAAGTAAGATTAATACTTACAATATTATTGATGCATTACTTGAAGTAACAAAGCATAAAGATAGAGTTCTTTCTCTTCCAAAAAAATATGAAAAATATTTTATGTCTGTCTTAAAAGCAATTCATGATAACCCAGGTATCACTGATGCTGAGTTAGAAAAAAAGTTAGAAACTAAGAAAAATAAATTTGCAAATTTACTTAGAGATTTGTATAGAGATAACTTAATATCTAAAACTTATAGTTCTTATGATGATACAAATACTAATGTATTTTGTTATTATTATCTTACAGCTACTGGTATAAAATATTTTAAGTTATTAAACAAGGAGTAATATGGTTAATTATTTTGATGATGTAATTCCTTACTGTAATAGAGAAATAACTCGAAAATGTGAACGTTATATGAGAAAGCATAAATGTTCATTTGTTGAGGCTTATAATAAATTATATAACACTAATTATAGATATACTTATTTAGAAAAAATTAAAATGTTATCTAATGATACTAGACAACATTAGTTATAATTATTGTATAATATTAAAAATATAAATTAGAAATGAGGCGATACTGTGTCAGCTTATATTATGTCAGATTTAAAACCAAAGTTTACAATGTTAATTGGACTTCCTGGCTGTGGTAAGTCAACTTTAGCAAATAAATTCAAAGATGATCCAAATAAAGTAATTCTTTCTTCTGATTCTATTAGGGAGGAGCTTTTTGGTGACGAAAATGAACAAATGGAGCCTGAAAGAGTATTTGCTACAATGTTTTATAGAGCAGTTCGAGCACTAGAAAATAACTGTGACGTTATTTATGATGCAACTAATATAAATAGAAAGTTAAGAATAAATACTTTAGATAGACTAAAGAAAGCTGTTTCTAGACCTTTTAACACTGAGGCAGTTGTGGTTTATACAGATATTGCTGAGGTTAAAAGAAGAAATGCTTCTAGAGATCGTGTTGTACCAGAGTATGTTATAGATAATATGCTTAAAAACTTTGAGTTACCTACTTATAATGAAGGTTGGGATATAATTGTAGTTTATTATTCTACAGAGCCAAATATTGCTTGGGCAGAAGCAGTTGATTATTATGCTAAAGATTTAACTCATGAAAATCCATGGCATAACATGAATGTAGATGAGCATATGCGTGCAGCCTTATATTATTTTAATACTCATTATAATCCAAATGATTATCCTGATTATTTAGAAAAGGCTATTTTATTACATGATATCGGTAAGAAATTCTGTAAAACATATGTTAATAGAAAAGGCCAAACAACAGAAGTAGCTCATTATTATCAACATGCAAATCCGGGTGCTTACTTTGCTTTAGGTATTAAGTTTGATTTATCAGCAGAGGATAAATATAAACTTGCTTTATTAATTAATTATCATATGAGACCTTTAGAAGCTTGGAAAGATTCTAAGAAAGCTGAAGAAAAAGATAAAGCTTTATTAGGAGATGAATTATATAATTGCTTAAAAGTATTACATACTTGTGACGAGAATTCAGAGCAAGATATGGAATTTGTAAAAGAATTTTTAAATAGAAAGGAGAATTAAAATGAATTACGACTTAAATGATAACACAAAAACAGTAGTAGTAAAAGAAGGTGGCATTGGATTAGGTACAATAGGATTTTTTGTATTTATTGCTTTCTTAATTGTTAAACTTACTGCTAATCCTGTTTGGTTAACTTGGTTTTGGGTTTGGTTCCCACTTTGGATTCCATGGGCAATCGCAGGAGCACTTATTGTTGTAATACTTATTATTGCATTGATCGTAGGAATAATCGCAGCAATTACTGGAAATTTATAACGTCTTTTAAAAATAGGCAGCTTAGTGCTGCCTTTTATTGTATAATATATTAATATAAGAGGTGAGCATATGTGAGAAATATAATTACTTATAGAGCATATGAAAGAGCTCTAAAAGACATTCGTAAGATTAAAGGAACTAAAATTGATAAGGATCTAGATGGAATTATAGAAAAACTTATTAAAGGAGAACATCCTGGAAATAAAGTCCATAACTTACAAAAAACTTCTGTTGTTAAGTCTGGATTAACTGGACTTAAAGAATTACATATCACAGGTGAATTATTGTTAATTTATAGACATATTAATAATAAACTAGAATTAGTTGATATTTGTAAAAACCATAAAGATTTAATGAAAAGATATTAGGAGTAAAATATGAAGAAAACTGTTATTATAAATTTATTTGCAGGTCCTGGTGCTGGTAAATCTACTGGAGCTACTTATATTTTTTCTAAACTAAAAATGGCTGGAATTGATGCTGAATATATTTCAGAATTCGCTAAAGATAAAGTTTGGGAAGAAAATGATTTAGTATTTAAAAATCAATTTTATATTACTGGAAAACAAGCTTGGAAAATCGCAAGATGTGATGGTAAAGTTGATGTTGCAGTAACAGATTCTCCAATATTATTAGGTGCAATGTATTGTAGTGATAATCCAGCATTAATTCCTGGAATTATGTATGAATTTAATAAACACGAAAATATAAATCTTTTTATTAAAAGACGAAAAGAATATAATCCAAATGGTAGAAATCAAACAGAATCAGAAGCTAAATTAATTGATACACAAATTATTAAACTTTTAAATGAAAATAATATTCCATTTACTGTTGTTGAAGGTACTGAAGATGGATATAATGAAATAGTTGAGAAGTTAATAAAAATGTTTAAAGATAAGGAGTAACTTATGTGTAGTATATTTGGTTATATCTCACAAGACTCGACTAAAAATCTCTGGAGTAAATTAAAAACCGGTTTAGTTACTTTAGAATATAAAGGCCACGACATGACTGCCGTAGCTCTTTTTAATTCGTCTAAGAAAAGAATTAATATTATTAAAGATAAAGGAACTGTTGCTGAGTTAGAATCAAAAATAGATTTGAAAGATCAAAATTTAATTGGTAATATTGGATTAGGATATGTAACTTGGACTGATGATGAAAGTATTAGTGAAGCATCAAATCATTCAGATGATTATTTAGTAACTGGTATTTATAGTGGAAATATTAATAATTTAATAGACATTAAAGAAAGATTGCTTTCATATAATTATGCTTTTTATTCAAAGTCTAATAATGAGATAATTTTAAATCTTATAGATTATTTTTATAAAAAATATAAAGATATAAATACTACTATTAGAAAAACATTATTAAGTATTAATGGATCAATTGCATTAAGTGTAGTTTTTAAAGATGATTTAACTAAAATTTGGTTTGCTAAAAAAGAATCTTCATTAATTGTTGCATTAAACGAAAAAACAAAAGAGTCTTATATATCTTCCGATACAATAGCATTGACTGATGATAATTTATTAGCATATCCATTAAGAACAAACGAATATGGATATATAAGCGCTACAGAGACAAAGATATTTGATTTAAATGCTAATGATATAACTTCTGATAGACAACCATTTAATTTTTGTTCAATAAAGAGTGCTACAGGTCGTGGTAAATTTAAACATTATCTTATTAAAGAAATAGAAGAGACTCCAAAAGCTATTAAAAATACTCTTAATAAATATATAATAAATAAAGATATTGTTTTAGGAATACCTAATCAAATTTTAGTTAATACTGATGACGTTTATTTTATTGGAAGTGGTTCATCTTACAATGCAGGTTTAGTTGGTGAATATTTAACAAATAGATATTTTCATTATTTTAATACTAAAACAATTTTAGCATCAGAGTTTATTTATAAGGCTGATCAATTAAAAAAAGAAAAATCTATTGCTATTTTCTTATCTCAATCTGGAGAAACTCAAGATACGTTAACTGCATTAGAATATTGTAAGTTATTAGAAATAAAAACACTCGCAATAACAAATGTTAAGACATCAAGATTAGCTTTTGAAGCTGATTATGTTTTATATACAGAAGCCTTTCCTGAAGTATCTCTTCCTACAACTAAATCATATTCTTGTCAATTAATTTTATTATACTTGATTGGTGCTAAAGTTAAGCATTTAAAATTATTACAAAAACGAGAATTAGATAAAAATTTTACAAATAAAATTCTAGATGATTATATTCAAATTTTTAAAAGTATTCCAGCATATATTGAAGATATCTTTAAAAATAGACTAGAGGTTCAAAAACTTGCAACAACATTATCTGATAAACATGATATATATTTATTAGGTGGTGTAGATTTTCCAACATGTTGTGAAGGTGCTTTAAAATTAAAAGAAATTTGTGGAATTCATGCTGAAGCAATTCCAGCAGGAGAATTAAAACATGGTAGTTTATCTTTAATTGATAAAAATACTTATTGTATTTTAATTAGTACCGGTGACACAAATGTCCATGAAATTTCTGCAGCCTCTGAAATTAAAGCTAGAGGAGGAAAACTAATAGTAATTTCCTCTAAAACTGAGAGAAATAAAATATTAAAAGAAACAACTGACCTTAATTTATTAATTCCAGAAATTATAAACGGATCACAATTCTTACAATCTTTGACTATTATTTATTTACAATTACTTGCGTATTATATTGCAATTCAAAAAGGAATTAACCCTGATAAACCAAGAAATCTAGCCAGAAGTGTTATAATTGAATAATATATTTTGCTAAATTAACTGATATATGTTTATAAAAGTATATATCAGTTTTTTGATGTAGGAGAATTTAATAGTTATGACAAACGAACTTATTTACACAGGTTGGAAGAGATGGATTCCAACATTAGACGAATGGGCAGAGTTTTCAGTTAAGGCCTATTCACCTTATGAGTTGAAAGAAAATGAGTATTTGTTAGTTTTCAATGAAGAAGATGGCAAAGAAAAACTTGCATCTCAATGGTGTTATGAAAACGGTAAATTAAGAAAGTTTGGAAGGGGATCAATCAATTTTAGAAGTAAAAAGAGCGCGGATAAAAATATATGTATAAAACCGAGAAATTCAGAACAAATCTGCGCAATTGATATGCTAAAAGACAGAGATAAAACTGTTAAATTATTAACTGGTACTTGAGGTACTGGTAAAACAATGTTATTAGTTACTGCTGCTTTAGAAGCATTAGAACAAAATGTTTTTGATAGAATCGTATGGATTAGAAATAATGTTGATGTTAAAGATACTAAAGATTTAGGTGCTTTACCTGGTGAAGTTAATGATAAACTTATGCCATTTTTAGGACCTTTTATTGACCACTGTGGTGAAGCAGGAGTTGAATGTATGCTTAGTAATGGAAAGCTTGTTATTGAACCATTACAGAGTCTTAGAGGACGTAATTTAGAAAGAACTTTAATTATGTGTTCTGAAGCTGAAAACCTAACTAAAGAACATATTCAATTAATTATTGCAAGAGCAGCTGAAGGATCAGAAGTTTGGTTTGATGCAGATGTTAGACAAAGAGATAAAGCAATTTTTGAAAAATCAAAAGGTATCGAAACTATGATTGAGAGATTAAGTGGAAATCCATTATTTGGATATGTCCATTTAGTACAATCAGAAAGATCAAAAACCGCAGCATTAGCTGATTTATTAAATGATTAAAAGAAGGAATAATAACAAAAATTAAACCGCATATTAGCGGTTTTTTTGTTGTATATTATATTAATAGGAGATGATAGTATGGCTAAAACTTATACAGAAAAAGAATTACAAACAATCTTAGAAAAAAATGGTAGCGATATTACTGTTAGTGAATTAAATAAAAATAAAGTCTATATTTTTAGAATTAACAAAGAAGGCATGCCAATTAATAAAAAACATACTTTAGCAATTAATTTAAAAAACATGCTTGATAAAATCGGATTAAAAAGTATTATTTTATTAGATGATATAATTCAAGTTACCGAATTAGAAAGAGGTAATGATAATGATTAATATTAGAAGAAATTGTTTTGAAACAAATTCATCATCAATGCATAGTTTAGTTGTATCTAAGATTATTAAACCTTATACAGAAGATGAATTAGCTTTAGGATATAGCACTTGGGAAAAAGAAAGAAATAAAGATTTTGATCTATGGCATTGGATAGAACCTAGTGATATGACATATGAGAGAAGTCCATTCCAAGTATTACGAACTCCATTAGATAAATTAAGATATTATGCTGCTTATACTTTAGGTACTTATAGAAAACCTAAAAAAGCTGATATAAAGAGAATCCAAGATTTTATTATGAAACAAACTGGAATTACCAATAGAAAAAAGATTATTCTTTGTAAGGATGAGCGTGAATTCTATCATTATAAAGGATTTAAAAAGCATATTACTTATGGTGCTGTTTATTCAAATGATTCTGGCGAAGATCCAATGCATTATGTTGAAGCACACAATATCTCAATGGAAGATTTAATATTAAATCCTAAATATACAATTATTGTAGATGGTGATGAAAGTCAACTATTTAAATCATTATTTGACGCTGGAATTATTAATGCAGAGGATTTAGAAGATATTTCTTCTGGAGCTGATTATTGGAATGATTCAGACATTCATGTTAGTGAATATTCTCTTTATAATAGTTCCAAAGAAGAGCTTGAGACTCATATTAAAGAATCTATGCATCCATTAACTAGATCCATAACATTTAGTTTTGAATTTTCTGACGATGAAGCTAGATCTGATAAAGATAGAGATACAGTGGCAGAATTTAATAATGACACTAAATTAATCAAAGAACTAATTGATTATGCTAGAACATTATGTCCAAATATTAAATCTGTATTCTGTGCTTACACATATTCAAGAGAAGATAAGATTACTATGAATGATTTAAAAGATTTAGATTTATCAGTATTTGATACAATTAGAATTGATAATCATGATGAGGAGAGTGATAATTAATGCTTAAAATGCGAGTTAAATATTGTGAGAGTGAAGCAGAATTGAATAAATTTTTAGAAAATCTATCTTTAGACGATAATTATCCTAGATTGCATAACATTGTATATATTCCACGTCCTGACGGAGTAGGTAATGATAGTAGCTATTCTATTAGTGGTAATGTTATTGCTGCAGTGCAATATGTAGAAAAAGTTGGTGATTAGTATGATAAACATTCGTAAAGGAACGTTTGAGACTAATAGTTCAAGTTCTCATTCATTAGTTGTTTGTAATGAAGAAACTTGGTTAGATTTTGCAAGAGGTAAACTATTTTATAATACTTTGCATGAGAGTAATGGTTTACCTGAGTTTTGTACTTTAAAAGATATTAAACTTCATATTAGAAGAATTTATAATTCTGTAAATAGAACTAAATTTGCCGACTTAGATATTGACGATGAAGCTAGAAAAGATGTATATCATGGAATTAATGAGTTGTTATATTTTGAAGAAACATTCTACTCTATTGATGAGTTAGAGGAATATGATTATAATTCTGATAAGCAAGAGGCTTCCTTAACTTACTACTTTGGTTAGGAGAAATTATGGCTGGAAAAATTTTACCTTATGAAGGAATATGAACAAGAGCAGAGGTTGAAGCAGATCCAGAGAATATTTATGTTTTTGGAGATAACTTAGCTGATGCTGAAACAGGATATGTTCCTTCTGTTACACAGGCAGTGATTAGAGGTTTACCAAATGCTTTTGGCATAATAACTAAGATAGATAGGAAACTATCACAAGAAAGTTTTTTAAATGATAGAAATCTTGGACAGTATAGATTTTATCTACATAACATACTTTTTAGCTTAAGAAATAAGTTAAAGGCTGGAAAAAATGTCTATGTTCCAATGAAAGATGGACAAATTCTCTTAGGTACTGGAAAGGCAAAAATGCCAGAAAAAGCACCAATGTGTTTTGAACTTTTATGTAAAACTTTTAATGAGTTATTTAATGAATTTGGAGATAAAAATGAATAAAATAGAATTAAGAAAAAAGATCAGAAACAATTTAAATCACATTATCGTACTCACAATACATCCTAGAATGGGATATGATTGTGAATTTGTAGATGACAAGCTAAGAGTAAATTATAAAACTATTGATGGTAAATTATATACTTCTGATGAATTTACATTAGATGATTTTGGAGAAAAGTGGGATTTCGAGAAACCAGATATAGACGATTCTCTTAATGATGTTGAAATAACAGCAGATGAACTAATTGAAATTGCTAAACAAGCTGAAAATGAAAAATATTCTAAATATAATCAGGCAGTTGATGAGTGTGTAAATGATATAAAAGAAGATGTAGCTAGAAATATTAGAACTGCAGCTTTAGATGGTAAATATTCTTATACTTCACAAATTAATATAAAAATTAGTCGATATATTAATGAGAGACGTCTTTGGGAAGAATTTGGAAAAGATTTTAAAGATGCTGTTTTTATGAGATTATTAGAATTTTATAATCCAAAAGGATTTGCAGTTTCGCTTAATAAAGAATATGCAGAAACTGTACTAGCAGTCTTAAGCTGGGATCAATCTTCTGAAGAAACTAAAGATGAGTCTATTCAAACATCTACTCCAATTCAAACAAATGAAGATTTAAATAAGATCTTAAAAGATGCTTGTGATGGAATTTCAAGAACTCCATTTGATTTACCACGTTATAATTTTCATAAAGCTGAAGGATTACATCCAGATTTAGTTTGTCCATATTGTGGTGCTAGACATTATGAAGAAGGTGTAACAATGCAATCATTAGCTTATGTTCCAAGAATTTATAAAGATGGAATTTTACAAGATACTCCAAATCCTAATTGGACAATAATACATTATCGTTGTTTAGAATGTGGAAAACAATTTGAAACAAAGAATGGTAAAATTCAAAAAATTGAAAATGTAGTTACAGCACAGGATGGTGATATAAATGTATAAAAATGAAATCAAAGAAATTAAAGATGATATTAAAGTTACCAAAATTATGTTTGTAATTCTTTGTATAATTATTTTAATTACACTGATAACATTCTTAATTCTAAATAAGTGTGGCGTTGTGAATGATACTACATTAAATTATGTAAGTACAGGTGCATTGTGTGGACTTATCTTTGGCACATCAAATGCGTATACAGATATTCAAAATGATAATGAAAAGATTGCTGACATACAACAAAAAGAAATTGAAGAGTTAGAGAATAAATTAAATGAAAAAGAAGGAGAATAATATGCTAAAAGTTAGGAATAGTATATTTGAAACTAATTCAAGTTCATCACATGCTTTAGTTTATTCTCAAGCTAACCCAAATAGAATTGAATATAAATTAGAAACTGATAATGGTATTTTAACTATTCATTTTAGAGATTATGGTTGGTCAGGTCCTGAATCTTTTTATGGATTTGGTACTGATGATATATTAGCAAGTTCTAATGATAAGTTAGATTATGTCATGACTACGTTATGTCGTCATTTAAATTGGGGAGACGAACATGATACTACTTATGATGAAGCTAAAATAATGATTGCTAATGGTGCTATTTATGAAAATGATGAAGCTAGAGCCTTATTAGAAAAAATTCAAGATTTATGTCCAGAAATTAAAGAAATTAGATTTGAGTTGAATGTAGATGAGTATGGAGATCCATTCGGAAGTATTGATCATGATAGTCAAGATTTATTAGATGATGAAGATTTAATTAAGGTTATATTTAATAAAGGATGTTTGATAGTTATTGATAATGATAATTCAGATTATTATGATGCATTTAATCCAACATTAAAACCAGGACTAAATACTGGAGTGCAAGTATATGTTGGTAGTGACCATACTTGCTCAAAATATAATATCACAGAAAAGGATTTTGAAGAATAATGAGTAAACAATATAATGATTATATTATTGAACATGTCGAAAATGTTAAGAAAGCTTTTAAGTTCTTAAAAGATAATAAGATTATTACAAGCAAAGATTGTAATTTATCTGCAGCAGAAAAACAAATAGCTCAGCATGATATGTCTAAATGGACTGATGCAGAATATGATGCTTATGATAAGTATTTTTATAGTGAAAAGACACAAAAGGTTAAAGATGACTTTGATTTAGCTTGGCTACATCACCAACATGCAAATCCACATCATTGGCAACATTGGGTTTTAGTTCAAGACGATAATGGTGATAAAGCTTTAGAAATGCCGAGAGAAACAGCAGTAGAAATGCTTTGTGATTGGATGAGTTTTTCGTTTAAGGTTGATAAGTTAGACGAAGTATTAAGCTGGTATGATAATCATAAAAAGACTATGATTTTACATAAAGAAACAAAAAAATTTGTTGAAGATGTTTTAGACAAATATAAGAAAGTCATTAAGGAGAAAAAATAATGTTACAAGTTAGAAAAAATACTTTTGAAACTAATAGTTCAAGTACTCATTCATTAATTATGTGTGAAGCTAGTGAATATAAGTTATTAGAAGACGAAGAAGCATTCTTAGTTGATGAGAAAGTAGTCTTAAAGGAAAACTTATTTGATGCTTTAATTAATAATAGTGATTGGAATAAAGAAAAATGGGATAAGTATTGTAATGCATTAGGAAAAGATCCTGAAAGTCTTGAAGATTTAGTCGAGATGATTCAGCTTGATCCTAATGACTATTATGAAGAAGACGAAGATGAAGATGAGGACGCTAAACATAGACCATTTGATCGAAATGAAGTTTGTACTTTAGATCAATTTTTAGATAACGAATATTTAGAAAGCTTTTCGCAAGAATACGAAACCAAATCCGGAGAAAAAATAATTGCTTTTGGTAATTATGGAGAAGAATATTAAAATTGAGGCTAAATAGCCTCTTTTTTATTGTATTTTATATTATAAAGAGGTGAAATAGATGAAACCAATTGGAAAAGTAAAAAATGGTAACTATTGGAAGGTGCTATTTGATGATGGAACTTTAATTAAATATAATAAAGAGGATAAACTAATTCCAGAGTATCCAGATTCTATGGATATTAAGATTACTAATAAATGTGATAGAGGTTGTAAATTCTGTCATGAAAATTCAGTATCAAATGGTGAACATGGAGATATAATGAATGCAAAGTTTATTGAAACTTTACTTCCTTATACTGAATTAGCTATTGGTGGTGGAAATCCACTTGAACATCCAGACTTAGAAGCATTCTTAGAAAAATGCAAATCTTTAAGATTAATTCCTAATATGACAGTTAATCAAATGCATTTTATGAGAGATTATGATAGAATTATGAAATTGATTCAAAATAAACTTATTTATGGTCTAGGTGTATCTTTAACAAATCCAGATCAAGAAGGTTTTATAGAAAATGTTCAAACTATTCAAAATGCAGTTATTCATGTAATTAATGGCGTTCACTCAGTTGAAACATTAAAGAAATTATATAATAAGAATTTAAAATTATTAATTTTAGGTTATAAAGAATTTAGACGTGGTAAAGATGCTTATGATTATTGGATGTATAAAGAGGAAATTGATAATAATAAAAAGGAATTATATGACTCTTTAGAAGAACTTACAAAGCATTTTGCAGTAGTATCTTTTGATAATCTAGCTTTAAAACAATTAGAACCTAAGAGATTATTAACAGATGAAGAATGGAATCAATCATATATGGGCGAAGATGGACAAATGACTATGTTTATTGATTTAGTTAAGAATACTTATTCAACTTCTTCAACGACTCCAGAAGAAGAGAGAAAACCATTATTAGAGGACATCAAGCCAATGTTTGATGATATTAGAAAGATAAATGGTAATTAATATGAAAAAAGATATTGAAGGAAAAGAAATCCATGTTGGTGATAAAGTGGTTTTTACACATAATAAATCACAAGGTGTTCAGCTTTTTATTGGAACTGTATTAAAAGAAGATGAAACTAAAATTGGTAAACCACTAATTATATCATACTATTCTAAGTATGGATCTGAAAATACTGTATATATCACAAGTCCTAGTAAAAGTATTTATGTAATTAAGGAGTAATTTATGGAAGAAAAAGTAATTGGATTTTGACAAGAAAGAGAAAAATATGGCTGTTTTAGTAATTTCTATCCATGTGAATTTACTTGGGAAGGTAGAAAATTTAATTGTTCTGAACAAGCTTTCATGTGGTCAAAAGCTAGATGCTTTCATGATGATGAAACAGCTAATCAAATAATGTTAGAAACTGATCCTAAAAAGATTAAGAAATTAGGAAGACAAGTTAAAGGCTTTGATGAAGAACTTTGGGCTGAAGTACGCTATAAAAATATGCTTTCAATTAATCATGAAAAGTATAGACAAAACCCTGAACTAAGAAAAATATTAATGAGTACAGGTGATACTAAGATAGTAGAAGATTCACCATTTGACTATGTTTGGGGAATTGGTAGGGATGGAAGTGGTCAAAATTTATTAGGACAAGTTTTAATGAGTGTTAGACAATATTATAAAGATATTATGAAAGAAGCTAGTCAATAATGAAGTTAATTGTAGCAGGCTCTAGAGAATTTAATGATTATGATTTGTTAAAGAAAAGTATTCAAGAAAATTTTCAAAGATGTGAAGTAGAAGAAATAGTTTCTGGAACAGCTAGAGGTGCAGACACTTTAGGTGAACAATTCGCAAAAGAATATAATATTCAAGTTAAAAAATTTCCAGCTAATTGGGATCTATATGGTAAGTCTGCAGGGTATAGACGTAATGTTGAAATGGCAGATTATGCTGACGCTTTAATTGCATTTTGGAATGGAAAATCTAAAGGCACAGGACATATGATTAATATCGCAAAAGATAAGAATTTAAGAGTTATTGTAGTTAATTTTTAGCACCAAACATTTTGGTGCTTTTATTGTATATTATATTATATAGTATTTTTAGTTTTAAGGAGATGATATTTTGTCACTAGTAATTGCTATTAAAGATAAAAACAGATTTATTCTAGGAGCTGATAAGCAAGTATCACAATGGAATAATAAAGACCATTCTGCAACAAAAGTATGGTATTCAGAATATGAAGGTTGTTGTATTGGTTCTGTAGGCTATGCAAGAGCTTCTCAAATAATTCAATATATAAAAGGACTATTAGATGGTGCAGGATTTGGAAAAGAAAATTTAGATGATGCATTCATCCATTTACAACTTCCTAGAACTCTTTATGAAACATTAAAAGCACATGGTATTATTGTAGATGATCCAACACAACCATTTAGTTTACCAAATGAATTCTTTATTGCATATAAAGATAAATGTTGGAAGATCAGTCAAGATTTAACTGTAACTGAGATTGAAGATTATGATGCTATAGGTTCAGGTCAAGATGTGGCATTAGGTGTTATTGAAACATCACATATGTATAATGAAAAGAATCCATATAGAATTATTACAAATGCTATTGATGTAGCAGCAGAAAAAACTCTATATGTTGACCATGAGATAGAATTTGTTGAAACGATTTCAGATAAAAAAGATGTTATTAATAAGATGACTGCTTTAGGATATGAGATTCCGGATGAAGTAAAGAAATCTAAGAATCCAAACGAAGCATTAGCTAAATGGGCATTAGGTATCAATCAAGAACCTAAAGTTGAAGAAGAACAAAAGGTTGAAGAACCTAAGCAAGAAGAAGAACCTAAAAAAGAAAAAACTAAAAACAAAAAAGAAAAACTAGTAGAGAAAAAGGACTAATTAATCCTTTTTCTTTTTATTTTAGTTTTTAATTACTTTTTAATTGCTAAATTACTTGTATTAAAATTTATTAATAGGAGGTTTTTTATCGTGTCAAGCACAACAACAAGATTAGGCTTAACATTAATCGATAAAGAACATCTTAATTTAGAAAGATTTGTAGATTTTATAATCAATTTAGCCGGTGAAAACGCTGGTAGTTCACTAGATCCATTATCTTCACTACAAAAGATAGATGAATTTGCACAGGAAGTGGACGAACGATTCGAAAGTTTTTCAAATCTTCATTTTGAGATCGTTCAATCATTAAGTGATGTTACAGAACAAAATATAATATATCTAATAGATAAACGAATTATTGACGACCCAAATTACAATCCTCAACAAGTATCTGAATCTGAGGTTGAACAAACTTCAACTAGTGCTAATGCATTTTATGAATATATAGTAGTAAATGATGCACCAGAGCAAATTGGTTCAACAGAAATTCCTAAAGAACTTTTTGAAGATATCGAACAGAGATTAGCAGAAGTAGAAAATTATATCGAGCTTTATGGAAATAAATTAGCTCAATTAGAAACAAAATCACAAAATTTAGATGATATTGTTAGTCTATTAGCTTCAGATTTAGGACTTAATTCAGAAATAGAAAAAGAATATCCTACAGAAGAGGTACAAGTTCCAACTTATCAAAAGATACAAACACATGATGATTTATTAAAAATAATTAGTAATGATCTAGGATTAGATGATTTGGCAGACGGATCTTACCCAACAGAAGAAGTTCGAAAAACAACTAGAGAACTTGCTGAGGAAAAAGGTTCAGGACCTAGTTCTGAAGATGAAACACAAAATCAAGAAATAAATAATTTAAAAGAAACAATAAATGTATTAAAGAATCATTTAAATTATCTATATTCATTACATAATTCAGATCCAAATTGGAATGTTTATGTAGAAGATTCTAGTGGAAATAAAGAAACAGTTGGAATCTCAATAGAAGAAAATACTCAAGAAGCAGTTATTACTGAGGATGAGGCTGGAAATCAAGAACAACTTATTTTAGTTGATGAAGATGGCAAAACAAATGAAATTAGTGCTAATATTGAAGAATCATTTATTGAAAATTATATTATAGAATATGACCGTGAAGAGGAGAATAAATAACATGGCAAAGAATGGTACACTAAAAAATTTAACTGGTGAAATTGTTTATCCAAAAACAACATCAAATCAAGTTACATACACAAGAAATGGAAAAGAATCAACAGTACAACAAACTCTTAACGAGTTAATTGATGGATCATATGTTCCAGGTGAAGGTGGAGAACCAATTGGAGTTTTAACATTAGCACAAGAAGCTTATAATCTAGCTAGTGAATCTTATAGTAAAGCAGATGATTCTTATAATAGAGCTGACGAAGCTTATAATAGAGCTGACGAAGTTTATAATTATGCAGATGAAATTAATAATAGTGTTGTAAGCTATACTTGGAATGGACAGGATTATGGTTTAGGTCAAAATTATGTTGGACTTGAAGGTGCTTACTCTGTAGCTGGTGAAGCATACTCATATGCAAAACAAGCATATAGTATGGGTAGTGAAATGTATCACTATCAGTATTATGATAGATTTACTCAAACTTATTACGATGGTCTTAGTGGAGCATATAGTCTTGCAACTAACATTTACAATGGTATTATTAGATCAAAACTTGATAACGTAGATGACTTAATGTCTGCATTTGATAGTTCATATAAATATGCTACAATTCATACTTATAACAGTTATGATGATTGTTATAGTGATTCAACGACTTTCTATGGTGCAAATGATTTATATAGTGCAGTACAAGCATTAGACAGCTTAGCTTATGAGGCTTATAGTCTTGCACGCTATACTACAAGTATTTATAATGGTAGTGGATATAATGAATATATTGGTGTTGAAGGTGCTATGTCTCTTGCAAATGAAGCATACCAAGCAACAATTTATGGTTGGAACAGTGACAATGGTGACTACCCATCACTTGATGGATTCTATTATGGTGTAAGCGGTGCATACTCTGTAGCTGAAACATCTTATTCTTATGCCGTACAACTAGCTAGAGTACTATTTGGTGATGATGTATCTGGAGACTATTGGTATGATAAAGCAAGCGGTACTGATTCAGATGGATACCAAGTTTCAGGTATAGAAGGTGCTTATCGAGTTGCTGAAGGTGCTTTCAATTATGCACAAATCATTAGAAATGAGGTTAGTGATATTTTCAACGTATCTGGACCTCAATACAACGAACCAACATCTCTAAGTACAAATGGTATCTATGCATTAAGAGCTAGAGTAGACCAAGGCAGAGTGACTTTATACTGGGAAAAAGTTGAAGACATTACTAACAATAATTAAAAATTTATTATAAGATAAAAATAAAAAGATGGGTTTAAAAGCTCATCTTTTTATTTTTATCTTATTTTGTATAATATATAGATATAGACTATAGACTGTGAGAAGATATATGTTATTACAATTAATCGTAATTCATTATGACGAAGATGAGTCATATATTAAAAATTTATTAAATGTTTTAAAATTACAACAGTGGTTTGATTTTAGAGATTTAGAAGTTTTAATCGAAAATGATGGAGATAAAGTTGTTTATGATAAATCACTTTTTGAAAATTATCCATTTAAAATTAGATATCATGTAAATGAGTGGAGTGGACGAAGTGGAGTTAGACAACATGGATTAAATCGTGCAACAGCTGACTATGTTATGTTCTGTGATTGTGACGATACATTTTTACGTTTTGATGCTCTAGCTACAATTAAACATGCATTAATAAAAGAAAAACCAGATGTACTATTTACCATTTTTAAAACTAACTTTGTAGACGACAATGGATTAACAAAAGGATTTAGAGATTATTATAATGAGAATGTTTGGATCCATGGAAAATGTTTTAGAACAAAATTTTTAAAAGATAATGATATTAGTTGGAACAAATCATTAAATAACTTTGAAGATGCTTATTTTGTTCGATTGGTTGATGCATTCAGACCAAAGAAATTCGGAATTAATTTAGATTTATATGCATGGAAATATCGTGCTACAAGCAGTACTCGTGGCGATGGTAAAACTGAAATGCTAGACTATTTAAATTGTTTAAATTCGCAAAGAGAAGCAATTAAGGCTTATATTGAATTAGATAAATTAAAAGATGCTGGTGTTAAATTATTTATAACTATGTATGAAGTTTATTTCTTAATAACTTCAATTGATTCAAATATAGATTTAGTTCGAGAATATACTGCACATAGAGAACAAGTTGAAAAAGAGTTTATTGAATTATACGAAAAATATAAACAATATTTAGATTATGTTTCTCCAAGACTTGCTTCTACGTTATATACAGCATTAGTAAAGAGATTCTTTGAAGAAAAACAAGTGTATTTAGTTCCAAAAGATACATTAGAACAATTTATTGAAAATTTAAAACAAAAGTATTTAAAATAATATGGAGTGAGAAATGTTATTACAATTAATAGTTACTCATTATAAAGAACATCCTGGATATGTTGAAAGATTTTTAGATAGTGTAAAAGTTCAAGATTATATTGATAAAAACGATTTTGAAGTATTATTAATCAACGATGGAAATGAAAAATTAATTAGTGAAGATCTATTATCTAAATATGATTTTAAAATAAAGTATTTAGTTAAAGATTGGTCTGGATTATCAGACTCTAGACAATTTGGAATGGATCATGCTACTGCTGATTATATCATGTTCTGCGACTGTGATGATCTGTTCTCAAGGATAGATTCATTATATAAAATCTTAGAATGTATTAAGAAAACTAATGCAGATTTTATTATTGGTAGTAGATTTCAAGATGTAAAAGGAAAAGTAGAAATGCTTCAAGCAAAATCTTTGATCGGAAGTTATGAAATACATGGAAAAGTATATAAACGTGCATTTTTACTTGAAAAGAATATTAAATGGAATAAAGATATTATTATTTGGAATGAAGATTTTTATTTTAATAATCTCGTTCTTTGTGAAAAACCGAAGATTAGTTTAATTGATGACGCAATATACATTTATAAATATAGACCTGATTCAATTACAGATTTTAAAAAGAATAATTCAATTGAAAAACAATTAGAGATTCGTTTATCACTAATTCAAGCTTATATATTAACGTTAAAAGAATTAAAACTTAGATCTAATAAAGAATATTTTAAAACAAAGTTAATTGACCTTTTATTTCAATGTTTTGATGTTGAAAAACGATTTAATATTAAAAACCTTGATCAATGGCAAACAATTCGTTCAGAGTTTTCAGAAGATTTTAAATTAATTAATTATAAAGAACTTATAAATCGTTTAACTTCAACTCCATTAAATCGACCAATTATTAATGATTTAATATTAATTCAAACGCTTCCAGATTGGTTAGCTTCAAAACAAATAACTATAAATTTAAAAGAGGTAAAAAATGTTTAATCAAAATTTGTACACAAATAAACTAGACTTAAGTTTAGCATCTAAAAATAAAGAAGTATGTCTTTCTAAAGTTTATAGTAAATTCATGTTTAATAAACCATTAGATAGACTTCAAAATCTAGGGTTATATATTTATCCAGATGGAAGAATGGTCGACACATTATCTCATGATGAGATTGATAAATTTTTAATCTCAAGTGGAGATATTAAACTTAATGGAGACTTCCAAGAAGTTAAAGAAGGAAGTCAATTCATGGATTTATGTAATTGTGTTCGTGTTAGATGTGATATAGGATTAACTATGGGTTGGATTATGCTTCCATGTGAAGAACTAACAAATGAACAATATGAAAAGATTAGTATAATAATCGATGTGATGCTTTCATCAAATATAAACTTATATGTTTTTACACTTAATCAAACATGGGACAAAACTTATTCTAAGTCATATTATGACTTTTCAGATGATGTATTAAAAGATATTAAGAGATATTATAAAACGCAAAAATAGGTATATCCGGCGCTTTATAGGAGAATTTTATGATTAAATACTTTGTTAGAACTACTGGAGAACGATCTTTTGATTATTCTCCATTAAATGTTACACCTTTATATGATTATAATCACGATCCAATAAATAGTTTTATTAGTCAATTAGAGATTATAAGTGAATATGATGCTGTGTTATTAGAAGATGATCTTGTTTTATGTAAAGATTTTCAAAATGAGATTGAAAAAGTTATAGCTAAATATTCAGATAAAATAATTAACTTTTTCTCACGTCCTAAATATTATTTTCAAACAACTTTAACATTAGAAGATTTTACTTACAATCAATGTACTTATTATCCAAAAGGAATTGGAAAAATTTTAGCTGAAGAAATGAAAAAGATTTTAAAGTGGTGGCCATCATCAGCAAGATTGTGGTCTCAAGTTGAAAGTAGAGCATTAATGAATTTAGGTATACCGCATATAATCTATAGACCTTGCTTAGTTCAACATAATGACCATTCGTCAATATTACAGCCTGGAAAAGAAGCAAGAACAACTATTTGGTTTAAAAATTACTTAGATGAATTAAACCTTGACTACAATAACTTAGATGTTTTAAAATATAGAAAAGAATTAAGTAAATTAAGAGATAAATACTTTAAAGAAGAGGTAAATAAAGATGTTAATCGATAATAAAGCTGTCTTCTGGCAGGATTCGAATTCTATTATAATAAGTAATCATAGTGATTTTAAAAAACAAGAAATAATTCAAACTAATGAAATTATGTTTAATGGTCCACATATTAAATTTGTAGATAAAAAACCTATTTTTATAAATGAGCCAAGAACATATACTTATGAACCTAATACTATTTTTAGTAATATCAATATTAAGCCATCTATAAATAAATATATTAAAAATATAAAAAAGTTTAACAAAATAGCTGAGATTGGTGGTAGATATGGAAGCTCATCTATTTGGATACTTGATAATATGAACGAAGATGCATATTTAGATATTTATGAAGTAGATAAAGATTATGCAGATATTATAAAAGATAGATTAAAAGACTATAATAATTATGATTTAATTTACGGCGATGCACGAGAAACAATTAAACAAGACGTAATTTATGATCTAATCTTTTTTGATTGTTCTCATATCTTTGATATAGATAAAGTCATTTTTGATAAATTAAAAAATAATATTGATGAAAATACTATTATTATTTTTGATGATTATTTTATGCCTGATGTGCGAAAATTAGTTAGATATGCATTAAAAGATTACAAAAGTACAAATATTATTTATAGACAAAAATTCTTAACAGAAGGAGTTTAAAATGTCTGATATAGATTTAGTCGTTCCATATGTAGATATGAATGATGAAAATTGGATAGAATTAGCTAAACAAAATAATATAAGAATTCAAAAAGAACGTTTTAGAGGACAAGGAGATTTTTTTAAATATTTCTTTAGATGTATTGATAAAAATCTTCCTTGGATAAATAATTTATTTTTGATCGTTCAAAGTGACTCACAAGTGCCTGAATTCATAGATAAATCAAAAATAAAAATAATAAAACATGAAGATTTTATTCCAAAAGAATTTCTACCTGTTTATAGTAGTTGTACCATAGAGATGTTTTTACAAAACATTCCTGGATTATCAGAACACTTTTTATATTTTAATGATGATGTATTTGTAATTAAACCATTATTAAGAACACAATTTTTCATCGAGGATAAAGTTTGTCAAAGCTTCACAGATAGATTTCCAATAGGAATATATGGAAATCACGTTAAAAATGGATGTAGGCTAATTTTTGGAAATGATTATGTTGTTTCAATGAACCACTCTATTAAAACATTATTAAAGAGCAAATGTATTGAGTGTTTTAATATTTATAAAAATGAAATATTAAATTCTATTTCAAAAACACGTACTGAATTTAATTTTAATGTTTATTTATTTAGTTTTTATTTAAAAAAGATTGGAAAAACCACTAAATCTAAAATCCATAATTCATTATATTTTAGAAATACGCCTAGATGCTTAAATAGTAAGTTTAATCAAGTAGTCTGTATAAATGATGATGGAAGTAATCTTAGTGTTTATGATAACGAAGAATTAAATAATTGATTTAAAAATAATTTTAAAGATAAATCTAAATATGAAAAATAAGTCAGATAATGACTTATTTTTATTTGCTAAATTATTTGACTAAAAAATCTGTCTTATAAGGAGATAAATGATGGCTAAAAATTTAACTACAATCTTTAATGAAGTAGCTGTAGCAATACAAGAAAAAACAGGAAAAACAACTCCAATTGCAGCTGAAGATTTTGGTTCAGAAATTAAAAATATTAAAGAGAATAAAATAGGTTCTATTACTATTCCATCTGCTACTGGTTATAACCTTATTGTTCATCTAGATAAATTAAAAGAAAATTTACCAGAAGAATTTTTAAATAGAACTTTTAGTTTATATTCTAATTCTGGATATCAGTTAGCTTTTCAATATACTAAATTTGATGGTACTACTGTAACTTATACTAATTTATGTTTATGTTTATTTGAACTTTTTGATCAAAACTATAATCGTAGTGCAGGTCGTATAGTATTAGACAAAACAGCTTCTAACCGCAATGGAACAACATCAGACAATAAACCAATATACAATTTAGAAATAGAAATTACTGGCATTTATTCATCAAAGTATATTTCTGGTGTAAAAATATATGATGGAATAACAGTTAGAGAATTCTTAGATAATATAAGTGAAGCAATTGGTTCAAATTTATTATATTTTCCAAATTTAGGTAGTGAATCTTATGATAAAGCTATACTTTATAATTCAATTATAGTGTGGGAAGCTGGTCAAGAGATAAGTGGTTCAGACGTTACTTGGGTATCTGCAACACTTCCAGAAAGTGGAACTATTTCAAATATATCTGAAGTATTTACTGTTGAAAAAGCTCCTGTTGTATCTTATTCATAGTTTATAAAATAAAAAGCTCATTAAGAGCTTTTTTTATTTAATCTAATATTTAAATGTTCATTTCTTAATTTTAATAGGTCTAATCTTTTTATTAACGTATCTTTACTTTCATAATTAATTTTTAATTCATTTAAATAATCTATAAAGTATGGAGTTATTCTACCTTCAGACGAAAAACTTATTAAACTTTTCTTATCATTATGCTGTACTAAGCATGGACGATATTGTAAATGTGGTAATTTCAATTTATTTAAAACTTTATTTTCTAAACAATCATAACCACGAATATCTGGATAAAGCTTAAAACAAGTAATCATTTCATTAGCTAATATCTCAGATAAACCTTTTGGATAATAAGTGCATTGATTATAACAAAAATTAAATGAATATTGAGTAGTAAAATAGTCCATTGGAAAAGTGAAAAAATTAATAATATCATCTTTATACTGATTAATAACCTCTTCAATTTTTGTTTTAAAATCTTTACACAATATTACATCATCTTCTAATAAAATAGCATTATACTCATTAATATATTTTAGCTGTGCTATAAACGAAGTAATTGGCTTGTGTTCTTTATCTATTAATAATTCATATTCTATTTGATTAAATGATTCATCTAGCTTTCTCTCACCAGTAGTCCTAACAAAATACTTGATTTCCATATTTATAATACCTTTTAATAATTTTATATAATAATTTTATATAATATAATACAATAAATTTAGTAATAAAATACTTATAAATAATATTGTATAATAAATTATATACACTTATTGTTTTTATTGTCTGACTTATTGAAAAAGTTTTAAGTGAAAAAGAGTAAATTAAGTATTTTTAAATGAGCGGATTGTTAGAAAGGAGATTACATGTCAAAGTTAACATTTGTCCTACCAACATGCGAACCAGATACAATTGAAAAATATTTAGTTAAATCATTAAAATATTTATTATCAATTAAAGATAAAATATCTTTTGGAATTTGTTTTCAACCTCCATATACTGAACAGCAAATTCAAGATACTATAACTTGATTTGAACCTTTTGATTTTAAATATATTTTTAAAGATTATAAAATTGAAAAACCTAAAGTACCGTTAATGAAAATGAGGAATGATTGTGCTATGCTCTATCCAAACTCAGATTATTATGCATTATTAGATGATGACATGGAATTTGAAGAAGGAATAGATAAATATTATGATGATGTTATAAAATCTATGGATGAAGATCAAAAATTATGTGTTTGTTCTTTTTCTAAGAGGCCTGTAGCTTTAGAAAATTGTTTTTATACTAATGCTGGGTTAATTTATAGAGGTGGAAAATATTATGGTTATGAAGGTTTAGTACCACATAGACTACCTAATGAATGTTATACTTTAAAACCTTATGATGGAGAAGACTTAACAGAATTATTTGGTGGTCATCAAGATGAATTATGTGCAATGATTAGAATTGCTCAAGGTGGTTTAACTAAAAGTTATATAAATGTTCCAACAAGACATTGAGAAAATAGAAAAGTTTTTGGATATATTCAACACGGCTGGAAAGGTGCTGAACCAATTAATGGTTCTGTATGTAGTTTTATTAGAAAATATTTTTGTAGCTTATATGATCTAGCTCATCGTAATCCAATTTTTGATGAAAAATTAAAACTAATGTTATCTCATCAAAGACGTGTCTTATTAGTAGAACAATTAGCCCATCCAATGAAATTTACTTTAAATTTAAATAAATATACGAAAGTTTATTTCACTAATCACTCGACACCAAGAGATGAAAGATCAGTAAATAGTAATTCAATTAAGTATTCATTTAAAGTAACTAAAGCAGAAGATTATAAAGAATTTACAGTTTTACAATTACATTCTTTAGATAATGGACATGTTCCAGTAATTAGAATTTCTATTATAGATAATAGTATTTATATTACTTATAAAGATAATTGTAATGTAAATCATTATACTAAATTGGATAACTTTGAATTAAATCAAGATTATACGATTAGTATTAATATTACATCTGATTCTATTGAAATAAATGATGGTAAATGGAAATACGAAAGATGGTTTAATAAACATGAATTTAGATATGGAATCTATTCTCAAACAGATTTTGGTAATTATGAATTAGTCGTTCATAAAATTGAGATAGATAAAGTAGTTAATAATTGGGTGGTAGATAAATATAGAAATGTTAAACTATAAGACCTGAATTTAATATTAAAAGAAATACCTAGATTCTATATAAAATAAAAAAAGACTAATTTCTTAGTCTTTTTTTATTTATTCAAAATATTCACATGACAATCTAAATGATCTAGCTTCACAACCAGTTTTTTCTCTTATATACTTTTTTACAAGTAATTCAGTACTTACATTTGTTAAATCATCTACAGAACGTACGTCTATAGCCATTAATAGTTCATCAGGTAATATCTTGGTTGGTCCAGGTTTGCGTTTTTCTTCGACCTTGTTATTTCTTCTATACAACCAATCCGCCGCTATTTTATAAGCATTAGAACGACCAGTGGAATCAGTAAAAGTATCTGGAATTTTTATTTTTTCTTCTTCTTTTATATAATCGATTTTTGAAATTTTAATTATCATAAAAATTTAACCTCTCAGTCATATTAAATATACAATGTTTTTTATTATTAAATAATATATTGTATTATACATTATATAAGGAGATTACTCTTATGGATAATATAAAAGCTGTATTAGATATAAAAGGTAAGTGTCAATCTGTTATCAAATGAAGAATGACAGATGTTTGTAATTATGCTTGTTCTTACTGTTTAAGATATGCACAATTCGCTCCAGATAGATCCTTAAATAAAATAGAAGAAGATTCAAATAAAATTTATAGAGCAATTCCATCTGTAGCTAAAATTATAAGAGAATTACCTGGAAAAGTTAAATTAGATTTAATTGGTGGTGAGGTTTCTTTATTTGATCTAGATAAAATGTTAAGATTATTATTCATGTTATCAGATGGAAAGTTATTCAGAGTTAATATAACAACAAATATGAGTAAACCAGCTCAATTTTATACCAACTTATGCGAATTAGTTCATTCTTTTGGCGCTGAATTGGGAATAACTTGTAGCTTTCATTCTGAATTCGTCTCTCTTGAAAAATTCATGGAAAAATTTCAACAAATTAAATCTCCAACTAATCAAAAAGGAATTAGAGCTGAATTAGTTTCAAGAATAGATAATCAAGAATTAGTCGAAAGATTTATTTCTTATTGTGAAGAAAATCAATTGAGTTATTTTGTCGAAAGAGATTTATCACAACCACCTGAGATAAAACAAAAACTAAAAGTAGGTGCTAGTAAACAAAAATCTAATAGATATAAAATAATAACTGACTTAGATGAAGAATTATTATTTAAAACTAGAAATGAATTCATTAGTGGAGAAACTACTGATTATAATTCTTATGGAGTTTTTAAAGGTTATTATTGTACTCGAGATTATGATTTTGTATATTTAGAACAAGATTATCATGTTGGAAGACTTGGTGAGTCTAATTGTAAATTTAAAGAGCCAATAGAGAATTTTAAATTATTAAAAGAACCAAAAATATGTCCTCATAATTGTTGTACACTTTGTGGACATATAAGTGTAAGTAAAATAAAAGAACTATTAATGTTAGATAAAGAAGATCAAGAAAAGTAATCTTGATCTTCTTTTGTTAATATTGTATAATATATTATAATATATTATAGTAATAAATTTAGGAGTTAAATATGTTAGATAAACGTATTGTCGTTGTTGGGTTTGGAGTTGTAGGTAAACTTGAATATGATGTATTATTTGAAAGATATACTCCGGATATTTTAGATTTAAATGGAAGTATGTTATTTTCTACTGGAAAACAAGAACTATTAAAATTTGAAGATGCTTTAGAAAGAATAAAAGATGTAGAATATGATTTGGCAATAGTTGCAGTTCCAACACCATATGATAAAGAAAGTGGAGTTTTAGATTGTCATTTAGTTTATGATGCTATAAACGAAGTAAATGCTAAAATTTATCTAATTAAATCGACAGTTAATGTTGGTTATTGTGATTATTTAGTCGAACAAACAAGTAAACATATAATTCATAGTCCTGAACATAGTGGTGCAACACAGCATTGTAATAATTTTAGTTATGATTTTACAATTCTCGGTGGAGATGTCGAGGACTGTCAAAAAGTTCAGGAAATATATCAAGAAGTATTTGATGCAAGGCATATATTTAGATATGTAACTAGAAAGGAAGCTGAAGCCGCAAAATTAACTGAAAATGCTTATTTAGCTAATACAGTTAGTTTCTGAACAAGTATTTGAGAAGGTTGTCAAAAATTAGGTATTTGTTTTGAGAATGTGAGAGAGGCAACTTTATTAGATGAAAGAATACCTAGACCACATTCAGCAGTTTATCCAAGTCATCCATATTGAGATAGTCATTGTTTTAATAAAGATGAACGTGCTTATGCAAATCAAACAGATAATGAATATTTAAAAAGTACATATAAATATAATGAAATGATGAAAAAGAAATATAAGAAGGATTAATTATGTTAATACATAATGATGATATAAAAGCTATTAAATTAACAAAAGATTTTTTTCAAATAAATTGATATATGACAGGCTGGTGTAATTATTCTTGTCCTTACTGTATTACAAACCATTTAAAATGCTCTTGAATAGATGAAAAATTAATTTTAGATAAAGCTTTTAAAATTAATGATTTAATTAATACTTTTTATTCTAATAAATCAATTGCTTTAAAGCTAATCGGAGGAGAAGTTACTTATTATAATCTAATTAAAATTTTAGACAAAATACAACGTCTAAATAAAGTTGTTCTAATAACTAATTTTTCTAGAGAATTAAATTATTTTTATGAATTAGAAGATTATTGTTTTAATAGAAGAATTCAATTAGTATTAATTTGTAGCTTACATAAAGAAAATAAAGAATTTAAAGAAAAATTCATTACTTTAACTAATTGATGTAGAAGTCATCATCACGATAAAATAAGTTATAAAGATCCACAATTAACACTAGTAGTAGATGACGATTTTGACAAAAATATTTTAAAAGATTATTTAAATAATAATATTTGAAGAATTAGATTAACTCGATTAAGATTAAGTAACCAATCTAATAAACCTTTACCAAATAATATTTTAGATTATATAAATGAATATAATAAGATTTATCAAGAATATTCTAATCCTATTCAAAAACTAAAAAGAGATACATATCAATTAGAATTAAATGATGGAACAATACAAGGTTTTACATGTGCATCTAATATTACAAATCATATAGATAAAGCCGGTTTTATTCCAGATGGTTATTATTGTACAGCTGGAGTAAATGCTATTGCTATTTTACCTAATGGAAATATAGTTAAAGCTAGATGTGCTTATTTAGAAAAAGATATTATAGGAAATTTATCCGATTTAAATAATTATAAAATCAAAACAGAACCTGTTAAATGTAAACTAAATTCAAATAATCCTACTAAAGATAAACGTTGTGATTTATGTGCTGGTACAAATTTATATAGAAATTAAGGTGAGATAAAAATGAAAGGTAAATATATTTATGTTATTTTTCCAGGTATAGGTAAAAGTACTTTAGCAAAATCCAAACCAAATAATTTTTATAATCCAACCTTTGATTTATTTACAGATAAAGATGAATTTATTAATTGAACTATAAATAATTGATTAACTTTAGATAAGATTTTACTTATAGGTACTAATGCTTATATATTAAGAGAATTAGCAACATATAAATTACCTTTAATAGTTATTTTACCTGATGAGTCTATTATTCTAAATATTAAGAAACAAATTGAAACTAGAAAAACCTGTAACAGAATTGATTCAAGTTTTTTAGATGATGGAATATATTTATCTAATTTAAAAGATTTATGTAATTCATTAAATATTAATACTTACTTAATAAAAAATAGTGATTATAATCTTGAAGAATTAATTTATAGACTGGAGGATAGTTATGAAAAAATATAGAATTCAATTAGACATATCTACTTGATGTAATTTAAACTGTCCAGCCTGTGGAATGCGTAAGATAAATTATGGAAAAATTGGTGCTGGCTTTCTGACTTTTAAAAACTTTAAAAAATTTATAGATAAAAATAAGGATTTAATTTCTAGTATTGAAATATCTAATAGTGGTGAACCATTATTAAATCCAGAAGCACCTCAAATAATTAAATATGCATATGAAAATAATATAGATATAACTATTAAAAATGGTACTAATTTTACAAAAGTCTCAGATGAATTAATTAAAGCTTTAGTTGATTATCAAGTTAAAATTGTGTATGTTGCTATAGATGGAGCAAGCCAAGAAGTTTATTCAAGATACAGACGTGGAGGAGATTTTAATATTGTTATCGATAATCTTAAAAAATTAATTACTTACAAGAAAGAAAAGAATTCTACTTATCCTGAAATTGTATGACAATATATTGTAATGCAAACAGATGATGATCCAAAAGAAATTCAAAAAGCTTTAACCTTAGCTAATAAATTAGGAATTAAAATAGAGTTTAAATTAACTTGAGAATTAGATTATGTTCCGTCAAATCCGGACAAAATAAAAGAGCTTACTGGATTACAGTGATTAAATAGAAAGCAATTACCAAAAGAACATAATCATAGTAAATTTCATAAATGTAAAACAACTTATTTTGATGAAAAAATAGTTATTAATTGAAACGGATTATGATTGATCTGCTGTGGAAATAAAATTCCTACTAACATTAATGTTTTTGATATTGGCTTAGAAGGGTTATTTAATAGTCTTGAATACATGAGAACTAAAGAAATTCTTAATGGAGAAATAGTCGATCAATCTCATCCTTGTTTTAATTGTGGAATACTTTCAAGAAAATTTGAAGAATTAAAAGAATTTTTAGATCAATGTAAATTACATTATAAATCAGATTCATGAAAAAGAGATGAATAATATGGTTACAATATTTTCACTAAATTTAAATAATTATTTTGATAATGAGTTACAAAAAATTTGTTTAAATTCTTGATATAATTATAAAAATAATAATTTAAATATAAAAAATATTATTATTTATAATAAATTAAATCCTGAATATATTGAATTTTGAAAATTATTTAGTCCTATATGGGATTTATACACAAATAAGAGGATTGAATTTATAGCGGATGCTTTTAGAATTTATATTTTATCAAAACATAATAATTATTTATGACTTGATGGTGATGTATTAATTTCTGAAGATGCATTAAATAATATTTTTTTAGATAAAATCTATTTCGATGACTGTTGAGATAAAATCTATAATGCTAATAATACACGTATATTTAAAATGATTTGAGACAAATTTTTAAATAAATCATTTTTAAATATGAAGGATAAAGAAATTTTTCATTTTTTAAAATTTAATCGTCCTTCTAATATAGATTTATTTAATTGAAATAGAACTTTTATTCATCTAAGTGCATTTAAAAAACAATGTTTTATTTATGTTATTATTAATAATGACGATTTTAATTATTATCAAAGATTTAATAAATTATGGTGTAGTCATAAATATAAATTAATAGTTAAAAATAATGATAGAATTATTTTTTGTACAAAAGAATCAGATTTTTTTAAAAAGCAATATCGAGGAGTATATTATTTTAGTAATAAATTAAAAAGCATTGTTGACTTTGCTGATAAAAAATTTTTACCAAAATTGATAGAAGATTTGGAGAAAAAATATAATGAAGAGTAGTGATATACAAGCTATCAAATTAAATAGTGATTATTTTTTAATTAATTGACATCCTACAAGATGGTGTAATTATCATTGCTCTTATTGTGTTAGTCCTAAAGAAAGTTATGTAAATGAAAATAAAGTATTACAGATTGCTGAGTATATAAATAAATTTATTAATAGATTACCTCAAGATAAAAAAATTTATTTTAAATTATTAGGTGGAGAGGTTGCATTTTATAATTGAATTAATATTCTAGATAAGATAAATAGAATCAATAAAATTAGTATGACGACTAATTTTTCTAATTCTGTAACTTATTATAAAGAATTATATATTTATACGAGAAGTAGAAATATTAATTTTTGTTTAATGTGTAGTAAGCATGATGAAAATAAAGATTATGATGATAAAATAATTGAATTAACTAAATGATGTTTAGATTATGGTTATTCCTTACCTATATGTAGACTAATGGTAGATAATAATTTTGATTTAGCTAATTATGAATATTTAAAAAATAACAAAGTAAAATTAAATTTAAGTGTTGTTAGAGGAGATAAAAATAAAATAGAACCTTTAAATGAAACTTTAAGTAATTTTATGAAACAATATTGAAAAAATCAAACCGGTAATTATGCAACAGTTATTACTAGTAAAGAAACATTTAATATTTCTAATGGAGTTCAATTTGCAAATACTTTAGATGATGGTGGCTTTGACCCAACTGATTTCGATTGTTCAGCTGGATATAATGGTATATTTATAGAGCCTGATGGATCAGTATATCGTTGTGGCTGTAAAGGAGTTCATCAAGCATATAAAGTTATTTCAATTAAAGATTTTAAATTACCTTTAAATAAGGATTTTGATAAGTGTTTTATTAATAATAAATCTAATAATAAAATATATTGTAATTTATGTTGATATATTAATTTAATTAAAGGAGATAATAAATAAATGTTTCAAAATAAAATAACATTCTTATTACCAACATGTGAACCAGATGAAATGTTTAAATGACTTTTACCTTCATTAAAAAATATCAAAATTACAAAGGATTATGTTAATTTTGCAATTTGTTTTCAACCTCCGTACACAGATACTCAAATTAATAAAGTTCTAACAGAATTAGATAATTTACATTTTGAATATAAATATTTTTATAAAGATTATAAAATCATAAAACCATACACTCCATTAATTCAAATGAGAAATGAATGTGCAATACTATATCCTGATAGTTTAGTATATGGATTATTAGATGATGATATGAGCTTTGATAGTGAATTGTGTGGTGGAGATATTTTAGAAGTGTTATACCAATTTAATACAAATTCAGATTTAGCTGTTGTTTGTTGTAAACCAATTTTAAATGGACCATTTCGACCAAATTGTTTCGCGACAGATAGTGGAATTTTTTATAGAGGTGGAATTTGTTATGGATTTGAAGGATTAATGCCAGAAAATTTATATCAGTTTAAAAATATTAAAAATTTTATTCCAAATTATAATAATGAAAATATCTTAGAGCTTTTTGGTGGTTATCAAGACAAGTTCTGTGCCATGGTTAGACTTTTAAATAATATAAAAGATAGAAAAAATTATCTTGATTCGGTATTTAGAAGTGTAAAAATTATATTTGGTTCTTTAACTAGACATATACCAAATAGAAAAGCACGTGGTGCTGATGCACACGGATGGAAAGGTGCAGAAGAACTAGAAGGTAGTATTTCATCTTTTATCTTAAAGTATATTAATAAAGATTTTCTTAATCATAGATCGATGACTTTATTTAATTGTGAACAGCTAAATTTAACAAGTACGATTTATGATCAGGACTTAGTAAAAGACGATCGTATTAGAAAATTAATTAATTATAACGGAATAAATAAGTTTTTTGAATATAAACCTTTAATAAATTATATTAAATATTTACAAGACGAAAAACAATTAAGTTTAAGCAATGCATTTTCACAAATCGATTTATATGATTATTCCAAAATATTTGATAATAAAGACTGAAATACTGAATATTTAAATTTAATGTTATTTAGATTAAATTAAGTAAAAAAGAGTTATTAATAACTCTTTTTTATATGTATTTATATGCTAAATTATGTGATAAGTAATTTAAATAAAAGTTATTTAATGATATGCTAAATTATTTAGTTAATATTTTGTTTTTTGGAGGTGACCAGCATGCCAGTTTGGTTAACAGTATTTTTAGCTCTGGGCGGATCTGCTCTAATAACTTTAATAGTAAATACAATCTGGCGTCATAGTGCTGCTAAGATTAATAGAATTAAAGAATTAGAAAAGAAAGCCGAAGACGATGCAAGACATGAAGAAGAAAGACGCCGTCAAGAAGAGTGGGAACAAAAAGTTCTAGATTTAATTCATCCGTTATCTGTAAAATTGGATGAAATTCAAGAAGAATTAAAATTAAATAAATCAGCTACCACAACAAGTTTAAGAACAGACTTAATGTTATTAAGAGATAGATATAGAGATTTAGGTTATGCATCAAGAAATGATAAAGCTGCTTGAAATCAACTATATAATGATTATAAAGAATTAGGTGGCAATCACTTCAAGGAATATGTTGATCAATGGAAAGAAGAAGTTAATAACTTACCAACTATTCCAGATGTAGAACACGGTAAAGGCAGAAGAATTGAAGATAAAAAGGAGAACGAATAATGGATTTTATAGAAAATGCTAATGCGATCGTTGCTTTAATTAGTGCAGTTGTAGGTTTATTATCTGCTGCTATTCCTCTAGGAGTTGTAATTTATAATTTATTTAAAGGTAAAAAAGCTAAAGAAATATTTGCTGATTTAAAAGATATGGCTATTGCCGCAGTAAATGAAGCTGAAAAAACAGGTAAATCAGGTGCAGAAAAGAAAGAAATTGCTATTGCTGCTATTAAGGCTGCAGCTGCTGCAAAGAATATAGACATTGAGCCATTTATGAATCAATTATTAGCAGTTATTGACCAAATAGTTGCTAATAATAATGCATTCATTGAAGCTAAGAAAAATTAATTATAAATTTTTAAGGTCTAATTTGATTAGACCTTTTTTCTTTCTTATTTAATTGCTAAATTGTATGAGTATTTAAAAAATATAGATAGGAGTTCTTTATGTCAAGAATCTTTGATATATATGACTTAGCTGATAAAAGTGGTCAATATCCTGAACTTAAAAAGAAAAAAGAAAAAAGATATAATTTTACTACCTCTGCTAAATTAGTTTACAATCTTGCCGGTAAATTGATTGGAGTAGAAGCTAAAGAAGACACTGTTTTTTCTCTATTTTTTACTTTAGATGGTGCTGATTATGATTTATTAACAAATGGATATTTTTATTTAGAAATTTACGATAAATATCACCAATTAGTTGCTGAAATAGAAGAAGAATTAGAAATTTGTACACTTAATAAAACTATTCGTGCTCAAATTTATGCTGGTGAAGAAACACTTCCTTATGGAAATTATTATATAAATTTAAAAGTAGATTATAATGATATTTGTTATGTATTAATTTCTGAGAATGATATGATTTTAAGTATTAAGTAGGAGAATATTATGAATGAATTAAATATTAAAACAATTATTGGAGTTTTTCCACCAGAAGAACCAATTATAAAACCAGAAGAAGAAGTTGAATATATTTCTAGAGGTGCTTCAGCTATGTTCGAATATATACTTAAAGATGAAGAAGGACACCCAATATATAGTTATACTATTAATGATATTAAACAATTATCTTTTATGTTTAGACAAGATGGTAGGATTTTAAAATATGATTTATTTGGAGACGAACGTTTTGATCCAGAAGGAAAATTGCTTCCTAATCCTTATTTCTCATTTACTTATGGAGTAGGTGAAGAAAATGATAATGTTGATTCAATCTTACTAAAATTACCAGCCGAAGAAACAATAAAATTAAGAACCACAGCTCCAGGACATTTAGTATTATGTGAAGTTGTAATTATTTTAGATATTGATAATGGACAACGTGATGAGTATGTAGATACTACAAAAATTGAAACTTTTAAAAAAATTAGCGTTAGTGATACTATTTATGGAAGATATTTAGATAGACAATAGGAGATTTAAATGAATAGATCTGGAATTATCTCTTTAGTTCGTGGCGATACACTTAATATGAATTATAAGATTTATGATGAACCTTGCGTTATTTGTGCAGAGCCATATATTTTAAAAAATAATGATATTTTATATTTTGGAATTATGCTTCCAAATGCATTATTTGAAGACGCTATTATTAGAAAAAAATTCTTTTGTTCTGATATGACTGGAAATTCTGTTAAAATCAGACTATCTAGCGATGAGACTGCCAACTTAATTCCTGGAATTTATTATTATGAGATAAAATTAAGAAAAAATGTTGGAACAGAAGACGAAGAAGTTATTACTACTACAAAAAAAACTAAATTTATCATATCAAATTAAAAAGTGACTAAACGTCACTTTTCTTTTGTATTTAAGAATATCCATTTGCTAAATTACTTGATTCATTGAATAAAATTTGGAGGTTTTATATATGGCCCAAACAAAAAATAGAACAAATCAAGTTAAAAATATTAAAGGTTTAAGTTCAGATACAAAACCTAATTATGGAAGAAATTATGATGGTTCAACTTTTTTAGAATTAGATACTGGAAATTCTTATATCTATTCTGCAGTTGAACAACGTTGGATCATAAAAGATCAAACAGCTGAAGAGAGAGAAGCTCAAGCTGCGACTAAAGGTATTAGAACTATATATAAAGATCAAGATTACGTTGATCCAGAAGGAATAAAAATCAAGTATATTATTGAATATACTAATGGAAGTAAAGAGAACTTCTTTGTTGAACGTGGTCCTAAAGGTGAAGATGGTAAAGACATGGATAAAGTTGTATTACGATACAGCGAAAATGGTAAAGCCGGAGGTCCATGGGCTGATCAAAAGGTAGTTCAATGAAAACATAATTCGTTACCAGATATCGATGAAAATTGGAATGATTTATTCCCAATTGCAACAATCTCTCAAGGATATAGTCCACAAATCAATCAAACAAATGGACATTGGATGGTTCAAGAAGGTGGTCAAATAGTAGATTCAGGTACTTCTGCTTATCCACATACTTTAGAATTAAGAAAAACAGATGAACGAATCGAATATCGAGTTAAAGATCATGATGGTGTTGTTATTACTCCTTGAATCCCAATTATTCCATTAGAAGAGATTAAGGGTCCTCGTGGATTTGGAATATCTAGTATTGAAAAAACTAATACATTAGGATTAGTTGATACTTATACTATAACTTTTGAAGATGGTGAAACAACAACATTTGAAGTTACAAATGGTAGACAAGGAGCTCAAGGTCCTGCTGGTCCAAAAGGAGAAACTGGTAAAGGTATCTATTCTGTAGACATAGATTCAAAAGATGGATTAACTACTAGATATCGTATTTTATATACTGATAACACTAAAACCTATTTCGAAGTTAAAGACGGAGAAAAAGGAGCTAAAGGTGATATTGGTGAAATCGGCCCTAAAACCATTTTTAGAAAATATGGTGGTTATATACAATATAAAGCAGAAAACGCTACAGAATGAACAAATTTAGTGCCTCTAAGTGATCTAAAAGGTGATCGTGGTGGTCGTGGTCATGATGGTGATAATGGATTAGATGGTAGAAGTATTGTTTCAATTACTAAAGATCCAGATCAATCTCATGATTTAATAGATGTCTATACAATCACTTATGATCGTGGTGATCCGTTAACAAGTACATTTACTGTTAAAAATGGTGCTGATGGAAATACTATTACTGAAATTAATTGGTCTCAAGATAAATCTAAACTAATATTTAGTTTTAATAAAGGCGATGATATTGAAGTTGATTTCAGTGAATTAGCAAATAAAGTTATAAATGTCGATGATGGTGAAGTTGGTCAATATTTAGTTATTGGATTAGATGATCAAGGTAAAAAACAAATTACTTTTGAAAATGAATATACTGAAGGAAACGGTATCAATATTACTAATAAAACTATAAGTACAGATTTAGATTATTTAAATTTAAATATGACTTATGCTGGTAAAGGTGATACTAGTGCTACAGTAGGTGGATTACCTGCAGGTTCTACAATAAATAATATTACAATAAAAGAATTATTAGATAAAATATTATATCCATATAAGAAACCTCAAGGAATTTCTGTAAGTGGAAGTGGTATTGGTAGAAATAATATAGAAATAGGTACAAATATGGGATCTGTTTCATCAGTTAATATTAATATAACTAAAGGTACAGAAGATATATCAAGAGTTGTTCTTGAATATAAATTAAATGATTCTGCTAATTGGGATATTAAAAAAGATATAACAGAAAATATATCATTAAATATGACTATTGATTTAGATACACCTATTAATTTGACTACATTAAATAGTGTAGGATATGCTGATTACTTCAGAGCTACTTGTTATGACACGAAAAATGGTTATGTAACTAGTAGTAATGTTCGTAATAGCTTTATTAAATACGATTATTATATTGTTCAAAGTGCTTCTGAAGAAATTGATGTAGATCATTTAACTCAAGTTTCTGTTGGAAATGCTAAAAATATTAATATTGGAAGTGGTCAATGTATTTATTATCTAACAATGAATTCTGGAAACTTAAAAATTTATGATAGTTTCTCTCAAGAATATCTTGAGGTTGCATTAGATCCAGATTATTATGTAAAAACTACTAAGAATATACGTATAAATAGTGGACTTAATATTCCTTATAATGTACATAAATACACTCCAGCAGACGGAGCCACAGGAATAGATTTAAAAGTTTAAAAAATTTAAGGAGTAGTAAAATATGGCAATACAAATAACTCAAAATTTAACAAATATTACAAATAAGTATGTTGCCGATGGTAAAGAAATTAGAGGTACTTACATAGTTGTAGCTAATTATACTGAACGCGCTAAGATTAATAAAAGCGTTTTAGTTGATGGTACAGTTGTTTATGTAAGTCAAGATAAAAAAACATATAGATGGACTCAAGCTGATGGTTATCAAGAGGAAGCTGGAGCAAAAAGTATTAAATCTTTAGATTTAGTACCAACACAAGATGGAAAAAATAAATTAGTTTTAACATTTACTGATGATACTACTCTTGAATGTTCTTTAGCAGATTTAAAGGGCGAAAAAGGTGATCCTGGTGAACAAGGTCTTCAAGGTCCTCAAGGTGAACAAGGACCACAAGGTGAGACTGGTCCACAAGGTGAACCTGGTCCTAAGGGTGATCAAGGTGAACAAGGTCCTAAAGGTGATCCTGGTAAAAACTGGGCAATAGATAAATCAGTTGCATCTTATGAAGAAATGATGTTAATTGATACTACAGGCCTTAATGTTGGATATAATGTTATTATTTTAGGTACTCAAGGTGATTTAAGACCAGAAAAGAAAAACTATGGTTCTGTTTACACTTGGAGTGGCTCTGAATGGAATTATTTAGTTAATATGTCTTCTGCTACTGAAGGTCCAAAAGGTGATAAAGGTGACAAAGGTGATACTGGTGAACAAGGTCTTCAAGGTCCACAAGGTGAAACTGGTACACAAATTGTAAATATTAATTTAGATCCTAACTTTATAAAAGATGAAGAAGATAAGGAATATCAAAATTTAACTATTACTTTTAATAGAGAGGTTGATGGTTCTCTTACTAAAGTCTTTAAAATTTATCGTGGTGAAAAAGGTGATCAAGGTCCTCAAGGACAAGACGGACAAGATGGAAATTCTATTAAAGAGGTTAGATATATAGGTACTGAAAATAATTATGAAGAATATGAAGTTCTTAGGGATGGTGATGTACCTATAGGTACCTTCAAAGTACATCAAGGTAACGATGGTGTTGGTATTAGTCGTATTGATATAGAACCAGATGGAAATGATACTAGAATTAGAATAAATTTAACAAGTGGAAGTTCAAAAGAGTTTGTTGTTACTAATGGTATTGATGGACGTGGAATTGAATCTGTTACAAAATACTCTGAAGGTTTAGAAGATCATTATTATATAAATTATTCAGACAATACTTCATACGAATTTACTGTCACAAATGGTAAAGATGCTCCAGTTCCAAATATTAAAAATGGATATTGGTATATTGGAACTGAACCAACAGGTGTAAAAGCTATTGGTATAGACGGTACAACTCCACATATAGATCAAATAACTAAAACTTGGTTTATTGGAGATACTGATACTAAAATTAAAGCTCAAGGACCTAAAGGTGAAAGTGTTGTTAGTATTGAAAAGGCTAAATCAGATTTATTTGGAAAAGTTAAATTTTTAGTTACTTATGGTGATCCAGATGATTCTACAACTTGGCATTCAGCTTCATTCTATTTAGATGAGCCAGCTTCAATAAAAGATATTGAAAAAGATGATACTTATACAGAAGAATATAAAACTAGATATAATATATATTTATCAACTAACCAAAGATATGACCAAAGCTATTCAGGTGTTTATACTCCAGACTTTACTTATACAGTAAATGACGGAAAAGATGTCGAATTCGAAATTTTAGAGGAAATTTCAGAAGATGAAAAAGTAACAAAATATATCGCTTGAAAATATACAACAGACGCTGAATGGACTAAATTAGTCAATTTAGATGAATTACGTGGAGAAAATGGTGAACAAGGTGACACAGGTAAGCAAGGAGATTCATTAACAGATTTTGATATTCAAATTGTTGATAATAAAAAAATTGATGGACAAACTGTTTGGAAACGTCAAAAATTAACTCCAGTAGTTACAGATGCTGATGGAATTGAACATCGATTAGATAAAACTATAACTGTTGATGATGGTGCTTATTTATTACCTTATTATGATACTAAAACATATAATGTAAAATTAGCTCTAAATGGAGATAAAAAAGAAGATGACCCTATCTTATATTCAACAAGAGATTTAAGAGGTCCTGGTTTAACTAAGATTGAAGGTGGAACACAATATACACCTTTAACAAGAGAAGAAATAGACCAATTTGAAGAGAGTGCAGTATTATTCTATAAAGATATCATCTTTACTTGGAATATTTCAGCTCAAGATGAAGATAAACCTGAAACAACTACTATTCAAATTCCGACTGTACAAGGTCCACAAGGTCTACAAGGTAAACCAGGTGATAAAGGTGAAAAAGGTGATCCTGGTGAAAAAGGTGAAAAAGGTGATGCACCTAATGTTTATACTTATTCAAGTGAAGATTATTATGAATTTGAAGGAATTAATTATATATCATTTAATAAACTTTTAACTATTTGTAAAAGTGATAAATCATTTGCATTACATGCATTATTAATTAGTAATAATGGTGATTTATTCTTATTAAAAACTTTAGTTACAGAGAATGACGAGGAATTATATACAGAATCTCCTAGTAATTTTGTTCAATTTATAAGAAATTTACAAGGTAAACAAGGTTATAGTATTACAGATATTAAAGTAACAAATATTAATGTCAATGATGGAGCATCTACTGTTACAATTTATTATGAGCGTCCTACAGAGGATGGTTCAGGTGTAATTACTAAAACTCAAACATACACTATTCAAAATATTTTACCTCCTACTATTGAAGTTCAAGGTGGAAAAATCGTTTACTATTATGAAAAAGACGGTATTATAAGTCCAGCTCATGACATAGTTAATCTAGAAGACTTAAAAGGTCCACAAGGTGACCCAGGTAGAGATGGTGCTAGTTTAGTTGATCCAATTATTGAAAAATATGCTTCATTATATGCTCATAGAGATAAACAATCTCAATTACCTTATGATGATAGATATACAGATGGTGCTATTAAAATTACTCAACAATTAAAAGATCCAGATGGAAATATTAAACCATTAACTCCATTCTTTATCGAGAATAATCCAGGAATTGGAAAAATTGAAACTACTGAATCATATGTTGATAATGTCAGAGTCCAAACCGTTACATTTAAAGATACATCTCTTAATACTTTAGAGGCAATTGAAATTGCTGATGGTGCTGCAGGTCCTGTTGGTCCTACTGGTCCTACTGGTAAAAGTATTAAACAATTAAATTTAAGTGCAACTTCTACTATAGATGAAGAACATGAAAATAGAGTTCAAACAACTATTGCTATTAGTGCTATAGTCGGAGACCCAGCTAAAGATATCGGTGATAAAGATGATAAAACATATAATTCAACAACTTTACCACTTACTATGCCTGAAATTGAATTAAAAGATGGTAATAGTATTACTTTAGAAGAAATTACTACTGAAACAATAGAAGCTAATAAAATTTATTGGAGAACATTTGTTTATCAAAATGGTAGTAAAACTCCTTTATCAGAGTGGGTTGAATTATGTAGTAAAGAAGATGTTCGAGGATTTAGTGTAACTAATATTGGTGAACCTACAAAAATAAAAGACTTTGCATATTCATTTAAAGTATATAGAGAAGATACAGGTGAAACTGGAAAGAAAGAAATTGGTGAAATTACTTTAGATTTCTCTAGTTATATTAATGAATTAAAAGGTCCTAAAGGTGATTCTGTTAAAAGTGTACGTACTGGTACTGTAACTACTACAAATGGAATTACAACAACTCCAATTATATTTAAAATAGAATATGTTGATATTGATGGAACAACAAAAGAAAAAGAATTAAATGCTTTAGATATTACTGCTAGAGATGGTCGTGGAATTAGTACTGTAGAAAAGAATCCTGTATATGAAGGAACAAAACAATATTTTGATATTGTTTATGATAGACCAGACGATGCTGGTAAATCAAGAAAAGAAAAAGCTTTCTATATTGAAAGTCCAGATCAGATTGAATTAGCATTTATTAATAAAGATAAACAATTAAGTAATGGAACTACTGAAAAACAACCAGCATTATGTTGGAAGTATACTTTAGCTGCTAGCTCAGATGAAAATTGGCATTTCTTATGTTGGAAAATCGATTTATATGGTCGTGGAATAACATCTATTTCTCTTAAATCAAAAGATGATTCAGATGAAAATTATACAATTTCTAATCTTGAAGTATTATATTCAGATAATAGTAAATCTTCATTAAAAGTTTATGCATATAAAGGTAAAGATGGTACTGGTATTGGTGCTATTGAAGAAGATCCAGAATATCCAGTTAGTGAACGCCAACATGCTTACAAAATCCTTTTAGATAATGATGAGCATACTGAATTACAAAAGCGTATTATTGTAACTGATGGTGAAGACGGTAAAGATGGACGTGAAATTGAACTTGAAGTCGTTAATAATGAAATTGTTTGGAGATATGTTGGTGGATCTAATCAATCATTAGTATCTCTAGAAAATTTAAGAGGAAATGGTATAAGTAATATCTTAACTAGCGATCCAGTTGAAAGTGCTGACCCTAATCATTTAGGATGGTATGAACAAACTGTTACTGTTAAATATACTAGAGAAGCAGATGGTACATTTAAGATTTTCACAAAAGAAGGTAAAAAAGGCGAAACAGGTAATGGTATTGCATCTATTACTGGTCCTACAACAGATGGATTAATTGATACATATACTATTAATTATACTGACCCAACTATGGATCCAACACACTTCACTGTTACTAATGCTAAGAGTATAACAAGCATTGATGCTCCAGCAGAAATAAAAACTGGTTCTAGTGAGTTCAATACTTATACTATTAATTTTAATAGTGGTAACCCAATAACATTTAACGTTTATAATGGTGAAAAAGGTGAAAAAGGTACAAGTATTATCAGATTTGAATCTGGTACTCCAAGCGAAGAAAGTATTTCTGGTGTTACTTATACAAAAACTCCAATTAACGTTACTGTTAATGATTCAGAAATAAAACTACCTTTCGATGTATTTGCAAAACAAGGTATTGATGGTCGTGGAATTGTATCAATTACTAAAAATAATACATTATCTCATGATTTTGTAAATGTTTATGATATTAATTTCGATAATGGTGAATCTCAAATTAATGCATTTAGTATTAATAATGGATTCGGTATTAAAGAAGTTAAACTTGTAGGTACATTTGATCCAAGTTCTAGTGCTGAAAATAAATATAGAATTACTTATGATGATCCAAATAAAACACCATACGAGTTCTCAATATTTAATGGTGCTCAAGGTGCTAAAGGTGATAAAGGTACTTCAATTACTAAAGTTAGCTCTATTGGAACAGCATTTACTACTTCTGAAAGCCAAACAACTATTAAAGTAGATTATTCTGATAATCAAAGCTCAGATACATTCATTATAACTGCTAAGAATGGTAGTCCAATTAGTAAAGTTTCATTAAAAGAAAATTCTCAAACTACTTTAGAATCTACTTATGAAGCATTCTACCAAGATTTTCAAGGAAATTATATTAAAGCCGGTGAATTTACAGTTTATAATGGTAAATCAATTGAGGTAGCAGTAAGAACTATTAATTCAGAAAAAGTTTTAGCTTATAATTATACAGGTGAAACTAATTATAAAACAATTTGTAAATTAGAAGATTTAAAAGGTCGTGGTATTACAAATATTACTCCGACTGAAACTAATACTATTACTGAAGGTAATCGAGTTTATACTGAAAATAAGTATAGAATAGATTATAGCGATGGTACTAATTCAACATTCACAGTTAAAGCTGAAAAAGGTGACAAAGGTGATACTGGTGACACTGGTGCTCAAGGTCCTAAAGGTGATCCAGGAGATAAAGGTGATAAAGGTGATACTGGAGATAACATTGAATTAAGAGTTGATAACGAAAAGTTACAATGGAAAACTACTTCGGATGATACTTGGTCTGATTTAGATTATAATTTCAATACAGATAAGATTTTATATACTTGTGCAATACCTACAACAGAAAAAGTTGGTGGTATTAAAGCAAACACAACATTTAATAAAACACCAGTTTCAGATATTTTATTTGATATGTTCCATCCATATAAACCATTTACTATTAGTTCTTACGATTTACAAACATCTTCTAATGCTAATATAAATACTAGCGTAGAGATTGGTACTGAACGAATTGCAAGTAAATTAAAAATAACTTGGACAAATGGTTCAAAAGCTGTAACAACTTTAAAATATAAAATAGGAAATGGAAATGAGATTACTTATGATGGTGATTTAAGTAATCAAAGTATTACAATCAATTTTGATGAAGCAATCACATTACCAAATACTTCTTATTCATTTACAATTACGTTAAGCGATGGTGAAACAACTATTACTAATACTAAAACTTATACTGTTATGTATAATGTATATTATACAGTTATGAGCGATCCAAGTGATCTTCCAGATAAAGCTACAAACTTAAGTATTGGTAATGGAACATCAATTACAACTCAAAATAATACTTACATTGTTTACTTTGTTCCAAGCTCATTTAATTATTCAACAATTAAAGAGAAAACTCAATTAGATGCTAGTGGTTGGGCTTCACTTGATACAACTTCTCTTGGAAGTATTTCACTTGAAAATAAAGCTGGATATGTTTCTACTTATAAAGTATACAAAGGTCCAAAGATGACCGCTAATACTGGAACTTATAAGATAGTATAGTAAAGGAGAATAAATATGGCAGAAGTTAAAATAGGATTTCAACTTGGCTCAAGCTTAGCATCAAAACACTTACTTGATGCTCAGTATATTAAAGGTACATACACAGTGGTTAATTCATTGGAAGAGCGTAATGCTCTTCCAGTAGCCACAGTAGATAACGATGGTGTAATTCTTAAAGGTTCATTAGTTTATGTTATAAGTGAAGAAATTTTATATATTTATAATGGATCAGCATATGAAGAATTAGATCTTGGTGGCGGTGGAAGTAATAAATATCTTTATTTTGATAAAACAACCAATAAAGTTTATATTCAAGACGAAAATGAAGAACCTGTAGAATTAAGTGAAGTTTTAAACTTAATTTCTGAAATGGAAACAGTAAAAACTAATGTTCAAACTTTAGATGATAAAATTGAATCAGGTATAACTAAGTATGAATTATTAGAAAATACTGAAACTTATACATTAAATATGGATTATAATCATGTATATACTTGTAAGAATGCTATGACTAGTTTTAATATTATTCTTCCAAAAGAAATGAAAACTAAAATAGGATTTTTAACTGAAGTCATTTTTAAAGGTATTATTAATCCAAATAATGTAAAAATAAATATTGTTAAAGATGATTCATCTGGAGTTGAAGAATTTAAAAATTTAATTTATTATAATTATGGACGCATTGAGAATTCTTTAGATTTTGATGTTAATAGTAATAATACTATTGATTTAATTTTTGGATATGATGGAATAAATTATTGTTGTTATATTACTCAATATAATAAAGACTTCTAGGAGACATCTATGAATGCTCTTGAATTTCGATTACTATTATATAAAAAGCAAAATTATAGTTATACATTCTTTAAATTAGGAATGTCTGAGATTTTATCTTTTGTCGAAAAACTTAGAGTTGATGTTTACGATGAAGATAAAATTGTAAAAGTTTATTGTGCTGATCAAAACACTTTAGATACTTGTTATCAAGCTGCAATTAGTGTAGTTTCTTATCAACCAATTATTATTGATAAAACTAATATAAAATTAGTTTCAAAAAATACTGCTGAACTTGCAACACCATATCCATCTTATATCGATGGTACAAGTAATTGTGATATAAAAACTGCAGATTTTGTTCAGATATATACTTTAGAAAAATCATTAATAAATCCATTAACAGCTCAAACTTTAAAATTTAATTTTAATTCAGGATTAAGTGCTGGTGGTGTTATTTTTCCAGAAGATTGTCAAAGTCTAACTCCTGGACTTGTTCTTGGAGCCAAAGATAAATTTACTATGACTTTAGATGATGTTGGTAATATTGCAATGTTTTTAGTTGGAAATTTAATTAGTGATATTCAAAGTTCTAATTGTAGTATTCATATAACTGGTGTTACAACATTAAACGGAAACTTACAAATGGATATAACTTCAGTAGTATCTACAGTGAGTATTGTTACACCACGTACGATTGATGCTTGTTATCTTAAAGTTGATGAAAAATTATCAGCAATAATTTCTTGGGCAAGTGCCGTAAATCCTGAAAAAATTAACAATCCAATAGACACACTTTCAGCAAAATTAATAAACTTAGAACCAATTTTAGTTACAGACGGTGGAAAAACTGATTTTAAACCACAAACAAAAACTACTCTTTGTTTAGAAGATTTACAAAAAATTGGTACATTTATTGGAATGCAACCTGTAAGATATACGACTTATGTTAGAAGTGTTATTGAAGATGGTACTAATTTAATAAAATTATTTAAGAGTCTTATTAATAATACTGTAGTTCAAGCAACATGTTCTTTAGCTGTTATTGGACAATTAATAATAAATATTAATCAAAAATTATTAAGTTTTAAATTGAGTTCAAATGTTTCAATTAAAGATCCAATTAAATTAACAGTAAAAGATAAAACACAAGAAGATTTACAATCTGAATTAATTATTCCAACATTAAATGTATTTTCAGGTAAAACTATGAATGGAGATTATTTATCCATGTCTCTATTCATTCATGACAAACGAGATTCAATTCGAGGAAATATCAATAATGATTTAGGAATATCAGCTAAAATATTTATATCAGATGAAATATATAACACTAAAACAATATTAATGAAAACAAAGGTTAAAACTGAGATTTTAAGAGCTAGACCAATGTTTTTAAAAGATTTAGAAAATTATAAGCTAAATTATATAGATAATATGTATGATGAAATCTATGAGACAGATTGAACATCTCTTGAAAATTTATCATACTATATATTATAATAAATATTATAAAAATTTAGGAGAAAAAATAAAATGATTTGTCGTGCATATTTACAAAAACTAATGAGAACATTATTAGGAAATGGTGGTAGCAACAGTTTTACACCTTATATCGCATTATTTAAACTTGATCCAACACTTAATTCAAGTGGATATTATGTAATGAGTGGTGAGCCTGAAACTAGTAAAGGATATCAAAGATACGTTTATTCTTATACATTTGATACTACTGTACAAGATACTATCGTTGCTTACAATACTAATACTATTTATTTTGATGAAGCAACTGCAGATTGGACAAGCGATGCAGCTTTAAAATATTTCGGTTTATGTGAAAGCAGCACAGCATCTAATTGCTTTGCTTATGGTGAATTATTAGATGGTGATGGTAATCCAACAACTATTTTAGTTAACAAAGGACAATTACCTATTATTCGTAAGAATATGTTAAAAATCCAATTCAGTGAAAATGTAGCTCCAAAATATTCAGTTACATTAAGAGCTGGTGAAAATGAAGGAGCTGTAGAAATTTCAAGAATTGGATTATATGCATTCCCATCTTTATCAACATTTGCAGATCCTGGTCAAGCATCTATGCGTGCTAAGATTGCTGAACTAGAGGAAGCTTTACCTGAAGGTCAATATGAAGCTTGGGATGGAACTTGGATTAAGAGTGGAGATTCAAGTGAAACTCCAACAATCTATCATGCTGGTGATGCTTTAGCTGCTGATGGAGTATTCGTTCCATACTTTGTTAAGGTACAAGCAGAACAAGAATAAAAAAAAATAAAAGAGGTCATTTGACCTCTTTTTTTTATTATCTATATTTCTTATTTTTTGTATGACGCATTAGCATATCATGCTTGAACTGAGCCATCTCTTTTGATGATCTAAAAAATTCATGTTTTTTAACTTCATCTAGAACATAACTTCTAAGTACTTCTCTCTTAAAACGTCTTAATAACATTTCATCAGATTCACCATCACGCTTAATTACCTTAACATTTGTTGCCATTAATTAATCACCTACATTCCTATTTTTTATTTTCTGACTCACTAGGCAAAACCGGTAAGTCATGTTGCAACCTATATTGATTTAAGATTTTTGGATATTCTTCCAAAGTTGTAAAATTAAATTCTGACCAATTGGCTGGTCTTTCTCTTGTCCAAACACTTGCATAAGGACATAACCATTTTGATTTATTTGGTGCACTTTCATTTGTTCTACAGAATTCACACCAATGACATAATGGTTTTGGAGCTGGTTTAAATTCTCGAGCTAATATTTTTTCAAATAATGATTTTAATTTAGCTGTTCCTTTTTCAATATATTTACCATGTCCAGCACTAGCTAACTCATTTGAGATCGGAAGGTAATATTGACAAGAAATATCATCAGTGCTTTTTTCCTTCATTTTTGCTAATGCTAATGAATAAACTACAAATTGAAGTGGAGTTGCTAATTCATCTTTATGCTTCTCAATATTAGGCCAAGATTTTATATCTTCAATTATATACTTATCTGTAGTTTTATCTCGATATAGTCTGTCGATTGATCCTGTAAATGTCCAAGTATCATCAAATTTAAAATTAATCGGAACTTCTGATCCAACTATTTCTAAATTTGGATTATCTTTTAGATATTTTTCTAAATAAAACATATTTTTATGAATATAATCTTGATATTTTGTTTCATAGTCTTTACCTGAATACTCATCTTTAGTTATCCAATCATTTGGATATCTCTTTTTTACTTTTATACAATCAATCATGAACTTATTTTTTATTTTTATATAATTAATAGGTTCATTTTTTATTATATAATTTCCAATTGATTCTTCTGCTTTATGAATTGCTGTACCAAACTCTGTTGCAATACTTCCACTGTATACAAAGTTCTTATCTAAATACTTTAATTTAAATTTAAATCCACAGCTTTTAAAACAATCTATTTTTGAATAAGACCATTTAGACTCAAGTAATTTATCGATAAATTTTTCATATTCAGTTTTTTCGACTACTTCTCCAACTTTTTCTTCATTCGGACTATTATTTTGTGTTTCCACTGAATCACCTCATATAAAATTTAATATAAAATAACGTTTCTAGGAACGTTTTTTAGATTTGATTGGTTTTCTATCAGGTCTAAAATAAAACTTAATTAGAAATCAAATTACATACAATATAATCTAATAATATTTTAGAATTTCCATAATCCAATTGTCCTAGATTTAATCTTAAATTAATACTAGAAAGAAATTTTAATTGTTTTTCCATTCTCTCTAAATCTACATTTCTATAAAAATTCTTTAATGCCCAAACTTGTTTTGAAGTTAATTTTAAATCTGTTGGTAATACTCCACTATTTCCTTTAATTAAAATTAGTTGTTTTAATTTATTAATCATTAAAGTTAAAATAAATATTGGATCACTATCCCATAGTGTCCTATGAGCTATCATATCAGTTAAAATTAATCTATCATTATTTATTAATGCATCAACGAATTTAAAAGTATTTAATCCATATAAATGAGAATTCTTGTCGTTTTTTAGTTTTAATAAAACTTCATTAGCAAGTTTTTGATCAAATAGATTAACTTTATCTAGTTCATTATCGATTGCATAAACATTTCCATTTGTAACTGTATATAACCAATCAGTTGCTTCTGGACTTAATGTTGGACATTGAACTTGTTTAATATAATCTTTTATTTGCCAATCAGTTAATTTTGGAACTTCAACAATATATTGTTCTAATTTTGTTGTTAACTTTTTATCTATTTTTTCACAAACAATTATAGTATTTTCAACTAAATCAAAATCATAACTTTCTTTAAATACATCTGTTCTAATAATATTTAAATCTTTTTTAAAATCACCAATTAATGCTATAGCTGAATTCTTATTTACTTCGGCTAAACTATCAATTAGATTATGCTTATAACCATTTTGGTCACATATCCAATTAATATATTGATCAGCTAACCAAGTTTGTTTATCTTTACATACAAATACTAATAAATCAATAGTTAAAGTATCATCTTCAATAGAATGTTTTAATTCATCTAAGCTAATCATTAATTATCACTTCCTAATACAACTTTATCATATAAAACCATTAGAAAATTTATCATAAATTGTTCTTTAACTGGTTTATTTGCTTCAGTATATAAAGACTTATAATTATTAGTAATTTCATAAATCTTTAATGAATCTAAATTATTGGATAATAAATACTCATCAAATGCTACATATTCTAATACATTTAAAAATAAATTAAAATCAAACAATTCATAATCTTCTTTATAATTTATTTTTGTAAAAATTCCTAAAAAAGATTCTTTAGTGTAAGCACGTATTGAACGAACAATTTTAGAACATAAAGTAGAAAGTTTAGTTAATTGGTCATCATCTTTATCTAATAGTTGACCTGGAGTTTTACAAACTTTATACATTAAATCACTGAAATGCATATTACTTAAAGATGCAATTTCTTTTAATTGATTTGGTGTATATTGAGCAAATCTAAATTTAATACATCTATTTAATATAGTTGGAAGTATAAATGATTCAGAAGTGCTTGTTAAAATTACAAAAACGTTTTTAGTAGGTTCTTCAATAAATTTTAAGAACTGGTTTTGATTTTTCTGTTTAAATAAATCAAGATTAATCCTATAAATTTTTGGATGAACTCCATATAAATATGAATCTAGCTCTTCATCAGTAACTTCTTCACTTATATCTACAATTTCTAAATCGACTTTCTTTGCTAAATAATTACTAATTAATTTCTTTCCACAACCATCTTCACCAATAAATAATATTGATTTTGGAAGTGATTCTCTAGTATATTGATTAATTAAATTCATAATTGGTTCTTGTCCAATAATATTCATAATTAATCACCACCTAACGTCTAATAAAAGATATTAAAGAAATAATAATAGTATTTTGATAAGATGAATCGAATCTAACTAATGTTTTTAATTTTAATAATACTTCTGATAAATCATTTAAATAATTTATAGCTTCATTTGGATTACTTCCACAATTAAATATAACAGATTGAACATTTTGTTCTAGATACTTTGGAATCGCAGTAACATCAATATTTCTAAATAAAACATATTTTGTTAAATCTAAATTAAAGCTTAGATAATTAGTTAAGAACGCTTTTAAATCATGCCCACTATTAAATAATGTAGTAATAATCTCAATGATTGTTTTTTGATCCTTTTCAATTAAAGCTTTAGTTAATCTCAACATATTTAATAAAGTTAAATCACCAACAACGGTTTTAACACTATCTAATGTTAAATTATCTGAATAATCTGAACATTGTTCTAATGTCATAATAGCATCACGAAGAGAACCATTACTAATCTTTGCAATTAAATCTAATGCGTCTTCAGTGATTTTAATATTTTCACTATTACAAATAATTTGTAATCTTGATTTAATATCTTCTAAAGAAATCTTACCAAAATTATATCTTTGTAATCTATTTAAGATCGTTTCAGGTATCTTTTCTGGTTCTGTTGTACAGAAGATATAAATAGTAAATTCAGACGGTTCTTCAATACTCTTTAAAAATGCATTCCAAGCCGCTGAAGAGAACATATGACATTCATCTAAGATGAATACCTTATATTCTCCATGCAAAACTCTTTTTCTAGATAATTTTAAAATATCTTTTACATCTTCTACTGAGTTATGTGAAGCACAGTCTAATTCAATTGGAGCTTCTTGGTCATTAACTTTATTTGCAAAAATCTTTGCTAATGTTGTCTTACCACAACCAGATGCTCCACTAAATAAATAGCCATGTTTAATTTTTTTATTCTTTAATTGACTTTGTAGAATATCACAATTAATTGATTGTCCAACAACATGTTCAAATTCAGTTGGACGATATTTTACGGCTAAAGATTGTTCCACATTATCACCTCGATATAATATAATACAACAAATTAAAGTGGTTTTATTTGTTTTATATAATCTATATTTAACCAACCCTCTCAAATTTTTGTTTGAGTAAATGAATCTCCAAGGTCAGCTTCAACACCCATAACTTGAATCATTTTAGCAATAGATTGGTTTACAGTTATTTTTAAATATTTTGAACTAGGTTTTCTAGTATTTTTCCATTCACAAATTTTATCTGTTAATAATAATTCACTATTTAATTCAATAAGATAGCTTTTACCTACTGAATAAATATCACCAGAGTATTTAGGAATAAAATAAGAATTTGTTTCTGGATCATAAGAAGATGGAATAGCTAATTCTAGAGATAATAATTGTTTTTTAATTATGTCTGATGGCATATTAATCTCCTTATTCTTCTGGATTGTTTTTTAATTCTGCAATATAATCTAATAACATATTAAATAATCGCTCATCAATAATGTAATGATTTTCATTATATGGAGCATCAGGACCAAAATTAATTACGATAGCTGAATAGTGTTTACCCATTTGAATACTTTCTTTTAGTTGTTTATCAAACCATTCTTTTTTAATAGAAATTGATTCTGAATTTGATGTTTTTGTTTTACATTCTAGAGTAAAATCGTCTAATAAAACATCTGATTTTTGAAATAATGAAGCACCAGAGTTTTTTGTTTGTTTACCACCTGTAGCTTTTGCTACAGCTTTTTCTTGTTTATCTGAGAAAAATCTGGTGGGTTTACCACCAGAACTCTCGGATTTTATTCTAAACGGATTGGACATCTTGTAAATCTTCTTCAGTAAGTCCATCAGCAGCTAGAGCTGCGGCTTCTGTTGGAATATCTTTCATAATCTGTGCTTCTTGATCCATTAATTCAGCTACGACATTTTGATCTAATAAATTTAAGTTTTCTTTCTTACCACATAAGAAATCTAAAACTTGGAAATAGTATTCATCAAAGAAATCTTTATTTTCTTCAAGATAATTTTCTAATTCAGCATGTTTTGAAAATTGTAAATCTCTTCCTGTAACTCTATCTTTTAAAATTTCACCTGTTACTGGATCAACTAATGCTTCTGTTCTAGGAGATGGATGGAATAAAATTTTAGCAGTCTCTATAACCTCTAAGAAGTCATATACTCTATCAATTCCTTTTCCAAATTTAACTGTAATAAATCCACCAGCATTTGTCATAATATTAGTTCTATTTTTTACTACAACATAATGGAATTGCATTCCATTAACCTTATCGGCATAGTCACTTTGAGCTTTAGATGAACTAATATCAGTTTTTAATAAACCTGTAGCAGTTGGAGCAGTAAATGTACGTGTACCAAATCTAATCTTAACACTTGGGAAGAATCTTAATGAATAACCACCAGATTCAGTATATGTTGTTGAGAACATTTCTTTTTCAATAGTTACTTGATTTATTACTAATAAAATATTATTTCTCTTAGGAAGATATTGAACCATTGCTCTAACAAATTTACCCATAGACTTAGCAATAGAAGCTCTTTGACCATTATCTTTAACAAATTCATTATCTAAATCCGCCATTGAAATTAAAGCTTTAGATGAATCTAATACAATCATACCAATTTCATCATATCCTTGTAAATCGATAACATCTGAAAAAATTTCCTCAGCAGCTTTACCAGTAGTATCATACCTTAAGAAACAACTTTCATCATAAGATAGACCATAATCAGATTTAAAATATGCACCTTGAGTTAATAGAGTATTTTCTCCATCAATCCAAAGACAAACTTTTCCAGGATTTTCTTCTTGATATCTTGCCATCATTGCTGCAGCGTAAGAAGATTTACCTGAATGTTCTACACCAGAAACAGTAACTAATTGTCCATAAGGTAAACCACCTTTAAATGATAAATCAATTGGAAGAGATTTTAAAGGTAATTTCTTTAAATCTCTAGATGGATCACCAAATGAAAGAACTTTTCATTTTTTATTAGCGGAATTTATATTTGCAACCGCTTCTGCAAATGTTTTTGCTTCCTTTTTAGCCATTAATTATCTCCATTTTCATCATTATTATAAGGCATTTGATCTAATTCACTACGTGGGCTATATTGATTCTTAGCTTCAGCAGCTCTTGAGATCAAAATATTACTTAATACACTTACAATTCTATGTGCTTCATCGCACTTAGTTTTTAATAAGTTTGTCGAAGTATTATACAATATTGAAACAGCTTGTCTATCTAAAGTATCTAGAACAGATTGATTCTTTTTTGCTTCTACAGAACCGGCTGTAACTGAGAATGAACGTGCTGCTGCTTCTTTATATAAGGCAGTTGCACAAGCATCTCTAAGAGAATTTTGTTCTTTTAAAATTCCAATAGAATAAGCTTCAACACTGATCTTAGCCATAGTTTCTCTTATTTCAGCGTTGGTCATTAAATCAACACCAAGAGCAACTTTTTTAATCAATTTATCTAATCCTGCAGTCATTTCATTAGTAAGATCTGCAACTGATTCAGCTAATTGATCTACGACTTTATTTACTTCGTCTTTAGCATTAGTAATATCTATCATTATATCACCTCTCTATTTAATATTTTATCTTTAATTGATAAAAAATCACATTTTAAGAATGTTGAAAGTTTCTTTGTAGGTACGATTATATATTTATAATCAGTAGATTTTGAAGTAAATAACTTAACATTAATAGATTTATTTCCATCATTTTTAATTCTCATAGCTTCTTGGTCAGAGACCATGACCACTAAATCATGGCTCTTATACCAAATAACTACATATCCCATAACATTTTTATAGGTTGTTGATAACTTATACATACGTTCTAATTGAGGAAATTTTTGAAAATTTAAAGTATTTTCTTCTGTAACTTTGCATTCTAAATAAATTAATTTATCTTCTAAAAATGAATAATAATCGGCAGGATTTTGAGATACATCTTTATATTTTGTTATTTGATCGTATAAACGAGCAATTAGATATTCTGGAAATGATTTAGACCAGTAATCTTTAAAGTGTTCTTCCCAAGCTTTACCAAAATTATATGCCATTTTTATTCTCCAAATTCAGATCTAGGCCATTCTGGAATTAAGTTATATACATTATTATAAGTAATTAAAATCGGATTTGTTCTTATTACATCTGACTTAATTCCAAACTTAATATTAATTAAATCTGTAGTACAACTATTTAAGATTGATTTAATATCATAAGTATTAATTATAATTGAAATAGGAGCTTCGACCTTAGTTCCAAGTTCTAAATATTCCATATTCTTATTCTTATCAATAATTGTACATTCATTTTCATTTAAAACTAAATTAACTAGAGAAGTTGTCTTTTCAAATAAATCATCTGTTGACTTTCTAAAAGTATCTAATCTATTTAAAACTTCATAGAAAGCTTTAACTGGGAAATCAACATTATGACTATAATCTAAATTAAACATTCTCTTTGAAGATTCATAATTTGATCGAATTCTAGTAATTAAAATATCATCAATATTAATATAAGAACATAAATAAACCTTATCTGAAACTAAAGATAACTTAGCTGTTGCATTATCAACTCCATAAGTAGCTTTAACATCAGTAGTAAATAACTTAAATAGATTTACAAAATGTTCACTTAACATTAATTCTGCATCAGTATTTAATTCAAATTGATTAAAACAGCTACCGATTCCAAATGTAAAACATCCATTCTTTGTTAGATAGAATAAATGATGAATTGGATCATCTGAATCCTTTACTTTCTTTACTTCTTTAGCATTAACATTTAAGATTGATTCCAAATTAGCTAAAGAAAAATCAAATTCAGAAAGTTTATTTTCAATTACTATTGGTTTAATCTGATTATTTAATTCTCTAACAATATATGGTAATGAATACTTTGATTTGCCACTCTTAATTTTTAAAGATGTTTCTTCAAAAATTAATTCAATTTCTTCTGAAGCTAAACTTGAAACTAAAGTTAAGAATGCTTCAGCACCAACTACAGCAGATTTATCTTCTGAATTGTCTGTTGGCTCAGCTTCTGCTTTTACAGAAACATAATATTCTTTATTTGTAACGCTTAAATATAATAAATTATCTTTAGTATTAAGCTTTACATCTTCAATATTCTTAGAATCTACACTACGTGCAGTACTAATTAATGAAACTAATTCTTTAATATTTTCTGTTTTTATTAACATTATTTCACCATACTTTCAATATTTTTATTATATATTATTATACAATATTTTATTTGTCTTCCCAAACTTTAGGGTCATCTGGATCCCATTCAATAACATCTTTTTTATTAGTTAAAACATCTATTACTGCTTGTTTAGGTAATTCACAATTTTCTTCAAGGATAATATCTTTTGCTTCTTCGAAAGACTTACCTTTAGACTCTAATTTCTTAAAATCATCTAAAATATGGTTAGCTAACTCATCACCATACCAACGTTGAACATTATATGGGTCACAACTCATTGGAACTTTCATATAAGGTTTAGCTGAATCAATCATAATTTGTGGTAATCTTTCTTCTACTTCTTTATTATAGAAGTCTAGACATTCAACTAATATTTCATCATGTACTGAACAAACTAATCTAGCACCATATTCTTTTAATTTTTCATCAAAATAAATATTTACCATTGCTATCTTTGTTAAAGTAGCAGCACCACCTTGAATTCTTGCGTTAAAGCATTGTCTTTCACATTGTGCGATAGTTCCAGTATTTGATATTAAAATATAACCATCTTTTCTAGCTTGTTGTTGGAGCTTTTCAAAAGCTTTATCACCTTTACATTCTTCAGCTTTAGCTAAATAAGATTTCATTTTATCAGTAACTAATTCTCTATCTTTACAACCTAAAATTGGATTAAATGTCTCAGTTTTATTTTTAGTTGGATCCTCATACCTAATTTCGAATCTAGGTAAGAAATATTTTGGTAAATGTCTACGTCTACCGAACCAGTCTTCAACATAACCGTACTTTTTTAAACTCTCTTTTGAATAATCAATAGCTTCTTTTACTTTACTGAATTCTGCGAAGAAGTTATCAAGTAGTTCTTGACCTTCCTCTTTTGATTTACCCATTGTCATACCAGCTCTTGCAGCACCCATACCATAAGTAGATGCTAATAAAAGTTTTTTACCAATAGTTCTATTAGCTTTACCTTGTAAATTTTTATGAGTTTTATGTCCAGCAATAATTTTCTTTCCATCTATTTCTATTTCAGTACCTTCAGGATAAAATTCAAGATTATCTTCATAATTATTCTTTAAAGCACCAGCAGAAATAACAGCATATAAGTCTTTACCTTCTAAGTATGCATTTAACATTTTTTCCTCACCAGATAAGTGACATGTTAAACGAGGTTCTTGAGCTGAGAAGTCTGAACCTACGATTTTTCGTCTAATTCTTGTTTTAATCTTCATAATACCTCTCCTAAATACTTATAGAATAAGTCTTATTTTGTTTAGAATAGCTTATTTCTTTAATCTTGAATAAACCCTCATCTGTAACTAATAAATCATCCTGAGTTAAATCTTTACAATATTTATAACCATTATTTGTTTCTAATTCTTCATATTCATTAATTTCAAAATTATCTGTAAAATCTTTTTCACCATAAGTAGTTTCACCAACAAATAATGTTCTAATATTTGTACTACCACTTGGAATATTCTGAATATTAATTCCAGGAACTTCTACTCTTTCCTCTTCATCAGTTCCATAATTATCCACATAAGCAATATCACCACCAGAAGAAAATCTTCCTGTATCAGTTCCTAATTGATTTAAGTGGAATCTAATACGACCATCTGGCCAATGCTTACATAAGATTGGAATAGTATCAATATAAGTTGAAATTAATTTCATATAACCACGACGTTCTAGAATATAACCAATTAATTTTGTAGGTTTTAATTCATTCATTTCTTCTAGAATATCACCACCAGTACCACGAGGATTTTCTTTATCCACAACTGGCATTTTTAAGACGTCATATAATAAAATAGATAATTGAACTGGAGAACTTAATGGAATTGGCCAGTTTAATTGTTCAGATTTAGTTGCACCATATTTAAATCTATTACCTTCTTCATCAACATTTGGATATTTTTTCTTAATATCACTTAAAGATAATTTTGTTTTCTTTGGTACATATACAATAGTCTTTTCATTAGCTTCTGGAGTTAATCTCCATTGGTCAATTAGTGGTTTATATTGGGCCATTTCAACTTCAACCTTTTCATCCAATTGTTCTACTAATCTAGTATATTTCTTCTTTAACATTTTACCGTATACTTCATCAACTTTAATTCCAACTAATTCTTGAGCTGCTGTTGCTAATAATATATTCATTTCTACTCTTGTAAATAATTTAAATAAACGCTCGTTTCCTTCAGCTAATAAAGTTTTTAATTGGAATTCACAAACTTTATTTGTCATTAATGCATCTGTCGCAGCGTATAATGCAAAAATATTTGGATCAGAATCAGCATAGAAAGTATTTAAATATAAACCTTCTAGATTATATTTAGACTGTGTTTTATCAATAAACTTAGTATATAAGTATTTCAAACCTGCTAAATCATTCTCATCGATTAATCTTGCTGCAAGTTGAGTATCGTAATCGACTGGAACTAATACTCCACAAGTACAATAAATAACTTCTCTATCGAATTTACCATTAGCCATAACAATTAATGGACATGGAACATCTTCATTTCTTTTTAATTTATGTTCAATCCAATATTCTAAATATTGTTGTGTTTCAACTTGAGATGGAGCAGTAAATTCTGGTTGCCATTTAGAACGTAATTCAGCTAAGAAATTAAATTCATCAGCAATATCTTTTTCCGTTAATTGCCAGTCTAAACGCTTTTTTGTATGTGGGTCTCTGTGGTTAATAGGAATATATGCTTGTTTACCGCCTGGATAATGTAAACATAAACCAATTATTTTACAAGTAATTGGATCCAATGAGTTATTAGTTTCGGTATCGACAGCTAATACACCAACCTTACAAGCTTCAAGAATATAATTATGAAATTCAGTTTTATCTGAGATAACAACAATATTTTTCTTTTGTTTTCCTAAAACTTTTAAAACACGTTCATGAATAATTGAAATTCTTTCATCAATAGAGATTTTATTAGATTTTAATACAGTTTTTATATCAGATTCAGTAGCTTCTTTTGCTTTAATTAAAGCTAATAAATCGTTAATAGATTTTTTCTTATTTTTATTTAGATCTATATCATCAAATAATCCTAAAATATCCATAAAGTCTCCTTATTTATAAATTAAGAGTGGACTTAATAACTTATAATCCACTCTTTAAATTAATTTAATATTAAATTTAAATTAGAAACCCCAATTGAAATTATTACGTCCACTATTATTAGTAGTTACTGTTGGGTTTGTTTGAGCAGGTTGTTGAACAGTTTGAGCTTGTTGAGCTTGTTGAACTTGAGTTTCTGTTTGAACTGCTTGTTGAGAAGCAGTATTTGGTTGAGAAGCTACATTTTGATTTACATTAGTTTGAGCTGTTTGAACTGTTTGTGGAGTTTGAGTTGCTTGGTTTGTTTGAGCTGGAGCACTAAACTTACCAGTTGCAATAAACTCTTCCATTTCTTCAGCTGTCTTTTCTACATAAGTAAATCCTTTAGTTCTGAAGTTTGCAAATGCACTGAAATCCTTTGGAATAGACGTGTCTGGGAATACTTGAGGTAAAGCTACATCCATTTGATAAGTTGTCTTATCAGCAGTCTTAACCTTAGTTAATGTAAATAAGAAACTACTTAATGGTGCATTTCCTAAAGATACACGCTTAGCATCTAATTGATCAATGAATCCTGCATTTCTTTCCCAAATAGTTGGAACTGGTTCTGATAAAGCTCCAGTTACTGGATCAATATAAGATACTAACATCTTAATATAAACCTTGATTTCTCTCTTCTTAATTACCTTGTGTCCACCTTCAGCTCTAGCTGCCTTACAGAATGGACAACCTTCATCTAAACATTTAATACTTGTAAATCTGTTCTTTAAACCTGTATAACCTTGACTTTGGAATACAGTACCATGAACTGTATTAAACTCAATGTCATCAACAGAATCAAATGCAAATCTTACTAATGCATTCTTAACATTACCTTCAAACTTTAAAAATCTAATACCAGGACCAGCATTACCTGAATCACCGTTAGCTTGAGCAGCCTTTCTAGCTTCGTTTTCCTCTACCATTTTCTTGTATTGTGCATAAGTCTTAATTTCTGCCATAATTAATAAAATATCTCCTTATAAATTTTTTGTTCACAATTAATTATACAATGATAATTTGTGATTTTTTACGTTTTATCTCATTTGTACAATTATTTATAGCGTTCCAAAATTCTTCATAGTTTAATTCTCCGACATCTTTTTTGTCAAGAGGTAATTCTGGTTCATAAAAAATTATACTTTTAGATAAATTCTTTTTTAATGTCTCAGCAAATTCTCTACCATGAACATCATTATCGAACATAATATACAATGTTTTTATTCCTGATTCATTAATTTGTTCAATTTGTGATGGTGATAAATTTCCAAGTGTTGCACATCCTGGAATTCCAAATTGGCTTGCTTTTAAAGCATCAAATGGACCTTCAGTTATTACTGCTTTAGTTTCACCATCTCTTATAATATTATATAATCCAAAAACAGGTTTCGGAACGTCCTTGTCTAGACAAAATGTTTTTCTATCTATCGAACGAGTGTGCAACATAACTAAATTACCTTTAATATCATAACATGGAAAAACTGCAAGTCTGTGTTCAGCATCATATTTAAGATTAAATCTTTTTGCAGTTTCTCTAGTAATACCTCTGGTTTTAAAATATGGTGTCCAATCCTTAAATTCTTTTAGAATATTTTCATCGATATAAGCTTGATACTTTGAATAATTATAATTTCGTTCAATATCGTCACCTATAATAAACTTCTCACTAGTTTTTACACCATATTTTTGAATTAACCATTGTTTTGCTTCTTCTTCAGAAGTCTCGAAGCAATGAGCCACAAATGTATAAAATGGTCCTTTACTTGAACAAGCAAAGCAGTGATACACTCCATCTGATTCTCTTATATAACAAGATGGTTTTTGTTCTCGACCATTATTATGCACTGGACACGTTACTTTAATTCCAGAGCCTGTTTTACGATATGAAGATAACTTGCCATTGTGAATTAATATTTTTATCTCATCTAATATTTCTATTATTGGTTTATCTATAACATAATTATCTACATATATCATAATAACACTCCACTACCAAGGCATATCTTCACTACCGATTTCAAATTTCTCAATAGAAGCCTTTTCAGGAGAATAACTATCTTCAATAGACTGATAATCTTCTTCAGTTGCGATAGTATCACCTTCAACTGGAATATAATTAAATGTTCCTACATTGAAATCGATTTGATATTTTAATTTATCTACTAATGCTCCATCACGAGCTTTAGAAATATGAATTGTAAGAACTTTATCTTGCTTTTCTAACATTAAAATTGTTGTTCCATATTGACTGATCATATCAGAACCAGCAATTTGAGTAGTATTAGGGTCAGCTTTCTTACCATTTTCATCAGTAGAACCAGTTCTGTTCATTTGAGAAACTGAAATAATAGGAATTTGAGTTAGTACTTGAAGATTTTTAATATCTTTTGCAATATTTGCAATAGCTTCATATCTGTTCTTAGTTTTATATTTACTTTCATCTTCCATTAATGAATACTGGTCAATAAATAAAATATCTAGATTATACTTTTTAATAAATGCTCTTAAATCAGAAACAGTTGGATATCTTCCTAACATATCAGAAGTTAAAACTTTTAAAGTACAATTCATTCCTGGTAATGATTTAATATATTGTTCATATTCTTTTTGAATAAATAAATCACCACGATTAATACTTGTATTTTGAATATTACCAAACATTGTATCTACACGAGCACCGATTTTATCTTGAGACATTTCTCCTTCATAAAATCCAACATTTAAACCTTGTCTAGATGCTTCAACTGCCATTTTAACTAATAATTGTGTCTTACCAATACCGGTTCGAGCTGCAATAACTAGATTTTCATTTTGTCTATCAATACCACCAATTGCTTGATCTAATTCTGGTAGACCAGTTGAAATATAATATTTAGATTTATCCTTTGTTTTATCTAAATAATGATCATATCTAGATGTATCTTGGAATAAATCAACACAAGTTATACCAACATTATTTGAAGATAAGCTATCATAAGCATTCTTAAATAACTTTTCAGCTTTTTCAGATTGACCACTCTCTAATAATGATTTCATTTCATTGAATTGAACTCTTAAAAACTCTGCTTTATATTGTTTTGTTAGTTCAGAAACTAAGAATGAATCTGGTTCAGTTACTTCTGTAAACTGAAAGTCTGTAAAAATATTTTTAAACGTTAATTTATCTGGTACTCTATTATACTTTTCATAATGGTTTTTGATATACTCAAATTCAGCAGTATAATCAAAGAAATAATCTTTTGTTAAATTATTATTTATGATTATTGAATAATCACCAGTCTCTAAAACTTTATTTAATATTTGAAATTGTGCGACAACATTCACCATATTAAACTATTCTTCTCCTTTCGCTAAAGCTAAATTACGTTTATCAGTTCCGAATAATTCAATATTTTCACTTAAATTACAAATTCTACTACATAAACGACTTCCTAAAGACACAATAGCTTCTTTAGGTGTTAAATTAGATGTGTATATATTTGACTTACCGTAAGAAATTCTATTATCAATTAAATTTAATAAATAATTTGCTTCAAAATCTGTACTAGGTTTTGCTGCAATATCATCCCAGACAACTAAATCTGCTTCTAGAATGTTCTTTTTAATAAAATCTATATATTCATTTGGTTCATCAAAACTAGCTTTTAATTCGATTAAAAACTTTGGTACACTAATAAACATTGCACGACATTTAGTATCAGATTTTAACCAAATCTTATTAAAGAAAGATTGAATTAATCTTATAGACCAACTTGTTTTTCCATTACCGGATATTTTAGAATATAAATATAATGAACGTCCATCATTAATAAAATCTAAAATATTGTCTGAAATACTTGCTAAACGTTTGTAAGCATCTAAATCTTTTCTATCTAATGGACTATCTCCAATAAGAGTTAATTCAATATGATTCTTTTGTCGTTCTGTTAATAACGAATAGTCATAAAGAACGTCTGTCTTAAATTTTCTAAGACAGAATTCTTTATCACAATCTTTGTGGCTACAGTTATTATATAAATAACACTTCACAACAATACCTCCTAAATTAATTTAGTCCAGTACTTCCAAATCCACCATCGCCTCTTGAAGACTTTTCAGTAAAGAACTCATCTGGAGTTAATCCAGAATAAACTTTTGCGCCATTACCAATCTTTACTTCTACCATTTGCATGATTTTTTCATCACATTTAATTGTTTGATACTCATCTGAAGTATTAATTACATGATAATGAATTATTCCTTGATAAGAATAATCAATAATACAAGCTCCAACAACTAATTTCTTCTTAGTTGCGATACCAGACTTATTAAAATCGATTAAAGCTGAATCACTTGGAATCTTCATATATAATCCAGATGGGATTAATAAATCAGAATGTGGTGCAATAGTAATTTCACCAGTGGCTAAAGTAAAATAAGAAGTATTATCTGGTACTTCACTAGCCTCATTTAGAAATAATTTTGGATTTTTCTCAAATAACTTTGCTCTAAATTCCTTAGTGTTAGCAGGAATAAAGCCATCTATACCAGCATTAGCTGGAAATTCGAACTTAGGTTCCTTAACTTGATATTCATTTGTTAATAAAAATTCTACCATATTAAATCCTTTCATATTTTATTTTAATATACATTAAATAATACAATAAAAAAACCACTACTTAAGAAAATAGTGGTAATTTTTAATTTAAAATATTAAAATTGATCTAAATAACCTTTGCTTAAATCTTTTTCTAATTCGTAATCTGTATTATCTAAATCTTCATTAATTAAATCATCAAAAATAAAATCATAATTAGGTTTTTTACCTAGCTCTTCTAAGAATTTAGAACGATAAAACATTTTAATTGAATCTATAATATCTTGAGCTGTATAACCATCTCAAGCTTTATAGACTTTACTTTGTTCTGTTTGAGTACTTACTTGAACTTCTCGTGACTTATTTAAAACTTGTTCTAGCCAATATTCTAAAACATTATATTGAGTAGTTGTTAAATTATTATTAGGAAGTACACAGTAAGGAAGGATCCAAGAATCTTTACCACCACGACGTCTAATACGAACACAATTTATTGCATCCATAAACTGACTTCCATCACCATAGTCTAATTCATTAAGTTTTTGTCCATCTTTTAAACTAATATATCCAGCTCTAATTAAATATTTATCTATATCTGCGTGATTTTGTGTTTTAATTATAGTACCATCTGGCATTATATAGAAACCACCAGTAGTAATATCTCCATCATAACCATAGAAAGACTTAATTTTATCGATACAATCATCTTGATTAGTTAAAGCTTTAGATATATCTAACTTATTCCAGTATTCTTCTGTTAAGTCTTCTAAATCATTATTTTTAGAAATTTCTTCTTCAGTTTTATCTTTATATTTAAGGTCATAAACATCAGACACTTTATACATTCCTAAAAGGTCTGTATCTTTAACTTCATCTGGGTTTTTTAGTTCAAATTTTAGGATTGATCTATAAATATTTTCTTTTTCAGCCTCAGCGACCTGTTCAATTTGATTAATTTTTTGTTTTATATCTAAGTCAGGACATTCGAAAAAATTTTTCCAAGAATAGCCAGTTCCATTTTCATTCTGTAATGCGCATCTTCAAACTAAAGTAAATGGATTACTCTTACTATCTTTTAATATAAATCCTAAAGCAATAATTACATCATTTTTTAAGTTAGTTTTACTACTTAATGCACGTAAATGCATTGGTAATTTAGTTGCTTTGAGGTCGGCTTTATTTCCAACCATCTTAACTTCAACTCATAATCTTCTTGTTTCATTTTTTATTGTATCTGTATCAACAAAAACTAGATCTGGAACACCATAAGTTTTTGTGTTTCCAAAAATTGTATGAGTATTGTTTTTTGAATCATTATCTAAGTTTGAATCAGAATTTGGATTTGCTAATTGATTATAAACAGCATCTCCATAAAAACATTTTCCTAAAGAACTTAGTTTAGTTTCAAAAGCATTTAATAATTTTGATTCGACGATATAAGCGTTATATAAAAATTGAAAACGTTTCCACCATTCCATATTATTAAATGGAGGTCTATTTGGGATTGTTTGAGCAAGTGTTTTTATCTTTTTTGCTATTTCTTCAGGAACTTGCATTAAATCATGTCCAGATTTTGTTCGAGAAGCTGGATTTTCACTCGATCCAGTCCATGCAAATTCACCATTTTTAAAAATAGCTTCAAATGCATTAAAAACGTCTTCATATTTTAGTAATTGATCATCTAAAAAATCACTTGTATTTTCTTCTTGTTCTACAAATTTCATAATAGTATCTCGCGATCTATAAAATATAATATGTATATAATTTAGCAAAATAAAAAAGAGACATTAAGCCTCTTTAATGTGTTCATCGAAGAACTTATGACAGTAAGTACAAGTCTCACCACACACATAATCATCACAATTATGTTCTGTATTAATGAAGAAATCAATAAAACCATCTAATTTCTTATTATCAATATAGAATAATGGATCATGTTCAGCCTCAGTCTTTCCATCTGTAATAGATTCAAGTGGCTTCCATAATTCAATTAAATTACCTTCAAAATTCTCAGTAATATATGCTCTTGCAATCTTAGTAATATATTCAGTTGTTCCAGTTCTACCAGTTACTTTAAAGTGATTAATTCCAATTGCATGATACTTCTTAATATCTTCTGGTCTAATCCAACGAGAACGAATCCAAGTTACAATATCCTTAGATCTAGATTGAGTACAGAATTTCATTGGATATTCATCTAATAACATCGCATCTTCTCTAGTATGGTTAGTTGCATGACACATATAACAAGAATCTCTATAAATACAATGTGTTGTATAACCATTACCAGCAACAGCACAGAATTCATTTGCCATTAATTCAAAGATAATATTATTCTTATTACAATAGTCTGCAGCAGCCTTTAAGAATTTAAAGTTTCTATTCTTATTTAAATTACAACAGAACTTATTTACTTTGTAAACATCATGGTAATACTTAATTTGAGTTACAGCATCAATATGAGCAATTGTAGATAATTCAATTTCAATATTTGAATGAGCTTTATTTCTAATAATCTCAAGCATAATTGGATTAGCAATAGTGATTCTATAAACACCAATTCTCTCTAACCAATGTACAAAATCAATAATTTCTTGTTCATGATAAGCAATTTGAACTTTAGAACCATATGGATAAATTGAGTTCATAGTATAATTAAAATTAATACCATTTTCCTTTGCTTTCTTTACGAACTCTTCAAAATATTCAGCTGAAATATCTTGTACTCTAAATTCAGGTCTTGCAGTTAAAGCTGCATGAGCTCTATCACTACCATAAACTTCTGTAATTTGAACTTCTGGATTAATCTTATTTAATTCAATAATTTCATCTAATAACTTCATATCGAAGTTACATCCTAATTTGTATTCTATCATATTTTACACCTCATCTAAGTTTATATTATAATATACATTTATTATTAACAGATTTTAAAGCATCTTTTATCATTTTTAATCCAAATTGATATGAAATATTAACCTTCATAATATTATCTGCGATATATGATGCTAAACATACCCAAATAATACCGACAACTAAACGATAATAAGGATCAATATCTAATTTAATTAAAGGTTTTGGATAAGTATAATTTTGAGCATTATAATATAAATAATTAATACTTGCATTAAAATCATCATAACCAGATACACAATAATAAACTTTAGCTATTTCATAAAATAATGGACCAGAACCTACAGTCTTTCCAAAATAACCTCTTGGATCAATAAATTTAAAATCTTCTCCACTAATCATAGTGTTAGAACCATTTAAATCTCCGTGGAATGTAGTGTAATAAGTCGTTGCTTCCTCTAAAGAATTAAAATGATTACAAATTACTGCGAAAGCTAGTCTAATTGTTCTATTAAAATCCGCTTCATCATAATCCAATAACATATCTTTTATTGAATTAATTCTATCTAAAACCTTATCATAAAGTTCAACCTTCATATCTGTAAAGAATTGTTGAACATTTGGTTTAATTTTTTCACTCTTATTAAAAATATCTCTTAATAAATTAATTAATTTTTCAACCAAATAAGAATTTGATTCATTTAAAACCTTATAGAAGTTATTATATCCATCTAAATAAGAAATAGTCATTGAATTATTAGTATTAGAAAGTAATTTAGGTGAAATATTTAAATCTGAAACTTTATTATACCATAAAACTTCTTTTTGAATTAAATGTTCATGTTCCTTATCTGAAACTTTAGTGATAGTACCTTCTTCTTTATTTACAGTAAATGAATTAAAATAACGACCACGAGCTTCAGAATTACTATTTGACTTTAATTCAGATAAATAAACATCCTTATCTCTTAATTCTAATAATTTTGTACGAATTTGACGTGTTTCAAATTCAATATCATTAAATAATTCAACAAAATCTGCATAATTAGATGTTCTTTTTATTGTTGATTTATCTTTTATATAATAAACTCCTGGAACATTTCCATTTGAATCACATCTAGTTAAACCATCTTTGTTTGCCATATATCTATAGTTTCCAGGCTTTGTGAAAATGCAATTTGTTAATGATTCAGTTAAGTTTATTTTAGTATTTAAAATAATATCTGACCATAAAAATAATAAATTTTCATTTGGTAATCTATCTAAACAACTATAAATAGTATTAAATGAATTTGTATGATCGAAACTTTCAATACAAGTGATATTTAAACCATTAGATTTAATATAATTGCAAACTTGTTTATAGAATTTAGAATCTACAATGACATATTTGTTAAAATCATCAAATACGGTATATGAATTCTTTAAACAAGTGGTTGTTTCATCATTTAAAATAAATGGTAATATAACTTTTGCAAAGTTACTTAATTCTTTATATCGAGTGTTTAGTCCACCAGCAACAATAATTAAATTCTTTTCCACTACTATCGTTCTCCTTTCAATATTTTATTTAATTCTGTAAGTTCTTCTTTAAAAGAACGTTTTGGATTATAAAAGATTACAGTCTTCATTGTAGTATTAAATAATGAATTTTGATATAAATAATTAATCTTTTCAAATTCATCTTTTGAATATTCTACTTCACACTTTAAAAACTTACAACGAGTTAAATAATCTTCATAAGATTTATATAAAAAGATAATTTGATAAATATCATATTTTTTAGGCAAAACTTGTAGTGGATAATCAACTGACATAGTTCTATTAAATAATGAAGAATAAACAAAATCGGATGTAAATAATCTTGCCATAATAATATTAGAATCAAAACTCATTAATTCATCAGCTTGTCCTTTAAGAAAAGAAACTAACCAAGCTTTGAACTCCTCTTTGTTTCTATATTGAGGTGGATTATTCTTTTGAATATATACTTTTAAGCCTTCTATTTCTTTTTCTTCAACTTTCTTTAAAAAAGTATCTTTACCGATACGATCAAAGCCTTCAACAATGATTAGTTTCTTCTTTTCCATACTATTCCTCCATTTGTTCTATTTTAATTTCAATATCTCGAATACGTTTAACACATTCATCATATTTAATCTTAGCTTTTTTAGCGAAATAATTATTACCTAAAGTTACTTCAGTTATACAAAATAGACAACTAGATAACATATCACAAAGATATACAATTAATGACTCTAAAGTCTCTCTATTATTATATTCATCTATAAGTTCTCTAGAACCTGGAAAGAAATTCTTATCATAAAATTCAATATATTTTGAATCTAACTGATCAAAGAATGGTTGAATTTCTGGATTTTCTTGTTTAATATGGAATGGGAAATCACTAATAAAACTTTCTGGTAAATCGTGAATCATTGCCATCTTCATTGCTTTATCTACATCAAAATTATAATAATTAGATAAATACATAACAAATAAAGTTACGTAAAAAGAATGAGATGATACTGATTCGTCATGAACATGATATTCTGTTGAAAATCTGTTCATCTGATTTAACTTATAAGCTTTTTCAAAATGTTCAAAACATTCATCTAAATTAAAATTTTTTATCTTAACCATTTTTCTAATGCACCTTCTAACTCATCAATGTTCTTAATATATAATACATTGTCTAACTTTAAAATATGTTGTTTAAACATAACTAATTTACAATCAAAATGCTTAAATTCAAAAATACTCATATGCATAATCTCATCAATATCTTCAAGCATTGGAATAATAGGTTTAGATTTTAAAATAGTATTATAAACATCTCGGTCTGAACTTACGCGTTTATATAAAGTAGAATCAGTTAAAATTCCACTATCATTAACGTCAGTATAAAGTACTGTAAAATTATACTTTTTAGATAAATGTTCTAAAGCAGTCTTAATTTCTGGAATATGATATCCTGAATCAGATAATCTAAATGGTAAGAAAATTGTTTTCTTTTCTTCCATAACATCAAATAGATCAGAGTCAACATACCCACGTTCATAAAATTCTAATTGAGATTTTGTTGCATAGAAAGTAATGCACTTCTCACAAATTTCAAAATTAATCTTATCATATTCTTTTACAAATGGAACATCTTTATTTATAGTTGTTGAAACTAAATTCCAGAAGATAATTTTACGAGATAATTCTGGTCTAGTTCTTAATAAATTTAAACAAAGATAATTTGGTTCTACAACGATATAATCAAAATCGTCATAAGGTAAATTTGGAATTGCTTCATTAGTTCGAGTCTCTTTAGCATTTACTCCATAAAAATCAGTAAACTCAAAATTAATATCAAGATTTAATCTAGAACAAAAAGCATTTAAATCTTGAATTGAATTAATTGTCGAATTCTTCGGTAAAGTTACAGTTGCTTGACAATTGCTCTTTTTAATCTTATATAAAACTCGATTAATATTACCATCAGCAAACACATTATAAAAATTTGTTTCATAACTGCGCATTGAAACAATTGGAATGAATAGGACGCGCTTGTCCTTAATTAAATGATCTAATTTCATTTAATAAACCTCTCTTTACTTAATTCTAGTATATAATACAATAAAAAAGTAGCTAGAAACGATGTTCTAGCTATGATTTTTAAACTGCTATTTCAATTTTTTCTTCTAATTTTGTCGACTTATAATCAATTAATTTAAAATCGTTTTCAGTCATATCTTTAATTGAAGTCTTTTCTTGGTTAATCCATAAAGTTGGAGCCGGATATTTAGTATTAAATGCAATCTTAGGCATTAAATCCATATGTCTATCGTAGATATGTAGATTATTAATATAATGAATAAATTTTCCTGGTATTAAATTACATTCTCTAGCTACCATATGAACTAATAAAGCATATTCAATATCATTAAAGCCACCAGCACCTGCAGCAGCAACTAAATCTCCAGATCTTTGAATTAAAGTCATATTTAATTTACCATCTGTTACGTCCCATAATGTTTCATAACAACATGGAGCTAAATGCATTTCTAATTCTTCTGATGGATTCCACATTGTGACAATCATTCTACGGTCCATAGGGGAATTTTTTAACTTATAGATAAGATGTTCAACTTGATCCATAAATTGATAAGTACCATTATCATTATAAACATATTTCTTACCTAATTGATAACCATAAGCTTTACCAATTGAACCTTTTTCATCTGCCCATTGATCCCAAATGTGTGCATTTAAATCATTAATATTATTTGATTTATCTCTGAATAACCATAAAATCTCTCGAACAGCTGTTTTAAAAGATTGAGTTCTTAATGTTAGGATTGGGAATTCTTTTTCTAGATCATAAGTTCTTACAACTCCGAAAATTTTTGTAGTATGGGCTGGAGTTCCGTCTTCCCACTTAGGTCTTACTTCAAAATCTTTATCTGAAAAACCTTCATTAATTAATTTACTATATTCTTGAATAAAATATCTATCTGCCTGTGACATAAAGCCTCCTATTAATATTCATTTTTAGAAACGTCTAGACAAACACAGTAGTCTTTATCAAGTTCATCTGCAAAGATCTGAACTATATAATATTCACCATATTTTGTTAAGTCATATTCATCCCATTTTTGTTCGTCTAGATTAAAAATTACTGGATTCATAATTGTTACATCAAGATCTTTTACTTGCATTATTTAAAGACCTCCACTAGTTCATATTCTAGAACTGAATTATTATCTAACTTTGCTTTACATAATTTCTTATATTCATTTTCATAATCACTTAGAGCTAAGTCATCAACATTAAATTCTTCATCTGAAACATAAATATTATTTAATGAATCTATAATTCTTTTTGCAATAATCTTTTGATTATTTTCTAATTTCTCTTTTAATGTTTTTACTAATTCATGTTGACATTTTGTTTGAACAACCGCATTGTCTTTGATTAGATCTAATTGTGCAAAATCATCTTCTGTATTTATATCTATCTTATAGAAATTAAATGCATAAGGATTTTCGATAAATTCAAGATTTAAAGTTTCAGTATCTAAGATTAAAATATTATGTGAATACTTAAATGCATCTTCACCAAAATCTTTTCCAGTTAAATTTCCTAAATTTAAAATTTTATCTGTGACCCAAATACCATTATGTAAGTGACCATTAATAAATAAATCACAATTTTTCTCAATTTCATCTTTTTCAAAACCAACAGAAGAAATAATTGGACCCATTTTAATTCCAGCTAAATCATTATGAGAAAAAATTATACGTTTTAAATCTGTTCTTTTTCCAAAATAATCTACTAATGGTTGTCTATCACTCTCTGGAATATATGGTAAAATACAAATTTCAGTATTATCGATAATAAATTTTGTTGGAGTATTAATTACAGCTCTATCGAATTCACCTTTTGAATTTTTATGCTCAAGTAAGCTTGATAAGTGGAATGTTAAATCATGAAAATGTGTTTCGTGATTACCAACAATAAAAATCATCGGAATTTTTGACCACTTAATTTCCATAAACGCTGAAGCCTCAGTATCGTTTAAATTTGTTCGATCAAAAAAGTCTCCTAAACAGATTATTTGAGAACAATTATGAATTTCAGCTTGTTCATGAAGTCATTGAAGTGACTCTAATTGATTTTCTAGTCTTAATGTAGTATATTTACCTTTTTGAGTTACAATACTGCTTTTTTCACAAAAGTGATTATCAGCATATATTAAAATTTTACTCATTCTTGTCTTCTTTCTTTTCTTCTACTTTTTCTTCCTTTTTAGGCTCTTCTTTCTTTTCAACACTCCAAGGAGCTAGATAACAAGTAGCTACATCTGCCATATGTGTTAAAGAGACTAATGGATTAGATTCATAAATTAAATAGATATCAGAAGCACTTTGTTCATTAAATCCACCATGACATAATGCTAAAATTTGGTCATCAGTAAAATCTACAAAATGTTTTGCAAGCATATATGATGCAAAAGAATTATTACCATACACTGGCCTATTATTTGTAACTTTAAATGTTAAGACTTCTTCAGTAGCACCTGTGTTAGGGTTTATTTGTTGCTTATAAATTGGTTCATATAGAGCACATTTATAGAAGTTTCTAAATAATGCAACTTTAATAATATCTTCACGCGTAACTGATTCTATATTATATGTATCACGTAATAAAATCATATTATCGAATAATTTTAATGCTGTTTCACAAAGAGCACCTGGATAACTTCCAAAACCAGTAGATGTGAAAATTCCATTAAAATAATCAATTCTTTCTAAAAAATCAATTATTTTTTCCATATCAAAATTTAATTCTGATAATAATTCTAAATATCTAACTTTATTGTCAAATCTTTGTTCTTCAGTTAATGCCATATTCAAATTTCCTTTCTTAAAACTTACTTTATAATACACTATTTTTTCCTTAAATTTTATGTCTAATTTTTTTAAAAATTTATTTTTCAATTAAATTATTTGCTAAATTGTCTGATGCGTGCAAAAATGTGTGCAGAATCCGTAAAAATTCATAAAAATAAATAAATTATAATAATAAATTAATAATAAATATAAATATTATTAATAATATATTATAGATATATAAAATATTATATATAATTATAGATAAATATATTATAAATATTATATATTATTGTTTTTTGCGAAAAATTTTAGAAAAATTATATGCTAAAATCTTTTTTGTATAAATTGTATTATATTATATACTTCAAAAATCAAAGAAAGGAAAAGGCTTTATAATGATAAAATTTAACACTGTAAAGATACATAATTTTTATTCTTATGGAGATGCCGAAATTGATTTAAGAGATAAAGGATTTTGTTTAGTAAGTGGAAAAAATAATTTTGAAAAAGATAATGCCGCATCTAATGGATCAGGTAAATCTGCTTGGATTAATGCACTGTGCGCATGTTTAATCGGAGAAACACTTACTGGCCAACGTAGTGGATTTAAAAATTTATTTTTAGAAGAAAATTCTTGTTGGGTAACTGTTGATATGAACTTTTTCGAAGATAATTTTATTATCACACGAATTTTTAACCCTAAATCAGATTTAAAAATAATTAAAAATGGTGAAGATATTTCTGGAAAAACATTAAGAGATTCTGAAGTTATCTTAGCAGAACAATTACCAGATATAAATAGAGACTTACTTGGATCTAGTATTTTAATTGGACAAGGATTTCCAGATAGATTATCTGCATTAACTCCAGCAAAAAGAAAAGAAAAACTAGAAAATCTAACAAAAACAGATTTTATGGTAAAAGAAATTAGAGAAAAAATCGAAAATCGTCTTAATGTTTTAGATACAGATTTAAGAAATACTGAAGATAAGATTTTAGTAAAAAATACTTTAATTCAGACCAATCGAACAACATTAGATACTATTACTACAGAATTAGAAACACTTCAAACTAATTCAAACTTTGATACTGAGATTAAAAATCTTGAATCCGAGATTGAATCAAATAGAACATTATATGATGATAAATCAAAAGAATTAACAGAATTTAATAATGAATTATCTGCAGTAAATACTAAATATTTAAAATTAACTTCAGATAAATCAGAACAATTACAATCTATGTTTGAAGCATTTAATACAAAATTTAATTCAGTAAATGCTGAGAAAATTGCTTTAAATTCTGAAAAATCTAATTTACAACATCAAATTCAACATATAAAATCTATTGTAGATGTCTGTCCTACTTGTCACCAAAAGTTAGCTGGTGTAACTAAACCAGATACTAAAGAACAAGAAACTAGAATAGTTGAAATTGATAAACAAATTAATGTAATAGATCAAGAACTTAATAAATTAAAAGAAACAAAAGCTAAATATGAATTAGAAATTAAAAATACTTTTGATAAAGATATTTCAGATTTAGATAAGAAAAAGGCAGATTTAAATACTAAAATATCTTTATATAATGGAAATTTAAGTAAATTAAATACTCAAATTTTAAATTTAAATAATAAATTAAGTTCTATTCAGACAAATAAAGCTAATTATTTATCAAGATTAAATGATTTAAATTCTAAAAAAGAAGAAACTGAAAAGATTTTATTAAAATTAGACTTAGAAGTTCAAGAATTAAATACTTCTAAACAAGAAATCTTAGAACATACTCAAGTAGTTAAGAAGATGGAAAGTTTAATTAAACGTGATTTTAGAGGTATTTTATTACAAAATGTTATTAAGTATATTAATTCTAAATCTAAAACATTTAGTCAAACAGTTTTCGGAACTCAAGAAATTGAAATTGTTTTAAACGGAAATAATCTTGATATTTCTTATTGTAATAAGCCAATTGAGAGTCTTTCTGGTGGTGAAAGAACTAGAGTTGATTTAATTATTCAATTAACATTAAGAGATTTATTAAAGAATTATTTAAATTTAAATTCAAATATTCTTGCATTAGATGAAATTACAGATTTCTTAGATGAAAAGAGCTGTAATGCAGTAATGAACTTAATTGAAAATGAATTAAATTCAACTGAATCTGTCTTTATTATAAGTCATATGGCTAATCAATTATCTTTACCTATTGACTCAGAGATCAGAGTAGAAAAAAGCGCTGAAGGCATCAGCTCGATAATATACTAAAAATATTGTATTATATTTTATATAATAGGAGATCGATATGTTATGGAAAAAACCCACAGGTATGTCTTATTGTGACATGTGTATATGAATAGATAAAAGTGGAGTTATCCCAAGAATTGCTGAAAATAAAGGAAAATACCCTAAAGATGAGGATCTAGTTTATAATTATTTGTGGTTATTAACTAAGATGCTTGCAATTAAAAAACATATGTTTGTAAATTTCTCAGACTATGATGGGTTTGCCTTCCATGCAGCTTCATTCTATTATTTCCAATTAATTAAGAATTGAAATAATCGTGGAAAATCAGTTAAAGGAAGAATAATTGGTCCTATTGTTAATATTCTAGATTATGTAAAAGGAACATTACACAATAGACGAGTTGAATATCAAGATCAATCATTTAGACAGGTCTTATCTGAAGAAATGAATGATAATAATTTTGATCCATTTCAATTTAAACAACAATTATTATCCGATGCTCGGGCTCAAAATTATTCAAAAACAATTACAACAATTACAGAATCAATTAAACAATGTGATTATCTAATCGATGAACTTTTAAAAACAACACCATTTAGAAAAGATTCATCGGATTGGAGAAATATAAAAATTTCAATTTTATTAAATACACGTAATATATTAGAAAAAAGAAATAAATTAGTTCCGCTTCAACAAGGTGTTTCGGTAACGTTATGACATTTACCAAAATCTCTTTCTGAATATGTTAGAGTATTAATTAATGAATTCTTTATTAAATTAAAGAGATTAATCTTAGATTGTTTCGAAATGGATAGAGTTGATGAATCAATCTTAACTAAAATGATTTCAAATCCGGAGGGCACTTATGAAGAAGAGCTTGATTAAAGCTAATTTAGATAAATTACACTTATCAGATATTTATACTTTAATGATGTTTATATTATTTAAAGTAGAAGAAGTTCCAGAATATGCAACATTAAGTAGATTATGTTTTTTATTAGATGGAAATAATTTAACTAGACTTTTAGCATATTTTGCAGGTCAAACAATTAAAATTCCTACTGAAGAAGAATTTAAAGAATTAACAAATGCATTATTATTATATCAATATATTAATCTTGAAGGTCAATCTTTAGTAGATGCACAAAGACAATTAAATGTAAAAGATGATAAAGAAAAAGAAAAAATACTTGATTTATATTTAAAAATTATTCCAATTATTAAAGAATATAATATCGATGAGGAGTCACTTAAGAATCATGGTAGATAGAATCGATTGGGAGTCTCCTAAATTTCTAGAAGAAAATAGAAATTTTAAAACAAGATTATTATTTATAAATAGTATTTTTTCAGATAAATTCGATGAACAAGATATAATTGGAAGATGTATTCAACATAAATTAAATTTTATGTTAGATAATTTAGAAAAAGAAACTGAAAGATCTTTATGGAATGTTAAAGGTGTAGATCCAATAAAGATTATGAAATATTTAGATTAAGGAGAAAATCCGTGGTTAAAAGAAATATTGTAGATGATTTTGGAACTATATTTAAATTATCTTCAAAGCAAACATCATATATGACCGATATTTTTATTAATTGTATATGTGAAGCAATCAGAACGGCTAAAGCTCAAAATGAATCAATATTAGTTTTAGATTTAGGAGTAAGTTCATTAAGCATAAATCTTGAGGATGGAAGTTGGAAAAGCGTACCGTCTAAATCAATGAAGAGTGCTTTTGGAAAGTCTATTTCTTCATCTCAACCAGAAGATTTACTAGTGGAGTCATTAACTGAAGCTATTGCAGCTAAGTTAAATTCTATTATTAATGAGGTAGTATAATTATGGCTGATGAACAAAAACAAGATTTAGTCCTTGTAGATGATTTATCAGATGAAGATTTAAAAGAAAATATTGATGGATTAAAACGTGAAGCTTTAGAAATACTTAGCCAAATTACAACAACTTCAAATGAAGAAAAACAAAAAGATTTGCTTTATTTATTCAACCAAAATCAAAAGAAAAAAGCCATTGTTAGATCAAATAGTTATGGTGATCTATTAGATAATGTTTTAGGTGAAACAAAAGATAGAATATTAAACCATCCAGAAGAAATGGATATGGTTCAATTAATGAACATGTTAAAGATTATTCAAGATTTAATTGAAAAGAATAATAATTTAATTAATGGACAAACACCTAATACATTAATTCAAGTTAATAAACATACAACAAATGTTAATGTTGAAACTACAGATCCAAGACTTGAAGGAATTAATACCCAAAAAAGAAAGAATATTAATGATTTCTTAAGTTCTTTAGGTCTTTACTCTAAAGATAAAGATGAAGCTGAAGTAATTGATGCAGACATAGCGGATCTTGATGGAGATAAAAATGAAGAATAATATCAAAGATGTTTTAGATAAAATTAAGTTAAATAAAAGTGGAACATTTAAAAATCATTTTTATGTTATTGATCTTGAAGATAGCGATGAATATGCAAGAGTTTATTCTTTATTAGATGAAGTTGCTATTAATACTGAATATCCAGCTTTTACAAAGAATTCAAATAATTCAACAGTTAAAATAACAAATTATTTTGAAATAGACGTAAATGAAATAAAGTATAATATATTTTTAATGGCTGATTTTGAAAATGATAAGTATTATTTAAAGATTGATGAACTTGGAGATGAATAATGCTAATAGGTTATAAAGGTACTTCTTCATTTGAAGATATGCTTGAATTAGACGATTGTGGTAATTTTGCAATTCGTTGTACAAATAATTTATTCTTACAATGATTTATGTGTGCCAAAACTATTAGAGGAAAATTTCATTATTTAACTTTTGGTCCAGTTTTTGTAGATAAACCAGATCTACCTACTAAATATGGATTCAATATAAAATATGGTTCAATGAAATTTAATGAACAAAAAATTTATGCAGCAATATCTAGCTTTATTAACGATCCAAAAAAAGAATTAGAAACAGTTGTTGAAGACGACTTTGATATAATTATTGAGGAAATACCTCAGATTGGAAAATTATTTAAAGCTTTAAATTAGAAAGGAATTATTATGGCATTAGCTGATGTAAAAGCTTATTTTAAAACTTTTGAGAAGGCTCATCTTGAGAGATTTGCTATTAAAGAGCAAGCTAAAGAAGCTGTTAAAGATGGTTATATTACTCAAGAAAAAGCAGACCAATTAGAAGAAACATTTAAAAAATATGATGAAACATATCAATTTTTTGCACATATAATGTATTTATATTCTAAACCAGTTCGTGGTAGAAAGAAAGAAAAATTTAAAGTTGCAAATAAAGAAATTGAAGATCATTTTTCTAGATTTGGATTAGACGAAGCATCTATTAAATTAGAAAATGAAGATGTTTTAGTTAATTTTAGAAAATATATTGAAAATTTTAAAAACGAAGTTAAGCAAGAAACAAAAGAAATTAAAGGAGAGTAGTTTATGGAAGAATTAATTAGAGATATTTCCAAACTTTCTGTTCCATCAGAACCGATCTTAGTTTTAGATGAAAATAAATTAGGATTTGATCCAGAAGGAACAGCAGAATTTGATGAAGCTAAAGAAAAGTTAATTAAGACTTTAGAAGAAAGAAAAGATTTATTATCAGTTTCTGCTCCTCAATTAGGAATAAATAAAAGAATCTTTGCTATTCGTTTTAATGATAAAATTAAAATTTTCTTAAATCCTCTAGTTACAAATATCTCAAGTGATAAGATTGTAAATTTTGAACCTTATCTTGATACAGATAAGTTTGTATATATTTGTAGACCAAAAGAAATTAAAATCATTTATTATAATGAAGATTTAAAATATGAAGATAATCAATTATTAAATGAAGTTGCTTGTGAATTTATGCGTCAATATAATTTATTAGATGGTATTATTCCAGGTGAAATTTTCAACCATGATTTTGAACAAGAAAAAGTAACTCCAGAAGTTATTCCTATGTTAATTGATGCAACTTATTCTGGTGGTGGATTTATATTTGAAAAATCTGAGGTTGAAGAGAATTCATTAGAAGAAGTTTCTGAAGCTCTATCTAAGATGTGTGAAATTTATACTTCAATAGTTGATAAGTTTGCAGATTCAGAAGATAGTGGAATTGAAGAAACAACAAGACTTATTCTTCGTAGATTTAAATTAGACGAAAGAGTTAAATTAGGTCTAACAAGTTATGTTGATATTGAAGGATATCAAAGAGCTAAAGCAGCTAAGAGACAAGAAATAATGACTAAGCGTGCATATAGAGCTAAATCATTTAATGATTTTGTTGGTAAAAAGTCTAGGAGACATTAATATGCCTATTAAAGAAGAATTAATTACTGATTTCTATGGTCGATATATTGGTTATCTAAGAACTGATGAAGAAGGAAATATCACAGCTTTAGATTATCCTTCTAGGACACCTCTTGGTGTATATGATATTAAATCAAATCAAACACTTGAACTAACTTCTAGAAAGCCTATTGCTAGAGGTAATGTAGTAGTTAGTTTCTTGTATAAGAAAAAGAAATAATATTTAGGAGATTAAAATGCAATTACAATTAAATAAAGAAGATAAAATACTTGTGATTGTAGAGTCTCCAACAAAAAAACCTACTATTGCAAAGATTTTAAAAGATGGTGGATATAAAAACGCAATGATTTCTGCTAGTGTCGGACATATTATGAAATTAGCTGACGATAAAAAATCTTGGAAAAATACTGGTATTTGGCCAGATCAAGATTTTAAAGCTAATTATAAATTAAACGAAGAAAAAGCAAAAGTCGTTGAAGAATTAAAAGCAAAAGTAAAAATGGCTGATTATATTTTTATTGCAACCGACCCAGATAGAGAAGGTCATGTTATTGCTTGGTCAATTCTAAAATTTATTAAACCAGATATTAAGAAATGTTATAGAATGACTATGCATGAAATCACAGCTAAAGCCGTACTTCGTGCATTAGAAAATCCTATTGAATTTAATGACAATATGGTTGATGCTGGAATTACTCGTTCAATCATAGATAAATTATTAGGTTATAGTTTATCTGAATGGGCTAGATTATACATTGGTGCTAAGTCAGTTGGTAGATGTCAATCTGCAGGATTAATCATACTAGAAAATAGAGAAAAAGAAATTCAAGAGTTTAAACCAGAATTATTTTATGATTTATATTTAAATTTTGAAAAGAATAAAACTCAATTTAAAGCTAAGTATTATGGAACTGAAGATAATAAAGTTGAACATTTTAAGACTTATGCTGAAATGGAAAATGTTGTAAAATCTTGTCTTGGAAATAAATTTAAAATCAAAAGTATTGAAAAGAAAGAAAAGAAAGAAAATCCAAAACCTCCTTTTGATACTCCATCATTCCAACAAGAAGCATCAAGTAAATTACGTTTAAAAACAAAAGATGCACAAAGTTGTGCTCAACAATTATTCCAAGGTATAGAAGTTAATGGTAGTCATGTTGGTTTAGTTACTTATATACGTACAGACTCAACAGAAATGGCTCCAGAATTCGTCGATGAATTAAAGCCATATATTGAATCAACTTATGGTAAAAACTCATTTAATAAACCAAGAACTGGAAAGAAAAATGTAAATGCTCAAGATGGACATGAATGTTTAAGATGTACTGATCCATCAATGACACCAGAAAAACTTGCAAAATATATTAAGAATGACTTATTATTAAAAGTATATAAATTAATCTGGCAAAGAACAATTGCTTCAGCATTACCTCCTACAACTATTTCAGAAACAACTTATTTAATTGAAAATAATGGTCAATTATTTACATTAGTTTCTAATGAAATTGTTGATCCAGGTTATAGAGTAGTTTATTCTTATAAAGATGATGATGAAAATGAAGATGATATTTATGTAAAAGAAACTTTTAAAAAAGGTGAAATTCTAGAAAAATGTTCTTTAGATGGTCAAGAGAAATCAACTAAACCAAAGCCAAGATATACTGAAGCAACATTTAATAAAGAATTACAAAAAGCTGGTATTGGTCGTCCATCTACTTATGCAACTATTATTGATACTATCTTATCTGAATCTCGTGGATATTGTAAATTAGAAGGAAAAGAAATGGTATTAACAGATTTAGGTAGATTAACAGCTACAACTTTAACTAGAGCATTCCCTAATTTAATTAGTTTACAATATACTAATGAACTAGAACATGAATTAGATTTAATAGCTGAAGGAAAATTACAAAAACTAGTAGCTTTAAATAATTTCTATAATACATTAACTGAATCTATTGCAAATAATAGTGAAGGAAAAATTAATACAGATGGAGAAAAGATTTGTCCTGAATGTGGTAGTCCTTTAAAATTAAGACGAAACAGATGGGGTCAATTATTCTATGGTTGTTCTGGATATCCATCTTGCCATTATATATTAAAAGACAAAAAGTAAAAACGTGACATTTCACGTTTTTTATTTTACTAAAAAATAATAGTTTGCTAAATTAATTGATATTTTAAAAATTAAAATTTCAATTAATATAACATAGGAGTAGAACATGGAAATTAATACAAAAGTATTGAATAAGTGGTTACAAATTGTTATTAGAGCAGCTAAAAATACAGATGTTTCTGATTATGTAACTAATGTTAATGAAAGATTCTATAAACTATCTAAATTTGTTATTTCTCTTTTAATGAAAAAGAGTTATAGAGTTTCAGAAATAGATGAATATTTTAGAGCTTTCGCTAATAACTATACTTATAAATTAGGTGGTGAAGAATTTAATTTAAGTGTAAAACAAGTATTTGTTGCATTTGCAATGTTCTGTAAACTTAAAGGTTTAGTATGGGATCAATCTAGTGCTCCTTCTGTTTATGAAGTTGATGCATTTAAAGAATCAAATTTTGGTAAACTATTAATTAAACATGGTTTATTTGCTGGAGCTGATTCTAATACACAATCTGAAGAACCTACACAAGAACCAGAACAAACTACTGAACCAACAGATGTAAATCAAGAACCTACAACTAGTACAGCTGAAGCTGAACCTACACAAGAACCAGCTGCAGAACCAGAACAAACTCAAGCTAGTGAAGTTCAACCTGAAGCACAACCTACAGAAGCTCAACCTGCTGAAGGTGAAACTAAACCAAAGAGAAAAAGAAGAAAAAGAGTAAAAGATGGTGATCATTACTATGGAAATCAAAGTGATGTTGTAAAACGTTCTAGAAATAAAGATGTAGATAGAAAGAAACCAGACCGTTCATTCTATCCTCATATGTCTCCATATGTAATCGATTTAATTGGTACACCAGGTAGTCCAATTGAAATGACTGGTTCAGGTGGATATATTTATATTATAGCTGGTAGTGCTAATAAGACTAGTAATAAAACTCCAAAAGCATATGTTATGCCTCTAAAGAAACAATTATTAAATACTAGAACTGGTGAAATTGGTGATATTAATCCTAAGAAATTACAACCAAACACTGATAGATTAAATGATAAAGGTGAATTAAAAGTTCATATTGCAGGTTCATCTACACTACAAAATCAAATGTTATTCTTCAATACTCCTCAAGAAGCTCAACATGTATTAGATCAAGTTTTAGCTAATCCAGAAGGAAGAATTGATACAAATAATATTGTAGTAAGTGACTTAAAGATTAAAGCTATTAAATTATTCGAAGTCGATCCTAACTGGAGACGAAACTTAGAAGTATTTACTCGTAAATTCTATAAAATTAAAACAGAATTCGGTGAAGCATATATTGCAGCCAAAGATTTATTTGAATCAGTTCAAGAATCTATAACTAATGATGATGGTGTTGAAACTTGGTCAGATGAATATGGAAAAGCATATGATGAAGCTTTTAGAAGATATTACTAGGAGTTAGAAATGAAAATTAAGAAGACAAAAATTATTGAAAATTTAAAACCATTAAGAGAAGCAGATGGTGATGATGACGATCTAGATTTAGATAACCTAGATTTAGATGATATCGATTTCGATGATGCTGATTTAGATGGATTAGATGATTTAGATGGTGATGAAGAAAAAACTCAAAAGGTTGCTCCAAAAGAACAACCAGCGCCTCAACCTCAATCTAAACAACAACCAGCTCCTCAACCTAAACAAGAACAACCAAAGCCAGCTGAAACTAAAGTTGATAATACAAAAACATTACCTTCAGGTGACGTTGTAGGTACAACTAAAAAACCTTCAAAACCTTCAAAAGTAAGACAAGTTATTGATCTTCAAAATTTATTAGATCTTAAAGGTGGAAATTTACCTAAGAATGCTGTTTATTCTGTTTTAAATCGTTCATTAAGAGATTCAAAAATCGCAGCAATTAAACAAAGAGTTAAGAAACAACCAGACGCAAACTTTGCACGTGATTTCAATATATTAGTTGAAGGTCTTCCTGGTGGTGGTAAAACTGCTACTATTAAAGCTTGGGCTGAGGCTAATGGTGTTAACCTAGTTGCTGTTAATGCAAAGGACCCAGATCTAGAATTAGCAATTAATGGTGCTGTAATGAGAGATTTAAGTAATGATAGTGATAAGAACTCAATTGTTATGGCTTATTCTAAATTATTAGCTCCACTTGAAGAACCAAATTCAATCTTATTCTTAGATGAATATAATAGACAAACTGATGACCAAATCAGAGCTTCACTTTTAACATTAATTGGTGAACACTGTATTTATGGTCAAGTTGGTGGACAAGTTGATACTGAAAAGAAACAAGGATATCATTTCTTTAAAAATATGTTATTTACAGTAGCAGCTATTAACCCAGCTGTACCTCAAGATAAAGGTGCTGCTAAGTTAAATGATGCTGAAATGAGTAGATTCTTACGTAGAGTAGTATTTGACTCATCTCCAAAAGCTGCAGCATCATATTTTAAATGGTATTTTGATAAAGAGTTAAAAGCAATTACTGATGCAAATCAAGATACTTCTGAAGCAGATCCAGCTTATGCTTGGGTATATGCTACAACATTCTTACAAAAACACATAGCAATTTATTTAACTACTTCTCCAGATTTTAGATTTGATACTAAGGATGATTTACAAGACCTATATAATGGTGATAAAACAATGTTTAATCAAAGATTATTAACTCAATTAATTGCATCATTAGTATATCACCCAGAAGCAACAATGGCTCAACAAATCTTAGATTATATTGGTAAGATTGCTCCGTTAAATCTTGTAGATTTACCTGACCAAGCTGAAGATGATTTAAGAGACTGGTCAAACATCTTAGATAAAGATAAAGATATGCTTGAAAAACTTTTAAAAGATTATAAACAACCTCCAGTAAATATTCCTGGTTATGGTGATATTTCTCAATTAGATCAAGCTATTGATGACGATGACGTTAATCCAGACGAAGTTGAAGATGAATTCAATGATGATAATGTTGCTACTGAATTTGATGATTTAGTAAAACAAGCAGAAAATGGTGAAGAAATAGATAATGATTTATTCGCTAATGACAGTAGTACAGATTCAGCAACTGGTAATGCAGTTAACACACAAGAATTAGATGCAATTACAAATGCAATTAACAATAGTATAGATAATATTAAAATGTAATTAAATTTAATTGCAATATAAGGAGATTATATGCATAAACTTAATAATCTACGTGAATCTGCAACTGATTATATGACTCAAGAAGAAAAAACTTGGAAAAATCAGATAATTAAATTATTAATTAATAAAAAACATAGTAAGTTTGCTAAACGTTTACTTTATTATGATTTAAATATCGTTGAAATTCAAGATGATCCAGATTTTACTGCTGCAATTTCAACAGATGTAACAAAACCAGTCATTTACATAAGTAGAGGATTCTTAACGAATCCTCAAACTTTTGACCAATTAGATGTACTTCTTAGACATGAATTATCTCATAATCTAATGATGCATCAATTAAGAATGATTAATAAACTTAATGCAAGTGCAAAAAAAGTTAAAGGTACTAATTCTTGAAAAGACTTAGCAAATAGTAATTCGTTTCAAGATTTTTTAAATATAATTATGGATGATGAAATTTCTAATTTTAGATATTCACAGATCGATAAAAATACTGTTCGTTATATGGTTTTAAATGGTAAAACTATTAGCGGATTAGTTACAGAAGACCATAGAGAATCTTGGATGAAATTAACTCTTGAAGAAATGTATGAAAAAAGTTTACAAGAGTTAGAACAAGTTAGACAAAACGTACTTAATAATATTAAAAATGCAGCTCCAAAAAACATGATAGATAGATCTTATTTTAAAAATTCATCTTATGCTAGAATTGATGCTCCAACATCAACATTTGGTACAAAAGATAAATCTGGAGCTCATGGTATTGAACAAATAAAGAAATCAAAATATTATCGTTCATTAGGTGTAAAATATAGAAGAACACAAATTATTATAAATAGAATTCTTGAGGTATTAAAGGATAAGTCAGATGACCAATTAAAAAGTGCTTTAAGAAAAATTGGTGAGTCTAAATTAACAGATAAATTATATTTTGGAGAAATTTTAGTTGATGGTAAATCAGAAAAAATCTATATTACTTCTCCAGAACAAAAATCTATTACTGCATCTATTATTAAATACTTATTAGGTAATATCGCTGAAAAACCTGTTGTAGACGTTCAAAGAAAATTCCACACTCAAGAATATAAGAATGCTTATAATGAAATTATGAATAACGTTAAAGATATTTATAAGAATCTTTCTTCAAAAGATTTAGAAGAGATTTTAAATCGAATCGCTGCATCAAATGTTATTGCAAATAAAACTTCTTATGGAACTCTTTCTAAAGAAGACTATGAGATGAGATATGGAGCTATTTAATGAAAAAAGATGATTTATTAAAGAAAGTAGATAACGAAGCAACAGTTGGAACTTTTGATGCATTACAAGGATATGCAGATGCATTAGTTCAAATATTACAAAAAAAGCAACCTAAAGGTGATGGTATGGAAGGTGCTAGTGGAGGTGCAATGCCTCCAATGCCAGATGATTTACCACCAATGGAGATAGATCCTGACTTACCAGTATTAAGTCCAGATAATCAAAGTGGAGCTGGAATGTCGATGGATTTTGATGATCCAGAAGACTTAATGAAAAAACAAAAACAAATCGACCTTGGTGATACTCCATCTAAAGAAGAAAATGATGATGACGACGATGATGACAGCAATAATGGTGGAAATAGTGGTAGCAGTCAATCAAAGAATAAAAAGAATAAAAAAGATGATCAATCAGATGAAAATAATGGCGGATCAGATGATGGTGGTGACTTTGAAGATGAAGATGATTTAGATAATCTTGACAATTCAAATAATAGAAAGCCTCCAAAGAATAGAAACGGAAACGATCTAGACGATTTAGACGATCTAGATGACTTTGATGATTCAGATTTAGATAACCTAGATGACTCAGATTTAGACGATTTAGAGGACCAAGATAATAATTCTAATGGTAAAGGTAAAAATCAAAATAAGGACGATTTGGATGATTTAGACGACCTAGATAATACTGACATTGATGATTTGGATTTAGATGATTTAGGTGATGAAGATAATGATAATGAATTTGGTGGATTAGATGATGGTGAAGATTCTGAAGATAATTCAGATGATAACCAAAATCAAAAAGGAAAGAATGGTGATTCTAAAGACTCAGATGATTCAGAAGATCAAAGTGGAGATTCTTCTTCAAGTAGTCAAAGTAGTTCAGATAGTAGTTCAGACTCTGATCAAGATTCTAAAGAACATCAGGCAGGATCTGATAGTGACGAAAATAATTTTGAAGTAGGTAACGACAGCGATAATAAGTCTAGTCAAACAAAATCAGATAAAAATAAATCAGATAAAGATAATAAATCTTCAGATTCAAAAGCTAATAAAGATCCACAAGATCAAAATGGTGAAAAGTCAAACGATAAAGAAAAAGAAAATACACCAAAAGACAATTCAGCAGATGATGATACTCTAGAATTACCTAGTGAAAAAAATGAAGCTAAAGCTAAAGATAGATTGAGAAGAATAAACAGACTTCAAAAGCATATTTCAAAAGTTTTAGAAAATAATAAATTTGATAAGAAACTAGATAAATCAACTAAAGATAGATTAAAGAAAGATTTAGAAGATTTAAAAGATGCTGAAAATCATGTATATGAGGATTCAGATAAAGTTGAAGATATTCTTCTTCAAGGAATTAATGATCTAAGTCAAATATTACAAATCTCTATAAGTAAAGATTTAGAGAAGAGAGGTTCTGTAGTAACAGCTTTAAATAATGATCCATTTGCTAATATGGAAATCGATCAAGAAGAAAAAGAAATTATTAAGAACTCTGGTGCTCAAAAGAAGTCTAATTCAGCTGATGCATATCAAGCAGTTTATACTGCAGCTGAATTAAAACGTGATATCGAAAAACTTATCGGAATGCAAGTAGAAAAGTATAAGCTTTCTATAAAATCATATAGAATTATGAATAGACATGCTGAAGATAATAATATGATTAGAAAAGGTCACCAAGATAAACGTAGACTTGATGATAAGAAACCATATATGAGAGTTTATATTGACCAATCTGGTTCTTGGCATAAAGAAGACTTTGATAAAGCACGAGCTTTATGTTCTGGATTAAAAGCTTATCAAGATGATGGACTTCTAGATTTAGAGTATAAATATTTCGATAGTTCAGTTTACGATACTCCAAAAAATGAAGGTAGTGGTGGAACTAGCGCTTGGCCAGAAATATACACACAAATTAGAAATAGTACATTTACTAATGTTATGATTGTAACAGATAGTGATTTACAAGATTATGAAAAAACAAGTTATCCAACTCTTGAACTAGAAGGTGCTGTCTTCTGGGTATGGAAAGGTGGAGATAGTTCAGACAAGTTATGTAAGTACTTACATGGTGCACTTTGGAATAAACAATATTCATTAGATTAATAAAAAAATTAAATAATTATTGCTAAATTATCTGTATAAGCGTATTAACTTATTCCTTTCATAAATACGCTTATACAGATTTTTTAATCTTAAAAATTAATTAGGAGAATTATAATGGCAGAACGTAAAAAGAAAAAATATTCTAATTGTACATATACTACTGGAAATTTATCTTTAAATATGAACCAATTTAATAAAGATGCTATACTTCCAGATGATGATTCAAATAATGAAACAAATGTAGATACAACAACATATACAACTACTAGTGAAACAACTGCTACTCCATCAACTGGTGATGGTGGAAACGGTGGAATGGCTGAAGGATTAAATGAAGCAACTGCATATAGTAATGCAGTACATGTTCAAGGTGACTTTGAAATTCCAGATGAAGTAAAGATTCTTGATCAGAAGCAAATTGAAGATGCTTTAATTGGATTGGAAATCGAAGAAGAATTTAAAGTTGGTTATGTTAGACCATTATATTTATATAAAGAATTAGTTGATTTATTTAAAATTGTAAAAACAACAGAATTAGTTGGATATACTGGAATAGATTATATTGAAGCAAGAGCTGACTTAGATAATAATAGAGATGCTAGATTAGCGGTAGCTAAAAAAGTTGCTCAATTAGATAATGACAAAGGTACACATCTAGATTATCAACCAGGTGCTAATAGAGAAGGTGACTTCTCGGCTGATTATTATTCAGTTGGTAAATTAGTTCAAAGAGATGATAAAGTTAATAAAACTACAGATTTTAGAACAATTTTATTCTATCCAACAATTGGAAGTAAACCAAGAGTTTGTTATTGGTTTAAATTAACTATTAAAGGACAAGAATGGCCAAACTTTAAACAAATTGGTAGAGATCAATTAGTTCAATTAGTTCTTTCTACTGCTGAAAAACTAGATAAAAAATCTAATCGTTGGAATATGGAAAAATTAAAACGTAAAGTTTTAGATGAAATTGCTAAAGATGAACAAACTATTTCTGCTGTTGAGTTTGACCAAGAAGATAATTTAGAAACTCGTTCTAAATTAGATAAAGGTGGAGTTATTGCTAAACCTAGAGTAAGAGCATTATATTCAAACCAAATTTATTATTTATCAACTAAGAATGTTACATATGGTGCTCCTGTTGTTAAATATATTAAAGAAGATCTAGATCAAGATTTAGAAGAAAAACGTGAAACTAAGAGATATTATATTAGACCTCAAAATATTTTCTGTGCAAATAAGAAAGACGTATTAAAAGCTTTAATAGATGTAGCTGATGCTGGTGAGAACTGTTCTGTGTATACTTTAAAGAATTTAGATGACCATGATGATGTACAAAAGCTAAGTAATGATGATATTATTTATACATATGATGAGCATGCATTAAGAGATAAAAATGGTGTATTAGTAATGGATTATGACTTATTCATTAAACATGAAGAAGAACGTCCTAAATTAGGAAAATCACCAGATCAAATTACAAAGTCAGAATTCGATCAAAATTATGACGATAGAATGACTCAAAACACATTCGTTGAATCAAAGGAAGATAATATGGAAGATTTAGTTGGAAAGAAAGTTACAATAATTTCAATTGATCCAAACGATCCAGCTGCTGATGATTATGCTGGTAAAGAAGGAACTATTACTGAAGTAGGTAAAGATCCTTGGGGCGATATTTATTATCGTGGAACATGGGGTGGCATTGCTCTATATCCAAATATAGATAAGTTAAAGATTACAGAAGGATTTGAAGTAAAATATGAAGATCCATTTAATTTATCTTTTGATACTTATGAAGGTGATCGTAAATTATTTGAAGATGCAAATGAAGAACAAATTTGTTGTATTTGTGGTGAACCTTATAAAGGTTATGGAAATAATGCAGAACCATATAAACATGGATATTGCTGTGATGAATGTAATTTAAAATTTGTTATTCCAGCAAGAATGCAAGGATTAAATAGTTATTACGATAAAAAAGATGAAGATGAAGAATAATTAACAAATATTTAGGAGTGCATTATGGATATTTTCAGAAATTTATTTGAAGAGCTCGCTCCAGAAGATAATATCGAGAAAATTAAAAAAGAAATATTAAAATTAAAAACTCCAACTGCAAAAAAAACTTCTAACTATGTTTTATATGATGAAGATTCTATTAAATATTATAAAGAAAAAGGTGAGCCAGGAACTGTAGACCACGAAACTGAGCGCTATGTATTTAGACTTGGTGGTGGTTTAAATGGCTGTGGTACTTGGTCTAATTATTTTAAAGATTTAAGTGTAATATTTAAAGAATTAGAAGAAAATACTGGTTGAGCTCCAGTTGCTACTGATTTTTCTTTAGATACTATCGATGATGTATTTGATGTTGAAATAACATTATTTAATCCAAAAGATCACGATGAATTAAATGATAAATTAAATGAAGATTTAATTTTTATTGACAAAAATAATGCTAAATCAAAATTATATGGATTAAGAAAACAAATTGAGACAACTCAAGATGATAGCGTAAAAGAATCGCTATTAAATTTATTTAATTTATATTTATATCAAATTAAGTCTTTAATGTTTGATTATAAAGTTGATTTTAGTGAAGATGAATGACAAGAAAATCATAAATTCATGACTGATCAATTGGAAGGTAAATCAGACCAATTAGATGAAGATATTGAAAAACATGAAACATTAAATCCAAAATTATTTAATGAAGATGAAAAATTAAAAGATGAAGTTTTAGATAAAATTAATTTAATTGTTGAATATTTTTTATCTGATCTAGAAGAAGATGGAATTAAGATTGATGTTGAAGATATTATTTTAGTTGGTTCTAATGTAAGTTATAATTATACTAAAGACTCAGATTTAGATATTCATATTATTGCTAATACTGATGATTTAGATTGTCCAGACGATTTATATCCATTATTATATGGTGCTTATAAATCTTTATTTAATAGAAAGATGGACATTAGTTTCTATGGAATTCCAGTTGAAGTTTATGTTGAAACAGATGATACTCCATTAAGAAGTAATGGTATTTATTCTGTAAAAGATAATGATTGGATTGTTCACCCAGTTCAAGCTAAGATTCCAGATATAGATTTCGATCAAGTTGAAGAATTAGTTAAACCTTATGAAAATAGATATAAAGAAATTCTTGAAAATCCATCTGTTGAAGAAATTGAACAGCTAATTACAGATATCTATGAAGAACGTAAAAAAGGTATGAGTGATGAAAATGGTGAATATTCTTTAGAAAATTTATGTTTTAAAGAATTTAGAAATAGAGGTTATTTAGATAAATTAAAAGATTTAAAAAACGAAGTATTATCTAAAGAACTATCATTAGAAAATTTAGAAAACTAATTAAAAAGTTGTATTATATTATATATTGATATAATTAGGAGAAATTTAAATGATTTTAAATGAAAAGAAACAAAAACTTCCAGAGATTTTCCTATCTACATATATTTCAGACGCTTGGGATAGAATTGCTACATTAAAAGCTGATATTGATGGAATTAAAGCTGAGTACTCAGATACAAAAGATGTTGAAGAAGTATTAAATGATTTAATTGATACTTATTTAATTTTAGTAGGTACTTTTGAAAATAAATTAAAATCTATTGGTTCAAATGTTGAAATTGTTAGAAAAGAACCAGAAGTAAAGAAGGTAAATGAAAGTGTTTTACAAAGAACACAAGTTCAAAGACCACAACCTGTTCAACCTCAAGTCAAACAAAGACCTGTAAATAGAAATCCTCAACCACAAGTTCAAAGAGTTCAACCTCAGCCTCAACAAACTAGAGCTCCTCAATTAGATGATGATTTATGGAGTGATGCAGTATTTGCTCCACAAAATCAACAAAGAATGAATGAAAGTTATAATCAACAAGCTGTAACTGCTGGTGGATTAGATAGTTATTATGATGCTCCAGTTCAATCTAATTCAGATACTTATGATGTTCCAGACTTCCCAGATTCAGATTTCGAGATGTCTCAAGAAGAATTAATGGAATTAGAAAAGTTTAAAGCACAATACAGAAGATAATAGCTCAGCTATTATCTTTTTTTTTATTTTTATGTTATCTTATTGCTAAATTATCTGATCGATTAATATTTTATTACGTAAAAATGCGTTTTTTACCGTTTATATATGAATATTCAAATAAACATTAAAACGCTTCCTGAGCGTAAATTTTTGATGTCTAGTGGAGAATTATATGGCACTTATTCAGTTATATTCTTGGATAAATAATGAAGAAGATATTTTAAATTTAGATTTTACAACTACACATTTTACTTCTGATTTAGATGCTGTCGATTATTTTCAAAAAAGAGACAATTTAAATATTCCTATCGGAAGTGCTTATGCATTTACATTAGATTTTAATATTAATCCATTAATTTTCTCTTCTGATTTATTTGATTGGTCAGCTAAAAATATTATTAATAAAATATTAAATAGCTATGGAATTAATTTAAATAATGATGAATTTCAAAATGCTAATTGTGATATATTAAATGCACCTCAATTACAAAACGTTCAAATTGAACAATTAATTGATATGTATAAGCTAATCGATGCTTTTGATGTAAACGATAGTAAGAGAAATAAAGCTTGGTTCGAATATTTATCAATTTATTTAAATAAATTAGGAATTAATGCTATTCAATATTCTGTTGGTACTTCAGATTTTTATATTTTATTAACAAAAAATCTTGAAATTATTGAATGTAAGAAAATTGAAATTCATAAAGAAGGTGAAAGAGATTTATTTAAACAATTTTTCACCGAAGATACTAGAATGCAATTAGTTTCAACTTCAAGAAATGCTGGTCCATATAAAAATCAAAAATATGGAAAAAATAGATTTGAACGAAAGAAATTATCAAAAATTGCAAGAACAGTAAAACAATATAATAAAATTGATATGAATCAATTATTTAAAAATGATGTTTTAGAGGTAGAAATTCCTGTAATTGGAGAATCAGATGAATATTTAGTTACAGTTAGAATGGATGGAGTTATTGCTGAACTAGCAAAAATTTTAAAAAATAATAAATTCAAATTAGAATATAAAATTGTTGTTCAAGCATTAACTAAAATTTTTAATAGTGCTGATTTACAAATAAATTGTACATGTCCAGATCATAAATATCATTTTTCACATTGGAATATTATAAGAGGTGTTTCTACTTTAGATTCAGCACATGACCCAGGACAAGGTAAAGGAATTGCAAATCCAAATGATGATCAAGGTCGTGGTTGTAAACACTCTTTATTAGTTTTAAATAATGGAGATTGAATTTTAAAAGTTGCTTCAGTTATTAATAACTATATTCATTATATGTCAGAAAAGTCTCAAAAATTATTCTTAAAATTAATATTCCCTAAATTATATGGAATTACTAGTGATGAAATGGTTGATCAAGATTTATTAGATAAAGAAACATTACAAGATTGTTTAGATTCAAATGAAAGCTTTATTGATGCTATTAATGAGTATGGTAAAAATAGAGGTAAATTCCAAAAAGGTTCTAATATTAACCCTGTTTACGCTGATAAGCTTGAAGCTGAACAAAAAGAAGAAAATACTAAACAACAAGTTGATCCAAATAAAAAGAATTTACAAAAAGCTGTTAAAGAGACAGAAAGAGCTAATAAACTTGCTCAAAAAGAATCTGAAAAAGCTGATAAAGAAGCTTCAAAACCTATTGAACCTCCTAAAGAAGATGAAGAACAACCAGTATAGTTAATATTGTATTATATATATAATATATAATATATCCAGATTGGAGAATATTATGAATTTTGATCAAGAAAAATTTAATAAACTCTCAACTGAAGAACAAAAAGTCGTTTTACAAATCTTAAAAGAATATTCTAAAACTGGAAAATCTGAACTTTTAGATTCATTACAATCTATGGAATGGGACGAATTTCCAGTAGATATTCATACATTCTTACATGACAAACGATATTTAGGAAATGCATTATATGATGCTGAAGGTAAGTTTACAGTATTCCCATACTGAGAAAAATGTTTAGAAGATATATTTCCAACTAATACTTCAACAAAATATAATACTATAGTATTTACAGGAGCTATCGGTTTAGGTAAATCAACTATAGCAGTTATTTGTTTATTATATTTATTATATAGATTACTTTGTTTAAGAGATCCATATCAATATTATGGAATGCAAAGTATTGATAAATTAAGTATTTCAATGATGAATATTACATTAGAAAATGCTAGAGGTGTCGCATTAGATAAAATGAATTCAATGCTTTTAGCTAGTGAATGGTTTATGAGTCATGGTGAAATGCATGGTACAACTAATATGAGATATGTTACTGATAAACATATTGAAATTATTTGTGCTTCAAGTAATAATCAGATCATAGGTCGTGCTTTGTTTGCTAACTTTACAGATGAAGTTAACTTCTCTCTTGTTCAAGACCCAGTTAAGTCTAAGAAGAGAATGATGAAAATTATTACTCAAGTAGATGCTCGTATGAAATCACGTTTCATGCGTGGTACCTACTTACCTACATTAAATATTATCGCATCTTCAAAAGATAGTGAACAATCTTTCCTAGAAGAATTTATTCAAAATAAACAAAAGAATGAAAGTAAAAATACTTTAATTGTAGATGAACCTCAATGGGTAGTTGACCCGAGAAAAGATTCACCTCAAAAATTCTGGGTAGCTATTGGAGATAAAGTTCTTGCTAATGAATTATTACCATTAGATGCAACTCCAGAATTAGTTGATGAATATAGAAATAAAAATTATACAATGTGACAAGTTCCAATTGGATACTTAGATACATTCCAATTAAACCTTGATGAAGCAATTTGTTCTATCATTGGTATTGCAACAGCAGCATCTTTAAAATATATTTCAGGTGAAAGATTAGTTAAAACAAAAACTACTGATTATGAAAATCCATTCTTGAATGATATACTTGAAATTGGAGATGGAGAAGATGATTTACATCAATATTCAGAATACTTTGATTTAAGTAGAGTTAGTGATAAAGACAAAGAAAAACCATTATTTATTCACTTAGACTTATCTGAGTCTGGAGACATGACTGGTATTGCAGGCGTATGAATAACTGGTAGAGATGAATCATTCGATAAATCTAAAATGATCGAAAATGATTTTAGTCAATTATCAAAATTAATTTTACAAGAATCTAGTGTAGAATCTCAGATGTTAATTTATAAATTAGCTTTCTCAGTTTCAATTAAAAATCCTAGAGGCGCACATATTAGTTCAATAAAGCATAGAATATTTATAAATTGGTTAAAAGATAATGGATTTGATATTAAAATGATTACATCAGATACTCACCAATCTGCTACTCTTTTACAAGAATTAAAAGCTGATGGATTTGAAACAGAAGTATTATCAGTAGATAGAACAACATCGCTAGAAAATAAAAAGAAAGTTTGTTTACCTTATCACTATTTTAAAACAGCAATTTATGAACGCCGTTTCATAATGTATGACAAAGCTAAACTATTAACTGAAGAGTTATTAGGATTGGAACGTGAAGCTGATGGACACATCAACCACCCTGAAAATGGTAAATATGGTTCTAAGGACCAAGCCGATGCAGTCTGTGGTGCAGTATGAACAGCTAGTAAAAATGGTGAAAAATGTTCATTTGATTTTGGTGATTCAATTGAAACAACTGTTCAAATTTCAAAACCAAGTAATACAAGTCAAAATGAGATTGAAAAACATGATTTTGGAAAAAATCTATTAAATGTAATGTCTAAAGAAAAATATATTGAAGTTGATGAATATGGTAATCCAAAATATTATGGAGACCTAGATGATACTGCAATAGATGATGATGCTATAAATTCAATAGCAATTTCTAATGGAATAATTTGTATATAATAATTAGGAGAATAAAATGCCAGAAAATGATAACAAAATTAAAAAAATTAAAAAACAAGCATCTCAATTAGTAGGAACACTAATTCAAGCGACTCCTAATAATAACGATAATACTCGATTAGATGTAGATTTAAATAAAACGTTAGAAGACATTTTAATTTTAGGTGGATTAGAAGATAGAGTAAATTTCTCAGAACTTGAAAAGTTTACACAAATTTCAAATTCAAGAGATTATATGTATAGTCAATTAGACACAATGTTCCAAGATGCATCAGTTTCAGCTATTGCAAGAATTTTAACAGAAAATGTTTGTGAAGTTGGAGATAATGGTCATATTGTTTGAGCTGAATCTGATGATCCAAAAATTAGTAAATTCGTAAATTATGTATTAAATACTATGAATGTAGATAAAAATATTTTTGGATGGGCATTTAATCTTGTTAAATATGGTGATATTTATTTAAAAAATTTAAGAAATTCTGACTTTTCAAATACAATTTTTAATTCACAAAGTATTCAAAATATGTATAGTGCTAAATCTCATTTAAATGAGACTATTCAATTAGATTTAAAGAATGCTAATGATGAATTCTGTTGGAGATTAAAATTAGTTCCAGATCCTGCTACTATGTTTGAATTAAATCAAAATGATATTACTTTTGGATATGTCGAAACTCCAAATGATATTACTCAATTAGCTAATCAAGATGCATATGCTGCTAATACTGGTTTAAATTCTAATGCATTAAATGGTGGTGGATCATTTAATTATAAAGTTAAATCAAATGATATTATACTTCATGACGCTGAAGATTATATTCATATTTATCTATCTGATGGTCAATCAAGATTCCCAGAAACTATTGATTTAATAATGGAACCTGACATTAAAGATAAGAATGCTAAGAATCGTTCAAATTTAAAATCAACAACTTATGCTTTTGATGTTATTAGAGGAAAATCATTATTCTATGATGTTTATAAGATTTGGAGAGAAAAAACTCTTATTGAATCAGCATTATTACTTGCAAGATTAACTCGTTCATCAGTATTTAGAATTGTTTCTATTGAAACAGCTAATATGGATAGAACTAAAGCTAATCAATTATTACACCAAGTAAAAGATATGTTTGAACAAAAACGTGCTTTCTTAAGTGGTAAAAATGCTTCAGATTATAATAGCCCAGGTCCAATCGAAAACTGGATTTATAATAATACTAAGAATGGTAAAGGTGCTATCACAGTTGATACTGTAGGTGGAGATTATGATCCAAAGAATTTAACTGACTTAGATAAATGGAATGATAGATTCTACGGTGCATTTGGTATTCCTAAACAATATTTTGGATTAACTGAAGATGGTGCTGGATTCAATGGTGGTACTGCATTAACTATTACTTCAACAATTTTCCAAAAGAAAGTTTCTCAAGTTCAAAATGCTTTAATTCAAGGTATTAATACAGCAGTAGATTTATATTGTATTAAAAAAGGTTTAAAATCTTATGTACATAGATATACTATTAAGATGAGACCTCCAGTTTCTCAAGAAGAACTTAATTATAGAGAAAAATTAACAAATCGTTTAAATGCTGTATCAACTGCTAATGCTTTATTCCAAGATGTTGAAACAAAGAGTAGTAGATTAATTATCTTAAAGAATTTATATAAGATGGTTGATTATGGTGAAGATGAAATTCTTCAAGTACTAGACGAAGAAATTAAATTAGCAAAAGCTGCTGAAGCTGAAGCTAAGAAACAAAAAGAAGAGGAAGCTAAACAAGCTGCTCTAGATGCTGCTAATGGTGAAGCTGCTAATGCCGAGCCAGCAAATGTTCCTGGTGGTACAGGTGAGGCTGGTGGAACTAACGAAGCACCAGCTTCTGAAGGTGAAACAGCTAGTGAAGGTGACGATTTAAATCTAGACTTAAATCTTACTGATTTACCAACAGCTGAATCTTTCAATAATACTAACCCAGATGCAGTAACATTAAACGAGGATGTTGATTTTCTAGATGAATCAGAAGATCTTCCAACTCCAGAAGAATTAGATGATAAAGTAGATTTTACTAAAAATAAATAATTAATATTTGAAAGGAATAAAATATGTTATCTAAAAATGATTGCATGAATTTATTATTAGAGCTAGAAGATAAAGGTAAAGAAGTAAATTCATATATTAGAAGATTAATGTTATCTAAAGATGTACCATTAGAAGTATTAAAATTTATTGTAGAAAACCAAGGCATGAATGCTGCAAACTTCTATGAGGTTCTTAGACAAAAACATAATAAATCAAAATCTCAATTATATGTAAATCTTGTAAATGAAGAATTAGATGATTCTGAAGTATTAATAGTTTTATCTAGCTTATTGACTCAAATTTTCTTATATAAAAATAAGAATGAAAACGTTTCAGATATTTTCTTTAATGAAGTTCGTTTAAATGAAATATTACAAGCTTTGGAAAATTTTAGACAAACTGGCAATTTAGATTTATGTAAAAAATTATTAAGATTAGTTCGATCAGACTTATTAGTTTTAGAATATATAAGTGGTAGAAGAGAATTATCTTAAAAATATTTAAAATAGTTAAACATTTAAAAGGTGAATTAATTCACCTTTTTTTATTTTTATTTTATAAAATCTGCTAAATTAAATGATTTAGATTTTTAAATCTTTTTCAACTTCTCAAATTAACAATTAAGGAGATATTAAATGAAATTAGAGAATGGTTATAAAAAAGTATATACTGTTAATGAAGACGGTGTAAGAACTTTACATGCTACTAAAGATGTTTTAAATCCAGCTGCTGATGAAACTATCATTGATAAAACAAAAGCTCAAACATTAAAGACTGCTAACTTTTATCAAGATGGTGATGCAATCAGATATGTACTAGGTGCAAATAGAGCTATTGATCGTAAAGTTGATCCAGAGTTAACAGAAGTTAGAAAGTTATTTGTTTCAACTTGTGCTCATGATTGGTCAATTTCAACGTCTTCATTTGATGCTACAAATCATACTGCAGATTTTACACTTATATGCACTAAGTGCCACGAACAAGCTACTGTTGAAGATGTAGAGTGTACACTTATTCAAGAAACAAATAAGTATCTTGCTAAATTTACTTATGGTGGAAAAGAATTCTCTGCAGAATTTGATGCACCAGCAGCACCAGTTACAGAACCTGCAGGTAATTAATTTTTAAAATAGTAACTAAGAATTATTTGCTAAATTATTTGTAATCAAATTGATTAATGATATGTAATGGAGGTAAGTTCATGAATAACACTACGAATTTATCAACAGATAAAATCCGTGAAGCATTACATTTTCAAGAATTAACTCCTGAAGAAAAACAATCAAGAGGAATTCTTGGTAGACTTTATGGTCCTTGTGCTTCATTCATTGCACCAACAAGAAATGATCGTTTCTATGGTGATGAGTTATGGACTAATGTATTTGAAAAAAATGAAATAGTAAAAGAAATGTTTGATAATGGTGGTATTCCAATGGAACTAGACCACCCATTAGGAGATAGAGAAGAAACTACTTCAATTAACATTGCAGCTATTCTTCCAGAAAGACCTAAAAAAGATAAAGATGGACATTTAATTACTTATGTTGATATCCTAGATACCCCAAGTGGTAAAATTGTTTATACTTTAGCTAAGTATGGTTTTAAATGAGGTATTAGTTCAAGAGGTTCTGGTGAATTAATTTCTGATTATGACGGACATGAGTCTGTTGATCCAACTTCTTATGATTTTCAAACTTTTGATTTAGTATTACTTCCAGCAGTTAAAGATGCACGTTTAACATTCGTTGAATCTTATGATGCAAAACAAAAAACCGCTATGAAGAAAATGAAGAGAGAATTAAAAGAAGCTTTAAGTACAGCTTCAGATGGAGATCGAAAAATTATGGAAAATGCTTTAGATAATTTAAAGATAAACTTAGATGATGAAAATCTTAGTCCAGAAAATGTTGTAACTGAAGCTATCTCAGATAAAATGTTTGATTTAAATAATGCTCCAAAAACAACACCAGATGGAATTGAAATTGAATATGTAAATATTGATGATTTCGATAGCTGGTTAAACGAAGGCTTAGATGATTTAGACGAAGCTAAAAAGGACGAAGATCAACCAGAAGATAAAGATAAAGATAAAGAAGAAGAAAAAGATTCAGATAAAGATAAAAAAGAAGATAAAAAAGATAAAAAAGAGGACAAGTCAGAAAAGAAGAAAGATGACAAGTCTGATGACGAATCTGAAGAATTTGAACCTAAGAATGAATTTACTGTAAAAGAAATTACAGATGCATTCAAAGGTCTTGATAAAGATGCAGTAGTAAAAGTACTACCAGTTGAAATTGATAATAAAGAAATGAATATTAACCTTTATTTTGATAAGACTGATGAAGATAACCTTGTTATAGGTGGTACCATCGCTCCTGAAGAGAACGATGAAAACATAGATAATCCTGAAACTGAAGAAACTATTGATGTATTCGGAAACGAAAACGGTGCAGCTAGTGATACTGGAGCAGAGGAATTAGTAGATGATTCATTTATAGAGGACTTCAAGAAAACTGTTCGTGAAAATAAAGCTTTAGAACAAAAAGTTAAGACTTTAGAAAACGAAAAGACAGTTAGTGATGCTAAGGTTAATGAATTAGATAAGGAACTTAACCAATACAAAGAAGCTTTCAATAGAACAAGTCAGGTTGCGTCTCAATATAAGAAATCAAAATTAGAAATTCAAAACTTAAACAATCAGTTAGCTGAAAAAGATAACCAAATTAAAGCTTTAAGTGAAAAATTATCTAATAACAAATTAACTGAAAGTTTAGATTCTACTAAATTAGAAGTTACTAAGTTAAAACAACAATTAGTTGAACAAGCTACAAACTATAAGCAAAAATATGCTGAAAGAACTGATGTAGCTAAGAAGTACAAATCAATGTATTTAGGTGTAATGCAAAAATATGTTGAATCAAAAGCTAATATGTTAAATGTTAGAGCTTCAGAGATCACAAGTAGACTAGACAAAAACTATACTACAGATGATGTAGATCAAGTATGTGATCAAATCTTAAATGAAGGTATGACAATGTCAAATATGAGTCATTTACCTTTAACAAATGCAAATACTAAAGTTAAATTCAGTGAAGGCCTACAAAGACAACAAGCTCCTAAAGAGGATGCTGGATATGAGATCGCTGATTGGGCTCTAGAACTTGCAAATATGGAATATTAAAATTTAAATTAGAAAATATTATAGGAGAAAAACATTATGGCAAATTTAATGGAAAAATATGGCCGTCAAATTAAAGTTGCTGAGTCTTTCGTTGCTGAAAACTTCGGTAAGAAGATTTCTGATAGAACAAGACTTAACACTGCTGTGTTAATTGAAAACACAAATAAATTCATCTCAATGAGAGAATCTTTCGCTACAACTAGAACAGATCTTGGTGATTACAAGAAATTCTGCTTAAACTTAACTAATATCTCAGTTCCAAGCTTAATTGCTAATGACTTAGTTATTACTCACGCTTTAACTTCATTCTCTGGTTCTGTTGCTTACTTAGAGTATCAATCAAGAACTAATAAGGGTGGTGTAAAAGCTGGTGATACATTCAATAGTGTATTCGGTCTTGGTGAAATGAATGCTGCTCGTCAAAACTTCACTTCTGCTTACATCGTAGATGCTGCTGCTTATGATGCTGCAACTGATACTTATGCTGCATTAGATCTTTCTACTGAAGCTAAGGATATCGTTAAGGGTTCATTCGCTGTTCCTCAAGATAGAGTTGCTGCTGATGGTTCTGATATGTACACTGGTGGTGTAGCATACACTGTTAGAAACAATGTAGCTTACGCTGATATTAAGTATGTTGTTAGAGATGCTCAAACTAAGAAGAATCATTTCGAGTACAAGACTGTTACTGATGCAGTTCCAGCTGGTGCTATTAAAGCTATTTATGCTTCAAACGAATTCCAAATGACTAATGTTCCTGCTCAAGACATTCCAACAATTGGACCTGTTATGAAGAACATTCCTCTAGTTGCTGAACCTAGACGTATCGCTGTTAAGTATGATCAAATCACTGCTTTCCAAGCTAAGACTGATTATGGTTTCTCATTAGATAAGCAAATTGCTGAACAAGCAGTTGGTGAATTAAATTATGAAATCGATACTGAAATCGTTGATATGTTATATCAAGCTGCTAAGGCTGAAACTACTGCTGACGAATTAAAGTTAACTACATTCTCTAAGACTTTACCTCTTGGTGTTGATATGTTCAGACACTATAGTTCATTCTTAAATACTTTATCTAAGGCTAGAACTATTATCTACAAGAGAACTAAGAAGTTCTTACCTAACTACATGGTATGTGCTCCAGACGTTCTTAACGTATTAGAGTTCGTTCAAGGTTATAAGGATACTACTCCTAACAAGATCTATGGTCCTTATAAAGCTGGTCAATTAAATGGTCTTGCAGTTTATGTATCTCCATTATTAAATGATGGTGAATACTTCATCGGTTTAAATGGTTCTGATATGGTTTCATCTGCAGGTGTATATGCTCCTTACATGGCTATCGTTCCTACTAACCTATTAGGTACACCAGATGGTGGTTTAGCTCAAGGCTTCTCTACTTACTATGCTAAGGCACTTGTTAACCCAAGTCTATTAGTATTTGGTAAGATTGTTGACTAATCTAAACTAAATAAAAATATAAAGAGCCTCGAAAGAGGTTCTTTTTTATTGTATAATTATTATATAAAACAGTTTTGGAGGTTTTATGAGTATTTTTACAGATAAAGAATTAAAATCAATCTATGAGCGATTATTACCACAAATAAAAGATGAAATAACTGCCGAAGATTATTTTAGATTAGTAGAAAATTTGGATCAGTTTTCTTTAGCTGATGCATTAACATTCGAAAAGATAAATCGAACCGCACCAATATATTCAGATATGGTAGGTAAATATAATGGACCTCAAAGAATTGGATTATTTGCTAATACGACTTTAATAGAACAGAGTTGCATTAATAAACCAATAAATCCTTTTAATTTATTTAAATATCCAATACGATTTAAATATGGAGATAATACACATAATATAATTAATGGTGGAGCTGGAAATTATGCTTCTGATCTATATTATGAAACATCTGGATCCTCTGGAATAAAAATAAAAGTAGAAGTAAAGAGTTTTGTAGGTGAATTAGAATCAGCTATGAAATTATATGGTTTCAAAGATACAAAAACAGGTTTTCCATATAATGCTACATTTTTAATCTTATTTAATAGAGATACTTTAAAATACTATTTAGTAGGTAATGATAAACAATATTATAATTATGCAACAAAAACGACTAATTATATAAATACAGATAAAAAGATCATAGTAAAATTAGATGAATTAGAAAAAGTATTTATATATGAAGAATTGGATTGGGTTTGTGATCCTAGACTACATGATGTTCACACAATTAAATGGAATTCTGAGCTAATTAAACTTGCAGAAGAGATATTGGATCATGTAGGAATAAAACCAATGATAAATGAAAGAAAGAATTATTAAAAGCTAAAATTTATTTTTAGCTTTTTTATTTTTATCTGCTAAATTATACGTATAATGTTAAACATAATAACATTAAAAAAATTTAAAAAAGTTTAATACTATGCTAAATTAATTAGTTTTGGAGGTTTAATATGAATGTAACCTTAGCTGATGTTATTAGAGAGATTAAACGTAAAGTTTGGGCAGGTGACAACCTAGAGCATGATCTAGAAGATGTTGATCTTAATGAGATTGTAAATGAATCGATTCGAGAAATAAGAAGATATTTCGATGAAACTGCTAAAGTGACGATTCCATTCCAACGATGTATTAATCTAAATGAACAAAAATTTAAACCAAGTTCTATAATAAAAATTTATAAAGTAAATGGAAACAGTGTTAATACAGATGATATAAATGTTAATACCGACCCACTATATGCTTATCAATTTTTAATATGGAGTAATGGTGGTACTATGTACAATGTACAAGATTACACTTATAATTATGGTGCTTGGAGTACTATGAACCAAATTCGAAATACTTTAACAACTGAATTAGATTTCGAAGAAGATAAACAAAATAATTTAGTTTATATATTTACGAGTTTGAATCCAAAAGCAATCACACTTGAATATATTCCAAGAATTGAAAAAGTTGAAGATATTCAAACAGATAGATGGATAGATATATTAATTCAATTAGCTGTAGCACATACAAAAGTTGAAGTTGGTAGAATTAGAACAAGATATACTACTTCAAATGAGCTATGGGGTGATGATGCTGAAAAAATGTTAACTGAAGGTCAAGAAGAACTAAAAGCTTTAAGAGAAAAACTTGAAGAAGAAGACTCAGTTATACCACCATTAAATTAGATAAAAATAGGAGAACATAAATGTCAAAGAATAGAAATAAAATACTTACTCAATTTGATTTATCATCTGCATTTACTGCACTAAGTGATATGGATTATGCAGCACCTGAAGGAAATGTAAAAAGCTTCCAAGAAAATTTAGTTGAACGTAAAGGTTATGGTAAATGCTTTGAACCTTTATTTGAAGATTTATATGACCTTGAAGATACACAAGATTTAAACGATGCAGCTGACGCTAGAGAAGCAGAAGTTGCTCAAGCTAAGTTATCAAGAATTGAAAAAATCATTGATTTAGATGCTAAATCTCCAGATGAATTATTACCTTCTTATGTAGGTAAAATTATTGTTCAATGTCCTCAATGTATGAATTTATTCTACAAAGATGAAGCAGATATTGAAAAAGATGAAGAAGATCCAACTTTATGCAATGTTGGTGAGGAATGTCAACATTGTGGAAATACTTCAGGTTATACATTAATTGGTAAAGTTGATGCAGCAACTGAGGAAGATTTAAATCAAGGTACTGATGTTCCTGCTGAAGAAACTCCAGCCGAAGAACAACCAGTTGAAGAAACTCCTGAAGAAACAACAGAAGAAACTGGCGAAGAAGGTGGAGATGAAGATTTAAATTTAGATGATATGGATTTAGATCTAAATCTAGATGAAGAGCCAGCTCAAGAATCTTTTAATACAAATCCAGATGGCCAAGTATTAACAGAAAATGTTGAGAAATTAGATGAAGAATGTTTAAATAAAGCAATTACTGATTTCTTATTAGACGATTCTAGTACTCATAAGAGCTTAGATGTTATTTTATCTGATTTATATAAAGCTCATCCTGAAGCACCAGCTGAAAATGTTCAATCAGCTATGGATGGAGTTTTAAATGTTGAATGGCCTTTAAATAAGATTGAAACTTTTGGTTTCTGTGCTAAGCAACATCCTTATGTTGAAGGTTTAACAGAAGAAGTAGATAAAGACTTAGATAAGAAATTAGCAGAACATGATACTTATATTGAGTATTTAAGAAAAGAAATTGCGACTTTAGAAGATTCTATTAAGAATGAAAAGAATGAAGAAATTAAAGCTGCAAAACAAGCTCATTTAGATGAATTAAATCAATCATTAGATGCAGCTCTTCCAGAAGCAGTTAAGAATGGAAGTGTAGAAGTTAATACTGAAAACACTGAAGATACTTCTGATGATAATTTAGATGCAGATGATGTTCTTAATGGTGAATTAAATAATGAAGAAACTACTGAAGAAAACGCAGATCAAACTGAGGAACAACCTATTAGTGCTCCAGAAGAAGATGAAGAACAAGTTAAAGAATCTTTAACTGAAAGTGTTACAATTGATGTAGATGATTTAGACTTCTGTCAAATGGTTAATGATGGAAAAATTAATGATGTAGAGAAATATAACCTTGGATATACAAGATTATGTGATTTATCTCAAATTTGTGTTGATAATCATTTAGATAGAGCTTATGATATAATTGAAAAAGCAATAGATCAAATTACTGGCTATACAGAAGAAAATTCTCTAACTGAAGATAAGAGAGATGACGATGATTACTATGGTAGAGACATCGATGATGCTGTTATTCAATTAAAGAAGAGAGGTCATGCAGAGTTCTGGTGCCGTCAAGGTAAAGAGAAAGCTGAAGAAGTAAAGAAAATTGCTAAAGATAAATATAATTTAGATGTCGAATATACAATCGATAATGACTATTGTGAAGCTAAAGTTATTAAATCAAAAGATTTAAATGAAGCTGTTGCTATTACAATTAGCGTTGATGAAGTAGATGATACTGTTACTCCAAATGCTAATACAATGGTTTTCGATAATGGTGATGCAGGAGTTGCAGAATATCATGCAGATGATAATTGTGTAAACTGTGAAGATCCATTTAATCAAGACTTTGAACCAGTAGAATTCAATCGTCCAGCTTTTAATCCATTTGCTAATACTGAATTTGATTTTGATAATGAAGCTGATGAAACAGCTATTCAAAATGTAGAACCAGAAGAAATGGATGATAAAAAACTTGATAAGTCTAATGAAAAAGAATTAGAAAAAGAGTTAGATTCTGAAGATAATTCTGATGATGATAAAGAAGATAAAGACGACGAAGATAAAGGTAAAAAAGATAAAGATGAGTCTTTAACTGAATCTGTTAAAAATAAATTAACAGAAGAAACTTTAAATGAAGGTCCACTTAATCTTATAAAAAAGGCTACAGCTAAAATTTATAATTCTATAATGGATCCAAAGTTTACATCTACATTAGATAATTTCTACAAAGATCAACTTGCAACTGGTGGTAAATATATAGTTTATTGCGATAAGTTTATGTCTGGTACTCAAGAAGGACAAAATAAACAATATAAAATAACAACTACATTTAAAGATATCTTAAATATTATTAGACAACAATCTAAAGCTCAACCTGATGCTACATTTACAATTTTAAGTCCTCAAACAGATGTAAATAAATTTGTAGCTGCTATAACAAAAGCTCAAGATGAAGGTAATAAAAATCGAAAGAGCCAAACATTTAAGTTAGCTTATCAAGATTTAATGAAGATTATAAATAGTGATATTATTTCAGAGTTTGTTGGTGGTAAACAAACCGATAAAGGTAAAAATGCATTAAAAGCATTATATGGTAGTATTAAAGCTGGTAATGGAAGCTTTGAAGATACTTCTGCTCAAAATGCTGAAACAGAAGATTCTAATACTGAAGTAAATAATAATAGTAATAATAACACTAATACTAATAATGTAAATAATAATCAACAAAATCAGAATACTAGTACACAAGGTATTGTTGGTCAAGATGATCAAGTAAATACTCAAGCTCATGCTTCTGCTCCTGAAGCTCAACAAGCTGAACCTCAACCAGCTGCAACTCAAGCTGAGCCTGCTAATAATGCTCAAGCTGAAAATACCGAAAATACTGATACTAATGCAGATTCAACTAAAGCTCAAGAAGCACCTAAGATTAATCCACAAGAATTAATTAAAGGATTAAGAGCTAAGTATGGTGATAAGTATGATGGTTGGAAAACTATGGGTAATACTTTAAAAACTTTAGATGATGCTGGTTTATTAAGCGGTGAATATAATAAAGAACAATGAGATGACTATGATGAGTATAAGAACCATCGTACAGAAGCATTCAATAATAATTCAAATGGAACAATTTTAACAGAGGCAATGTCTGATGAAGATTATAATAGATTATTTGACTCAACTACTTATGGTAATAAATTAAGTGATTTCTATGATTTATCAGCAAGATGTGGTGAAATCTTCGAATCTACTTATCAATCTTTAGGATATCCAATGGATGATGAATGGATTATTGCTCCAGAAATCTTAAAAGATGATAATAAGGTTACTGAATTATATAATGCAGTAAGAAAGAATGTTGTCGATATCTTAAATAATGGATCTAGAGATGAATTAGATGATGGTCATCACGGTGACGTTATTGGAACTCTTATTGATTTATTTGATATACATCAAGTTTTTGAAAGTTTAGATGAAGCTAAAGACGATAAAAAAATTGTTGATGATGTAACTGATGATGAATTTAAAGAATTAATTACTAGTGATATTTTTAATGAAAAATGCGAAGATGAATCTAAAGATAAGAAAATTACTGAAGATGCTGAATTAGATAGTATGTTAGATAAATTAGATACAGAAATCGATAATGTATTAAATCAAGAAGAACAACCTCAAGAAAATTCTAATAAAGAAGAGTTTGATCAAGAAATGCTTGATGAAATTGATGAGGATGGTCTAGAGGAATGTTTATCTAAATCATTGATTAATATATATGAAAATGTAGAAAACTTCAAAATAAACGATATTAACTTAGTTAATAACAGATTAATTGTTGAAGGTAAAATTAAGTTTAATAAATCTGGAAATACTTTAGATACAAAGTATATTTTCAATGATATTTACAAAGATAATGACAAATTAATCTTAAATGGTTATAATAAGACTTTATCTGAAGATTGTAATTTAGTATTAACTGGAAATATTAAAGATAAGAAATTCATAACTGAATCTTTCGAATATAATTATACAGTTGAAGGTGACAAAGTTCACGGTAAAGTTAATAATAACTAATTAGTAATGGATTGGCTGGCTAATCTTGGTCATCCAGTCCATTATTTTTAAGAAAGGTGTTTAATATGGACAATACTAAAATGAATGATATTAAACAAAAAAATGATGATTTTTTACATCAAAAACGTAGTGAAGAAGAAAAAAGAAATGATTATGGTAGATTAATTACTCCACAAATTAAATTTCATAGAAAATGGTTTAATGAAATGTGTAGAATGCGTGGAGTTCGTGCTATGTATCAAGCTCCACTTTCAGATAAAGAATTTGATCTTAATGCTGAATTAAAAAGTAATTATCAACCAAAAGAGCCTGTATGATGTATTTTTGATCAATACCCAGATCAAAAGACTATGAAAAAAGTTGGATGGGTAGCTGAATTACAAGAAAATTCGTCTATTATCCATGTTCCATATGATTTACATGACCTTCAAGTTGGAGCATTATTCTGAATTCCTACTGGTTTAGATGATGGAGAACCAAGATTATTTAGAGTTATTTCAATGTACACTAAAATGATTTATCCAGCAAGTATTGCATGTGAAATTGCTCCAGAATATGAATCTACAGATGAACCAGTTTTAGTTAGTGATTATGAATCATCTACAGATAATTTATTATTAGATTTAGAAGGAGACGATTAGTGAAAAAATATATTCTTAACGAGTCTAATAAAAAATATTTTTTAAGAGAAGATGTTCAAGCTAGAAATTGAACTCAAGAATTAAAAGCTGTTGCTACTAATGATAGTGATGAATTTGATGAATTATATGATGAATACTTAGATGAGTATTGAGGAAATGAAAATAGAGAAATTATTAATCGTTTAGGAGAGGCTTTTTCAACTGAGTTAACTAAGTTTGGATATACTGAAGAAGAAAATCCATTCGTATATTTCTTACATACTAATAATTGTGCTCGTTTAAAATGATTTGCAGATGGTAATACAAGATACCAATATCTACATAATGGAGCAGCAAATGGAGAAATTAGAGAAGATGATATTCGTGGTACTGGATTTTTTGGGCCAAAACATCTAATTTTCTTCAAAAAAGCTTTTACAGTAAATGAAAAAACTTTTGACTTATATTTAAATATTCTAGATCTATTAAAGTCACAAAGCCAAAGTAATCAATTAGACAAAGAAACCGAAGCTCAGTTTACAAGTATCTTTTTTAAAGATAAAATACCTGATGAAGCACATTTAATTACAGATTATATGACTTTAAGAAATGCTTGAGCTGGATTTGGAAAGATCGCAAAAGAAAAGAAAAATGTTGGACTTGAAATGCTTTTGAATTTATGAAGTGGTCGAGATGTAAATATTTTAATCAATTTAATTTTAGATAGCTTAAGTTTTGGAGCTGATGAAGGTGCTTATGTCGCAAAATCTGATTTATTACATACTATTGGTACTAAACAAGAATATTCAAAAAATGCAGATATAGATAAAGCTTGAATCAAAGTATCAAGTCACTTTAAATTAAGAGATCAAAAATTAATAAATGACTTAGCTGTATATCTTTACAATCAAAATAAAAAACAAATGTCTGATGACATAAAAAAGAAGATAGAGGAATTAGTCAATGCATTTTTCAATAGTCTTAAATAAACCATGTAATGAACAGACAATTAAGCATAAAATACGTTATTATGCTATTCAACATGTTTTAAGTTGTGATTTTAAAGATACAGAAAGACAATTGAATAAATTACTTAAAGAAAAATATGAATTAAAATTACGTGATATCTGTTTATTAATTATATATAAAAGTAAAATTGAGCGTATGACTCCATTAGAATATACTGTCTTTATTTCAGATCCAAAACTAGATCAGTTAGCTAGATTAATTACATTTGGAAATGGATTATTAAAAGGTAGTAGTATTTTAACAAAAGCTTTTGATTGAAAAGGAGAATAATAGTGGCTACAAAAAAAGAAGAAACAATTTCTGGAATTGCACTATATGATTATGCTATTTGAAATAAAATAAATAAATATTTTCCTCAATTGGAAGTTACATCTGCACCAAGAATATTTAAACCAGATCAAACAGATTTATTTATTAAAGTCATGGCTGACGAAAATAAAGATGCAGATTTAAAATTTCCATTAATAATGATTAATAGAGAAAAAGATTTTGAATTATTACAAAATATTAAGAACTTTAAATCATTTAATGGTAATACTCTATATCAAGATAGTGCTACTACATTAAAAAGTAATGTGATTCCAATTAAATTAGAATATCAATTAAATATTTTTACGGCTTCTTATAATACTGGATGTGAATATGTTAGAGCACTATTATTTAAACTAATTAATAATCCAGTTATTAGTATTGTTATTCCGTATCAAGGAACTAATGTTGAATATATTGCAAATATAAGAGTTGCTCCGACTATTTCAGATATAAGTGAAATGAGCCAAAGATTATTTCCAGGACAATTTACTTGTTGAGCGATTAAATTAGAAATTCAAGACGCTTGCTTATTTAATGTTCCAATTCGTTCTAATTGGACTATTGATGGAGCTTCTGTAAAATTATTTGCAGAGATAACAGACGAAGTTACTGTTGAAGAAGGTGAAACATCAACAGAAGATATAAGAGAAATAAAGAAAAAATTAATTTCAATAATGGAAGAATAATCAAGAATTTAAATAATAGAGTTAATCATTTGCTAAATTAATTGATTTAATTATTGTTTAATATATTATTAAGGAGATAGAAATGCCATATCGTAATATATATGAAAAAGACTACACTTCATCTGGTAGAACTCAATATGCGAATTTTGCAGTATTAGTTCCTGGATTCGTAGATCCAAGTAAAGATACTGACGATTTATTTGATATCAATGGTGTAGCAGAATTTACAAAACAAACTGATTTTGTAGAAAAAATCGGTAAAAGGGATAGTAATGTAGGTAGAGCAGGACATAAGCCAGCTGTACCAGCTGTTGCTGCTGAAATTTTAGGAAAAGATACTGATAATGCTATTTGGCAAATAGATCCAGACACTGAAGCAAAAGTATTATTAGTAGGAAAAGTATTAGATGAATATAAGGCTGATGACTTAGTAAATGTTAAAGCTGAAGTTCCAACAGCTTGGTTAGCTATACCAACTAAGAAGACTGAAGGAATTGATGAAGTTGGTGAATTACAAGACGAAGAATATGAATATACTATTGTTCCTTGGAATGAAAGAGTGGCAGAGACTAAGTATGTTATCGTAACTGATAAAGGTAAAGATGCAGAACAAGAAGTTGAAGGTAACATAATTAATCATTATGGAAATCAAATTGCATACGAATTATTAGGACTTGGATATACTGTTTTATATAAACGTTTAACAGATGTTACAGAACTAGAAGATGAAAATTTCTATGAAGGATTAGAAGATAAATCAGTATATGATTTCAGATATGTATTAACTGGTTTAAGATCTGGTATTGGATTAACCGAAAATACTACATTAAAGGCAAATAATAATATATCTAAACTAGCTACTAAACGTAATGATATCTTAGCTCTAGTTGATATTGATGAAGATGCATATTTAAATAGTGGATGAACAACTCAAACTCAAATTGCTTCTTCAATTACAGACTGAATTAATCGAACTGAGGCTGATGAATATAGTGCTATTGTAGGTCCTGGTCTTGACTTATACTTAGCAGAAGATAAAATATATAACAATAGTACATTACCAATGTCTTTATATTACTTAGCTTGTGCTAAATATGCACTAGACAATAATTATAAAGAATGGTATGCTGTAGCTGGTTATAAACGTGGTGTTTGTAAATATGTTATTAAGAATCCTTTACTAAAAGTTGGTGAAGTATTAGTTAATAAATTATCTCCAAGAACAAATACAACTAAAATTGATGGAGTTCCAGTTAAAAAAGCTTGTAACCTTGTAGCTCAAATTAGAGGTAATTATTATATTTGGGGTAATAGAACAGCATTTGCTTTAAAAACTGATGATTTAAAAGCTAAGCATTATTTAAATATTAGACAATTAATTATTACTATTAAGAAGGAATTATATAATATATTAACTTCTAAAACATTTAATCCAAATAGTGATACATTATGGTTTAGTTTCAAGAGTGCTATCACTCCATTACTTGAGACTATGGTAAGTAATGATGGTATCTTAGATTATGATATCGTAAGAACTACAGTTGCTCAAAAAGGAACTATGGCAGCAACAATTAGAATCGTTCCAATTGAAGCAGTTGAAGATTTTGAAATTACTATTTCTCTAGAAAATTCTCTAGAAGAAACAAATACTATATTGGAATAAGATAAAGGAGTAGAAAAATATGGCTGATACAAATTATAAAAGTAATTACAATAAGGCATTAGCTGCTCACCACATTGCTGATGACCAATATAGAAATAATGAAGCTGCCAGAACTGGTTTCTTTACCTTAAGAGTTAATGGTTTAGATGGAATTCTTAAATCAACTTATACTTATACAGGTAAAACAGCTCCTACACCTACTAATGAAAATGCTTGGATGAAAGCTGAAGATAGTCTAGAATTACATGTTACTAAATTCTTCGAACCAGATTTTGATATCACTCCATTAAATTACACTCGTGGTAATGAAGTTGTAAAATTCGCTGGTAAACCTGAATGGCAAGGTGGAGATTTAACAGTAGATGATGTAATTGGTATGCATACATATGAAATCTTACAGTCTTGGCAATATAAAGCTTATAATCCATTCACTCAAAAAGGTGGACGTATGACTGATTATAAGAAAACTGCTACATTAATTCATTATACTCAAGATTATGAAATTGTTCGTGTTTGGACATTATATGGTGTATGGATTAGTAAATTATCTACCGAAGGATTTGATAAAGAAAACGATGGTAAGAGAACAATCACAGCAACAATCCAATACGATTGGGCATTACCAGAAGATATGGAAAAAAATAGCTCTAATGGCTAGAAAACATTAAAGAGGAATTAATTTCCTCTTTTTTTTTTATTTAATATATTTTTAATAAAAATTTAATAAAAATAATTAGCTAAATTAAATGTAATAAAATTGTAAAGGAGCTAAATATGGGTAGAAATAAACTAGATAGAAGTCAAAAAGTTATCCAGTCATTTGAATCTACAAAACCATTGAAGCAAAGACTTGAAGCCGAAGCTAGTAGACGAAATATCACCGTTTCAGCTTTAATACGCGAAATCTTAGAAAGACATTATGAAGAAAGGGATTAATTATGGCAGAAAGATTAGAAGAGTATACAATCAATGAAGGATATAATTTACCTTCACGTGGTAAGATTTATAGTAAAGACGTTAAAGCTTTAGTTGAATTAAAAGCTATGAATGGATTTGATGAATTAAAAAGAAAAGGAAATTCAGTTGCTCCATTAAAAGTCTTAGCAGATCTTATTGAAAATAATATGATTGAAAAACCAGCAATTCATGTTTATGATATGTGTTTAGGTGATTATCAATATCTATTACATAAATTAAGAACTATTACTTATGGTTCTACATATTTAATGGAAATTAAATGTCCTCATTGTGGAAGATTTGTTGAAGTAGAAACAAATCTAGATGATTTTGAAGGTGAACCAATTGATCTAGATGAATTTGAAGAAAGAAGTAATATTACACTTCCAGTTTGTGGAGACAAGATCGGATTAAATTTCCAAACACCACACTTATTAGATGCAATTGATGATAAAGCTGAAGAATTAAAACGTAAATTTAAATCAGCTAAAATTGATTTCCAATCTCTTGCGTTATTCTTATTAACTATTAATAATGTTAATGGAGAAGTATTAGATCAACATAGATTAAGTGAATATATTAAAAACTTAAATGCAAAAGATCTACGTTTTATCGAAATTGGAATTGATAAATTAAATGAAGTTGTTGGTGGTATGACTACAACAATAGTACAATGCCCAGAATGTGGAGAAAAATCCGAGGCAACCTTTCGCTTTGGACCAGAATTTTTTAGACCAACGATATTCTAGTGATGGTACTCTTTACGCACCTCAACATTTTAAAGAAATAGTTCAAGAAGCTTGGTTTATTTGTGATACATTACATATTGGGTATGAAGAAGTAATGAGAATGAGCGTTGTAGAACGACATTATTTAATTGAATTTATTAAAGCTAAAAACGATGCTATTAATAAAAAGATTGAAGAACAGAAACAAAAAGCTGCCGAATCAAGAAATAATCGTAATAGGTAAGTGTATAAAATTTTATACACTTCTTTTTTATTTATTAAATTTTTAATAATTAAATAAATATATTGATTTGCTAAATTAACTGATATTTGATTTGATTGGAGTCATTTATGGCTATAAAAGATTTAACATCATTAAATAGTATACCTCTTAAACATGACTTAAGAGAAGAAATTAAAGAGACTAAAGAAGCTATCGAAGATATAAAGAAACAAGCTAAACAAGTTTATAATGAAGATGAAGCTTGGGAACTTAGTCGTTTACAGACTCAATTAAATAGTATAAAAAGTATTATTGAATATAAAGAAGAACAGAGAAAAAAGGCTTATAATAAAGAATCTGATCAACTTAATTATTTATTACAATTAAGAAAAGAAAATGATGCTAAAGCTGATGCAGCTGAACAAAAAGCAATAAGAAAACTGTATGAACAAAAAAAGATATGGTCTCAAGTTGAATTCGAAGAGCGAATGGACGCTATAAATCAAGAATTCGATAAGAGAATCGAAATTGCTCAAACTGTAAACGCTTTAGAAGCTGAAGCACTTGAAAAGAAAAAGAAAGAAAAACAAGAAGCAATAAAAGAAGAATTTAAACAACAAAAAGAACTAATTAAGAAAACAGCAAAAGAACAAGAGGATAGAGATAAACGATTAGAATCTACTAAAAAGAAAAAAGATGCTTATGATAGATTAAAGCAAACAAATTCTATGGGTGCTAGATTAACTAGTATCTTTAGTAAAGAATTTAGAGAAGAAAGAAAGAGACTTAAACAAGAAGCAATAGATGACTTAGAAGCTGAAGGTGAAAGTAAAGGTGATCAAAGACGACATGGTATTGGAAAAGTTTTAGATGGGTTAACTCATGCACTTGGAAATTTTGTTAAACAACTTGATAATTCTATAACAACTACTGCAAACATGCAGTCTCAAATAGATACAAGATTATATGGATCTAATTTAGAAACCAAGAGCGGATCAATTTGGAAAAAAATTAGTTCTGATGTAACTAGTATTGCAGCTGTATCTCCATTTGTAAAGATGAGTGATATTGTAACTAATATCAAAGATATGGTTAGCAAAGGTATCGCTTATAATGTAGAACAAAGAGCATTCTTAAATACTATTAAAGATAAAATTGCTACAACATTCGATGCAAATGATGCGACATTAACAAAATTAATTCGTATTCAACAGCAAGATACTACAGCTGGTAGACTTGGTATGGAAGCCGCATTAAATGCATTCTTGAATAATATGTATCAAACTACTGAATATATGACCGATTTAGCTAAGAATATTAGATCTGATCTATATGAAGTAGAAGCATTATCAAATGCAGCTGAAGCAACTGAATTTGAATATACAGTTCAAAAATGGTTAGGATCAATGTATTCTGTTGGTGCTAATAATGTTCAAAGTATTTCAAAAGCATTAGGACAAATCTTATCAGGTAATCTAGAAGGTATTACTTCTGGCGGTGCTGGTAATCTATTAATTATGGCAGCAAATAGAGCTGGTTTATCTGTTAGCGATATGTTATCTAGTGGTTTAAATAGTGATCAAACAAGTAATTTATTAGAACAAGTTGTTGAATATTTAGGAGATATTTATAATCAATCTAAAGATAGTCGTGTTATTCAACAACAATTAGCTCAATTATACGGTGTTACTGCATCAGATTTAAAAGCCATTGCAAGTTTAGCTAATGATACTAAAGCTAAAAAGTCTATTTCTGGACAATTAAGTTATGATAGTATGGTTGATAATTTAATGACTATGGCTGGTTCTATTCAAAACAGAATGAACATTGGTGAAATGCTAGAAAACGGATGAGATAACTTTAAATATACTTTAGGTGCTAATATCGCTAATAACCCAGTAACTTATGCAATATATAAATCAGCTGGTTTATTAGATGACGTTGTAGGTGGTATTGCATTACCAGATATTAAATTTATGGGTACTGGTGTTAACTTACAAACAACTGTTGCAGATATTATGAGAGTTGCAGCATTAAGTGGTGGAGTACTATCTGGTATTGGTTCTATTGTAAGTGGATTAGGAAGTAGTTTTAGTGGAACTGCTATGTTAAATAAATTAGGAATTAGCTCTAATTTAACAACTGTTACTAGAGGTGATGGTAATTTAGGACTTGGAGAACGTGGAGTTCAAAAATCTTCTTCTGGTTATGTTGGAAACGCAAGTGGAAGTGATGTTAAGAATAAAACATTAAGTGATGCAGATGAAGATTCTAATAATAAATTAGCTCAAGCTAAAGAAGAAAATACTGAAGTAACTATTGAAGATGTTAATGATAGCGTATTACGTATTTATCAATTATTAGAAGATGTAACAAATGGAGCGTTAACATTTGCAGTAAAAGACGAAGCAAATTCAACTTTAAGCTGGGTAAGAGATACAATACATGGTTAAGATTGGAGATAGAAGATGTTCATATTTGATAATAAACACATTTTTACTGGATATTTAAAACAATATTTAAATTCTTTCCATTTACCAAATTACCGTGTTTATACTAAAGAAAATTATGATTATCATCAAGAACACTTATATGAAAAAGAAAATGAAAAAGATATATTTAGAACTATAGTTAAAAATAGTGATGGAAAATTATATCATGAAAATACTAAATATATTGAATATATAAAAGATGGATATATTCAATATTGTGTTCAACAACCAGATGGAAGTATTAATTGAATTAGATATGAAAATAGACCATTTGCATACAATAAATTAGATTTAAATCATACACGAAATTTAGTTTTAAACTCAAACGTTTATGATTCTTATACTCATGAATATTTAGGTGATTTCTTAAGATTTCAAAGAGATTATAATAATATAGACTTAATGTCTTTATATAATTGTTTTAATAATAGACTTGTAAGTCATTTAAAATTAAATTTTGTAAAGGTAAATTATGAAACAGACTTTTCACTTAATAATGATCCAAAAAGAACTGTAAATGTTCAAAAAAGTTCTGAATTAATTTCATTTGATACTACAGATTCTCATTGTAAGATTTATATGATTCCAGTACGATTATTTAAAAAATATACTATTGCAATCGATAGTCCAAATGTTATTGAAATGTGTTGTGGTATTTTTGGAAATTATTTAGATACAAGAGATAAATTTATTCCATTATCTCCATCAACATATCTAAAATTAAATACTATGAATTTTAACCAACCAATAGTTTTTGATAAATTATTAAGTGAAAATTTAAACACTGAAGTTTTAAGAACTTATGGTTCAAAAAACTATATTGATACTGAATTAGCATTAATGGAAAAAGATTTAAAATTATTTTTAAAGGTTCCAAGCGATCTAACTTCATCAATAGTAATCTTAGAAGGAGATTATACTGGTTGGAATGATTATAGTTTTAAAAAAAGAACTGGAAATAATAATTATGTCTTTACTCAAAATAAGTATGTAACTAATTATGAAAATTTTTCAGATAATAGTAAATTCACTCCAATTTCTAGATTACAATTATTAAGCTTAAATACTAAGATAAGTTATCCATTCGCAGATAAACTTGTTGAATATTTTTTAGGAAACGTAATTCATGATAAAGATGAAATACATGATAATGTAAAACGTGTAGAAACAGTTTTAAGATTAAATAATAATCCAATAGAAATAGATGAACATGGTTCACCTTTAGGATTATGGAGAAATAGATATCAACGAGCCGTTTATGATAAAATAACAGATTTAGCATCTATAGAATATCAAAAAGAGAATAGTAAACAATATGATTTAAGTTCAATTTTACTAGACACTCTTGGATATGTAGACAAGTATGCTGAAAAATATTATACTCATAAATCAAAAAATGAAGATGGTGAAGTTATCACAACAAGTATTTCTGGTGTAGATATATACTCAGAAGAATAGATAGGAGATAATTATGGGATATCAACCTTCATATGATTATTCTGAAGAAACAATAAAAAGATATACTAAAGATAATGTGGCTATTGCTCCTAATAATTATATCTATATTTCACACTTAGATGAAGGATATCAATATTGGAGATTACCAAATTGGCCAGACTCTTTTAGTGATAGTATGCAATCATCATTCCAACCAACTCAAGCATTAGGACGTTCAGCTCCAGTCTACACTTATTCAAATTCAGGACCAAGAGTAATTAATATTACATTGGATATTCATAGAGATGAATTTGATGATGTTAATATGAGTTGGAGTAATGCTAAGTTAGGTTATGGTGAAGATTATGTTGATAATTTAGTTAGAGCTCTTCAAGCTATAGCTTTACCTAGATATAATGCTAACAATAAAGCTGTTGAACCTCCTCTAGTAGCTTTAAAGATTGGAAAATCTTTATTTATTAAAGGAATAGTTAATGGAGCTGTCGGTGTAACTCAAGAAAAACCAATTCTTGTTGGAGATAAATATGCCAGTTATAAAATTTCATTTACAATCACTGAAGTAGATCCATATGATTCTACAACAGTATTTACAAATGGTTCATTTAGAGGTGAAGTTAATACATTTAGACAAGGTGCTAAGAACTATATTGGAATTGACGATTAATGATTGGAGATAATTATGGACAGATTAAAAAATAAACAATATAAAGATTATAATTATGTTAGTAGATATACAACTGTTCCATTTTATTATGATACACAAACTGGTAAAAATGTTTATGGTATTGGTAGTGCAATGGATAAATCAGTTTCATTTTATTCACATAAATTAAAAGAAACTGATACTTTAGATTATCTAGCACTAAAATATTATGCAAATCCAACTTTATGGTGAATAATTGGTTATTTTAATGATATTATGGATCCATTCATTAAATTAACAGATCATTTTGATTTAATTAAAATTCCAAGCTTATCTAGTGTAAAATTTGGAGCTGATAGATAATGGCAAAGTTAAACTTTTCACAACAAAGATATAGTTTATTATCTGATTATAATAGGATCCAAATTCCTTGGATAAAAGTTACAATAGGAAATTATACTTTTGGAGTTTATTCTAGAAATAAATCAACAAAAAATATTGATGGATTCTATGAAAACTTCGATGTAGTTTATCCAAATTATGTTCAAAGACTAGATATAACAAAAATTAATGGTCAAGTAAATCAATATACTTTACAAATTGCATATCCAGTTACTGTAAATGATGATCCAAACTTTTTTGAAAAAGTTTTCTCTAGTGTAAGTAATTCACGTAGAATTGTCTTCTCTTATGGAAATATTGCAATGCCAAATTCTATTTATAAAGACGAAGAAGCTATTATTACAAACATTACAACAACTTTTTCATTAGAAACATCAACAATAAATTACACAGTAAGTGCAACATCTGTTTCAACTTTAGGATTTTCTGGTTCAATCACTAGAATTAATGACGGTAGTCTACATAAACCAAGTGATTTAATTAAAGATTTATTTAAAGATAGTTCAACAGGCCTTCAAAAAATATTTAGAGGAATGACTATTGATAATTTAGATAAATTAATTGATGGTGGTGATCAAGCTGTAGAAATCGAATCTAAAATAAATATTTCAGTAATGGATTATATCTCTTATTTAGTAAGTTGTATGATACCAGATGGCTCCGTCGCTGGAGATAGAAGTAATGCTATATGAATTTTAACAATTCATGACGAAACAATATATGATCAAGCATATGAAACATCTGGAACCGCTAATGATTTATTAGCATCAGGACCATATTTTAAAGTAACTAAGACTACTCACTTAGGAAATCATTCAGATGCTTATAATGTTGATATTGGATATAATACTTCGACTTTAGTTTCACAATTTAGTCTTAATAATAATCAAAACTATTCAATTTATTATGACTATCAAGGCGAATTAACTCAAGAAAAGTATGTTAGAAGATTAAATGGAAATGGAGTATGGGAAGATGTTTTATCTCCTGGTTTAACTTCAAAAAATGAAATGTTTAAAGTTCGACCTGAGGATCGTTCTTGGTGGACAAAAATTACTAAATATCCAATTAAAGCAACCATAACAATTCAAGGATTGTTAAGACCGGCAGTATTAATGTCTTATTTAAGATTAAATGTTATATTCCCTGGCGGACACAAACATATTTCTTCTGGATTATATATAATAACAAGCCAAAAAGATTCTATAAGTGGTGCAGGATATAAAACTACATTAGAATTAACTAAGATCGATGGAGATCCAGATATAAATATTTAACGTTTTAGGAACGTTTTTTAAAAATAAGATATAGTTTTAGCTTAAAATATTAAAACGTTCCTAGGCGCAAAATTTATGTAGAAAGGAAGCATTTTATGATAACTCAAGCAGTCATTGTAGAGATATACACAAATGATAATGGTGATACTGGCGAATATACTGTCCATGTTCCATTATTTGATACTGTTTTAAATAGAAATGTTAGAATAAAAGCTCATTCAGTAGTTAATCCTGGAGAGTTTGGTGGTTATGCTTTAGGAGATTATGTTTGGATTGCTTTTGATAATAATGAAGCTGGAAAGCCAGTAATTTTAGGTTTAATAAATCAAGGAACTTTTAAACAACAAACACAAAATAAAAAAAGATCAACATTAATTGGAAAAACATTAATTGTTGATTCTAAAGCAGAATTACCTTCTGATACATCTTTTGGAATAACAACTGTAACAAATATTAATCAAGATATAAATAAGTTAAAAGCTGATCTTGAATTATTAAAACCATTAAGTACTGTTTCTGAAACAAAAACTATTACAAATGATAATCAAATAATAAAAGTAAAAACAGAACAATTAAACCTTCCTACTATTTTTAAACTTGGTTCTAAAAGTTCAATTTCATATAGTCAAAGAGATATTTATAGATTTAAATTAGTTTTAACTGGATCTGATTTAGATAGTCCAATACCAGAATATGCTGATGTAAAATTATCAACAATTAATTCAAACTATAAATTGCCTGGCTCAGATAAAGCTATTCCAGTAATATCAAAAATTTCATGTGTTTATGGATTTAGACCAAGTTTAAGTACAGAGACTAGATATAGAAATTTAAAAGATATTTATGTTGAAGGAAGAGAAATATATATTAATGGAAAAACCATAATTGAAGAAAATTCATTAACAACAGATCATGTTAATCTTAATTATTTAGATGTTGAAATAGAGTATGCTCTAGCTACAGTTCAAAATTAACTTAAAATAATATTGTATAAAATAAAGTTATTAAATATTTAATAACTTTATTTTTAGCTTTAATTGCTAAATTATATAGTTAGTTAAAAAGGAGATTAATAGATGCGTTCATTTAAATTTCCAACAATGTTTAATACGAACAGTTCTAATATTTGAAAATCTACTGAATATAAAGAAGCGACAAGACAAAATGCAAGACTTGTATTAAGTAGTGAAAGAAATTCACTTATAGGTGATCCATTTTGAGGTGGACTTATTGATCCATTAATGTTTGAACAAAATTCGCCTATGACTTTGGAAATATTTACAGATATAGTCTATGAACAATTAGCTATTTTTATTCCTCAATTAAGAATTAGAAGAGAAGATATAAAAGTTACTCAAGAAAATGGAAAAATTATTGCAGAAGTTCATGGTATAAATCAAATAGATTTTACAAATGATACTTATAAGTTAGTTTTAACAACAAATTCAGATAATAATAACAACTAGGAGATTGCTATGATAAATAAAACTGATATTGAAGCCGTATCTTTATCACCTACTGCTAAAGACTTTTACCAAATTTGAAATGAATTATTAGATACTGCTAAAAAATTATCTTTAAGATGGGATCCTACAACTACAAATGAATCAGATCCAGGAATTATTTTATTAAAAGTTTTAACTGCAATCGCTGATAAAATTAATTACGAACAAGATATAACTGCTCTAGAAGCATTCATGCCATCAGCTTCTCAATTAGAAAGTATGCAAAAACTATGTGAAATGATGGGATATAGTATCAAATATTATAATTCAGCTATAACTGATATAACTGTTTATTATAATGGGCAAGAAGAGTGGAAACAAAGTTTATATGAAATTCCAATGTTTACAACATTTACAAATAGTGATAAATCAATAAACTATTTCTCTATTGAGAGTAAGTATTTATCTCAAAATACTTCTGGTGTAACTATTCGTTGTATGGAAGGACAAATAGAACAATGTGAATCAGATAACGATAATATAATTTCAATTTATCAATTAGATGATCAAAATAGATATTATTTCAAAGAAACTCAAATCGCTGAAAATGGTATTTTTGTTTATAATGTAAATGATGGAAATAAGAGTGAACGTTGAACTCAAGTTTCAAATTTAAATTCTCAAAAAGCTAAGAGTAAGATTTATAAGTTTGGATTTAATTCTAAACTAGCTAAACCTTATATTGAATTCCCAGAAGATATCGATTCAATTATTGAAGATGGTCTTGAAATTTATTATACAAGAACTTCAGGAGTTAATGGTAATATTACTTCAAGAGAAATAAGTACATTTATGACCTTACCATCTTCTTTATCTGAAAACTTAGATAACTCATTAGAAAATTATACTGTTATAAACCCATCTTCTGCAACAAATGGAAATAATGTTGAAACTATTAGACAAGCATACATTAATTATAAAAAGACAATTGGTACTTTTGATACTTTAGTTACTTGTAGAGATTATATGAATAAAATCTATCAATTAACAGACGAAAATGGTTTTAATTTAGTTTCAAATAGCGTTGTTTCAGATATTAATACTGATATTAATAATTCTATTACTTTATGTACTTTTAATGATTACGGAATTTGTTATAAACAAACTACAGTACCTAATGCTACAATGGATAATTTTACATTAACTTTATATCCATTTAAACATATTAGTAACTTAAATACTAAAGCTGAATATCTAAGTTCATTCCAATTAGATAGAAGTGTATTAAGTGATATTCAAAATAAAATTAAAAATATAAAAACTTTAACTCATAAAATTAAATTACCAGAAGTTGAGAAAACTATAGATCAAAGTAGTGATAATGATATTAAAGCTGATATAGTTGCAATTAAAAATTATTTACAATTAAAAGCTTTAATTACAACAACTTCAAAAGTAAATCAAGCTGAGCAAAAAGTAATTATTAATAATATTAAAATTGCTATTTATGAAGCATTTAATCTACACAATATAGACTTTGGTGAAGAAATTCCTTATGATACAATTTTAGAAGTAATGACTGGTGCAGATAAACGTATTAAAAACATAAACTTATTTGAACCAGCTATGATAACAAAATTCTTATTAGCAGATAATACTGAATATGTTCTTGGAAATACTTTTTCTACAACACAAAGTGTAAATTTATTTAAGAATCTATCCGATGTAGAACAAACAGCAAGAAAAATTTATAATAAATTAGCTTTAAGAAATATTTTAGCTGGTAAAGTTCCTCTATTTAATTATGATACTGAATTTAAATCTGCATTTACAGAAACACGTTTTAACCAGTTCGATCCAATTTTTCCAAGCAGAACATCTGAGACTTCATTTTCTTTAGTTAAATTAGACACTGAAACTAAATATAAAATTAAAACTGGAGATAAATTAACACCAGCTAAATTAACTAATGGTCAAGTAATTCAATTTAGATCAAAAAATTTAAGAACTTTATTAACATATCCAGCTTATGTAAACTATTTTATACAATTAAGACATGCAGGTAGTTCTACTGAATATGCTCAACCAGCTAAGTTTATATCTTTAAGAAAATACTTAACTGATAACTATTTACCATTAGAATTTAATATTGATGAGTATGATATAACAGATTTATTCGGACAAGATCAATTCAATAAATATTTAAGAGATAATACAAATGTAGTATTTAAGAAAACATCAAATACTAAATTTAAAGTTGTACCTCTTGATGGAGAAGGTTGGTCAGAAACAACTTCTTATTTCATTTTGGATATAAGTTATAATACCGAAAGTGGTAGAAAGAATTTTAATGCTTTAAAAAACAAAATTTCAGGTCGTTCTATTTTACCACCAACATCACCAAATTTTTCTGGAATTTATAAAGGACTTGGATCAAATAAAGATAATATTCCAGGTTATCTAATTGATAGTACAAAGTATAAATATGGATTATTAAATTTCGCAGCAACTAATGGAAACTTTTCTAACTATTATATTCAAGATCCAACTGGAGCTGGACCAAGTAATAATTATAATCTAGGTAAAGATATTGTTTTTAGTGGTATACGAAAGAATGCAGATTACGAGTTACAAACAGATGAATTTTTATTAATTAATTATACTAAATCTGAAAATAGTACAGAAGCTAGTACTGAAGAACAAAAAGAAAGTATAATTACTAAGTATTATGGTCCTGGTACTATTATTAAACCTAATTTTGATGTATATGACTCTCAAGAATATGCTGATGGTTCTAATAAAACATTTACAAAAACCGATGTCGATTTTACTGCTACATTCGAAGATGAAGGTGTAACATTAGCTAAAAAAATCTATTCAATGTTTACATTAGGTACAGATGAAAAAATAGAAATAAGAGAAATTTCAAATATATACTTAGATTCAAGTACTGAATACTTATATTGGAATTTAAATAATAGTTCAAACCAATTACGTTTATCTTACGATGGAAATAAAAAAGAATTAGGTGGAGGTATTTCATTAGTCACTTATTCTTATTTATTAGGAGAAAATGAATATATCTATTACACTGATGCAAATAAATTAGATATGGCATATTATGGAAATGGTACTAAAGTGACTATATATGATTATATTTCTACTCCAATAGAAACAGATATTTCATATAAAAACGATAGAGTATACTATATTTTAGATAATTCTGTATCAAATGATACAATTTTATCTAGTGGTTTAAACAGTGTACCTTGGGTTAAATTTAATTTTAATTCAAGAGAAAGCACTGGAATAAAAACTTATATGGTATTTACTGAATATCAATATATAAATTTAATTGAAGGCGATTATATTAATAATATTGATTTAGAAGACAGTCCTTATGAATATGGTGGTTCAAGCTATATTGATAAAAACTGGTATAAAATAAAAAATAATAGTATAACAAGCTATTATAGTAATGGTGTATATAAAGAATTAAGTAAATTAAATTTCAATATTGACTCAGATAATTTTAATCAATGAGAAGTTTCAGCAAAATATATTTTAAATTGTGGACCTGATTTAACTCAAACATTATCTAGTACAGGAGATCTTATAACTGCATATGCCATTAATACTAATGAATTAAATACTTTAATAAATAGACATATTACAGATAAAATTGATTTAAAAGATTTAATAGATACATTTATAAATACTTATTCATCTAATGGTAGTTCAACAGATACAAATAAATTATTAATTACTAAATTTTATAATAATAGTAAAGCACCTAGTCTAAAATCAAATTATGAAATTAGAAATTTAAATGGAAGTTTATATACAATAATTCAACAAACAGACTCAGACTCTGGTGAGGATATTTATTTAACAGATTTTAAATTAAAACAAACTTATCTTGAAGGATTACAGACTGCTTTAAATAGCACAATTTCTCAATCTTTACATAATGTATCATCTAATTTAACTCAATTTAAATTTAGTGATTTATTTAATTATAAATTAGTTACTCAAGATCTAGAATTTAAACCAAATAACGATTATGTTAAATTAAATACATTAATTCCAATGGATAAACAATATGGATTAATTATGATTTATTATTCAAAAACTCCATCTGATAAACCAAATCAACAAAATGCATGTATAAGATTTAATATAAATAGTCCAAAGATTTTTAATTATTATGGTGAAACTGCAACTTATACTCCAACTTCAATGACTTGGTGGAAAAATAAAACTATTAAATTAGATAACACAGATACGTATTATTATGAACTAAAACCTGGAATTAATATTATTTATGTTAATTATACATCAGATCAAAACTTTATACAAATTTTCCCAGATCTATATAAAGAAAATGCATCAGATACATCTTATAAATTAAAATGTACAGATGTTATTACTGTTTCAGATTTAAGTATTATTACTACAAGCGATAAAACAGGTAATAGAAATAGCTTTGGAATAAATTATGATTTGGTTCATTATTTTATTACTTCTAGTACTGATTCAAATATAGGTGATGACATTGGTAAACAATTACTTAAAGATATTTCTAAATTAGATATTAATAATGAATTCTATTATAATTTAACAACTGATAATAATAATGTTATTGATATTAATACAGAAGTGTTAGATTCAAACGGACAATATGAAAGCTTACAAAGTGCTAATATTTGGTTCGATAAAAATAATATTAATAATCAATTCGTTGTTGGTGAAATCGATATAGACTCAATTGACAAAGGTGTTCAAGTAGAATCATCTTCTAAACGTTAATAAGGAGAAATAATATGATTAAAATTCAAGATTTAACTCCAAGCATATATTATAATGAGTCTAGAGATTTCCAATTTATTGGAAGACTATATGATGTAGTACTAAATTATTTAAAAACAAATGCAGATTTAATGTATTTAATTCCATCAAAGAATACTGTGTTTATAGATTTATTAGCTTTAACATTAGGATTAAATCTAAAACATAAGTATAATACAGATCAGTTGATGGCAATATGTTCAGTTTTTACTGAGATATTAAGAAATAAAGGAACATTAACTGCAATTCAATTAATCGGTGATACAATCCTTCATGCAGAAGGAATCACCGATTCATTTGAGGTTGAGATATCAGATGATGGTTTATCTCTAGATTTATATATTCCGATTGAATTAACAGATTTAAACTTATTTAATGATTTATTAGAATATGTTTTACCAGCAGGTATAACTTGTAATAAAATCAAAACAACAAGAGCTAAATCTGAAGTTGTTCAAAAATATGATTTAACAGAAAATATTAAAATTTCTAAAGTTAGATCTAATGAGACAGCTAGAATTATTAGTGACTTTGGAACAAGTGAAAACCCAATTTCTAAAGCTAAATTAATTAGTGATAAAGCTGGATATTCAGCAAATACTAATATTGTACGTCCTAATAATACTTTAAGTAGAAAAGTGTCTGATGATTCACATTCTGAAGAACTTTATAAAGACGAAAATATAGAAGAAGATTAGTATAGGAGAATTTATGAATAATAATAGTTTATTTGAATATTCAGGTACAATTAAGGTAAGTGAATATAAAGGTAAAGAATTAATTAGCACAAGAAATTATCATAATAAAGGTTGTTCACCATTATTTAGATTTTTCGCTAAATGCTTGGGTGGAGATTTTAATGCAGCAAATATACTAAGACCAACTAAGATTAAGCTTTTTGATATAGCTGGACGAGCTAGTTCAAAATTTTATCCTAAAGATTTTGATTGAAATGGTGATGGTAATAATGTTAGAACAGCAGTTTCAACAGATTTTATATATTTAGATGCATTAGTTCAAGTAGATGAAGATAAAGCAACATTTAGATTTTCAATCCCATATTCTTATTTATTAGGAAATTGGTTAAGTTTAGTTGCAATTTACTCTGGAACAGAAAATTTAGATTCACATCCAAGTGCTTATTATCTATTAACAAAATCAACAATTGTTGATGGTAAGACAACTGAAGTACTTGATCCAATAAATTTTGAAGATAAAAATAGTAATTATAATCTTTTAATTGAATGGACAATGAAAATTAGTAATCCAACTACTAATGAAGGAGAATAAGAATGGCAATAAGTTATTTTAAAAGTGGAAATATCGATGTATATCCTACAGCATTTAGAGGAACATTTACAAAAGACTCTGTAGATTATGTTTATAATGTAGAAAGTTCTATTAATACCGAAGCTAACCAAAAATTAACTTCATATATTAATAAAGATACATTTATAATTACTCAACCAGAAGATGTCAAACTTAATCAACCATTTGAATTCTTCATTCATGGATATTACTTTAAAATTAAAGAATTAACTACAGAATTATTCAATACTAGTACTCAAAAATTAAAACCATGCTGGTTAGGAATTAAATTGGAACCTGTTTCATTAGGAAATGATCAAGAAACATTAATTTTAAGACCATTTGTTTCTTCATCAACAATACAAAATCCTAATACTGAAATACTAGATATTACAAGTGGTAGTGATTCAATTTTTAATGGTTTAGCTATCTTAACATCTAGAAATGATTTAGAAAGCTCAACAAATAAAAGTTTCTATTATTATTTAGATTTAGGACAAGATAAAGATAAATTATTTGGAAAGATTAAAGAAATCGATCTAGAAAATGCAATTGTAACTACAGATAAGATTAAAAACTTAAATGTTACTACTGAAAAATTAAACACTAATAGTGTAATCACTGAAAAAATTAAAGATGAAAATGTAACTGAACCAAAACTTGCTACTGATAGCGTTACAACAAACAAAATTAAAAATCAAAACATAACAACTGCAAAAATTAAAGATGATGCAGTTACAGCCGATAAAATCGCAGACAGTTCAGTTCATAATTATCATACTAATAATGACGTAATTAATACTGATACAGTTTCAGATAATGGAACTAATATTAATTTATCTTTCGATAATAATCATAAAATAAAACCTAATATCTCTCATGCTGATAGAGGTGTAAGTCATGCTATTTATGCAGAACAATTAAAAGTGTATAATCCTGAGACTAAAACGTATACTAATTATGATATAAATATTTCTGGAGTTAAATTATTAAAAGTTGAAGATGGTATGATTAAAGAAGTAGGTAGTGGTATTAATGTTGGTAATACTTATACACCAATTTATCTTGAAAATGGCGAACTAAAGAAATGTACAACAACATGAAATGCGACAGGTTATAATTTAGTTTCAACTAATAATAAGATTTGGCTACCTCAATATTTATATGCTCAAAATTCTAATACATATATTACTTTATCATCTAGTCAAATAACTATACCACAAAATGTTACAATGACTGGAAATAAAGTTAAAGTTAATAATACTTTAGAAGGAAATGTAATAACAGCAAACAGTGTCAAAACAGACTCTTTAACAACTAATAAAGTTGATGGAAATTATTTTATACGAATTAAAAATAGTAGTTCTAGTCCATCAGCTACAGGTTTAAATCATCCAGAAGAAAATTCGTTAATGGTGGCATATGATGGAATTAGATTTATAAAAAATCTTGTTGAAAATCCATCTTCTTGTTCTTATTATAATTGGACATCTTTAACAACAAAAGTAACAAATAACGATAAAACTTTATTATATACTCCATATTTTAATGCTGATGAGATAACAGTAAATACAAGCTTAAGTGCTAGAAACATTACTGTAAAATCTCAACTTTATACAAATGTTATTTCAAGTGTATCAAATACAGGATTTATAGATATAAATAATGGATTACGTATTTGAAAAACTGGTAAAATTTTTAAAGCAGCTGACCATGATGAACCATACTTTAAGTATCCAGGATTTGGAAAAATGTATGAATTTAGAAAAGGCACTTCTAATGGATATAATGTATATTTTGCATCAGTAGGAATTAATAGTATATTACGTGAATTTAGAATAAATTATCCAGCGACAAGTAGTATGGATTCATCTTCAGATTGAGATGATATCTATGGAAGAAATATTATTGAAATCGATGGAACATTAACTTACCGTGTAAAGAGTTTCTCATATGGAGTTAAACAAGTAACGCACCCAGAGGCCGGTGTTGACTATGTTACGTTATCAGATAGATTTACAATTACTATTGACTATAATAACTGGAGTAGTGTATGGTTTAAAACACTAAGTACTAGTTATAGAATATGCTTAGATATAAATAATAGTGGTATATTTTTCTATATTACAAGTAGTGGTGGAACGCCTATAGACATTTATAATTATATAAATGGTGGTTTTATTACTATAACTAATTGTAAAAAATTAACAGACCCTTATAATGATTACGTATAATAATTAAAAATAATAAAGATAATATAAATAATATGTATATAATAGTATATATTAAATATATTATCTTTTTTATTTTTTTATAAAATTAATTAAAAATTTTATAAAAAAATATATAAATATTATATAAATATATATTATAATAATGTATAATATAATAAAGATATAATATATAAGGAGTTTTATTATATGGAAAATAAATTTATAAAAATTACTTGTCCACATTGTGGAGCAGAATATACTTTAGATGAAATTTATCTTTCTAAATATTTAACAGGAACTTCTAATACTGTAGTTAAAAATGCTTTAGGAAAGATTTTAGCTGTAGATTATGATGAAGAACCAGATTTATCAGAACAATATATTTGTGATTATTGTAATAAAGAATTTAATGTAGATTTAGAAATTAAAGTAAAGACTGAAGATGTTGAAGAAGAAGTTAACTTTACATCTACAGAACCAGTTTCATTATTCTAATGATTTATATTACAGAATTAAGACCACCTAAGAAATTAAGTGGAAAATCTTCATTTTTAATAAAGTATAGTAAATATGTACCAGAATTATTATCATTAATATTTAGTTATAATAAAGTTAAACCATATTATTATTTTGAAAAAGCACATGAATGGGAAATAAGTTGTGTTAATTTAAAAGAGTTTATGGATGAAGCTATTAAATATGATGATATAACTCTAACATTAGTAAAAGATGAACCGACTTTAATTAAGTCTGATATGCCATCATGGTTAATATATTTCTTAAATAAATTTTAAAAGAGTTAAATATGATAGAATTATTTTATAAATATAAAGATATAGATAATAATTTAATCTTTGAATTAAAATATAATAAAAATTTAATATATAATTCTTTAGAAATTAAACCAGGTGAAAATATTATTTCTCAAACTAATATTAATAATTTTTTATTTGCACTTTTAAATGAAGATGACTTAAAACTTTATTATAATAATGATAAATTTGTTATTTTAGAAAAAGAAAAATATAAATATTCAATTAAACATAAAGAATTAGAACAATTAAATTTTAAACCGTTTCCACATCAAGTAGACGCTTTTAATTATCATGTTAAACATAAACAGTGGTTATTATTAGACAGTATGGGATTAGGTAAAACTCTAGAAATAATTGGTGCAGCTGAACTTCTTTATAAAAGAGGTCTTATAGAGCATTGTTTAATTATTTGTGGAGTAAATTCAATTAAAGAAAACTGGTTAAACGAAATCAATAAATATAGTTCTTTATCTGGTATAATTCTTGGACGTAAAGTTAGTAAGAATGGTAAAGTAAGTTATCGTTCTGTAAAAGAATGTGTAGAAATTTTAAAGCATCCTATTGATGAATTTTTTGTCATTACTAATATTGAAAAATTAAGAGGTGGAGGCAAAAAAGGAAAAGATAAAGAAAAAGACTTAACTGCAGCTTTATTAAAAGGAAAAAATGATTTTGGAATGATTGTTGTAGATGAGATTCATAGAACTAATAATAAAAAATCTCAACAAGGTGCTCATTTATTAAAATTATCTTCTGAATATATGGTTGGAGTTACTGGTACTTTAATTACAAATAATCCTATTAGTGCTTATTTACCTTTAGTCTTTACTAAGAATGATAATTCAATTTTAACTACTTATAGACCTCAATATGAGGTTAAAGACGCAGATGATAGAGTTGTTGGATATCAAAATCTAGATGTATTAAGAGAAGAAGTAGAAAGTTGTTCATTAAGAAGAACTCTACCTCAAATTAGATCAGATATGCCTGGTAAATTTATTGAATATGAATATATTGAAATGGAACCTGACCATAAGAAATTTTATGATGAAATTGTAGATGGAATTGGAACTCAAGTTGACTTAATTAATTTAGAAACTTCTAATTTATTAGCACTAACAACTAGACTTCGTCAAGCATCTGTAGATCCATCTATTTTATCTTCTAATGACATAAAATCGTCAAAAATTTTGCGTTGTTTAGACTTGGTTGAAGAAATACTCAGTCAAGGTGAAAAAGTCGTTATAATGTCAAATTTTATTCAACCAATAAAGACATTAAGTGAAGCTTTAAAAGAATATAAACCACTATTAATCTTAGGTGAATTAAGCGCAGGCGAGCGTCAACGTAATAATAATTTATTTCAAGAAAATGATGATTATAAAATAATTATGGGTACACATCAAGCAATGGGTACTGGCTTAACATTTAATTCTTCAATGTATTTAATTATGTTAGATACTCCTTGGACTTATTCTTCTTTTGATCAGTCTTGTGATAGAATTTATAGAGTAAATAACACAAGACCAGCATTTATAAAAGTTTTAGAAAATATTGGAACTATCGATACTAAGATTCATGAAGTATTAGATGAAAAGAAAGAATATGAAGATTATATAGTAGATGGAAAAGAAAAGACTGTTGATAAAGTTCAATTAGAATCTCAAAGAGAATTATTCTTACGTTTATTATCTGAAAATTAATTTTTTCATTTGTATTATAAATTGTACTGGTTAAGAGAGGTGAAACTATGTTAAATTATTTTAAGGAACAAATGTCTATAATTGAAAAATCTTTAGAATCTTTATCTGAAGAGAATTTCAACGACATTTTAAATCAAGCGGAAGCCTGTATTAAAAATGGTGGAAAGCTAGTATTTTCAGGATTAGGAAAAAATGTTCCAATCTGTGAAAAGATTGTAGGTACTTGTACTTCATTAAGTATTCCAGCTGTATTTATGCATACTAACACAGCAATGCATGGTGATTTAGGTTATATTGGTAAGAAAGATTTAGTTTTTGTCTTATCAAAGAGTGGTAATACTGCAGAATCTATTTTACTTGCAAACTATTTAAATCAACGTGGCGATAGAGCTATAGCTGTTACATTTAATAAGGACAGTTTATTAAATAAGACTTTAAGTACTAATCTTACTTTAGAGCTAGAACATGAAGGAGATAATTGGAATATTGTTCCTAATGCGTCAAGTTCAACTTATTTAATTTTACTTCAAGGTTTAGCATTACAATTAGCCGATAGACTTGGAATTACATTAGTTGATTTTAAGTATAATCACCCAGGTGGAGCTATTGGAAGCATTCTAAAGGATGTAAAATAATTGCTAAATTTTTAACATAGGCTTTGTATTATTACATTGTCTATGTTCTCTTAGGGGCTTGGTGTAATGGGAGCACAGCGGTCTTCAAAACCGTAAAAGGCCGAGTCCAAACCGGCCGGTGCGGGTTCGAATCCTGCAGCCCCTGCCAGAACAAATAAAAAGTTAGGAGATGATTCTAATGAGTTATTGTAAGAGATGTTATCTCGAAAAGATTAACCCAGAAGCAAGACAGGAAAATTTTATTTATTTTGAAGAGCCTAGTAAATGTGAGTGTTGTGGAAAAACAAGACTTTTAGTTGAAAGCTATGAAAATGATGAAGATTATATGTCACTTGCAGAATGTAATGAAGAAACAAGAAAGCATATTGCTATGGTACAATATTATATTAAATTAATTACTGATGAATTAACTCAAAGAGGTATTGACCATGATGCATCTAAATTAGTTTCACCAGAAGTAGAGATTTTTGCTAAGAACACTAAAAAGTTAGCAAGATTAAAATTTCAAAATGAAAATGGTGAAATGAGTGAAGAATATAAACAAAGTCTAGAAAATATTAGTGAAGCAACAGCACATCACTATGCAGTTAATAGACATCACCCAGAACATTATCCAGATGGAATTAATGGAATGGATCTAGTAGATATCTGTGAAATGTTAGCTGATTGGAAGGCTGCTTCATTAAGACAACATGACGGAAATCTATTAAAGTCTATTGAAGCTAATGCTAAGAGATTTGGAATTAGTCCACAATTAACTAAAATTTTGGTAAATACTGCAAAATTAATTGATAGAAATTAAAAAATTATAAAAAATTTCAAAAAAGTATTTACAAATTTAAGATTTTGTTGTATATTAGTAGTGAAGTTAATCAAAAACTTCAAAAAATTAAAAAATTTTTAAAAAATATATTTACAAAATCAAAAATTTATTGTATAATATAAATGTAAAATGATTTGGTGCTAGTAAGTTCGGAACTAGCTAAGTGGAAAAACCTAAGTCTCGGCCAAATTTATTTATATTATATGAAAAAATTTAAAAAATATTGTATAATATATTGTAACAATTAAATATGCTTAATAATGATTACCTATTACCCTAGTGAATGACCGTTTGTTACGGTGCTAGGATAGCGGCTGACAAAGATTCGTAGCTTGCAAAAAATCTTCGTTCATAGACGATAGCCTATGATGGCAAGTCGATTCGGAAGTATATATTGAAATCAAACCGGACACAATCTTCAAAGAAGAATTACGATAGTCGTTAGTGTATTTGTTATTATTAGAGTTAAGACATGATTCTTCTCGGTTCCACAATAGATGATAACCAAAAGTTATATGAATCCTAGTTAGGAATAAGCCTGGAAAACTTATTCAAACCTAGGAAAATCCATAAGGGACTTGACAGTTGAATACCTAGTAATAGGGATATAAGAGAAGTTTACATGTGAGTAGCCGTATCTGTCGAATACAAAGAAGAACAACCCTTACTTAAAAGCATGGAACTTTTATAATGATTGTAATTATTTCTGAATACTCGGTGAAAGTTAGAGGTAATGAGTCCTCTCAGTGCTAGACCGCGGTAAGAAGTTTAGAGGTAGCTCCTTTAAGCTCAGACTTATCGTCACTGTAGTCAAATAACTACCTTAATAATGAAATAAGATGAAAGTCTAATAAGTAGTTATTATTAAGCATATTTAATAAAAAATAAAAATTTTCGAATTGCTAAAAATAATTAGCTAAATTAAATGATATCAAAAAGATATCAACAATCTATTTAGGAGATGAAATAATGAGAACAGTTTTAATGACAAATGTATCTTGGAATTTTAATAACTATGTCTCTTCAAACGTTAATCCGTTTGGTTATTTCGATGCGCCTAATGCGAATGGGTATGATGCCGATTATAGTAATTCAAATAAATAGAAGTTAAGTTACTGAAAGATGTAGCTTAACAAAAATTAAGCTACAATGAATAAAAGTATCAGTAACAGTTCCATAGATTGTTTTACATATATTCCCTTTGTTCAACGTAGCTAGATGGTTACGTTTTTTATTTTTATTAATAATATTACCGTTAGCTCCTCGGTTTTGAGCTTCGATCCGTTGTACGTTAAGCCTCGGTAATCCCATGGGGTTGTAGCTCAGTTGGGAGAGCGCTAGCTTTGCAAGCTAGATGTCGCGAGTTCGAGCCTCGTCTTCTCCACCAGGGACCGCATGTTCTGAGATAGCGAGACAGTTTTGCAAACTGACTGTTGTGGGTTTGACTCCCACCGGCTCCACCACTAAAATTTAATAACATAGAGCCTATACTTATTTCTAAAATCTAATAAAGTTCTTTGGGTGAATATAATAGTTAGGCCAAGTTAATGGGGGCTTAGCTCAGCTGGTTAGAGCAGTGGACTGTTAATCCACGTGTCGCAAGTTCGAATCTTGCAGTCCCCGCCAATAATTAAATATTAATGTCGAGTTGGCAGAGTCTGGTTTATTGCGACGGTCTTGAAAACCGTTGACGGTGATGAGCCGTCCGTGGGTTCGAATCCTACACTCGACGCCATAGGTATGCTAGTGGTACCTATATGCGTGGTTTGTTTAGGGGTTTGTTAACAAGCATATAAAAATAACTAGTTCATTAAAATCAAAGTCCATCGTATTTGCTCCGTTACGTCAACTGGGAGACTACAATCCCTACAAGATTGTGGCTGTAGGTTCGAGTCCTGCACGGAGCACCATTAAAAATATTAAAGAAGGAGTTAAAGCGATGTTTATCTTAAGTACACGATTTAGCAGCTTAAAATTTAATACTTATATAAATGCCGCTTTAGCTGAAATAGATTAGCACTAGGTTGAAGCCCTAGGGATGTTGGAGCGTTACCAACAGGCGGCACCATGTATGGACAGATGGCATACACGGTTGGTGCGCCTGCCTGAAGAGCAGGATAACTTGGTTCGACTCCTAGTCTGTCCACCATCCGGATTTAGCTCAGCTTGGTAGAGCACTTGGCCTGGGACCAAGGGGTCAGAGGTTCGAATCCTCTAATCCGGA